>OBXQ01000010.1_pt1 | contig 213417 bp, 207 predicted proteins | sample 1476641 | NCBI WGS metagenome assembly OBXQ01 (sample SAMEA2580174, study PRJEB22360) | human gut metagenome | biome: human gut; feature: human-associated habitat; material: faeces | place: Denmark | collected 2008/2010
AAATGCTGATAGATACTGTGTTTTAGCGGATAATCAGATTTTTATTGTGTTTTTCTGTTTAATAATCTATGATTTCCTCCGGAAGCCGCATGGCGGGCATATATTTATTCAGCACTGCCAATTCCAGTCTGCTTGCTGACCTGCTAAACAGCAGCGGCCAGAAGCAGCGCACAAAAGCAGTGCAGCATTTCGCAAGCTTGGGCTGAGGATAACAAAGGCTCCCGTCAATGATCGCTTTTTGTGCAATATCCGGCCTTTGGGAAAGTATTTCTATCACAATCTGCCCTCCCAAAGAGACACCGCCGATGGCAAAAACAGAACCGCCGCAGCTTTCATTGATATATTTAATGATTTTCCCGGCACTATCTTCTGTGGACACATACTCCGTCATGTATTCTTCTCCATGTCCATCCAGCGTGGGCAGGATCACATGATAATTTAAAGACAGCATACGGGCCTGTCTTAAATAGTCCCACCAAGCCTGTCCTCCTCCGTGTATGAGCAGTACATGCGGCAGTTTCCGGCCCCCAAACTCATGAAACTTCATCACTTCCACCTCCTCAAATATACCTTTTTCCAATGTTTAATCAGAACATCAAATTCTTCTTCCATCCGGCCAATATCGATCTGTCCTTTCTGAAAACATCGGTATAAATAACCTTCACAGGCAAGCGCAATTTCATAATACATGGTCTCTGTCTCTATATCCTCCCGAAACATACTGTTGCCGAATGTCCGGAAAAATTTCTGCTCAGCGTTCTGATTTGTCTTGGCGATCAATTTGTGCACATCCTTTTTCACTTCCGGATGCTGCTCATAGTAGGCTTTCACTGAAAACATACAGATCTCCGGATACTTCACCGAAAGAGAACATTTTGCCCGGACATTCCGACGTAACATTTCAAAAAGATCTTCAGTCTCCCATACGCCATAATCCTGCACCGCACTGCGTGTAAGGTTTTCAGCGTGACAGACAAGATATAAATACAGCTCCTTCTTGTTCTTAAAGTAATAAAATAAAAGCGACTTTGAAATTCCTGCCGCATCGGCTATCGCCGACATAGAAGCTCTCTTATATTCATTTCTTGAAAACACCTGATAAGCAGATCTTATGATCTTTTCCCGTCTGCCGCATGGCAGCTGATAAAATTTCTCGTTCATGCTGTCCTCCCCTGACCGATTCGTCTAATATAGACAGCATAAATCCATTGACCGATTTTGAGAAGACCCCCTTTTTAATAATTCGGCTCATCAATTTTTATAATCTGGATTTCTTTATCCCCGGATAATTTTTGAACCAACGATTCCACTCCCAGAATTTCCGTATTCGTATGACTTCCCACAAACAGATTCATTCCCACATGCTGTGCATACTGTTGTGAATAAAGTACGTATTCCCCTGTGACATATGTATCACATCCAGCCTCTGCGGCAATCCTCATCTCTGTGGTCATGTTTCCCCCTCCTGCGGCCACAGCCACTTTTCTTACCGGATTTTCATTATTTTGATAACAGCGCACTTGCTCTGCAAGGATATCGGTCAGCCTTTCTCTGAACACATTGAAATCAACGGGCTCGATCTCACCTATGACCCCGCCATAATAGATTTCCGCATACGGCATCACCTTCTCAAGACCTCCCATTCCAAGTTTCTTTCCCAGTGACGCACTGGTCCCAAACTCCGCGTCATCTAACGGTGCATGAAAATAAGCATGGGTGATTCCGCTTTCTTCTAACATCTTACTGCAGCTTTCTTTCAGTCCAAAAATAAACTCCCACGAATCATGATGGGTCACAAGAAATTCTATCTGTTGCTGGCGGGCTTTTTCTATAATTTCTTCTGTCAGATTTACTGCATACCCGATGATATTAATTTCTCTGTCAAATTCATTAAAAAACCCCCATTCCTCTGGGAGCATATGCAGCTTCTTTTCGTCAAACATATCCATGAGATCTGCTTTCAGTTTACTGTACTTCATCATAACTCCTTCCCTGATCTGTCAAAGTTTGAGATATCAGTCTATCACCCCGCCGAAAGAATTGCAACAAGGCCTCTAAACCGAAAAAATCCCTGAACACAGGATCTGATCTATACAGCCCTGCACACAAGGATTTTTCATGTGAATTATTTCTTTGCTTTGTATTCTTCTACTTTTTTTGTATCTGTATTTTTCTTATAGATTTTTCCGTTGTCTTTGTCAACGTAGAAATCACCGTATTTTTTACCGGAGTCTTTGGATGTGTCATAAATTTCAAAGTGATATCCTTTTGCTCCATCTCTGTACTCTGTGACATCTTGGTCTTTATTTCTCACTTCATACTGACCGTTTCCGTCAGAACCAAGTTTATTGATCAGATAGTCATGGGCATCATCATAATCATCAAACCCATTGGCTACATCGTCCGCCAGATCTTTTGCTCCGTCTGCCACATCGTCAGCCGCATCTTCCACGTCGTCACCCAAATCATTGTTTGTTGCTGTAGTGGATGAACCGCCTTCTGTGGTTTTTTCTGTTGTTGTGGCATCATTTTTGTTTGAACATCCTGTAAACATCGCAGCGACACTTAATGTGAGGACTGCAACCATTGTAAGCATCCAACATTTCTTTTTCATTATGAATTCTCCTTTTCCTTTGGAATAATTATTTGATACCACTATTGTTTCCAATGAAAAGGAAAATATACCTTAACAAATTCTGCGATAATTTTTAATCAAAAATTTTATTTGGATTTAAAATATTTTTCGGGTCCAGGGAAAGCTTCACCTGCTTCATCATTTGAAGAATTAAAGGATCTGATGCTTTCTTTAAATATGTTTTCTTGCTCAGCCCGATCCCGTGTTCTCCTGATGTCAGGCCGCCAAGCTCACTGCTTTTATCGTAGGCAGAAGCCAGCACTTCTCTCCGGTCTTTTTCCCACTGCTCCTGTGTCCTGCCGCCCCGGACAACACAAAGGTGTACATTCCCGTCTCCCGCATGTCCGAAACTTACCATTTGAACTCCGGTCTTCTGTTCTAAATCATTGATATATTCTATGAATTCGGCAGATTTATTGATGGGAACCACAATGTCCACCGGCTCCTGTTCCGATTTTGCCTCAACAGCTTTTACAAGGGCTCCCCGGATCTTCCACACCGCATCAATCGTCTCTTCGTCTTCCAGCACGAGCGCATCCTTAGCTCCGCTTTCCTCGGCGATTGTTTTGAGTTTTTCGACCCGTTTATAAATTTCCTCCGAGTCATCTCCGTCAAAAGTCAAAAGAATATATGCCGCTGCATCTTGATAAGGAAAAGCAAGACCAACATATTCTTCTCCGAGAGCGACTACCTTCTTCTCCACAAATTCAATGGCCGTCGGGTCAAGACTGCCCCGAATTACGTTTAAGACTGCCCGTATCCCCGTATGAAGATCATCAAAAGGCAAAAGAACGCTCAATGTCTTCTGAGGTTTTGATGTAAGCTTCACAATGGCCTTTGTGATCACTCCGAGGGTTCCCTCTGAGCCGATCATCAGATGTTTTAATGAAAGACCGGAACTGTCTTTTACAACTTTCCCGCCAAGCTCTGCCACACTGCCGTCGGCCAGCACTACTTCCAGCCCACGGATATAATCTCTGGTGACACCATATTTTACGGCGCGCATTCCTCCTGCATTGGTGCTGATATTTCCGCCGATGGTCGCTGTCTTCTCGCCCGGGTCCGGAGGATAAAATAAGCCTTCCTGCTCCACCAGCTCCTGAAAATCTTTCAGCACGACACCGGATTCCACTGTTGCCGTAAAAGTATCCTTATCGATCTCCAGCACCCGGTTCATGCGGGACAGATCCAAAACGATCCCTCCGTCCGCCGGTACCGTAGAACCTACTAAATTGGTCCCTGCTCCTCTCGGTGTAACCGGAATCTTATGTTCATATGCATATTTCATAATATCGCTGACCTCTTTTGTGGACTCAGGGAATACCAGGGCTTTTGCCCGTCCCCTGAGTCTTCCCAGAGTGTCCGATAAATATTTTTCTTCTATATTAGAGTCAAAGATCACCCGACTGCTGTCGGGAATCAAACATTCAAGTCCTGTCAAAGCCATCACCTACCGTTTCGTAAATTTTAATGCCACCTTATCTCCGAGCCACTGTCCGAGCTGGACAATGATAATCAATACAATCACTGTAAATGTCAGAACACCGGTCTCGTACCGGTTATATCCGTACCGGATCGCCAGATCTCCGATTCCGCCTCCTCCGACACTTCCTGCCATGGCAGAGTATCCGATGATGCTTACAAATGTCACCGTAAGTCCGCGGATCAGACTCGGAAGAGCTTCCACAAATAAAACCTTGCGGATGATCAGGGAAACACTTGCACCCGTAGCCACCGCTGCCTCCACGACTCCTTTGTCCACTTCACTGAAGGATCCTTCCACCAGTCTCGCATAAAAAGCTACAGATGCGATGGAAAGAGGAACCGCCGCCGCTGCCGCACCGATGCTGGTGCCTACTAAGATCCTTGTCAGCGGAAGGAGTACTACGAGCAGAATAATAAACGGCATGGAACGGATAATATTTATAATGGTACCTGCCACCGCATTGACCGCCCGGTTCTTAAAAAATAAGGGATTAGCTGTCAAGTGCAGCACTAGGCCAATGAGCATTCCGAATACAACGGCCGCAGCCATGGCAATCAGCACCATCTGTATGGTCTCTATCGTCGCATTTCCAAATTCTAATTTTATAATCTCCATCGTTTCCTTCATCTTATCGTCCTCCCTCTAATTCTTCTACACGGTACACATTTTCTTTCATATAACGAAGGGCTTTTTCCCGTTCTTCATTTCTGCCTCTTACAATCACGATCAGCACACCCAATGGTTTCCCATGAATATAGTCGATCTTTCCGTTGATGATATCGATCACCACGTCGAATTGTTTGGAAACCTGGCTGATCACAGATGCATAAGCCTTTTCCCCGGTATAACAGAGTTTCACGAGTTCTTCTTCCTCCGAAAGCTTCACCTCATCGGGAACGCCCACATTGAGCACACGCTCCACAAGACTTTTGGTAATCTCTTCTCTCGGCTCTGCAAATGCAGAATATATATCCCGTACTTCCTTGATTTCACCGTTTTCCATGAAGGCGATCCTGTCAAATAATTTTTTTGCAACTTCCATCTCATGGGTGATGAAAACTATGGTAATATGATATTTTTCATTGATCTCTTTTAACAGAGACACGATTTCTTCTGTATTCTCCAAATCCAATGCGGATGTCGCCTCATCACAGAGCAGGATTTTCGGATCGTTGGCCAGCGCTCTAGCGATTGCCACTCTCTGTTTCTGCCCGCCGCTTAAGTTGGCCGGATAGGAATCCGCTTTTTCCGGCAGATGTACCATTTCGAGGAGTTCTTTCACTCTTCCCTGTATTTTCTCTTTCGGATAATGGTTTGCATGAAGGGCAAACGCCACATTTTCCGCGATCGTGGAACCGCTGATCAAATTAAAGTGCTGGAAGATCATTCCGATGTCCAGACGGACCTTACACAGCTCTTTTCTTTTCAGGGAAGTGATCTCATTCCCTTCGATCAGCACCTGTCCGGCAGTAGGCGGCTGAAGCAGATTGATCACTCTGACAAGCGTACTCTTTCCGGCTCCGCTGGGTCCTACAATGCCAAAGATTTCTCCTTCCTCAATGGTCAGATTTACGTTCTTAACCGCCTGAAAATCCTGTTTATTCTGCTGAAATGTCACTCCAATATTCTTTAATTCAATCACAGTTTCTCACCTTTCTCTCTTATGTTTATTTTTCTTTATATTTTTCTGTCCACCAGTCTGGTTTCTGGAAGGACTGAAAGCTGCTCTTTTTGTCTGACACCGCTTTATAAAAATCTTCTGACTCCACAGCCTCTTTGAGGTCTTTCCCCAGCTGCCCTTTCACGTCATCAGTTTTTACAGCAATGACATTTTTATATTCTTCTGCCAGAGTCTCGACCGCCAATGCTCTGGAAAAGTCCAGTTTTGCCGCATATGCATAATTTCCTGGAACTACCCCCGCCGCAACACTGTCCAAACTCCTTGATATCTGGGCCGCATCCAATGTTACAAATTTTAAATTCTTAGGATTCTGGGCAATGTCCTTCTCCGTTGCCTTCGTCTGGTCGATTCCTTTCTTAAGGACAATGACCTTTTCTTTGCCAAGAATACTGAGGGCCCTTGCAAGATTGGAAGGATCATTCGGTATCCCGATCTTGTCACCCTTCTTCAGTTCTTTCAAAGATTTTATGCTGTCAGAAAAAATTCCTGCTCCCGCAGTCGGCACCGCAATGACTTTGCTTATATTCAGATCATTATCTGCCGCAAACTTTTCTAAATATGCCGTGTGCTGCATTAAATTTGCATCGATCTCACCGTTTGCCAGGGCCTGATCCGGCAGTACATAATCACTGAACTCTCTCACCGATACTTTGTATCCCTTTTTCTCCAAAGAAGGCGCGATCGCTTTTTTCACCATGTCTCCGTATGGTCCCGCACAGACACCGATGGTAATGTCTTTTGCAGCACTGGCTTTTTGGCTCCCGCATCCGGTCAAAGCACCCAGTGCCAATACTCCAATCATAACGATTCCTGTCAGCTTTTTCAACGATTTTTTCATAATACGTTCCTCCATTTTTATACAAATCCTATTTTTTTAGTATGGAATTAATAATTTCAAGCTTCAGCTCTGTCTGCGGCCGTTCAGACATGGAGCGTTTTTTATTTCACAGAAAAGGTCGTAAACTTTTTTATGAAATAAAAAAAGGAGGCCATGCATGGCCTCCCAATACTTAACCGCTATGTACTTTCTCTCAGCTTTTAAGATATCTCCATACAAATATGATGTTCCGGTATTTGATTGTACGCAAAAGAACTGCACATGCTCTGCATCTGCATTTCCATACCCATCATATCCATCATGAAATCCTTATATGCCTTGATAAAATTCATTGCGGTATCTCCTTCTTGCTGATTTCCTATCTTGCCTATAGGTTATTTGGAATCTTACACGGTTTCTTTCTATTTGTCAATAGGTTTTTTTGATTTCATCACTCTTTTCCAAAAGATCCGATCTCTATCAGATTCCCGTCAGGATCTGCAACATAGCTTGTTCTCTGTCCCCATGGTTCCGTTACCGGTGCGAGAACCGGTTCGGCTCCTGCTTCCAGTACTCTCTGATACTCCCGGTCCACGTCTTCATAGGAAGGCAGATCAAAGGCGAGTTCCACCGTCCCGTTTATTTTGTCCGGATAGCCAAAGTTTCTGCCGGTCATTTCTTCAAAATCTTTTCTCCCAAACATAATCAGACACATGTCGCCGGAATAGAGTTCAGCGTTGGGAGTTCCTTCCCAATCGGTCTTCATACCCATCACATCCCTGTAAAACGCGACCATTTTCTCCATATCAGTAACAAATAATCCTGCTGCTGTCATTTTTAACATAGCACTTCCTCCTTCTTTGAATACATTCAGTATATCAGGAGGAACCAGACAGCTTTATGTCATGTTCCTGTATATCTGTTTAAATTCTTTTTCAATTCCGACACAAGATCATCCGCAAGGCACCTGGGTTCTATGACCATTGCCTGGCTTCCAAAACTCAAAATCCACTGCTTCATGTTATCATAATTCACGAAATCCCATTCAAAGATCAGCCGGCCCTGCTCATCTTCGGTATAACAGCCGGCCCCGTATTCTTCCACAAGCCTGTATTTTGCTTCTTTTTCAAAGACCGCTCTAAGTTTGACTGCATCCTGTCTGAAATAGTCCTGAAAATTTGCCTCCGTTTTACCTGCATTTCTCATCAGGAAACTGTTTCCTGTCTCTTTGAGCTCCCACAGCCTGTTAAGTTTAAACATACGGAAATCCTTTCTCTTTCTACAGAAGCCATAGACGTACCAGGATGACCACCGGAATACCAGAAGATACGGCTCAATCTCCCGGTATTCTTCTCCCTTGCTGTAATAATACAAAAAGTTCACCGTATGCCGGCTGGAAACCGCATGTTTTATGATCCCGATCTTCTCTTTCAGTGATTCTTCATAGTGAGAAGCCAGATCGATCAGGATCATTCCTTCTGACAGGACCGAATCTTCCGGTTCTAAAGAGAGCTTTTCCATGAGACTTAACGCAGCGGAAGTCCCCGATACGCTGTCAATTCCTTTCAGCCCTTCAAAAACTGCTCTCAGCTCTTCTTTCGTAAAAACAGTTTTGTCAAGCTTATAGCCTTCTGCGATACGGATTCCGCCGCCGTATCCCTGTTCCGTGATCAGAGGGATCCCCGCACGGCAGATCACGTCAATGTCCCGGCTGATGGTCCTTCTGGACACTTCGAATCTCTCGGCCAGTTCAGGTGCCGTGACTTTGTCGTTTCTGAGCAAAAGTGTGATAATTCCGATTAAACGGTCTATTTTCATTGAGATGCCTCCTGCAAGATAACAAATGATTTCATATAAAAGGATAAAGTGGCAAGCCCACCTCATCTCCCCACCCCTCATCTATGTAAATGAAAAAACTCCGTTTCATCTGAAACGGAGTCCTATGAGCGTGCGGGGATTCGAACCCCGGACAACTTGATTAAAAGTCAAGTGCTCTACCACCTGAGCTACACACCCTGATTATTCTATTTTAATTCTGATGAAACTGGGCTAGCTGGATTCGAACCAGCGGATGCAGGAGTCAGAATCCTGTGCCTTACCACTTGGCGATAGCCCAACAGCTTTATCAATATATCACAGCAAAAATCTTATGTCAACTACTTTTTTACTGATTTTCCAAAAAATATGATACAGATCTTCGTCTGTGATTTCCTTATAGGAAACTGAGCGTGCGGGGATTCGAACCCCGGACAACTTGATTAAAAGTCAAGTGCTCTACCACCTGAGCTACACACCCTGATTATTCTATTTTAATTCTGATGAAACTGGGCTAGCTGGATTCGAACCAGCGGATGCAGGAGTCAGAATCCTGTGCCTTACCACTTGGCGATAGCCCAACAGCTTTATTAATATACCACGGAATTTCGACAAGCGCAATGGTTTTTTATATTTTTTTTAATTTCTTTTGTTCTCATATGCCGAATAAAAAATGTTGTAAAACTGTCCTATTTAGTTTTACAACATTTTCTTTCAGCATTTTTTATTTTACCGTTACGCTGACCTTTTTATACTTTCCATTCTCACTGATCACATAAATAGCTGCCTTGCCGGCTTTCTTTGCTTTGATCTTTCCTTTGCTGTTCACGGATACTACAGAACTTTTTGAAGTCATGTAACGAATCTTTGCACCGTGATTTTTCGGCTGTTTCTTGCCGGACGGGACCTTTACCTTTGCTTTAATGACAGCTGTCCTGCCCTTTTTCAGCGTAATTGATTTCTTCTTTACAGAGACGGAAGATGCATTTGCATACCGTGAACCGGCTCTCATCAATACATGTGCCGTATTAGATTTTCCAATGTTCTTTTTCTGTTTGTTCACATTTTGATATGGTCTTACATAAAACTTATAGGAACCTTTGGATTTCAGTTTTCGCTTTCCAATCTTTGTGATGGTAGTCTTCGTTCCCTTCTTTACTGTCTTTAAATATTTTGGTGTAGATTTCTTTCCACATTGATTACCGTAAATCCGGTATCCGTCCGCACCCTTCGTCTTTGTCCATGACAGCTGAACCTTCCTGGAAGTCTTGGCCGTACCAGTTGCTACAATGACCTTCTTTGCGGTACTGGCTGCTGTATTGAGAGTGAGCTCCTTAGTTTTGGCACCTGCTGCCAGACTTGGCATATCTGCACCTGTTGTAGGATACTGCACCTTTACTTTAAATTTTCCGTTCTGCGCACTAGTCTGAGATAAAGCGATATAATTTGTATCTGCTTTCCCCCATTTTACATCTTTACTGTTTTTCTTATTCACATATTTTGCATAGACCGTAAAATCCGACTTTTTGATCACTTGGTTCTTCTTATAAGTCTTTGTATTCTTTACATAAATCCCGCTTAAAACATACTCGCTGGCAGATGAACCATGATATAAAAGAATTGGCTGGCCGGCTACTCCGCCGTTGTCACATCCATAGCGGGAATACTTCCCGTCCGTGGTATTAATATTGCTTCCCTTAAAAGTCTCGTTAAATGCAATGGTTCCATTACAGCTGTCAAACAGATTTACAAATTCTGTATTGTCTTTACTGTTTAAAGCAAAATAAGTATCGCCTTTCTGTACCTTATTGTAGCTTTGATCGGGTGAATTATACCAGGTAGGGCTGGAAACCTTTCGGCCAAGTTTTACAGGAAGCAGACTTGCGCTTACCGTTACCCATGTATTCTGTTTCAGCACCCTTTTATAATCCGGCCGCTGTTCCCCATAACCGTCTGCGAGACGCAGTGCATAATATGTCTTTCCCGTCTTAAGCTCTCCTCCTGATTTTACATAGGAGCCTACTTTGATCATCCTTGCGCCTTTTGCATTGTTTACTGTAACCGTCTCATTCGCTCTGCCATCCATATTGGCATCGACTTTTTTGCCGGAAGCCCCGGATACAGAAGTCTTCGTTCCCCCAAAAACACCAAACATCATTACTGCAGATAAAGCCGCAGCCATTCCCTTTTTCCATAATGAACTGCTCATCTTCCTCATAATCATTCCTCCTTATTCTGTAAAACATTTTATCATAAGAAGCTGAAATAATAATGAGATTGAATCTATGTTGTTATTTGTTGTTTTTCAGTCGGAAAAAAATACAGTTAAACGAAGAAAACTCGTTTAACTGTATTTGGTCATTTTTATAATATTACGGAAATCCTTAGGGGTATTACATACTGCAGGATGCCACAATCTTATAGTTATCCGGTATATTGTATTTATTTTCCACAGGTTCGAGATTCCAGCTGATCTCACATAAGGTCTCCCTCATCACCTTCTTGCAGTAAAGCATGACGATGCCCGCGTCGATCTGTTCCTCGTAGAGATTCGTATCCTCGTCGTCCCTGACTGTAAGAATCAGCAGTCCTCCGTCAATGATAAATCTCCACGGCTGGCGATTTAAAGTAGAAGGCGCCATCCTTGCATAGTTTAACGGTTCGTATACAGCCCGGTTCACAAGCTCATCCACCGTTGCTTTATTGCCCCATGTATCAAGAAAAACAATCTCTTCTAAAGGCATCCTTGGAGATATAACGCTGTCTTTCACCTGAAAATCCGCATTGGCATATCCTTTTCCCAATGTGACATTCCCTGTAACCTTTTTAAACCGCTTCTTTCCGTATCCCAATGCCATAATCGCCACCACTTCTTTATCCGTGACAATGTTCAGCTTTTCAATGACTGTACGGCTGTCTTTGAAGGTAATCCAGCAGGAATCCACTCCCAGAGAATGAGCTTTAACAGAGATAGATTCACCCACATATCCGCCATTTTCAATATAATGATCCTTTTTCTCTGACAAAACGATCATATAGTGCGGCGCATTGATCAAAATCCCTTTATATCCTGCATACCCGTCCAGCTGGCGGTAAACGGTATCATTATCCATAAAGCGGATATCGATCCCGATACTGTCATCCAGGCGCTCACAGGACTGGGCAAAATCCCGGATTTTCTTAACGGTAGCGGCATCGACTTCCTTCTCTTTATAATCCCTGACGGAGTTCTTGCTTTCAATCAAATCTTTATATTCCATAGTCATACAACCTCCCTTATCCAGTAAAAATATCTTCCTGCTACTTGTTATATTATACCTTATCGCGCAAAGCGCGTCCACCCGAAGGGTATAAAATACGTGATGCCCTGTGGGTATACATTATCGTATAAAGTACGTCCACCCAAAGGGAATGAATTACGGTGTGCCCTTCGGATATACAAAAAGGACAGGTGGATTTCCCATCTGCCCTTTATATCTATTCTTCCAAGTAAGATTCTATGACTTTTACCGCTTTATCTATACCTGTCCGGCCGGTGTTGATGACCAGTTCATAATTGCTCGGATGTCCCCACTTGATTTTTGTGTAGTAATTGTGGTAAGAAGCCCTCTCCTTATCCACCTTTTTCATGAGACGTTTCGCCTCCCGCTCAGAGACGTCCTCCGTGTCCATGATCCTCTGAATCCGCACTGCCTCAGAGCTGTGGATAAAGAAAGAGTGGCAGCCGGGAAGTTTCTGAAGGATAACATCTGCACACCGCCCCACAAAGATGCAGGACTTCTCCTGCTCTGCGATCTGGCGTATGGCAATGGACTGAATGACAAAAAGCTTCTCAGGTGTCAGGATACATTCATCCATAGGAGTCGTGGCCGGATGTCCGATGGGAACTCCGAAGATATAGGCATAATCACCGGTCTCTTCCCTTTGGCTTATATACTCTTCAGACACGTCCGCCATCTTTGCCACTCTGGCGATCAGTTCTTTGTCAAATAGCTTGATCCCTAAATCCTCTGAAAGCTTCTCCGCAATTTCATGGCCTCCGCTTCCGTACTCTCTGGATATGCATATAATCGTATTCGGCCTCATATCATCTCTCCTCTCTGTATCATATTCAGCGTTCTACATAGTAAGAAATCAGATCCACCGCATTTTCCATGCCCAGTTTTCCCATGTTAAGAACCAGGTGATAGTTGCTCGGATGTCCCCACTTGATCTTCGTGTAATAGTTGTGGTAAGAGGCTCTTTCCCGGTCAGTCCTCTTAATCAGTTTCCTTGCTTCCTTTTCTGTAATCTGCCGCAGATCCATAATTCTCTGAATCCTGTCTTCCAGCGGGCTGTGGACAAAAACTGAGATGCACTCTGCCTGATTCTGCAGAATAACATCCGCACACCGTCCCACAAAAATACAGGAACCTTCGTCTTTAGCCATCTGCCGGATGGCAATGGACTGAAGGGCAAACAGTTTCTCCGAAGTAACTACAAAGTCTCTTGTAATGTCCGCTGCAGCATGTCCGGACGGCATCACTCCCAGGAAGCCCCGGAAGTCTCTGACCTCCCCCTGTTCTTCCACAAAGTCTTCAGGCACATTGCCAAGCTCGGCTACCTTTGTTATGATCTCGCTGTCGAACAGCTTGATCCCCAGCTTCTCTGACAGGTGTTCTCCCAATTCATGGCCGCCGCTTCCGAATTCTCTGGAAATACATATGATTCTGTTCTCTTTCATAAACATCACTCCTTTGCTCATAAACAGTGATTGCTAAGATCAATATCTTATCTTCATTATACCATGACAGAGTGGAAAAAACATAAAAAACAGAAGGAATTGTTCTTTTATGAAAACAATCCCTTCTGTTCTCTTCTTATATGACAGCGATATGATACGTTTCCAGCCAGTAGTTGACCTGGAGCATAAACGCCACCATCTGCGGTCCTGCCATCAGCTGTCCATACCAAGGTTTTCCGTAGTCCGACGGACTCTCTAAAAATTCTTCCGTTTTCTTTTTATCGATCAAATTCCGAATCGGAGCATTGGGATCTGCGATCACTTCCCGCAGCCGGTCTCCCAGCATTTTTTCATATTCAGGATGATACGTTTTCGGATACGGACTCTTCCTCCTGTACAATACTTCATTCGGAAGATCTCCTTCACCTGCGGCCCTTAACAGTCCTTTGACCACACCGTCCGGACATTTCATTTCCCACGGCACATTCCACATATATTCCACGATCCTGTGGTCGGCAAACGGTACTCTGGCTTCCAGGCCGGAATACATGCTGGTGCGGTCCATCCGGTCCAGAAGTGTGACCATAAACCATTTAAGATTCAGATAGGAGATCTCTCTCCTCCGGCTTTCTGTCGGATCTTCTCCAAGAAGTCTTGGGGTTTCCCGGATCGTCTTTTCGTATGCCCGCCGTGCATGGGCTTTCAGATCTACCGCCTGAAGCACATCGCCGCTTAACAGGGCCTCCCTGGGCTCCATATCCATAGACCACGGAAATGCATGGGCTTCAAAACATTCTTTTTTATGAAACCACGGATATCCTCCGAAAATCTCATCCGCACATTCTCCGGTCAGAGTAACCTTCTTTGTCTCGGCAACTTTTGAACAGAAGTAGAGAAGGGAAGACTCCACATCAGCCATGCAGGGAAGGTCTCTTGCATCCACAGCCCTGTACAGGTTCTCAATCTGCTGCTCGTTATTACACTCCAGGTACGTGTGATTGGTTCCCGATGCCTCTACCATACGGTCTACCCATGGACGGTCCTGAGACGGCTGAAAAGAATTGGCCTTAAAATACCGGTCATTGTTTACAAAATCAAAAGAAAAGGTATTCAGCTGTTTCCCCTGTCTGCCAAGCTCTTTGGCACAGATGGCTGTCACAAGACTGCTGTCCACCCCTCCGGATAAAAACGTACAAATCGGAATATCAGAGAGCATCTGCATCTTTACCGCATCGTGGACCAGATAAGACAGTTTCTCTACCGTCTGATCATAAGATTCTTCATGAGGCCGGCTCTCAAGCTTCCAGTAAGTGTGATCATTAAGCCTCTCCGTGCTGTACTCCAGAAAATGACCCGGCAGTACTTCTGAAACGCCTTTGAATACTCCTTTTCCATAGGATTTTGCCGGTCCCAGTCCAAAAATCTCACCGAGTCCGTCCCGGTCGATGACCGGTTCTATCCCCGGATACTGAAAGATACCCTTGATCTCGGATGAAAATACAAGGGTCTGGCCGGAAAAAGAATAAAACAACGGTTTGACCCCAAGCCGGTCTCTGAACAAAAACAGCTTCTTTTCCGCAGAATCCCAAATACTGACCGCAAAAATACCGTTCAGTTTCTCCACAAAGGCCGGTCCGTGAAGGATGTACCCCGCCAGGATCACTTCCGTATCGCTCGCTGTCCTGAAGATCGCCCCTTCCTTTTTCAGCTCCTGTTTCAATTCCTTCATGTTATAAATTTCACCGTTATACACAATGACAAACTTACGTCCGGATTCCTCTCTTACCATGGGCTGATGACCGGTGTATAAGTCAATGATCGAGAGACGGACATGGGCCAGGCCGCACCCATTTTCCAAAAACGTTCCCTGATCATCCGGGCCCCGGTGCTTCTGAACTTGATTCATACGGTCCAGAACATCTTCCCACTGTCCTTTCTTTTCCAGATACCTGTTATGAGGATTACAAAATCCCGCAATACCACACATATGTGCCACCTCTTCAACTTTTTTTCATACAGGCCCCGCGGTGAAGCATCACCGGGAGCCTTACGTTCTATCCCCGGATAACCGGCTGATATTGTCTGCCTTCCAGCGCTTTTTCCACAGTCGGGATCAAAAGGCTGGTATCGGCGATCATGGAGTTCGGTTTTTTCACCGGATCATCCTGCCCAAACGGTACAAAATAAATATTTTTCATATTCATCAGAGCTCCGATGTTCTTCATATTTATTCCCAGAGCGTCATTGGTTGATACAGAAATCACCAAAGGTTTATCGTTCCTTAAATGGGCTTTTGCCGCCATCAGGACCGGTGAATCTGTGATCCCGCTGCACAGCTTTGCAAGCGTGTTTCCTGTACACGGGAAGATCACCAGAATATCCAATAGACTCTTTGGACCGATCGGTTCAGCCTGGGCGATCGTTTTCATCGGGGTAATCCCAGTGATCTTCTCTGCCCTATCCAAGAAATCTTCTGCCTTTCCAAATCGGCTGTCTATGCTCTGTGCGGCCCCGGAAAAAATGGTCTGCACCTGTGCTCCTTCTTCTGCCAGCTTCTCAAGCTGGATAAAAATTTTTTCATATGTGCAGAATGAGCCAGTTACGGCAATTCCTATTTTCTTTCCTTTTACACTCATCATACATCCCATTCCGTAATCATTGTTTCTGTCAGAATGGCAGCTGCCGAACACGCTGCATACTTGCCGGGAATTCCAAGACATTGTTTTGCCTTGATCCCCAATTCGTCTGCCGCCATGAAATCTACGCCTCCCGGCGCAGATGCAATATCCACGATTAACGCCTCTTTTTTTACCTGTTCCAGACGTTCTCTGTCTAAAATCATGGCCGGAATCGTGTTAAAAATAAAATCAGCCTGAGAAAGTTCTTCTTTCAGCTCATCGAGAGAGACTGCTTTTATTCCAAAGGACTCCGCCAGGGCACGCTGCTCCTTATTTCTTGCGGCTGCCGTTACTTTGGCCCACCACAACTTCAGCTTTTCTGCCAGGACGCTGCCGCATCGTCCGAAGCCTGTCACCAGACATCGGCTTCCCTGTATCTGTACAGGAGAATCAAAAACGGCTTCTGCCACAGCTCCCTCGGCAGTGGGCACGGCATTTTTTAACGCCACTGAGTCCAATTTCATAAAGTCATGGACAGCAACCCCCGCATTCATGCAATAGCGGCAGAAGTCATCCGGAATACATCCCGCAAAGATCTTCTGCCCTTTCCTCAGATGCTGTTTTACATCCTCTATTCCGAAGTCAGCACAGCATTCCATGGAAACCAGGTTTTCACGGTCTTTGGAAAAAGGGATCGGGCCGATCAGGATTTCTGCATTTTCCACGGCTTCTTTCATAGAAGAAGCCTGCACCTCCCCGGATGCGATCCCATAGGTAATCACAGAATAGCCTTTAAAAGCAAGCTGTTTTGCCATATAAAACTGTCTTAAATCACCGCCAAGCACTGCAAAATCATACATTTTACCGCTCCTTTCTGCTGCCATCTAATGATAGTATATGAAATTTGTCACAGAGTTGCTTCATTTTTTCCAAATTCTACAGACAAATGACGCATAATCTGATATATTAGAATCAGTAACCAGGGTTGTTGTTTTAAAGAAGGGAGTTCTTAAAATGAAATTTTTTATCTGTGAACACTGCAAAAACATCATGACTTTGCTGAATGACAGCGGGGTACCGGTCATGTGCTGCGGCCAGAAAATGACGGAGCTTGTTCCAGGCACTACCGACGGGGCAGCAGAAAAACACGTCCCGGTCATTTCAGCGGATGACCGCAGGATCAGCGTGAAGGTCGGAGAAGCCGAACATCCTATGATGGAGGCTCACTACATTATGTTCATCTGCATTGAAACCAGCCGCGGCCATCAGATAAAATATCTGAATCCGGGTGAAAAACCGGAGGCAGAATTCCTTCTGGCAGACGGTGAGGAATTGATTGCCGCATATGAATACTGCAATCTCCACGGACTGTGGAAAGCATAAAATCAGACATAATAAAAGAGGCATCTCTGATCTTCTCAGAAATGCCTCTTGTTTTATGTCTCTTAATTTAAGGCTACCCTCATAATTAATTCTTTATCCTTTGTAATTAGTCCTCCAAACGGACTAGATGACGATTAGAAAGGCCAAGGCCATCTCATGCATGTCATTGTTTTATCCCCCTTTATACTGCTTTGCTTTCGACAATTATCTCGGTAACAATACACACTATAAAAGGTCCTATTCCTTGTTTCAATATACCCGCGGGGAACGACTTGATATTTGAATAACCGTCATCTTTTTTTCCATTAAATAGTATCCAGAAGGATAATTTTTACATAGAATATCCCATTCTCACACCGGAAGGAAACATCCCCGTTATACTTTTCGGCGATTTCGATCATATTGCGGCTTCCAATGCCGTGTTTTTCTTTGTCATGCTTCGTAGTTTTGAGACGGCCGTCTTCTATGATCACCGGCTTCATGGTCCGGTTGCTCTCCTCCAAAATCAAATGATGCCCGGTGAGCTTGACCGTGACGCTGACTGTCTTGTCTTCCATATCTCTGACGGCTTCCGCAGCATTTTTGAGAAGATTGGAAAACAAAATACAGATCTCTGCATTGGTCATGTTAAGCCTGCTCGGAATTTTTCCTTTCCAGTTGATCTTAATCTTTTCGCTCTGGACAATATCATTTACCACTATATCAACCACATCATTTCCGGTAGAAATGAGAATATTCAAACGCTTTATATCTCCGGTCAGCTCGCCCAGATATTCCCTTGCATTGTCATACTCTTCTTTTTCCAGAAATCTGCTCAGACATGCCAGCTGGCTTTTCATGTCATGTCTGATCTTTTTGGTCATCTCCTCCTTCTGAAGCAGCAGTTCATAATACTTTTTCTGTTCGTTTAACAGACGTTCATTCCACAGCATCTGCTGTTCAAACTGTTCCTGCTCCTGCCTGACTCTGCAGATCCGGTATATAATACTGCTGATTCCAAACAGCATCAAAAGAAATCCAAGAAGGATCTCCAGCCTCTTACCGATGGATGTCCAGTTCTGAAATCCTTCCGACAGAAAGGGACCGATACAGGCGATCACCCCAACCAGTACCATGGCTCCCAGTGCCACATCACTGTATGTATACTGGATCTTCTTGACTTCAAACCTCTTCCGTACCGCAATGATAACGATCAGCAGAAGAAAACTGAAGACCTCCTCCACATCAGCGAAATGATTGCTGTTATAAGCTGTCTGAAAATCCATCTGTGCGAAAAAAATAATAAACAGTCCGATCAGAAAATCCATGATCGAAATTCCGAGCCAGGTAAACACTGACAGAAAAAACTTATTAAAATAAATCCATGCCGACAACATAATAAACAGGACAATAACTATATTCACGGGAAGCTGGTACTTAAAGCTTGCCAGCACTCCCAAAACTGCCGGAATCTGAAACATCAGCACCTGCCGTTTCCGCACCGGTTCGATCCCTAAAATCCCCCTCATGATCAAGATCATCTTCCAAAGTTCAATGGCGTACACATACACCCAATATAATCCTTTCACTTTTCACCCTCACTGCCCATTTCCCATATGGGTTCATTATATCACTTTTGCATATTTGGTTATATACTCAAAATAGTGTTTTTTGACCTCCTTCTGTTTCCTCTTGGAAATCTGAAATTCCTTTCCGCAGAACAGCACAAGCCGTTCTTTGTAATAATGCTCTACGAATTGGAAATTAATTATGTATCCCTTGTGGATCCGCTGAAACCTCTCATCCAAACACCCCTCAATTTTTTTCAGAGACAATCTCACGATCAGATGCCCTCCCACAAGAAACACCGCTATTTCATCGCCCAGAGCTTCGATCCATCGAATCTCCCGGAAGTAAACGAATCTGCTCTCCTCCTTTCCCTCCAGTACAATCCCTTCATTGTCGTTCATATCTTTGAGCGCGTCTTCCAGCGCCTCCAAAAGATCCTGTCCGCTTCCACTTTTATACAGATACCTGAATGCCTGAACCTTAAAAGCTCTCTGGACCCATTCATCATGGCTCGTTATAAAAATGATCTTTCCGGGTCTCTGAAGGTTCTTCCACTCTTCCGCAACAGAAAATCCATCCATATCCGGCAGTTCCACGTCGAGCAGGATGATATCGAACTCATCCTCCGAAGAAAGCAGAGCTTTTCCCCTTTGAAAACAGAAGATTTGTGCCTTTTGATTTCTGCACTCCAGGAACCGGAGGCATTCATCTTCCAAGATATCCAAATAAGTCTGTTCATCGTCACAGATTGCTATTTTTAACGTTCTCTCCATCCTCAGTCCTTTCTATATTATAAAACGTAAAATATAATCATATTTTACCCCTTTCCCACGCCAAATGCAAAAAAGAACAGGCATGTGCAATAAAAAATGCATCATGCCTGCTTTTTTAATTATGATAAATATTTGTCTGTGCTCCGGCAGATTCTGGGATTACATTCTCTAAGGATGTTGTCTCTGCTGATCAACAACAAAACCCGCCAAGCTTGTGGTCAGTATAGAACAATACCGTATGATCGTCAAGCATATTGGTGGAAATCCAGATATACGTTCTAATTTCCTGATAACCGTTCCATTTTTTACATTATATTACTTGTATTATTTGCTCTGATATCCTTCCGGATGTGTGCTGTGCCACTTCCATGCACTCTCAATGATCTCATGAAGATCCGCATGTTCCGGCTTCCACCCAAGGACTTTCTTTGCCTTCTCACTGGATGCGATCAGCACTGCAGGGTCCCCGGCCCTCCGGCCTTCTTCCACTGCCTTGATCGGTTTTTGCGTTACCTCTTTTGCAGTCTCGATCACCTCTTTGACCGTAAAGCCGATTCCATTTCCGAGATTGAAGATATCACTTTCATTTCCTTCCATCAGATATTTTACCGCGAGGATATGCGCTTGTGCAAGATCCGTCACATGAATATAGTCCCTGACGCAGGTCCCGTCTTTGGTCGGATAATCGGTTCCGAAAATACTGATCGCTTCTCTTTTTCCGTTCGGCACCTGAAGGATCAGCGGAATCAGATGGGTCTCCGGATTGTGGGCCTCGCCGATCTCTCCGCTTTTATGGGCTCCGCATGCATTAAAATAGCGCAGTGATACAAACCGGAGTCCGTGTGCTTTGCCCACCCATTTGAACATCTTTTCCATGGAGAGCTTTGTCTCGCCATAAGTATTGGTCGGCTCTGTCCGGTCTGTCTCCAGGATCGGAGTCTTCTCCGGTTCTCCATAGGTCGCCGCCGTAGAAGAAAAAACAATCTTATCGATGCCGTGTGCCACCATAGATTCCAGCATGGTCTTTGTGCCGCACAGATTGTTGTCATAATATTTCAGCGGATTCGTCATGCTCTCACCTACGAGTGAGTTTGCCGCAAAGTGGATGACCGCATCGATGCCGGTCTCCTGATCCAGAACGCTGTCCACAAATGCCCTGTCTCTTAAATCTCCCTGATAGAATTTGGCTTTCGGGTGAACCGCCTCTTTGTATCCGGTCTCCAGGTTATCAATGATCACAACGTCTTCTCCCGCATCAGTCAGTTCATAAACCGTATGGGACCCGATGTAGCCTGCTCCGCCTAATACTAAAATCTTCATATTTCATTCCGCCTTTCTTACTGCTGATCCAGTGTAAAAATGAATCTCTCAAACTGTTTCCTGCCCTTTTCGGTGCATTTATAAACTCCTGCATCCTCAAGGACTTTTACAAATATCTGTCCGATCTCTTCTTTCAGGATATCCATGACATTCTCTTTGTTGATCTCCTTATATTTTGGCACAAACTGCTCCGCCCAGTCAACATGCTTTCTAAGACATTCATATTCTTCGATCGGAGTTTTACATACAAGGCACTCCGCAAGAAGCTCCATTTCTTTTTTTAATCTGGATGGCAGCACCGCAAGACCCATGACTTCGATCAGACCGATATTTTCTTTCTTAATATGGTGATATTGTTCATGAGGATGAAACAGCCCCAGAGGATGTTTTACAGTCGTGATATTATTTCTCAATACGAGATCCAGCTCATAGGTCTCCCCGGTCTTTCTCGCAATCGGAGTGATGGTATTGTGCGGTTCCCCGCCGGTCTGTGCATAAATATGGGCATCCCCGTCGCTGTATTCCCTCCATACTTTTAGGACATGATCCGCCATATCAATCAGCCGATTCTCGTCCTTTGAGCGGATTCGGAGCACTGACAGCGGCCAGTTTAAGATTCCCGTCTCCACATCCTCAAATCCCTTGATCGTATAATGTTTTTCGATCTTCGCATCTGCCATGGCAAATTGATAATGTCCGCCCTGGAAATGGTCGTGTGACAGGATGGAACCTCCCACGATCGGAAGATCTGCATTGGAGCCGAGGAAGTAGTGAGGAAACTGTCTGACAAAATCAAACAGCTTCACAAACGCCGTCCGGTCAATCTTCATAGGCACATGCTCTCCGTTAAATACGATACAGTGCTCATTGTAATAAACATACGGTGAATACTGGAATCCCCATCTGCTGCCGTTGACTGTAACCGGAATGACTCTGTGATTCTGTCTCGCCGGGTGATTCATGTGCCCTGCATACCCTTCATTTTCCATGCACAGCTGGCATTTGGGATAACGGCTCTGCGCCGCATTCTTTGCCGCGGCAATGGCCTTCGGGTCCTTTTCCGGCTTGGAGAGATTCACGGTAATATCAATGATTCCATATGGGCTGTCTACGGTCCACTTCCAGTCCTTCTTCACACGGTATCTGCGGATATAGTCTGTATCCTGACTGAACTTATAGAAAAATTCGGTGGCTGCTTCCGGACTTTTTTGATACTTCTCCCGGAAATCCCGTATCACCTGGCTTGGCCTCGGCACCAAAACACCCATGAGCTTTGTGTCAAACAGATCTCTCGTCACGACATCATTGCTCTTTATAATATAACGGTCATATGCCTCATCCGTCAGTTTTGTCAGGATTTCTTCCAGATCGATCTCCCCGGCAGGTCTTTTGGGCTCCTCGTAATCATCCAGCTTAAAGATCTCCAGATACTGATTGATCGTGTAAATCTTGTCCTCCGGTTCGATCAGTTTTTTATCGAGCCCATACTGTACTAATTTTGCAATATATTCATCAATCATCTTCCTGCACCTCGAATTTAAAAGCGGTAAACACTGCATAACTGCCGCCTTTTCTGAGGATCACCTGTGGCTTTTCCTCAAGATTGACAGCATTTGGCATGAACTGGGTTTCCAGGCAGACACCGTCCCTGTTTACGTTGACTCTTCCCTCTTTCCCCGGCAAGCCTCCTTCCAGAAAGTTTGAAGTGTAAAGCTGTACGGTCGGAAGGTTCGTGGAAACTGTCACTTTTCTCCCTGTTTCTTCATGAAACAGCGTGATCTGGTCTTTCTGCCCGCTGAAAACAAAAGCGTGGTCATACCCTCCTGCAAAGTTAAGCTGTTCATGATCTTCATCGATCCGTTCCCCGATCCTGTGGAATTTTCTGAAATCGAACGGGGTGCCGTCCACGAAGAGTTTTTCGCCGGTAGTACATCCGTCCTGGTCTACACAGGCAATCTGAGCTGCTTTTATTTTCAGCTTATGGTCATAAATCTTTTCTTTTCCTCCGGACAGGTTAAAGTAGGTGTGGTTGGACAGATTTACAATCGTGTCCTTGTCGGTTGTTCCGTAGTAAACCATGGTAAACGTATTTCCTGTCAGTTCATAGGAAACATGTATCTTCAAGTTTCCAGGATATCCTTCTTCCATATCTTTTGACAGATAGGAAAAGATCACTTTATGGTCCCGGATCTCATAATCCCAGACTTTCTTATCGAACCCTTCTGTGCCTCCGTGAAGATGGTTCGGTCCGTTATTGACCGGCAGATGATACTCCTGTCCGTTAAGGGTAAACTTTCCGTCTTTGATCCGGTTCGCCGCCCTTCCTAGGATTCCTCCGATATATTTGTCATCCTCCTTATAGTCTTCTATATTTTGAAGTCCGAGCACAACATCGTCTATATTTTCTTTGTTGTCTTTCATCCAGACCGAAAGAATGTGGCATCCCAGATTTGTAACTCTCACTGTCAGATCCTGATTCTTCATCTCAATGATGTCAATGCCGTCTTGTCGCTGTTCGATCACTTTCATCTCCGCCATTGTCCTGTCTCCCTATAAAACTTTCATTCCGCCGTATTTGCGGACTTTCAAAATATGGCACGCTTCTTCTCCAAATACACTGTCCATGGTTTTCTGATACAGCGGAACGATCTCATCCGGTACAAAAGCCTGAATGGTTCCTGCAAAGCCTCCCCCGTGGACACGGCTTACACCTCTGTCTTTCAGTATCACATCACTGACTGCAAGTCCGATGGAAACACTCTGGTTGTTCACCTGGTGATTGGAATATACGTTTTGTAAATACTTGAAAGAGGAATCTCCTGAATCCTTCACCAGTTTTTTGAAGACCTCGAATTTTCCCTGTTCCAGGGCCTCCGCCTCTTCTTCCACCCTCTTATTTTCCTCAAACAAATGCATGGCGCGGAGCACGGCCCGGTCCCCAAGGATTTCACGGATGGCCGGTATATTCAGATAAAAGTCGGTCTTGTCTACTTTCCGCAGCACATCTTCTTCAAAATAATGGGCCACCTGCTTCATTTCAGACGGAATCATGGCATAGTCCTCTGTCAGATCCGCATGGGACCCTCTCGTATCCACAATGCAGAGGCTGTGTCCAAACCCTTCAAAGTCAACTTTTACCTGCTTTACTTCCGGCTCCTCCGGATTTTCAAAATCAATATAGATCATTCCTCCCACCGAAGACGCCATCTGATCCATCAGGCCGCATGGTTTCCCAAAATATTCATTTTCTGCATACTGGCCCGCCTGGGCTAAGAACACCGGGTCCAGTTTCATCTGATTGTACAGTCCGGACAGGATCGTACCAATCAAGGTTTCGTAGGCTGCGGAGGAAGACATTCCTGCGCCGATCAGCACATCACTGGTGATATATGCCCGGAAACCTCCTATCTTATGACCTTTCTGTTTCAGCCTGGCGGCAACCCCCCTGATTAGTGCCAGAGAGGTTTCTCTTTCATCCTCTTTGGCAGGCAGGTCGTTTAAACCGATTTCCATGCGCTCATATCCGTCAGATACTATCGTGATCTTCTCATCTTCTGTCCTGGCAGTCACTGCAATGGCATCCAGGTTAATAGACGTTGCAAGAACCTTACCATATTGATGGTCCGTGTGATTGCCCCCCACTTCACTTCGTCCCGGTGCAGAATAGATCTCCACTTCCTCTTCCCCGAATATTTCTTCATACTGATTCAGTGCTTTTATGTATCTTTCTCTCTGATATTCCAGCACACTGTCATCTACATAAATATCTTTCAACAGACTCTCATAAGTTCCTTTTTTAAATTCGTTCATCAGCACACTTGTATCTTTCATCTTTCCACCTCCGCAGAATGTCAGGCTTCTGCGTTAAATCTCCTTTCCTGTATTGTTTCAATCACTTGTTTCATAAAACTGTCGCTGAGCTTATATGCTTTTTTATAAATGACATATGCAGTGAGCATAGAAAGTGCAGGCACGGCACACATCAGCACCCGTATGGAATTCATGGTCAGCATACTCTGGTCCGGGCTGTTTGGTATGTATCCCGTCTGCTGCAGTGCAAATCCTATAAACAACGAGGTCAGTGCAGCTGTAAATTTCACGATCAGTGTCTGTAAAGAGAAGACTACCGACTCATTTCTTGTACCCAGCTTATATTCTCCGTAGTCCACTACGTCGGATAAAAATACAGTGGCACAGCCAAGTTCCAGGCCGGTTCCTGTCTTTACAATGATTCCTGATATGGCTGTGAGCACGATATTTTCGGGACAAACAAATCCCACCGCAAGGAGAAGAGCCAATCCCACAAACGGAAGAGTACAGGCCAGCAGGAAAGATACCTTTCTGGACAGCCTTGCCGCTACTTTCGGAAAGATGATGAGTCCCACCACTTCCGCAATGGATGCGCTGATCATAAATGCAGAAAGCATCCCTGCGTTGCCGCATACATAAGTAAAATAGTAAACTGCCACTCCCATAATAAACTGAATGCCTACATTGTACAGCAGGATCAGCCCCACTGCCGACTGCAGCTGGTCATTCTGTCTAATAATGGAGAATACACCTTTAAAAGAAATTTTTTCTGACGGCACATTCCCGTCATCTTTTAGTTTTAAGTTAAATACGGCGACTCCGATTGTAAAGATAAACATTCCGGCTATGAACATGGCAAATCTGTGATAACCGATATAGCCTCCTCCCAGAGCTCCGATGATCTGCACCCCGAAACCGGCAATGATCAGAGATTGTCCCAGACTGGCAAAAATACGCGGCAGGACGGAAACCACTTCCCTCTCCCTCGGATCGGATGTCAGGTTTGGAATGATGGACCAATACGGGATATCCATGATCGTGTAGGTCATTCCCCAGGCCACATAGATGACTGCGACAAACACACAGAGTGCATTTCCTGATAAATGAAAGTCTGTAAACAGTATAACGAACACTACAGAATTGATCAGTGTTCCGATTACCAGCCAGGGAACAAATTTTCCCCATCTGGATCTCGTATTGTCTACGATCATGCCCATAAACAAGTCATTGAACGCGTCCCACAATTTTGCCGCAAAAAATACGATACCGATAAATGCCGGCGATACTTTGAGGATATCAGTAAAGTAAATCATCGAGAATGTTGCGATCATTCCGTAGATTAAGTCTTTCCCCAGTGCCCCGAAAGCAAACGTATACTTCACTCTGCCCGGTACCTTCTCCCTGCTGTTATTCGTTTCCATACATAAAGCCTCCTATTTCATATCTTAGTTTCGTTCCTGTGTCTATATAGTAATACTGTTTAGTAAATATTTCAACTATATTTTACTTAAATATTTACTAAATATATTTATTGTATTTTAGTAAATTTAATGAAAAGATTTTATTTTCGTTTACAGATATGATATACTTGGAATAAGAAAAGAGTTGGAATTAGATGCTAAAGGAGAATTCATATGGCTACCATTAAAGATATCGCTGAAAAAGCAGGTGTATCATCCGCCACAGTCTCCCGTATTTTAAATCAGGATGACACCCTGAGCGTCACAGAGGAGACAAGGGCCAGAGTTTTAAAGATTGCAGACGGTCTAAACTACAGAAAAAAGGGGAAAGGAACAACGAAAAGAACTACCATTGGAGTGTTCCAGTGGTACTCCCTGTTTCAGGAATTAGAAGACCCCTACTACCAGAACATTCGCGTGGGGATTGAAAAATACTGCGCAGACCAGAACATTGAAGTCATTCGCGCATTTCAGAGTGATCCGGACTATTTAAAGACTTTAAGCGGAGTGGACGGCCTGATCTGTATCGGAAAGTTTGCGCAAAAGGATATCAAAGCCTTTGAGCAGCTTACGGACAATATTATTTTTATCGATATGCGGACTTCCAGAATTTCCTTCAATAACATTGTTCTGGATTTCCACCAGTCGGTCATAGATGTGATCGATTACTTTGTGGAACTCGGACACACAAAGATTGGTTATCTGGGCGGAAAGGAAGACATCGGCGAGGATACCGTCTATTTTGAACAGCGGAAAGAAACGTTTATCAATTACTGCCGGAATCTTGGACTCTGTTATGAACCTTTTGTTCTGGAGGAAGAATTCAGCGCAGAATCCGGATATCAGATGATGAACAGACTCATAGAGTCCGGACATCTGCCCACCGCGGTTTTTGCCGCCAGCGACCCGATCGCTATCGGCGCCATGCGCTCCCTCTATGAACATGGCTATAAAATTCCCGAAGATATTTCGATCATTGGCTTTGATGATATCAGCGTGGCCGAATTTTCCAATCCTCCTCTGACTACGGTCCATGCCCCTTCGGAGTATATGGGGGAATATGCGGCAAACTTTGTGGCCAAACTCTATAATGAAGTGCCAAGTGAATACAAGACACCGGTGCGCCTAACACTGCCGTGTACACTGATTAAACGGCAGACCTGCGGAAAACCCCGCGGAGAAAAATAAAGAATTTATTTCAATCATAAAAAAAGATATTGGCAAATAAATTTTTTCATCCGCCAATATCTTTTTTAACTATTTTATATGCATCGTCTGTGAGTTCAAAATCCAATCCGTCACTGACATAAACATTTTTTTGTTTATCCACAAAAATTGCTTTTGCTCCGTACTTTTTCAACAGTGAACCGCTTTTTTCCGGCCCCAGCACAAAACATGCGGTGGACAGTCCGTCACTGACGATGCCTGAACTGCACACAATGGTACAGGATGTGATCTCTGTCTGTACCGGATATCCGGTATTCTCATCTAAGATGTGAAAATACCGTTTTCCTGTCTTTTTGTCAATAAAATATTTTTCATAATCACCGGAGGTAGAGATAAAGGTCCCGCCTTTTACGCTAAGCCCTCCAATAGTCTCCCCCTGTTTTCCGTCAGGGTTCTGTATCCCAACTTTCCAGTCCTCCCCGCCGGGCTTTTCCCCATAAACAGCGATGCTTCCCCCAAGAGCCACCATGGCTCCGGTGATTCTCTCATCTTTTTTGAGGAATTTCATGGCTTCGTCGGTTCCGATCCCCTTGCCGAAAGCTCCCAGATCAATTTTGATCTCCCTCTCTTTTCTCACAGTTTTCTGCTGTTCATTCAGTTTTACGTGCGCATATGCACTACTGACGATACCATCTTTAATCAGTGCTTCGATCTTATCCGCATTGGGTGCCTTTGGATTCTTGGATTCAAAATCCCACATTTGAGTGAGGCTGCCGATGGCCGGATCCGCAGCCCCTTTGCTGTCTTTTGCAATCTGAAGAGACTTTTCAAGCCAGGTAAACAGCGGCTCCTGGACATCCGCCGCTCTTTGTTTCCCTCGATTGAGCTTTGCCACAGCGGAACTGTCCTTCCTCCAGGAAAGCTGCTCAGTCTCCAGCTTCTTCATCTTCTCCATTATCGCTTGTTCAGTCTCAGAAAGATCCGGGCTTCTCCCATATAATGTCGTATTGGTCACAGTCCCCATGGCATAGTCTACGTGGGAATATTTCTGTATCTCTTCTTTCTTCACACAGCCAGATGCCATGACCGCTGTAAAAACAAATACCATGGCCGCACATACTTTCTTTTTCACGTCTTTCCTCCAATTCAAATTCTTTCCTTACTGAAATAGGTTTGCCGGGATCTTTTTTATCAGTCCTGCCGCCAGCACTCCGATGGCAGTGCCGGCAATGGTTCCGGTGATAAGCAGCACCGGCGCATAATAATAAATTCTTGCATTTTCCATCAGACACACGGCAACACTGAGCTGTCCCAGGTTGTGTGCCACTCCCCCGGCAACACTGAGTCCCACTGCCGAAAATCCCCCTGCTTTTTTCAAAATCGCCATGAAAAAAATACTCAAAATTCCGCCCGCCAGACTGTAAACAATCGTCATTGGATTCCCAAAAAGTATTCCTGCCAGAAGAATTCTCAAAACGGAGATAAACAGCGCCCTCTTCCAACCGGTAAAAAAGAGAAGAACCATGATGACTCCATTGGCAAGGCCGATCTTCACTCCCGGAATCCCTACCGGAATCGGAAGGAGTACCTCTATATAAGAAACAACGATGGCCAGCGTCAGAAACATGCCATCCACAGCAGTTCGTCTGGTCATTGGTTTTTCTCCTTAATTTGTAATTCCGTCATATTCTTTCTCCCTGGTTCCGTCTTTAATTTCCACCACGACTTTATGCGGCAGGCAGACAATGGTTTCCCCGGTTTTATCGATAGCTTTATGCTTTCTGCATATCTGATCAGGGCAGTCGGCCTCTGTGACTGATGCTTTCTGATCTTGGATTCGGACTACATTGGACCCGTTCGGGCTCTTTACCGTATAGACCGCATCCTCAGAAAGGCTGTGGCTCCAGACTTCTTTTCCATCTACCGTCACCACTACCCTTTCCCCGTCCTTTTTCACAAGAGACAGAAATAAAAATCCTGCCGCTGCTACAAGAAGGACTGCTCCGATCAACACAAGATCTCTCTTTTTCATGGATTCACCCTGATCTGTCCAAGGACCTTACCGATCGGATCTGTAATGCAGAGCTCTGCCTGCCGGTCTCTGGATGTGGCATCTTTATTAATCAGCACAAGATGTTTCCCATGAAAATAGTCAATCATGCCTGCTGCCGGATACACTACGAGAGAAGTCCCCCCGATGATCAGCATATCCGCCTCAGAAATCGCATCGACGGCTCCCCTCATCACGGATGCATCCAGTCCCTCTTCATATAGTACAACATCCGGTTTCACCAGTCCCCCGCATTCGTCGCAGCGCGGTACTCCCTCTGCTCCGGCTACGTAGTTTACATCAAAAAACTTATGGCATTTCTGACAGTAATTTCTGTGAACACTTCCGTGCAGCTCAAATACCTTCTGACTTCCGGCCTTCTGGTGCAGACCGTCGATGTTCTGAGTGACAACTGCCGTGAGCTTTCCGGTCTTCTCAAGCTCTGCGAGCTTTAAATGGGCAGGATTCGGTTTGGCATCCGGAAATATCATTTTCTTCTTATAAAAATCATAAAATTCTTCTGTCTTCTGAACAAAAAACGTATGGCTGACAATCACCTCAGGAGGATATTGATACGTCTGATGGTAGAGTCCATCCGTACTCCGAAAGTCCGGAATACTGCTCTCTGTGGAAACTCCCGCACCGCCGAAAAAGACGATCCTGCTGCTTTCGTCAATCATTCTCTGAAGTTGTTGAATCTGATCCATAGTAAGATACCTCCCTTATGTATTTGTGTGCATAACGCGAGCAGAACTTTTTTAATGCTTAGAAAAGCCGCTTATTTTCTGTTCTATTTTACAGGAAATAAGCGGCTCCGTCCAGTTTAACCAATCTCTTTCAATAAATTTACCATTTCAATCGCTGACAGCGCACAGTCATAACCCTTGTTTCCGGCTTTCGTACCGGCGCGCTCGATGGCCTGCTCGATATTTTCCGTGGTCAGTACACCGAACAGTACAGGAATTTGACTTTCCATAGACACGTGAGCAATCCCCTTGGATACCTCATTGCACACATAGTCATAGTGGCTGGTAGAGCCCCGGATCACGGTCCCCAGACAGATGACAGCATCATATTTCCCTGAGCCCGCCATCTTCTGTGCGGCAATCGGAATCTCAAATGCTCCTGGAACCCAGGCTACAGAAATATCGTCTTCCTTCACGTCATGGCGGCGCAGGCCGTCCAGCGCTCCTGAAAGCAGCTTGGATACGATAAACTCATTGAATCTGGCGACGACAATGCCGACTTTCATCCCTTTTGCGACTAATTTTCCTTCTAATACCTTCATCTTATATCTCCTTCTTCTTCATATTTTTCAGCTTAATATGTTAAATAGTGCCCCATTTTTTCCTGTTTGGTCTTCATATAGAATCCATCATAATCTGTGAGTTTGATCTGGATCGGCACCCTCTCCACGATCTCCAGGCCAAAATCACCCAGACCTTCGATTTTCGTCGGATTATTTGTCAAAAGTCTCAGTTCAGACGCACCCAGGTCTCTCAGAATCTGTGCACCTATGTAATATTCCCGTTGGTCTTCTTCAAATCCGAGGGCCAGATTTGCCTCTACCGTGTCCATTCCCTCATCCTGCAGGGCATATGCTTTCAATTTGTTGATCAGGCCAATGCCCCGCCCTTCCTGTCTCAGGTAGAGTAAAATCCCCCTGCCCTCCGCTTCGATCTGCCTCATGGCGGTGGTCAGCTGATCACCGCAGTCGCATCTTAATGAACCAAAGGTGTCTCCTGTCAGACACTCGGAGTGTACACGGCACAGCACCGGCTCCCCGTCATCTACTTTTCCTTTTACTAAAGCGACATGATGTTCACCGTTTAGTTTATTTACATAACCGTAAGCCCGGAATTCCCCATACTTAGTGGGCATCGGTGTCTCCGCCTCCCTGCTCACGAACACTTCATGTTTCTTCCGGTAATCCTGCAGTGCCTTTATAGTGATCATCTTAAGGCCAAACTTCTCTGCCAGTCCCATGAGTTCTGTGGTACGCATCATAGTACCGTCTTCCCTCATGATCTCACAGCACAAACCGCTTTCTTTTAAACCTGCAAGCTTCACAAGGTCCACCGTCGCCTCTGTGTGTCCGTTCCGCTCCATGACACCGCCCGGCTTTGCGATCAGCGGAAACATATGCCCGGGGCGCCTTAAATCCTCCGGCCTGATGCTGTCCTCCATACACTTCAATGCTGTGACAGAGCGTTCCACCGCAGAAATTCCCGTGGTGGTTTCCACATGATCAATACTTTCTGTAAATGCAGTCTCATGGTTATCCGTATTCTTGGTTACCATCGGAGACAATCCGAGTTTTTCTCCCATAGCTGCGCTCATAGGCATACAGATCAAACCCTTTCCATGGACCGCCATGAAATTAATGTTCTCCGTATCTGCAAATTCTGAGGCACAGATGAAATCCCCCTCATTTTCCCTGTCCTCATCGTCCGTGACAATGATGATCTTTCCCTGTCTCAGGTCTTCCAACGCTTCTTCAATCGTGCTGAACTTCATGTTCTTTCCTCCTAAAATCCTGCTCTTATTAACATTTCCTCGGTTATGGCACTGGTCTTTTCTCCATGTTCGGGCTGCATCAGTTTTTCTACATATTTTCCGATCATATCGTTTTCCAGATTCACCGGATCTCCGGGCTTTTTATATCCCAGCACCGTTTCCTTTAAGGTGTGGGGGATGACCGAAACCTGAAACCATTGATCCCCGGTATCCGCAATGGTAAGACTGATGCCGTCCACGGCTATAGAACCTTTTTTAATACAGTACCGCATGATTCCCGGCGGTGCCTTCACTGTAAACCATACTGCATTGGCATCCTGCTTCACCGAAGTGACCGTTCCCGTACCATCTACATGTCCGGCAACGATATGTCCGCCAAACCGGCCGCCTGCCCTCATGGCCCGTTCTAAATTTACCGGATCTCCCGGCTTTAAATTTTCCAGGCTGCTTTTCTCAAATGTCTCGTTCATCACATCCGCAAGAAATCCCTGTCCATCAAAGGTAACTGCCGTCAGGCATACCCCGTTGACTGCAATGCTGTCTCCTGTATGTATATCTTCGAGGACCCTGGATGCCCCTATCCTGACAGCCGAAGACTGTCCTCCTCTTTTAACCGAAAAGACCGTCCCCAATTCTTCAATAATTCCTGTAAACACTTTCTCACCTCACTTTATATTCCAGCAGAAGGTCTTCGCCGAACCTGGTAATCTCAGGCCCATTGAGAAGCAGCGCATCGCTTATCTTATCGACCCCTTCTCCTTCCACCGGAGATCTGGCCTGTCTTCCGCCGAAAATTTTCGGTGCGATAAAGGCATACACTTTGTTTACCGCTCCGGCCTGAATAACCGAATCGTTGATATCTGCTCCGCCTTCCACGAGGACACTGTCGATTTTTTCTTTTCTGAGAATCCGCATAAGTTCCAGAAGATCTGTCTTTCCATCCTTTCCGGGGCAGATCAGTACCCGGCACCCCAAAGCCTCAAGCCTCTGCGCCTTCTCGTTTCTTTCACATGCCGCAATGATGGTCGGGATAACTTTAGCACTCTGGACAATTTTTGAACTTATCGGAATCCTTAATCTGCTGTCGCAGATTACACGCACCGGATTATTCCCTCCTTCTATGCGGGCATTGAGCATCGGATCATCGCTTATAACCGTATGAATCCCTGTCAGGATCGCCGCATACCGATGCCTGAGAAACTGAACATGTTCCCTCGCCTCCCCGCCGGTGATCCATTTAGACTCACCTGTCCTGACTGCAATCTTCCCATCCAGTGTCATAGCATATTTCAGCACCACATAAGGCGTATCGTGGGTAATATAATAAAAAAAGATGTCGTTTAACCCCCTGCATTCCTCGTCGAGAATACCTGTTTCCGCTTCGATACCATGTTCTCTTAAAATTTTGATTCCCATCCCTGCCACTTTTGGATTCGGATCAACATTCCCAACATAAACTTTTCGAATTCCGCTTTTTATGACGGCTTCCGTACAGGGCGGCGTCCTTCCGTAATGGCAGCATGGTTCCAGAGTCACATAAAGTTCTGCGCCGTTTGGGTCTTTGGTACAGCTCTTAAGTGCATTCCTCTCCGCATGCAGACCCCCGTATGCCTCATGGAATCCCTCTCCAATCACCTCTCCGTCCTTTACGATGACAGCCCCCACCAATGGGTTGGGATTCGTATATCCTGTTCCTTTTTTGGCCAGTTCAATGGCCCTTCTCATATATTGTTCCTGCAATTGGACAAACCTCCTTTCAAGCTTGACAACTTTGCGTACCAGATGCGATTTGACGCAGTCAAATAATTTCCTTACGCATCTGTGTACAGCCCGCGGAGCGTTTTTTATTTCATAGGAAAGGTCGCAGAACTTTCCTGTGAAATAAAAAAATCCCCAAAATCCTGTAACACAGGACTTCAGGGCTTTAACAAGCTAAAGTTCACTCATAAATAAGCGGAACGTATTTATTTCACAAAGAAGGTCGTAGAACTTTCTTATAAAATAAAAAACCAGGACTTATAACAGCACGCCAAATACACCAAATGCATCTGACCTACGCTGTGCGTAAATCCCAGAGTTCTTTTATCACTATCTTCTTTCATCCAGACTGTACTGTCGGCTTCGGAGTTTCACCGAATCATGCCTTGCGGCTCGTGGGCTGTACCACCGGTAGGGAATTTCACCCTGCCCTGAAGATCCTATTCAATTTTTATACAGTTTATTATAACCTATCACAGGTTCTTGTCAAGACCAATCAGTCAATATCACAGGGCAACCGTATAAAAAGTATTTACAATTGCTTCTGAATGATACAGCTCATATATTCCAAAAATGAACATGGTCGCTTTTGCTTCCTTGGCAAGGGCCCTGTCTTATTTCGATCGATTTTTATAAATATATTTTTTATTTCGTACGAATTAATTGATTTTTCTTCAAAAATCGCATATAATAAAAATAAACTAAAAGGAAAGGAGGAGTCATTCATGATTGTTACCGCAACAGAATTTAAGACCAACTTCGGCAAATATCTGGATATGATCTCCAAAGAGGATATTTTCATTACCCGTAATGGTAAAACCATTGCAAAGGTCGTGAACCCCCAGATTTCCGCTGTGGATTCCCTCCGTGGAATGTTAAAGGATGTCCCTTCGGATATTGATCTTGATTCTTTACGAGAGGAGCGGCTGTCAAAATATGAAAATAATGTGTGATACCAATGTTATTATCGATGTACTTCTGGAACAGGAGCCTTTTGTCGATGATTCCTGCAAGATTTTAAACCTCTGTGAAGAACACCGGATGGACGGCTTTGTATCAGCATCCTCCGTTACAGACATCTTCTATTTGGTCAGAAAATACACCCACAGCACCGAGCTTGCATACACAGCAGTTGGAAAGCTGCTGGAAATCGTAAAGGTATGCAGTGTTACCAACAACGATGTTCTCACAGCGTTCCAGAAAAAAGCAAAGGATTTTGAGGATTGTCTTGTGGCTACTTGTGCAAAATCCATCCGCTGTAATTACATTATTACCCGCAATAAAAAGGACTTCGAGGAATTTGATGTCCCAATCCTGACTCCTTCTGAACTTCTGCAGCAGCTTTCCTGAAATCGAATAGGAGGCGGCGTGGGAACTGTATAAGTCTCTTTCTATTCAAAATGATCTCATAAATCCGAATAATCTTCTCCAGCAGACATTACGTCCATTTTCCACTTCTCGAAAGTTATTCACCACTATTGGAGGAGCGCATTTCAAAAGCGCGACGGAAATAGTGGTGAATAACTCATACTTTTCCTGCACTTCCGCATACTTTTATTTTGTCCATAACATATTTTTTAACTTCTTCACGACCTGCAGCACTATATTTCTTAGGGTCAATGGTGTCTGGATTTTCAGCAAAAACTCTGTTTACTCCATTGGTAAATGCGATACGGAGATCGGTTGCATAATTCACTTTACAGATACCGCGTTTGATACATTCTTTTACCGCTTCGTCCGGCACACCGCTTGTTCCGTGAAGCACGAGCGGAATCTCTACGACATCTCTGATCTGGCTTAAGATGTCAAACTGAAGTTTTGGTTCTCCCTTATAAACACCGTGGGCTGTACCAATCCCAACTGCGAGGGAATCAATCCCTGTTCTCTCTGCAAATTCCTTTGCTTCCTGCGGATCTGTATAGGGATTATCATCTCCGCCGTCCAGATCATCTTCTTTTCCGCCAACCTTTCCAAGTTCAGCCTCTACCGGAACTTTCGACGGATGGCAGGCATCTGTGACGGCCCTGCTGAGCGCAATATTATCTTCAAATGCCTCATGGGAACCATCAATCATGATGGATGTATAACCCGCTCTGAGTGCCTGCATCGCCAGTTCAAAGCTGCTGCCGTGATCTAAATGCATAACCACAGGAACCGATGCCCTCTTTGCGGCTGTCTCAACATTTGCAAGATAATAGTCAAGTCCCGCATATGCCACGGTAGACGGAGTTGTCTGCATGATGACCGGTGAGCGCAATTCCTCTGCTGCCTCCGCAACTGCCTGTACCATCTCCATGTTTTCTACATTGAATGCACCCACTGCATATCCGCCGGCCTGAGCTTTCCGTAATATTTCTTTTGATGTCATTAACATAATTCTATTCCCTTTCCGGATCTGATAATTTTATGATCTCAACGTTCTTTATAATTTCATCTCTCTTGGCCGTATCAAAAGTTCCTGTAAGGGGTGAAAGTGCGTTGGCAGATGCCACTGCCACTGCAAATTTCAGAGCTTCTTCCGGTTCCATATGACGTTCTAATCCTACTGCAAATGCTCCGACCATGGAGTCTCCGCATCCTACTGTATTTACCACTTCTATTTTGGGCGGTTTCCCCTGATAAATGCCTTTTTCGCATACAAGCAGTGCCCCGTCTCCTCCAAGAGAGATGACCACATACGGGATTCCTTTTTCATAGATTTTTTTGGCATATTCAATGACATCTTCACGGCTGCGGACTTTGATATGGAAAAGCAGTTCGATCTCATCCTGATTAGGCTTTACCATCGTCGGCATGCTCTCGATCCCTTTTTCCAAATATTCTCCGCTGGTATCTAAGATAACTTTCTTTCCCTCATCCTTTACAATCCGGATCATTTTTTTATAGATATCGCTTCCCATTCCACGGGGAGCGCTTCCTGAAATGGTCACAACATCACTGTCCCTAATAAGATCAGGAAATCGTTCTAAAAATGCAGCTTCTTCCTCCGAAGTAACCTGACAGCCGGGTTCCAGATATTCGGTGGAACCGTATTCCGGATCCAATATATTTATACAGCTTCTTGTTTCCCCCTCGATATGTTCAAATTCATAGGAAATTCCATCTGCGTCCAGAAGTGATTCTAAATATTGACCGTTATATCCTCCCACAAGACCGGCAGCTTTTGTGTCAGAACCGCAAAGCTTGACCACCCTTGCCACATTCAGTCCCTTTCCGCCGGCACTGTTATTCGTCTCTGCTACCCGCATTACCGTACCGTTCTCAATTTTTTGGGTCATATGATATGCTTTATCGATGGAAGCATTTAACGTTACAGTTGTAATCATGCCTTTTCCCTCCCATCATTACAGACTTTTTAAATATTTCACTCCTGCGGCGGCATCTGCCACAAGTCCGTCAATATCATCTGCTGGTTTGATTGCTCTCCAAAGTGAAACGCTCTTAGCGCTTGCGGACGTATTGAGAACGAATGGTTCCATCACCAAAGGTCCTTCAAAGCCGATCTCTTTGATCGTCTCTGCAATGGCTTCCCAGTCAATATTGGTCTTTCTTCCACCGGCAGGAATCTTCCGGTTGCTTTCTCCAATATGAAGATAGCCCAGATATCCCTTTTCATGGGCTGTGCGGATGGCATCCGGAATATAATCTTCTTCAATGTTCATATGAAACGTGTCTAAAAGAAGCTTGCAATACTCACTGCCAATGGCTTCGCAGACTGCAATTCCCTCTTCTGCAGTATTGGCAGTATACTGTTCAAAACGGTTTACAATTTCTAAACACATTGTTACGCCGGCTTCTTCGGCATGTTTTGCAACTTCGGTTAATCCTTTGACTGCATTTGCTGTGCGGACCTTCTTGATCCCGGCAATATCCTCTCCATCCGGGCGTGTATTCCATAAACCATAAGGAATTCCGGAAAAAAGTTTTGCGTCCATCTCAACACAGAGATCCAACATATGACATAAATGTTTGATTCCTGCTTCATGAGATTCTTTGTCAGAACTGGAAACATCTCTTTCCGGTCTGAGTCCGGTCCCATTGACTGTAACTGACAGACCTGCATCCTTGATATAGTTCTTAAGCTTCCTGCGTTCTTCTGTTGTCAAAGGAACAAAGTCCCCCGCTTTCAGTTCAATGGTGTCCATGTTGGCTTTCTTGGTCAAATCAATTATTTTATAAATGTCCAACTTAGGAGTTGTTCCATTCCAATATGCTGTCTGTAGACCAATGTTATTCTGCATGTTTATTCTCCTTGATTCTCTATAAGATTTCCGTCACAAGCTACTCCAGGCTTGCGTGTCTCTTTGCCATATCGTCATTACTGCCCGGCTCTTCCCGGCTCATTTCCAAAACAGCAGCATCAAACACGATGAGCAGCATCTGTTCGAACAAACTTCCCAGTGGCTGGATGCTTGTTTTGGATGTTGTAAATTTTGTGGCAGATTCAATCATGATATCCGGTGTCTGGATTTTTCCCAGGGTCGATTCCGCTGCTGAAGAAATCACGATCAAATCTGCCCCCTGTTTCTTTGCCGACTGTGCCGTCATACACACACTTCCTGTTTCCCCTGAAGCAGAGGCCACGATCAGCAGATCTCCCTTTTCCACTGACGGCGTTGTGGTTTCTCCCACCACATATGCATCCAGGCCAATCTGCATCAGTCTCATAGCAAGGGCCTTTAACATCAAACCCGATCTACCGGTCCCATAAACGAAAATCCGTTTATGGGACTTGATCTTCCGGATCAGATCTGAAATCTGATATTCAGGGACTCTGTCAGCTGACTGTTCCAATTCTTTTATAATTACTTTCATTCCCAAAACAACACCTTCCTTACATGATTTCTTCCGGATATAACAGAACTTTTCCGAAACTCTTTGGATCGGCAATGATCTCTTCAAACATCTCCGGGCCTTTGCTTAAATTTACTTTATGCGTCACCATTCCAAGGACATCCACCTTTTTGTTTCCGATATATTCTACCGCATTGTTCCATTCCTCTCCTGGATATGGAGCAGAAATGGTGCACCAGGAACCGATGATAGTTAATTCATTTCTCATAATTCTTTCAAAATAGAATCTTGGTACCGGAACATCTGCATATGGAATTCCCATGTATACGACTTCTCCGCCCTTTTTCGGCAGTCCGAGCACTCTTGCCGCCGTAAATGGATTGCCAGCTGATTCGATCGCTAAGTCCACGCCATTTCCGTATTTTCTGATTTCATCATGAAAATCAATATTGGTAGAATTAATCAGTACATCAGCGCCAAATTTCCGGGCAATTTCTAATTGTGCATCATCAATATCAATGGCAAACACTTTCTTTGCCCCGAATGCTTTTGCCCATCGGATTGCCATAAGCCCGATATTTCCGCATCCCACTACGGCAACTTCATATCCCATTTTAATGTTTGTCTGATATAAGCCGTGAATCGCAACCGTTGCCGGTTCTACTAATGCGCCCTGTTCATAAGTCATACTTTCCGCCATTTTTACAAGATTGACGGCAGGCATTTTAATGTACTCCGCAAATGCACCGGGAACATAGGCTCCAATGGTATTTAAAGATTCACATCTTGACGGATGTCCGCTTTTGCAGTACCTACACTCGTGACAAACCAAGTTTGGGCACCCCACCACACGGTCACCAGCCTTTAATTCTGTAACAGCAGGACCAGTTTGAACAACCTCCCCTGAAAATTCATGTCCCCAAACATTCCCTTTCACATAAGGTCCTAAATTACGGTATCTTGCAATGTCCGAACCACAGATCCCGACTGCTTTTACTTTTACGATGACATCATCATCTTTTTCGATTGCAGGGTCAGCAACCTCTTCATATCTTAAATCCTGTACGTCATAAAATGTCAATGCTTTCATTATCTCACTGCCTTTCTTAAAGCCTCTGTATTCTCTTTGATATTTTTGAACAAATATCCCCCGGACACAAATACATTTGCTCCCGCTTCATAACAAGGCTTTATCGTTTCATGGTCAATACTTCCATCTACTTCAAGATCGATATCCCGGTCCCCGATCATTGCCCGGACATTTTTAATTTTCTCCACAGTTGAATTCAGGAAATGCTGTCCTCCCTCCCCGGGATTTACACTCATCAGAAGGATCATATCTACATCATCTAGTAAATACTTGATCGTCTCTTCCGGGGTCCCCGGGCTCAGCACGATCCCCGCCCTGATACCCCGATTACGGATTTTATGTAAACAGCTTAATACTCTCGCTGTGGATTCCTGATGGATTGTTATGATATCTGCTCCTGCGTCTGCGATGCTGTCGATATGTACCTCCGGACGTTCGATCATTAAATGAACATCCAGCGGAATATCTGTCATTGATTTTAAAGCCCTGATGTGATCTGCTCCAAATGCCATCCGCTCCACAAAATGTCCGTCCATCACATCTACATGCAGAAGTTCCACGCCGCTGTCTTCCAGTTCTTTGATCTGGCTTTTTAATTCTCCTAAGTCTGCGGCAAAGATGGACGGAGATAATTTCATTTCTCTCACTGTCATACCTCCTTCCTATATCTCCTCAGAACTATCTATCAATATCTTCCCTTTTACTGCCCCGCGGGTCTTAAACATTTCAAAGCCCTCTGCGATTTCTGAAAGCGGCAGCTTCTTATAGATCAGGGAGTCTTCCCCCTTTAATTGTCCTGTTGCAAAATAGTGCGCCACGCAGTCCCACTCATGTCCGGGAAATGGAGCCGAATAGGATAACCAGGATCCTGTCACAGTGAATTCTTTCCGATTCATGTTTTCCCATTCTTCCACAGTAAATGTTAATTCTCTCGTTGGTTTTCCGATATAGCAGATACCAGCTTTGTTCGCTGCCAGTTCATATGCCATTTTCATGGTAATCGTACTTCCGGCCGTTTCGTAAATGTAATCGTAGCCTTTTCCATCCGTCAGATCCATTGCCTTTTGCATGAAGCCTTCTTTTAAAGTATTGACTCCGTCGGCTGCACCCATCTGTTTTGCCAGCTCAATTCTGTCATCATCAATATCGAATACCACGGTCTTTGCCGCTCCAAAAATATTGGCCCACTGCATGACAAGCAGTCCGATGGTTCCGCCGCCGAGGATCGCAACTGTCTTTCCTCCTTTATAAGGAAGACATTCCAATCCGTGGAGGGCAACTGCTGCCGGTTCAAACAGCGCTCCTTGTTCAAAGGATACTGTATCCGTAAAAGAAACCACATTTTGCTCCGGAAGACAGATATATTCTGCAAAACTTCCTGCCTGTCTTGTCCCGATAAAACTGTAGTCTTTACAGAGTGCATAATCACCTTTCATACAGTCTTCACAGTTCATGCACGGTACCAGCGGGGCTCCGGCGACCCTCTGGCCTTTCTTTACCTTTGTCACTCCGTCCCCCACAGCTGCCACAATCCCTGAGAACTCATGTCCGAGAACAATCGGATAGAAATGGGCTCCGTCTTCAATTACTCTGGGTACATCCGATCCGCAGATCCCTGAATATTTCACTTTTACAAGCACTTCCCCGGCTTTTGGCTCCGGGGTCTGTACTTCCTCATATCTTATGTCATCTCTTGCGTGTAAAACTCCTGCTTTCATTTATAATCACCTGATCCTTTCACATATTGGGCTTTTATAACTCTTCTGAAATCTTTTTCAGCAATTCTTCCACTTTCTTCTTTGCTGCTTCTTTATTCAGTCCGGAGACAAGCCCAAATACGCTGAGATGTGGTTTTTCAAGCAGATTTCGGTAATTTGCTGTGGTAAATACTACATCTACATCTTTTTGTTTTATAGGAACTTCAGAAATCGTTCCTTTCATTATTCTGATTTTAACGCCTGCATTTTTTGCAATTTCTTTAATTTCTTCCTGTGCGATGGTTGATGTTGCCACGCCGCTGCCGCACGCTACTAATACTTTTACTTCTTTCGCCATAATATTTCTCCTTTACTGCGATTTATTATGATTCTAATTGCTCCTGAAGATAAACTTCTGTTTCTTCATTTGAAAGTTTTTTACATTTTGTTAAGACTTCCGGATTATTCAAAAATGCCATCATTTTTTGAAGCACCGCTAAGTGTTCATCTGCATCCCTGATCGCCAAATTGAAAATCATGTCTGTTTTCACTTCCTCTGTATCATCATCCAACCTTTTAAACGTCACCGGATGATTCAGTTTCAGTAAACAGATGGCGTTCTCTGTAATTCCTTCGTCTTTCACATGGGGAATCGCCGTTGGGATTTCTGTCGGAAGTCCTGTGGGAAAGTCCCTTTCTCGTTTCGCACAGAGATCCCCGAAATTTTCACTGACAATGCCTGCTTTATATAAGGCTTCTCCACATAGTTTGATTGCCTGTTCATTATTATCTGCTGTTCCATGAATTACTAAATATCTAGTTTTCATTTCAAGCCTCCTCATCCGAAGATCGCCATAATTCTGTGAATAATTGATACAACTACATTGCCTGGATTCCATCCAAAATGAGATGCTGTGACACTTTTTCCAAAGTCTACATTTGTAACGGACATCATGCTTGTAGCCTCCGGAATAAACATATTTGCCAAAAACAGGGTTATGTACATTAAAATAGTCATTGCAAGTAATGACCGAAATAGATTTCCCTTGCTGCTTAATACGACCATAGGTGCCAAATAACAAATCTCAGCTAATAAACCAAGCGGAAAGAATCTCATATCCGGTACAAGAAACACAAGAAGAATGGTAACCGGGATCATAACGGCAGTACATGTGATACAGGTCGGATCACCTAAACCAAGGGCAATGTCCATACCGATATAAATATCTGCGTCTTCTCCGATTTTCTTATGCATATATTCATTTGCAGACTGTCCCAATGGAGAGAGCCCTTCCATCATGATGGAAACCATTCTCGGGATCAATACCATTGCCGCCGCAACACCCATTGCCATTGTGAGAATTTCTCCGGGACTTTGTTTTGTGATGACTGCAAGAAAAGCTCCAACTACAACACCGATGATTGCAGGATCGCCAAATACTCCAAGCTTTTGTCCCACTTTATCCATATTCAGATCAATTTTATTAAGTCCCGGGATTTTGTCTATGATCTTATTTAATCCGTAGCTGATCGGGTAGGCCCATGCTACGAAAGAAAGACAGGTACATGTGGTTCCTTCCAGTCCAAAAAATTCTTCCCATGGTTTTGCAATCCACTGGCCAAAAAACAGAACAATAATACCGCAGGCAAAAGCAACTAAAAATCCGATAACGGCACTTCCAAACAAAGCATACGCAAGTGCTCCGGGAACGAGAAAATGCATAAAATTCCAGATGTCAACATTTAAGACCTTTGTAATCTTTAAACGGACTAAAATGATATTCACAAGGATAATCGACGGAATTACAAGTACTGCAAACGGTGTCGTCCACGATGCCGCACCCAGCGCTGCAAATCCAACTTCCAAAGTGTCATATCCTGATCCTAATTTTTCATAATATTCCATTGCCGGTGTCACTGAAGTAATTAATAGATTTACTGCTAAAACAAGTCCTTGGAAACCAATTCCTACCAGCAAGCCGGCTTTAATCGCCCGGCCGATTTTCATCCCAAAGAAAATTCCCAATATTGCGATTACAACCGGCAGCAGGACGCTCGCCCCTAAACCTACAAACCCCTGAAAAAATTTTAATAGTATTTCCATTTTTACCTCCGTTTTTCTAATCGTATTATTTGTATGATGTTATGTTCCTGAGATTGTTGGCCAAACGTTCTATCTCTTGTTTACAGTTACATACTATCATGCAGCCTAAATCAAAAACAGTGAAAGGTCTTTCCCCATTCGGGAAAAAATTTAGCTTGGTCAAATCCATTTCTGTTTCTGGAAATAAAATAAATCAGTCGAATCCATTTCCGGATCCGGAAATAAATTCGACCAATCAGCTTCACCTTATTTAACTGTTGCTGTGTTCATATTTTTCAATGATTCCTGCCATTTCTTCGGGACACTCTGCCTCATGAAGCATCTGCCGGTACTCAGCATCCCTCAGCATATTTACCAGACTGAAAAATGCTTTCAGGTAGCTTTTATGGTCAATAGCGCTTAAACAGCATACAAACTCTATAGGGTCCAATTCTTCTACCCCAAATGGCACCGGATTTTTTAAACGGATCAAGTGCATGCCAAGGCGTATACTTCCTTCTTCTACTTTTGCATGTGGCATGGCAAATCCTTTTGACAATACGACATAAGAACCATATTCTTCAATGCTATGGATCATTGCGTCTATATACCTTGACTCAATATAGCCTCTCTCTACAAGCTTTTCACCGGACTTTCGCACTGCATCCTTCCAGTCTTCACATTCTACATCCACTTCAATATTCATTGCCGGCAGCAGATGATGCAGATACGGCGACAGAACCTCCGTCTCATTTTCCACAGATTGTTTAAAATAATCCCGGATCACTCTGCGCAGTTCCTTCATAAATGTCTTCGCCTTTTCTTCCGGCTCGATCATGCTGTATACAAGCGGATGGATCTCATCGATCAAACCTTTGGCGCTTAAACCGTCTTCTTCCATTCTGACCGGAAAATTTCTGCAGTTTCTCAGTGCATCGATCCTATTTCCCACACGGATATAATCCGCATCATTAAAAGCCGCTGAGACAACAACATACTCTAATGAGCAGCCTTCCAGCGGGACCGTGGAGATTACAAAGTCGGCTGCATTAGGCTCGATGCTCATCGCTTCATGGGCTGAGATCACATCCACAACCCGGAATTTAAAATGCCTTTTCAGCTTTTCCAATAATAATCTGGACGTTCCGATTCCTGCGTGGCAGGCTACAATCACACGGAAAGCAACCTCTTTATTTTTCTTTCGTTCAATGGCTGCGCATACATGGACTGCAATATATTTTATTTCTATCTCGTTTAATTGACGCTCCGTATATTGATATATAACGAACATCTGGTTGTTGACTGCCTCCAGTACATCCTGATTATCTTCCAATACCTCATTAATCACATCGACTTCCTGATAATCGATTGGAGGTGCAGAAAATATAGATCCCAGATGATTGGACAGATTCTCAAAAAAATCATAATCCGCATTCAGATCGATTCCCAGTTCCGAAGAAATACCCGAAATATATTGTCTCGTGATCATTTGGATGATAACTGTATTCTTACTGAATCTGCTGTTGTTCATGTAGCGTACTCCATCCAGAAATCTGCTGAAATACTTAATGTCGTCCTCGGTTGTAACCACATCACAATACTGTGAAATGTATTTCAGCGTATCCAGGGCAAACATATAATTCTCACTGTTCGTATCCGGCTGCGGCTCAAGAAATTCTCCCATCTGATTCCGGTTCACCATAATTCTTAAATATAAAATAATCTCCCGAAAAGAGCTGTCATCCAGATATTTCTTATACCGTTGTTCCTGTTCTCCCAGAATTTTCTGAATAACAGAGGAGTCACCTGCCTGTACACTGACATGCTCAGCAACGACATTTTTATGATTTTCATAGATGGAAAGGGAGGGACGAAGAAGATTCAAAAGAAAATTTCTCTTTTCACTCTCTGCACCTTCTATACGAAGTCCCTTGTTGGCATGAGAGATCACATTCAGATTTCCTTCCCTGATAAATGCCTTAATGTCTTTCAGATCATTGATGACCGTTGCCCTGCTGACAAACAAATGATCTGCAATGGTTGCAAGCGTAATATAATCTGCAGAATTTACAATCATTGCCGATGCTGCCTGCCTGCGTTCTTTCCTTGATAATTTATAGTTGTAGAAATCCCCCTCGAGCAGTAATGACAGAGATTCTTTAAAGTTCTCCGGCGGATTGATTCTGCCGCCGCTCTGTATCAAAACTTCCTCCCGCTGATTCTGATTCAGAATCGTATTAATTTCTTTTAAATCATTGCGGATAGTTTTCTGAGACACCTGAAAATATTCTGCAAATCCTGAGACTGTAATCTCATCCTTCTCTTTACTTAATAACTGCACAATCTCAGTGCTCCGCTGGTTCATTCTAATTACCTCCAATTATTTATCTGGCAAAACAGTAACACTCTATTTCATTGTATCCTAATGGAATAGATTAAAAAAGAATGAATTTCTTCTTAAGTATAGAAATTTTTTATATCATCTGCAGATCAATCTTTTATCAATATGACCTGAAAGGGCCTCAGAATTTTTTCTTTCACCGGCTGATTGCTCAGCAGTATCTCTCCTCCTCTTACCCCAATCTTCTTTGTTCTTCGTGAAAAGTTACACAGTATAAGGAATCTTGTAAATCCGTCGTTTCTCTCATATGCCACCACTTCTTTTCCGTATTCTCTATGAGGGATGAATTTACCGTAAATTAAACACGGCTCCTGTTTTCTGAGTGCTGTCATCTTTTTGTAAAATTTCAGTACCGATTGCTCTTCTTTCTCCTGGGTCTCTGCCTCTTTCCAGTCCATCATCTCTCTTGCATTGTCTCTGCTGCGCAGGTTAATATAGTACAGTGCTTCTTCTTTTGTACATCCGTCTGACAGAGCAGAAAGGTACTGTCCTCTGCTCTCAATATCATCAAATTCACAGACAGAATCTTTCCATACATTTGTTGTTCCTAATTCCTGTCCCTGGTAAATAAAAGGAGTCCCCCTCAAAAAGAAATACATGGCAGCCAGCATGGAAGCAGCCTCATACGTCTGGGCTTTTTTATCAGGAAAAAATTTGCTCACCGCTCTGGGCTGGTCGTGGTTTTCTATAAATACTGCCGGCCAGCCAGTCTTCTGAATCTCTTCCTGGCTTTTAAACAGTAACTCTCTGAATTCTTCTGTCGTCCATGTTTTCCTTTTATACCATTTCTCATCTTTTCCTTCCAGATCAAAATTTGTATAACTGAAGTCAAACATCATCGAAAAACATCCCTGCTTTCCAATATAATCTCCAAGTGATGAATATGGTACATCTACAGCCTCTGAGACAGTGACACAGTCCAGTGGGTCAAATACTTGGTTTTTAAGTTCCCTCAAAAAGGCTTCAATCCCTTTTACATTTCTTACATACAGAAGGCAGCTTGCCAGCCCATCCCTTCCATCAGGTTTTCCGTCAGGAAAAGTGTGATCCTTTTTTATAAAATTGATGGCATCCACACGAAATCCCGCAATTCCTTTTTTCATCCACCACCGGATCATTTCATACAGTTCTTTTCTCATGTCTTCGTTTTCCCAGTTAAGATCCGGCTGCCTTTTTGAAAAAGAATGAAAGTAGTACTCCTCCGTTCCCTCAACAGGCTCCCACACTGATCCCCCGAAAACAGACCTTAAATTGCTCGGTGGGCGCCCATTCCTGGATTTCTTAAATATATAATAATCCCTGTATCTGCTTTTTGGATCCCTCAGCGCGTTCTGAAACCAGACATGTTCATCCGATGTGTGATTGAGCACCAGATCCATCATGATTTTCATCCCCCTGATCCCCGCCTCATCTATGAGCTTTTCCAAATCCTCCATCGTCCCAAACATGGGATGAACGGCATAATAATCCGAAACATCGTAACCATTGTCATCCATCGGTGAAGCATAGACCGGACAGATCCACAGCATGGTCACTCCCAGATCACTAAGATAATCAAGATGCTTTAAAATTCCTCTCAAATCTCCGATTCCATCCCCGCTACTGTCGCAAAAACTTTTCGGATATATCTGATATACAATTTCCTGTTTTCCTTTCTGACTGTCCATAACCTGCCCCTTTCCTGAAGAAAAGAATTGCTCCCATTGAGAGAACAATGTAAAATAATAAAGTGACATTTTTATATGATAGGAGTGATTTTTTGAATACAAACAACGAAACAGCCCTTGGAACCATGCCTGTCGGCAAATTATTGTTCCAGCTGGCTGTTCCCACCATTGCCGCCCAAGTCATAAACGCGCTGTATAATATGGTGGACCGCATTTACATCGGCCGTCTTCCGGGAGGAGAAGGACCTCTTGCCATTGCAGGGCTTGGAATTGCTTTTCCGATCATTATGATCATTTCTGCATTTGCCTCCATGATCGGTATGGGAGGAAGCCCCAGAGTCTCAATAAAAATGGGACAGCAGGATCATGACGGGGCGGAAAAAATCCTTGGGAATGCCGTCACAGCTTTGATTGCTCTGGCCGTTCCTCTTACCCTGTTTTTTTATCTTGCAAAAGAACCTCTGCTTTCCATGTTTGGAGCGACAGACAATATACTGCCTTATGCCAATGACTATCTGGGCATCTATCTGCTCGGCTCCATTTTTGTCATGTTTTCTCTCGGCCTGAACAGCTTTATCACCTGCCAGGGGTTTGCCAGGACCAGTATGCTCACAGTGCTGATTGGGGCTCTATTAAATATCGTACTGGACCCAATCTTTATTTTTATCATGGGTCTCGGTGTCAAGGGCTCCGCCTTAGCTACCGTCATTTCCCAGGGGGTCTCTGCGGCCTGGGTCCTCCGTTTTTTAACCGGAAAGAAAACGGATCTCAAGATCCGCAGGAAAAATCTCAGGCTGGAAGCGAAAGTTCTCCTCCCTGTTATCGCCCTGGGGATCGCGCCGTTTATTATGCAGTCCACAGAAAGTCTGGTACAGATCACATTAAATTCAGGAATGAAACGCTACGGCGGTGCCAACGCAGACTCCCTTGTCTCTGTCACGACCATCGCCATAAGCGCCATGCAGTTTCTATCCATGCCCGCCCTTGGACTCGCTCAGGGTGCACAGCCGATCATCAGCTTTAACTATGGAAGCCGGAATATGGACCGGGTAAAAAAGGCCTTTCGCCTGTTATTTGTGATCACTGTGGCCTACACTTTGGGAATCTGGGCCCTCTCCATGGCAGTTCCCCAGATCTATATCTATCTGTTTTCCAGCGGTGAGGCAGCCAGGCAGCTCTCTGTCCTCGGCAGACCCATGATCCGCATTTTCATGGGAGGCTTTCTGTTTATCGGGGCACAGTACGCCTGCCAAAATACATTCATGGCACTGGGCAGGGCAAAGATTTCTCTTGTCATGGCCCTTCTGAGAAAGATCATCCTGCTGATCCCTCTGGCCTTGTTCCTGCCGTTATTTTTTGGCACTACGGGAATCTTCGCGGCAGAACCGATTGCAGATATTCTGGCCTCTGCCGTCACCACCGGAGTTTTCTATTTTATGTCAAAAAAACTGCTCGTATATGCTCCTGATGATTCTGAACAGGGGAATCCTGCAGAGGAGGAAATGAAAGCTTAGTTTTTAAAATCAGGAGGGACTGCCCGGTTAAGCATCCCTCCTGAAATTAAATACTTAAAGAATCATAAACTGGTTTTTGCCCCTTACTTTTGCTTCATACAATGCACCGTCCGCTCTCTCGATGATCTGCTCATAGGAATCATTATCCTGGATCAAAGTAATACCCATACTGATATTCACATGGACTTTCCCCGTCACTTCCCGAAGGATCCTGCCGGCAATCTCCCTTATCTTCTCTTTCTCTGTAATCCCATAGATCAGACAGGTAAATTCATCTCCTCCGTAGCGGCTGACTACATCTTTTTCGCGAAGATTTTTCTCTAAATGTCTGGCCACGGCAGTCAAAACTTCGTCTCCCTTTTGGTGTCCATAAGTATCATTGATTCTTTTAAAGTCATCCACGTCCAGAAAGAAACAGGCACGGTACTTTTTATTCCGCTTTAAATCCTTTTCCAGTAATTTTTGAAAATATTTACGGTTTATGACACCTGTCAGCACATCTTTTGTATTCTCTCTTTTTTCGTTTCTATGGATTTTAAAAAACTGCAGGCTAAAGAATAAAAGCAGAATGGTAATCAGCACACCCTTGGTCATGAGTATAAATGTCTCGCTTTTTAAAGAATACAGTGTTCCTTCATAGAGTTCCGCCACAGCCAACGTACAAATTATCCAGTCACTGATATCCGCCGGTTCATAGTAAAGCATGCGCAATTTTCCTTTGTTTTGATAGTTCAGAAAACCGCTGCTTCCTTTCTGTACGTTTGCCTCCATCTCATGCAGCTGTGCCGGGTCATCGTATTTCATAGTCTTGAGCATATCATACATGGTCGGAAATTTCTCCATTCCTTCATAGGAAGCGACCATCCTGCCTTTTCGTGTAAACACAAGTACAGCTCCCATCCCGCTGGTATCTTTCCCATTGAGAAGTCTTCCCAGCTCCATTGTGCTGTACTCCAGGCAGATGGCGCCTTCAAATCTGCCCTGCTTTATCATAGGCACACCGATGATAATGGATTCGGTTCCTTCTTCTTCATCAAAAAGTACTTTGGAGATGCTGCTCTTTTGTTTTTTAAGAACTTTGTAGTACTGTCTCCCGGAGATATCCATCTTCTTATGGCTGCTGTAGTAAATCGTTCCTCTGCTGTCTGCAACTCCGATTTTCATTCCTTTTGTATCGAACTTTTTGACTACATTCCACCAGTTTTCTTTCCCTGTCCCATCTGGAATATCACATATGACCGCAAGACTCTCCAGCCAGTTTTTCCCGTCCTTTAACAGTGAATTCAAAGCTGCCTTGGCCGTATCATTTGTAGTCTGCAGGTCATGTTTTGTCTGGGCTGCGATCTTTTGATCCATTTCACGGTAATACTGTACAAACGAAAAAATGAAATATGAAAGCAGCGCTATAATTACCAGAAGGATGACTGCTGAATTTATTTGAATTTTTTTCTTTCTTTCTCCCATGCAGTCTCTCCTGTTCTGTGAAGCCATAAATTCTTACTTTCATTATACCCCATTTACCCGGACAATAAAAGAAAACCCGGATCCTGAATTTACATTTGCAGGAAACCGGGTTTTCTTCGGTGATAATGTTATTTCACAGCTGCGACCGCTTCTATTTCAAAAAGCGCCCCTTTGGGAAGTGCCGCCACTTCCACACAGGACCGGGCGGGTTTGTTGTCTCCGAACCTTTTCTCATAAATTGCATTGATTGCCGCAAAATCATTGATATCGTCTAAAAATACAGTAGTCTTGATCACATCACTAAGAGATAATCCTGCCTCTTTCAGTACTTCATCCAGGTTGCTCAGTGCCTGGTCCGCCTGTGCTTCCACTCCATCCGGCAGAGTTCCATTTTCCGGGTCCAGCCCAAGCTGTCCTGAAGTAAATACAAGTTCACCCGCTTTTACCGCATGGCAGTATGGTCCCACTGCTGCGGGAGCTTTCTGTGCATTGATAGTCTCACATGTCATAGCTGATTCCTCACTTTCTAAAAAATAATTAGGTTCATACAATTTTTTTGTATCACTATTATAGCACAGACTGTGTCCGGCGTCCATGCTTTTAGCTGCTTATGCTCACCCTGAGCTTTTTATTTTGCTGATCGGTCTTTTCCATGCTCTTCTCATCCGGTGCATCTTTTGTGGCATAGTAGTCAATATAGTAAAATAATTCTTTTTTCAGGCCACTGAAGGTATAGGTGTTTTTACCTTTTGTTAATTCTATCATTTGGGGTTCTCCCTTTTCATCGATGTTGTTCAGTGACAGTACCGGTTTCAGAGAAAGATCTCCTTTTGAAATATCTTCAAATGTAACTGTAAGTTTCCCGCTCTTTGACTGAAAGACATTTCCAATGACAAGTTCCCCAAATGTCCCCTTCGTCCCGTCGGTCTTCTGCATAGCATCCACATCGAAGTAGAGAACACCGTTTTCGCTGAATTTCATGAAACGGCTGCCTTTAAAGACAAGCTTTGAGGCGTCAGTCTCCCGATCGGTCTTTACAAACCCGTCAAACAGAGAAGTCACAGTCTTCTTTTTTGCTTTGACATCGTATTGGACCAAAGAAAGATTTTTAAACATCTGATCTTCCTTCATATATACACCGGATGGGTATCCGAGGAAGTCCACGGTGCTGTCATTTTGGATCAGCGCATTGGAATCATTCTGCCCATTTTCCATAAGTTCCCGGATCACCTCTTCCTTCGGGCGTCCGGCAAACTTCTTTTTGTCTGTATTCTGGATATCCCCTTCGTAGACATCATCAAAAGCCTGTTTTTTATCCGACAGAGTCTGTTCCTTCACATCATAGAAATAGTCTTTAACCGTATCTTCCCCTTTTGTTCTCAAGAGCCGGACCATATTTCCGTCACTGGAAACGATGATCTTTGCCTCTGTCTCCCCATCCTCGGAAAATAATTTCATTTTTGCCAGGTCCAAAGCTGCAGTAACTTTCTTCTCCTTCAGATCAAAGACATAGAAGCCCTGGGAATTGTGGAACATCACCCTGTCATCTGAAGCGTAGTCCAGTTTTGGGAAATCAGAAACTTCGTCTTTTTTGGTTGTCTCTCCTATGAATGCTTTCAGATCTTTTTCCGATACGAAAGGCTTCTGGTTTTGTTCAGATTTTTTTTGACATCCTGCCGCTGCCAGGGCAAGCATGACTGCCGCTGCAAACATAACAATCCTGATTTTTCTTTTCATGGTCTCACTCCTTTATTTGATCCACTTTGGAGACGGATAATATCGAAAGCTTGCTTTTCCTATGATCTCTTCCCTGGTCACATAGTGAGTCTGCCATTCTCTGGCATCATTGGAACTGTTCCGATTGTCTCCCATGACAAAGTATCCGTTCTTCGGCACTTTATACGGTCCGAAATCGTCCACTGGCTCCTCTTTAATATAAGGCTCCTTCAGGGGCTTTTTACTCCCGTTGATATAAACCTTTCCGTCCTTTACCTCGATCGTTTCTCCCGGAAGTGCAATGACTCTCTTAATATACCACTCTGACTCGTCGTCCGGGTACTCAAATATAATCACATCTCCCCGTTCAGGCTCACTGAACAGGTATGCGGTCCTGAATGCAATGAGTTTATCTCCGGTCATGATGGTATTTTCCATGGAACCGCTCGGTATACTGGCGTTGACTATGACGAAATTCGTGATAAACAAAGTAATGGCCAGAGTGGCAGCAATACAGACAATCCAGCTTCTGACTTCTTTCCTGAAGTTTTGTTTTTTCTTATTCTCTTGTTCCTGTTCTTTTTCCATAGATGTCTCCTATACCTTTGCAAAAAACCTCTTTGCCATATCTGCAAAGAGGTTTTTTTTATTTTTAGTCTGTATATCCTCTGCGGATAATCTCATGTCTGCCGGGTCCGTTGGAGATCAGCGTAATCGGATATCCGATCTTTTCCTCGACGAACTCTACGTATTTTCTGCAGTTTTCCGGCAGTTCTTCGTATTTTGTAATTCCGCGGATGTCACTCTTCCATCCCGGAAGTACTTCGATCACCGGTTTTGCTCTCTCCAGATCACCCGTTGTCGGGAAATCGGTCGTTATTTCACCGTCAATATCATAAGCGACGCAGACCGGAATTTCTTCTAAATAGCCAAGAACATCGAGCACGGTAAATGCCACGTCTGTCGTTCCCTGCATCCTGCATCCGTACTTGGAAGCCACGACGTCAAACCATCCCATCCTTCTCGGACGTCCGGTCGTTGCCCCGAATTCACCGCCGTCTCCCCCGCGTTTTCTGAGCTCATCGGCTTCTTCTCCGAAAATCTCACTGACGAAGGCACCTGCGCCTACAGCACTTGAGTATGCTTTAACTACGGTGACAATCTTCTTAATTTCATATGGCGGAATACCTGCACCGATCGCTCCGTACGCCGCTAAAGTGGAGGAAGATGTCACCATCGGATAAATACCGTGGTCCGGGTCCTTTAACGAGCCCAGCTGGCCTTCCAGGAGAATGGTCTTCTGTTCTTTCATCGCTTTGTGAAGAAACAGGGATACATCGCAGACATACGGCGCTACCATTTCCTTGTACTCCATCAGTTTTTCATACAGCTCATCCGGATTAAGAAGGGGTTTGTGGTAGAGATGCTCGAGCAAAACATTCTTCATCTCGCAGATTCTGACCAATTTTTCTTTTAACACTTTGCCGTCAAACAACTCGTTGACCTGGAAACCGATCTTTGCATATTTGTCTGAATAAAACGGTGCGATCCCCGATTTTGTAGATCCGAAGGACCCTTTTCCCAGTCGTTCCTCCTCGTATTCATCAAACAGGATATGGTACGGCATAACGATCTGGGCACGGTCGGAAACGAGAATTTTCGGCTTTGGCACTCCCTGGGAGACGATTTCCCCAATCTCCTTAAAAAGCACAGGAATATTCAGTGCCACACCGTTACCGATAATGCTGGTTGTATGATCATAGAATACACCGGATGGCAGCGTGTGAAGCGCGAACTTTCCGTAGTCGTTGATGATGGTATGCCCGGCATTCGCTCCTCCCTGGAAACGCACGATAATGTCAGAAGTCTCACCTAACATATCCGTGATCTTACCTTTTCCTTCGTCGCCCCAGTTGGCTCCAACTATTGCTTTAACCATATGTGTATCCTCCTAATTATCAATGACGTGTTTTCGCCATTTTCTTTTGCATAAAGCGAACAACATTTTAATATTATATTGTTTTGTCCCATGTGTCAAGAATCCGCATGGAGGTTCCTACTTTTCTTTCACAGAAAAGAAGGAATCTACGCGGTGTTTATAGTCCAGCAGGGAATTGTACTGCAGATACTGATAGTTTGTCAGCCATTTATCTTTATCTTCCTCATCCTGGGTCGCAACATTTTTACCGTCTTTTGTCACATATCCGTTGGCATTGATTGCCGGAATCTGTTTCTCCAGTTCTTCCAGATACTGATTATACGGAGTCATTTTTAAATTTGTCTGTTTCAGCATCAGCGTGGACAGATAGTTGGCACTGGTAAGTTTTACATTTTCCTGTTCTTTGATATCATAGTTTGCCCAGATAACAAACGGAACAGTAAATTTCTTCTGCATCTCCTTGATGTTCAGGCTGTTTAAGTCCTTTCCGTAGAGAAGCTCATAGAACTCGTCTTCCAGTTTTGGCTGATGGTCTCCGAACATCACAACGATGGTCGGTTCTTTCTGCTCCTTAAAGTAATCGATCAGCTTCTTAAATGCCCGGTCGGATTCATGGATCAGAGACAGATAACGCTCTGCGGGTTCTGTCTTCTTCTCGTCTTCAATCGTAATTTCCTGCTTGAAGTTATCGTCCGGAAGCAGATATCCGCCGTGGTTCTGAATTGTTACATTAAACATAAACAGAGGATTATCTGATTTTCTGTTCTCGAATGTCTCTATGATCTTGTCATAATCTGACTCGTCGCTGACCCATCCTCTGATTCTCCTGACTTTGGATTCATCCAGCGATGACTCATCCAGGAAGTTGTCGAATCCAAGCAGCGGATACACGCTCTGTCTGTTCCATGCATTCGGCTTATAAGGGTGGAATGCGGTCGTGTCATATCCCTGTTCTTTTAACTGGGTAGCAAGACTCGGCACTTCGTGTTTTACAAACTGGGTATATGCATTTCCGTTCAGCGGAAGAGAAGATACTGAGTTTCCTGTGAGGAACTCATACTCGGAGTTGCTTGTTCCGCCTCCGAATACAGATACCAGCATATCACCCTTGATTGTATTTTCTTTCATAGAATTGATATAAGGCATCACTTCTTTATTTGTCTTGATCTTGTTGACCACATTCAGATCAGAAAATGTCTCGTTCATGATGACGACCACATTTGGTTTCTGCTTCAGATTCTTGTTCTGTCCGGTTGTCACCTCATAATTTTTGGCAATGTCTTTTACCTTATCCACACTGTATCCTTCCGGTTCCGTCCCAAGAAGATACTGTACATTCAGAAGGAAGCTTAAGACAAAGCCGTTTCGTTTATATCCCTTTTTCTGATTGAAAAATTCTACCTTTACGTTATGTGCTTCTAAAAAGTTCACCCTGGTGCAGAAGAAACTCTGTCCCAGTGTTGCCACAACTACAACGGCCAATGCCGCCAGACGGTGCTTCCACCGAAACGCCTTGATAGTATCCAGTTTCCATGCTATGATGCACAGTCCCAAACAAATAATTGTAGCAACAATGGCTGCTTTATCATAGGACAGAGTATAGTGATCCGCAACGTCCATAGCAGTACCGAGCGCCCATATATCCGCCGGTGTGATCGGTGTGCCTCTGAACTGCATGACGAAGTAGTTTCCAACCGCACATCCGTATAAGAGCAGATTCCCCACAATAACTGCATATTTGACCCGGTTAAAGATCAGAAGCAGTATTGCAAAGATGATATAGAACCATATGACATTCAAGGCATAGGACAGAATACCCATGACACTGATTGGATTGTAAAATACCTTTTCGACCATATAAAAGGCCAGCCACGGATTCACAATAAATAAGGCCCATGTGAGCCATTTATTCCATTTTTCAGGAATATTCAGCTGAACCAGTAAAAGTACAATCAATCCTACGGCAATGGCAATCGTCAAACCGATGGCCCACATGTCAATCTGGGTTGTCCAAACCCTTGCACAGAGACGGATATCCTGTGTCTTGTTATTCTTTACAAGAGGCTGGAAAACAGAACCCATATCCTTTGAAATGTAAATATACAGAGGATCTTTCTTGTTAATTCCGATTCCTTTAATTTCGTAGGTATAAGTTTCTCCCTTTTCAAGCTTCTGATTCACGACAACTTTGTACCAGCGGTCGTCATGAAGCTCTCTGCGGCGCATAGTGGATTTGACTTCAGCCCTTCCGTCAACTTCCTCCATCGTTGGGGTGATATGAAATACAACATTACCTTTTGAATCTTTTATCGTCAGATCAATGCTTCCCGGTCTTGCATCTCCATAGTTTCTCCCCACACGGAAGTCAATTCTTTCTGCCGAAGTAAAATTAGCTTTAAATTCCTGCTTAATCGTATCCCCGTCTGCAATCGCGATCTTCTCCATGCCGCTTTCCGGTACGCCCTTAGCTACCCGTTCCGCAAACTGATCTTTATTCTTAATACACAGCACACAGAATAAGATCAGACACGCAATAATAAAGTACTTTCCAAACTTGTGAATAAAGCTATGGATTTTTCCCAGTTTGTCTTTCAAACCATTTGATTTACTGTTCATGTTTTCTTCCCACCTAATTTTGTATTTTTTAAACGGCTGTTTTTAAAGCCTGCCCCTCTCTTCAGTGTCCTTAAAAATTTCCAAGTATTTTAAAGTCCTTTACCTCCGCCCGGATGCCGGTCAGAGCATTGCGTATGCCCGGTTCATTTAAGTTTCCGGCCACATCTATATAAAATCCATATTCCCACTGCCTGTTCGGAAGCGGTCTGGATTCAATATTCGTCATACTGACATCATTGAACATAAAATGTGCAAGAATGTTATAAAGAGATCCCGTCTCATGCGGAAGAGAAAAACTGATGCTTACCTTCCCGGCATCTCTCCGGTACTGCTTTTTCTTGGACATAACCACAAAACGGGTGCAGTTATTTCCTTCGTAATTCACCTTGCGCTTCAGCACCTCCAGTCCATAGAGCTTAGCCGCCCGCTCGCTGGAAATCGCAACCTTGGTCGGGTCATTGTCATCCGCAACTTTTTTGGCCGCAACGGCAGTGTTCCTTATGCGAACCTGATCCCAGCCGGTCTCGTCTAAAAATTGCTTGCACTGCATCAGCCCCTGGGGATGTGAATATACCTTGGTCACCTTGGAAAGATCTGTTCCCTTAATGCCTACAAGGGCATGATTGCACTCTACCGTCTCTTCCCCGACTACACATACGTCATGATTCAGGAGCAGATCATAGATGCCGCTCACAGTGCCTGCGGAGGTATTTTCGATGGGCAGAATTCCGTAATCTGCCTTTCCCTCATCCACTGCCACGACCACATCTTTAAATTCATCGGCTGTAAAATGGCTGATATTTTCTCCAAAAAACTGCACCATGGCCTGTTCCTGATACGCTCCGGGAATCCCCTGATATACAACTTTTGTATCTCGGTTGATCTCCAGTTTATCCACCTCTTTAAACATTTTCCGCACGTAGCTGTCTTCTTCCGACAGGAGACTGTACTGGTATCTGCGCCCGATGGACATAAGCTGTAAAAAGAGTTCCTCTGTTCCCTTCTTTAAAAACTCCGGTTCGACTTCGCCTGTTAGCGCCTCTATCTTCTCCTGTTCCCTATCTCTGTCATAAATCGGCTTGCCTGTTCCTTTTTTATACTCTGCAACCTCCTCGGAACAATGCATCCGCTCTTCAAACAGGCGGACAATCTTCCGGTCTATCCGGTCTATGTCCTTTCTTATGTCAAGTAAATCTCTCATTTTTCTTCCTTTTCCTCCAAAGCATCTTTTAACTCCAGGATCGTCTTGTTCAAGACAGGATGCCTCTCATAGGGTGCTATCTGTACGAGAGGCTCCAAAACAAAACTTCGTTTCGGAATCTCTGGATGAGGTATCGTCAAATGATCTCCATGAATCACGATGTCATCATACAGCAAAATATCCAGATCCAGTGTCCTTGGTCCCCAATGTACAATCCGTTCTCTGCCCGCATTATTTTCCAGTCCCTGCAAATATTCGAGGAGTTCCTCAGGTGTCTTCAATGTATCGATCCCGATACATCCGTTGATAAATTTATCCTGCTCCGTATATCCGTAAGGTTCTGTCTCTGCAAGGTCTGACACACAGATCAGCCTGAGATCATCTTCCTGTTTCATCTGTTTTACTGCTTCGTTTATATACTTCATCCGGTCCCCCATATTGGAACCTATCCCAATATATGCCCGGTGCCACTGCCGCTCAATTCTGACAGAGACACTCTGGATCGGCAGCCCGATCGGAGCCCAGGGTTTTTTGACTTCCACCTCTGTCTTCCTGATCAGGTCAAATTCTATCAGAAGCCGCTCTGCAATCGTTTCCGCCACCCGTTCGATCAGGTCAAAGGTATTTCCCTCCATGATCTCCCGAATCCGATGGCATACTTCCCCGTAGTTGACGGAGTATTCTATTTTATCACTCTTGCCGGCCCGTTTTGTATCTGTATACAGTACTGCGGACACAAGAAATTTCTGTCCCAGGACTTTTTCTTCTTTATATACGCCGTGATTGCTGTAAAGCTCCAGCTCTTTTATAATAATCTGATCCATCTTCCCCGCTCCTTTAATAACGGCAGATTGCCTCGATCATAGTGAGGGCGCGCCTGTTTTCCTTAACGTCATGAACCCGGAACATCCGGCAGCCTTTCATATATCCGCTCACCGTAGTGGCCACAGTACCCTCTGTCCTCTCATCTGCCGGCAGATCCAGAGTAAATCCGATCATAGATTTTCTGGATGTACCGAGCAGTACCGGCACCTGAAACTCAAGAAGAAGTTCCAAATGGTTCATGAGCATCAAATTTTGTTCCAAAGTCTTTGCAAATCCAATGCCCGGGTCCAGCAGTATCTGTTCTTTCCGCATGCCGGCCTCCCCGGCAGTCTGCATAGTCTCCCTGAGGTCCTTTATCACATCACTCAAAAAATTCTTGTAATCTGTATTCTTCCGGTTATGCATAAGGCAGGCCGGAAGGCCTTCCCTGGCCAGCAGCGGAGCCATTTTTCCGTCCCACTTGAGTCCCCATATGTCGTTGATCATATCGGCGCCTGCACGGATGCCTTCCTCAGCCACCTGCCACTTGTATGTATCCAGGGAAATGACCGGATCAAACTCTCTTTTCAGTGCCTCAATCACCGGAGCTGTCCTCTCGATCTCTTCATCCACGGTGATCTTTTCATGTCCCGGGCGGGTGGATTCCCCTCCGACATCGATGATATCCGCCCCTTCGCCGAGCATTTGCTCCGCATGCTTCAGAGCCGCATCCAGACGGGTGTATCTTCCTCCATCCGAAAAAGAGTCCGGAGTCACATTGAGTATCCCCATAATATATCCATGGTTTTTCATATCAAATTGTCTTTTTCCTATCTTCATGTCCAGCTCCTAATACCGATATATGTTGTTTTTCTTCTCTTCCGGCCAATAGCATTCTTCTCTCGCCTTACAGTTGCAGCAGTCCCTGGAGAGCTTGTCTGCCCGGCCAAAAAGGCAGGAAAGCTTATCACTGTCCGGCCTTCTGTGGGACTCTAATAAAAGCAGAATCGTGCTCCGCTCCTCTATATTATAAGGGGACTCAGACAAAATAGCCGAGGCGATCGAAATGCCTGCCTCCTCATGTGGAATTCCCTCGGCATACTGCTTTCCTCTTCCGATATCGTGCAGAAAACCTGCGGCATAGATCACATCTTTCTTTACGTCAAGCCGTTCTTCAAGCACAAGGATATAAGCAATCCTGGAAACTGCCAGGAAGTGCCCGGTGTCGTGGAGACAAAAGGCCCTTCCTTTCTCCGCATCCTGAATCTGCCGGTAAGCACTCTGATATTCCGGATGATTCGTGATATATGAAAGCCGCTTCACTGCTCTAACCTCTCAGTTCTTTTAAAAATGACAGGGTTCCGAACACGACGATAACATCGTCCTGTCCGCATTCCTTCTTAACCTTCTGATAACATTCTCCAAGACTTCCTCCTTCGGTCACTTTCCGGTAAAACGAACGGGCAGCGTCAGCTAGCACACCCGAAGGCAGGGCACGGTCACCTTCCGGTGTCACCGTGTAAATTTCATCTGACATTGGAGACATGATCTTTAACATCTGCGGATAATCTTTATCCGACAATACTCCCATTATATAGATTATTTTTTTATTTGTAAAATTCTTTTGAAGGAACCGTAAAAGCTTCTGGGCTCCGTCCGGGTTGTGAGCTCCGTCGCAGAAAGCCGCAGGAACCGCGGAAATACGCTGTAATCGGCCATCCCACCTGGCATTTTTAAATCCTTTTCTTATGGAATCCTGCCGAAAAATATAAGATTTTTTTAAGATTTGAATGGTCTCCAGAGCGGCTGCGGCATTAAAGATCTGATGCTCCCCAAGCATACCGATTTCCATATTCCGGTACTCTGTTCCATCTGCACAGACATAAGAAAATACTGAGCCCTCTAAGTTTTCGGATAAGACGGTGACACGGCTTGTGTCTGCGAAGATGAGAGGCACGTTTTTTTCTTCTGCAGCCTTCTCTATCACTTCCCTGGCCTCAGAAGTATTATCGTAAGAAACGGCAGGACATCCTTTTTTCAGGATACCTGCCTTCTCACCTGCGATCTCCTGAATCGTGCTGCCCAGATACTGGGTATGGTCATAGCCAATCGATGCAATGACTGTACAGATCGGGTGCTTTATCACGTTTGTTGCATCCAGTCGTCCCCCAAGCCCTGTTTCCAGAAGGACTGCGTCCACTTTTTTATCGAGAAAATAAAGAAATGAAAGGGCAGTCTCCATTTCGAAGACTGTCGGATGCTCTTTTCCGTCCCTGACCATCTCCTCCGCTGTTTTTTTTATTTTCTCCATATAAAAGCAGAGATCTTCCTTTGTGATGATCTCATCGTTAATACGGAACTTTTCTTCATAGCAGAAAGAAGCAGGCGACACATACCGCCCTGCTTCATAACCCTGCTCTTTGAATACCGACGCAAGAAACGCCAGGGTAGAACCTTTTCCGTTAGTTCCTGCTATATGAACGATCTTCAGCCGGTCCTGGGGATTCCCGAGACGGTTTAACAATTCCCTGATATTGTCAAGTCCTAAAATACTTCCAAACTTATTGGCTCGTCCAATAAATTCCATTGTCGCCTGATAGTTCATGTTAGCTGCCTCCCTGTCTCATCTCTTTGTCTGTTAAGAAAGAAGAGCCTCCCTTATGACGTCCTCAATCTTTTTCACATATACGATCTCGATATTTTCTGTAATCTCTGTATCAAATTCCCTGACATCTTTTTCATTGGCCTTTGGCACGAGTACTTTTGTCATGCCCGCGCGTTTTGCCGCCAGCATTTTTTCTTTCAGTCCCCCGATTGCCAATACCTGTCCTCTGATCGTCACCTCTCCGGTCATTGCCACAGTTCCCCGGACTTTTCTTCCCGTGATCGCCGAGATGAGGGCAAGAGTCATGGTAATTCCGGCAGACGGTCCGTCTTTTGGCACCGCACCTTCCGGAATGTGAATGTGGATATCGTGAGATTCAAAGAAATCATCCTTGATCTTATATTTGCCGCTCTTGCTCCGGATATAGCTGACTGCAGCCTGGGCCGATTCCTTCATCACATCACCAAGAGATCCTGTGACGGTAAACTTGCCCTTCCCCGGCATTGTGTTTACTTCCACGTTGAGCATGACGCCTCCGACACTGGTCCATGCCAGTCCGTGCACGATTCCCACCTCGTCCTTCAAATTTTCTTTTTCCAGTTCATACGGAGCCGTGCCCAAATAATCCCGGACTGCTTTTTTCGTCACCGTCACTTTTTTCTTCTTTCCCTGATAAATGTCTTTTGTAATCTTTCGGGAAACATTTCCAATGGTTCTCTCCAGGCTTCTCACACCCGCTTCTCTCGTATAACTGTCGATCAGCAGCCTGAGAGCATCGTCCTTCCAGACAATTTCCTTCGGAGTCAGCCCGTTGGCTTCCATCTGCTTTTTTACCAGATAATTTTTGGCGATGTGAAATTTCTCGTTTTCAGAGTAACTGGAAACTTCTATGACCTCCATCCGGTCTAAAAGCGGTTTGGGGATCGTGGAAAGATCATTTGCCGTGGCGATGAACAGTACATCACTTAAATCCAGCGGCACTTCCAGATAATGATCCCGGAAATGTTCGTTCTGCTCTCCATCCAGGACTTCCAGGAGCGCCGATGCCGTATCTCCTCTCTGGTCCTTTCCCACCTTATCCACTTCATCCAGAAGCATCAGCGGGTTGCGTACTTTAGCCTGACGGATCGCTGCCACGATCCTTCCCGGCATAGCTCCCACGTAAGTCTTCCTGTGCCCCCGGATCTCGGACTCGTCTCTGACGCCTCCCAGTGATAATCTCACATATTCTTTGTGGGTAGCCCTGGCAATCGACCTTGCGATGGATGTTTTCCCCGTTCCCGGAGGGCCCACAAGGCAGAGGATAGCCGCGTCCTTCTTCTGGCTCATGGCCCTTGCCGCCAGATATTCCAGAACCCGCTCCTTAACTTTCTTCAGTCCATAGTGATCTGCTTCCAGAATCTTTTCTGCTTCTTCCAGATCCATGGAATCTTCCGAAAGCTTTTCCCACGGCACATCCAGCATAATCTCGATGTAAGTTCTGAGCACCGCGCTCTCGGCGGCACTGTTTCCCATAGCCTGGAACCGGGAGATTTCTTTCTTTATCTTGTCCTTCACCTCTTCGCCGGCTTCCATTTCAGAAAGACTGCGCAGGAACTCATCGGCTTCATCTGCGATATTGGTCTCTCCAAGTTCTTCCCGGATCACCTTGAGCTGTTCCCTCAGCATATATTCACGCTGATTGTCGTCAATATTCTCTTTGACCTTCTCCTGAATGTCCAGTCTCAAATAGGCGAGACGCAGTTCCTGTTCCAGAAGCACAAGCATGAGCTCACATCTCCGTTTTAAGTCCATCTCTTCCAGAAGTTTTTGTTTGTTCTGAAGAGAAAACGGAAGATGGGTTGCCAGATGGTCCACAAACACTTCCAGATCTGTCTGCATGAGGATATAACTGTATACATTAGGGTCCATCTGATTCCAAACCCCGGTATATTTTTCAAAACTTTCTTTTAAGGCTCTGAATACCGCCTCCTTCTCATCCTGTTCAAATTCCTGCTGCTCTGTATGCTGATAAGCCGCTTCCACCCGGAATATCGGTTCTTCCTCACAGACTTCCAGAATTTCAGCCCGGAACATGCCCTCGGCGAAAACCCGGATAATATTTTGAGGCAGTTTTACTACCTGGCGGATTCTCGCCAATGTCCCGATCTGGTAGAGGTCGTAAGATTTAGGATCTTCCATCGCCGGATCGATCTGATTATCCAAAAAAATCATCTGATCGTTCTGCATGGCTTCCTCGATCGCGCGCACCGATTTACTCCGTGAGACATCAAAATGAATCACCGAATTCGGATATATGTATTTCCCTCTCAGCGCAAGCATCGGTAATACTTTTTTCATCTGTTTCTCCTTCGTTGTTATATCGTTATTTATGCCAAAAAAACTGCCTCAATAGCAAGAAATTCTTGTATTAAAGCAGTTTGTTGACTTTGGGCCGGATGTCTTATGCTATCTCGCCATTGCTCTTCTTCGTTCTTTTTTTTACGCCTGACGTCCTCTTTGATCTGTCATCAGACCTCTCGATCACCGGCTCTTCCGAAGATTCTACAACGCCTCTGGTGATCACGCATTTGGACACTTTCTCGTCAGAAGGCACCTGATACATCAGATCCATGATGACGCCTTCCATGATGGCCCTTAACCCCCTGGCTCCTGTCTTTCTCTCCATGGCCTTCTCTGCAATCGCTTCCAGAGCACCATCTTCAAATTCCAGGTCTACTCCGTCGAGTTCAAACAGCTTCTGATACTGTTTCACCAGTGCGCTCTTCGGTTCTTTCAGTATGCGCACAAGCGCTTCTCTGTCCAGAGGATTTAAGGATACATTCACTGGAACTCTTCCAATGAACTCAGGAATCAGACCGAATTTTACGAAGTCTTCGGGCAGAACCTGCTGAAGCAGACTTCCAATGTCTTCTTTCTGTCCATTTCCAATTTCTGCATTGAATCCGATAGACTTCTGTCCGATTCTGGATTCAATAATCTTCTCCAGCCCGTCAAAAGCTCCTCCACAGATAAACAGGATATTGGTTGTATCAATCTGTATAAACTCCTGGTGCGGATGCTTCCGTCCTCCCTGCGGCGGAACAGAGGCTACCGTACCCTCGATGATCTTTAATAAAGCCTGCTGCACGCCTTCCCCGGAGACATCTCTGGTGATAGAGGTGTTTTCTGACTTTCTTGTAATCTTATCAATCTCGTCAATATAAATAATCCCGCACTGTGCCCGTTCGATGTCATAGTCTGCCGCCTGGATAATCTTTAAGAGAATATTCTCCACATCCTCTCCCACATAGCCGGCTTCAGTCAGCGCTGTAGCGTCTGCGATAGCAAACGGAACGTTGAGCATCTTTGCCAATGTCTGGGCAAGCAGCGTTTTCCCTGATCCCGTTGGCCCAAGCATTATAATATTGCTCTTCTGAAGATCAATATCTGAGGAATCTCCCAGAAGGATCCTCTTGTAGTGATTATAGACTGCTACAGACAGCACTTTCTTGGCCTCGTCCTGTCCGATCACATAATCGTCCAAAAATGCTTTGATTTCTTTCGGTTTATTTAAATGGATCTCTGTATCATCAATATACTGCTCAAATTCCTCTGCAATGATATCCGCACAGACCTCAATACATTCATCACATATATAGACGCCTTTTGCCTTCGGCCCTGCGATCAGTTTTCTCACCTGGTCCTGGGTCTTATTGCAAAAAGAGCAACGAAGCTGCTTTTTGTCATCGCTGTGATTTACCATAGAATTACCTCGCTCTTTCTAATTATGATTCCCTCTTCTTGTCAAAGACGGCATCAATCAGTCCGTACTCCACAGCTTCCTCTGCAGTCAGCCAGTTGTCACGGTCCGTATCCCGTTCAATGACTTCTAATGGTTTTCCTGTATTTTCACTTAAAATGCGGTTTAAGCGCTTCTTCGTCTGTAAAATATGCTCTGCGGCAATCTGGATCTCTGTTGCCTGCCCCTGGGCTCCGCCCATCGGCTGGTGGATCATGATCTCGGCATTCGGCAGCGCCATACGCTTTCCTTTTGCTCCCCCTGAAAGCAGGAAAGAGCCCATGCTGGCTGCCATACCCATGCAGATCGTAGACACATCACACTTGATGAAATTCATCGTGTCATAGATGGCCATGCCTGCTGTGACAGATCCCCCCGGACTGTTGATATACAGGCTGATATCCTTCTCCGGGTCTTCTGCTTCCAGAAAAAGAAGCTGGGATACAATCAGGCTTGCTGAAACATCGGTAACTTCTTCTCCCAGGAAGATGATTCTTTCTTTTAATAAGCGGGAATAAATGTCATAAGAACGCTCCCCGCGGCTTGTTTGTTCAATGACATAAGGTACTAAACTCATCTTAAATTCCTCCCGGTTTTCTATCTTTCAATTATTTTGTCTGGCAGGAACTGATCAGGAAATCTACTGCCTTCTGAACAGCAATATCATCCATCATCTGATCCTTCTGGCTTCCCTGTACCATCTTTTCTAACTGTTCTGTTTCCATCTGGTACATACCTGCCATTTTTTCTAATTCTTTCTTAAAGTCTTCTTCGCTGGCTTCAATGCCTTCTGCTGCGACGATCGCCTCCAATACAAGACGTGTCTTTATTCTCTTTAATGCCTGAGGTTTTAACTCTTCAGCAAACTTCTGGGCATCACTTCCTGTATACTGAAGGTACTGTTCCATGTTAAGTCCCTGGTAGCTGAGTCTCTGTGAGAATTCATCTGCCATCTGCTGTACCTGCTCTTCGATCATGGCATCAGGGATGTCCATGGATGCATTCTCTACTGCCTGGTCAACCAATGCATTTTCTTTCTCTGTCTTGGCAGCTTCTTCTTTCTGTGCCCTGATATTCTTCTTGATCTCTTTTTTGTAGTCTTCCAATGTCTCAAATTCTGAAACTTCAGATGCAAATTCATCGTCTAATTCCGGAAGTTCTTTTTCTTTAATTCCTTTGATTTTCACTTCAAAAACAGCCGGTTTTCCTGCCAGTTCCGGTGCATGGTACTGTTCCGGGAACGTTACGTTGACTTCGATTTCATCACCGATATTTTTGCCGATCAGCTGCTCCTCAAATCCTTCAATAAAGGTACCTGATCCGATAACCAGAGTCTGGTCTTCAGCCGTTCCTCCTTCAAACTTTTCACCGTCAACAGATCCTGAGTAATTAATCAGAGTGATGTCTCCGTCTTTGACCGGGCGGTCTTCTACTGTAATCTCCCTGGCATTTGCTTCCTGTTCCGTCTTCAGCTGCTCTTCAATTTCTTCTTTTGTTACGCGGATTTTCTTTTCTTCGACTTCCAGTCCTTTATATTCTCCAAGAGTCACTTCCGGTTTAACCGCAATCTCGGCTGTAAAAATAAACGGTTTCCCTTTTTCTAACTGAACTACGTCGATATCAGGTCTGGAAACGATATCCAGGTCAGAATCTTTCATTGATTCACTGTATGCTTCAGGAATCAAAATATTCGCGGCATCCTCGTAAAAAACTTCTACTCCGTATGCTTTTTCAATAAAGTTTTGAGGTACTTTTCCTTTTCTGAATCCAGGTACGCTGAACTGTGATTTCTTCTTATTATATGCTTTTTTGATTGCTGCATCTAATTTCTCAGGCTCTACCTCAATCGTCACTTTTACCATATTATTGTCTAACTTTTCAACTTGTAATCCCATTCTTACAAATCCTCCTAAATATCATTATCTTTGTTGTAGTTTTATACAAACATTAAGTCATTATACCATGACGTTTCCGACCTGTCGACTGAAAATACAGATTTTACGCCATTTCTGTCAAATGAAGCCTTCCTACTGCTTTACTCCCTGATAGACATATTCACCGGATGTCTGAAGAATTCTCGGGGCCTTGCTCACGATTTTCACCGTAAATGCATCTCCCTTCTTCAGATCCTTTTTGGATACTTCCAACAGATGTTCGTTGTGGAATGTCGTATTGATCTTCGTCTCATCCACATACACCTGACAGAAGTTTGTGAAGTTATTTCCTTCTATAAATATACTGTTCTCAGTCTCATAAGCTTTTGTCACATTGATTTTTTTAATGCCAAACGAGATATCTGTCGCCTGAAATGGATTTTTTTGATCCCAGACATACTGCTTGCCGTAAAGCATATCATACTGCAGTGTCTTCATATCCTTCTGGTAATTTTTCGTGCCCTGCCGGGTCTGGTGAAAACTGTTCATGACCCCGTTTTTGATGTTCAGCTTGGCGAGGATATCGGAACCGAGCTGATAAGCTTCGATCACACCGTCCTTCTTTTTCAGTCCCATGTTATCCCAGATAAAATAGCTTGTCTCATATTTATTCCCGTAGGTCAGATCTTTATCGTCTACCTCAAGACTAGGAAGATGGTCGCCATACATCACAAGGACCGTATCTTCACCCCGTTTTTTCAGTGCACTCACCAGATCTCCCACAAACTGATCCATCTGGTATACCTGATTGGCATAGTAGGTATATTTGTTCTTTAAAGCCTCATCTTTGATTCCGCCTACGACCTTGATCTTTGGATTTTCAATAATCTCTGTCTTAGGATAATCTCCGTGCCCCTGGACAGAAATTGTATAGATATAGTCTTGTCCCTTTGTAGAATCCAAAGCGTTCAGAATACAGCCTGTGAGTATCGTATCCTTGGCCCATCCGTTTTCTGTCCACTTTTTGATATTCATACATTCTTTGGAGGTGAAGGTGTCAAACCCAAGCTGGGAGAAAACCAGATCCCTGTCATAGAAGGCGGCACTGTTGTTGTGGATAGCATGCGCAGTATAACCATTTTCCTTCAGCAATGTGGCCATGCTCTCTGTGGTAGTCGACTGCAGGACAGTTTTGTAAGGGTATTCCGCCGCTCCGAAGTGATCCAGGTTCATGCCTGTAATCGCCTCAAATTCGGAATTGGCAGTTCCGGCACCGTAAGACGGCATGCTCAGCTGTCCGGAAGAATATCCCTTCATATATTTGTGAAAATTCGGAAGAGGGTCCTGATTGAACTTCACGCCTTTTACCTGGGTGATATCAAAGTGTGACTCCAGCTGTACAAAAATAATATTCGGCTTCCTGACTCTGCCCTTTTTCTTATCCTGCGCCTGTTTGGTCTTTTGCTCAATCTGGTCAATTTTATCTTCTGAATAGTTGGACGGTTTATCAATCCCATTTTTCAAGGCAGTAATTGAAAAGCAATACGGTGTCCCGTAATCTCCATAGGCAATCCGGATGTTGCCGATCCTGTCTGTGAGCATATTGCTCCTGAAACCATATACAGTTGTCCCTCCGAATGCCGCAAAAATAACAGCAACCGCAAGGATATTCCTCTTATACTGCAGATTCTGTTTTTTGGGCAGATACAGAAATCCTACAACGAGCAGCACCAGTACGATTAAAATAAGTGCACCCATAAAGACGATGGCTGACGGCGAATAATAGTTGGTCATGACCGGAAGTACAGATTTCATCAGTGTGACGTCCACATACGTGAATGGAGTATTTCTGGCACTGAGCATCAGAAAATTGACGATCCCGATGACTGACCAGACCAATGTCACTATAATGTAGGTAAACAGCCTTCGCTTCACGATCAATACCACAGAATAAGTGACAAAAATGATGAATGCGCTGTACAGAAACATCTTGGTCCTGTCATTGACAAAGCCGAATACTCCCTGGTCAAATGTCTGGCGCCCGAGAACTTCCAGTAAAAATGCCATGCCAAATGCCAGCACAATATTGCACAGAACAGGAACCTTCTCGATCCACTTCCCAATCTGCCTTACTATATTCTTTACCAAAGATTTCATGATACTCTCCTTACTTTGATTCTGTCTTTCAAAAAAGGCCCCGAAAAACTCGGAGATTTCTTATTTGCAAAAAGTCATACAGTGTATTATAACACTGTCATTCCAAAGTATCTATACTTTAATTGTGAAAAATTTCTTAAATGCTCTGCCCAGATTGACAGTTTTCTGTATCCATGATACGATGCTCTAGGAAACTTTTCTTATGGTTTTTTGTAAAGTTTCTAGTTTATATTAAAGAAAGGAGCAGAACAGTTTTAAGCGCCATGCACCTTCTGGCACGGAACCTGACTTATCGAACAGATAACGAAGAGCAGAAGGTTAACGAGGTGGAAAGTGATCGAAGATTCGGCGGATGCTTTCCCGTGGCTTTGGACACGTGATGTACAGAAAAAAACTGTGAGTAATCGCAGAACAAAGGCTGTACAGCCAAAGATATAAAAACCACACAAAAGAACATTTAAATAGAAGGACACTTCATCGCTTTTACATTTTAAGCGACGTTTTCTTTGTGTCCGCATAAAATTAAATAAAAAGGAGATTTCAACATGTGTGGAATTATTGGATTTACAGGAAAACTCGAGGCAGCAGATATCTTGGTAGGAGGCCTGACACAGCTTGAATACCGCGGATATGACAGTGCGGGAATCGCAGTCAATGAAGGCTCCTCCACTAAGATCATTAAAACAGCCGGAAAGGTTTCCAATCTCCGCGAAAAAGTAGAGTCATCAGAAGACCGCAGCGGAACATGCGGGATCGGACACACACGATGGGCTACTCACGGAGGAGTGACTACCGCCAACGCGCATCCCCATGTAGCAGGAAATATTACGCTGATCCACAACGGAATCATCGAAAATTATAAAGAGCTTGCGATCGCTCTAAAGGCCCAGGGCCGGACTCCGGTCTCTGAGACTGACACTGAAATTGCCGCTCTTTATCTGGATTCTGTATATGAGGGAGACCCGTTTGCTGCCATGAAAAAAGCAAATGAAGCATTGGATGGAGCCTACGGCTTCTGTATTATGTTTAAAGATCATCCCGGAGAGATCTACTGCATGCGCAATTCCAGCCCTCTGGTAGCAACCTCCACAGAAGACGGTGCCTTCATCGCCTCCGATATGGTAGCACTGCTCCAGTACTCTAAAGATTATTTTGTCGTGCCGGAAGAGCACATCGTAGTTATGAAAAAAGACGGTATCACACTCTATGATATGGAACAGAACATCGTTTCACCGAAAATGCTTCACGTTGACTGGGATACTACTGCTGCTCAAAAAGGCGGATATGATTACTTTATGCAGAAAGAAATCTATGACCAGCCGGAGGCACTGACAAACACTGTTATGCCCAGACTTCACAATGGTCTTGCGGATTTCAGCGCCGATGGGATCTCAGATGACCTGTTCAAAGATATCAGCCGCGTGATCGTGACTGCCTGCGGTACTGCAATGCATGCCGGATTAGTGGGCCGTCATCTGATTGAATCCATGGTGCGTATTCCTGTCACCGTAGAACTCTCTTCAGAGTTCCGCTATATGGATCCTATTCTGGATGAACATACATTGGTTGTCATTGTTTCCCAGTCCGGAGAAACTGCTGACTCCCTGGCTGCTCTGCGCCTTGCAAACGAACGGGGTGCAAAAACACTTTCCATCGTCAATGTGAAAGGTTCCAGCATCGCAAGGGAAAGCGATCAGGTTTTATATACACACGCAGGTCCGGAAATCGCTGTTGCCAGCACAAAAGCATTCTCTGTACAGTGTTCAGGTTTCTATCTGATCGCACTGAAACTTGCTGAACTGAGCGGTAAATTCACCGAGGCAGAATTATCAGAGTACTGCAAAAAATTTGAGGAAGCGATTGCAACCGTGCCGGAAGTCCTGAAAATGGACAGTTACATCAAAGATATCGCCGAAAAAATTAAAGATACCTTCTCTGCATTCTTCCTGGGCCGCAGCCTTGATTATGCCATTGCAAGCGAGGGATCTTTGAAATTAAAGGAGATTTCCTATGTTAACTCTGAGGCATACAATGCAGGAGAATTAAAGCACGGAACCATCTCTCTTGTGACAGAAGGAGTTCCGATCATCGCTATTGCTACTCAGGATCATGTCCTTCCTAAGATCATGGCCAATGTAGAAGAAGTCAAAGCCCGCGGAGCCCATGTGATCATGGTGACCGACAAAGACATGTCAGATTACGAAGGCGTCTATGACGACCTGATCCAGGTGCCTTCCGTGGATGACAGATTCGGAACCTTCGGCGTCACTGTGGCACTGCAGCTGCTTGCATACCACGTAACCGTATTCAGAGGAAATGACGTAGACCAGCCAAGAAACCTGGCAAAATCCGTAACCGTAGAGTAATTTTATGAAATCCAGCCGACAGACAAAGACTGAATTTCATGTGAGAGCTGATATTGCTGAGATACAAAAAACACCGGCCTATTTTAGGCTGGTGTTTTTTATCCATAGAAAAAACTGGTTCGCGAACTGTTAAGGATCTGAAATTGTGCAGAACCAAAATAAGCAGGCTCTCTTATCGCTTACTTTACCTCTTCCAGCCGCCGGATTTCTCCGCTGTGATCTATGATGACATCCTTCATTACCAGAAGCATTTCTGTATTTTTATCCACACGCTCACTCAATCTGCTGAACTCCGCGTGTGAAATCCTGTCCTCATAAAGAGCATCCAACTTTGGTATAACTTCGTTTTCCACACGGAAACAAGTCTTTTTTACAGAACCAAGATCATCCTCCACTGTCGTCAGTCTATCGTCTATCGATTCAACTTTTACTTCCAGCGAATCAACTTTTGTCTCCAATGAATCGACCTTTTGTTCCACTGAAGTCAGTCTTTCATGGATTGGCTGAAGTTTTTCATCAAACTTTTTATCGAGTTTCTCTTCTAACTTCTCTTCTAATTTGCGGTCCAGCATCTCTTCTATCTGTATAAGCAGTTCACCGTGGTCCATTTTCCGCTCCTCCTTCTTTTGTTATAACAATATTATACTCCTGAACAGAAAGAAAATCAACATATTTTTCCATATAACAAAGTAGGCGAGCCCACTTCAGCTCTTAGGCCCCTCAATCTTTGAGGGGCTTGACAACTTTGCGTGCCAGATGCGATTTGACGCAGTCAAATAATTTCCTTACGCATCTGTGCACAGCCCGCGGAGCGTTTTTATTTCATAGGGAAGGTCGTAGAACTTTCCTATGGAATAAGAAAATATTCAGAAACTTCAAACAATATCCACTTCATCTGATGTCGGTATCGATGGTGCTGCCCCTTTCCTGGACACGGCCAGTGACGATGCTTTGGCACATCTCTTCAAATTGTCGGCAGGACTCATTCCATTTATTATACCTGCAATAAAATAGCCGGTGAAAGTATCTCCTGCCGCTGTGGTATCCGCCACATCAGCCGGTATACATTCCTGCCTTAGTTCCACAGTTCCTTTCCGGTAAACCGCTCCTTCTTCCCCTAACGTCAGTACGGCTTCTGCCTTAGGAAACCGCTCCGACATCACATCCAGAATTTTTTCCGGCTCTCTTTGTCCTGTCATCTGAAAACCTTCCACTTCGTTGAGCATAAAGAGAGAAATTTTTGAAAAGTCACACGTTTCAAGAATTCGATTGTAAGGAGAAGGGTTGCAGACTATGCAAAGCCCCCGGTCAAATGCACGGTCAATGAGATAGTCCAGGAGATTGATCTCATTCTGGATCAGCAGAAAATCTCCCGGTCCAAACGTATCCAGAGCACGTTCCATCTCCTGCTTTGACTGCCTCATATTTGCTCCTCCAAATAAAAGGATTCCGTTTTGTGCATTCCGGTCCACCTGTATGACCGCATGTCCGGTCTCGCCGTCAATTTTTTGCACAAAAGAGGTGTCCACTCCGTATTTATTCAGTTCATCGAGAAGCATCTGACCGTCAGCTCCGACCGTCCCGCCCTGATAAACTTTTGCTCCGGCTTTCGCAAGGGCTATGGACTGGTTCAGCCCTTTTCCCCCACAGAAGGTTTTTCTTTGTTCCGATGCCTGTGTCTCTCCCGCCGCTGTAATGTGATCTACTTGATATACAAAATCATAATTTAAAGAACCATAATTTAATACCTTCATAAAATCGCCTCCCGCCCATTTGTTAGGACTATTATACCATCTTCTGCCGCGCAGGGACATAACAAAAGGGAAGAGATCTATAAAAAGACCTCTTCCCTGATATGTCTAAAAAAACTATCATTGGACGGTTCCATTTGTTTGATGGATACTTATCCAGTAGATATTACGTCCATTTTCTACATGATTGGAGTGAGGCATTCTAAGAGCCGAACGGAAATCATGTGGAAAATGTTATACAAACGCTTTCACGCTCTTGTAAATTCCTTCGCTGTCCAGTCCGAATTCTTTGATCAGTTCCACTGCAGGTCCTGAGTGTCCGAACACGTCCTGTACTCCGAGTTTCAGTACCGGAGTCGGTGCTTTCTCGCTCAGTACATCACATACTGCGCTTCCAAGTCCGCCGATCACAGAGTGTTCTTCTACAGTAACCACTTTTCCGGTCTCTTTTGCTGCAGTGATCACCAGCTCGTCATCCAGCGGCTTCACTGTTGCCATGTTGATAACTTTTGCGTTGATTCCGTCTGCGGCAAGCTTCTCAGCAGCTTCAAGGCTTTCACCTACGCAAAGTCCGTTGGCGATGATGGTCACATCTGTACCTTCTCTTAACACGGTACCTTTTCCGATCTCAAATTTGTAATCTGCTGTGTCATTGATGACCGGAACAGCCAGACGTCCGAATCTCATGTAGACAGGTCCGTCAAGTTCTGCCGCTGCCTTTACAACTGCCTTTGCTTCCACATCGTCAGAAGGAACGATGACAGTCATTCCAGGGATCGTGCGCATTAAAGCCACGTCTTCGCAGCACTGGTGGGTAGCACCGTCTTCTCCGACAGAGATACCGCCGTGGGTAGCACCGATCTTTACGTTCAGGTGAGGATATCCTACACCGTTTCTTACCTGCTCATATGCACGGCCTGCAGCGAACATTGCGAATGTACTGACAAACGGGATCATGCCGCTGGCAGCAAGTCCTGCTCCCATTCCCATCATATTGCACTCTGCGATACCGCAGTCAATGTGGCGTTCCGGAAATTCTTTCTTGAATACACCAGTCTTTGTAGCGGCAGCCAAATCGGCGTCTAACACTACTACGTTTGGATTTTCTTTTCCTAATTCAACCAGGGCGTTTCCATAGCTTTCTCTGGTTGCGATTTTCTTTACATCTGCCATCTTAACATCCCACCTTCTCTAATTCATTCAATGCCTGTTCACATTGTTCATCATTCGGAGCAGAACCATGCCATCCGACCTGATTTTCCATAAAGGAAACACCTTTTCCTTTGACCGTCTTCATAATGATCGCCGTCGGTTTTCCTTTGCACTCTTTTGCTTTTTTCAGTGCGTCGGCAATCTCGTCAAAGTTATGTCCGTCGATATTGATCACATTGAAGTTGAATGCTTCAAATTTTGCATCGATCGGATATGGTGAACAAACATCGTCAATATTTCCGTCAATCTGAAGGCCGTTGTTGTCTACGATGACAACAAGATTGTCAAGCTTTCTGAAGCCTGCGCTCATGGCAGCTTCCCAAACTTGTCCCTCCTGGATCTCCCCGTCACCAAGCAGTGTGTAGGTACGGTAGTCCTTTCCTTTTAATTTCGCAGCTACAGCCATTCCCACTGCTGCAGAGATTCCCTGTCCCAATGATCCGCTGGACATATCAACACCAGGGATTTTCTTCATATCAGGATGTCCCTGTAAATAAGAATCAATATGACGCAGTGTGAGTAAATCTTCTTTTGGGAAAAATCCTCTCTCTGCAAGAGTAGAGTAAAGTCCAGGTGCTACATGTCCCTTGGACAGCACGAAACGGTCTCTGTCTTCCATCTTCGGATTTTCCGGATCAATGTTCATTTCTTCAAAATATAAATATGCAAACATGTCTGCGGATGATAAGGATCCGCCCGGATGTCCGGATTTTGCAGCGTGTGTCGCTTTTATGATCCCTTTTCGGATCTCATTGGCTGTTTTTTGTAATTCTGCCACTGTCATTTTTTCTCCCAACCTTTCTTATTCTCCAAATACTGCTTTATAGTCTGCCTGGAATTTTGCGATTCCCTGGTCCGTCAGAGGATGGTTCATCATCTGCTCAATGACATTGTAAGGTACAGTAGCGATATCCGCACCCATTTTTGCACACTCAATTACGTGGATCGGGTTGCGGACACTAGCACAGATGATCTGTGTATCGATTCCGCCTGCCTCAAAAATCTCAACGATATCAGCGATCAGGTCTAAACCGTTCTGAGAGATATCATCTAATCTTCCTAAGAACGGAGAAACATATGTAGCACCTGCTCTGGCTGCAAGCAATGCCTGTGTCGGATTAAATACAAGAGTCAGATTCGTCTTAACTCCCTCAGAAGATAATACTTTTGTAGCCTTTAACCCTTCTACTGTTGTAGGAATCTTAACTACCATGTTCGGATGGATCTTTGCGATTTCTCTTCCCTCTTTGATCATTCCTTCTGCATCTGTAGTAGTCGCTTTGACTTCCCCGCTGATGGCTCCATCTACAATAGAAGTGATTTCTTTAATGACATCTTCAAACTGTCTTCCGGATTTAGCGATCAGTGACGGATTTGTTGTCACTCCGCAGATCACTCCCATGTCATTTGCTTTTTTGATGTCTTCTACATCTGCTGTGTCTAAAAAAAATCTCATATTATCTTCCTCCTAAAATGAATTGCTGCACTTTTGCTCTGGTATCATTTAACCATGGATCCCCCCCGTTTGTCAAACTCCTAAACCCCAGTGTTTATGCGATTTCCCGTGAATTTATTAATAATTTTACGGTTTATTAATAACCTTTCTTTTGTGATTATTGTATACCAGATCTATTGTCAAAAAAAAACCTAGGTTTTATCAGTTTTTCCTATTCCGTTGATGTGATGATTTTTTACAAAAATTAATATTTTATAGCTTTATTAGTAATATTTTATTATAATATTAATGAATATTAATTAATAAATATTTTTTTGATTAGGAGGGTTTATGGCTTCAAAGAAAAAGATCACTACAAAAGATGTTGCAAAATACGCAAATGTTTCCCAGTCTGCCGTATCCATGATTCTAAATCAGAAGAGCAATGTATCCTTTTCTGAAGAGACAAGGATCAAAGTATTAAACGCGGCAAAAGAACTTGGATATAAAAAAAAGAAAAAAAAGGCTGCTCAGCCCGCGGGTCTTTCCAAAGTCATCGTTATTATGTGTCCATTTTTGTCCAACCATTATTACTCGATCCTTGTACATTCCATCACAGAGCGCGCCCACGATTATGGATATGTCACCTTCGTCGCCCCTACCCTGAGAAATCCCAACACGGAGCAGTTTTACCTGAATATGATCCAGGATTTTGATGCGGCAGGCATTGTATATCTATATCCGACGTCATGGCTTGAAGATGTAAACGACATGTCCAAAAACATTCCTGTCATCAATATTGGAGACAAAAACGACGACATCATGTTTGACTCCATCCATGTCAGCAGCACCAAACCGGCTTATCTGGTGGCAGAGCATCTGCTCTCCCTTGGACACCGGAAGATCACTTATGTGTCCACGCCGATGAGCACGATCGAGCGTTCCCGTTCCAAGCGCTACGAAGGTCTGAAAAAAGCCTTTTATGAACATGGCTTTGATCCGGAAAACGTGACCTGCCGCTCTGTTTCAACCGGAGAATATAATACGCTCTCTCCCAATATGCTGGAATATTCCTGCGGCTTTAATCTCACCAAAGAAATCCTCACGGAGGGGACGGATTCCACTGCGTTTGTAGCCTACAACGACATGGTTGCCCTGGGTATTCTTGATGCTCTTTTTGACATGAAGTATAAAGTGCCCAGTGATTTTTCTGTCTGCGGCTTTGATAACATTCCTATGGCAGACATGCGCAGGATCTCCCTGACTTCCGTGGAACATTCCATCGAGGCCAAAGGAAGAGAAGCCGTAGATATTATTGTGCGGCACAGAGAATCCAAATCCAAGAATAAACCCAGAAGCTTCGTGACAAAACTGGAATTTGAACCATTCATCGTCAAACGAAAAAGCACCGGAAAAGCCAGAAACACCTAGCATTTAGGGTACACAGTTTCTCCCTCCTTCAGTGTCTCCGTCACCTTGATATCTTTCAGTTCTGATACAGGCGTTTTCAGCGGATTCCGATCGAGGATCACAAGGTCTGCAAGTTTTCCTTCAGCGATACTCCCTTTTTTGTCTTCTTCAAAATAAGCATAGGCCCCGTTGATTGTCACGGCTTTCAGTGCCTCGCAGACATTGACCCGTTCTTCCTCTCCAAGGATCTTTCCCTCCCTTGTCAACCGGTTTACTGCGCACCAGACTGTATGCAGCATATCCGGAGGGACGACCGGAGAGTCCTGATGAAAATTCACACAAAGCCCCTGCTCAAATGCAGACTTGGCAGGACTTATGGCTTCTGCCCTTTCTTCTCCCAGATTCCTTAAATGAATGTCACCCCAGTAGTAAACATGGTCTACAAACATAGACGGGATCATACCGATAGTTTTCATCCTGAGAAGCTGATCTTTCCGCACGGTCTGGCAGTGGATCATGACCGGCCTCAAATCATCTTCTTTTGAGACACCGCACTGTTCCATAGCGTTCTCAAAACTGTCGATCCACTGCTGGGAAGCCGCGTCTCCGTTGCAGTGGGCGAGGATCTGCACACCGCTTTCTATGGCATTCCGGATATATGTCTGTACTTTCTCCTGTTCCATTGCCGGATATCCCCGGTATTCTTCTTCTCCTGCATATGGTTTCGACAGCCATGCGGTCTTTCCCTGTGGAGATCCGTCCAGGATCACTTTCCGGCCGCCCAGTTTCATGTGATTCCAGTATGCTTTTTTAAGCCCTGCATATTCCTGCTCCAGCTTTTCCGGTTCTTCTCCGACGAGGACATAAGAAACAACGTCTGCTTTCAGCAGCCCTTCTTTTGCGGCCTCAAACAAAGCCTCCACATCCTGTCCGGATGCCGCACCGTCCTGGATCGTAGTAATTCCATGGGACAGGTAAAGCTCCTGGGCTTTCTCTATCTGTGCTTTCGGGTCCCTTGGAATCTTTGCGTACACCCGGGCCAAAAGCAGGTTCAGTGCCTTCGTCTCTTCCGCATATCCGTCCGGTTCCATAGATCCCGGTATCCTGCCGAATCTGGAACCTTCCATATCCGGTGTCGACGCATCGATCCCTGCCTCTTTTAACAAAACGGAATTTCCGACCCCCATATGCCCGGACGCATGCAGCACAAATACCGGTATTTGATCAGAAACTTCATCCAATACGTTTTTATCCGGATGCTTCTTTTCATCCAGAAAATTGTGGTCATAACCCACACCTATGACAGCACCGCCGTCTCCAATCTTCTTTTCCTTCTGGAATGCAGTCAGGCGCATTTTGATGTCTGCGAAGCTTTCGCATCCGGACAAATCAGCAAACTGTGAAAATTGGGCCACAAGAGAAATATGACTGTGTCCGTCTATAAATGCCGGCATCAGGGTCTTCCCGTTAAGATCTGTCATCTCCGGCTGATGTGCAGCCCTCACTGCTTCTTTCAGGCTTCCTGTGAACGCAATGATGCCGTCCGATATCAAAACTGCCTCCGGCTCTGTCCGGGTGTCTTCCATAGTAAGAATATCCCCATTATAGTATATCTTGTCCATCTGATCCCTTCCTCTCTGTAAATCATTGACCTTGTTAGGATTTACAGATGGGAACAATTTTACTCCTCCGTTCAGCCCAAAATCTGCAAATTTTCAGAGCCGATTTCTGCCGTCACGTGGCATGACTGCCCCGGTACTTCTCCGTCCATATGAAAAAACTGAGGTTTCTCCATAAAAAATTCTGCCTTCCGGCAGCGGAAACTGTAAACACCCGGACAGCCAATATGCTTTCCTCCGGGTACTCTGGACAGCAGACGAATCATCTTTGCCTTTGATATGCCTGCCACAATACACAGATTCAGAAAACCGTCATCCGGCCGGGCATCCGGTGAAAATTTCAGGCCCCCGCCCTCATAAGGCAGGTTATGGACCGATGTAAACAGCACATCGTGAAATATTTCTTCTCTGGAATCATCAAGAACCAGCCGCATCTCAAACAGTTCAGCCGCAAACAGGCCGCGAAGACCGATCCCCAGATAAGTCAGTTTTCCCATGTGGAGCCGGTTCATCAGCTTTTTTGTCTTTGCGTGATTGACCATATGGCAGACCCGTGCGTCATATCCTATCCCGGAGCTGACGAGGAAACACCCGGAGGCATCGGGAGCAAAAGTGCTCCCCACATTGATCACGGCCCCGTTCTCATCTGCTAAGATGCTCCTGAGTCTCTCTTTCGGGTCTTTTGAATACCCCATCCCCCTGGCAAAGTCATTGCCGGACCCTGCGGGAATGAAAGCAAGCTTCGCCTCTGTTCCTTTCTTCATTCCCGAAACCGTCTCATGAAGTGTCCCGTCGCCGCCCACCGCTACAATCACATCCGGCCTGCCTTTCTCCGTGATCCGCTCTGCAAATCTCGCGGCATCACCTTCTCCTTTTGTCAGGAGTTCACGGAATACGATCCCTTCTTCCAGCAGATATGTCTTGATCTCCTCCCAGCAGCGCATTCCTTTTCTGGAACCTGCGTTTGGATTTACAATAAAATAATACATCATCATCCCCTATAAGCAGAGAAAGCCCCTTTTTAAAGGAGCTTTCCATCAAATAAATATTATACCGTGATCTCGGCTGTCATTCCGAGCATTTCTTTATTTTCATCCAGGATCGGCTGAATGACTTCGCTGACAAATTCCTCTGTCTGCTGTGGTGCACGTCCCACGAAGTTTTTCGGTTCCATGATCGCTTCCAGCTGTTCCATCGTCATTCCGAAGGAAGGATCGTTCGCAATCCTCTCCAACAGGTCGTTTTCTTTCCCTTCTTCTTTGACCACTTTTCCGGCCGCCATAGAATGTACACGGATCTTCTCATGAAGTTCCTGGCGGTCTCCGCCTGCTTTTGCTGCGTCCATCATGATATTTTCCGTTGCCATAAACGGAAGTTCTTTCATAAGACGGCTTTCAATAACCTTAGGATAAACGACCAGACCATCCACGACGTTCAGGTACAGATCCAGGATGCCGTCAATTGCAAGGAATCCTTCCGGTACAGAAAGACGCTTATTGGCAGAATCGTCCAGAGTCCTCTCAAACCACTGGGTAGAAGCTACGAGCGCAGGATTCATGGCATCGGAGATCACATAGTCAGCCAGGGAAGCCATACGTTCGCTTCTCATCGGATTTCTCTTGTATGCCATAGCAGAAGATCCGATCTGGTTCTTCTCAAACGGCTCCTCTACCTCTTTCAAATGCTGAAGGAGGCGGATATCATTGGAGAACTTGTGTGCAGACTGTGCGATGCCGCTTAAAACGTTCAGCACTCTGGAATCAATCTTCCTTGAATAGGTCTGGCCGGATACCGGCTGGCACTTCTCATATCCCATTTTTTCGGCAATCATGCCGTCGATCTTTTTGATCGTCTCATGGTCACCCTCAAACAGTTCCAAAAAGCTTGCCTGAGTCCCGGTCGTTCCCTTGGACCCGAGAAGACGCATATTGTCAATGACATGGTCAAGATCCTCCAGATCATACACAAGATCCATCAGCCAGAGGCTTGCCCGTTTCCCAACTGTAGTCGGCTGTGCCGGCTGAAAATGGGTAAAGCCAAGGGTCGGAAGGTCCTTGTATTCCAGAGCAAACTTGGAAAGCTCGGCGATCACATTCACAAGCTTTTTCTTCACAAGCTTTAATGCCTCTGTCATGATGATAATGTCTGTATTGTCTCCGACATAGCAGGAGGTGGCTCCCAGGTGGATAATGCCTTTAGCGTTAGGACACTGCTGTCCATAGGCATAGACATGGGACATCACATCATGACGGACTAATTTCTCACGCTCTTTTGCGACATCATAGTTAATGTCTTCTGCATGTTCTTTCAGCTCGTCAATCTGCTCCTGTGTAATAGAAAGTCCCAGTTCCTTTTCCACTTCGGCCAGTGCGATCCACAGTTTCCTCCATGTTTTAAACTTCATATCCGGTGAAAAGATATACTGCATCTCTTTGCTGGCATATCGTTCGGATAAGGGGCTCTGATATTTATCGTTCATGAATTCTTCTCCTTATTTGTCGTAATCTCCGCGGATATTATCCTTCGGCGGTTCCATCGGATATTCTCCCGTAAAACAGCCTTTGCAGATCGGCAGCCCCTCAGAGAGCTGTTCCAATCTCTCAGTCTTTAAGTAGCCCAGGCTGTCCGCTCCGATCAGATCACAAATTTCATCAATGCTTCGGTTATACGCGATCAGCTGCTCTCTGGCAGGAACATCGGTCCCGAAATAACACGGCCATAAGAAAGGCGGTGAACTGATCCTTACGTGGACCTCACTGGCTCCCGCCTCTCTGAGCATGGAGATGATCCGGTCGCTGGTTGTACCCCGGACGATAGAGTCGTCGATCATGATGACTCTCTTTCCTCTCACAGATTCTTTTAAGACATTCAGCTTAACCTGCACGCTGGACTCCCGGCTGCTCTGTTTCGGTTTAATAAATGTCCGTCCCACATAAGTATTTTTCACAAAAGCTGTTCCATAAGGAATTCCCGATTCCAGAGAGTAGCCCAGTGCAGCGGCATTGCCGGATTCCGGCACACCCACAACGATGTCCGCATCCACCGGTGAATCAATCGCCAGATACTTTCCCGCCTGAAGCCTTGACTGGTACACGCTGACTCCGTCAATACAGCTGTCCGGCCGCGCAAAATAGATGTATTCAAAAACACATCTGGCGGCTTCTCCCTTTGGAAGGCACATACTGCAGTCTGACTGAATGCCGTCTTTTGTGATCGTAACGATCTCACCCGGCTCCACATCCCGGACGAACTCAGCCCCTACCGTATCCAGAGCACAGGTCTCAGATGCCAGGATGTAGGCATTATCTCTCTTTCCGATGCAGAGCGGCTTAAAGCCATATGGATCTCTTGCCCCGATGAGCTTTCTTGGAGACATCACCACAAGAGAGTATGCGCCCTTTATCTTGCGGATGGCCTTTGCCACTGCGTCTTCCACGCTGTGGGTATTGACCCTCTCCCGGGCAATATGATAAGCGATCACTTCAGAATCTATGGTTGTCTGAAAAATAGCCCCGGAATATTCCAGTTCATGCCTTAACTCCAGCGCATTGATCAGATTACCATTGTGGGCCAGTCCCAGAGTACCTTTGACATAATTTAATACGAGCGGCTGCGCATTCTCGGGACAGCTCTGTCCTGCAGTAGAATATCTGACATGGCCGACACCAATATCGCCTTTCAGTTCGCCTAACGATTCCTGAGTAAAGACTTCATTACATAGTCCCATACCTTTTCTGGAAGAAACCTTCCCTTTCGGACCGTTGGTATCGGAAACCGCGATTCCGCAGCTCTCCTGTCCCCGGTGCTGAAGCGCAAATAAACCATAATAAATTGTAGAAGCCACGTCATTGCCGTCAAAATCATAGACTCCGAAGACGCCGCACTCTTCTCCTAACTTGTCAAAACGTTCTATGTCCATTTTCAAGCCTCTCTTAAGAATAAATTATAAGCCAAGTCTTCTGTATACTTCTTCGTATGCCTCTTCCACGTCCCCTAAATCTCTGCGGAAACGGTCTTTGTCTAATTTCTGGTTTGTCTCTAAATCCCAAAGACGGCATGTGTCCGGAGAAATCTCATCTGCTAAGATGATCTCATCTTTATAACGGCCGAATTCAATCTTAAAGTCAACCAGTTTAATGCCTATCTTCTTAAATTCCTCAATCAATGCCTCGTTTACTTTAAATGCATACTCTGTGATACGTTCTACTTCTTTGCGGTTGGAAATACCGATAGCATAAGCAAAATATTCGTTAATCAATGGATCTCCAAGATCATCATCTTTGTAGCTGAACTCAAGGGTTGGCTCTAACAATTCAAACCCTTCTTCAATTCCAAGTCTTTTAGAAAAGCTTCCTGCCGCCACGTTGCGGATAATCACTTCCAAAGGTACGATCTCTACCTTTTTTACAACGGTTTCACGATCGCTGAGTTCCTGTACATAGTGAGTCGGAACACCTTTTTCTTCCAGCATCTTGAACATGTAGTTGGACATGCGGTTATTTACAACACCTTTTCCGATAATCGTTCCTTTTTTCTCTCCGTTGAACGCTGTCGCATCATCTTTATAGTCGACAATTAATAAATCCGGATCTTCTGTTGTAAATACTTTCTTTGCCTTTCCTTCATATAATAATTCCTGTTTCTCCATGTCTTATCTCCTTTATTCTTCTGCTTTTGCTGCATTGCCTCAAACCGGAGGCTTCCTCACAAATAGTATCACATATAAAAAACCAGTGCAATATTTTCTACTGCACTGATTTTTATTTTTCGACAAACAAAAAAATTATTAGTCATCCTCAAGAAGGTTGGTATCCGGCGGTATCACGCCCCTTTTCAGCTTCGTGTAAATGATCCTTCTCACAGCTTTATCTATGACAGATTCCTTGATCTCCCCATTTTTTACAGCCTTTCTCACGGCCTTAAACGCCTGTCCCAGATTCTCCGGCATAACGACAATATTTACGCCTGCCTTTACCGCCTTCACCGCAGCCTCTCCTGAAGTATAGTTATCTGTGATGGAATTCATATTCATAGCGTCGGTCAGGATCAGACCGTCATATTCCAATTCATCTCTTAAAATGTCCGATATTACCCGCTCGCTTAAACTGCACGGCTCCTTTTCATCCGTTACATTGGTAAGGATCAGGTGGGAAACCATGACTGCGTCAGCGTCTGCATCCATACCGCTTTCAAATGGAAGAAACTCTTTTTTCCTCAGCTCCTGGATAGACTGCTTCGTCTCCACTGCCCCTCTGTGAGTATCTCCAAGAGCGTCGCCGCTTCCCGGAAAATGTTTTAATGTCGCAGAAAACTGCTGCTTCTGCATACTTTTCACCAGTGTCTTAACGATGGATGCCACTTCCTTGGCATCAGAGCCAAAGGCCCGGTTTCCAACCTCAGTGTTGTTCTCATTTGAGAGAACATCAGCCACAGGGGCCAGATTCATATTGATGCCAAGAGCCTTGAGCTGTCTGCTCTGCTCCTTCCCCATCTTGGCGATCTGCTTGTCTGTGTAGGTCTCCCCGATTTCTTTGGCGTCAGGATACTGGCTGACTGCGTCCGGCAGCTTTGAGGCAATCCTCGAGACAGTGCCTCCCTCTTCATCAGCCGCTATAAACAGCGGTACATAGGAAGCGCTTTGAAAATCCTTCGTAAGCTGCTTTAATTGCTTCTCAGAATCTACATTTTTTGAAAACAGAAGAATCCCGCCCACAGGATATTTCTTCATAGCCTTTTTCATGGAAGCTGTAACCTTTGTCTGATTCTTGCTGCCCGAACTGTCCAGAGAGTACATGGATACCATAAAGAGCTGTCCGATCTTCTGTTTCAGTGTCATCTCCTTCGTGATATCCTTTGCCATGCCCTGAAGGGTAGCCTCGTCCAGATCTTCTGTTTTTGTATAGTCCTTTTTGCCGTCAATGTTGCACCCGCATAACAAAAGACAGAGTGCCAGCAGCATGCATGTAATACGTCTTTTCATCATAGAAATTCCTTTCTTCAATGAAGTTATTATAGCATGGAATGGCACTTCTGTCATTGTCCTTACATTTAAAACTTTGTGTCCTACGGAAGGATCGGGAACAGGATCATAGCCTTAAACTGATCTCCGTCGATCTCGATCTTAAATTCTCCCCTGCAGTTTGCAGTAAAGCTGTCTGCGATCGAGAGTCCCAGGCCGTTTCCTTCACTGGTCCTGGATTTTTCTCCTCTGTAAAAGCGCTCCATGATCTCCTCCTCCGTAAAGTCCATTTCATAACCGGACGTATTCTGGACCGTCAGGCAGACTCTGCTGCCCTGATTTGAGATCGTGGCAAAAATCCTTGTACCTTTCAGGGAATACTTCAGTGCATTTTCCAGTATATTCTGCACTACCCGGTACATGCGGTTCACATCCCCCTTAAATTTCGTATGCTCTGCATCACACTGAAATTTCACTTTAAAGCCGGACTCTCTGATCTGATCGCTCATATCCTCCAGAGTCTGTTCCATCAGTTTTTTAAGATCCATCGGCTCCAATGTAACCTTGGCCTCACCGCTGGTGGATTTTGCAAGTTCAAACAGATCAGCGATCGTATTTTTCAGTCTCTCTGTTTTCTGATTCAATATGGTCACATAATCCCTCGCCTCAGGAGAAAGTGAATCATCTCTTGCAAGAAGATCCACATAGCTGATGATCGACGTGAGCGGCGTTTTCAGATCATGGGATACATTTGTGATCAGGTCGATCTTCATGCGTTCCCCTTTCATCTGGTCCTGGAGGGATTTGTCCAGGCCGCTTCCGATGTTGCTCAGCTGTTTCGACGCGTTATAATACAGGGATTCCTTCGGTATGTCTGCATCGGCTTTCAGATCTCCTTCAGAGATCCTTTCAATCTGCCGGATCAGTTTTCCGAGATCCCTCTGCTGTCTCGCAACCTCATCAAAATGTTCTCCCAGATATTTCATGCCAAGTACACCGACACAGAGCGCGATTACTGCCAGAAGAGGCGACCAGCCGATCATAAACAGCCCTGCAAAGAAAATTGCAAGCATGAGGTATTTTCCTTTTCGGTAGATCGAAAGCCGTTCCACAGCCAGACGGTCTGCAAACTCCAGAGCTTCTTTTTCGGCCACCCGTCTCTGCCTGTTCCTGCGGTACCACCTCCGGGCCGTACCCACACAAAGTGTGTGTTCTAAAAATGTCCCTTCCTTGAGGCGCCAGACCGTTGTCTGCAGGCAGACAGAAAGTACAAGCCCGATCATCAGCAGTACGATCCCCGCAAATGTCATAATCGGTATCAGTTCTTCCTGCTGAAGAGCACCGATGGATGCAGCCGCCACTGTTCCTGTTCCCATGAACAGGCCGAAGCCAATGACGCATAGGATCACCTCATACCAGATACGGTCCATATTCTCAAAAAAGCGTGCGCGGCTTTTCTGAAGTGCAAACAGCACGGACAGGGCAAGCAGTCCCAATACCTCTGCTCCCAATAAGATGGACAGCTTGATCATCATTTCTTTCCTCACAACAGGAAATGTCTTATAGTGTTTATTCAGCGCGTTATAATACCCATCGTAAAAGCCTACTTCGATCACTGCTGATTCCAGCCTCTGCTGTTTTGCATCGTCAATGAAAAATGTCTGTGGCAGGGAAAGGCTTCCCCTGTTCATAGAGTTTCCGCTGATATTGTAAAAATCCGACGGTGACATCGTATTATCTTCGGAATCATAATAAGCCTCATCCATATTTGCATTGCTTGAATATTTTGCTCTTATGCTTTTGTTGGGATTCAATCCATACCCCAGCGTATCGTTTCTGTTGATCACGATCTTTTTCTTAAATACAGGTTTTCTTGCTGTCTTGGCATCGGCACCGTATTCTTTCGTCACGGCTTTTTTGCCGTAGGGCTGAATCGTAAGTTTTGCCTTTACAAAAATCTCGTTTTCAAGGTTGGACGGAAGTTCTGATTCAACATCATCATAATTCTGATCCATCAGATTATTCGCTTTCACCCATTTGTTTAAAATCCTCTGGACGGCGTGCACATAGTAATCGGAGTCTTCCATCCGCTCACCTTTTTTGATCGTTGTGAAATCCAGTCCGTCATTATAATTATCCATGGTGTGCATCTGATAGATGCCGAACAGCACTCCGCCCACCATGGCGATGATCACCGCAGCGATCAGTCCGCTGTTAATCCATTTTTTCCATTTTGTATCCAATTCCCCATACCACCTTTAAATATTTTGGGTTCTTCGGATCAATCTCAATCTTTTCACGGATCCTCCGAATATGAACCATCACTGTGTTTTCTGTTGCATACGCCGCTTCTTCCCAGACTCTTTCATAGATTTCTTCGGCGGAAAAAACTCTGCCCGGATGCCTCATCAGCAAATTCAGAATTTTAAACTCAGTTGCTGTGACTTTCACCGGTTCCCCGTCCACATAAATGCATTTGCCGTCCAGGTCCAGCGTCAATCCGCCAAGGATCAGCCGGTTCTTATCTTCCGGCCCTGCCGCTTTGCTGCCGAGCTGTAAATATCTGCGAAGCTGGGATTTTACCCTTGCAATCAGCTCATCCGGCCGGAAAGGTTTGCTGACATAATCGTCCGCCCCCATGGAAAGTCCTAAGATCTTATCGCTCTCCTCCGTCTTAGCAGACAGGATGATGATCGGAATATTTTTACTCTCCCGGATCTTCATGGTAGCAGATAATCCGTCCATACCCGGCATCATTATGTCAATGATCAGAAGCTGGATATCCTGCTCCACGAGCACATCCAGAGCCTCCAGGCCGTTATAAGCTGGAACTACATCATATCCTTCCAGTTCCAGACGCTTTTTGATCGCTCCCACAATCTCTTTGTCATCATCTACTACTAAAATCTTGGGCTGTGCCATAGTCTTCCTCCTCTTTTTCTTGATAACCACAGTGTATCATCCAATTCTGAGATTTCATTGAATACAATTCTGAAAAAAATCTTACAATCGTTGTTTTATTTCTTTTTCTTCGGCGCATAGTCTTTAAGTTCCGGGAGTGCACCTCCTGCCACAGCCCACAGATAAAGGCTGGCCACAGTTCCATAGGGGCTGTACCGCCCCGCGTATTTTGCAAATAACTTGGGAGTAATGGTTCTGTGATGGTAAAGCATTCTCATCCCTCTCTGGATCGCCAGATCAGAATAGCTTACGATATCCGGCCGCTGCATGGAAAATGTCATCAGCATCTCCGCCGTCCATACCCCGACTCCGGGCAGTTTTGTAAGCTCCTTCTTGACCTGTTCATCCCCGGCCTCTTTCAGGCCCTCAAGGTCCAGACTGCCGCTCAGAATTCTGTCAGCAGCAGCTTTTATGTACCCTGCTTTCCTGAAAGAAATCCCAAAGCTTTGAAGTTCTTCTTCTGTACACTCCCCCACCTTTTCGGGAGTGACATCCGAAAGTCCGTCTTTTATCCTCCTCCAGACTGTCTCCTGGGCCTTCGTGGAGATCTGCTGTCCCACGATGGAATTCACAAGCGCCGCAAACAATTCTGTGTGAACCTCTCTTTTTATAAATCCGATCCGGTCAATAGCCTGTCCCAGGACCGGGTCCCTCGATTTTAAGTACCCGATTTCCTGTTCTCCGTATTTAAAATATTCCATGAATTTTTCTCCTTTATTCTTCTTTCTATTATAACAGAACCTGAGCCGGATGAAACAAAAAGGAACTGCATATTCTAAAGGCATCACATTTTCCACATGATTTCCGTTCGGCTCTTAGAATGCCTCACTCCAATCATGTAGAAAATGGAGATAATGTCTGCTGGATAAAGAATTCTTCAAACAGGAGGCAACATTCTGCAATAGTTTTTCTTCACTATCATAAGGAAGCATTTCAAGAGCTGACTGGAGATAGTGGAGAAAAACTCACACTTACTTGGAAAGGAGTTTTTATGTCTATTTTTGAACCAAATCTTTTAATCCATGAAAAATCACCCTATCTGCTCCAGCACGCTCATAATCCAGTGCGCTGGTATCCATGGGGTTCCGAAGCTTTTGAAAAAGCCAGGGCAGAAGACAAGCCTGTTTTTTTGAGTATCGGCTATGCCTCCTGTCATTGGTGCCATGTAATGGAGGAGGAATCTTTCGAAGACCATGAGGTAGCAGAGCTTTTAAACAAGCATTTTATTTCTATTAAAGTAGACCGGGAAGAACGCCCGGACATTGATTCCGTCTATATGTCTGTCTGCCAGGCAATGACCGGTTCCGGAGGCTGGCCCATGTCTGTTTTTATGACACCTGACCAGAAACCGTTTTTTGCGGCCACTTATCTGCCTAAGACTTCCCGATACCATCTGACAGGCCTCATGGACCTGCTGCCCCGGATCTCTCTCTTATGGAAACAGGACCGGGAACGCCTTTTAAAGATCGGAAATGAGATCACAGACCACCTGAATACAGACCAAAGACCGTCAGAAACTGTTTCCCTGTCAGAAGATGTCCCGGCTCAGGCCCTGGCAGATCTTAATGCATCCTTTGACAACGTCAACGGTGGGTTCGGCACGGCGCCCAAATTTCCGACTCCGGCAGTGCTGCTGTTTCTGATTCAGCAATACAAGCTGTGCGGTGACAAAGACAGCCTGGCTATGGCAGAGCACACACTTCTTCGCATGTACCGGGGAGGGATCTTTGACCACATCGGAGGCGGCTTTTCCCGCTATTCTACCGATGACCGCTGGCTTGTGCCCCATTTTGAGAAAATGCTGTATGACAACGCACTGTTATTAGAGGCATATGCGGAAGCTTACGCGTGCTGTGAGAATCCTCTCTTCCCGGAAATCGCCGACGCCGTCGTATCCTGCGTCTTGAATGAACTTTCTCATCCCGATGGAGGCTTTTACTGCAGCCAGGACGCTGACAGCGAAGGAGAAGAAGGAAAATACTATACTTTTACCAGAGATGAAGTCCTTCACGTTCTGGGAGAAGAAAACGGCAGCCTTTTCTGCTCCCTCTATGATATTACGGACCGGGGAAATTTTGAAGGCAAAAGCATCCCGAATCTGCTCAAGCAGTCTCCATTCCCGAATGACCACGAGGGTCTGAAAAGGATGAAAAGGACCCTTTATCTTTACCGAAAAAAACGGACCAGCCTGTCCACAGACAAAAAGATCCTGACTTCCTGGAACTGTCTGATGATCTCTGCCCTTACAAAGGCATCCCGGATCTTCGGGCGGGAGAAGTTCCTTGCTGCCGCTCAGAAGGCAGAATCTTTCCTCGACAAACATTTAAGGAAAGATGACGGTCGTCTGTTTCTCCGGTGGTGTGACGGTGAAGCGGCTTACGACGGCCAGCTGGAGGACTATGCTTTTTATTCTCTGTCCATGCTTTCCCTCTACCGCTCTACATTTCTGGAAGAATATCTTGAAAAGGCGGTACAGGCGGCAGATCTCATGATCTCTCTGTTTTTTGACCGGGAACACGGCGGTTTTTTCCTCTATTCCAGCGAAAGCGAGGCCCTGATCTTAAAACCGAAAGAACTCTATGACGGCGCCATGCCTTCCGGCAACTCCGCTGCCCTCCATGTACTCTTTATCCTGTCTAAAATAACCGGAAAATCCATATACAGAGACTGCATGGATCAGACTTTTTCTTATTTTTCCCCCGAGCTGTCTGTCCATCCTTCTGCTTACTGTTATGCTCTGTCCGTGCTGTCTTCCCAGTTTCATCCGTCCAGACAGCTGGTCATCACAACAAAAAAAGAGAGCCTTCCCAAAAAATTCATGGAACTGCTCTCCAAACCTCAGATGAACGACTTCACCGTGCTGGTCAAAACAGAACAAAACAAAGATACACTGGCTGCCATTGCTCCGTTCACGAAAGAATATCCGGTTCTTGCTGATAAAACATCCTGCTACCTCTGTCGGGGAGGAGCATGTCAGGCCCCGGTCTTTGACGCAGAAAGCCTGGAAACACTCTTACAGGCGGCGGATTAACCCGGCCGCCTGGTCCGGCGTCATGTGATGGTGAAGTACCCCATTGATTATAAGATTAGGGCCTTTGCCGCATCGCCGGGTACACCTGCCTTTCACAATTTTAATGGAGATCCCCTGGTCCCGTTCTTTCTCCTCACCGGCAGCTTCCACAGCCCTCAATATTTCAAGGGCTTTTCCTGCCCCGCAGGACGGGCCGGTGCAGACCTTAACCTCATATTTTTCTGAAACTTCCTTGAAGCCGGGATACTTTTTTACGAACGCGGCCAGAAAGGACGGCTTGACTCCAAGCCGCAGGGCAGCTTCTTCCTGTACTGCTTTCGGGATGCATCCCAGCACCTCCTGGATCTCCCGGAGAGCAGAAAGAATCTCTTCCTGTCCCGCGGGCTTTCCCTGCCTCTCATAAAACCTCAGGATCTCATCGACATGCGGATTCATGACTTCTCCTTTATGCTCTGTTCAAAACTTCCCCTGTCTGTGATCATATCGAGAACTTTCAGTTTCCGGTCCCAAAAAGTATATCTCACTCTGCAGCAGAGACTTTCTCTGATCCTCCGGTCCATTGCCCCGTGTTCCGGCGCAAGAAGCTCATTTCCCTCTCCCGAAAGCAGCTGGGCCCGGAGTTTTAAATCTCCCTGACGGATGATGATTCTGGATTTCCAGTCTGTCTTTACCTTAGCGCCCAGGTAAGTACCCATCTTATATTCTTTTCCGTATAAATGAAGCGCCGCCAGCACGCCATCGAAATGAAGACCTGCAATCGGTATTTTTGCCGCCGCCAGCATCAGGCTGTTCTTTCCGCTGTCGGGAAATATGCTCTGGGACCATAGGTAGGCATCCGGAAAAGATCCGCCCCAGTCCTTTTCAATGTATCCTGTCCCCTGATCAAAGTTCATTTTATATCCGTTCAAAGTGAGTTCTCCGAAAAGCTGATGCCGCATACTGATGATTCCATGGCGGCACTGCATTCCGGGCACATACCGGAACGGCCCCATAATATCGGAAGAAAGAGGATGAATATTTTTATAAATGATCCTCCCCTCAAGGCTCAGTCCTTCCTCATGGATATTGAGAAGAATCCCCCGCTCAGAGAAAATGCTTGCTGGACCCTCTCCTCTTCCCGTGTCCAGGACCACATGAAACTTCTGTTTCGAACCACAGAAAGCCTCTGCCTTCCATGAAAAATACCATGACTGTTCCTTTGTAATCACCTGAAGGGATGAAAATGCATTTCCTTCCCGGTCAATATGATAAGCCGGTATGACCGAAAACATCTGATCCCCTTTCTGGTGTTTTAAATACCATCCTTCAAAATAATTATTCTTTCTTTTTGTACCCTGAAATGCATTCGGGTTTTTCATGTGTTAAATCCTCCTTTGCTGGATTGTCAATCAAATTTCCTTTATAGTCAAATCTGGAACCATGACATGGACAGTCCCAGCTTAATTCCTCCGGATTCCATTTAAGGATGCACCCCAGATGCGGACAGGTCAGAGAAACCACGTGAACACTTCCTTTTTCGTCTCTGTATCCCCCGGCCTTTTTCCCTTCGTATTCGATCACGCCGCCCTGTCCCTTTTTAAGATGCGCTGCCGCTTCATCCGGAATCTTCATTCTCTCCAGCACAAAGTTCCTGGCAGTCTCCATCCCCTCTTTTGCCAGCGGTTTGGCTGAAGCTTTCAGATGAAGCCTCTGAGGTGAAAAAACATGGGCAAAGGCATTCTTCTTTTCAATAATATAATCTGTAATCAAAAGAGCCGATGCCATGGAAGAACTCATTCCCCACTTTTTAAATCCTGATGCCACATACCATCCCGTCTTTGAAAAAGAGTAATATCCAATGTACGGAATGGAATCAATGGTCATACAGTCCTGTGCGGACCAGGCGCTTTCCACCCGGCAGTTTTCCCAATACTGTCGGGCATTAGACTCAAGCATCTGATACTGCCCTCCCAAAAGATTCTCTCCCGTCCTGTGACCGCCGCCGCCAAATAATAAATATGGCCCGTAAGACCGGAACGACAGGCCGTCATTTGGATCGACTCCCAGATACATATTTTCTATATGATCGGTTCCCGTGAGAGCCAGAACATAGCTCCTTTCCTGATGCATCCGCAGAAAATAATATCCGGGCCGGTTCATGATGGGATAATGGGTCGTAAAGACGATATTCTCCGCCTCAACAGTTCCCTGGTCCATGATAATTTTATTTCCTTCCACGTCTGTGACAAGGGTCTGTTCATATATCTCCAGCCCTTCCGCCGCTGCTTTTAAGAATTTCAGCGGATGGAATCTGGCCTGTCCGGTATACCTGACCGCCCCTTTCACGGAAAATGGAAGTTCTGTCTGTGACGTATAATCGGCCGGAAGTCCTAATGACTGTGCCGCGCGGACTTCTTCCTTCAGCGCCTCCTCCTGATATTTGGAATATAAATAGGAGGAACACTCTTTAAAATCACAGTCGATCTGATGATCCTTGATCAGCTCCCTGTATTTTCTCACCGCAGCCTGGTTCATCAGCGCATACTGCCTGGCCTGTTCCTTTCCGACTTCACGGATCAGCTTTTGGTAGATAAGACCATGGGAAACTGTAATTTTTGCCGTAGTCCCCTTTGTCTGTCCGCTGCCGATCCTGTCTGCCTCCAAAACGAGAACCTCTCTACCCTCCAATGACAAGAGATACGCTGTCAGAATCCCGGCCATGCCTCCGCCGATCACTGCAGTTTCAACTTTTTTTCTCCCCTGAAAAGGCGGGAAAGAAGGCATATCCACAGTCTTTTCCCAAATTGTATCCACTAAAATCCCTCCCTTCATTTATTTTTCTTTTTAGGATGGCTCAAATCAATCAGGACTATTCACGGCAGAATTGTTAGCACTCATATTAATCGAGTGCTAATTTTCTCTTGACTTTCCCTTTCTGTGGCTCTACAATATTATGCAGAACGGCAGATTCCTGCTCTGCCGAAGAATTGAAAATTAAACCTGTCAATAGAAAATCAATGCAAAGGAGTGTGTATATCATGGCACAAAAACATGGTAACCTTTCAATTAACAGTGAAAACATTTTTCCAATCATTAAAAAATGGCTGTATTCCGATCATGACATCTTCGTCAGGGAATTGATCTCCAACGGATGCGATGCTATCACAAAACTTCGAAAACTGTCCTCCATGGGAGAATACGAATTTCCGGAAGGCCACAAAGAAAAAATCGAAGTCATCGTAGACGCAAAAGAAAAAACAATGAAGTTCGTCGACACCGGCCTTGGTATGACGGCTGAAGAAGTCGAAGAATACATCACACAGATCGCGTTTTCAGGAGCCACAGAATTTTTAGAGAAATATAAAGATAAGACAGATCAGGACCAGATCATCGGACATTTCGGACTTGGCTTCTATTCTGCATTTATGGTAGCCGACAAAGTTTATATCGACAGCCTCTCCTACAAAGAAGGGGCAGTCCCGGTACACTGGGAATGCGACGGCGGTACAGAATATGACATCGAAGACGGCGTCCGGGATCAGGTCGGAACTCAGATCACACTGTTTTTAAATGAAGACAGCCTGATGTTTGCCAACGAATCAAAAGTTGAGGAAGTCATTCAAAAATACTGTTCTTTCATGCCTGTGGAAATCTTTTTGACTGATGCGGGCAAAGAACAGGAATATGAGACGATCGACGAATCAGAACTGACTGAAGAAGACGTGGTTGTCGAGCACATCCATGAGGATGCAAAAACCGAAGAGAAAGAAAATGAAAACGGTGAGAAAGAAACGGTGGAGGTCTCTCCCGCAAAAGATCTGGTAAAAATCCATAAGCGCCCGGTATCCTTAAGCGATACTCATCCGCTCTGGATGAAACACCCGAACGACTGCACGGACGAAGAATACAAGGCATTTTACCATAAAGTATTCGCTGACTTTAAAGAGCCTCTGTTCTGGATTCACCTGAATATGGACTATCCGTTTAATCTGAAAGGAATTTTATACTTCCCTCAGATCAACACAGAGTATGACTCCATCGAAGGAACGATCAAGCTCTACAACAGCCAGGTATTCATCGCCGACAACATCAAGGAAGTCATCCCTGAATTCCTGATGCTCTTAAAAGGTGTCATCGACTGTCCGGATCTGCCGCTGAACGTTTCAAGGAGTGCGCTCCAGAACGACGGCTTTGTGAAAAAAATCTCCGACTATATTTCCAAGAAGGTTGCGGATAAACTGAGCGGCATGTGTAAGACTGATCGGGAAACCTATGAAAAATACTGGGATGATATCAGCCCGTTCATTAAATTCGGCTATATCAAGGACCAGAAATTCGGAGAAAAGATCAAAGATTATATTCTGTTTAAGAACATGGACCAGAAATATTTAACCCTCAGTGATCTGGCTCCGGCACCGGCTGATGAGAAAGACAAGACAACCATCTACTACATCACGGACGAAGTACAGCAGAGCCAGTATATCAACATGTTTAAGGAACAGGGTCTGGATGCCGTGATTCTGAAGCACAATATTGATTCTGCATTTATCTCCCAGTTAGAACAGCAGAGCCAGAACCTGGCGTTCAAACGGATCGATGCGGATGTGGAAGGCGCACTGAAAGAGGATTCCGAAGAGGATCTCACCGATATCACGACTGCTCTGACAGAACTATTTAGAAAGACTCTCGGAAAAGAGAATCTGGATGTCCATGTGGACAAACTGAAAAACGAGGACATATCTGCCGTCATTACCTTATCCGAGGAGAGCCGCCGGATGCAGGACATGATGAAGATGTACGGCATGGCAGGCATGGACCCGGCCATGTTCGGAGGAGCAGAATCCCTGACCTTAAATGCCAACAACCAGCTGGTGCAGTACCTGTTTGAACACGGGGACGCAGAGAATACACCGATCATCTGCGAACAGCTGTATGACCTGGCAGTTTTGAGCAACAAACAGCTCCCTGCAGACCAGATGACCAAATTTATCGCACGCAGCAACAAGATCATGCAGATGCTGACGAAATAGAAAATGAGCCGCAGACAATTTCACAGACTGTCTGCGGCTCTCTTTTACCTGTCACTTATCCTAAACTTTACAAAACCGAAATATAATCTCAAATCCTTCTGTGTAATCCTCCGGGATCTCAATCTGTATTCCCAGGCTGTCCGCCGTCTGTTTTGCCAGATAAAGTCCCATTCCGGTGGAATTCTTTCTCTTTTCCTCTGTGTCTCCGGTAAATCCCTTTTCAAAAAGAAAGGGAAGATCCCAGGGCTTTACTCCGATTCCATTGTCCCTGACTGCCAGTGTTACATCCCCGCTTTCTGCATCACGCTTTGTATACAGCTTCAAAAAAGATGCTTCTGCTTTCTGCCCGGCATATTTCAAAGAATTGCTCACTGCCTGACGGATCAGGAAAGAAAGACCTTTTTTGTCCGACAGAACATGTAAATCTTCCACTTCATTTATGACACGGATCTTCTGTTCCTTCAGCAGATTTTCATATCCGCAAAGCACTTCCCCGCATATATCAGAAAGAGATACTTGTTCAAATACATAGTCTGTACATACATTTTTTATCCTTGCGTAATACAGCATTCTCTCGACATTTTCTTCTATGTTGGTCTGCACATACTCAAGCCTCCTGTAAGCAGCAGAAGACATCTCATCATTTCGGTTATCCAGAACAAAGGTCATCAACGCCAGCGGAGTTTTGATCTCATGGGCCCATGATTCAATATACTCCTCATACTCCGCAAGATCCGCCTCCTGATCCCGGATCTTATGGTCCAGCATTTCAATGCGCTCTCCTATGAGTCCCATCGCCTGTATTTCCCTGTCATTCATAGATAAAAGTTCTATCTCATTTGGAGAACTTCCGGGCTTCTCCAGGAACCGCATAAAGTCCTTTTCTTTTTTCCTGTCCCTTCTGTCCAGCCAGAGACCCATAAATACGTATAAGATTACGGCAGCCAAAATCACCGAAGGCAGGATGGCATAAAAGCTGCCAATGTCTGAGAGCCAGAGAAACATACAGAATACGAGACAAAGAACCATGGTAAACACAAACCATTCTTTGTATTTTAATAAAATCTGCTTCCATCTGTCAGTCATCGCTTTCTCCGATCTCTGTAAGGCAGTACCCTATCCCTCTTCTTGTCTCTATTCTATAAGGGATATGAAGTTTTCTTATGGTTTTCTTTATTCTTGTCATGTTCACCTGAAGTGCATTTTCATCGATATACTCTGTGGTTCCCCATAATCTCTCTGACAGCATGGATTTTGTCACAGTTTCTCCCGCATGCAGCAGAAGCAGTTCCATGATCTTTCCCTGATTTTCAGGCAGTACCGCCGACTGTCCATTCATATACACCGTAAAAGTCTGGCGGTCCAGCCTGACTCCCTGAATCTCCGCAAAGCGGTCTCTGTCCTCATATCTTCGGAGCAGGTTTAAAATCCGGGCGGTCAGCCTGTCTTTGTGACAAGGCTTTGTCAGATATTCATCTGCCCCCAGCTTAAGGGCATGCAGTTCATCCTTTAACTGATCCCGGCTGGTCAGCACAAGAACTGGCACTGTACTTATCTTCCTGATGGATCTGCATATCTCAAAGCCCGTGATTCCCGGAAGATTCAGATCCAGCAGCACCAGATCAGGAGACAGACTGAGAATCTTCCTGGCCGCATCGGAAAAGTCCGCAAGACAGTCCGTCTCATAGCCCTCCTTCATAAGAATCGAAGCAAGTTCTTCCCTCATAAATACGTCATCTTCTGCAATCACAATCTTTTTCACGCTATCCGCCTTTCAGCTGTCGTCCCTCTTAAGCTTTGTCTGCCGGAGGATCTGTTTGTCGCTCATTTTCATGACGGCCACAATATATCCTAATTCTATCACACACACAAGCAGAATTACAGGCACTGCTGACGCTGTAAGAATTCCTTCTCTTCCCCGCATGTCAGATGCAGCAAAGCCTGAGGCCATGGACCGAATGCCAAACAGGCTTCCGAAAGCGGCGGCGGATATGGGCAGAAGGAAGAACCATCTGATCTGTCTCCTGGCAGACTCGCACAAATATTTGCAGCGGCATCCGAGACGAAGAATCGTCCGGTATCTCTTTTTCGTCTGCTGCTGATGCATCAGAAACTGCACGCCAAGCACCGTATTTGCGATAAGAAGAAAGATGACCCCCAGATAAATGGTTGTATAACTGGCTGCCGCCGTATAAAACAGCTGCCTGCCCATGCTCTTTAAATAGCTTTCATACTTTAGGGAAGTTTTGTCCAGCCGGGTGTTGATATCTGTCATGGTTTGCATCAGCCCTTTCTTCCGGACAACAGAATCCTTGAGCTTTATATTCCAGTACGAATGAAACTGCCCTTCTGTCAGCTGTTCAAATACCGGATCAGGAACGACCAATCCATAGCTGATCGTAATCGAACGGTCCGTGACGATGTTTTCCTGACAGTATGTTTTGGACAGTTCATATCTTTCGTGGTTCATTTCCACAGCGGGCCGTGTTTTCAGCGCAGACTTCATTGTCCTGTCGATATCCCCATTTGAATATTCCCTGCTGGTATAGAGAGCAGCCTGACGGCTTTTCAGACGGAGCGGCTCGTCTCCCTTCAGCTTTAGAATTCGGTTATATCCGGATAAGGAGATCAGGTAGGGTTCATCAAAATATTGGAGATTGTTTAGAAGAACTTCTCTGCCCTGAGAGTCCTCCTGCGCCTTTACGGCTTCGTAAAGTTCCGCTCCGGAAAAAGTTCCCTCTGATTTGTTCCCCTTAAACGGACCTGTTTTCACCTGGAATGATTCCTCTGTAAATTCATCCAGATTCAGCTGTTTCAGCTCTCTTTTGATCTGTCCCGGCTCTCCTTCAAAAGTATAGTCAATGACATGACGGTTATTGAGACCAGAGTTTACGCCGATGGCACATCCATATCCAAAACAGCAGAACGCAGCCAGCATAAGCATAGAGGACACCGCTATGGAATCCGGCCTCAGAACGATCGTCTCCTGGATCTGACGGAATGTAAAAACGGCCAGTCCCTTATTGCTGTCTTTTTGCTTTAGGTACATATCAAATACAATTCCTATCCCCCTGAAAATAAGGAAGGTCCCGCCGATACCCAGTACCATAATCACAGCCATTTCTCCAGGTGATCTCCACGCATTTACCTTCAGGGCCCGGAGATAGGCCGCTGCCAGCATAAAAAATCCCGCTGCCAGCTGTATAGCTGTGAAACAAGTCCTGTGATCCCTGTGCCTCTTATCCTGTGACTGGGACAGCAGCTGTGTGATCTCTTTTCGGACGGTCTTTATACTCTGAAAAAGCAGTGCAGTAAGCCTGACGGCAAAATATCCGGCAGCAGTCCACAGTGCAGCGGAAAGCGAAAATGTAAAACGATGCCCCACAATTCCCATCCCCGCCGCTTTTGCCGTGATCATACTGATCAGCTCTGACAGAAGGACCGCTATGGGGATACCTGCGGCAAGCGACAGGATACTGTTCCAGATATCCTCAGCAAGGAGCATGGCAAACAATTTCCTCCGACCCATTCCAAACATCAGATAGATGCCCATTTCATGGCTCCTCTGCTCCATTCGGTATCTGTCTGAAAAATACACGAGAAAAAACAGGAAAAAAAGAGAGATCCCATAAAGAACAGGAATCAGAAGCAGCAGCTTTTGGACGGCATCGCTCTCCATTTTTTTCAAAAATACCATCACATCCTGATTTTCAAGAGACAGAATAATATAAAATGCAGCAATGGAAACGATAAGAGATACAAACAGCAGCCCGTTTTCTTTTCTGTTTTTCCTGCTATTTTTTCTGACGGTCTCAAAGAACATTGGCACTTCCCCCTCCCAGCTGAGCCATGACTGCTATGATCCTGTCATAGAACTCCTGTCTGGATTCCGCCGGAACCCTTTTCCTCAGCTGATGAAAAATTACTCCGTCCTGAATAAAAAGGATCCTAGAACAATAGCTGGCCACATTGGCATCATGGGTCACCATAAGGATCGTGGCCTTCTGCTCCCTGTTCAGATCAGAAAGCTTCTGCATCAGCAGCCTGGCATTTTTAGAATCAAGTGCCCCTGTGGGTTCATCCGCCAGCAGAATCTCTGGGTTTAACAAGAGCGCCCTGGCCGCTGCGGCCCGCTGCTTCTGCCCGCCGGACAGTTCCGAAGGAAACTTTCCAAGAATATCCTCTATATCAAGGCAGACGGCCAATTCCTTCAGGCGGTGCTTCATCCTGCCTGCATTATGGATGGCAGCCGGCAGCAGAATATTTTCTGCCGCAGTCATATTGTCAATCAGTTCAAAGTTCTGAAACAAATATCCCATCTGCCTCCCTCTGTAGTTTTCCAGCTCTTTTCTGGTAAACTTACTGATGTCCTGTCCTTTTAAAAGAATCCTGCCGCCAGTTGGGTTTGAAGCCGTGGAAATGCAGTTTAAAAGAGTCGTCTTTCCCGATCCGCTGCTGCCCATGATACCGATAAACTCACTGTCCACAACCTGGAAACTGATTCCATTCAGAGCCTTTGTTATATTCTCTTTCTTCCCATAATACTTTGTCAGAGATTCTATTTCTAATTTTTTTCCGGTCATTTTGTATCCTTTCTATCAGCCACAAGACTTGATTGCCTTTCTGACTTAATTATACAAAATAACGCTTCTGAATAACACTTACACTTCTTGTAAGGATTCATGAACAAAGTGGGCAAGCCACTTCAACTCCCTGCATCCTTTTCTCAGGAACACTGTTCTAAGATTGATTCCAGCGCCGCCTCACTGCTGCTGTGTGACCGGACGATTTTGGCCTTGCTCCTTTTCGCCTCACAGAGGGCACATTTCACCATCTTATGGGAAACTGTATTGGTGAACAGAACAACTAAGTCAGGACTTCCTACCTGTTTTCCCAGTTTTGCACTCATCTGAGTAAACACTTTTGCTTTGCAGTTATACTCTTTGCAGATTCTTTTATATTGACAGACCATCCGGTCGTGTCCTCCAATGATCACAACACTCATAAGGAACCTCCTCTGTTTGAAAAGGAGCCGGTGAAACCGGCTCCGGCACTTGTTATCGCTTCTATTGGGCCAGCTGGGCCAGGGTTTTTCCAAGTCTTACACAGTCTGCTTTTACGTCGTCGTCCGGAGTTTCATGGGCAATCAGTCCCTCTCCGTCAACAACAGATGCTCCTGCAGATTTCATGCGGTCTGTCCAGTCCCTCATCCATTCTCCGTCACCCCATCCATAGGAGCCGAAAAGTGCGATCTGCTTTCCTGAAGCAAAAGCTTCCACTTCCTCGACAAAAGGCTCCATTGCCGATTCTTCCAGCTGTTCTGCTCCCATTGACGGGCAGCCGAGTGCAAATGCCTTTGCATCTTTCAGTGTGTCCGCAGAGACTGATTCCACATCTACAAATTCCGGAGTCCCTCCTGCCGCCGTGACCCCCTCTGCGATGGCCTCCGCCATGATTCCTGTATTGCCTGTGCCGCTCCAAAATGCGATGTATACTTTTGCCATGATAGCTCCTTTCTAAGCTGCAACGGTCATCTTCAAGATACCCCTGCCCTGCTGATACAATTTCCAGTAGACTTCTTTACATTTTTTATATTTTTTAAATAGTTTCAGTGCTTCACATTGATCGCAGTAAACCTTCCACATTCCGCAGAGCCTGCAGTTCATCCCTCTGTTCTCAATAAATCCAAGAACATCCCCCAGCGGATAATCCAAAAACACACCGATCTCATGGGGAAAATCATCTGCCAAAAGCCTGCTTTTCAGATGACTCAGACAGTCTCCGGCCTCTGTTCCGGAATAGCCGAAATCAGAGAGCAGCTCAGCAATTCCTTCCTCCCGGAGTCTCTGATCCAGGTCTTTTCTACGGTATACATAAACCAACACCGACTCTTCTCTCCATTTCAGTTCTTCCAGATACAGCCCGCATGGATTCAGCCGTTGATTCCAGCTGCGGATTTCCTGTCTTGCAGCCGTAGTTCCCTGATAACGGTAGTTAAACAAGCTGCCGCATTTCATCCCCGCCAAAGTCGGGGCACATTGCTCTACGATTAAATCTGATAAGGTTTTCTCTCCCATGTCACACCTGCTTCATTTTTACACCGCGCGATGGTTAGTTTTAACTAACTATCAACATCATATCATCCTTTTCAAAAAAAACAAGGGAATAACTGAGAGTCATTCTCAATTATTCCCTTACCAAAAACTCATATCATTTTAAAAATCAATGTGGTCGCTGTCTCTGTAAGAACCTTCACAGGTGGAAACCTCATCCAGAATCTTCATATCTTCAGGACTGATCGTAAAGTCAAGCTTTAAATTATCCTTAATCCTTTCCCTGGTCACGCTTTTTACGAGCGGCACCGTATTATGCTGCAGTGCATACTTCACACAGAGCTGTGCAGCACTCACACCGCAGCGCTCTGCTATTTCTCTGATCTCCTCACATTGAAAGACTTTTCCGTTCGCCAGAGGGCTGTAGGCTTCTACGATAATATTTTTTTCTTCGCAGTATGCCCTGGTCTCTTTCTGCAGACAGCTTGGGTGAAACTCTATCTGATTGACCATTGGGGGGATCTCGCATACTTCGAGGATCTCATCGATGTGATGGGGCTTAAAGTTGCTGACACCGATAGCTTTCACCTTTCCTGCCTTGTAGAGTTCCTCAAAGGCTTTCCATGTCTCCCGGTTCTTTTCGATATAATCGTCATGGAACTTTACAGGCACCGGCCAGTGGATCAGATACAGGTCCAGGTAATCCACGCCAAGATCCGTAATCGTATTCTCAAATGCCCTCAGTGTGGACTCATATCCGTGATCATCGTTCCAAAGTTTGCTTGTCAAAAATAAGTCTTCCCGTTTGATCCCGCTCTCCCTGATTCCTTTGCCCACCCAGATCTCATTGTGGTAAGCTGCCGCCGCGTCGATATGAGTATATCCGCATTCAACGGCTGTCTTTACTGCATTCACCGTGATCTCGTCACTGGGCGCCTTCCATGTTCCGAACCCGACCGCCGGCATCTGCTTTCCGTTTGAAAGTGTCACTGTTTCCATAAAAGCATAACCACCTTTCCTCTTCACACTGCATCGACTGTTATCATTATTATATCAGATTTTCCCGGGTTCGGACAGCCGCTGTTTTGCGCAGTGAGTGATAACGGAGCAGCATATATGACATTTTGACCAGTTTTCCGTCTTGCTGTCTCAGAGATGTAAGGCCTCCAAACTGGTCAAAATGGATGTAATATCTACTGGATAAATATTCATTAAACAAATGGAACCGTCCAACGATAGTTGTTTAGCACTATTGGAGGAACGCATTTCAAAGCGTGACGGAAATAATAGTCAATAACTCATGCTTGAAAATCACCGGCAGGCTATGAATCATGCCAGTTCTTTCCTAACCATGTGGCCTACTCCGTATTCGTCATAGACCGCCTCATATCTGGTCCGTTTATCTTCCTTTCGGCAGTCTGATTCGTCAAAAGCACATGCGCCTTTCGGATAAAGATTGCAGAACCGTTCCATATTCCTTCTTGCGGGTATATAGGTCGGGTCCAGGGCCCAGGCGGCTCTGAAATGTTTCATGGCATTTCCGTGCTCCCCGTTTTTCTCCAGAAGGATTCCCATCAGATTATGGGGCTGGGGCGCATGCGGATACACCTTCATAGCCTCCGTAATTCTTTCCTGACAGATATCGTACTCTTTATTTTCCATGAGATATCTTACATCTTTACATAATATACTCAGTCCGTCTCTTTCTATTTTATGATTGAACATAACTATCAAACTCCTTTCCTTTCTTTCTGATTTTATTATAAAGAAAAATCTGTGAAGCCGATGTGAGGAACAGCAGAAGACTGTGAGAATTCTGTGAGAATTCAGCAAAAACAATGGTAACGCCTTTCTTTACCGATGTTGAAATCCGTATCTTATTTGCTATAATGGTTCATAATCTTTAACGAAAGGAAAGAAACCTACGCCACAACATAAAGTCAAAATAAATGCCGAAAAATGCATCGGCTGCGGGTTATGCGCAAAGACGTGCCCCGAACACAATATTATAATGAAAAACAAGAAAGCCGGTATCTTACTGCAGGACTGTCTGATGTGCGGACACTGTTCCTCGGTATGCCCGAAAGAAGCTGTCACAGTTACCGGCTTCCATACGAAACAATATCCGCAGACGAAATCCGTGCGTCTAAACCCCGATGAAGTCCTGGATGTCATTCGGTTCAGGAGGACAGTCAGACGGTTTAAAGATAAAAAAATACCGGATGCTGTGATCGCTCAGATTCTGGAAGCAGGGAGGCTTACCCATACGGCTAAAAATATGCAGGACGTATCCTTCGTCGTTCTAAATAAAAAAAGCAGGAACTGGAGCAGATGGCTGTCCGCCTGTTCAGAAAAGTCAAGCCTCTGGCAGATTTGTTCAGTCCAATGGCCAGAAATAACAAGATACATGATCATTTTTTCTTCTTCCAGGCACCCATTGTCATCGTAATATTGGCAAAAGATAAAACAAACGGCCTGCTTGCCGCCCAGAACATGGAATTTATTGCAGAAGCCAATGGACTTGGTGTGCTGTACAGCGGCTTCTTTACGACTGCCGCAAACATTTCAGGGAAGATCAGGAAAGCATTGAAAATTCCAAAAGGAAAACATGCTGCAATGACTTTGGTATTGGGATATCCGGATGTAAAATTTCTCCGCTCTGCCCGGCGTGAAGCATTAGATGTGAAATATATGTAAAGGGCCAGGATATGGATAAAGATTGTGAAAAAAGATTAAGTCAGATTGTACAGGGTTTCAGCGAATGCAAAGATGCATTTACTGCCATCGGAGATGAGACGAGACAACTGATCCTGATGGTGCTGTTAGAGAGTGACTTATCCGGCATCCGTGTCGGAGAAATTGCCCGGAAGACCCATTTAACCAGGCCGTCTGTCTCCCACCATCTGAAAATATTAAAGGAGGCAGACATTGTGGCCATGAGAAAAGAAGGAACAAAAAATTATTACTATATCAGTCTGGATGAAACCCGCTGGAAAACCATAGCCGGACTGATCAATCTTATTTATGAGAGTATCGAATGCAGCAGCCATAATATAGCCGGTGAAAGGCAGGAGAAAATATTATGATCTTATATTTTTCAGGAACAGGCAACAGCGAATATGCGGCAAAAAGAATTGCAGCAGAATTACAGGATGAGGCTGTAAATCTCTTTCATAAAATAAGAAGAAATGATTGCAGCAAAATAAATTCAGAGACTCCATGGGTCATTGTCACTCCCACCTATGGATGGAGAATCCCCCGGATTTTACAGGAATGGCTGTCAAAAACAGAATTAAAGGGCGCCAAAGATATTTACTTTGTCATGACATGCGGCGGAAGCATAGGAAACGCGGGCAAATATGTCAGGAAACTGTGTTCAAAGAAAGGCCTCTCTTTTAAAGGATGTATCCCCGTGGTCATGCCGGAGAACTATATTGCGCTTTTTGAAGCGCCGGAGCAAAATGAAGCATTGGAGATCATTGCGAAAGCCGAACCTGTACTGGACGAAGCGGCCCGTCTGATAAAAAACAGAGAAGCGTATGCACAGCCCGCGGTCACATTAAAAGACAGACTAAGCAGCAGTATCGTGAATGACATCTATTATCCTGCCGTCATACACGCAAAAAAGTTTTATGCCACAGACAGGTGTACATCCTGCGGCATGTGTGAAAGGATTTGTCCGTTAAAGAATATCGATATAAAAGAAGGAAAACCTGTATGGAAAGACAGATGCACACACTGTATGGCATGTATCTGCCGCTGTCCCGCAGAGGCGATTGAATACGGCAGCCACAGCAAAGGGCTGGTCCGGTACCTCTGTCCAAAGCAGCTCTGATCACTCATCCACCAGACGGTAGCCTACCCCAATCTCTGTCAGAATATATCTCGGATTGGCCGGCGTCTTCTCTATTTTTCTCCTGAGTGCTGCCATCAGGGCTCTCAGTGCCTGGGTATCCCTGCCGTAGCCTTCTCCCCATATTTCTTTGATGATATAGCTTGTCGTCAGAACCCGGCCCATATTTTTAAACAGCAGGGCGAGAAGCTGATATTCCATAGGCGTTAAATGCAGAACTTTTCCTTCCAGAAAAACAGCCCGCTTGTGAAGATCCAGTTTCAGGCCTCCAACTTCAAAGGAGGTCTGTTCCTTTGCCGCGGTTCCTTTATAATAATGGCGGAATGCCACCCGGATTCTTGCCAGCAGTTCCGTGGCTGAAAACGGTTTGGTCAGATAATCGTCAGCCCCTGCATCCAGTGCCGCAGCCTTTTCTTTGTCCTGGTCCCTCGCCGATACGATGATGACCGGCATCTCTGACCACTCCCTGACATTTTTAAGCACATCCATGCCGTCCATTCTGGGAAGGCCCAGGTCCAGAAGCATCATGTCCACCGGCTCTGAGACCAGGGCATTCAGTGCACTTTCCCCGGAATTAGCCGTGATACATCCAAATCCCTCCTGCCTCAAAGCATAGCCTATGAAATTTCTTATCTGGGGATCATCTTCCACGATCAGAATCCGTTCATGATAATGCTCCATTGCTTCCTTCCTCCTTGTTTACGGGAATCTTAAGAGTAAAGACGGCGCCCTTCCCGTCGGCGCGGTTCTCCGCCCTGATGCTCCCTCCGTGTGCTTTTATTATGGTATCGCAAATCGCCAGGCCGAGCCCGATCCCCTGTTTTGAATCTGCATCTCTTGTACTGGAAGTATAGAACGTCTCGAAAATGTTCGGAAGATCTGCGTCCGAAATCCCTTCTCCCCGGTCTGCCACCTCGATACGGATGCCGGATTCCCGCTCCGGCGCCTCCACAGTTATCGTAATCTGGTCTGACGGTTCAGAATGTTTGACCGCGTTATCCAAAAGATTCACAAATACCTGCTCCATAAGCCTGGCATCCATTGGGATCATGAGAACTTCTTCCGGCATCTCCACCTGAATTTTCTGCTCCGGAGCTCTCTTTAAGATCAGTGCGATGGCGCCGCCGATGACTTCCTCCAGAGCCTCCGGTTCTTTCTTGATCTTTAGTCTTCCGTCCTGCAGCCTCGTAAGGCTTAATATATTTTCCACCAGAGAATGCAGCCAGTCCGCGTCTTTGTGGATACCGACGGCCATCTCATGCCGTGGATCATCCTCACTGGTCATGCCAATAAGCATTTCGGACGTTCCCATGATGCCTGACAGAGGCGTCCTCAGATCGTGGGAAATGGCCCGCAGAAGATTACCCCGATACCGCTCCTGCTCAATCTCAGCCTCTTTCTCCTGTGCCCTCACCGCATCTTCCTTCACCCTGGTCGTAAGGGCGCTGGTACAAATCGCCGTTATCGTCATGATAACAAATGTGATCAGATACCCCGGATTGTATACGGCGAAAGAGTAGTAAGGCTTTGTAAACAGCCAGTTGAAAAGAAATGTTGCGATGACGGAAGCTGTAAGGCCAAAAACATATCCTTCCGTAAACCTGGATGTCAGGAGTACAGACAGCATGTAGACGATAACAATATTAGACTCCTGAAAGTGCAGCTCCCTGAAACATATACCCACGGCAGAAGCCAGCAAAAGGAATCCCGCCGTGATCAAGATGCGGCTGCCTGCTGATTCTTTGTTTTTCCCTGTTTTCATGCGGTCACCCTATTCTATCTTCATCATCCGGTACCCGATTCCCACATGAGTCTGGATATATTTTGGATGAGAGGAATCTGTTTCAATCTTCTTGCGCAGATTTGCCATATAGACCCGAAGAGATGTCACGTCACTGTCCAGTGCGCTCTTCCACACATCATTTAAGATGAAGTTGTGTGTCAGAACCTTTCCCACGTTTCTGGAAAGCAGACAGAGCAGCTTATATTCAATCGGTGTCAAATGAAGTTCTTTTCCGTCCAGTGACACACAGCCCGAGCTGTAATCGATCTCAAGCCCTCCGTTTGTGAAAACAGCTTCTTCCTGTGCAGCATCCGAAAAGTCATGAAGTCTTCTCAAACTGACCCTGAGTCTTGCCAGCAGTTCCTCTACATTAAAAGGTTTTGTCAGATAATCATCGGCTCCTGCATTCAATGCCTCAATCTTATCTTCGTCATCACTTCTGGCACTAACCACAATAATCGGCATTTTGGACCAGCTCCTTACCTTGCTGATGATCTCCATGCCGTCCATATCCGGAAGTCCCAGATCCAGAAGCATAATATCAGGCTTCTGGGACACAGCCTCCACCATGGCCTCCTGTGCCCGGCCCGCCGTATGGTAACGGTATCCCTCAATATCCAGTGTAGTAGTAATCAGATTTTTCACTGCTTTGTCATCCTCCACAACGAGAATCAATGGTCTATCCATGTACAATTACCTCCTCAGCCTGCAGTTCAAATGAAAATACAGTTCCCCTGGGTTTCCGGTCCCTGACAGTGATCGTGCCTCCGTGTGCCTGAACGATGGATTTACAAAGAGCAAGCCCCATGCCCATGCTCCGGCGGCTGTCCGCCACGGTTTTGCTTCCCGTATAAAACATATCAAACAGCCTGGTCTTTGCCTCATCAGAAATCCCTTCCCCGTCGTCGGCTACCTCTATGAGTACCTTTCCGTTTTTCTTCTCCGCAGAGATATCGATATGGGAACCTTTTCCTGTATACTTGATGGCGTTGTCCACCAGATTGATGATCACCTGAATCATCAGCTTGGCATCCATATCCGCCATCATCATATCGTCATCTATGCGGATATGGATATGATGCTCATTTTTTCTCCTGTCAATGTGTTTCACAGCCTCCAGGATCACTTCCTCCACGATCTCCGGCTCCTTTTCAATCTTCATTGTCCCATTCTCAATCCTGGTGACAGAAAGCAGATTTTCCACCAGGTTGATCAGCCACATGGCATCGTCATAGATATCCGTGTACAGTTCCTGTTTCTTTTCCTCACTGATCTGGTCCGAACTCTGTCTTAAAACACCGGCATTTCCTGAAATGCTTGTGAGGGGAGTCCTCAGGTCATGAGAGATAGAGCGAAGCAGATTTGCCCGAAACTCTTCTCTCTGGGCCTTTAGTTCCGCCTCTTTCTGGCTGGCCGCGATCTTATCCTTTTCCAGAGCCAGACCGATCTCATCCAGCATAGAAATCATCAGCTCTTTTTCAAAAGTCTCCAGTTTGGTCTTCTCCAGGCAGATCCCGATGACGCCGTGGACATGGTCAGCACTTCTCACTGCCAGGTAAAGACCTTTCGCTCCCGGAAGAGTGTCGGTGGTAGCCCCCGCATGTTTATTATTCTTTCGCACCCATTCCGCAACAGCCCGTTCCTCATGAGTTAAATAGCGGCTGAAATCTGTCTGCGTTTTATTCCCATAGGTTCTGGGTTCCAACAGTCTGTCATCCTCTGCATCATAGAAAATAATAGCACGATCCAGAAGCCTTGTCATCTGCTTTGAGGAAAGCTCTATGATCTCCTCCCTGTCTGCGGCATTCTGGAGCCTGCGGTTTGTCTCCAGCAGAATTCCCGTCCGGTACGCCTGGATGGATGCTGCCCTGGCCTGCTGTTTTACTCTGGTCATCAGATTTCCGCTGATCAGTGCTGACAAAAGCATGATCGCAAACGTGACCGGATACCCGCTGCCATAGACATTGAGTGTAAACAGCGGCTGAATGAACAGAAAGTTAAAACACAAAACGCTGCACACGGAAAACAAAAGACTGTAAAACCTGTATTCCGTCACCAGCGCGGTGATCAGTGTCCCCAGAATATAGATTGTAATAATATTGGATTCGCTGAATCCGATGCTCTGAAACCATAGTCCCAGCGCTGTCACAAACACGAAAATAGATGCTGTCCTGATGACGTCTTCGGATCTGACCCGGATTTTTTCTTTATTCCAGAATGTTCTCCTCCCTGAGTCAGGAGCAGCCTGCTGGTCCGGAATGATATAAATGTCCAGATTCGGTGCCAGAGCCGAAAGCCTGTCGGCAAAGTTATGTCTGGCCGCAAAGACGCTCCTGTTTACCGACCGTCCGATAACGATCTTGGACACTCCTGCAGCCTTTGCATAGCCTGCAATCTGCTCGGGAATATCTTCCCCAAAAATCGTCGTGATCTTTGCCCCCAGCTGTTCTGCAAGCCGGACATTTTCCACCAGCCTCTGTTCGTCATCCAAAGATATTTTGTCAGCCGCCTCTGTTTTTACAAAAACTGCCGTAAATTTCCCATGGAACGCCCTGCTCATCCTCGAAGCAGTGCGGATCACTTTCTGGTTGGAAGGAGACGGAGACAGGCAGATTAAAATGTGTTCATCCGTATAATAGCCCTCTTTTCCCTCCTGCTCCTTCTGCTGCTCAGAGATATGATTCACCCGGTCTGCAGTCCTTCGAAGTGCTATCTCTCTGAGCGCAACCAGATTGCTCTCAATAAAAAAGTTCTGCATGGCCTTTCCCGCCTGGGCTTCCCGGTAGATTTTCCCCGCCTTCAGACGTTTTAATAAATCTTCGGGTTCGATATCGGCCAATTCCACAGAATCCGCGTTATCAAACACGCTGTCAGGAATCCGCTCTCTCACAATCACCCCGGTGATGGATGCCACAATATCATTTAAACTCTCGATGTGCTGGACATTGACTGTTGTATACACATCGATCCCCGCTTTTAAGATTTCTTCCACATCCTGGTATCTCTTTTTATGCCGGCATCCCATGCCGTTGGTATGAGCCAGCTCATCCACAAGCACAAGCTGAGGATGCCTTTTTATAACCCCGTCCAGGTCAAGTTCCCTTAAATTCATCCCATTGTATTCAATTTCTTTCACTGGTACGGTCTCGAGTCCTTTCACTAAAGCCATCGTCTCCGGCCTGGTATGAGGCTCGATATACCCAATGACCGTATCCCTCCCCTGTTCCAGTGCATCATGTGCCGCTTTCAGCATTGAATAAGTCTTACCTACCCCCGCGGCATACCCGAAAAATATTTTCAGCTTTCCACTCGCCCGTGCCTGTTCCGTCTCTTCTCTGTGAATCTGTTTTAAAATCCGGTCCGGATTCCGGCGCATCTCTTCTTCCATTTCTTTTCCTCCCTGAACACATAGAACCTTACCATGGATTATACTCCACGGTAAGGCTTTCTTCTATCCAATAAAGACAGATTTCCTGTTATTTCAAAATTCCTTCCAGGGCAAGGTTTACTTTCAGTACATTGACATACTCCTCTCCAAAGATTCCAAGAAATTTATGGACCGTGTACTTATCCACGATCTTCCTTAATTCCGCCTCAGATTTACCAGTAGTTTTCACGAGACGCGGAATCTGATACTCGGCCGCTGCCACGGAAATTCCAGGGTCCAGGCCGCTTCCCGAACAGGTCACCAGGTCCACCGGCACCTTCTTGTCTGTCTGTTCCGGATTTGCCTTCCTGATCATGGCCACACGGTCGGCGACAAGCTCTTTCATCTGTTTTTCATCCTCTTTGAGTTCTCCCTTGTCCTTCTGTTTCGTCTCCCCTGCCGGAGTCAGGTTTGACGGTGACGCATACATGACCGGACTGCCGTCCTTGTCGGTAAATGTCTTTGTATCCACGTTCATGATCCTTCCACACATATGCTTTTCATCATTGAACTGCTGTGCCAAAAGCTCAGATCCATATTTCTTTCCGTTCACTTCTACAATGCTGCCGTTGGCCTTATCCGGAAAGAGCAGCTGGGAGATTCCGGTGACAGCCAGTGTATAAAGCAGCCCGCATATAATGGAAAAGATCAGCAAAATCAGTGCCGCTTTGGGCAGATCTTCTTTTAATATTTTACTCATAACTGAAAACATCCTTTCTTTAAACCAGGCCCAGCGTGACGAGTATCACATCGATGGCCTTGATACAGATAAACGGTGTGATGATCCCTCCGAGTCCATAAACCAAAAGGTTTCTTGAAAGCAGCGCCCCCGCAGATACTTCCCTGTATTTAACGCCTTTCAGTGCCAGAGGGATCAGTGCAATGATGATCAGCGCATTGTATATGATAGCCGAAAGAATCGCACTCATCGGGCTGTCCAGCCGCATAAGGTTCAGCGTCTGGAGTCCGGGATACAATCCCACAAACATAGCCGGGATGATGGCAAAATATTTTGCTATATCATTGGCGATGCTGAAAGTTGTAAGACTTCCTCTTGTCATAAGCAGCTGTTTTCCGATCCTGACAATGTCAATCAGCTTCGTCGGTGAGGAATCCAGATCCACCATGTTCCCGGCTTCTTTTGCCGCCTGAGTACCGGTGTTCATGGCCACGGCTACATCGGCCTGTGCCAAAGCGGGCGCATCGTTGGTTCCGTCGCCGGTCATAGCAACAAGATGACCCTTTTTCTGCAGATCCCTGATCATATCGAGTTTTCCCTCCGGAGTGGCCTCAGCGAGAAAGTCATCGACTCCCGCTTCTGCCGCAATGGCTGCCGCAGTCAGCGGATTGTCTCCTGTGATCATCACTGTCTTGATTCCCATTTTCCTCAGATCGGCGAATTTTTCTTTTACGCCCTTCTTAATGATATCCTTTAAGTAAATAACACCGAGAACCTTTTGATTCTTTGCCACTACAAGAGGTGTCCCTCCTTTTCTTGCAATGCCGTCCACTACTTCCTGACACTGGGGGCTGAAGATTCCTCCACCTGCCGTCACATACTCCCTGACTGCATCGGCCGCACCTTTTCTTATCTGAGTGCCGTCGTAATTTACGCCGCTCATTCTTGTCCTGGCAGAGAATGGAACAAACTCCATATGTAACTCATTTAAATTTCTTCCCCTAAGTCCAAACTGTTCCTTTGCAAGAACTACAATGCTCCGTCCTTCCGGTGTCTCATCCGGCAGGGATGCCAGCTGTGCCGCGTCCGCAAGCTCTTCTATGCTGTTTCGGTCCACCGGGATAAACTCACTGGCCTGACGGTTTCCGAGAGTGATCGTTCCGGTCTTGTCAAGCATCAGTGTATCTACATCACCGGCTGCTTCGATCGCCCGGCCGCTCATGGCAAGTACATTAGCCTGATTTAACCGGCTCATTCCCGCAATTCCGATGGATGAGAGCAGTGCTCCGATGGTTGTCGGTGCCAGGCAGACAAGCAGTGCCACAAGTGAGGTGACAGATGTAGGATTATCGACCCCTGCCTGCTTTGCTGAAAATACGGAATAGGAGTACAGGGATACGGTCACTAAGATAAAAATGATAGACAGCGCAACCAGGAAGATCTGAAGCGCGATCTCATTCGGGGTCTTCTTTCTGGAAGCACCCTCCACCATGGCAATCATCTTATCCATAAAACTCTTGCCCGGCTCACTTGTTACTTTTACAGCGAGCCAGTCGGAAATAACTGTGGTCCCTCCGGTTACCGCACTCCGGTCACCGCCGCTCTCCCGGATGACCGGGGCAGACTCGCCGGTAATAGCGCTCTCATCTACAGATGCAGCGCCGTCGATGACATCTCCGTCGGCAGGGATCTGTTCCCCTGCCTTTATAATCACAATATCACCTTTGTTTAACTGATTGGACGGCACCACCGTCACCTGATCTTTCTTATCCAGAGAAGGAATCTTATTTGCCGGTACATCCTTTTTGGATGCGCGCAGGGCGTCTGCCTGTGCCTTTCCTCTTCCTTCCGCAATGGCCTCCGCAAAGTTTGCAAAAATTACGGTAAACCACAGAATAACTGCGATGGCCAGGGTAAAGCCGGAAGGGGCATCCTGAATACCCATAAGCGAGATCAGGAAGAGAATGGTCGTCATGACCGCAGATACATAGACGAGCATCATGACCGGATTCTTTACCTGCGTCTTTGGGGCAAGTTTCACAAATGAATCTTTCACGGCTCTTAACAGCATCTTTTTATCCGTCAGAGCACTTTTCTTTTTTTCCATATTCTTAACCACCTATCCTAAATTCTACATCTGAAAAAATTCTGCAATCGGTCCTAATGAGAGTGCCGGGAAGAAACTTAGTGCTCCGACGATCAATACAACCAGAATGAGCAAAAATACAAACATGGCGTTTGTCGTTGAAAGCGTTCCCGCCGTCTGTGCGACCTTTTTCTTTTGAGCGAGGCTTCCTGCAATCGCAAGGACTGCAAATATTGGAAGAAATCTTACAAACAGCATGACCAGTCCCAGGCTTACATTTAAAAATACCGTATCTGCTCCGAAGCCGGCAAATGCGGAACCGTTGTTTCCTCCGGCAGATGAGTAGGCATACAGGATCTCAGAAAAGCCATGGGCTCCAGGGTTATTGAGACTGTCCGCCACCTGAGGCAGCAGCGCCGCGATACCGCTTCCTACAAGAATTGCAACCGGTGTGGCAAGGCAGACTAACACTGCCATTTTCATTTCAAAAGGCTCGATCTTCTTTCCGAGAAATTCCGGCGTCCGCCCGACCATGAGCCCTGCGATAAATACCGTGAGGATCGCAAATCCCAGCATTCCATAGAGTCCGCATCCGGTACCTCCGAACACTACCTCACCGAGCTGCATCAGAAGCATCGGCACCATACCTCCGATCGGTGTATAGCTGTCATGCATGGAGTTTACGGAGCCGTTGGATGCCGCCGTCGTAAATGCAGCCCATGTGGCCGATGTGGCAATTCCGAATCTCGACTCTTTGCCCTCCATATTTCCGCCCGGCTGATTGTCTGTACTCAGATCAACCGTCTGCTCATTTGCCAGCTGAGGGGTTCCTTTCTGTTCGTTATATCCGACAACTCCGAGAGATACCGCAAGCATAAGGAACATAGCCATAAATATGGCAAAGCCTTGTTTTTTATTTTTTACCTGTCTTCCGAATGTAAAACACAGTGCTGCCGGAATCAGAAGAAGAGAAATCATTTCCACCATGTTGGACAGTGCTGTGGGATTTTCAAGCGGATGTGCTGAATTGACTCCGAAGAATCCTCCTCCGTTTGTTCCCGCCTGTTTGATGGCAATCTGGCTGGCTGCCGGACCCTGGGGCACGATCTGCTGTGTCACCTCGGTGCCGTCTTCCATTGTGATCGGTTCTACCAGATCCACGGTCTCATAAGCGCTGAAGTTCTGCACAACACCCTGAGATACGAGGACCAGGGAAGATACAATGCACAGAGGAATCAAAAGGTAAAGTGTAATCCTCGTGAGATCCACCCAGAAGTTCCCGAGACCCTTGGATTTTACTTTAATAAATCCCCGAATCAGCGCAAATAGAACTGCGATTCCAACCGCTGCGGACAAAAAATTCTGCACCGTAAGCCCCATGGCCTGAGTGAAATAACTCAGCGCGGATTCACCGCTGTACGCCTGCCAGTTGGTGTTCGTCACAAAACTGACTGCATTGTTGAATGCCAGATCCCATGAAATTCCTTTTTGCCCCTGAGGATTCCACGGAAGGACTCCCTGGAACATGTGGATCAGCATCAGCACGATCAGTGCCGTGATGCTGAACATGAATACGCTTCCCGCGTACCGTTTCCATCCCATCTCTTCCTCTTCCTTTACGTGCATGATCTTATAGATGCCATGCTCCACAGGACGAAGAAGCCTTGATAAAAACACTTTTTCTCCATCCATGATCTTACCGATGTATTTTCCAAGCGGAATGGCAAGTGCCGCCAGGATGACGAGATAAAGTACATACTGCAATATCGTTCCCATTACATATTCTCTCCTTTCAGCAAGACGATGACTAAATAGACAAGCAGTGCCAGCACTGTGACACCAATCAGACAAATAACTGTATTCATTCTTCATATCCTCCTTTATGATTAAAAAGCTTATCACAGAGAAAATAAAATTAGTGTTAAGGTAGAGGGGAAGGGCATTAAAATTGTGTAAAGATGTGGTATACTAAGATTTATAATTACGATAGAAAAGAGAGTTGTTATGAAATTATTAGAAAAACATCCAATGGCTATGATCGTCATCGGAATCATAGGGATATCCCTTTCGGCAATTTTTGTCAAATATTCTGCGGCCCCTTCTTCGGTGACTGCGGCATACCGCCTTTTGTGGACGGTGCTCCTGATGACGCCGGTTGTTCTTGGAAAAAAAAGATACCTTGCCGAGCTCAGACAGACCGACCGGAAAACCGTCTGTCTCTGTGCGGTCAGCGGTATTTTTCTGGCCCTGCATTTTACCTTCTGGTTTGAATCCCTCTCCCACACCACCGTCGCAAGCTCCACGGCCATCGTTTGTACGGAAGTCATCTGGGTCGCCCTTGGCTTCACCATTTTTATGAAGGGGCATCTGTCCCGAACTGCACTCATAAGCATTGTCATCACTCTGGCCGGAAGCATCCTGATCGCATTTTCCGACTCTGCCGGTTCCCACGGCAGCCTGTACGGAGACATGCTGGCCCTGGCCGCCGCTGTCTTTGTGGCGGTATATACGCTGATCGGACGGATCGCCCGGACGGAGATGTCCACGGTGAGCTATACATATATCGTATATGGATTCTGCTCCATATCGCTGGTATTTGCTTTGCTGGTCCAGGGAAATTCACTTTTCGGGCATGGAAAAAGCCCGGCAGTCGTCGGGCTTTTGTTAAGTATTTTTTCCACTTTATTAGGCCACAGCATCTTCAGCTGGTGCCTGAAATTTTTCTCACCGGCCTTTGTATCGGCCTCCAAGCTGTGCGAACCTGTGGTGGCATCTGTATTTGCAGTCTTTTTATTTCAGGAACTTCCCGCTGTCCTTCAGATCCTTGGCGGACTCATCACGATAGGAGGCGTGCTTCTTTACTCCAGGGCTGAATCCAGAGAAGCCGGACAGACATCCGCGGATACTTAATATACCCGGATGACGCTGGAAACTTTCTTTGTCGTTTGCATCTCAGCGATGGTCGCCAGCGCGTCAGAGAAGTTCTGCTCTTTTACTTTTGCGGTAATGACAACCAGCTCAGCTGTTCCTTCCCTGCTGTCTTTCTGGATCACCTGGGAGATGCTGACATTATATCTGCCCAGTGTATCCGCGATCTTTGCAAGCACTCCTGCCCTGTCCTCGACTTTAAGCCTCAGAAAATATCTGCTCTCTATTTCATTGATCTTCTTGATCGGCAGATCCTTATAACAAGTGCAGCTGATCCTTCCGCAGCAGTCAAACTGGATATTTCTCGCCACGTCGATCACGTCGCCCATGATGGCGCTGGCTGTCGGCAGTTCTCCCGCACCTCTTCCATAGAACATGGCATCATCCACGGCGTCTCCGTGGACAAACACCGCATTGAAGGAGTCATCCACCTTTGCCAGCGGATGGCCGCTTGGAATCAGCATCGGGTGGACACGCACTTCGATGCCTTCCGGCGTGTTTTTCGCCACGCCCAAAAGCTTGATGGTACAGCCCATCTCTTTAGCGTAGGCAATATCTCTGGACGTAATCTTTGTAATCCCTTCCGTATAAACATCTGAAAAAGTGACTCTGGAATTAAATGCGATGGAGGCCATGATGGCAACTTTCCGCCCCGCATCGTACCCTTCGATATCCGCTGTGGGATCTGCCTCCGCATAACCAAGTTCCGTGGCAAGCATAAGAGCATCCAAAAATTCCATTCCCTCCTGTGTCATCTTGGAGAGGATAAAGTTTGTGGTGCCGTTTACGATCCCCATGACTTCGGACAGATGGTTCCCCGCCAGGCACTGCTTTAACGGGCGGAGGATCGGAATCCCACCGGCCACCGCCGCCTCAAACAGCAGGTCACATCCATTGGCGGAAGCCTCGTCCAAAAGTTCCTTTCCATGCTCCGCGATCAGATCCTTGTTGGCGGTAACTACGTGCTTTCCTGCTCTCAGAGCAGCATTTATGTAGGTTCTGGCAGGCTCGATTCCTCCCATCACTTCCACGACGATCTGGATGTCCTCATCCTCTATGATATCTTCAAAACGGTCTGTGAGCAGGCTCTGGTCAATTCCGTCCCTCTTTTTTGTCTTATCCCTCACAAGGATCTTTGCCACTGAGAGATTCGCTCCGATTTTATGGGGCATCTCTTCCTTCTGACTCTCCACCAGCTTGTAAACTCCGGTTCCCACAGTCCCGTACCCCAAAAGGCCGATTTTCAGCGTCTTTAAATCTTTCATATTTATACCTCTTTCCTTTGGATTTTTCATATCAGAAGATCAAATTTAGTTCCTTTAGTATATGCCCGCCGATTCTTCTTTGCAAGACCTTTGCGGTGACAAATTGCTAACGCAGAAGTTCGTGTTCGATAATCTCTGCCAGCGTTTTATTATGAACCACATAGCTCTCATGGCTCTCCCCCTTTAAGATCCTTAATCTGGCTCTTGGAATCAGCCTGGCGATCTCTCTCGTCTGGCTCTCTTTGACCAGATCCCTTCCTCCGGCAAGGACGAGAGTTTTTGCCCTTATAGCCCTCAGCTGACTTCTGGAAATATGAGGTTCTGTAAGCATCAGCTTCACCTTCGGGTCCCGGGACCAAAAATAAGAAATCTTCAGCGGAATCCTGAGCTCTGCTTTCAGGCCTCCGGGATTGATATTGGCTCCGCTTATAATCAGATGAGACAAGAGTCCCGGCCTTCTGGATGCCAGCAGAAGCCCCACGATCCCTCCGTCACTGAAGCCGTAAAAAGCCGGACTTTCAATCCTGAGCTTTTTGATAAACTGAAGCATATCGGATGCCATGTCCACATAGTGAAACTCCTCTGTGCCCGAGCTTCTCCCATGTCCTCTGGCATCCGGCAGATAAAGCGTAAAATTTTTGGACAGCGGTTTTATGACCTCCCTGAAAATCGTGTGGTCTTCCCCATTGCCGTGCAGCAGAATCAGCGGCCTTCCGCTGCCATATCGTTTATAATACATCTTGATGCTGTTTAACTGGACAAACATAACTCTCCTCCCTATTTTTCTAAAGCCCTGACAAGGCGAAGGATATTTTCCACCGCAAACGCGATGTTTTCTTCCGTATAGAAACGGCTCTCCGAAAAATCCTGAGGTCTTTGATTGATGGGAAAGACGGCCGAAAGCCCTTTTTCATAGATTCCGTCAATTCCTTCTCCGACACCTCCGACAACAGCCGCCGACGGTATCCCCAGGGCCCTGGCTCTCCCGGCTACTCCGTCCACAACTTTTCCGCAGAGGCTTTCCCCGTCAAGCCTGCCTTCTCCGGTCAGGATGAGCTTTGCGCCCCGGGCGATATCATTGAAATGCACCATGTCAAGAACAACCTCAATTCCCATATTAAGTTTCGATCCCAGAAATGCGGCCATGCCTGCTCCCATGCCTCCTGCCGCTCCTGCCCCCGGAATTTCCGACACATCCAGGTTGATATCTTCTCTGATCCTTGTACACAGGTGGATCAGTCCCTGGTCCAAATGTGCCACCTGTTCCGAGTCTGCTCCCTTTTGGGGCGCACAGACATGGGCCGCTCCCCGAAGTCCATAGAGAGGGCTGTTCATATCACACATCGTGATGATTTCCACCCCTGATAGCTCTTTTGCGAGCCCTGATTTGTCAATATAGCGGATATCCATCAGCGTCCCTCCGTTTGGGATAAACGTCTGCTGTTCTCTGTCAAAAAACTGAACGCCCAGTGCGGAAGCCATGCCGCATCCCCCGTCGTTCGTACACGAGTCCCCCAGTCCGACGATGATGATCTCGGCTCCCCTCTGGGCGGCAGAGAGAATCAGCTGTCCCACTCCGTATGTCGTGGTGATCTCCGGATTCTTCGTCTTTCCCGCCATAGGAATTCCCGCGCAGGAAGCCATCTCGATCACAGCCACTCTGCCGTTGTCCACCAAACCATAGGAAGCGCTGATGTCATGAAAATATGGATCTTTTACCTCAATCCGGACCTTCTCTCCGCCAAAAACCTTCAAAAACACATCCACACTGCCCTCCCCTCCGTCTGCCGCAGGGATGGCAATCACCTCACTGTCCGGATATATCTCTAAAATTTTTCTGCTCATAATCCGGCACACTTCGAGAGAAGTTGCCGTTCCCTGAAAAGAATCCGGGATACAAATAAACTTTTCCATTTAAACATCCTTCTTTCTCTTTCTTCATCTTACATTGATTTTTCCCGAAATTCTTTGCCTGATACATCATCCTTACGATTATCATACGCCTTGACAATCTTTTTTTCCAGCGGTATCATAAAGTTATCATTTATTGCGCACGCAACTGTTATAAAGGAGTAGATCAGTGAAAGGCTTTTTAAAATGGATATCAACCATATCCCGCTTTACCAAAATGCAGCTGGATAAAGAATTCAAAAATCTGGGGTTTAACAGCAGCCAGCACATTTATATCTTAAAAATCTGCGAAGATCCGGGCATTGCCCAGGAAGACCTGCTGACCGCGTTCAACGTCAATGCCAGCAACGTGACGAGAGCTCTTGCCCACCTGGAAAAGGAAAATTATATTGTCCGGGTACAGAACAGAGACAACAGACGCTGCTACAACATCTATCCGACCCAAAGAGCAAAAGACGTATGCCCGGTAATCAAAGACGCCCTGAAGCGCTGGAACTCAAAGATTCTTGAAGATTTCACCGACGAAGAAAAACATCTGTTTCTGGAATTCCTCACACGGGCCGGAAACCATATGTTAGATTTTGTATATCATAGATAAGAAAGAGAGATATGAATTATGGAACAGCAGCAGTCAGTCAGGGACAATCCGCTGGCCTTTGAGAGCACCGGCCGGCTTATTGCCAAATATTCCGTACCGAGCGTGATCGCCATGCTGGTGAGCTCCCTCTACAATATTGTAGACCAGATCTTCATCGGCCAGGGAGTCGGCATGCTCGGCAATGCGGCAACCAACGTGGCGTTTCCCTTCGTCAATATATGCATCGCCCTTTCACTGCTCATCGGAATCGGCGGTGCCTCCAATTTTAACTTAAATATGGGAAGAGGAGAAAACGAAAAAGCAAAAAGCTTTGCAGGCACCTCGATCTCTCTCCTGATCCTCTCGGGCCTTGCCTTAAGTATTTTTTCCCTGCTGTTCCTGAAACCGATCCTGATCGCCTTCGGTTCCACGAAACAGGTATTTCCCTATGCCCTGACCTACACGAGGATCACCGCACTGGGATTTCCGTTTCTGATCGCCACCAACGGATTCTGCAATCTGATCCGGTCTGACGGCAGCCCCAGATATTCTATGGTCGTCATGGTGACCGGAGCCGTCATCAACACCTGCCTGGACCCTCTGTTTATCTTTGGATTCCATTGGGGCATCGCCGGCGGAGCCGCTGCTACCGTCATCGGCCAGATCGTCTCCTGTGTCATGGCCGCTGCCTATCTCACAAGGTTCCGTACCATGAAGCTCACAAAAGACTGCCTGAAGATCAATGCGGACAATCTAAAGGCCATTGTGTCCATCGGCATCGCCAGCTTCTTCAACCAGATTGCCATGATGGCCGTGCAGATCGCTTTAAACAACACCCTGGCATACTACGGTGCCCTGTCCTCCTACGGAAGTGATATCCCCCTTGCGTGTGCGGGTGTGATCATCAAGGTCAACGCTTTTGTCATGGCATTTGCCATCGGCATCGCCCAGGGATGTCAGCCTATCCTAGGCTTCAACTACGGCGCACAGCTGTATGGAAGGGTCCGTGACACCCTGAAAAAAGAGATCATAACCGTTACCGCTATCTTCTCCGCTGCATTTATCTGTTTTCAGCTGATTCCGAGACAGATCGTCAGTATTTTCGGGAAGGGAAGCGCGGCCTATTTTCACTTTGCCGAGCGCTATTTCCGCATTTATCTTTTTATGGTTTTTATAAACGGACTCCAGCCTATTGTGTCCAACTTTTTCAGTTCCATAGGAAAAGCCTGGAAAGGGATTTTCTTATCCCTCACCAGGCAGATACTGTTTTTGCTCCCTCTGATCCTGCTGCTTCCTATATTTTTAGGAATCGATGGAGTCATGTATGCAGGTCCCATCGCGGACGGGATTGCCGCCGTCACCGCCTTTTTCCTTGGCCGTCATGAATTTATTCAGATGCAGAAGCTGGAAACTTCACAGGATTCTTCTGAGACGGCAGCAGCCGTTCCCCGCTGAGATTAAGATCAGCGCTCTTCCATGGGAATATACTTCTTTTCTTCTGCCACACTCTTATAGGCAGGTCGTATGATCTTATCCACGTTGGTAAGCTCCTCCAGCCTGTGGGCGCTCCAGCCGACGATCCTCGCCATGGCAAAGATCGGTGTGAACAATTCCAGCGGAATATCCAGCATGCTGTAAACAAATCCGCTGTAAAAGTCTACGTTGGCGCTGACGCCTTTGTAGATCTTCCGCTCCTCCGCAATGGCCTGGGTTGCCAGTTTTTCCACTGATGAATAAAGTGCGAAATCATCATCCCGGCCCTTTTCTTTCGCAAGTTTCTCCACAAAGCTCTTAAAGATCAGCGCTCTCGGATCGGAGATCGAATACACCGCGTGTCCCATGCCGTAGATCAGGCCCTTTTTATCAAAGGCCTCTCTGTTCAGCAGCTTCAGCAAATATGCCTTCACCTCATCTTCGTCTTTGACGTCCTTTACACTTTTCCTGAGATCCTGCATCATCTGGACGACTTTAATATTGGCGCCGCCGTGTTTGGGCCCTTTCAAAGAAGATAAGGCTGCCGCAATGACTGAATATGTATCAGACCCGGCGGATGTGACCACATGGGTCGTAAATGCGGAGTTATTTCCTCCTCCGTGCTCCATATGCAGCACAAGTGCGATGTCAAGTACCTTGGCTTCCAGTTCTGTATACTTCATGTCCGGACGGAGCATCCGCAAAATATTCTCAGCCGCAGAAAGTTTTTCGTCCGGACGGTGGATATAAAAACTCTCCTGCTTTACATAATGATTATATGCATGGTAGCCGTAGACTGCCAGCATCGGAAATACACTGATCAGCATCAGGCTCTGCCGGAGAACATTCGGCATGGAGATATCGGCTGCCTTCGGGTCATAGGACGCCAGATTCAGCACACTCTTTGTCAGAGAGTTCATGATGTCTGCGTTGGCCGCTTTCATAATAACGTCTCGGGTAAAGTTCCTTGGAAGTGTCCTGCAGAGTGAAAGGACGTCTTTAAATTCTGCCAGTTTCGTTTCGTTTGGAAGTTCCCCGAACAGCAGAAGATATGCAGTCTCCTCAAAACCAAACCTGCGGTTTTGTACAAAATTTCTTGTGAGGTCAATAATATCATAGCCTCGGTACAGGAGCCGCCCGTCGCACGGTACCTTTTTCCCGTCAATCTCTTCATACGCCTGGATTGATGAAATATTTGTGAGTCCTGCCAGGACACCCGTACCGTTTTCATCTCTCAGTCCCCTCTTTACGCCGAACTGGGAATACAGCTCCTTCGGAACCGTACAGCTCTCCGTACACAGCTTAGAATAGGAATCTGTATACTCTCTGATAATGCTGCTCGTCTTCTTGTATTTCATTCTGGATACCTCCTTTACATTTCCTGGTATTTTTTCATCATACCTCAATATTTGATTTTTGTCAACCATTGACACTTATCAATTAACTGATTATACTGTAGATAAGTATCAAAGAAAATTAAGGAGAGTATAAAACATGAATCAGGCAGAATCAACGGGGATCGCCGTATCTCTGTTTGAAATATTCCCTCTGTGCCGGAAACTGATTTTCAGTTCTCTGGATATGAAAGATCTGAATCTGACGAAAAGCCAGCTGTCCATCCTGTTTGCGCTGGAAGTCAAACCTTGCCTTACGATGTCCAGGCTGTCCAAATATATCGGTTCGTCAAAAGAACAGACGACTCGGGCAGTGGCTCCCCTGGCAAAGGAAGGTCTTGTGGAGCGGTACATGGATGAGGAAAATCGGAAATATGTCTACATTCGGCTATCCGAAAAGGGCACATGTATGATACAGAAAGCAAAACAGGCTTTTATCAATCATCTCAAGCAGTCCTTTGACCGGCTGCCGGAAGAGGATTTAAACGATTTAAAACAGGCGGCCCGGACTACCTTAAACATCTTAAAAAAGCTGGAACCATAGTGCTGCACGGTTCCGGCTTTACTTTTTATAACATCCTGTGTTATAATTTTATATACTACATTTGTAAGATTAAAAGGAGTGGACCTATGAAACCGATTCCCCAGATTTCAGATGCCGAATATAAAGTGATGAAAACCGTGTGGGCCCATGCGCCGATCAGCACACCCCAGGTGACAAAGCTTCTGGCCGCCCAAAATGACTGGAGTCCGAAGACTGTTCAGACCCTCCTCTCAAGACTGGTCAAAAAAAGAGCCCTGACCTATGAAAAACGAGGCAGAGCTTTTTTCTATACCCCTCTGGTAAAGGAGGAGGAGATCTTAAAACAGGAGACAGATTGTTTTCTCAACCGCTTTTATGACGGCTGTTTCAGTTCGCTTGTAACAAATTTTTTAGAAGAAGACCGGCTGACAGCCCGAGAAATCCATGAATTAAAAGAGATTTTGGATGCGGGACTTGGCAGGGAGGATGAATAACATGTATCAAGCTCTGATGGAGAATTTTCTCTTCCACTGCCTGTTTCTTGCTTTTATCGTCCCTGTGATCCTGGCAGGACAAAAATTGCTGCGGCGTTGTCTGACAGCGCAGTACCGGCATATGACCTGGTATCTTTACTGTTTCTGCGCTCTTCTTTTCTTTCTTCCCGTCCGTCTGCCCGGATCAGCGGATCTCTGCTCTTTTATCATCAGTTTTATGACGAATGCTTCCAGGCAGGCTGTACAGATTTCCCCTGCCTCCGCCGCATCAGGCTCTGCCGTACAAATCAGCGACTACGCCGTATCCGCCGGAGCATCTGTCCCCGGCCCGGTCTTTACTGCCCTGTTTTGGATCTGGGCTGCCGGCGCTGCCGCCATGACTGCCGTCTTTTTATATCACTGTGTCCGCTTAAACCGCCTGGACCGCTCTATGGCTTTCGTTAAAAATATGGATACAGAGCGCCTTTTTCTCCAGTGTAAAGAGGAATTGGGAATCCGCAGAAACATCCGCTTTGTGCTCTCCGAGACCACAGATACTCCCATGGCATTCGGGATCTTCTTCCCTGTCATCGTATTTCCGAAAAAGTTTCTCTCGGTCTTTTCTGAACGAGAACTTTCCTATGTATTTTATCACGAGCTGAGCCATTATAAGCGGGGTGATCTCGCCGGCAGCCTCATCTGCTGTATCGTGAGGGTGCTTTACTGGTTCCACCCTTTCGTGCTTTATTCTCTCAAAAAAATGCGGACAGATCGGGAAATAGCCTGTGACGCTTCCGTACTGAATCATATAAGACAGCAGGAATGGAATTCTTACGGCCACACAATCCTGAATTTTGCAGGATACCTGTCTTCCGGAGAGATATTTTCTGTTTCCTCAGGCATCGGAGGCAGCGATTCCCAGCTAAAACAGCGCATCACGGCCATCGCCTCCTACCGCAGGCCGTCAAAGAAAACAAAACTTGCAGGTTTTTCTCTCCTGCTGATCCTCTGGCTCCTGTTCTCGCCTTTCGTTCAGAATCATAATTTATTGGCGGACTCCGTATCCGGGAAACCTGACCGGCCATTCGTTTCGGTTGATCTGTCTTCTTTCTTTCCGGAAAATGAGGGCTGTTTTGTCCTATATGATAAAAATAAAGACCAGTACAGCATATACAATGAAAAAATGAGCCGGCAGAGAGTCTCCCCGGATTCCACCTATAAAATATACAGCGCACTTGCCGCATTGGATGCCGGCGTGATATCCCCCGGCAAATCTGAGATTGCCTGGGACCAAAAGCAGTATCCATTTTCATCCTGGAATAAAGACCAGACTCTTGACAGCGCCATGTCCTCCTCAGTCAACTGGTACTTCCAGACCCTGGATAAAAAGCTTGGGAAAACGGAACTGCAAAAAACACTCAGACGCATCCGGTACGGCAATGAGGATATTTCCGGCGGAATCACTTCTTTCTGGCTGGAATCCTCTCTGAAAATTTCCCCCTTAGAACAGGTCATTCTGCTCAGAGATTTTGATCAAAACCGACTCGGCTGCTCTGAGAGATCGGTCAGAGCAGTCCAAAATTCCATCCGGCTCAACAGCGGCCCCGACAGCACCCTGTATGGAAAAACCGGGACCGGCAGCATAGACGGCCATGACATAAACGGATGGTTCATTGGTATTCTGAAAACCAAAGATAATACGTACTGCTTTGCCCTGAGAATCGAAGGCCGCGACGGCGCATCGGGGAAGGAAGCAGCCCGGACTGCCTTAGAGATTATTCGTTCTCTTTCGCTTTGATCACCGGAATAGTCTTCTTCACGACATATCCGCTGCCCCCGCGTTCTTTCACATCTTCTGCCATGGTAATTAAAAGCCATGGCTCTTTTTCACTTTTGTCTGCAGTAAAAATCCCGAACCATCCAAGCTCTGTTCCTGAAGTATCGCTCTTGCTCGCTTTGATCTCGGCGGTTCCGGTCTTTCCGGCAAGCTTCACGCCGGGAGTCCTTGCCCCGTGTCCGGTGCCGTCCGGGTGTTCGATGACCTGAATAAGATCTTTTCTCACGATCTCCGCCGTTTTTTCAGAAAATGCGTCTTTAATCCAGTATTGCGGTTCCGGTTTCTTCTTATAGAGAAGATATGGACGCACCATGCTGCCCTTGTTGACAAAGGCCGAATAGATCGATGCCAGGTGAACCGGATTCACAAGTACCTGGCCCTGGCCATACCCGCTGTCAGCCAGCTGGACTTCTGAATCAATACTTTTTTGATTATTTGAAAACTGAGACACTGCCATCTTAATGTCAAAGGGCAGTTCCCGGCCAAACCCGAGATGTTTTGCCTGTGCCGCATAGTCCCTGGCCCCGATCTTTAACGCCGCCTTCGCAAAATAAATGTTATCGGAATAAATCAGTGCATTCTCAAGCACTGCGTGCTTGTATGTATGCAGGGTCGTCACTTTATAAGATCCCCAGCTGCTGTCTTTCTGCCATGAGAGCCCGCTGTATCCGAAATCCTCATTGGGCTTCAGTTTTCCTGTATTCATGCCCATCCCTGCCACCACCGGCTTAAAGGAGGATCCCGGCGCCCATTTCTGGCGGAAGCGGTTGTAGAGCGGTTTTGCCTTGTCTTTGTTCAGTTCCTCCCACTGATCCGCCGGAATCCCCAGCACAAAGTCATTACTGTCATAGGCCGGAGTGCTGACCAGAGCCAGGACCTCCCCTGTCTTCGGATTCATCATCACAGAACAGCTTTTATCACCTTTATATTGGTCATAAATTTTCTCCTGAAGTCCCGCATCGATCGTTGTATAAATATCTTCCCCATTCTTTTCCCTTTTTACGGCAAGCACCTTCTTTTCTCTGCCGTCCTCATTGAGAATCGATATCTTATATCCGTCGGTCTCATGGAGCCGGTCTTCATATAATACTTCAAGACCGCTTTTCCCCACCAGCTGTCCCTGCTCATATCCCTGATCTTTCTTTTTTTCCAGTTCCTCTGCGCTGATCTCCTGGACATATCCGGTCAGGTGTGATGCCTTCTTTCCATACGGATACACTCTACTGTCCTCTGAAGACACAAGCACACCGGATATCTTTAACAGTTTCTTCTCTATTTTCGCTTCCTGGACAGGCGTCATTTTCTTTACCGGTACAAAGGAATCTTTTGTGACCCAGGATGCGTCAAGCTTTTTATCAATATCCTCCTTTTTCACACCAAGCAGTTTCGCTAAACCGGATACAGAAGCTTTCCGGTCTTTTATTTTCCCCGGCACAAGTCCCACAGATGCGGCTTTTCCTTTTCCGGCCAGCATTTTCCCATTTCGGTCGTAGATTGCTCCACGGTTTCCTTTTAATTTCGTGACACGGACTTTATCTGTGAATTCCATGTCCGGAAAGATCAGGCTGTCATCCCACTTGAGACGGTACTCTCTTCCCTCTTTCTCAAAATAAGCCTTTTGGTCAAAAGAAATCCTGCCTGCGATCGTATCCATGGACATGCGGTAGGAAACCTTATCCCCTTCTGAATCTTTATCCACAGCAACCTTCATATTTTGAGCCCCGATCCCCTGATAAATCTTTTGATTTCTCTGTATAAACTCCTTTTTTGAAATCTCCTTTTGACTGCCTTTATCTAACAGCCCATACATAGCCTCATAGTCTTTTTTCTCAATACACGAAACATACTCGGAGAGTACATCTTTCGGACGCTCTGTGCCAAAATAATTCCAGAGAGCATATGCCGCAGCGCCCAGTGCAGCTGCCGCTCCGAGTATCAAAATCACTGTCTTCTTCATGGACACCTCCTGTTCCCGACCGTCACATATAAATATCATCTATATCTTACACGTGTAGGATATATGTGTCAAGAAGAACAAGGCGGTTGAACATCCTACAAATAATTTCCAGCTTTTTCACGGAAAGCGGGTGGGAATCTGGCAAAATCTGTTGTATAATAATAAGTACAGTATTTGCCGCAGATGAATATAATAAGACTCGCAGAAAGACAGGGGAGGGTAATCGTGTTTAAATTAATCGACGAAATCGCAGAAGTAATCTATGTCGCAGATATAGAGACATACGAACTTCTGTATCTGAACAGTTCCGGCAAGCGCCTGTTCGGTGCAGAAAACTATAAATGGGAAACATGCTACCGTCTTCTTCAGGGAAGGGATGAGCCGTGTGAATTCTGCACAAACCATCTGCTGTCCAGGGATTCTGTCTATACATGGCGTTTCACCAACAGGATGACAAACCGGCATTTTATACTAAAAGATAAACTGATCGAATGGAACGGCCGTCCGGCGCGGATGGAGATAGGATTTGATCTGACAGAACAGGAGAAGTCCGAACAACTGCTGAAAAACAAAGCAAAAGGAGAAGAACTTCTTCTGGAATGTCTGCGCATCCTCCACCAGACCAAAGATTTAGAAAATTCCGTACAGATGATCCTTGAAAAAGCAGGAAGATTCCTTTCCGCAGACCGGACCTATATTTTTGAAATCAGCGGACAGACCATGAACAACACCTACGAATGGTGTGCAGAAGGCATAGACCCTGAGAAAGACAATCTGCAGAATCTGCCTGTGACCCTGATCGACCGCTGGAGCAGAGAATTTGAGAATAACAAGTGTATTTTTATAGAAGACATGGAAGATCTCAGGAGTCAGTCACCGGAAGAATATGAGGTCCTTTCATCCCAGAATATCAAACGGCTGATCGCAGCACCGCTTTTTTCTAACCAGCGTCTTGCCGGCTACATCGGAGTAGACAATCCGCCCGGAGATCTTTTTGATCAGGTAGAGGCTTTTCTGGAGACTCTCAGCTACTTTCTTTCTTCCAGCATGGAGCAGATGCGCACGTACCGCGTGCTGAAAGATCTGAGTTATCTGGATACACTGACCGGACTCTATAACCGCAACCGTTTCAATGAAGATCTCGACCGCTTCGGCAGACAGGATTTCCGTTCAGCCGGGGTCATTTACCTGGATCTGAACGGACTGAAAGATATCAATGACACAAAGGGCCATCAGTGCGGAGACCAAATTCTCAAAGAATCCGCCAAAAAGCTTCAGGTCATCTTCTCAGAGCATATGATCTACCGAATCGGCGGAGACGAATTTGCCATTCTCTGTCTGAATATAAAAAATGAGCACTTTATGCGTATGATACGTGAACTTAAATATTTGTTTTCCCACTCGGTAGACGGCAGCGGCGCCGTCGGATACAGCTGGTCTGAAAGCCCGTCTGACTTTCAGGTTCTCTTAACTGAGGCAGATAAGATGATGTACACAGACAAAAAAGAGTATTACCGGTCCAATCCAAATTCTTCGAGATACCGGAATTACTTTGATGACCGGCTCGATCTCAAAAGCCTTGATCATCTTCTGAAAGCCATTGAAGAGGAACGGTTCTGTGTGTATCTCCAGCCAAAAGTCCTGTGCAGTACACAGGAAATCATCGGTGCCGAGGCTCTTGTGCGGTATATTGGTCAGGATGGAACCGTAGAGCCCCCCATCAGCTTTATTCCGCTGCTGGAATCTGCCATGACCATAAAATATGTAGATTTTTTTGTATTTGAAGAAGTTTGCCGGATCATCCAGGACTTTATCAAGTCCGATTCTCCGGTGTTCCCTATTTCTGTAAACTTCTCACGATTCACACTGGTGGATGCCGATTTTCTGAAGACGATCTTTTCCATCTGTGATCAGTATCAGGTACCGCGCAGTCTCCTGGAGTTTGAGATCACGGAAAGTGCAGAAAACATCGACGAGACATTTCTGGATGATATGATCCGGGATATCAAAAAAGCCGGATTTTCTGTGGCCATCGACGATTTCGGAGTCAAATATGCCAACCTGTCTCTAGTTCTTAACAGCGATATTGATACGCTGAAGCTGGACAAAAGCATGATCGACTCCATCGAGAGCAATGAAAAAGCCATGATGTTTATCCAGGCTCTGGCTTATATCTGTAAGACTCTGAATATCAGTTTTATCGTGGAAGGCGTGGAATCACAGGATCAGTTTGAAATCCTAAAAGCTTTGCGGTGTGAAGGCATACAGGGCTATCTATTTGGACGTCCTATGCCCCTTTCTGACTTCTGCCGGTTCCTTGAAGAAAAACAAAACAAACCGAAAAACTCCCCCGCAGAATAAAACTGCAAAATCATATGGCCTCCGCTGCATCAGGCAGCGGAGGCCATATAAGGCTCTGTACTTCTTATTCTTCCATGATCTCTTCCGGCGTAAAGCCCCGGTATCTCCACTGCCGGGTTCGTTTCTGCCAGCGTGCGCAGCAGGCCAGGAATTCCTCTTTTTCATGTGTCTCATTCAGAAAAATACCGGCGTCTTTCATCAGAAGGAACATTTGAGAGACACCGCCTCCTAAGAGCAGATTGTCTTCCAGTGCGGTCATCAGTTCCGCAAACGACAGGGGATTGTGTTTCCTTTTCTCCAGAAACTTTCTCAATTCCTTGTACTCAGGTGCATCTACATCCACATATTCTTCATAATACAGACGGATCTCCTCCTGATCTGGTATGTAATACGGCAGGTTTTTCACCTCATTCATAAGGTTTAGGCAGACTCTGGTATCCGAAATTTTGGAGGAGATCACGTAGCGCCCTTCGACACGGTAATCCCCGTAGACTTTTTCGGAGAATTTTAAAAATCTCGAAATTTCCCCTTTCCTGAGAGGTGTGCTGTGAAACTCTTCCCACACCCTCATCAGCTGTTTTTTTTCATAAACGCCGTACAAATGGGCCAGAGCTCTTGCATACCGGTAAAACTCCTGGTTGCGGACGACTGTCTCCCTGTTTTTTGTATTGGACAGGAATCTTGCGATCTTTGCTTCTACTTCGGGCGGCACAACTAACTTCCTCCCGCCGTCTTCACCGAACACAAAAAGCCAGCCTCTTCTCTGGTATGTCCAGATCCCGGTGCTTTCCCCGTCCGGCTCACTCAAAAGCAGCTTCAGTCCTCTCAGATCTTCGGAAGAGCTGTATTTTAAAACGGCTGGCGTCTGGGCTAAAATCTCGTATTCCAGTTTCTCCACCAGTTCATGCTTCCTGTACCGTGTGCCGTCCATTCCATAAAAAGAGGCAATCTCTAAAAGCTGGCTCTTTGTATAACACTGAAGGCAGTCCAATAAACCTTGTGCAGAGCTTTTCAGAATTGTCCATTTCATTTCTTTTTTCTGCTCCATCTTGCACCTCTTTTCTAAACTGTACATCTTTTTTTTATTTTACCATAGAATACGTATCCTTCCTACCAGTATACAATATACTTTTTCTCTGAAGCATCTTCCCCCTCGTTTTTTCTTTCACATATTTTATCCGGCACCATAAAATATAGAAAGACAAATTATGGATGTGATGTTTTGAATCATTTTACTGTCTCCTGCCAATCCATGGGAAGCCATCTGCCCTCCTGCGCCCAATATAGTATTGATGCCGATTCTGCCTCCGAAAGTCTCCTTCCCTTGTTTCAGGTCTTTGAACAGGGCGGACAGATCAGACAGGCAGATGAACATACAGCCATATTGATGCCGTCTTCGTTTTACTTTGTAAGCTATCATTTTATTGCGGGTCCCGGAAGCTGGAAGTATTTTCGTATCCTTCCGTGCATTAACAGCAATCCCGCGCTTTTATATGCTTCTTTTTCCCCCGCCGCCTCAGACGGGCTTGCATCGGCATCGGCTTGTTTTATCACAGATAAAGCCCTGCACAGCCCTGCTTCCCTGAGTTTCCGGGTGAGCTATCCGGAATCTCCAAAAGCCTTCAGCATTACGGGGGCCGTGAGCATTGCAGCATATGATGCCTGAACACAGGAGAGAACAGCAAGGACCATATCCCGCTGTTCTCTCTCAGCAGTTTCCCACAAATACATATTTCAAATAAGCTCTCGCTGTCTCTGCCAGCCGGTAGACCTCTTCGGTTTCCGTGGCCTTCTTGTCCGCCATGTTCCATATCGGAAAAAACCGGTTCACGTGAAGCGGAATGTCCGGATTTACAGAGGCCACCCAGGCGGCCATCTCCTCCATCTCTTCCCTCGAATCATTTTCTCCGGGAACGATCAGTGCGGCAAGTTCCACATGACATCTGTCTGCCGCTTTTTTGATAAAATTCTGTACCGTCCCCAGATCTCCTCCCAATTTCCTGTAGTAATCTTCTCTTATGCCTTTCAAGTCCACATTCATCGCATCAATATAAGGAAGCAGCGATTCTTCCACGGCTTCAGAAAAGGCACCGTTGGTCACCAAAACATTCTTCATTCCGTACTGTTTTACTATTTTTGCCGCGTCTCTCACATATTCATAACCTGTCAGCGGTTCGTTGTAAGTATATGCGACTCCGATGTTGCCTCTGGCCCTGAGTTCCGATGCCTTGAGTGCAAGCTTCTCCGGTGCAAGAAAGACCGTCTCCGCCTCATCTGCATTCTTCATGGAAATGTCATGGTTCTGGCAGAAGGGACAGTGTAAGTTGCATCCGAAGCTTCCCACAGACAGTATGACGCTCCCAGGATAAAACATAGAAAGCGGTTTCTTTTCGATAGGGTCCAGAGCCAGGGCAGTAATCCTGCCATAGTTTTCACACACGATCATACCGTTTACATTTTTCCTGGCCCCGCACCTTCCAAACTGGCCTGGTTTCAGCCTGCAGCGGTGCATGCATACCGTACATGTCTCTTTCATCTTCTCACCTGTGCCTTATGACTTCAAACCGTTCGACCTGTACAGATTCCTCTTCTCCGATTCCGGCTTTTTGTTTTGCAATCTCAATCTGTTCATCCACGGTATCCACGCCGGAAAGATTCGGAAGCAAAAGCCCTCTCCGCCCTCCCCGTGTTACGATGACTCCATATTTTTGGGCATCTAGTTCCTCCATTGATGTTACCTTCTGAGTCTTTCCCAGGACATCCACGCTGTACTCCAGCTGAGCCAGTTCTTCTTCTCTGACAGGAGAGAATCTCGGATCTCTTGCTCCGGCGCTGACTGCATTTTGTATGATTTCCTCCGCAACAGAAGATTTCGTCGCACATATAGTGCCGATGCAGCCTCTCAGCCTTCCCTCTTTCTTCAGAGAGACAAAGACTCCTGCCCTGCTGCTCAAGAGGTCTTCCGGAAGCCCTTTCGGAACTCCGATCATAGTTCCGTTTCTCACATAAGATTCCAATGACAGCCTCGCCAGACGCACAAAGCTGTCTTCCCTGGCCTGCCTTCGCTCCGCCTTCTTTCTCTGAAGTCTCACATACTCGTCCTTAAACTTTCGGCCCGGGTCCTCCCTGAGCGGCTCAAAGGCACAGACCCCATATCCCACGCCAAAAGGCCCCTCGTAAGAGAGTTTCTCCGTTTTCACTGCTATGCCGTCCAGGGCTCCTGCCAGCATCACAAAAGCACTGTGGCCGCACTCTCCTGCTTTCTCAAGAAATTCCTCGTCAAAATTAAAAAGCTCCAGAAAATCTCCGCTTTCCATAGTCTTCATGATCCTGCTGTCATAACGCGGACCTTCCTCACAGTATCCGTAAGGCCCGTCCTCCATCAGCCGGTGGGACAAATCTCCGCTGGCAATAAAAACTGTCTTTCTTCCAAGGCAGTCTGCCGCCTTTTTCACATACTGCCCCATTGTATAGTGGTCAGAAAGAGAAAGACCCGAAAGGCTGATCCTGACCGTCTGAAACTCCTGATAAGTCTGCTGTATGAAATAGATAGGAATCATCGACGCGTGATCCAGCTGTTTCTCCTGCTCTCCTGCAGTGCCTGCCATAAATCCGTCTTCTTCGGCCAGCCGCGTGATCAGTTCTGTCATTTCCCGGTCATAGCCGGTACTGATCCGGCTCTCTTCCGCTCCAAACTGTGAGAAATCCCCCCGGGCCCCGTCTCCCGGAGAAATGTGAAAGTAGTCCGTATACATGACAGAGTGGGGTGTCGCGATCACGACTGTCTCCGGGGCAAGACATGCGATCTTTTTTCCGGCTTCTCTGTAAGCTTTTACGGTGTCTGCCGCCGCCTGCTCCTTTCCGCATCCCACCCCGGGAATGAGCAGCGGGGGATGCGGTACCATAAATGCACCAATTACAGCCATTTTCCATCATCCTTTCTGTGGTATTTATATTTGGTAATGTCATGGCAGGACAGCATACATGCATCTTTTTCTCCCCACCGGATCAGCGATGCATCTGCTTCCGTCCATACATTCAGGACAGGATTGAAAATCTCCATGGTCCTGTTGATATTTCTGCTTATATTCTTTGCCGGACACTCCTCACACGGCCTGGTCCTTGCAAAAAACACCTCATAGCAGTACATTCCTGTCTTCACATCCGGTGCCATCCTGTTTGTCTTTTCGTTGATATAAATCAGATGAAAATCATCGGGGTCGATGATATAGATCCAGGAATTCTGGTTATCAAGAGCCATCTGAAGGCCTGCGGCAGTTTTCTCGGCCCTGTCCTGTGCCCGCTTTTTTAATAAAAAAACCGAAAGGAACATTGCGGTCAGTGTCAGAGCATAAATCTGATCCTTCGTCCACATTCTCCTGATAACACACTCGTCAAATCCCACAAAGCCTTTGCATTCACCCCCATCCCTGATAGCGCACTGAAGGACTGATTTGATCCCTCTGAGCTCTAACGCTTCCTTCTGTTCTTTTGGAAGCTGCGCGATATCAGGGCAGTAGAACAGCCCGTTCTCATCAAAATTATTCTTGCAGTGTGCTTCAAACTGATCATCGGATATAGTCTGGCGATATTCTGCCAGCGGCCTGATGCCCCTGCTGCACCATTCAAATGTATTGGCGCACCCTTTTTCCGATTTCTCGAAGATATAAGCCCTGCTCACGCCGAAATGTCTGCCTGCTGTCTTAAGAATCGAATCTACCGCTGTCTCCAGATCTTTCTCTTCACATATCTTTTGAATGATCTGCTCGATCAGATCATTTATTTTCTTCCCCTGTTCTTCGTTGGAATCGATCCTCGTATTTGCGGCAGGCAGTATTCCGGGAAAACCGCCCCCCTGTTCTGACAGTGAATGCTCATACAGGCTGTACCCGTTTTTACCCCTGGATTTTGCATCATACAGTGCCAGATCACTGTGTCTGAACAAGTCTTCAAAACGGGTCCCGTCCTGAGGGCAGCAAGCGATTCCTATGCTTGTGGAAAACTCGCAGGATGTCATATTCTGCCGGAACATAGACTGAAAAGATTCCCTGATCTTTTCCGCCCTGCTCTTCAAGATATCTACCCTGCGGATATCCTTCATAAAAATCAGAAATTCGTCGCCGCCGATCCTTGAAATAACATCTTCTTTCCTGAGCACTCTCGTGAGAACCGATGATATCTCCTGAAGCACGGCATCCCCGAACATATGCCCGTACCGGTCATTGATCAGTTTAAAATCGTCCACATCAATAAGCATCATGGCTGCCATTTCTTTTGGATCTCTTCTTTCCAGATAGTATTCAATCTCTTTTCTGGCAGTTTTTCGGTTGTAAAGTCCGGTCAGTTCATCTCTGGACGCCTTTTCTTCCAATGCCTGTGAAGCTCTCTTTTCATCGTCAATATCTGCCATGATCCCCACGGCTTTAAACGGTTTTCCGGCCCGGTCGAACTGAGCCGTAGCTTTTACTTTGTACCAGCGGTAGCAGCCGTCCCTGTCCGCGAGGCGGAACTCAGCCTGCCCATACGGCATGCTGCCTCCCATATCACGGAGCAGTTCTTCCACAACTTCCAGATCTTCAGGATGAATATGGGACTGTGTCAGCAGTCTCTCACTGGCTTCCTCCATGACCGGAATATATCCGAACTTCTTCTCCCAGTTGGAAGAGTACAGCATTTTATCCTTCTTCATATCCCATTCAAAAATGACATCATTGGACTGTTCCATGATGATTCTGTGTCTTTCAAGAGTCAGCCTCAGTTCCTCCTGAGCCTGTTTGGACTGAGTGATATTGATCAGTGTCCGGAAGATATGTTCCTTTCCGTCCGTCCCTGTCACCAGATTTCCCTTATCCAAAACCCATATGATCTGCCCGTCCCTTGCCACAACGCGGTACTCCAGTTCAATAACATTCCCCGAACTCAGCTGTTTTTTCGTCTGAGCCAGGACTTCCTCCCGGTCAGGCGGGTAAATGACCTCAAGATAATGTCCGCGGAATTTTTCTTTGATTTCCCAGGCCTCATAGCCGAGCAGATTTTCCAGCCCTTCATTGATCTGAAGCATCGTAAAATATTTATCGTTTAAGCACTGCTGTATACCCCCGAGAAGGTTTCCTGCTCCCCCTGTGCCCGGAATCCTGGAAGTTCCGGGCTGCTTTAATTCTCCTGCTTCTTTCAACTCTTTCCAGACCAGCATGATCCTTCTCTGGTAAGGGTGCCCGTCGGAGATTCTGAGAATCGTACATTCACACCAGCCGTATGTTTTCAAGTGCCTGTCGTAAATGCGGAATTTCCGGCTTATTTTCATCAAACCGTCATCGAGAAACTGTTCCAGATCCGGTCCCAGAAAATGAAGCATGCTTTCCCGGTCCTCCGGGTGTGCAGATTTTTCCGCAAAATTTTTCAGGACATCTTCAAACCGGTCTCCGGATTTTAATGCTGAGAAGTTACTGCTGGCCGCATATACAAGATGGTGAATGCCTGTTCCAAGATCCACTTCCATAACTGTAGAGTCTGCATATCTCAGAAGAGTAAAATATTTTGCCTGCCCCATCTGAAGGGTGTCTATCGCTTCCCTGTGATGGTTTTTTTCCGATATATCCAGATCCGGAGACTCCCCTTTTGGCACGCTCCTGTCCGCATATATTTCTGAATATTCTGCAAATATGTCTTTTACATTTTTAAAAGATTCCAATAATTTCGGAGAAAAAGTCCCGCACTCGCCGTTCAGGATCATCGTAAATGCCTTCTCCGGAGCGATAGCTTTTTTATAGACCCTGTCAGTGGTCAGGGCATCGTAGCAGTCTGCAATCCCCACGACCTGGGCATAGATCGGGATGCTGTCCCCTTTCAGACCGTCCGGATACCCCCTGCCGTCCCACCGTTCATGGTGGTATCTGCATATATTATACGCATATTTAAGGTATTGTCTGTCACTCATCCGGTCCAGACCTGCAAGAATCTCACATCCTTTGACCGAATGGGTCTTCATGATCTCAAATTCTTCTTTTGTGAGGCGGCCCGGCTTGTTTAAGATTGCATCGGGGATTGCGATCTTGCCGATATCGTGCATGGATGAGGCGCTGACGATCATCTGGATCTCGGAATTTTCCAGACCGTATTCCGGGTAACTCAATGCCACATCATGAAGCAGTGCTTTTGTAAAAATCCTGATCCGCCGGATATGCTGTCCCGTCTCTGCGCTGCGGTATTCGATTATGGACGAGAGGGCATCGATCATGGCAGAGTTGGACTCCCTGAGCCTTGCCGCCTGTTCCTCGATGAGTTCTTCCTGGTTCAGCCGGTGCTGATTCAGCTCAACAATATTCTGAACGCGCCGTTTCACCACATAGGGTTCAAAGGGTTTCATAATGATCTCGGAAGCCCCCATGTCAAAAACCTGCATCTCATTCTGGACTGAATCTTCTGCTGTGATGACGATCACAGGAAATTCAGAGATCATGCCGCTTTGCCCGATCTCCTTCAATACTTGAAACCCGTCTTTTACAGGCATGACCAGATCCAGCAGCACCGCGGCGATCCGTCCGTGGTACTGCTCCAGAAGGACGAGAGCCTGCTGTCCGTTTTCAGCCTCAAGAAGATTATAATCTGCTTCAAACACTCCGCGGAGGATGACACGGTTTATCTCCATATCATCAACGATTAAAATAGTGTCTCTTCCTGTCATCACATTTCCCCCGTTACTTCACTCCAAATATTTCCGCTTTTATTTCCAATTTACACTATATTATTAATTATAACACAAAACAAGAAGAAAAACGGAACAAAGTGGGCAAACCCACACTTCATCTCCCCAACCCCTCACTCTTTGTGGGGCTTGACAACTTTGCGTACCAGATGCGATTTGACGTAGTCAAATGATTTCCTTACGCATCTGTGTGCAACCCGCGGAACGTTTTTTGTTACTTAGGAAAGACTCTCACGCATTAGAGTGACAAGGTCTTTCCTAAGTAACAAAAAACAGCCGGATAAACCAGCTGTTTTCATACGATATTTTCCACTCTGCAATCGTTTTTTCTTCATTTGCTTTCTCTGACAGATACTGCGTTAAATTCACTTGACAATACCTGTTAAGTTTTTATTTATACAGTACAGTGTGCAAAAAACGATCGCAGATGGCATCTTTGGTTTCTAAGTAACCTGCTCCAGCAGATATTACGTCCATTTTGACCAGTTTGGAGGCCCTGCATTCGAAGAGATGTTAGTTTTTCTTCTTTCAGCAAAGGCTCGGAGGCAATGAGGTTCGATTCACTAAATTCGCACTTCGCCTACGGCTCCTGCTCATTAAGTTCCTTCGAACGGCCTTCGTACTAAGCTCAGTTCGCACTTCGTTTGCCTTCCCTAAGTACTCTAGGCCAACGTCAGCGAGTTCCGAATAGGCCGCCGCAGAGACTTTGCTGAAAGTTAGAAAATCTTACGTCTCTAAGACAGCAAGCCGGAAAACTGGTCAAAATGTCACACATAGATAATCGTCACTCCCCCAAAGCTGATTCTTCCGGTCAGTCTGATCCGTATCGTACCGTCGCCGTGGTTCCTGTTTTTCTCATCCACAGCCCCGAAGACAGCACTGGCCTGATTGATCACCGTCCACTCTTTCGGCAGGAAAAGTTCCATCCCGGCAAACGATACGTCCACATTGATTTCAGCATCTCCACCCTCTACTTCTGCGTTGTCGAAGTAAGCCTTGATCTCCCCGAAGCTTACGTCAAACTGTGCATATTTGAAATGATCAGAATTTACATATTTGACGGTAGAACCGAATGTAGTTCTGTGGCAGACAGCAGTTCCGTCCTCCTCGTCAATGACTGACTCAAACGGCTCATCTCTGTGCCATTCCTTCCATCTCTTTTTCCTGGAAGGAAACAGCAGATGGCACCCGATGCTTCCCAGGAGTGCAGCTCCTAATACCGGCCATGGCGTGACAGCGGTGATTCCCAGCGGCCCTGCATAAATGATGCAGAGAAATGCAATGGAAAACAGGATTCCCGTATACTCCAGATGCATCAGGCTTTTGATCAGCATAGCCGCAAAAAATATCGTCAGCATGAGGCTGAATACACTGACTTCTCTCAAGTATCCCAGTCTTCCAAAAATAATAAACACTGCTCCAAAGATAAAAAACAATCCCCAGAAAATCTTTTCTTTCTTCATCTCCCGATCCTCTTTTCTTCTAATTTTTGTTTCAGCGGTTTCAGATAAAGTCTCGACACATACAGCTGTTTATGGGTATGTTCAAACTGTATGATGCCGGAAGCCGATATCCCCCTGCTGATGGAATAGATCCTGTTGGTGTTGACAACGGCCGACTTTGAGATCCTCATGAAGGACCCCGGAAGCATCTCTTCCAGTTCATACAGCCGGTACCTGGTCTCGTAGATATCATCCGCCGTGTGCACGTTGATGGTGTTTCCGTCTGTCTCAAAAAACAGAACCTTGGACAAGGGAAAATAGTACTCCTGCTCTCCCTTGGAAAACACGGCCGTCTGTGTCCCGGATGCTGCCTCCGAGACCGCTTTCTGCACTTCCTGGACGATGTCATTTAAACCGGCACACCGGATGATGACCTCTTCTTCCATTAAATTTTCATCAATCTCAATCTGTATCTTCATCTTTTCATCTCCACGCCTTTATTATAGCAGAGCCCGTGAGGCTGTAAATGAAAAACAGCCAAGTGGTAAAAAACAGAGGGTAAGTGACACATTCCTCTGTATATATGGTATAATAGCTGCAATCAGAATGGAGGTATCATACTATGTCCAAAAAAATTTTTTTCTTTGATATCGACGGGACCCTTGCGGATCAGGAAGACATCCTTCCCTCGAATCAGAAAGCCCTTCGGGAACTGAGGTTAAAAGGACACACGGTCATGATCGCATCAGGAAGGCCCGCCGGCTATATCAGGCGTATGTTTTCCGGGCTGTCCGACGGATTTATCGCCGCAAACGGCAGACGCATAGAGCACGAGGGAAACGTCCTGCTGGACAACAGCTTCACCGTCGCAGAACTGAAAGAAATCATTAAGCTGTGCAGGGTTTCCCAGTGCTCCTACTGTCTCCTCGGAGACGGCGTCGTATACCACGGCAATCCGCTATATCTGTACGGACATACGAGACCATACGAATCCATCGATGTAATTCATGAAGATAGCTGGGACATCCGGGATGTCAGAGCCTATGCATTTGATATCATCTACAAAGATGCGGCACATCTAAAGACAATCAAGCAGAATTTTGACGGCAAATATATCATTAACGACCACTTTGACGGCTCCGCCGATGTCTCCAGCGTATCCTTCAACAAAGGACATGCTGTTGCCTATACGACCAGTGCCCTCGGCTTTTCACAGGATGACAGCTATGCATTCGGAGACGGAGACAATGACGTTCACATGTTTGAGGCCGCCGGTACGGCAGTTGCCATGGAAAACGCAACCCGGGCAGCGAAAAAAGCCGCAGATTACGTCACCCGCCATTATAAAGAGGATGGAATTTTCCATGCCCTGAAACACTTAAAAGTAATCAGCTGTCTGCTTTAATACAAAAAGAAAAATCACCAGACCTGCGAAACTACAGTCTGGTGATTTTTTTATGTGGAAAATTGTGAGTGGTAAAGCTGTTCGTAGTATCCCTTTTTTTCAAGCAGTTCCGTGTGCGTGCCGGTCTCGACGATCCGGCCTTCTTTCAGCACGAGGATCAGATCTGCATTTTTTATCGTCGACAGCCTGTGGGCAATGACAAAGCTGGTCCTTCCGGCCAGCAGCTTATGCATGGCTTCCTGAAGTATCTTTTCAAGCCTTGTATCCACGGAAGATGTGGCTTCATCCAGAATCAAAATTTTCGGGTCCTTTAACACCGCCCTTGCAATCGTAAGAAGCTGTTTTTCACCCTGGGAAATATTGCTTCCTTCTTCGTCGATCTCCATATCATAACCTTTCGGCAGCGTCCGGATAAAGTGATGAACATTTACCGTCTTGGCCGCGTCGATCACCTCATCCTTTCTGGCATCCAGCCTTCCATACCGGATGTTTTCATAAATCGTTCCGGAAAACAGCCATGTGTCCTGAAGGACCATGCCGAACATGCTTCTTAAGTCTTCTCTTTTCATGGACTTGATATCCACGCCGTCAATCAGGATTCTTCCGCTGTCTGTGTCATAGAAGCGCAGCAGCAGGTTGATGATCGTTGTTTTCCCGGCCCCTGTAGGACCTACGATAGCGACCATCTGGCCGCTTTTTATATGAATATCCAAATCCTTTATGACCGGTTTGTCTCCGTATCCAAAGGCCACATGCTCGAATGAAACCTCTCCTCTTACATCCAAGATGCGTGTTCCCGGTTTTGGATCTGGAATCTCCTCAGGTTCATCGAGGATCTCGAAAATTCTTTTCATCCCTGCAAATGCTGCCTGTATCTGTGCTGAAAGCTGGGCCACCTGTGAGAGGGGTTCATTGCACTGCCAGATATATCGGATGAAAGCCTGGAGATTGCCCACGGTCAGCATCCCCTGTATGACAAAGACAGTCCCGGACACCGCCACGCCTCCGATACACAGATATACAGACAGAGAAATCAGCGGACTCATCATGGAAGAGACAAACTGTGCTTTCAGAGCATGCTTCTGGAGTCTTCCGTTGATCTCTTTAAACCGTTCCTGGGAAGACTGCTGCCTTCCGAACAGCAGGATCTCATTGTATCCCGTATATAGCTCCGTGATCGTCCCGTTCAGTTCTCCCAGAGAATCCTGCTGCGCCTTGAAGTGCTTCTGGCTTTTCCTTACCACAGCCACACTGATCAGAATACTGACAGGAATGATCAGCACGACCAGCCATGCCATCACCGGCTGAATGGTAAACACCATCACAAGGACCAGGATGAGCGTCAGGACGCCGCTGATAACCTGGGTAAAGCTCTGCTGCAAACCGTTGGATACCGAATCGATATCATTTGTCACCCGGCTTAACGTATCCCCAAAGCTGTGGGTATCGAAATATTTCACCGGCAGCCTTCGGATCTTATCCTGCACCGCATTTCTCATATCATGCATGGCGCTCTGGATGGAATTGGTCAGCAGAAACATACTGATGACCTGGGATGCCATCTTTATGATATAGATTACCGCCAGTACAGCAAGAATTTTCACGATCACATCAAACTGTACTCCCGCGCCGGGTACTTTTCCTGCAATCTGCGCTGCGTCTTTGGCCAGCTGGGTGGTAATCATTCCCTCGATCCTTGGCGCCGAGGTCATGGCGGCCACGCTTAAAACCGTCATCACAACCGCTCCGATGAATCCCCATTTATAAGGAGCGATAAACGGCCTGAGTCTGCTGATCACCGCACCTGCCTGTTTTATTTTCTTAATCATGGGCCAGTTCCTCCTTATCCAGCTGGGATGCGGCGATCTCCTGATAAATCCTGCAGCTTTCCAGCAGTTCTTTATGAGTTCCGGCTCCCACGACCCGGCCCTCATTGAGCACCATGATCTTATCTGCATCCATGATGCTGGTGATTCTCTGGGCTACGACCATCATGACCGCGTCCTTCAAAACCTTTTTCAGTTCTTTTCTGAGCTTTGCATCGGTCTTAAAATCAAGAGCAGAGAAAGAATCGTCAAAAATATAGACTTCCGGCTTTCTCACAAGTGCCCGCGCGATGGAAAGCCTCTGCCTCTGTCCGCCGGATACATTGGTTGCATTTTCCGTGATCTGCACGTCAAACCCGCCTTTTTCCATGATAAAATCATATGCCTGGGCGGTTTTTGCCGCCTCCTCCATTTCTTTCAAAGAGGCATCTTCTTTTCCAAACTTGAGGTTATCAGCGATGCTTCCGGAGAAAAGCATAGCCTTCTGCGGTATAAAACCGATAGAATTTCTCAGAGACTTAAGATCGATCTCCCTGATGTCCTTCCCATTGACCAGAATCCTTCCGCCGGACACATCATAAGCCCTGGGTACGAGATTGATCAGAGTGCTTTTCCCGGAACCCGTGCTGCCAATAAATGCAATCGTCTCTCCCTTTTTCACAGTGAAGGACACGTCGGTGAGCACTGCTTCCTCCCCGTCCGGGTATGCGAAGGTCACATGGTCAAACGTGATCTCATCAATGCGGATAGGGCTGCCTCCTTCTCCCGAAGCATTTTCAACTGCCGGCACAGCGTCGAAGATTTTTGTAATCCTCCTGGCGCTGACCGCCGCTTTCGGATACATCATGAAAACCAGACAGAACAGCATAATAGAGAACATCACATGGAACAGATAATCCATGAAGGCTACCAGCTGTCCAATGTTCAGCCCTCCCTGCTCTATCATAATGCTGGAAATCCAGTAAATGAGCATGCCGGCTAAATTCATAAGAAAATAAAAGGCCGGCTGAGTGACAGACATCAGTTTAAACAGCTTTTTGGAATATCCCATATAGGCACTGTTTGCCTCATCAAAGCGCTTCTTTTCATGCCGGTCGTTGGTAAACGCCCGGATGACCCGGATACCGCTGATATTTTCCTTGGAAATGCGGTTGATCCATTCCAGCGAAGACTGCTGGCGCTCACTTAAAAGTTCAGAGCGTTTTGCCACAATGATCACACCTACGACGATAAAGGGAACCGTCCCCAGGATCACCATGGAAAGACTCAGAGAAGCTTTCAGCACAAGCACGATGCTGCCAACAGTCATTACCGGGGTCATCAGCGCGGTGCGGAACAGAATATTCAAAAACATCTGAATCTGAAAAGCGTCGTTGGTCGTCCTCGTAATCAGGGATGCCGTCCCGAATTCTTTGAATTCCCTGTGTGAAAATTCCTGCGTCTTTTCAAACATGTCATTTCGGATGTCCCGCGTAATCGAAGTGGACAGATAGGCACAGCAGTAGCCCAGCAGGATCGTCCCAGCAGTTCCGAGCAGAGAGATCAGGAGGATCACTCCTCCCATCTCAAAAATAAAAGCCGTGTCCTTTTCCGATACGCCCCGGTCGATCATCCACGCTACGATGGTCGGTATCCCCAGCTCCACGAGAGCAAAGCCGAATACCGAAAAAACATTCAGCGCAAACATTTTTTTATAATGTTTCAAGTAAGATAAAATTAGTTTCATTTTGTCATTTCCTCGTTCATTCCCCCATCTTCATTCTTGACGGGATTTACGTGTACCATACAATGTTTCACCGGCGCAAACTTCTCCTCAATTTTCAAGTGGACTTTTTCCGCCGTCTCGTGGGCCTTTCTGAGCGGAAGATTCCCGTCCATACAGATTTCCACATCCACATATACCCTGGCTCCGAATTTTCTCGTCCGGATATCATCAATCCCCCTGACTCCCTTCTGGTCAAGGATCACGCTTCTCATCTGTTCCACCGTCTCCCTGCTGCACGACTCATCGATCATTTTGCGCACGGCATCTGCGAAAATGTCGTAGGACGCTTTTACGATAAAAATGCAGATCACTACACTCGCCAGGGGGTCCAGAATCGGAAAACCCATCCTGGCTCCCAGGACGCCGACAAAGCTGCCGACGGAAGACAGTGCGTCAGAGCGGTGGTGCCACGCATCCGCCATCAGCGCAGCAGAATCAATTTTCCTGGCCGCATTCCTCGTATACCAGTACATTCCCTCTTTGACGGCTATGGAGATCAGGGCGGCCGCCATGGCCAGAGCTCCGGGAATCACAAGTTTTCCCTGATCCCCCGCAAAAATCTTCTGAAGTCCGGCCGCTCCTATGAAAAGCCCTGTGATGCACAGTACTGCTCCCAGCAGGACCGCCGCCACACATTCCATCCGTTCGTGGCCGTACTGATGTTTTTCATCTGCTTCCCTGGAAGCCAGAACAACCCCCGCCATGACAATGACCGTGCTGAACACGTCGGATGCAGAGTGGGCCGCATCCGAGATCATGGCTCCGGATCTTGCCGCAATGCCGGCAAATAACTTAAATGCCGACAATATCAGGTTTACAAGAATACTATTGACAGACACTTTCATGGCTATCCGTTCTTTTCTTTGCTGTCTCACCGGTCCCTACACCCTTCAAATCTGAGTACTTATAGAATATGCATATTCTCTGAAAATGTACGATAAAGATTCACCGTCTGTCCGGGTGTGCATATTATAAAAACAACTGAAACAGCAAAGGATGTTTTATATGACATTTTGTGATTCTTACCATCCGGCGGTCACAGACCCCCATCCCTACCCGCCTGTAAAAGCAGCCCGGCGGAATCCCCGGTATGCGGAAATGATACTGCCAGCACTGAGAGCCCAGTCCAGCGAACTGACGGCTGTCACCACATATATTTATCAAAACTGGATCTTCTTTAAAAAGTATTCCTCGCTGGCCGATACTCTGATGAAAATAGCAAAGGTGGAAATGCACCACATGCAGATGCTCGGCACACTGGTCTCCCTTCTGGGCGGCGATCCCAGATTTGCGGAAGACCCCTGCCAGTGCTGGAGCGGAGATGCCCCTGATTATACAAAGGATCTTCACCAGGCACTGAAAAGCAACATGGAAGCAGAAGAGGCTGCCGCCAGCTTTTATCTGGAGACTGCCTCTAAGATACAGGACCCGTTTGTCTGTGCTGTGCTGAACCGGATCGCCATGGATGAAAAAGTCCATGTTCAGATCTTCCGTCATTATCTGGGTGCTTCTGGCTGCTGACATTTTTCGTTACAGCTTCAGCACCTCCAGGTCATCGGGCACATAGACATTCCCTGAGTACAGCAGTTTGACCTCTTTTGTATACTGCTTCTTCCGATTCTTTAAATCGGTATCCTCCGTATGGTAAAGCACCAGATTTCTGACTTTAAGTTTTTCGGCCAGATTCCCGGCGTCCAGCGCCGTGCTGTGGTGCTTTTCATATGGATGGAAAATATCCCTCATACCGTACAGACAAAAGGCTTCGCAGAGCATCCAGTCTGCTCCTTCCACATAGGGCTTACATAAGCTGTTGTACGGTTCATCACCAAGACATACCAGTGAAATGTCTTTCTCCAAATCCGTTCGAAATCCAAATTGCTTCGCCTTTGTGGAATGTATATCAAAAAAACGGACACACATGTCTGAGATCTGTATCCCTTCTCCGTCTTTTACTTCCTGTATTCGTATTTTACTGCCCAGAAACTTTAAGAATTTTCCGGCCAGCGTCAGTTCGCATATCTCCCTAAGAACCTTCGCCGCCTCATCGTGGCAGTAGATCGTAAAACGTCCGTGATAAGTTTCGGCGAGCATCATAGCAGCGGCTTTCCTTATGATCCACACGGCACCGAGAATGTGGTCTGTGTGGGCATGGGTTAAAAACATATGGCGGATCTGTTCAAATGGGATCTGTGCTTTTTCCAATTGTGAAAGGATCCCATTTCCTCCCCCCGCATCCACAAGAAAATATTCTTCCTCATTCCGGAGAGCAAAGCATGTATTATAGCACTTGGTAACCATCGCATTTCCGGTTCCAAGCATAATCAGTTCCGGCTTCATAAAATCAACTCATTCCTTTTTCGTTCACTGCACTCTTTTTTCAGTTTCACAGATGCTGCCATGAGCACCGGTCTGCTGACTTTCCTCGCGTGTTCCGGACAGACGGCGATGCACCGCATACAGGAGATACATGTTTCCTTCAGTGTCTCTTCCGGATGCTCTGCGGGTATGGCGCCGACCGGACAGAGACGGGCACACAGGCCGCACTTCTTACACTGTTTACCGGCAGAAGGCTTCATGGGAACTCCATTGTACTCCCGGTATGGCCGGTTTCCTTTCTCGGAAAGTTCTGTCATGCCTTCGATATCTTCTGTCTGCTGTATCTTTTCCCGGATTTTCACAGCAAAATCCGTGAGTTCACTCTGATCCCGGCTGTCGGGCCTTCCTTCTGCATACTGGCGCATAATGGAATGTTCCGCCGCCGCAGCCACGGCTGCCGCAGGAACAAATCCCTGCTCCTCTGCCAGGTCTTTCATCTCAAGAAGAGTGTCGTCATAATCCCGGTTCCCGAATGCGGTCAGAAGGATGATCGGTGTCTTTTGTCCCTTTAAATTCCGAAACCGTTCTGCAGCCGGAGCCGGCACTCTTCCCCCGTAGGACGGAACTCCGAAGATCACCAGATCCTGTGCACCAAATTCGTGTATTTCCCTTTCCTTTGGTATCCTGGAAAGATCAATCTCCTGATGCGTTTCTTCCCATGCTTCACCAATCAGTCTGACAATGCGTTCCGTGCTGTATGTAGGGCTGAAAAATACTTCCGTCACTTTTGATATTTCCATACTCAAAACCTCCTGACTTCGCTTTCTGCCATTATAACAGAAAACTTTATCGTCTGGTAGCTTTATCGGTTCCTTTTCTGGTAATCCAAAACTCTCTCTTTATCTGCTGTTCTGATCTGATTCCCAATATAACGCACCCTGCCGTCCCCAAATTTTTTCAGAGTTACTTTATGGCGGAACAGGCAGTCCGTCCCCTTTTGTTTTAAAACAGCATCCACGGTGAGAACGATTCTTCCATCTCTTTTATGCTCTGCCCCAATCACCTCAGGAACCGGCATACTTTGGGGAATTAAATTTCCGCACCTTAAAGGCTCCCACAGATAACGTGTTCCGTCTTCGCTTCTGTCTGCCCGGACACGGATCTGTCTCTTTGAAAACGGAAGATATTTTTGCAGCAGAAGTTCAAATTCTTCAGATGGAATCCCTTTTGTCCCGTTGTCCCCGTCAAAATGTCTGCCGGTCTCTATGCGGTACAGATACTCATAGAGATCATTTACATAAAGTTTTCCCGGCTTTTTTTCATTCCAGTCGATAAGAAACAGATTATTTCCCCTGTAACCCACCGGTTCAATATATTTCCTGCAAAATCTGCGGTATTCTTTTTTAAGAGGGCGGATGCGGATCATGCTGTGGGTATCCATCTCCTCATTTTCTGTATGTTTGGTCTCCCAGATCAGCCATCCTTTCTTCGTCAGCCTCCAGGAGGATGCTTCCTCTTTTTTTACATAGGATACTGCCGGATTCCCCTGTTTGTTCCAGTCCAGATAAGCGTCTGTGAATTCCGCTTTGTTTCCTTTCGGCTTCAGTTCATATCTGTGGATTCCGCCTGATCTGGTGACACAGAAAAATACGGCGGAAGTCTTCCCGCCCTTTCCGGCTTTCAGCAAATCTTTCTCCACTGTCCGTCCATTCTGCATATCGCAGTCATTTTCCATACACGCGGCAGAATATCCGCATGTTCCAAGCCGCTGAACAATCTTGTGGATCTCCCCTTTTTCCAGCACAGGATTCATGCCTTTCCCTTTGCCTGCGGATGCATAAATTGTCTGATAGCAGTCTGCCGCCGCACAAAGTTCTTTTTTGATCTTTTCTGTCCTTCCTTTCGGATTCTTATTCGTTTCTGTGGCGCAGGCAGAAAGACAGAAAAGGCATCCCAGCACTGGGATCAAAATTTTTATGATTCTCATAGTCATTTGTCTCCTTTTTTAAATCTTACATCTGTAAGAATTAATTGTCAAGTATAGCTGTCTATGACAAAAGCCATATTAAAAAGTAAATATGATATTTAGAAAGGACGGTACAAATTATGGATGCGATTGTTTATCACGGAGTGAAAGATGTGGGAGTGGAAAAGGTTCCGGACCCAAGGATTGAAAGGGAGGATGATATCATCGTAAAAGTGACTTCCACGGCCATCTGCGGCTCCGATCTCCATCTGATCCACGGCCGGGTTCCTGCCCTGAATCCGGGATTTATTCTCGGACATGAGACCATGGGAATCGTTGCAGAAACTGGAAAAGCCGTAACCAATGTAAAGAAAGGTGACCGGGTCATCGTTCCGTTCCCTGTGGCCTGCGGACACTGCTTCTTCTGCGAACACGGGGAATACAGCCAGTGCGACAACTCTAATCCAAACGGAGGAGCCGGCGGCCTGTTCGGGTACAGTGACGCCTTCGGCGGATATCCGGGAGGACAGGCACAGTATCTGCGGGTTCCTTACGCCAATGTAGGGCCTGTGAAAGTTCCGGAAGAACTTGAAGATGAGCAGGTCTTATTCCTGACTGACATCCTCCCCACCTCCAGATGGGCCGTGGATATCAGCGGCATGAAACCGGGTGACACCGTCGTGGTCTTAGGCTGCGGCCCTGTCGGCCTTTTGACAGTCAAATGGGCCTTTTTGCTGGGTGCAGAACGTGTCATTGCCGTGGACAGCGTAGACTACAGGCTGCGGCATGCGGCATCCTACGGCGCCGAGGTCATGAATCTTAAGGACTATGATAACACCGGTATGGAAATCAAAGAAAAAACCCACGGCGGCGCCGATGTTGTCATCGACTGCGTGGGTATGGACGGGAAAATGTCAGTTGTAGAAAAAGTGGAATCCGCCCTGAAACTCCAGGCCGGCTCCAAGTCTGCCATCGAGATCTCCTCCGAAGCGGTGAGAAAATGCGGCACCGTGGCAATGATCGGTGTCTACGGCGGAAGATATAATCTGTTCCCTCTGGGCAACTTTTTTGACCGGAATATCACATTGAGAATGGGTCAGTGTCCTGCCCAGAGGTATGTGGACCCAATTCTTTCACAGATCGCGGACGGTTCCTTTGATGCCACGGATATCATCACCCACCGCCTTCCTCTGAGCAAAGGAAAACACGCCTATAAGATCTTCGATGAAAAAGAGGATGAGTGCATCAAGGTCATCTTAAAGCCTTAACTCTTATCTCCCTCATGGTAAACAATCTGCCCATTGATGATTGTATAAAGAGTCTTGGTAAGGGTATTCACCGGATTGTCAGAAAAAACTGCGATATCCGCATCTTTACCCGGCTTCAGGCTTCCGACCCGGTCATCCACACGGCAGATCTTAGCGGCATTGATGGTCACCGTCTTCAGTGCTCCTTCCATGGACATGCCCTGTTTCACGGCCAGTCCTGCGCAGAGAGGCAGATACCGGATCAATGATACCGGATGGTCTGTCATAATAGCCGTCAGGACCCCAGCCTTTTCTAAGATCCCGTTGGTCTTGAAGCTCATATTCTGTACTTCAATCTTGGACCGGGCAGTCAGATCAGGACCGATAATTGCAGGAAATCCGGATTCTGCAATTTCCTCAGCGATCAGATGGCCTTCCGTACAGTGATCCAGGGTCAGGTCAATCTCAAACTCCTTGGCGATCCGGATTGCGGTCAGAATGTCATCTGCCCTGTGGGCATGGGTCTTTAGCGGAATCTTTTTTTCCAGCACGGGAAGCCACGGTTCCATCTGAAAATCTTCTTTTTCCAGTATTCCCTCCTGTTTCTCTTTCTGGTACTGTTTTGCCTGAAACAGCACTTCCCTCAGGAGTGCAGCCGTTCCCATCCGTGTTCCGGGCATGAGGTCTCTCCCACCGTATTCATTTTTGGGGTTTTCTCCGAAAGCAGCTTTCATTGCCGCAGGATTGAGCACTGCCATTTCATCGACACACCGTCCGTGTGTCTTTAAAAATATGGACTGGCCTCCCACCACATTTGCACTGCCGGGTCCTGTCATCAGTGAAGTGATCCCTGCGATAATCGCATCGTGAAACGCAGGGTCCATCGGATTTACTCCGTCCACAGCCCTCACGGCAGGAGTTATAGGATCTGTAGCTTCGTTGCAGTCATCTCCTGCCGTACCTCTTTTCTCCTCCATAATTCCCACATGGCAGTGGGCATCAATGAGTCCCGGCATGACCCAGGCCCCTTTCACATCGAGGACTTCTTCCCCCTTACCCGGCGACGGTGCCTGCTCCATTTTCCCCAGTTCTTTTATTACCTCACCTTTCGTCTGTACATATCCGTTTTCTATTGTTTTTCCTTCCATAGGAAGGATTTTCCCGTTTATAATCAACATCGTTTTATTCCTCCTGTAACTAATGTCTCAAGCAGTATTTCCCAAAACAGAATTTTCAAACAGCGGAGCATTTTCCCGGACACATCAATAATTTTTTCTTTTTTTGGCATACTGATTATGATACGAAGTCTTATCAGATATAAAGGAGATTAAGATTATGCCAAAAAAAATCATTGTCATCGGTGCGAATCATGCAGGTACTGCAGCGCTGAATACGATACTCGACAATTATAAGGATGTGGACGTCACCGCCTTTGACGCCAATTCCAATATTAGTTTCTTAGGCTGTGGAATGGCACTCTGGATCGGGGGACAGATTTCCGGGCCTGACGGACTGTTTTATTCCAGCAAAGAAATATTGGAAGGGAAGGGCGCAAAGATCTATATGGAGACCTCGGTCAATTCCGTAGATTTTGACAGCAAGGTCGTCTATACAAAGGATGCAGCCAGCAAAGACTGTGAATACCCTTACGACAAGCTGATCCTTGCCACAGGCTCTACTCCGGTGGGACCTCAACTGCCAGGCATGAGCCTTGAAAATGTACAGTTTGTAAAGCTCTATCAGAATGCGGCTGAGGTCATCGAAAAGCTTGGAGATACCTCTATAAAGAAAGTCGCTGTCGTCGGAGCCGGATATATCGGTGTGGAACTTGCCGAGGCTTTTCAGAGAAACGGCAGAGAAGTCACTTTAATTGACTGCGCAGACACCTGCCTGTCCGCCTATTATGACGATATGTTCTGCAAACGCATGGAAAAGCAGCTGTCTGACCACGGAATCCATCTGGCATTTGAGGAAAAAGTCGAACGCCTGGAAGGAAACGAAAAAGTCGAGAAGGTGGTCACAGACAAACATACTTATGATGCCGACATGGTCATATTCTGTGTAGGATTCCGCCCCAACACAAAACTCGGAAACAGCCAGCTTAAGCAGTTCCACAACAATGGAGCCTATCTTACGGATCTCATGCAGCAGACCAGCCGCCCGGATGTCTATGCCGTAGGTGACTGTGCCACCGTTTACAACAACGCCATCGAAGATACGGATTATATCGCACTTGCCACCAACGCCGTCCGTTCCGGAATCATCGCCGCCCACAATGCCTGCGGCACAGAGCTGAAATCTCCGGGAGTACAGGGTTCCAACGGAATCAGCATCTGGGGCTTAAACATGGTGAGCACCGGGCTTTCCCTGGAGCGCGCAAAAAAGCTGGGTTTTGACGCCGCAGCCACAGACTATGAGGACTGGCAGAAAGCCGGATTTATGGAGAAGGACAACTATAAAGTCGTAATCCGCATCGTCTACGACAAAAAGACCAGACGCATCCTCGGTGCACAGCTTTGTTCCGACTATGATATCTCCATGGCAATCCACCTGTTTTCTATGGCCATCCAGGAAAAAGTGACCATTGATAAGTTAAAACTGTTTGACCTGTTTTTCCTTCCCCATTTTAATCAGCCGTACAATTATATCACTATGGCCGCACTGAACGCAGAATAGGAGTGATTCATATGCCGGAAGCAAAAAAATCAACCTCTTTCCATGAACTCTATAAAGAATTACTCCAAAAACAAATGAAAAATGAAGATATCAGTGAGGCTGACTATGATCCCCATCAGCTGGACTGCCTCTTAAATCCGGACCAGTATGCCCCGGTCATCCACACCGAATCATGTGAGAGCTGTGCCTATGACAGGGCCTGCAAAAACAGCTGTATTTTTGACGCCATCGAAGAAGTTGACGGAAAGCTGTCCATCGATCCGGATAAATGCAGCGGGTGCGGTGTCTGTATTGAGTCATGCAGGCTTGATAAGCTGGCGGAAAGCAAGGATATCTTCCCAGTGTTAAAAGAAGTGCGCAGTGAAGAAAAAGATGTGTATGCTCTGATCGCCCCTGCTTTCGTGGGCCAATATGAAAATGCTTCCCCAGGACAGCTGAGAAGTGCCCTGAAGGCCGCCGGATTCAAAGGAATGGTGGAAGTAGCGGTCTTTGCAGACATCCTGACTCTGAAAGAGGCTTTGGAATTTGACGAGCATATCAACTCAAACGATGATTTCCAGCTTACCAGCTGCTGCTGTCCGGTCTGGATCGCCATGATCCGCAAAATCTATCATGAACTGATTCCCCATGTGCCGGGAGCGGTCTCCCCGATGATCGCGGCAGGACGGGCAGTAAAGCAGATCCACCCCGATGCAGTCACAGTATTCATCGGCCCGTGCATCGCAAAAAAGAAAGAAGCCAGAGAACCGGATATTGCAGATGCAGTGGACTATGTACTGACATTTCAGGAAGTACAGGATATCTTTGACGCGGCCGAAATACGGCCGGAAGAACTTGCCGACAACGACAGGGAACACTCCTCCAGGGCAGGCAGGATCTATGCTCACACCGGCGGCGTCAGCGAAGCCGTAAGGTCTACTGTGGAAAAACTCAGTCCGGGAAGAGACGTCCCGGTCCGCGCACAGCAGGCGGACGGTGTCCCTGCATGCAAAGCCATGATCGAACAAATCCAAAAGGGCGAAACAGACGCCAACTTTTTTGAGGGGATGGCATGCAGAGGCGGATGTGTCGGCGGACCTAAAATTATCATTGATAAAGACAAAGGAAAAAGAAACGTAGAAACATACGGAGAGGAAGCTCCTTATAAGACGCCCCTTGACAATCCGTATGTGATGGAACTTCTCCACCGGCTCGGTTTTAAAAATATGGAGGAGTTTGTAGAAAAGAGCGATATGTTTACCAGAGAATTTGCAAATAATTAAAAATACAAAGAATATATATTTCCCATTTAAACAAACATCCGTTACAGTAAAAATCAATTCTGTAACGGATGCTTGTTTTCGTTTAATCTAAACTTGTTTCTTTCCATTCATTCCTGAGATCTTCTACCAGATACTCATCGCTGTGGCAGTGCATATCAGAAATTCCTGAGCTTATTTCTTTATATAATTCTGAATGATAGAAAAAATCCAGTGCACTTTCCAACGGTATATGCTCGATTCCAGAAAACATCTCTATAATGCGGGAATATTTCCTTTGTAATAATATCCGGTTGGCCTGCATTATATCACCTCACATCCTTGATATTTTAAATATTTATCTAATATTTCCTGGGAGCAAAAACATAACTGCAAATTAGGTTTTTCATATTTTAAACGTTCTATAGCGGAATATTTATCAATTAAGCCAGAAAAATATTCTGATACAACACTCCTGCCACGTTTTTTCTTAAATCTAAGTGACCATTTCCTTGCCTGTTCATATATTGGTGTGGTATAAAATCATGGAATGACCTCCTCTTGCCTCATATACTCAATGATGTCCTCAACAATATACTCTTTGCTTTATGTATGCAATATATCATAATTAGGAATAATATACTCCTCTAAAATTTTGCTTTGTTCTGTGAGCAGCCGATACACCTCTTCTCCATCTAATCCAAGTTTTTCGGACACACTTTCAATACAAAATACAGAAAACTCTAATTCTTTGGTCTCCATTGTTTTACACCTCATCTTAGATATACTGAACTCTTTTCAGGAACTTCAGCTTATAAAATTTTGTACTATAATTTTGCAAATGATTAAACCAGGAATCCAAAATATACAATTACCACGATACCAAGCAGGATCCGGTAAACTCCAAAGACCTTAAAATCGTGTTTTCGGATATAACTTAACAGCAGACGGATTGCCAGGATGGACACTAAGAAAGAAACCACGGTTCCCACAGTCAGAAGAATCCATTCACTGCCTGAAAACATTCCTACCTTCAGAAAATATTTGATCAGTTTCAATCCGCTGGCTCCGGCCATAACCGGCACTGCAAGGAAAAAGGAAAACTCACTGGCAACATAGCGGGAACAGCCCAGCAACACGGCTCCCAGGATCGTTGCACCGCTTCTGGATGTCCCCGGAATTGCCGCAAGCACCTGAAAACATCCGATGAAAAACGCCGCTTTATATGTCAGATCCTCCAGTGACCGCATAGACGGACGCCTGTTCCTGCTCTCAATGACAATAAAGGCAATCCCGTACAAGATCAAAGTTGCCGCTATGACATAAACACCGGAAAGATAATCTTCCAGTACCATATCCAGCGGAAGTCCCACGATGATGATCGGTATGCATCCTACAATGACCTTTTTCCAGAGGTTATATGTATCCCGTTTTTCCCTTCTGCTCTTGCGCGGAGAAAATGGATTCAGTTTGTGAAAAAATAAAACCAGCACCGCCAAAATAGAGCCGAACTGGATCACTACTTTGAATACTTCAAAAAACTCCGGGCTTGATGCCATCGGCCAAATATTGTCAAACAAAATGAGATGGCCCGTACTGCTGATCGGAAGCCACTCTGTGATTCCCTGAATAATACCGAGAACAATCGACTTTACGATTTCTATTACATTCATAATTAATCTCCCTTACATGTTTTGTCTATTATATTTCACATCAGGGAGAATTTCAACTTATAATACCGTCATTGATTGATATCATCAAAAAAATCTTTCAGGTCTTTTCTCACTTCCGGTGACAGATCCTTCTTTTTTATTCCTTCCACCGCCCCTTCCAGTCCCCAGAGCAGATGGAGGCAGGCAGACTCGTCAAAAGCTCTTATCTTCAGCCACGCTTCTTTACTTCCGGCCTTAATTAGCTGCTCTTTTGTATAGATTCCTGCCTGGTTCAGCTGCTCCTCTGTTTTTGCCCCGATATTCTCAAGATCTTTCAGTTCTCCCATAATAACTCCTTTCCGGCTCACACTCCTCATAAGAATGCAGCGCTGATTACGATGATTCCTAATAAAATTTCAAAAATAGCTTTCCCGATCATATTACGATCCGTAATATAAAGATAGGGCTCGTTTTCGCAGATAAAATCAGGATAAGGTTTTCCTGCCTCATAATTCTTTGATATTTCAGGAGGAATGTTTTCGCCGCTCTCATTTTTATAGACAACTCCCCCGTATGTATATTCAAAAGTAGGTGTGACGCTTCTGTTTCTTCCCGTGCCTGATATCTTACTCTCTACAAACCTTCCATAAACCATTGTTTTACATATACGGATTTTTATGAGATCAAAAACACCCAGAGAAATACTGAAAAGTCCAACGCAGCTCCAAAAAGCGATCCTCAAAAGTACCGAATTTTCTGTATAGACTGCATAGAATCCCACAATTCCCCCTGCCAATAAAATAAGACCCGAAATTTCTTTTTTAATCCAATAAAATCTTTTCCCTTTAAATCCGGAAGAAAAAAGAAAAAACAGACCTGACAATATATCTGCTGCTAAAAGAATTTTAATTACTGTATCCAATCTTGCTCCTCTCTCATATATTCCAATTATAAATCATTCAGTTCCATTTTAAAATCATGAAAACGAAAAATAAAAACAGTCCCAGAATTCATATAATATCCCGGAACTGTTCTATATCTAATTTCTGCCGCCTTTTAAAGGCGCTCCTGTTAATCGCATATCTCTATTGTATAACTTATTTCTTTTGTTTCCCCTGCCTTCAATGACTGGATTAAATATTTTTTCCTGATATCCTGCACGCCCTGTCCCACGAAATCATTCATGCCATACCACGGTTCAATACAGATATATTCAGCTTTATCAATAGCAGAAGGCATACTCCAGACCGCCGCTGCCGGAAATCCCGGGAAACTTACTTTCAGATGATAGTCTGCCTTGTCACACTCAAGAAGCATGGATGAAATCCCGTCTTCAAATATGAATGCATCCTGCCTTAGCAAATCCGGTGTCAGCTTTAATTCACTTACTTGTTTTGCAACCGGATAAGTTTCCCTGGTAACCAGACGGCCCTGGACTTTACGTGAATGTAAATCAAATTTTCTGTCAAAAACAAGCTTATAATCAGATAACTCTGTTTGAGGTGCCAGCTGGAATCCAGGGTGAGCGCCGATCGAATAATACATTGTTTCGTCTCCTGTATTCTCCACAGTCCATGTGATCACAAGCTTTCTGCCTTCCAGCCGATGGGAAACCCTCAGACAAAAACTGTAAGGATATAACTTATAGGTCTCCTCACTGCTTTTCAGCTGCATGATAATCTCATTTCCTCCGGCAGAGACCGGAGTAAAGTCCATGTCACGAGCAAAGCCATGGGCGCCTATCTGATATGTTCTTCCGTTTGCTGTATATGTTCCGTCATAAAACCCGCCGATGGCAGGGAATAAAAGCGGACTATGTTTCGGCCAGACCTCACCGGCCTGCCATATGTACTCACGGCAGCTGATTTTATCATACATTCCACAGAGCTCACTGCCATGTTTTTTTACTGAAATCCTGCACACTTCATTTTCGATTTGATACATTTTCATGTTCCTCACTTTCTTTCAAACAGCTGGATTTTTACAATGAGATATAGTATAATGAAGCAACAAAAATATGGACAAAACACTTTCCATATCCCTGATCAGGAGGATTTTTAATGAACCGAAAATTTATATCTGTCAAAAACTGTATTTTAGATAAAATCAATAAAATGTCTCCCAATGACAAACTGCCCTCTGAACGTGATCTGATCAATGAATTTGGGTTTTCACGTCCGACCATACAAAAAGCGCTGACGGAACTGGAAAATGACGGTATCATTTACCGCATTCCCCGTCAGGGATCGTTTGTGTCTGACCGTCGGCTTAGGAAATCTCTGGATTCTCTCCAGAGTTTTCCCGAAGACCTGCGTTCCAGCGGTGATGTACCTTCCACCCGTCTGATCGCATTTGAGATCACAGAGGCATCGGAGACCGTTGCAGAAAAGCTTGAGATGAATGTGGGAGATCCCGTATATTATCTGTGCCGCCTGCGTTTTAAAAACGGTGACCCCATTATTTATGATTATTCTTACTATGCACCGTTTGCCATTAAAGATGTCACCTGCGAAGTGCTGGTTGACTCTATTTACGATTTTATGGAAAAGCACGGAATGAAAGTCTCCATGGCCCATAAGACAGTGGATGCTATACTTCCGCCGAAGGAAATTGCAGATGCACTGGAACTCGGAAATAACGAGCCGGTCATCCGGATTGCCATGGTAGCCTATCTCTCCGACGGACGTCCGTTTGAATACACACTTTCACATAAGAATCCTAAGAAATATCTTCTTGAAATAAAATCCTACCGCTGAATCATAAAATATTAATACTATTCGATGACTACCCGGTCACCTGTCTGATAATCAGGATAATCGCCTTTTACATGTACCGTTCCGGGAAGCGCTGCCTTCCCGGCCCCGTCAAAACGCACCGTACAGTGTCCAAGGTCTGAAAATGTTTCTTCCACCTTGCCGCCCACGGCTGTGACCGGATAACTGCTCTCCCCGATTTTCAATACGTCACCCGAACATATGGTGACTGTGTCCCGGGGTTCTTTTATGAGTACGCTGTAATCTTCAAGTCCTCCGCTCGCGCGCTGTCCGAAAAAGATCAAAATCTTTTCATCCCGAAAGTCTCTTGCCTGATCACCGATTCCCATAATTTCCGTCTCAAATTTCATTGTTTTTCCCCCTTAAAATACAAGCTGTCCAACAATGACCGCTATAATGATTTCAATCGGTGCCACGATAAATTTAGAGAACAGGACTGCTGATACTCCCACCTCAACGGTTTCGGGCTCCGCCTCACACAAAGACATTCCTACCGGAATAAAGTCTGCGCCGCAGGGCTGATGAATGGTAAACACTGTGGGCAGTGCCATCGTCAGCGGAACTGCACCGGTACTGATCAGCCCTCCGATGAGAGCCCCGATTACCTGCGGGATAACCGCTCCCGGTCCGATGATCGGAGAGAGAAGCGGGAAGGTAATAATCAGTCCCATGACCACCAGTCCAAAAGGAGATGTTGCAAGGCCAGATAAAGCATTTGCAATGATATTTCCCACTCCTGTACTCGTGATCAGTGTAAATACCGTTGATACAAAGATCAGGAAGGGGATAATTGTCTCAAGACAGAGTTTAAATGAGTTTCTTGCCGCCTGAACAACTGTCATGACAAACTTTCCGATCGCCGAAGCGACCATCGTCATAAAATTAGAAACTGCTTTCATATGTTTACTCCTTTCCTTTGCTTATTCCTCTGCGGTGACGTTTTTCACATTTGAGCCGGATACATACAGGCCCTCTTTGCAAAAGGAACCGAAAGGACCGCTTGGACCTGTTGGATTCAGGTTGATGGTCTTAAGTCCTTTTTTAGGAAACATTCCCAGGCGGAGACTTCCCCCGCAGTTTACGATCACACATGCCGTCTCGGCGTCCGGAACCGGTTTACGGAAACCGTCCACTGCCTCTCCCCCGATCACCTCGGCAATCTTTTCGGCTAACGGGTGGATTCCCGCACCTGTCATACATACAACTTTTGTCCTTTTACCTTCTGCACTAATTTCCAACGGAGTACCGTATCCTCCGCCTCCTTTTGAAACAATCGCTTTTGCCATATCTGCAAACCTCCTATATAGATGATACATTTATTGTTCTCAGCATTTTATCAGCACGCTTCTCCGTGTTTCCGTGCTTCAATCTCATCCCAGTCAATGCCCTGGCGCTTGGCCATAATACCGTTTACTGTCTCGATTGTCAGACCGATCAGTGAAGAGGTACACATTCCTACCAGAAACGTACATACCGCCAGCAGTCCTCCTGCCTGTGTGCCGTACATCTTGACGACTCCCTCATATACACCCAGCCATACGTACATTTCTGCAGGATTCACATGCGGAAACAGACACATCATAGGAGCCATATTGGTACGGTTTGCCACTTCAAAAAATGCAGCTTTATACTTTTCTTTCAGGTAACGTCCGAATGTAAATACGATCGGGCTGCTCACAAAGAAATTTCCCAAATACGGAAGTACCGTGTAGCGGGTAAAGAAATTTCCTGTCAGTTTCTGCGCAAACTTGTCAAAACGCTCCTCCCCTACTAAACTTACAATCGCATTGAGAACGGTCAGTGCGATCAATGCCATGGGAAGGATGCTGTACATATTGTCGATGAAAGTCGTTCCGGCTGCCCTGAAAAATCCTGTCAGCCCTTTTGCGGCAGTAACCAGCGCTGTAATGATACCGGGCAGTTCAAATGCCGTTTCGTTCACCGCTGCTCCAATTTCTAAAAGCATATTTTTTCCTCCTTTTACTTTTTGCAAAGAGCAGAGCTCTTCGCATTTCTAGGCGATATCAAAATCTTTCTTGTATTTTGAGATGGCCATATCAACCCACTCGCCGGTGATCGGTTTTGCATTGATGATCGTATACCTGAGTCCTTCATGTTCCGTGAAATCACGCAGTGTGAGCAGACCGGTGCGCAGCTGTTCTTCCGTGATGTCCAATCCCTTCAGCGTAACGTCAATCCCCAGGCGTTTCAGCATCATGAGCGCCCGTTCATGTTGATTGTCCTGGAACAGTGACATAAAATAAACGGTCAGGCCGATGATCTGTCCATGAAGAAACGGCTTTTTGCAGACAAATTCCATATTGTCGAAGAAAGCATGCTCACTGGCACTCTCCCACATGGTATGGTTCATCTTCGCGCTGTGTTCGGCTATCCAGCGGAAGGCTTCACACATAAAATAGATGCCTTCGTCATTGACTTCACGGATATTATCAATATTCTCAGACAACATTCCCAGAAGATATTGTGCTCCGTCACTTATTTCCTGGGAGTACGCGTGGCTTTTTGTAACCATGCTGTTCAGTTTCCAGTCATAAGAAGCTGTCAGACATGCCAGCAGATCTCCGGCTCCTGAGACATTTAAGTACTTTGGCGCTCCTTTAATAATGTCAAAATCTATGTAGATGGCTTCCGGGAAAATACGTCCCATATAAGTAACCACATTGTTGACTCTCATCGCAGATTTATAACAAAACGCTGCGTTGACAGACAATACAGTCGGAACACTGTGAATCTTCTTTCCCAGGTGTTCTGCCATCCATTTGCCGGCATCGATTGCCATTCCGCCGCCCATTGCTACAACTGCGTCCACACCCTCATAATCTTTCACGTCATTTTCCAGCGTGGCAACTTCAACATTTTTTACTATATATACTTTATGTTCATTTTTTAACTGATCCTTATATTTTTCATACACAAATCCATCGGCTACAACCAGATAGTTATTCAGACCTTCTGTCAGTTCCGGCAGCAGATTTCTGCCGTAAACCAAACGGAAACGGTCCCCAACATGCGGAAACATCATTTTACGATTCCTCCTTTTAAGAGAGTTGAGTGCAACGATGATATGTGTTATAGTAAAGTCAGGTATTGTATTGATTACTATATACATATCATTTTCTATACGGTGTCTGTCCCAAAGACACTGTATCTTTCAAAGTTGATTCCGTCAGAAACCTTTGGGGAGGCTTCTGCGGAATCAATTTTTAGGTTCAGGCTTTATATCCTGCAGCAGCAGCCAGTTCTTCGTCGATTACCACTGTAACATCCCTGTGCATTTTCAGCATCGTAGCCGGAACTTTGCAGGTAACCTCATCATTTGTGAGCAGCGCTTTCATAACCGGCACCTTATTTTCCCCTGTCACGATCATGACAATTTTTTCTGCCTTCATAATATCTCCGATCCCCATTGTGATGGATTCTCTCGGCACATCATCCGGTGAAACAAAGAAACGGGAGTTAGCCTCAATGGTGCTCTCATCAAGTTTTTCAATATGTACTCCGGCAGTAAGTTTCTCCCCCGGCTCATTGAAACCGATATGTCCGCTCACTCCGACTCCGAGAAGCTGGAGGTCTACCATTTTATCTCCGTACAGCTTTTCATTAAATACTTTAATCTCATCTTCCGGTTTGTTCATGCCTGAAGGGCAGTATGTTTTTTCTTTATCAATTTCAACCTGATCGAAAAACCAGCTGTCCATGCACTGACGGTAACTCTGCGGGCTTGACGGGTCCATTCCAATGTATTCATCCAGATTGACCGTTGAGATTCCGGAGAAATCAACTTTCCCTTCCTTGTATGCGTCAACCAAAAACGGATAAACATTTTCTGCAGTTCCGCCAGTTGCCAATCCCAATTTAGAAGACGGGTTTTCCTTAACCTGTTTGATGATCTCTTCAGCTACTGTCCTGCAAGATTCTTCATAGCTCTTTGTCACAATAATTTTCATGATAGTGTACTCCTTTTCTTATAATCTTCAACAATATGCTTTTTGGACCTGTCCACAAGTAGATTCTACTACACATGTCCAGAAAAAGCAATAGCTTTTATTAAGATTATTTTCAATTTATATTTTTTTATTTATATATATCGCTCTATAAACTGCATATATTCAGCATTTATCTGTATTTTTTTCTTGTCTTGACCTAAAAACAAATTAATGCTATACTATGTCCTCGCACAGTATCTGGATAATCCAATCATTTTGGATAGGTTCAGTTTAGTGCTTCAGAGCAGCCCGTATTTCTTTTTGGGAGGATCTTAAAATGGACAGAAAATTTATGTCAGTCAAACATTGCATCTTAGAAAAAATCGATAAAATGTCACCGAATGATAAACTTCCATCTGAACGTGACCTGATCGGAGAGTTCGGCTTTTCACGCCCCACGATCCAGAAAGCGTTATCCAGCCTGGAAAACGACGGCATCATTTACCGGGTCCCGCGCCAGGGTTCCTTTGTCTCGGACCGACGCCTGCGCAAGTCATTGAATAAACTCAAAAGCTTTCCGGAAGATCTCAGATCCGGCGGTGACATCCCTTCCACACGCCTGATTTCCTTTGAAACCACACAGGCAAATGAGACCGTGGCGGAAAAATTGGATATCTGCACAGGCGATCCGGTATATTCTCTGGTCCGCCTTCGCTGCAAAAACGGTGACCCTATTATTTACGACCGCTCTTACTTTACACCTTTTTCCATCAAAGATATTACCTGCGGTGTATTGGTCGATTCTATTTACAGTTTTATTGAAAAAAATGGTATGAAAATATCGATGGCTCAGGAAACCATCAGTGCCGTGATCCCGCCGGAGGATATTGCCCGGGCTCTGGATCTTAAGTCAAATGAACCTGTCATCAAGATCGAAATGACTGCTTTCCTCTCCGACGGCCGGCCGTTTGAATATACAATTTCGCACAAAAATCCAAAGAAATATCTGCTTGAACTGCAGTCCTACCGATAAAAAACAGGAAGAAATTCTTTTTCATGAATCTCTTCCTGTTCTTTGAATTCTATTAAATTTTCCCCTGTCTCTTCTTATCCCTGTTTAAACTTCTCCCTGCTGTTTAAGACCATCCTCCAGATATTCAGCTGCCATCTGTTTTGCCTGTTCCAGCCTTGTAAGCTTCTTCTTTTGTGACAGATTCTCTATAATCTCCAGATAGTTGGTTTCTTTGAGTTCCCGGTCTTCCCGGAATCCGGAAAACACCGAATTGCCGCTTGTCTGATACCCGCACACAATATTCCCCTGCAGATCGGTAACTAACACATAGGCGCGGTTCCCCCGCCAATGACGGGCCATCCCGACACTGGATACCGGACCGGAACGTTTGATTTCCATAAGCTGCTTATTCAATTTGTGAATCTGGGGCAGCGCCATCAGTTTGCTGACAATGGCCATTGCTAAAAACAGTAATACGACACCAAATAAATTTCCATTCATAAAGACTACCTCCTCAGAAAACCGATCAACATCTGTGCTTCAACATATGGACATATCCATATAGCAACCTAAAAATCACATATTTATAAGTGTTTTGATTTATATTTTTAACACCGAAACATAATTTTTCATTTTGGACATGTCCAATATCAATTATATTGTATATGATTTGGTCATTGAATGCAACCGTTTTCTGAACCGGTATTATAAACATCGTTCCGTCATTCTTTTTTCTAAAGCATCAGCCGATATATCTTCTCCACATCTTCCTCCCCAAGCCTCACAAATTTTCCGACGGTTCCTTTCCGTCCGTTTCCATAGCAGGCAGTGTGTGCCATCTTTTTGATATCTTCTTCCTTTGCCCCGATCTCTCCGAAGTTCAGCGGCATGCCGATGGATCTCAAAAAGTTTTTAAGTGCCCGGATTCCGGCCCTGGCTGTCACCTCAGGATTTTGGAAATCCATCTGGCATCCCCATACCCTGACCGCAAGCTGGACAAATCTATTGACATCATGTTTCAGATTATAAGTCATCCAGGCAGGGACCACCATTGCCAGGCCTGCTCCGTGTGTACAGTCGTAAACTGCGGAGAGTTCATGCTCAATGTCATGGCTTCCCCAGTCCTGTTCCCGCCCCACGCCGCAGCTGTTATTGTGAGCCATCATTCCTGCCCACATAATATTTGCTCTCGCCTGGTAATCGTCCGGGTCGGCGATAACCTTGGGTGCTTCATGAATCACAGACAGCAGCAGACCTTCGATCAGCCGGTCTGTGACCTCCACGTTTTCCGTATTTGTAAAATACCGTTCAAACAAATGGGCCATAATATCCGTAATACCTGCCGCAGTCTGGTATGCCGGAAGCGTCTGGGTAAGCGCAGGATTCAGAACGGAGAATTTCGGACGAAGGCCCTCTCCCGTGGCTCCTCTTTTCAGCATTCCTTCTTCCTTTGTAATGACAGAATCCGGACTTCCCTCACTTCCTGCGGCAGCGATGGTAAGAACGGTTCCGACAGGGAGTGCCTTTTCCACTTTCTTTCCCTGATAATAATCCCAGAAATCGCCGTCATAGACAGAGCCCGCGGCAATGGCTTTGGCAGAGTCGATCGTACTTCCTCCTCCCACTGCCAGCACAAAATCCACATGCTCCTTCCTGCAGAGCTCAATACCTTCATACACCAGCCCGCTTCTGGGATTTGGTTTCACCCCTCCCAATTCTACATAAGAAATGTCTTCCTCCTCCAGGGACTTTTTGACACGGTCCAAAAGGCCGGAACGCACAACGCTTCCGCCGCCGTAATGGATCAGCACCCTGCTGCCGCCAAACCTCTTTATATAACTTCCGGTATGGTTCTCCTCCCCGTTTCCAAAAGCAAAATACGTTGGGCTGTAAAACGTAAAATTCTCCATGCTGTGTTCTCCTTTCCCGAACTGTCTTTTCAGATTCTAAGAGGATTATACCAGATTTCCATTTCTTTTAAAAACTTGTACTCTGTCTCTGTATTTTTTCTAAAGTTGTTGTCTCATAAGGCCGCAGAGTCAGCTGCCCGTTTCCTGCTTTTACGCCTTCATAATTTCCTAAAAGCTTCCGGTATCCTTCTGTATCCACCCTAAGAACATATTCCTGATCAGTCAGATTGTTTAAAACAATCAGTTCCTCATTGCCGTAAAACCGCCGGTACGCCAGGACTTCAGGCCGTTTTCTGAAGAGGAATTCGATTTTCCCGTCAGATATAACTTTTTTCTCTTTTCTCAGACTGATCAGTTTTTTATAAAATGACAGGACAGAATTTTGATCCTTCTCTTCTTCCTGTACATTGATCTTTCGGTAGTTTCCGGTATGGATATCCATGGCAGAGAGGATGAAAATCCTGCGTTGGTACTGCCGGACCACTGCATCGGCGTGCGGCTGTTATCCCTGGATCTGGCCCTCAGCACTTCCTGCGCCTCCTGCTCCGTCTTTCCCTGTTCTCTCATGATCCGGTAATAATTCAGGCTTTCCACATCCCGGTACTGTCCGATCTCCGTATAGCCTGGATTTGTCATACCGATCTCTTCTCCCTGGTAGACATAAGGGGTTCCTCTGAGCAGGTGGATACAGGCAGCCAGCATTTTGGCAGACTGGCTCCAGTAGTTTCTGTCATTCCCAAGTCTTGAAACGATCCGCGGCTGATCATGATTACACCAAAACACCGCATTCCATCCGCCGTGTTCCTGCATATTGAGCTGCCAGTCCTCCAAAAGCCTTTTCAGCTCAATCAAATCCGGTTCCATCAGTTCCCATTTTTCTCCGTTCTTATAATCGATCTTCAAGTGGTGGAAATTAAAGCACATGGAAAGTTCTCTCTTCGGGTTGTGAATACCGGATACAGTTTTCAATGGTTGTGGAAGACATTTCCCCCACAGTAACCATTTCCTGAATCTCTGTATCCCGTACCAGTTCCTTTAAAAACTCGTGGACACGGGGACCGTCCGTGTAAAATCTCCGGCCGTCTCCTTCTATGTCATCTTCAAAAACTTTTGGTTTTGAGATCAGATTAACAACATCAAATTAAGACCTCTGCTGCCCGCTTCCCGGATCAGTTCCTCCAAATCTTCCATGGACCCGAACAGCGGATCAATCGTATAATAATCCGAAATATCATAACCATTGTCATTCTGAGGCGAGGAGAAAAATGGTGTCAGCCAGAGATAATCCACTCCCAGCTCACTGAGATAATCAAGTTTTTGTGTCACTCCTTTTAAATCTCCAAATCCATCATCATTAGAATCGTTGAATGATTTCGGATAGAATCGAAAGAGACCTGGGCATGCAGATTGTCACAAGTAAAAGGAAGATGACGGTAGAGCACAGCACCCAGATTGACGAAAAATATATGGATCTTGGCGACTACAACTGCCTTACAGTCATCACCAGCCAGACATTCAATGCGGACGGCATCATGTTTGAGTATACCCAGTCAAGGCACCGTCCGGACTACTTCTGTTTTCAGGATACGGCAGTGAGGAGACGGTGACAAATACACTCACAACAAAAAGAACAGGGATTTCATTGAAAACATTCAAAATCCCTGTTCCTATAAACTTTGGCTAAACTAATTTAAAATCTACGTTCTCTTTTTTTGGAGCAAAATATCCTTTGATACAGTTTGGGTTTCGGACACAGATTTGAATATGTGTTTTTTCATAAAACCCAGAATTAGGATAAATTCTCTTTCCTTCAATAAACGCTCCTCTAACACTGTCATATTCTTCTGTATTCATTTCTTCTCCAAATCTATGAATACGCTCTATAACAGCGCAATCCAACTCTCTTATTAATAAATCTGTATTTTTTCCGATATTTTTATTAATAGGTAGCTGTACATGAAATTGCTTACATTCTTCAACCAAAATATCATATCCGACTTTTAAGACTTCTCTGGATGAAAAATCCATCAAATCCAAGCAAAATCCTAAGTCAAGTACAGTACCTATAACCTCTGCATCTTCTTTTTTATAATGATTTAATGCCCAGTCCATTGCCCGGTCATAGCTGTTCTCCCAAAAATAAACCCCATTTCCAAGCCAGTCGTATGTATTATTGCTGGGTTCTAATTCCTGATGATGATACAATACTTGTTCAAAGGTATCTTTTGTACATCCATGAAATCCCAGAACTAAATTTGGAGAATGATGATACATTTAACGCTTCTCCTGTTTTTTGCTGTATATATACCGACTAGTTAATTTTCCGTCAGCATCAGCGATTCCTGCTTTTATAAGATTATTCCCTGAAACCCTCCTTGCTTCTTCTTTAGACATTGCGCGTAGCCGCTTTAAGTATAGATTCATTTCATTTGCCTGCCTCTTATAAACCTTATCCATAGTTCCTGCAGTCATAATATCACCTTCTCTTTTGGGATTATTATTTTTATCTATATAATATTTGTTCTTCATAAAAATATCATATAGTATTTAATTTGTAGAATCCTGTCATTTAAAGTATAAATCGTTCGGCAAAAAAAGTCAATTACTCAAACATTGTTTTTTGCTTATTTTTTCCATTTTTTACTTAATCAACTATTTCTTAGGATTGATACCTATATTGGCAGCCTTTTTTTATTCCTGTATTTTCGCCCATAACTCAATATAGCAGTCATTCTGCATGGGCCTGAAATACTTCTGCATCAAAACAGGCTCCGGAATTATTCCTTTCTCGGGCAGCCAGACATCATACAAATATCTGCTGGCTTTATACAAAGCCTCTGAGACAAGGGTTTCAAAATCTTCCGCATCATAACTGCACACAATATATCTGCCTTTCGGCATAATTCTTTCCTCAGGGCCACGGTCATTTTCCCGTTTCTCCGTCCCCACAAAGTAATCAAAATATTCCGGGTCGCTGTCTGGTGTGAGGATGTCCGCGTATTCCCTGTCGGGATCGTCCGGCAGTTGTTTCCACAGTTCTGTGAGCATATTGATCTTCGGCTCTCCCAGTTCTTTTACGGACGCAGTCCTGCTCCTCCCAGTGTAAATGATATCCCGTTCCAGTTTCTTCTCTCTGATTTCCAGCACCATCTGGTCCACTGCAAGGGGAACCCCCTCCTCGATCAGAGTGTGGTTCAGCATAAGATCGGGCTTTACAAAAGCATCCAGAGTCAGATCACTTTTCCTGTACTCATCCGGCGTAATGCCGTATGTCTCCCGAAATGCCTTTGTCAGGCTGCTGTGGCCTGCAAACCCACACTCCAGGGCCACGTCGAGAATCGTGCAGCTCCGATCCCTGAGCTTTTCTGCGGATTTTGCAAGGCGTCTTAGTTTCAGATATTCATTTACATTTTTGCGGACCAGACGGTGAAACAGCCTCTGATAATAGTACTTAGACAAATGTGCCTTTGCTGCCAGAACATCTACCGAAATCTCATCTCCATAGTGTTCTTCAATATAATCCAGCGTTTTTTGTATTGCTTCCCAAGCGTACATATTCTTCCTCCTGATTCTTTGTGATATAAGACAAGTCTAAAGGATGTTCAAGTTGTATGCTTGCCGTAGAATGCTCTCTTTTTCAACTTTTTCCTCTCTAAAGGAGGTGTCCTGCCGCCCCGCTGTGCCCGCAGTCGGCCAGCTGTTCATCGGGAAGCGTACACACTCTGCGCTCCTTTTCCACCAGCCGGCTTACAAACTCTGTGGACGGGGCTTTTAAAAGATCTTCGGGTGCGGCATACTGTTCAATCTTTCCGCGGTCCATGACCAGCACTTTTGTTCCAAGCTTCAGTGCTTCCGAGATATCATGGGTCACAAACATGACCGTGATTCCGGTTTTCTCATAGATCTGCCTGAGTTCAGTCTGGAGCTGTCCTCTCGTGATCTCATCCACGGCTCCGAAAGGCTCGTCCATCAGCAGGATGTCCGGCGAGGCAGCCAGGGCCCTTGCAATTCCGACTCTCTGCTGCTGTCCGCCGGAAAGTTCTGAAGGATACCTTTCTCTCATATCTTCATCCAGGCCCACGATGCCCATCCACTTCTCCACCGCTTTTTTTGTGCGCTCCTTATCCTTTTTGTTGAGCAGGTCAGGAACATAGGAGATATTTTCTTCCACCGTCATATGCGGAAACAAAACGCTTCCCTGGATGACATAGCCGATATTTCTTCTCAGGCTGATCATATCCATCTCTGAGATATCCCTGCCTTCCACAAAAATACTGCCGCCATCGGGGATTACAAGGCCGTTTACCATTTTCAGAACCGTCGTCTTTCCGCAGCCGGAGGACCCTATCACCGTCACAAATTCACCCCGCTCAACCGTCAGGTCAAAACCTTCTATGACGGTTTTTTCGCCGTATACTTTTTTAATCTGTTTGAATTCAATCGCTTTGCTCATCCGGGCCTCCTTACTTTAACAGTCCTTTGCTTTTGAGAAAATCTTCTGCCGCTTCCCTAGGTTCTTTCTTCTTCGTCTCCACTTCATAATTGATCTTTGCCATCAGCTCATCGGAGAGGATGCCGTTAAGCTTTTGAAATACCGCTTTCAGTTCCGGATGCTCATTCAGCACATCATCCCTGACTACATTTCCGCAGGAATAAGAAGGATAAAAGTTCTTGTCATCTTTCAGGACGACCACATCCGATACGCTCAGCTGTCCGTCCGTCGTAAAAATATTCATCACATCGATCTTCTTTTGTCCGATCGCTTTATATTTCAGGCCAATATCCATGTCCATCGTATTTTTAAACTTGAACCCGTAGGTCTTGCACAGAGCGTCGTAGCCATCTTCCCGCTCGAAGAAATCATACTCCGCTCCAAAAGTCAGCTGACCCGCCGCCCTCTTTAAATCTGAATAAGTCCTTAAGTTATATTTCTCCGCAGTCTCCCGGCGCACAGCCAATCCGTAGGTATTGTTAAATCCGTACATTCCAAGCCACTGCATCCCGCATTTTTCTTCATATCCGGCTTTCAGCTGTCCGAACATATCCTCTGTATAAATGCCGCTCTTTTTCAGTACCATATTCCATCCGGTTCCCGTGTACTCCGGATAAATGTCGAACTCCCCTTTTTCCATGGCCGGCTGGATATTAGAGGTTCCTCCGCCCACACCCTGGGTCAGTTCTGTGTTCAGCCCCGTCTCCTGCTCAATAAGAATACTCAGCATCTCTCCCAGGACATACTGTTCCGTCATCGGTTTGGTTGCAATATGGACAGTATCCTTCTTCTTTTGCCCCCAAAAGGCCCCAGCCGTCAGTGCTGCCGCTATCACAAGAACCAGGATCAATAAAATCCTGTTTGCCTTCCGTGCTTTCCTGTCCCTTACCTTCATTCTTTGTTCCACAAAGCCGAGAATAAAATCCATGGCCAGCGCCAGAAGTGCGATCAGAAGGCTTCCCGCCAGAGTCATCGCCCCATTGTTGGTCGTTATACCGCGGTAGATCGCCACTCCCAGTCCTCCTGCCCCGATAAACGATGCGATACCTGTAAGAGCAATGGTCATTGTGACCATATTTCTGATTCCGGACATGATGACCGGCATGGCAAGCGGAAGTTTGATCTTAAATAAAATCTGCGCCCTTGTGCTGCCCATTCCCTTGGCAGCCTCAAGGATTCCTTCGTCAATGTTGCTCATTCCCGTATGCGTATTTCGCACCATCGGGAGCAGCGCGTATACGGTCAGAGCGATCACCGCAGTGGCATTTCCGATTCCGGAAAATGGGATCAGAAATCCCAGCATGGAGATCGATGGAATCGTATAGAGAAAATTGATCAGTCCAAGAGCCGGTTTTGCATACCTTTGATACTCACTGATCAGGATTCCCACGACACCTCCAAATATAATCGCAATAAAAATAGCAATAAGAGAAATTTCAAGGTGCTCGAAAGCCAAGCCCATGAAAAATCCGCTCCGCTGTGTTAATACGTTCCACATTTGATGCAGCATAGACTATCCATCCTTCCTTTGAATTGCGCCCGCAGGACACTGTTCCTTACAAAGTCCGCAGTGCAGGCAGTGTTCCTGCTGTATTTTATAAGGCTTTCCCTCACTGATGCATTGCTGGGGACATACGTCTCTGCACGTCCCGCAGCCGATGCAGGCTTCTGTGATCAAAAAGCCTTTTTCTTCTTTTTTCATTGTGCCGATGGTGAAGCGTTCCCTGTAAATCGGAACTTTCCCCAGATCGAAAAACTCCAGCCAGCCGTCCTCGATGCAGAAAGCCTCCGAGATATAACGGCTTTCCCCCGGATACACATCGTTCATCATCGGGTTTTCCTCAAAGATCCGGTCAATCCACATTTTTTGATCCGAAAGCTTTTTCACCGGGCCGGAGAGCCGCACCATCTGAAATTCTTTATTCATTCCTGTAATGGCTGTATATTCATTTGCCATCAGCTGTCGGTAAAAGTCTTTCCCTCTTTCCGTACAAAAATACAGCTTTTCTCCCTCTGCGATCATGACATCGATGATGCGCACCTGGGGATGTCCTTCTTTATCGACCGTTGCGAAGGCCACATCTTTGATCTCTCTTAATAATTTAATACACTCTTCTGCTGTCATCCCTTTATCCTCCTTTGTGACTGCCCAGATTCTAACCACATGATAATTCCCCGATCTCCAAACGTAAAGTACGCACAAAAAAGTAGGATGGTTACCGCCAGGAAATCTGGTATCTTTCGGATACCATAAAATGCAGAAAGGAGCGGCTAACTCTGATTAACCGCTCCTCACTATTCTTCACTGATAATTTCAGCTTTAAAGACATTGATCGTATCCGCGTCAGGACAACAGAACACCGCCGTTCCTTCCGGCTGACCCGGAATGGTTCCCCCGTATCTTAAAATATCAACATACGGAAACGCCACATGCATAGCCATCGGACAAAGCCGGCCCCTCTCCGTATCAAAATCAAAACTGTCTCCGACCCTGTGTCCCCGGTGACAGCCGTGATCCCCTTTTCTTTCGACCAATGTAAGTTTAATCTTCGGACGACTCAAAATTAAGCACCTCCAAATTTTTCTCAATCGGTATTCCCTTAAATTTATCAGCTGTTTCATGGTTAATAGCAATCAGCTGTCTGACCGCAGACATAGCTCTCTGCGCCGCTTTTTCAAGCGCTGTTCCATTCAGCACCTGGCTTGCGAGAATGGCTGAAAATATATCTCCGGTTCCGGGAAAGCGAACCGGAATCTGTTCAAACGGAAGCTCAGACACCGTATCCGTCTGATGATCATAGATCAAAACAAAATCCCCGGCCTCCGTCTTTACACTCGTGATGACGATAGATTTCGCACCAAGCTTTCTGAGCTTTTTGAGAATCTCTCTGCCCTCTCCCTGGGTAATGACTTCCTTTCCCTGACACATACCCGCCAAAAAGCTTGCTTCCGTCAGGTTCGGCACAATCACATCGGCCAGGGAACACAGATCTCTCATATAGCCGACGGTTTTTTCTTCAATTCCATTGTAAAGCTTTCCTTCATCTCCCATAATGGGATCGACAAAAATCCAGGTTCCTTTCTTTTTCTGCTCTCTCAGATAGCCTGAAATCAGTTTCACCTGCTCTTTGGAAGCGATAAATCCCGTGCAGACGGCGTCAAAAGAAAATCCCAGTTCCGCCCAGACTTTCATCGTCTTCCTCATATACTCAGTGGTCTCTAATATCTCGAACTTTCCATAGTCGAGAGTGTTTGAGACCAGTGCAGTGGGAAGGTTATATAAATTAAGTCCGGCGTGGGTCATGACCGGCAGCATGGCAGACAGGGCCACTTTGCCGTAACCGGCCAGGTCATTGATCAACAGTATTTGGTCTTTCATGTAATTCCTCATCTTTCCCTACTCTATATTTTTTTCCAAAACACTTATGAGCCGCTTGTAGTCAATCGGTTTTGAGACATGATCATTCATGCCTGCTGCCAGTGCCTTAGCCATATCCTCCGCAAAGGCATTGGCTGTCAGAGCGATCACCGGAACCTTAAGAGCCTGGGGATGTGTGCTGCTCCGGATCTCTTTTGCTGCGGTGTATCCGTCCATGACGGGCATCTGCAGATCCATAAGGACTGCCTGATAATATCCGGGTTCAGAGGCCAGAAACATATCCAGAGCTTCCTTTCCATTTTCTGCGTTTTCAACCGCGAAGCCCGCTTCGGTTAGTATGGTTTCCGCAATCTCCATATTAAGTTCATTGTCTTCTACCAGCAGAAGCCGTTTGCCCCTGAGTCTGTCCGAGCACCTGGTATCAGACCCTGGCCCATCCTGAATTTCAAATCCCGCCATCCTGTGCTCCGCAACCTGATCCGAATCGGCGATCTTCAGATTCAGAGTGACGATAAAACGGCTTCCCTGACCCTTCCGGCTTTCTGCCTGGATATTTCCGTTCATCGCAGAAACGATTCCCTGGGCAATGGACATTCCAAGCCCTGTTCCCTGTACTCTGCGGACCTTGGAATCATCCGCCCTGGAAAACGGTACAAAAATATAGTTAAGAAAATCCGGGTCCATTCCGATACCGTTATCCTCCACAGTAAAGACAAAGCTTGCCGCCCCAGGCGTACGGCCAGTAACCTCCTGGACTTCAACGATGATCCTGCCCCCGTTCTGGGTGTACTTTACAGCGTTCGTAATCAAATTGATCAGCACCTGCCTGATCCTCCCCGCGTCACCGATAAAATCAGTGTGGACTACATCCACAGTTCTGAATAAAAGCTCCTGGCCCTTCTGCAGTGCTTCCGGACGTGTCATTGAGTTAATATCCGTGATCAGTTCCCTCAGACAAAACGGTTCTTCTGTCAGTTCGATCTTTCCCTTTTCTATCTTCGACATATCCAGAATCTCATTGATCAGATCCAGCAGGTGGCTGCTCGACATGTCTATCTTTGTGAGACATTCCCTCACTTTTTCAGGATCATTGATCCTGGATGCGGCAATGGAGGTCATGCCCATGATCGCATTCATCGGAGTCCTTATATCATGGGACATCTGGGCCAGAAAACTGCTTTTTGCCTCATTGGCTTTCTTGGCGGCCTCGTACGCTGCCAGCAGCGCCTTTCTGTTTCTCTCTTCCTGCTCTTTCTCCTCCTCTACGCTGTGGGCAGCCAGGATGACTTTTACCGGAATTCCGTTCCGGCTCTCCGCCAATATGATATGGATGCGCATCCATCCGTAACACCCGTCATAGTCCCGTCTGAATTCCCTTGCATAAATCGTTTCCCCGGCACCAATCCTCTGCCGTATGGAATCAACAGAGAGCTCTGCTGCGAATTTATCCCTCTCATATTCATGGATCAGTTTCATGTACGCTGATTTGAGTTTTTCATAGCGGTCGCTGCCGTCCAAATACCCCTCCAGATCTTTTCTGATACTGAAAGACTGGAACGACTCATCTGCCAGATCCACATAAAACACAGAGTGATAGAAGGATGAGAGTCCCTTGATAATATTTCTCGACTCAAAGTAAAGCTTCTTCTGCTTTTCTTCCTCATATTCCTCCATCTTTTGTTCATTGATATTCATATTGGCAAAGACAACCTTCGTCACCTTTCCGTCTCTCATCTCAGCAATACTGAAACGGGAGCGCACCCAGCCCAGACGATCCGGATATATCCTGCGGAAATCTACATCATATACAGGATTCTCCTCAGACAGAGTCTGTCTCAGAAACTCAGGACTGCCGGCTCTCTGCATCTTCTCCCGATCTTCTAAAAAGACATGCTCCCGCACAAACTTCCCATAATAGCTTTCAAGGCTGCCTTTCGGAAACTCTCCCTTCCTGTAAATAGTATCCTCCTGCCAAATGGCTTCCTGCATATCCTCCTCCAGATCAAACAAATAGATCGAATAATAACACTCGCAGAGATTGGAGAGCACATTTTCCCGCAGCTGGGATTCTTTTTTATCATCAATGCAGCGAAGAGTCAATAAAATATGTTCTTCCAGGCTCTGCCTGATGCAGGCAGAATAAAAATTATAATAATGCAGATTCCCCTGTTCATCTGAGAGACGAAGAGTTCCCTCCAGATAATTCTTTTCCCGGTAACTCTGTCTGTCAAATATATGATCAAATATTTTCCGGTCCTCCGAAGGCATCTTCGGCTTCATCTTGCTGCGGAAGTCCGGAAACGGCCCATGTCGGTTTAATTCAGCCCATTCTCCTGATCCATGGATACAGCTGTACTCCGATTTCCCCAGATCCGCACTGATGACCAGCTGATAGATCTGCGACACCGCAACCTGAGCAGTTCTGGCACTGATCCTTTTTTCCATCTCCTGATCCTGCTCATCAAATGCCACGATCACCCATGGAAATTCCTCAGAATACCCTGTGGACGGCACAATCCTGATCTTTCTCCAGCCACCGGTCCTGCTCCGGTAGAATTCCTCAATCTGAGACGCTCCTTCCCTGATCCTTCCGGCAATATAACTGCTCTTTGATGACTCTGAAATCATCTTTTCATATGCAGGTGACGCTTCATTGGCAGCATAGCAGCTTAAAAATTCTTCATAATCAGAAAACATCTGCGTATAAACCCTGAAGGAATCTGTCGACTTGATCGTCTTATAGGTTCTGTTCTTCATGTTGCAGAGAAAAATCCCGGTATAGCTGTCGCTCAGAGTCTGTATGACTGCGTCATACTCCTGCTTGAGCATGACGGTATTGGTAATATTCTGGTGATACCCTCTTAAGCATACTCCTTCTTTGTAGCTCCAGTCCCGGACTCCTCCGCAGCGCACATAGATACGCCCCCACTTTGGATGTTCCCATGGATACTGCACTTCTGCCCGCTCATCTTTCATTATCTTTTCCACCGCAGACTCAACAATCGGACAATACTCATCCTCGATGCGTTCATACCATGCCTGATAGCATTGCTCCGGCGAAGGTTCCGATTCAAGCCCCAGCAGCTCCAGCATAGCGCTGTCGGCGTACATCCTCGGTTTTTGCCCGTCATCTAATTCGATCACCCACAGTCCTGTCTGTGCCTCCCGCAGAATCTCCTGCATTTTCTGCGTATCCCTGAAATGGTCAAGCATATCTTTTTCCTTTCCTGTTTTAGATCTATCCCATCTGTCATTAGTATAACACGGTTTATTCTCTGTGCCCATTTGCTTATAACAAAACTCAGATGATTTTCACTCCTAAGAACCGCACCAGATCCATAGCCTGCATCGGGCCGATCTTCAGCCCGCGCAGTTCCCGAAAAGTATCGGATATCATGATTCCCTCGATGTTGCTGTCCGATAAGTCGATTCCTTCCAGCTGTGTCTTAAAAAAATCGACCCGGGAAAGGTTTACTTTTTCAAACCGGACTTTTTTAAATTTGACTTCCGCAAAAAATGCTTCGCTGAAGTCAACTCCTTTGAGTCTGCATCCGTCCCAGAGTGTGCTTTCAAAGTTGGCATAGTGATAACATCCTTCTTCCACTATTGTTTTGCGGAATGTGCTCTGGCTGAAGTCCCCTCCGTCACCTTTGCATCCCGATATCTCCGTTTCTTTTAAATAGCAGGACTGAAATCTGCAGTTGGAGAAATCACAATTCACAAATTTTACATTGTAAAACATAGAACCACTGAAATCACATGATACAAACCTGCATTTTTTGAAGCAGACATGATTAAATTCCACCTTCACAGGCATTTCCAGACACAGGGTCTCTCCTTCATAGTTTTTTTGTATCAGCGGCTCTTCCTCGGCCGCCGCCTTTATCACATCGTCTTCCAGCATTCCAAGCCTCCTTTTGTCACTCCTTTTCTGCCGCCACGATCAACATCATAGGACGGCGCATTTCATCCCGCATACCCGGCAGATCCAGCATTTCCTCCGGCGGCTTGGGTTCTGTGATATGTCTCAGCACAAAGCCATGCCGCAGCAGTGTATTCAGATATGTCGTCAGCGTTCTGTGGTATTTTACTACCTGTTCTCCGAGAAAGACCGCATCCCTTTTTCCCTCAAAAAAATACCGGTCCACAGGGAAATGCAGAATCTCTCCATCTTCGTCATAATACCAGTCCTGACTTCCATATGAAGTAAATACGGGATGTTCTGCCGAAAACACAAACTTCCCGCCCGGCACAATCCATTGGCTGATCTTTTCTGCCAGCGCTTCAAAATCCTTCACGTAATGGAATGCAAGTGAGCTGATGACCACATCAAACGATTCCTTTGGAAAGTCCAGATCTTCCATGGCACATCTTCGGTACCAGATCTTTTCATGGCTGTTTTTTTCACCTGCTGTCTCCAACATTTTTTCTGAAATATCAATGCCTGTCACAGATTCAGCCCCATGTTCCGCCGCATAAATGCAGTGCCATCCGTAACCGCATCCCAGATCCAGAACTCTTTTTGAAGCAAAATCAGGCAGGACCTTCTGAAGCTCAGACCATTCCCCGGCACCTTTAAGCCCTCTTTTTGAACGGTCCATCTGACTGTATTTCAGAAAAAATTCCTCGTTGTCATATTTATTTTCTTTCATAATCCTCCCGGCACCTCCATAGCCGCATGACCTGCTCCGCCGCAGCCGCCATATTCTTCTGTGCATATTCGGGTTCCATGGCTTTTCCGATCGTCACTGTCTCTCTCAAAATCGGAAAGAAAGCGTCGATCCCGCGGCTGTTGCACTTCAGCGCATCTTCTGCAATGCATCCCGCAAATGCAATGACAGGCTTGTTATATTTTTTTGCCAGCTCTGCCACACCCACCGGTGCCTTTCCCATTGCGGTCTGGCCGTCCAGCCGTCCTTCCCCTGTGATGACCAAACCGGACTCCCGGATATATTCTTCCAGCCTGGTTTCTTCCAGCACAATTTGGATTCCGGATTTCAAGACCGCATTTGTAAATGTCAGAAAAGCGAATCCAAGCCCTCCGGCGGCGCCGGTTCCCGGCTGTTTCGGATCAGCGCCGCAAAACTTCTCCCCCGCAAGCTCAGCATAGCCTTCAAGCCATCGGTCCATATCTTTTATCATCAGAGGATCAGCCCCTTTCTGGGGTCCGTAGACCGCACTGCACCCACGATCCCCGCACAGAGGATTGGTCACGTCACATGCAATCTCAAACTTACATTCACTTAATTCCGGAAGCACGCTGGTGTCCGTGATTCTCTCAAGCTCAGCGAGTCCTCTGGCTCCAAAAGGAACCTGCTCTCCCTCGGCATCCAGGAATCCGTATCCCAAAGCCTGAAGCATCCCAATCCCGCCGTCATTGGTTGCGCTTCCGCCAATTCCAATGATGAATTTTCGGCAGCCTTTCTGCACGGCATCCCGAATGACTTCTCCAACGCCATAGGTTGTTGTGTACATCGGATTTCTGTCTTTTTCAGGAACCAGCGTGATTCCGGCTGCCCCGGACATTTCAATAACAGCTGTGCCGTTTTTTTCAATCATACCATAACTGCACTCCACGGGCTCCCCGACCGGTCCGGTAACGGTAATTCTCTCTTCTTTGCCGCCCATACCGCAGACCAGTGCTTCCACCGTTCCTTCACCTCCGTCTGCCAGCGGCCTTACCTGCACTTCTGCTTCAGGATATACACGCAGAATACCGTCTGATACAGCCTGTCCCGCCATCATAGAAGACAGACTTCCCTTAAATGAATCCATAGCAACTGTTATTTTCACCCGAACTACCTCCTGCTTTTTAAATCCGTAAAAGCACGCGCTTCCCTCATTCTGTGCCGACTCTTTGTGATAATTGTAGCAAATACACTGTTTAAAAGCAATTACGGGACTGCGCTCTCAAATGAGTAATCTTGAACCATACTGCGAAAAAGAACCGATTCCTCCGGAAACTTTCCAGAGGAATCGGTTCTTGGTCTTTCTTCTAATTACACATTGTCTCTGTCAGTAAAGGTACAATCTTTCCTTTCACCACATCTACGAGTCCCCGGTCCGTAAGTTTCAGGGCCGGACTCACCGGAAGACCCAGCGTACAGAGGGACATGATCGGATTATAGTGACGGTACCCCAGCTCCTCAAGGCTTTTTCTGACCCGGCTCAGTTTCACACCAATTTCGTCCGCCGAAAGTTCGGATAAGATCCCGCAGACCGGCAGCGGAAGCTCTGCTTTTACCTGCCCATTCTGCACCGTGCAGATCCCGCCGTTTTGCTTCAGAATCCTGCGAACGGCCACGAGCATATCGTCCGGATTGGCTCCGATCACCATCAGATTGTGGTGGTCATGGAAATATGTCGTGGCAGCGGCTCCCCGCTTTATACAGTCACCGGTCACAAATCCAAATCCGATATTTCCGTTTTTCCCGTGGCGTTCCAGCACCGCTGCCAGCATACATCCGCTGTCCTGCCATTGAAGCTTTCCGCCTTTCACCTGCATCTGTACTCTGCGCTCCCCGGTCTGTGTACGCCCGTCATTTACTTCAATCACACGGACTTCCGCTTTCCCGTCATCCATTTCCAGCCGGGGTTCTATCTGTCCGGCAGATATACTGTCAAGATGAACACTCCGGTAAAAATGGTCCGGGAACCGGTACGGCTCTGTCTTCTTACCCGGCTCACCGAGATGATAGATCTCCCTGCCGTCCTTAAATACATAGTCCGGCTCAAAAGAGGCGCAGTCCTCCGCCTTTACCAGCTGGAAATCCGCCTTTCTTCCCGGCGCCAGCGACTCCCGGTCTCTTAAATTCATCCTCCCTGCCGGGGTATAAGAGGCACAGTAAATCGCTTCATTCAATGGAAATCCCATCTCCACGGCTCTCCTGACCACATAATTCAGCTGCCCCTGTTCTTTCAGCTTATCTGCCATCGTATCGTCTGTCACAAAACAGCAGTGCTCATACAGGCGGTGTTCTCTTATATAATCAAGAATCTCCGGCCGGAGCATTTTCTCCTGCAGTTCCACGAACATTCCATTCTGAAAACGCTCTTTTATTTCCTGAAGCGTGTGCTCCGTGTGATCGCCGTCGATCCCCCGGTATAAAAATTTTGCCAGATCCAGTCCAACCAGGGAAGGACAGTGTCCTTCTATGACGGCCTGAGGAACTTCCTCCTCCAGGTAATCGAGAAACTTCGTGATCTCAAGCTCGTCTCCCTTAACGATCTGCCGGTAGTTCATGACTTCTCCCACACAGACAACCCCGTCTTCCTGCATGAGCTGCTTCATCTGTGCAAGACCGATCACCCCGCCCGTGGTCTCCAGCTCCTCGTTGGTAGACGGTACACTGCTTGGAATCCCATAATAAATATCAACAGGAGAATCCTTGGCTCCGTTGATCATCTCATGAACCCCTTCAACCCCCATCACATTGGCGATCTCATGGGGCTCCGACACCAGGGTAGTGACACCGCATTCTGCCGCCCGTTTTCCAAAGGAGGCCGGAGTCATCATGGAACTCTCGATGTGCATATGAATGTCAATAAACCCCGGAAGCATTTTCAAGCCGCGTCCGTCCAGCACACGAACGGCCTCAAGTTCATGCCTGTGTTCCGTGTCCACATAATAAATTTTCGTTCCCTTGATATATACATCCGCATTTATAAACTGTTTCAGATACGAATTATAGACTTCTGTATCTTCAACGAGCAAATCCACTTTCTCCATCAAAGCACCCCTTTTCTAAAGAATGGAATAGAAATACAGCAGGCACACGGCCACAAGAATCCACATGACCGGACGAATTTCCCTGCCTTTTCCAGCTGTCAGCTTCATCACCACATACGTCGGCAGGGCCGCACAGATCCCATTGGCAATGTTGTTTCCAAAGATCGTAAAAGCAATACACACAAATGCCGGAAAGGCCTCTGTTATGTCGTCAAACCGAATATTTTTCATGGCTCCCAGCATATTGATGCCGATATACATGAGGACCGGCGCCGTTGCCGCAGACGGGATCATCAGTGCAACAGGTGCCAGAATCAGGGACAGTCCGAAAAAGACAGAAGTAAAGATTACCGTAAGCCCGGTTTTGCCTCCTGCCTCCACACCCGCTGAAGACTCCAGATATGTGGTCATACTCGGCATTCCGAATAAAGCCCCAAAACTGGTCGCCACGGCATCCACCTTAAAACATTTGTCAATGCCCGGAAGGTCTCCGTTTTCATCCAGATATCCGGCCTTAGCCCCGACTCCGAGAACCGTTCCGAAGGTAGAAAAAAAGTCCGGCACAAACAGCGCGATCAGAAACGGAATATATGCAAAATTAAGCGCTCCGATAAAATCGACTCTCATGAACTGGCTTCCGATATTGGCCGGCATTGTAAACAGGCTGTCCGGCAGTGCTGTCACTCCGAACGGAATCCCCACCAGAGTCGTGAGCACAATCGCCAGGATCATATTTCCCGGAACATTTCTTGTCTTCAAAATCAGAAGGATGATAAATCCGATCACAGCTACAATCACTTCCGGTGACTTCAGATCCCCGAATCCCAAAGAATTTTTCGCCTGGTTTGCAATGATAAGGCCGCAGCTTTTTGCCCCCAGCAGTGCGATAAACAGGCCGATCCCGGCACTTACCGCATGTTTTAAGCTGACGGGAATGACTTTGACGACTGCCTCCCGAAGCCCCAGAAATGAAATCGCAATGAAGAGGACTCCGCTGAAGAAGATGACTCCGGCCGTCACAGCGGGAGAAATCCCGTCATTTGCGATCATCGCAGTGACGATCCCCACACTTCCGAGTCCCGGCGCAAGCGCGAAAGGCCTGTTCGTATAAAAAGCCATGGCGCAGGTCGTCAGGATCACCAAAAGAATCAATACCGTAAACATCACGTGTTTATCAAGTCCCGCTGACGCCAGCATGTTAGGGACCGTAGCCAGCACGTAGGCCATCGTTACGAATGTCGTCAGACCTGCTATCAGTTCTGTCTTTACATCTGTATGGTATTCAGATAATTTAAAATGCTTCTCTAACCATTGTTTCATAGTTTTTCACTCCTTTTTCTCCTATGTAAACCCTTGCTTTGTCATGTCTTTCATTGTATGCTAATCATAATTATTCGTCTAATTCATCTTGGTTATAAAAAGTATTCCATATCAGAATACTGAGAGATGATCAATTTAAAATGGCTTGACTTTGCCGGATATGGAGTTTGTTATGAATATCCACGAATTAAATTATGTACTCTGTATAGCTAAACATCAGAACCTGACGAAAGCGGCACGGGAACTTTTTATTTCTCAGCCTACTCTGAGCAAACATTTAAAAAAGCTGGAGCGGGAGCTGGGCATGAAGTTGTTTGCCCGTATAGATAACTGCTACATTCCTACCTATGCTGGCTCCCGCTACCTTAAGTATGCAGCCGGAATGCTTGCCCTCAAACAGGATTGGGAAAAGGAGCGCCTTGAGCTGTCTTCTTCAAACGACGGAGAGCTGCATGTGGCAATCCCTCTGATGAGAAGTTCCTGCATGGTTCCTGTTATTCTTCCCGTCTTCCACGAAATGCATCCAAATATCCGCGTGCATATTTTGGAAGAAACCTATGCCATACAGGAATGTCTGTTAAAAGATACCTCTGTTGATTTTGCGCTCTTTAATGAAACAAATGAGAATCCAAAGCTTTCCTATGAGTTTCTCGGAAAAGAACCGATCCTGCTGGCCGTCTCTCCTGAACATCCCCTTGCCGGCACTGCCAAGGTTAAGAACGGGAGAGAAAATGCATATCCTCCGGTCAACTGGGAAGCGATCAGAGATGAAAACTTTATTCTGCATTTTCCCGAGCAGAATACAGGAGCTATCACTGAGCGTCTTTTGAAGAAACATCATATCACTCCCCGGGTTCCTTTTTATACCCGGAATACACAGGCCGCCCTTCTTCTCATGATGAAAAACCAGGGGATCTGTTTTGCCCCGGAGACTTATATCCGCAACATGTCCTTTGAGAAGGACCCTATATGCTTTTCCCTTGAGGATGAGGAAGCATTTACATCCACCGTTCTGGCTTACCGGAAAGGAGCTTATCTGACTTCATATGCCGAGGATTTTATACAGCTGGCTAAAGATTATTTCAAATAAAAACTACGGCCATATTAATAAGACTGGCCGTAGTTTTTTGATTATTTTATTTTTCGAACCACACTCACATTTTGAATCTCTAGCAGTCCAGCTTTTTCAGCAGGCACTCCATTTCTTTGATGCCCTTTTTTCTGGGATACAATGATCTCATTCAGCAGAGGCACAAGTTCCGGACAGAGACAGAACCGCAGGGCATTCTCCGACATCCGCACGGCTCCTCTGTGATGGGGAATCATTTCCCGCATAAAATTGCAGTCGATGCTGTTGTCTGTGCATGCCGATTTCATCTCACGGAACATCTCGCTGATGATCCGGTGATTCTCATTTGTATAGCAGCGAATCTCTCTTGGATTATTGATGCACGCCTTACATTCCGGGAGTGCTCTTGTCATATTCTGAATACTTTTTTCCTGGGAGGAGATAATATTCAGCGCAATATCCTGTAACGGAATATTGGTTGTATAGCAAAGCAAATTTTTTGACATCTCAATGGCGGCACGGTGATGGGTGATCATCTGTGTGATAAAGCCGGCCGAAATGCTGTTTGTCATCTTTACACAAGTCATCTGATCGATCATTTTATCCAATATGCACTCATATCTTTTCGCATAATCTCTTGTATTATTACTTAAACGACATTTATTCATATAATTTTCACCTCTTGCTATTATATGACCGCATCGCCTGTTCGGTGTATTGATCCGCTATGTTTTTATTTCCCTGCTTTTCTGACTTTCCGCACCTTACCCTTCATCGGTTTCGTCTGGAGATAGTCTAACACCTGATTTCCTTTCCGATTCAGGATTTCCACATAACTTATGCTGTCCCTGATATCCACAATCCCTATATCGGAGGCTTCCAGCCCTTCAATACTGCAGATCGTCCCCACAATGTCACCGGCCCGCATTTTTGATTTCCGGCCTCCTCCAATCGACAGGCGGGTGATCCCCTCATTTAATGCCTCACCCTTCTCAGGCTTTCTCTCTGCCTTTATCCGCTGGAACTTCCAGAAGGCTCTTTCCTTTTCGTCACCGATGACCGGCGGTTCTGTGACGGGCAGTTCCCGTCCCAGATACGTTTCCACCTGCTTTAACATCCTTTGGTCATTTTCGGTCACCAAACTGACTGCAGTACCTGAATTCCCGTTTCTTCCCGTTCTTCCGATCCGGTGCACATAGGTTTCTTTCCCCGTCGGAAAATCATAGTTCACCACATGGCTGATCTCTTCAAAGTCGATTCCTCTTGCCGCCACATCTGTCGCGATCAAAAAGCGAAAACCGCCCCTTCTGAAGGCATCCACAGTTTTCAGGCGTTCCCTCTGCTCCATATCTCCGTGCAGCATCCCGCAGAAGATCTGTTTTCTCCGCAGCTTCTGAAATAATACGTTCGTCATCTCCCTGGTCCCGCAGAAAATCATGCAGCTCTGCGGATTCTCGTCCATTAGGACATCAAGAAATGTATCATATTTGCTCTCCTGCCCGGTGAAGTATATCTTTTCCGTGATGGCTGGTGCCTGTTCTTCCTTAGCCTCCTGCATCACAAGCACTACCTCCGAGATAAACTCGTCGGTCAGTTCCCGGATTTCCAGCTTTAATGTGGCAGAAAACAGAGATATTCCGCAGCCTGCGGGAACCAGTGAAAGGATCTGTTTCACTTCATCGATAAATCCCATATCCAGCATCAGATCGGCTTCGTCTATGACCAGCCACTGTATCCCGGAAAGTTTTAAGCTTCCCCTGCAGATATGATCCATAACACGTCCCGGCGTGCCTGCCACAATATGAGATTTTTGACGCAGTGTCCGGATCTGTTTGTCAATAGGGAATCCTCCGAAGACTACCGGAACCTTCAAACGCCTCTTTCGCCCTATATGAAACATTTCCTCACTGACCTGAACTGCCAGCTCCCTGGCAGGTTCCAGCACCAGAGCCTGCGGTGCGTTTTCCTCCCACCGGACATTCTCACAGATCGGTATGGCAAAAGCCGCCGTCTTTCCGCTTCCCGTGGGAGCTTTGGCCACTACATTCTTTCCTGCAAGCATAGGCGGAATGACTTCCTGCTGTATTTTTGTGGGTTCTTTGTAGCCAAGGCCGTTTAATGCCTCTAAAATTTCTTTTGAGAGAGCAACATTTGTCATTGCTTTTTACCTTTCTTGATCTCACAGATTAGATTTCTAATCTTTCTATCTCATAGACATAGAAAACTGATGACTTCCGTGTCACTGCAGAAGTCATCAGCATCTCGACACCTCCGGCTATTCTTTATCCTTCCAGTACCACCATTTGAGTTTCTCCGGGTCATGCTCCTCATGTTCTGCATAATAAACCGCACACCGGAACACATAAAGCTCACACCGATCCTCTGTAAATCCCTTCTGAATACAGTCCATCCGGTATAATTCCTCCGGATCTCTGCCTTTCAGGTCATCCACGCAATGAATTCCAATAGCATTTAAATGCTGTGCAATTCTCTTCCCTACTCCGGGTACCGTCTGTAAATCCTGTGACCCGGAACTGGATTTTTGTTTTTGCCGCTTCCCATATTCCTTTAAATTGTTGATCTGTACACGAAGGCCGGCTGTATTTTCTTCCGGATTTTTTGTTGGATCTTCACGCTCATAGCGGCTGCACGGCAATTCTTTGCAGTGACCGCAGTGATCATACTTTTTCGGGTTCATACAGCAGTCATAAATGTCACAGATACTCTCCTGTGTGTACTCAAGCCAGAACACCCTTCCTTTGATCTCACGACACCCCCTGCAGTCGGCGGGATAATATTCACATTCAGAACATACGGTGCCGCAGCAGCTTATCTTTTTTTCCACAAGTGCTTTCACCTTTCCCCCCCGTTTGCGTTATGTACGTATCTTATGTTGACATTCGCTGCATTCTGCATCATGCAGGGAAATAATACCGCCGCAGTCCGGACATTTGTATTTTCTCCGATGCTTTTCTAATAAGGCTTTCATGCCGTGCTCTTTCACATCATTGCTGTTTTCAAGCAGGCTTGCATGATACCGGGAGTTATAGCTCTTTTCCAATGATTTTATCTGCTTACATGGAAAATCAGCACACTCATAACAATAAGTGATATTTTTTCCGGCAGCGCAGTCTTTGATCCTGCATTTCCGGCAGTGTTCCGGCTTTCCCCGGTCACTGTTCAGACATCCGGCACAAGGTTTTTTATGATAACAATGCTTGTAACAAACCATGCAGTTCATCCCGCAGCGTGCAAACATGTCTGCTTCAATCTTCTCGGGCATTCTCATCTTCCAGCCTCCTTATGTTTCTTTTCCTTCCAGGAATCTTGAAATGACCTCTGCCGCCTTCTCCGCACAGGAAAGGATTGCGGGATGTACCCCTTCCGGGAAAATGCATACTTCTGCATTGGTTTCTTTGGCTATTGCACGATATTCATCCTGAAAATCTGATCTGCACATGTCGTCTCCCTTGCTGCCCATCAGCAGGAGAGGATTATTCAGCGCGCTCAGCGGCTTTGTAAATAAGGGCAGCTTCTCTTTGGCACACTGTACCATTGCACTTGTATCCATATCTACGATGCGTTCCCAGTCTTCCCCCTGGCACCACTCGTAAAATGCTCTCCCCATTTCGTCCTTCTTGGCTTCTGCCCGCTCCTTAAGCAGATTCTCTGCAAAGTCGTCTGCTAGAGTACGTCCGTCAAAACTGTCCGCCACTACCTTGTCCACCAGATCCGGGCGTTCCAAGGCTGCATTGACTGCCACCCATGCACCGCCGCTGGTTCCCACAAGGTTTACCTTTCCAAGATCCAGATGCTCAAGCAGCGCTGTCGTCTGTCTTGCCTCTTCCATCCAGAGTTCCGCCGGAAATTCTTCCAGCCTGTCTGATCTTCCATGACCCAGGAAGTCGATAAGAATCACATGAAACTTATCTTCATATAAAGGCACTATAAGTTCAAACATCCTGGAAGATGCTGTGTTCCCGTGCAATAATACTACGGGTTTTCCGCTTCCTGTTTCTTTGTAATAAATCTTTTTTGACTGATAATTAAAATATGACATCCTTTGCCTCCTGACCGTATCTTTGTTTACGCCTCTCATCGATCAGCAAGGCTTTGGAAACACCAACGCCCTGCTGTCAGTGCTTCATCATCCAAATTCCCATAATCTCAACCTCCGTTCTATGTATATGTTCAGTATAACATAGAACTGTGCAGATTCCATTTAATTTTTTGTCATCCTTCATCTTGACATTTCTTCTTCCCTGAAGCATGATTTGATTAACATAATCTGAAATACATTTTTGAGGATGTGCATATGAAAAAAATTCTGGATGAACGTTTAATATATGAAATTCTCTCTGTTGTAGAAGAAATTCCCCAGGGGAGTGTCGCAACTTATGGTCAGATCGCCCGTCTGATCGGCAGAGAAAAAAATGCAAGGCTGGTGGGCAGAGTCCTTGGCATGGCTGAGTATTACGGCAGCTACCCCTGCCACCGGGTGGTCAATCACGCCGGAAGGCTGGTCCCGGGCTGGAATGAACAGAGACAGCTATTGCTGGAAGAAGGGGCTATATTGAAAGATGAAAGCCATTTTTGGGCTGATTCTCACACCATGCTTTAGTCTCCACATGGGCCTCCCAGCTTCCCATATGGACTCTCTGCCAATGTAAACCCATTGCATGGGCCGGAAGATATGGACTGTTCGGATCTGCCGGAGTGGTTCCGATACTGACCTTGGTCTGATAATCGTCACACGTTATGATATCCTTATATTTAATTCCGCCAATCCTGTATCCACACATCAGACATTCATATCCCATGATGATATTCTTTTGTTCGTCATATCCCACTAAAACTTTTTCATCCCATTCTTTAGAAATGGCATTACGGGTTTTTTAACTTTTTTAGTATGATTGACCCAACAATGTTTATGTTTGGCCGTAGCTGCTTTTTTAGAGCTGAATTTCCCATATACTGTTTTTTTATTGCCGGACCTATACGCTCTTACTTTGAACCAGTATTTTTTGTTCTGTTCAGACCGGCCTTTGTGCAGTTTAACTTTTTATATGATTTAACTGTTTTTATTTTTTTGTATCTGCCATGCTTAGATGCTGCCATATAGACCTGATATCCTTTGGCACCTTTGGTTCTCGCCCATGCCACTTTGATACTGGATGAGCTTACGGACTCCGACTTTGTTTTCCCGCAGCTATAAACCCGGCATTCATTTGCCAATATTGTTCTGTTCCTGTCTTCAAACTCTGCTCCCACAATCAGCTCCTGGATGCCGTCAGCATTCATATCACACAAGAAATATTAATACTTTCCGGTCGAAGTGTCCGTATCCGAAAAGGTGTATCCAGGTTTCTTCTTTCTGACTGATCTCAGCACACGGGTGTAGACTTCTTTCACAGTCAGACCGCTCTTTTTCGTCTTGTCACCTTTTTCTTTTTTCTGTTCCTGTGTCACATTTGTTTCTGGCCTGTGTTCTTTGATATTTGTCTGCGATACTCCGTAGAATACTGCCCCGCCGGCAATACTGACTCCCAATACTGCAGCTGCTGCCTTACCGGCTGCAGTATTTAAAAATCCTCTTTTGGCAGCTTTAGAAGTTGCCTTACCCCCAGCTTCTGCAAAATTCTTTGCCCCTGTCACTGCCAGTGTTCCGTCAGCCAATAAAAAGTCCTTTTCTGTACGCAGCAGATATAGGAAAAATATTTGCTGCTGTATGTCTTTTCGTATAAAAAATTAAAACTATTTTAATCACCTGCTTTTGCAAGTCTGACTGCTTCTTTAAAATCCACTTCCTCACCTCACTGCTGAATCATATATTTCGTGTCTGCTGTTCTTCTCCTCTGCTTACACAACTAAGACAGAGCCAACCTTAAAAAAGTTTTATTTATCTGAAATATTCTCATTCTTGACACGTTGACCATAACTCCCCCGATATCAGTCAGCTGCTTGAATTTATATTTTGCGGTGTACTGCCAAGACATCACCGCTATTTTTCGTCGCTGATCCTTTTTTATTATCAGACTATACCTTATCGTGCAAAGCATGTCCACCCGCAGGGTATGAAATATGGTATGCCCTGTAGGTATAGAAATCCGTTCGCATATGAAAAAGCATCTTTGGACTTATCTCCATTTATAATAACGCTTAAAAGGAACGCCATGACATGGCGCTCCTTTTGACCAAAAGTTATTTCAGCAAGCTGTTTATTATCTATATATAGTGTTTATCTATGCCTCTTAACTCATACTATCCGCCTTCCAAACCTGTCTATTATGCGGCTCCATCTTCACCTAAGATCCTGAATTTTATATTGGAATCATCCAGTATTTTTATTGTCATCAGTTCCTCTTTTGCTGTAATCTCTTTTTTGACATGGCAGAACCCTTTCCCTGCTTAAATGCAGCAGATAAAATTTTGCAATCGAAATTTATTTAAATCATCGCTAAAACATTTTAAATCGTGTTTGACTTCATGCGGGAGTTGGTTGTATTCAACATTATCAATCGCTCACCATCTGACACTAATCCAATCTTTTGCAATTTCTTTATGCTGGTTGAATTTATGTACTATAAAATACAGACTATCTTTATTTACCTTAAAATTACTATCAACCTCAATTTCAATCTCTTTTATATTATTTACTGGAACTTAGATATCCTATGATTGGAATACAGATCCATGAACCAAAGTTATATTTATCCTGGCTCATTCAGAGTTTCTTCCTTTCCCTGACTTGACTGATCTGATCCTTTCATAATATATTCTCTCATCTTTTTCTGGTAGGCTTCCAAAATAACTTCTTTTAGGCAATTACCAAATTCCTTTGTAATAGGCGAACAGATACTAATATACTCCTCACCTTTTTTAAAAGACGGCATCGTGATAAACATACCTTCGATTCCATCAATGATTCGAATACTATTGACCGCAATCATATCTTTGATATTGATCGTTGCATAGGCACAAAAATTTCCTGGCTCTTCGACTGGATAAATGTTAACTGTGATATCCTCTTTTTTTATCTCTTGTTTTAAGCTAAGTAAATACTCATATTCTTTCTTGATTTTTTGAAAAATCTCTTCCCTAACATCTTTTGTGATTGTAAATGCAATATTATGATACTCATGATCCTTTCTTTTGGATGATGGCATAGAAAGAAAGATTCCGTGAACAGACTCCATTAATTTCACTCCTCGAATTCGAAAACACTCATTGAGAATGATTTCACAAATTACTAACGTGTGATTTTCCTTCCTGTCAATTAACTGCATATGGCTTACTCGAATATTCATTTTTTCCCTCATTTCTCTTTATCTTTGTTTGATCCTTTTCTTTTCTGGTTTCTTCTGTGTAAACTGTGATCTTGTTACATCATCAAAGTTTCGCTTCAACTGCATTCCATTTTTGTGATAAATACTTCGGTTCATAGAATCATACACAGTATATTCCTGTTTTAAATTTAAACGACCAAGATAGGTCTTCCCATCATCTGTCAAGATTAAATCCTTGACTGGAATTGATACAAACTGCTCCTGTTCTCCCGGAATGCGGAATGTCTTTTGTTCTTCACTGGACAGTTTTTTATTTAGTAGTTTTTTATTGCAGGTAATCTCTACTGCATTTCCTTTGGCAAAATCATCTAGGAAAACTTTGTCTTTAAGCTCTGCCATATTGTTTTCTTTGAATTGACTGGGCGTTCGCTATTTTACTTCTTTTTCCAGATCTATATTCATTTCTTTTGCTAAATCATTCAGATCTTCTTCTGTGATATGGTTCATTGCATAATCTTCCCAGTTGATCACTTTAAAATCTTCCATAGAAAACTCTTTTTGGTTGCGCTCTACAATAGATTGCAATCTTAAAATGTCTCTTTCATCAATGACAAACTCTGCAAATGTATCATTTTTATTCAAGTCCTGCAGTGGACAGTATGGAATTTTTGCTCGATGCATCCAGTCAAAAAACTTTTGTTGATCTGCTTCATTGATCCTGACTGGGATTCTTCTTTGAATCTGATCCATAGATACAGCTCCTGGTTGTTTTTTCCACGCATTTTTTATTCTGGGAACCGTTTACAATGCACTCATTTTGATTAATTTCGCCATTGCTTTTAAAATCTGTCTTGTTAAATTCACTCCTTTATCTACCACAAATGCCATTGCCTGCCCGGTCATCATTGCCATCTGTATTCCTTCTTGTTCTCACTCATAACTATCTTCCTCTCTGCCTTGTTTTTTTCTTTCTAGGAACTATATGCTCAACACTTTCTTCCTTTCCTTGTGATTCTTCTGTAATTTCTTCAAAATCTCGTACAGATTTCATTAAGTGATGTTCTCGGAAACTATAGCTTTCCCCAGTTCTTCCACCAATAACAATGTGATCTTTCACAAAAATTCCAATAAGCTCTCCTGCTTGTGTGAGTCTTTTCGTCAATAGCAAATCCTGTCTTGATGGTTGCACACTTCCACTTGGATGATTGTGCATTAGGATAATGGAATGTGCATTGGATAAGATCGCACTCTTAAAAATCTCTCTTGGAGAAGAAATGGTCTGATTTACTGTTCCCATAGAAACAATATTGGCATTTTGAACAACGCCATGTGCATCCAGGTTCAAAACACATAAAACTTCTCTATCATAATCTTTAATTTCATTTCCTAGTAGCCTTGCAGCATCGCCTGGTGATTTTATTGGTTCCTCTTTGTATACAATTCGTTGCGAAATTAGCCGAACCTGCACTATTTCAAGACCAATTTCCCTTGTTTCCATTGTCGCTCCTTCCATCAAATACAATTTCCATCATTTGTCCTTCTTTCAGATGTTCTACTTCATCTCTGATTTTCCCCATCTTGATCAATCGAATTTTCTTTCCATTAACTGCACATTCTAAGGCATCATGTTTTTGCTGTTCATAATCCTGCCTCATACTGTCTAATCGAACAGATACATCATCCATCCCATATCCCTTTTGTAATAATGCCTGTGCTAACTGCTCATAACTGGAATATCCATAAAAACTTAAAACTTCATCATTTGAAAACATCTTTTCACCTACTTTCCTGTCTGATTAATTTGCAAATTGATTCCATCTTATCAATTCCTATTCCTGGTATCATAATCATTAATAATTCCTTCTTCTGATATCCCTCACCTAATTTACTTGAAATAAAGTCAATTTCTTCACTTTTTAAATCTAACAATGCTTGGCAAAATTTCTCTTAAATCTTATATTTTTCTTTCTTATGCTTTCTAATTTTTAAACAATTTTTCCACTTTGATATGTTATTATTTGACTCTTTATCCACATCTTCCAATAGTATTTTTTTATTCTCAATATTTTTAATCTGCAGATAAGCATAAATCAAAGATTCTCTTTTTCCCATCTTTTTCTTTTACATCTTCTTTCAATTTAGACATAAAAAAATCTACCAGATTTTCTTCTGATAGATGCTTTCTTTCTATTAAATATAAGACTGCTGACCAAAAGGTTTATTCTATCTGTTCAAAATCACTTTGACTTTGATACCATCGACAAAAGGAACGAAATATTTCGATACACTTTTGTGCCTCTTCTTCATGTCCAGAATTTTTTAGTTCTTCCATGGCTGTTAATGAATTCACATATTTCTTCCTCCTTCCAAAATGATAGAAAAAAAGCACATCCAATCAGATATGCCTTTTTGTCTTGTTTTTCAATTGTAAGTTTAGCATAAGAAATGTTTCATGTTGTCCCATTTTATTTTCAATTAGATAAAACCGTAATACTTAAAAAATAAAATAATATAATGCTGATAAGACAAAAATCACAAAAACTACCCTTCCAAACCAAAATTAAGATTTTCCATAGCCTTTCCAATCATTCTGCAGCTCTTTTGTTTCCTTTTTATGAATTTAGTATTTTACCAGTTAATCCTAATGCATTTATATGCAAAATATGCGAAAGCTTTTGCCTGATAATTATTTTATAGCGATTTCATTTTTTACTTCGTTGCAATTTGATCAGCTGATTTTAGACATGAAAAAAGCCGCCTATTCCTAAGCGGCAATTTTGGTTAAACAATATATCTAGCTGATCGGCTTGTTTGTGATCTCTTGAACTGTCCATAAACTGCTCACTTGATTCTAAGAGATCATAAACACCAACTTACTGATTCAATTCTTTAAAAATATTCCTCATTTTAGGATAAAGTTTCCTGAATTTCTGATATTTCTGATCATACTTTTCTGCCAATTCTTTCTCTGGTTTTATTACTATTTTTTCTTTACTTAATTTAAGAGCTGCGATTTCCACATTTTCATATTCCCCACAACCTACTGCTGCTAAAATTGCCGCTCCATATCCTGGCCCTTCTTCTGTTTCTAATCGCTTGATTTCTATATTTAATACATTTGCAATAATTTTACACCATAAATCACTTTTGGCTCCACCACCGCAAATTGTTGCTGATTTTATAGAAATATCAAGATTTCTTGCGACTTCTACACAATCTCTTATAGCATATGCGACTCCCTCAAGAATTGCCAAAGTCATATCTTCTCTCTTAGAGTCCATTGTCATTCCAACAAATGTACCTCGCGCATTACTATCATTATGTGGTGATCTTTCTCCCATTAAATATGGCAGAAAATAAACAGAATTTTCTCCCAATCTATTAATTTTTTTCTGTTCTTCTGCATAATTTTCTGTCTCAAGAATATTTTCCATCCACCACTTATTGCAAGAAGCTGCACTTAATATGCATCCCATCAAATGATATTTTCCATCTGCATGATCAAATGAATGTAAAGCATTATTTGGATCTACTTCAAATCTGTCATTTGAAATAAAAACTGTACCTGATGTTCCTAAAGATATATTACATCTGGCCCCTCCAACCGTTCCCGTTCCTATAGCTGCAGCTGCGTTATCTCCAGCCCCTGCAATAATCTTTACATCTTCGGTCATTCCAAATTTTTTAGCATTTTCCTCACTAATTCTTCCTACTACATCATAACTTTCATATAACGCTGGCAATTGTTCCTCTTTGATTCCGCATATTTGTATCATTTCTTTTGACCAACATTTATTCTTTACATCTAACAACAGCATTCCTGATGCATCTGAATAATCTGTACAAAAAACTCCTGTAAGTTTATATGCTATATAATCTTTAGGCAGCATTATTTTAGAAATTTTTCTAAAATTGTCTGGCTCATTTTCTTTTACCCACAAAATTTTTGGTGCTGTAAATCCCGCAAATGCAATATTGGCTGTATATTCAGATAACTTTTCTTTTCGTATTTTTTCATTTAAATATGTTACCTGTTTCTGTGTTCTTCCATCATTCCACAAAATTGCTGGTCGTATCACCTCATCCTTATCATCTAGCATGACCAATCCATGCATCTGTCCTCCAAAACTAATACCCTTTACTTTTTTTGTATCATAATTTTCTAATAATTTCAGAATACCTGTTTCAAATGCGCTCCACCAATCCTGTGGATTCTGTTCTGCCCATCCTTCTTTTGGAAAATACAGATTATATTTTTCAGAAACTATATTTTGAACTTTACCTTTCTCATTCATTAATAACAATTTTAGTGACGATGTCCCTAAATCAACACCAATATAATACATATGATTTCCTCCATAGAATAAGCCTTTAGTTGGATCACGCCTAATCCCACTAAAGGCTTGTTCTTTAACTGATTTTTAGATCTGATAAATTAATCTCTTTTTCTTCTTCAACCTCATCTTCATTTGGTTTTCTCTTTAATACCTGAATCAAAAGTCCAAATACTACAGATCCAACTAATAAACTTAACAACCAATATTGTGGGTAATTAATACCTGGAAGTGCAAAGAATCCTCCTGCTGGAACCTTAGATGATACTTTGAATACTGCTGCCATTGCTCCTGCAACACCAGCTCCTGCTACTGTACAAATTGTAATTCTTAACAAATCATTCAGGATGATTGGATAAGAACCTTCTGTAATCTGACAACATCCCATAATAAATGCTGATTTTAAGTTGTCAACTTCCTGTTTTGAATAAATATCTCTGTGGAAAAGCTTTGAGAATAAATATCCTAAAGTTAATCCAAATGGAGCGATCATTGATGCCATGATCAGAATAGCAATTGGTTCTCCAATTCCTTCTGACATAACTCCGCTGGCAAATACAAATACTACTTTATTGATTGGTCCACCATAGTCCACTGCTGATAAGATTCCTACGATCAATCCAAAGATCACTAAAGATCCGCTTCCTGACTGCATACTAACTAATAATCCTGTGATAGCGTTTGTAAGCATAACAATTGGAACGCCAATCACATACTGCATGATTAGACCAACGATCAAAGAACCTAATAATGGTAAAATCAGCTGTGGTAATAATCCTGCGATCCACTGTGGAACTTTGATTACTTTTAATAACCAAGCTGTTAAATAGCCTACTAAGAATCCACTGATCAATCCACCCAAGAATCCATATCCGTCCATTTTACAGAGAATTCCCATAATAACACCTGGTGCTATTCCTGCTTTATCTGCAATTGAATATGCTATTCCTGTGGAAATTACAACTGGTAAAAATCCTAAAGCCTGTCCACCTAATGTTGTTAATAAATCTGGTATTGCTAGCTGTTTTGATAAATCTGTGACACTAGTTCCACCTGCAATATTTCCAATAACCATGAGCATACCTGCTGCACATACGAATGGAATTAAATATGATATTGCAGTCATCATATGTTTTTTCATTTGTAATTGTTTCATTGATAACTTCCTCCCATTCCAATTTTAACCTTTCACAATTTCTTCTACTTTTGCAATTAATGCATTTGGAGAATGTACCACCATTTCTGTAGGTACTTCTACCGTTTTCTTTCCTTTAAAACGTTCTTTTCCTGAAATTGCTACATCGATTGCTAAAATCACAACATCTGCCTGTGCTATTTCCTCTTCAGTTAACGCATCTTCTGTCCCAATTACTCCCTGTGTTTCCACAAGGATTTTATGTCCTGCTTTTTCTGCTGCATTAATTAATTTTTCTTTTGCAATATATGTATGTGCAATTCCAGCAGTACATGCTGCTACTCCTACAATATTCATGGCTGATCCTCCTTTATAAAAATACGGATTTAATTTCTTCTATAGATTCTGCTTTTAATAAACTTTCTACAACTTTATCTTTGCCAAGTTTTCCAGCCACCTGTGCTAAAAGTCTCAAATGATCTTGTGCATCTTCTGTTTTATCTCCAACTGCAAATAATAAAATTACCTTTACGCCTTTGCCATCTAATGTTTCCCATTTAATCTCATTTGTTAATTTAGCAATAGCAATTCCAACCTTAGTTACAGATGGACTTTTTCCATGCGGAATAGCTACCCCATTGCCAATTCCTGTACAACCTAAAGATTCTCTATAAAATATATCTTTTAGGAAAGCATCTTTATTATCAATATATCCTGTTTTTTCTAACATTTTTGACATTTGTCTTAATGCATCCTCTTTATCTTTAGCCTCTAGGCTATTACATATAATTCGTTCATCTAAAACATTTTTTATATCCATTGCTATTCACTCCTGATCTTATAATTTGTAATATTTCATTTTGTCATCATCATTGAATAATTCGATTTTCTGAACGATAACCTTATCCATAGCCTTAATACTGTCCTGATATAATACAAATGGTTCTCTTACTACTGGGTCATTTGCTAATGTTTTTCTTGTCTGCTGATAGAAAGCATCTTTGATATCAGAAGAAATATTAATCTTATTAATTCCACGTTTTACTGCTTCTGCAATTTCTGAATCTGGGTTTGCAGATCCTCCATGAAGTACTAATGGAATAGAAACTTTTTCTTTAATCTCTGTTAATAGATCCTGTTTCAAATGTGGTTCAAAATCTTCTGGATACAGACCATGTGCAGTTCCGATTGCGATTGCTAATGTATCACATCCTGTTTCAGCAACAAATTTTACTGCATCTTCTGGTTTTGTATAAATAATTTCTTTTGAACCAATTTCGCGATTTCCTGTGTCTTCTTTAATATCTCCGATTGTTCCTAATTCAGCTTCAACTGATACCCCTAAAGGATGTGCTACTTTGATTACTTCTTTTGTAATTTTGATATTATCATCGAAGGATTCGCTTGAAGCATCAATCATAACTGATGTAAATCCACAACGAATAGCTCTTAATACCTGTTCCATTGTAGCTCCATGATCTAAATGAATTGCAACTGGAACTTTTGTTTTATTTGCTCTGTCTTTACACATTTCAATGAAGCTGTCTCCCTGAAATTCTAATTCATCTGGATGAATTGCAAGAATGACTGGTGCCTGTTTTTCTTCACAGCAATCAATAACTGCATTTAAAATCTGTCCACTTCCAATATTAAATGCTGGAACAGCGAAATTATGTTCATTTGCAACAGATAAGAGTTCTTTCATATTCATTAACATAGCAATATCTCCTTTTTACTTTGACTTAATTTAATAGAAATTTATGTTGATTGTTATCTACCAGAAAAATCGATGCATCTTTATGAATAATTATTTCATACTCATTTGTTATTTCTCCTGTATTTGATGGTTTTATTATAGTTTCTTTGTCATTTCATGTCAAGTGTGAAATGAAATTTTTTTTTATATATTTCGTTTTTGATGTTTACCAGTTCAATTTTCCATGCTAAAATACACTTGCAACTTGTTTATATGAAACTTTATTTCTTTTAGGAGGCTTTTATGGACAGATTTAAGTACATAGGACACACATTACAGTTATATGGAGTAGAAGAATATACTTTGCATGGAAGCAAAGGAAACGGCACTCATATTTTTCATGTCAGAAATGGTGCAGGTCTCGAATTGATCATAAACGCTGACCGCTGTTCTGATATTTCCCGTTTAACCTATGATGGGGTAAATATGAACTATATGTCACCTTGTGGTTATGTCAAACCCGAGTTTTATTCTCCCGGATCTGATGGATTTGGATTTTTAAAATCTTTTCAATGTGGATTTATGACAACGTGTGGTTTTGACAACATTGGAGTTCCTAATATAGACAATGGTGTATCCTATGCTTTACATGGAACAATTTCTAATACACCAGCTGAATATGTATATTACACAATCAAAAATGATGTTATCTCTATAAATTCTATCATTAAAGATCATGTTATTTTTGGAAGAAAATTTACTTTAATAAGAACTTTAAATATTCCTCTGTTTTCAAACACATTTTCTATTACAGACACGATTACAAACGAAGGATCTGCTGATGAACCATTAATGCTTTTATATCATATTAATCTTGGCTATCCTCTGATTGATGAAAATTCACAGTTATTAATCAATTCATCCAAGGTTGTTGCCCGTGATGCTGAAGCCGAAAAAGGAATCAATGAATGGAATCACATAATTTCTCCAACGCCAAATTATAACGAACAATGTTTCTATCATTTCTATGATAACGAAAATGCATGCATGTCCGTTTATAATCCAAGCGTTCATAAAGGTATTTCTATTAACTTTAATACAACTGAATTTCCTCAGAGTGTTGAGTGGAAAATGATGGGCGAACACGATTATGTTTTAGGATTAGAACCTTGCACATCCTTACTTGATGGTCGTCATACAATAAGAAAAAATAGAAATCTTAATTATTTAAAACCTGGTGAGTCCAAACAATTCCATACGGAATTTGTTCTTTACAGAGAACCTGTTTCAAAAAATTAATTTATAAAATTGACTTTATATCTCATGTTTTTTTATAATTTTTAACAGGATAATTATCAATTTTTTTAGAAAGTCGAGGTTTATATGGAAAATACCAAAAATGTAATTGATGTTATTACAGCAGAATATGATAACTTATTTCCGACCGAAAAAAAAGTAGCTACCTATATCAAAAACAACCCACAAGAAGTTATCATGTTAAATGTTTCAGAACTAGCCAAAAAAAGTGGTGCCAGCGAAGCTACCGTTGTTAGAATGTGCAAGCATTTAGGATATCAGGGATATTATCAGATGCGTTTAATCCTCTCCAGAGATGTTGGCCGCAAAGAAATACAAAATCCAAATGATCCCGATGCAAATTTACTTAAATGGGTCATCGAACAGCACATTCATAATCTGCATTCTCTTATCTCAAAACTGGATAAAAATATTTTTATAGAATGCTCACAATTATTAACAAAATGTCGTACTGCGCATATTGCTGCGATTGGTAATACAACACCAATTGCTTTAGATTTAAGTTTTCGTCTTGGGCGTTTTGGAATATCCGCATTTAGCTCCCCAATTCCTGAATTTTACTTAAACAGTATTGCTCTTGGAAATGAAAATGATGTTCTAATTGCCATTTCAAAATCCGGCATGGCAAGGCAAGTATTACATGCAGCTACAACAGCCAAAAATAAAGGGATGAAAATTATTCTGATTACTGAAGAAAGTAATTCGCCGCTTATAAGTTTAGCGGATTATGTTTTAACTTCTAATGAAGATCATCCATTATTTACAAATTTCGGGGCTCCCGCGTCTCATCTGAACGAATTTGCTATATGTGATGCACTTTTATTTTTCATAAAAAACGAAAAACAATCATCTGAATCTATTTCTGAGACGGATAATCATATCCAGGATGTCGAATTACTCATTTCTGACAGCAAATTATAAAATTAATAAATCTGTGAAAAGAAGAATTGATGCATTTTCAATTCTTCTTTTTATTTTTCTTTTTTTTGCCATTTTTGTATATGCGTGAAACTTTATTTCTTTTCAATTGACTTTTTTTATTTTCAAGACTATAATATCAAATATAGGAGAAATTTTATTTCATATTAGGAATTTGTTTGCCATATAAGGAGGTACTTATGAAACGATCAGAAATTAACAAAATCATCAATGACACCATTGATTACATGAAAGGAAGAGATTTTCCTTTACCACCATTTGCTTACTGGACAAAAGAAGACTGGGAGAATGTCGGCGAAGAATATCAGGAAATCATCGACAATATGTTAGGATGGGATATTACTGATTTTGGAACAGGCGATTTTGATCATTATGGTCTGACAGTCTTTACGTTCAGAAATGGAAACTTTCATAATAAAGAAAAATATCCTAAACCATATGCTGAAAAATTATTATTAGTCAATGATGGACAAATTTTGCCTTATCATTATCACTGGAGCAAGATGGAAGATATTATCAATCGTGGTGGGGGTGATCTTGAACTCACTTTATACAATGCGACTAAATCAGATTTTGATGATGTAGAAAGCGGTCGTTCTGGAAAACCTGGTACTTTTGATTCCACTCCTGTTACTGTTCATATCGACGGATGCAAACAAACAATTCCTGCTGGATCAACACTCATTCTAAAACCTGGACAGAGTATTACTCTGACACAGGGACAATATCACACTTGGCGTGGTGTACCTGGTACAGGAAAAGTAATGTTATTTGAAGTTTCAATGACAAATGATGATCATCTGGATAACAGATTTAAAACAGCTGCTGGAAGAATTCCAGAAATTAAAGAAGATGAAGAAATCAACCATTTAATGTTTGCTGATTATGATAAGATCAGAAAATGAAACACAAAAATTGCCTTTATAATTCATAAAAAATCATTATAAATGGGTGAGGTGACCCCTAAAAGTTAGACTTTATTGCGAAGTGGAAAATCCACTTCGCATTTTTCTTTTATGCTGCCAAGAGACTGAGTCTGTATTCAACCGGACTCAGCCATCCTAGTTTCTCTTTTATTCGTTAATTGTTGTAATACTCTATATATTTATCTATCGCTTCTTTAAGCTCATCATAACTATAATATACTTCACCATAATACATTTCCTGCTTCATAATTCAAAAAAAGTTTTCCATAACTGAATTATCATGGCAGTTTCCCTTTCGGGACATACTCTGAAAAATCCGATGTTCCTGCAATGTACGAACATATGCTTTCATTTGATAGCCCCAGCCCTGGTCTGAATGAAATGTTCTACGATATGGACAGTCAGATGTAATCTCTATTGCTGTACCCCATAGCTTATAATCTCCCTGTTACACAAATCCATAAAAGGGTCTAAACATAGTTTTTTGATCATCATACGACTTTTAGAATCTACATCATAATACTTAAACTCTGTAGTATCAGTCGTAATCTTCTGGTGTGGGATTTTAGTATCAAAACGTCTCCGTAATCTGTTCGGAGCCACTTTTCCAATCGTTCCTTTATATGAGCTATACTTACGGCTTTTTCTGGTAAAGGAAGTAACTTGTATCGATAGTTTCTGCATGATCCGTTGCACACGTTTCTTGTTTACCAAGTATCCCTGTCTGCGAAGCTCAGCAAGCAGACGTCTATAACCAAAGTCTTTATGTATCGAATGGATTTCCATGATTTTTTCTTCAAGCTCTTTATTAGGATTATCTCTCTGGAATCTTTTTTGCCAGTACATATAGGTTGCTTTCGGAAACCCAACAACTGCGAGAATATCTTTTAATTTGAAGTCTCCTCGGAGGCTGTGGATGATTCTCGCTGTTTTTTCAGAAGAGCTTCCTCCTCTAAACGCAGCCTCCTCAATTCTTTTAAATAGGCATTCTCTATTCGCAGTTTTAATAATTCATCTTTGAGCTGTTTGATATGTTCAGCACTTGTATCTACAGGAGTAGTATCCAGCAGGGACTGTATTTGCTTTTTCTTACTATTTGAATCCAAAGTTTTCTTACGACCTTTCTTTTTAGGTCTCAGGGATCAGGGCCAGCTGTTCTGAAATCATTCACCCATCTGGCAAGAAGAGTTGAATGATTCATACCTTGTGATAAGGCTAATTCCTGCAAAACAAATCTTCCATATTTTTCGACTATCTGCACCATAGCCTTAATAAAAGTATCAAAATTTTCTTCTTCATTGGCTATGCTCCTGTGCTGTTGTTTTGCATTTTCGGATTCCTTAACATTTTCCATTCGACTACCTCCGCAAAGAAAAGCGGCTGTATGCTCTAAATTATAGAGATACAGCCGTAGCTTGACCAATGTGCAAATCCCACCGTTTCTGCTAATTCGTACATTTCCTTTCTGGTCTGTTATTGATTGAAATACTAATGGCAAGAGCCTTATCAACTCTTGCCATTATGTTATCGGGCATCATTCCCATGGGGGGGGGGGGGGGCTGTCTGAAAATACTTTTATTTGTTGTTGGGGCGGCTTCTCCCCGGGGGGGGGGGGGGACCGTCTGAAAACTCGGATGATTTAATCAAGTAAAATAAAGGTTGACACGCTCTTACGAGCGTTCAATTTAAATTGAACATTGAAAACTGAATAAAGTACACAGAAATCATGCATCTATGGTTGGAATATAGTATAATGAAAGCAGAAAAAATATTTCGTTCCGAGGTGTGATAAGATGCCATATATTTCAGGTTTTGACCGTAATCAATTGATGTGCTGTTCATGGGATACATTGGTAGATAAAGAAAGTATTGCAAGGATTATTGATGCGTTTGTGAATCTTCTTGATATAAAGAAATATGGTATGAAATCTGTGTCTGCAGAAGGGCGTCCGTCGTATGATCCCAGAAGTCTCTATAAGATCTATATTTATGGAAGTAGAAAAGGCATTCGTTCTTCACGGAAACTGGCTGAAAGCTGTAAAGTAAATCTTGAAGTGAAATGGATGATTGGCGGTGTAGAACCGGATTTTCGTACCATTGCAGATTTCAGGAAAAACAACATAGACAGCCTTAAAGAAATTTTTTATGAATTTAACCGCCGGATTTCCGGTGCAGTGGAATGGGGATTTTCATCAGTAGATGGAACAAAAATTCAGGCCAATAATGCGAAGGATAACAACTTTATCAAAAATAAACTGGATGACAGAATCAAGTAGCTGAATGGCCATACAGATGAATATCTTCGTTTGCTTAATGAAATGGATAAGCAGGAAGAAATAGAGGATATTCCTGGGAATTTAACCAAGGAAAGTATTGAGACGAAATTGAAAGAAGCGCAAGAACGGCTTGCCAGATATGAAAGTTATCAGAAATTGATGGAAGAAACAGGAGTATCTCAGCTTTCTATTACAGATGCAGATGCAAAACTCATGAAAAATAAAAATGGGTTTGCAGTAGCATATAATCCGCAGGCAGCTGTGGATTCTGAAACACATCTGATCCGTGATTTTCAGATGACGAATCAGGTAACAGACCATGGCTTACTGGAAAGCACCATGCAGGAAGTGAAGAAAGCTAATCCGGAAAATATCGTAGAAGTAGTTGCTGATAAAGGATATGAAGATGTTGAAGACATGGCAGGATGTCTGGAAAAAGGGATTATTCCGCATATAATAACAGACGATGGAAAAGATGGCTACGAAATTGAAATACCTTATGAAGAGGCAGAAACTGATCTTACCAGTACGAATCCAGAAGAGTTAAAGAAAGCATTGCATGCAGGTCAGATTCCAGAAGCTTACGCAGAAGTAATACAGGAAATGAAGGTAGAAACTGTTCGGCGGAAAGTGGTCGATGAAAAGCAGGAAAAATGTAGCAGGTATGGCAGTCAGGAAGAAATGCTGGAAAAGGCAAAGGAAGGTTATTTTGTCAGAGACCCTGAACGGAATCTGGTATACTGTCCGGCTGGAGAAATCCTGAGACAGAAAAGTATAAAGAAAAACGGAAATATCCGTTATGCCAACAAAAATGCCTGCAGGCACTGCCAGAATCGAAACAAGTGTTACAAGGGAAAAGGCGAATGGAAAGAAATTGATTTTACAAAAGATCAACTGCAGAAACCATGTAAGGAGTGGTTAAAAGCGGAAGGAAAAAAGCCAGAAGAAACGAGAGCAAAAGAAAAATGGCACTATGAGAAAAAGAAGATTGTAAAATTTTTTCTGAAACCAGACAAAGAGAAAATGAACCAAAGAATGTGCCTGTCAGAGCATCCATTTGGGACAATAAAGAGAGCCATGGGAGCCACTTATTTCCTACTGAAAGGAATGCGAAAAGTGGCTGGGGAGTTTGCACTCTTTTGTTTGGGATATAATCTGGAACGGGCAAAAAATCTCCTTGGATTTCAAAAAATGATGAAATTGATGGAACAGGCATAAGCCTCTTTCTTCATCCTGTGTATTTTATTCAGTTTTCAATGTTACAGATGAAAGAAAGAAGCTAAATTTATGCTTGAGAATCAAGTTTTCGGACACTCTGGGGGGGGGATTTCTCATATAGGCATGACAAAGCAGCCCACCCAAAAACTCCGTTTTTTTTTATTTGGTGGGCTTGCTATGTTCTATTATGTTTTCAATTTCTCAAGTGTAGCCCCTAATTGCTCTTAAGCAAATGCACATTTGAGTTTTTCATAACTCTCGTTACTTATAACGTGTTCGATTGAACAGGCATCTTTCTTAGCAATTTCAATGGGAACACCCATCTGGGAAAATAGTTTGGTAAAAAATTTGTATCTTTCATAGACCTGTGACGCTAATAAATGTCCCTTTGGTCTGAGATGTAGACCTCCTCCGTCATCCATCGCTATGTAATCTTTACTCCGTAACTGTTTCATCGCAACAGAAACACTTGCTTTGGAAACGCCCAAATATTCAGCAACATTTACTGAGTGGACGTTGCTTGATTTTAACTGCAAGATAAAAATTGCTTTCAAGTAATCTTCTTTGGATTTTCCTAATTCCAAAACAACACACCCTCCTTTGTAACCACCGCCGATAAAGTGCGGTTTATCTTAACTGCAAAAAGTATGGTAAGAATTGTAGTCAAAAGATCTGCCATAGGCTGTACCCATATCACGCCAGTTAAGTCAAACAGGCGTGGCAATACAAAAACCAGAGGGAAAAAGAAAATGCCCTGTCTGCTCAAGCTGAGTACACTTCCCACTAAACTTTTGCCAATAGCAAGATACAGGGTCGCATATACCATTTGAAAACCAAAAGTAATAAATAATACTGCATTCAGTCTAAGTGCCTTTTCAGCTAAACCAACCATTTCTACATCAGTTCCAAAAAGTGAAACAATCGGATTTGCAAATACAACAAGTATAATGGCTGCAATAATTCCAAATACCGTTGACCAGATCATGCAGAGCTTAATAGATTTTTGCAATCTATCAAATTTCTTTGCACCATAGTTATATCCTGCAAACGGTTGAAAGCCTTTCAGAAATCCGAAAACAACATAGGTTACAACTGTCATAATACGGGTAACAGCTCCCATCGCTGCTACTGCGTAATCGCCATACGGTTTTGATGCGGTATTGATACTTCCCATAGATGCACTTGCAAGAAGCTGGAACAGAAGTACAGGAATTCCTATTTTCAAAACTTCTGCATATATAGTCTTTGAAGGAGCTATGTTCTTAACTGAAAATCTCAAAACACCTTTTTTCTTTACGATGTATCCGATATAAAGTGCCATATTGATACACAACGAGATAACTGTTGCGATAGCTGCTCCCTCAATGCCCAAATCCATTCCATAAATCATAATAGGATCTAAAATCACATTCGCAATACTGCCTGTAAGCATGGCAATCATCGTGAATTTGGTAGCTCCCTGAGCTGTAAGCAGGTTATTCATCATAACAGTAAAAACATTGATGATTGAACCAGTCACATAGATTTTTGCATAGGCTCTTGCATAAGGCAAAATCGTTTCGGTTGAGCCTAATGTCGTAAGTACAGGGTCAAGGAAAATCATAATGCCAATGATGATAATTGCGCCCACAAGAAGTCCTGAAAAAAGTGAGGTAGAGGCTGTTTTATTTGCCTGTTCGTTATCTCCCTTTCCGAGAAGTCTTGATATGTATGAGGAAGCTCCCGCCCCAAACATCATGCCCAGACCTATGATGATTTGCACGATTGGAAACACAACAGATACAGCTCCCATCTGGCTCATACCCAGACCACCCACAAAATACGCATCAATAGCGTTGTATAGTGCGGAAATCAGCATACCAACCATCGTCGGTATCCCTAATTTAAGTAGTGCAGAAGCAACTCCTGCTTTTTCTAATAAATAAATACGATTTGACTTTTCTGCCATTTGAATGTCCTCCTAATGTTAATTTTTTTATATTATCGGTGCAGGCTGAAACGCTCACGCCGTATAATACCTTTGATAATGGTATGGAATCTTGGATTTTCAGACTCAAGCCTATCCGCAATGTCTTTGCAGATTTCTTCCTCTCTTTTTTGTAGTTCGGCAGGATAAACCATGTTGAAAGCCACATTGATGAAAGAGCCACTTTCAATCAGTCGAAAATTATCAATCTTAATTTCTTCACTGTACTTTTTCATCGCAGAATGTATTTGTTCTGTAAGATCATGTGTTAATGCTTCATCCTCCAGAAGATAATCAATCTGTATGAAATAATCGCAATGGAATTTTTGATATAACTCATAAGCGATTTGATTTACTGAGGTGTAAAGCTGTTCGCTGTCTTTTTTGTATCCCGCAACACGCATGGAAACTACAAAGTACCCAAAACCATAATCGTGCAGCATCAGATTATGAACAGCAACGATTTCTGGATGTGATTTAACCATCTGCAAAATGGTATCCTTTGTGTCTGTATCTGCGGCTCTTCCCATGATGCACCCTAATACTTCCCACAAACTTTTCACACCTGCAAAAATAATGAATACAGACACCAATACACCACAATAACCATCAATCTCAAAATGAGTGAAATGAGAAACAATAGTAGAAACCAAAACTGCGGTAGTAGCAATCGAGTCGCTGATACAGTCTGCGGCAGTTGCTTTCAAAGTTTCTGAGTCGGTAATCTTTCCAAACTGCTTATTGTAGTAGTACATGTAAACCTTAACCAGAATAGAAAGTACCAACACAATCACTGCGGCAGCACTAAATATCGGCTCTTGTGGATTTGTTATCGCATTAACCGAAGTTCCTGCCAATTTTATTCCCATAAGCAGAACGGCAATAGATGCAAAAATACCCATGATCCATTCAATTCGTCCATGACCGAAAGGATGTGTACTCCCTCCGCCGTATTTTGCAATCTTAAAGCCCAAAAGCGACACCAGATTTGTCCCCGCATCTGACAGGTTGTTAAATCCGTCTGCTGAAATAGCAATAGAATGGCTTAATAGTCCAATCACGATTTTCGCTGTACACAAAGATAGATTCAGCAGGATACCGACAGCACTCGATAATGTAGCATAGGCTTTCTTTACACTTGGATTTGAAACGTCATCCTTATTTTTAATAAACAGTTGTATAAATAGTGACATCATAATAAATCTCTCCTTTCAAAACTGAACATAAATTCAATATTGTTCAATAAAAAAAGGAACTGGTCTAAAGACCAATTCCCGACAAATACATTTTCGATAATTTATGTAGTATCATAATCGCCCATTCCTTTCCTTTGTAATGATACATAATCTGCATCAATCCATCTACAAAGTTGTTTGCAATAATATGTGAAAAAATCTCATCATCCGTGTCATCGTTTCGATGCTTATTCAAATGCTCCTCTATATCTCTAATAAAGCGTTCTTTTTCATTCTCATATTTTGTGCCCCCGCTTTTATCAATCAGGATGATAAATTCCTGTCGATGATCAAACAAATTTAAGATACATTCGGTTTCTGCCTTGCTAAGTCCATAGATTTCGCTATCCGTATGCTGGCTTTCATTTTCTCCTCCAGCAGTCAATACCCGTTCCCAATCATATAAAACAGGACGGAGAACCGCATCAAAAAGAGCGTCTTTGTTCTCGTAATAGGAATAGATAAGCCCTGTGGGAATTTTAGCCTGCCTTGCAATATTACGCATAGCTGCCGTTTTATAACCCTTATCAAAAAATTCCTGCAACGCAGCTTTGAGTATGTTTTCTCTAATTTCCTCTTTCAGTACTTGAGCCACTTCTACCCCTCCAATCTTGAACTTTTGTTCATTATACGATGTGTTTTTTACTTTGTCAAGTGGATAACAATATTTCATAATTGAAATAGGGTGCAGGAATATGGTGTGCATCCCGTCAAGTAGACAATTGAAAAAATATAAAGTTTTTGTGCTGCCCAGCATTAGCTGGGCGGCATTTTTATGCAGCCAATAGCATTTCATGACATTCTGCTGGCGTCCGTACTCCCAAACCGCGTTGCGGACGTTGATTCGTGTAATAATCCATATATTCTGTTATCGCCTGAACCAGTTCTTCTTTTGTATGATATTTCTTACAGTAATACATTTCTCGTTTTAATATTCCCCAGAAACCTTCCATTGGACCGTTATCTGTACAATGGGCAACCCGAGACATACTTTGGATCATGCCGGCATTCTCCAGTTTATGATGAAATTCTCTTGTGGTATATTGAAAACCTCGGTCACTGTGAAACAATGGATGGGCATCTGGATTGGCTGCAACAGCTTTTTCAAATGTGTCAAACACAAGTTTATTATTATTTCGCTCACTTATTACATAGGCAACAGGCCGTCGGTCGCACAGGTCTAAGATAGCACTCAGATAAAGTTTATGTACACAATCAAACGAAATTCCATACTTAAATTCAGTTACATCGGTGACCCACTTCTCATTTGGCCGTTCTGCCTCAAACTCACGATTTAAAATGTTTTCTGCGATATATGCCGGATTCCTGGATGCCTGGTACAACCATCATAGCGGTATTTGAGATTGGAACGGATCTGCTGTTTTCTGCATATACGCAGGATTCGTTTATCATTAACTCTTATCTTATCCTGATGTCTTAACTTATCATTTAAACGCCGATATCCCATATCTGGATGCTCTTGATGCAGCTCCTCCAGACGGCTGGCAAGGTGTGCGTTTAATTTATCGTTTGCTGTTTCTTTCCGTTTCAGCCATTTATAATATCCTGCTCTTGATACATTCCCAAGTTTACAAAGAGCATGGATTGGATAGTTATGTTCTTCGTGTTCTTCTTTGATTGCCAGATATATCTGCTGGTTTCTGATCCGGCTCAGCCCCGCCTCCTCTCGATTTCTTTGAGTTTTTTTAAGAAAGAAACCTCCATTTCAGCCCGTTCTTTTTCCGCTTTCAGAATTTTGTTTTCCGCACGCAGACGTTCCAGTTCACTCATCTCGTCTAAAGATTTACGTTTTCCACGCCGGTCCCTGAGGGCCTCCACTCCGCTGTTTTCATATTTGACAGTATAGTTCCGGGCCTGTTGATAAGATATCTGATATTTTTCAGCTGTTTCAGCATAGTTATGATCATGCGAAATGCAATACTGTACGATTTCGATACGTTCTTCAAATGTGGTGTTTCTACCCTTTGTCATGATCTGACATCCTCCTGTTCCGGAAGCTTTCAGCTTCTCATGACCATTATACTTCAAAACCCACGCTCTAACAGTATCTTCAGATGGTATTTGATATTTAATTGCTATTTCCCGATAAGAGCCTTCACCTAAAAGATAAGCATTGATGACTTCCCGTTTAAATGCCACACTGTAAGATGGATTATGGCCAGTGGAGATAAATGCAGAATCACCAAAAGCCTTATATTTGGCAAGCCATTTACGGAACGGTGTAGGAGAAACACCATACTTTTTTGAAATAGTTTCTATGCCGCCTTGTCCATTTAGGTATTCCAAAACTGCCTGTAACTTTATTTCTGCTGGTATTTTTCTTTTTGACATAAAATGTGCTCCCTCCTAAGCAAACAGTTTTATTATTTTTACTGTCTACCTAGAAGGGAGCATATCACATCCCGTGTCCTTTTCGCGTTATAACATTTTTGTGATTTCAGACAGGTCTTCCAAAATCACATCTGGTTTTACATCGCTTGCTTCTACATCTTTTCTTGTACTTTCTCCACTTAGCACTAAAATTGATGTCACGTCGCTTTGATCTGCGACAGCGATGTCAGTATACAACCGATCCCCTACAATAGCGATTTCTTCCGGTTGGTATCCTGTTTCCTGAATAATATAATTCAGGGTATATTTTGACGGTTTTCCAAAAAAATCTGGAAATTTTCCCGTAGAAGCCTCAATTAATTTTGCCATAGATCCACAGTCTGGAATAAACTTTCCGCCCTCCATCGGACAATTCCAATCTGGATTAATTCCGAAATAGACACATCCATTTCGGATATAATGACATGCTTTTTCCAGCTTTTCATAAGTTAGTGTTGTGTCAAATCCAAGAACCACAATATCTGGATCTTCTTCCACAAGGTTCATATCAAAATACTGAAACTCCTGAATCAGGGATGGAGTTCCTACGACATAGATACTCTTTCCATCATAATGATCTTTCAGATATTTGATGATCACATGACTGGAGATCATCATCTGCTCTTTTTGGATCGGTATTCCAAGCTTATCTAATTTTTCGATATATGCCTGCTGGCTTTTTGAGGAATTGTTCGTAAAGAAGTAATATTCTCTTCCTGTTTCTTCCACTTTCTTTAAAAAGTCTTTCGTAAATGGAAACAGTTCGTTCCCAAGATAGATCGTCCCATCCATATCAAGGATAAAACATTTGATTTTTTCAAACACAGGTATTCCCTCCTATTTGATCACTTCATCATAGAAATCATAGAACTTCAGGATCCTTAAGAATGTGATACGGTCTCTGATATATGGTGCCACCCTTGCTGTCCTCTCCTTCATATCTGGTGCAAATCCCAAATCCTCTAAACTCTTGACTCCATGGACTTTCTCTAGCATCGCTACGATCTCCTCTGCCTTTGGGATCTCCTCGATGATCTTGATGATCTCGTCTGTCTTTTCTTTTAAGACTTTCGGATCGATCAGATCTAGTAGATTCGGATCGTTTGTTTTCTTTATGCTCTCACATAATTCTTTGTTTGTAAATATTTTTTCAATCAGATCTGTCTCAACGTCTACATGATCTTTGATCTTGAAGTTCCCTTCTTTTAAATATTTCACTGCTTCATGATAGATATCACTCACCTGGATCAGTCCGACTCCGACTTTCTCTCCGTGATATGCATCGATTTCTTCATTGATGACAGCCATCTCCCAGAAATGTGCCATATGATGTTCTGCTCCGGATGCCGGACGAGAGTGTCCTGTCATCTGCATGGCAAGTCCAGATAATAATAATCCATACATTAATTCTTCATATGCTTTGATATCTCTGTTGCATAATCCATCTAAGGATTCTTTTAATTTATCCAGTGCATCATATTCCATCTCACAAATACGGTCACAGATATATTCTCCATCCAGAATATTTGTGATCTTCCAGTCTGCAAGTGCTGTATATTTTCCTAACAGGTCCCCAACTCCGGATGCTGTCAGTCTCATTGGTGCGTCTGTGATAATGCGACTGTCTGCGACTACTAAGATTGGTGATTCTGCGATCATACTCTTCTTAAATCCATACCATGACATTGCTGCTACTGTTGATACATAACCATCCACACTGGCTGCAGTTGGAATGGAGATAAATGGGATTTTTCTTTCGTATGCATTGTATCTTGTCAGATCATGCACCGTTCCTGATCCGACTGCAATCATGCAGTCTACTTTCTCGATCGGATCTAACTGTTCTTTTACTTTTGCTACTCCAATCTCATTTGCATGAAGATTTGTCGGATCCAGTTTGATCACTGGAATCCCTCCTAGTAATTTTTCTACTTCTTTTCCTGCTGCTTCATATGTATTGTCATCACAGACCATAACCAGATTCTTGTATTGGTTGTATGGTTCTTTACTTAAGATTTCTGGGAGTTTTTTTAATGCTCCTTCTTCTAAAATGACATCATCTACAACTAACTGATGGTCTCTGCCACAACTACATTTTCCTGTGAATTCTTTGATATCAATTTTCATGTTAAACACCCTTTCCTATCTTTGTCTCATAAAATATTTTCTAAAATACCAATACATGGTATAAGGAAGCAACATTTTTTTGTTGTAAGATTTCTTTCATTTTCTTTTTTGTCTTACCTAATGCTATAATCTCTTGAAATAATTTCAAATACTCTTTTTCACCTACAGTTGCAAAACAAAATACTAAATATACAATATTTCCTTCTGTAAATTCGATTCCATCTGGGCACATCACAAGACTCAATCCATCTTTATATACATGAGCTTCCTTCTTTCCTGCATGTGCTAAGGCAATTCCTTTACTGATAATAATATAATCACCATATTCTTTTACATTTTCTACCGCTCTTTCTCCATACTCGTCTCCTACACAACCTTTTTTCTTTAAAATATCTGCTGCTTCTAAAATCCCTTGTTCCCATGTAATCATTCCTTGTTTAATTTTAATATCTGACGTAGTAAGCATTTGTGCTAAAACACTCTTTCCAATACTTTGAATCTTTATATCCATCAGTGCATAAACTTCATCGAAAAAAGCATCTCTTTTGCTAACATCTAATTTTTCAATAAATGATTTCATAATGTCCAAAAATTTCTGTTCTATATATCGATCTTCATTTTCTTTTCTTCCTAATAAAAACGCAATGTTTTGTATTTCATTAATATCATTCATTGTCAATTGTGCCTGCACTTTTACGCAAGGAACACTTTCAGTTTTTACATTTACCGTGGATATTACAAAATCGATTTTATTCCTTTTTAAAAATCCCTCTACATCCTTACTAGGAATTACATCTACAACTTTAAAATCAAAATAATTTTTTATTTGTGCCTCCAGATATTTTCCTGTTGCCATACTTCCTGGACAGACAATCAATACTTCCAATAAATTTAGATATTCAAAATTCCGAACAAATGCAGCACATATATGTATCATGATAGATTTTTTCATTTCTTTTGTTAGTGGATATCTTAAATATCTTTCTAGGATAATACTATTTTTTTCGATTGTCTTTTCCAAAATTTCTTTTGGAATTGGAAGCTCCTCACTCAGTGACATATCAAAATCATAGTCTTCCCAGTTTTTTAGTGTTTTTATATGCTCTAGCAGTGATTCAATCAAAACCGTATCACTTTGAAGACTACATTCAATATCTTCACCTACAATTTGTAAAAAATATACAATAATTCCGTATAATTCAACATTATTAATCTCTTTTTGTTCTGAATTTATATTAAAATCATGTTGTTTCATATATCGGCCAAATTTCTTTATATCATTTTTGTTGACCTCTATTTCATACTTATCTGAAAACCAGTTTAAAAGATTGTCATTTGCCGTATCTCCAGTTAATTTTCCTACGATTTTTCCTTTATTTACTTTTATTTTTTGATTCATAAAAA
>OBXQ01000011.1_pt1 | contig 200906 bp, 156 predicted proteins | sample 1476641 | NCBI WGS metagenome assembly OBXQ01 (sample SAMEA2580174, study PRJEB22360) | human gut metagenome | biome: human gut; feature: human-associated habitat; material: faeces | place: Denmark | collected 2008/2010
CCTTTATGGATGTTTTCTTTGACAGCAGCATTTCCTCTCCTCCATCGTATCAGTAAGCTTTGCTCTGATGTTTGATGTACCTGCGAATACGATTTTCTCCCTGCATTTAATATCTTCTGTTGGTATTTTTTACTGTCCACACCATGGGATAATTAATATTACACACAAGCACAACAATATGTATGATTATTTTTCATACATATATCATAGCATAATATTAAAGATTCAGCAACAAAATATCGAACATATTTTCTTTTTAAATTGAATTGCCGAGGATTCCCGCTTTTTATCCTAAGAAAGAGAACCTATTTCTTTGTCTTGAATTTCTTCATTGTGGAATATGGACTGTAAACTCTGGACTTGTTCTTGGAGGTTCTATTCCAGGAACGTACCGTCACATACCAGGTGCCTTTCTTTACATTTTTAAAGGTTACAGTTACGGTATTTTTGCCTTCTGTACGTTTCAGATATTTCTTAACCGGATATTTCTCACCTGCGGAAGTCTTATATTTGTTTCCAAGCAGGATTTCGTAACCTGTGGCATTTTTGCATTTTGTGTAAGTAACAGTCACAGTGTTTCCTTCTACAGTAATATTCTTGATCTTTGGCTGCTGTGGTGTGACAACAGTGATCTTGATCTTCTTGATCTTTGTCCAGGAACCATAGACCTTATTGCCCTGTGCATCCAGAACCCAGCTTCGGGCTGCCACATACCAGGTACCTTTTGAAAGATATCTGAAAGATGCCTGTGGCTTGCCGGATGAGGAAACTGTTTTGCTGAACTTTCCGGTTTTGAGCATATCTGATTTCTTGCTGATCACGAAGTCATAACCCTGAGCACCGGCACATCCTTTGGCAAGTTTGACAGTAAGCTTGTTTCTGTCAATGGAGTAGCTGGAAATCTTTGTGTCGGCAGGTCGCAGGTATGTACCGTTTTCATCTGTGATACTTCCGTCTGTGTGAATAACTCTGCCATTGAGGGATTCTGTACCAAATGCTATGAAATAATCCTGTCCTTTGGAAAGGGTAAAGTCAGCATATGGAATACTGTCCTCAAATGCACCGCCTACAGTTACCGTCTGGATACACTGCAGAACCCCGTTCTCAACATCATACCAGAACAGATTTGCCATAAGCCCTGCACAGGAGGCATCTGCTTTTACAGAAAGCACAGCCGGGAAATCAAAAGCTCCGTTTCTTCCAAGGTGGAAACCGAAATCATTCTGGTTTGTGGAGATCAGGCTGTATAATGCTGCCGGGATATATTCTGCTGTGTTTGTAACAGAAAGATCGGTATCTGCAGGTGTTTCTGCTGTAATGGAAGTACCGTTAATCTTCCAGATGAAACCATTCTCCATATCAAGATTCAGGGAAATATCTTTTCCTTTTATCCCGGATAAAACGGAAGCAGGAAGTGTCCTGGCACCATTCATGATAATGGAGATGGTATCTTTTTCTTTGGATGTCTTGATCAGATCATTAACAGTATCCCAGCTTTTCTTCTGGAAACTTCCCTCAATGTAAGGTTCCCCGTCACCAAGCTTTCCGAGATTTTTTGTATCCTGATGTTTGCATCGTTTACAGGTGTAAGTTATGATTCCGTCAGTTTCTGTAGTTGGTTCTGTAGTGATAACGCCGTTGTCATAGTCATGGCCGTATGCGGAAATGGTATAACCATAGGAAAGTGTTTCATTACAGTCTGTGCAGTAGGTATCTCCGCTATACCCGCTGGAAGTACAGGATGGAGAGGAGTAATAACGTCCGGCGGTGTGTTCGTGCGTGCATTGACTTCTGATGATTGTGTAAGTAATAGATTCTTTTTCGTAATTCCCCTTATCGTCGCCATTGTAAATTGCGGTAGCTGTAATGGGTTTTCCAACTTGTAATTCCTGATCAGGATTAACATTGTTATCCCATTTCCAGTCAGCCGAAAAAGGATTGGTAATGTCTCTGATCTTTTTACAGGACCATAGAACGAATATAGGAGTTTCATTAGAATCTGCTCCTGGTGCTACAGGGGCTTTTTCAATAGTAAATGTCCATTTTGGACTTACTAATCCTTTATGTGCAAAATAGGATTTACTTGCCTCTATCTCAGCCTTTACGGTATATGTGCCTGCATTTACAGGAACACCTTGGAGTGGTTGAGTGTTCTCATTGATATCATTGTAGTTACCTTTATAATATACCAATGAGATTTTTCTGTTATTTTCATGTGTAGGTTTAAATTTAAACTTCAATGAGGCTTCTTTAGGCTGACCATCGTAAATAAGATTTACAGGGGACTTAAATATAAAATCATTAACAACTTGAGCAGCTTTAAATGTGTTGGTAACGGTGTCGAATGAATAATTCCGTGTTCGAAATTCTGAACTGTTTTCTGGGGCAAGTATAATCAAATAGCTGTTTGTAGAATTGCTTTCGAGCTTGGGTAGCCAAACATACAGATTAGTGTCATCAGGGTCGAGAGAGGAATGGTTTACAGGCTTCCAATTCCATACCCTAGAACCTGTTCCAGTTTTGATTGTTACGTTCGCATTTTCGGGATTTTCAATAGTACAACAGTAAACCTCTTTCCCTTCGTTTGTTGGGGAACCGGATACAGAAGAGGCTTTTACCGAGCCGCCATTAATGGTAATATCACTGCCACTGCCGCCGTAACTGCCGCCACCAATTCCGGCACCATCCGTAGAACTAGCAGTTACAGAACTACTCTTAATGGTAATATCACTGCCACTGCCGCCGTAACCGCCGCCACCAATTCCGGCACCATCCGTAGAACTAGCAGTTACAGAACTACTCTTAATGGTAATATCACTGCCAGCGCGTTGCTTGCTGCCACCAATTCCAGCACCATACTTAGAACTAGCAATTACAGAACAACTATCAATAATAATATTACTGCAAGAGCCGGTGCCGTAATAGCCGCCACCAATTCCGGCGCCATCCCCATCGATACTACGAGCATTTAAGATTCCTGCAGTAGCGTCTGAATTATTGGTTTTTATTATAAGCTGAGCTTTGTTATCTTTCTGTAAACCGGCACACCTGTTATCCTTTGTTATAAGACTATTTGTGCCTGTTAAATGGATAGTGACTGCAGCCTCCACATTTCTCATTATTCGCAGTGCCGAATCAACACTTGTATTGATACTTACGTTAATAAGATAAATGTTGATTTTGTCTTTCGCCGAAATATTTGCTCCATCAACCACAATTCTATTTCCTGTTTCCTGGCTACATATGAATTTGTGATCTCCTGCCGAACTTATAGTATAAACTCCATTCACAACTTTATTGCTCGTAGTTAAATCAATTTCTCCAGCTTGTTCATTTTCCGCAGCAGCCATTGCCTCATCGGGGGCATCATTAAATTCAGGAACCTCGTCTGAACTGAATACAGACAGTTCCTCATCTGTCTCTCCTGCCGCTTCCAGCTCCTCATTGGTAAAAATCTCCGGAGTTTCTTCCTCAGACACTACATCCTGATTTCCGGAAGTAAATTCTTCCGCAAATATGGTCTGGGGGGGGCATATTTGTAGAACACAATGCAAGTGCCAGAATCCCGGCTAATAACTTTTTCCTCATGCTTTCCACCTTTCCTTTCTTTATACATGATCTTATGCGTCTTGACTCTTTTGTCCTCTTTTTCTGAATTTGATACATAATGCGGTAATCACGACTGCCACATTAAAGGAAATGACAGCCACCAACACATAGCCGCCTGCGTCCTCATGCAGCAGAATTGTGCCGTACATTCCCGTAACGTTTATTGGCTGGCTTTGCATTATCCCCGTTGCTCCCACAAGAGACAGGAATAACAGGGTACACAGAACAGACAGCCGGCAGACTGCGCGCCGCTCCTGGCGGCGGTGGTATTCATGCATTCGCTTTTTTACCAATTCGATACGGGTTTTGGTATCGTACATACCTTCCAACCTCCTTTCACAAAAAAGTCCTAAAAAGTCTTTCACTTATATAGGTACAAAAAAAGCGAAAAACTCTCACCTGAAAATCAAATTTTTTCAAAAAAATTTGAGAGCTGCCGAAACAGCTCCCAAAAGCGGAAAATCAGGTTATATTATTGTATCGAACTGCGGAAAATCAGTTTTCCCGCTGTCAGGATCAGTACAGGCAGCAGATAAGCAATATACTGTGCTGCACCGCCGTAGGCGATCAGGAGATTATAAATTGCATGAAAGGTGATTGCCGCTCCCAGCAGGCCGCAGGTTCCGGCAATCTTCAGCCATGTTCTCTGCCACACATATGCAAGACCACCGCCGACAATGGCACCACAGATCACGTGCATGGCTCCTGTTCCAATACCCCGGAAGAAAATAAAAGAAAAATGACCGGCTCCGTTTTGGATCAGATAGCAGACATTCTCAAATGTGGCAAAGGAAAGAGCTGTGATCACAGCGGCATTTTTGATTCGCTCCGCTTTTGGCTCAAATATCAGCAGATAAAAGAGCAATGGCAGAAGTTTCATCACTTCCTCCACCACCGGGGCGATCTCTGTGGTAGCTGCAAAGGTGTCCGCTCTGTAAAGTGCAGCGAAAAAGGTGTTGATGTATGCGGAAAGCAGACATGCACCCATCCCGGCAAAGCAGAACAGAAAGAATTTTCTCTGCCGCTTTCCCATACACAGCGCGGCAATCAGCAGGGGCGAAGCCATGCAAAGAAATACATTTTCAATATATGTCATGCCTGCACCGCCTTTCCTGTGGCTGGCAGCAGCGCAAACAGGCTGCCTGTAAGCAGAAAATCAAACCAGCAATAGGGAGCGGAAATGGAATAGCCCGGCCACAGGCAGCCAGAGATCCAAAGGACATACTCCACCGCCACATAGCACAGTACTCCAATGTGGAAATACCGCATCTTACACGCTGTTCCCGTCTGTATCTGTGCATAAGCAAGACCCCGAATGGAATGATAAGAAACAACGATCATCATGCCACACCAGAGCAGATTGGAAAGAATATCTCCAAAGGTACAGTAAAACACACAAAGCGGAATACCGGTCAAAGGGGCGATCAGGGCTTTTCCTGTCGAAAATCTTCTTTCCTCATCAGAAGAAAGGGTGTATTGCAGAAGATAAAGGAAAATCACACTGGCTACCCAGCCGAACTCTGACACATAAAAGACCTGCGGTGTTTCAGAAAACAGAAGCAGATACAGCGTCCAGTAAAGAGAGCCAAGGGCAAAGCAACCGTAAAAGCAGGTCAGCAGGAAACAGGTCTGTTTTCGATCTTTCAGATACCAGATACCACTTAGACAAAAGCCCAGCAGGGTGACAGCGAATTGAAAAAGATTACTGATCAGCTCCATCCCCATTGTCCCCCTTTTGTTCCTCCGTCTGCTCCTCTTTGTTCAGCTGGCGGATGCGGAAGCACAGAATAGTCACGCAAACGCCGAGAATAAAAGCCAACAGTCCGATTACCATATATCCCAGTGCAGTGCCGCCGCCTAAAATTGTTGCTGCCGTTTCAAAGCCGGAAGAAGTACCGGGCGTAATCTGTCCGACAATACCTGGCATGACAAAGGAAACACCAACGATCACTGCAAGGCATGCCGCTATGCAGAATGCGGAGACAATCCGTCTGTGCCGCAGTCTCTGCTGTCGTTCTTTTTCCTCAATACGCCGTTTTACCTCAACAATCCGTTCCTCATTTTTCAACATCTGTAATACCCTCCCGTTGCAATAATCCACGTAAACGCTCTTTTCCCCGGTACACCATATTTGTGATTTGCTTTACACTTTTCCCCATGACCTCAGCTGCCTGTTGATAGCTCATACCCTCAAAATAGGTCAGATAAAGAGCTTCCCGATAATCTGAATTTAACTCGTCCATGCAGAGATGCAGGATCTGATTTCGTTCCTTTGTGCGGATGACCTCCTCCACCAGTGTCTGCGCCTCCGGTTCTCTGGTCAGGTCGTCAAGACTGAAGATAATCCGCCGTCTGCTTTTGTGGCGTAAAGCCATGTGCCGCGCCGCTTTATAGAGATAAGCCTTAAAACATCCATCCCGGATGCGGGGCTTTTTCGTAAACAGCCAGGAAAAGGTTTCCATCATTAAGTCCTCCGCTTCATGGACATCATGCAGATAACCATCGATGTATAAGGTCAATGGGTCGCCGTATTTTTTTATCAATAGTTCAAGTCCTGTCTCGTCACCGCTCAGATATTGCCCATAAAGCTCTTCATCAGTAGCCATACCGTTCAATTCCTTTCCCCATATTACTCCTCTGTTGTCAGGTGTAATCTCCGGGCTTCTTTCCTTCGTTCTTTTAATAAGCATAGTATACTTTTGTTTACAAAATACGTCAATTGTTCATAGTTCATAGCAATTCTATAAAATAATGCAACTTTGTATACTTTCCTGTGTTATCTGATTTCTTACAGTGGACAGTGCAAAAGAACTGTCCGTAACCGGACTGAAAACACCGGAAATAATAAAAGCAGCTGTATAGCTCTAAAGAGCAAACAGTAGTGGCGCCATGGATGCACCATGAAAAAAGGCGGTATCCCGCCTTTTTTCAGATGCTCTGGTAACTCAGTTACCGAGTAATTCACAAACATTTATTAGAACTTTATTCAGCCTTTATAGCCCAGCGCATCTTTGTGGAACGAGCTCTTGGGTTCTGTGTGCACTCTTTGGCTGAGGGGCGGATCACATCTTTTGCATAGTCAGAATAAATTCCATCTTTGTATCCTGCCTTGAGAGCTTTCTTTACCAGCTTGTCCTCACCGGAATGAAAGGTAAGGATTGCCACTCGTCCGCCCGGACGCAAAGCATCCGGAAGCTTCTCCATAAATTCATACAGTACTTCGAACTCATGGTTAACATCAATACGCAATGCCTGGAAGGTTCGCTGGCAGGTTTTCTTAATTGTCTCTTTCTTTTCCTTTTCAGGAAGGAAATCAAGAGTTTTTTCGATTACCTGACGCAGTTTTGTGGTAGTATCAATATGATTGCCTCTGCGGATCTCATCGGTAATGGCTTTGGCGAGTTCCTCACAGTATGGTTCATCAGAATTTTCACAGAGCATTCCCGCAAGCTCCTCTCTGGAAATGGTATCCAGACGCTGGGCTGCACTGATGCCGGTTTCCTGATTCAGGCGCAAATCCAGAGGTCCGTCTGTTTTAAAAGAGAAACCTCTTTTGGGGTTATCAATCTGCATGGATGAAACACCGAGATCTGCCAGAATAAAGTCAAATCCTCCAACCTCTTTGGCAATCTCATCAATGGTGCAGAAGTTCTGAAGCTTTACTGTCAGCAGTTCTTCCCCGAATCCCTGCTCTGCCAGACGTTTCTTTGTTTTGGCGGATTCCTCAGGGTCTACATCTGTTGCATAAATATGGCCCTTGCCATTCAGACACTGAAGCATTGCTTTCGTATGGCCGCCATAGCCCAATGTGGCATCAAATCCGGTTTCGCCCGGCTGGATATTAAGAAAATCAAGGATTTCCTTAACCATAATGGAGATATGCATTCCCGCCGGGGTATTTCCTTTCTGAATCACGTGTTCAATGGTATCTTTATATTTCTCAGGCTGTAATTCCTTGTATTTCTCCTCGAATTTCTTCGGATATTTTCCTTTATAACGGACACGCCTTTTATGTGGTGTCTGGTTCTGGTTTTCCATAAAATCCCCTTTTTGTTTTTTATTCCTGTGTGATACCGGTTACTTCATAGCCGGCTTCTTTGATCACTTCGCGGATCTTATCCTCGTCCAGTTTTTCCGGAGCATGGATCACTGTGGTTCCTTTTTCATGGGAGGAAACTACATCTTCCACTCCAAATGCCTCTTTTACTGCCTTTGTCACATGTGCTTCACAATGTCCACACATCATTCCTGTTACGTTTACTGTGATTGTTGTCATTTCTTTGTTCTCCTTGTTTTCTTTTATATTTTCCTGATCTTTTGGATCATGAATTTCACTGTTGCAAAAGTCTGGATTCTCTGCCTTTAGACTTTTGTTTTCTGTTACATTTTTCATTTCTGCATTAGCTGAAATGTAATGGATTTCTTCCACATTCTGTTTTATTTTTTTGTCTCTGGAAGCATCATGTACCTTAAAGAGATTCAGTCTCAGTGCATTGGTTACCACACAGAAACTAGAAAGGCTCATGGCAGCTGCACCAAACATGGGGTTCAGTGTCCATCCGAAAATCGGAATCCATACACCGGCTGCCAGTGGAATACCGATCACATTGTAGAAGAATGCCCAGAAAAGATTCTCATGGATATTTCTCAATGTTGCCCGGCTTAAACGTATGGCAGCAGGTACATCACTGAGCCGGCTCTTCATTAATACCACATCTGCGGCATCAATGGCAACATCTGTTCCTGCACCGATCGCGATACCGATGTCTGCCCTGGTAAGTGCAGGGGCATCATTGATTCCGTCTCCTACCATGGCAACCTTTCCCTGTTCCTTCAGAGAACGGATCACACTTTCCTTGCCATCCGGAAGAACACCTGCAATTACATCGTCCACTCCTGCCTGTGCTCCGATCGCTTTTGCTGTGCGTTCATTATCACCGGTAAGCATTACTACCCGGATTCCCATGTTCTGCAGTTCTTTTATTGCCTGAGGGCTGTCTTCTTTGATAACATCTGCCACTGCAATCATGCCGAGAAACTTCCCGCCTTTTGCAAAAAGAAGTGGTGTTTTTCCTTCTTCTGCCAGCTTTTGGGCTTTTGAAATCAATTCTGATGATACAGATGTCTCATTGCTGATAAATTTCATATTTCCGCCTGTAAGCACGTCACTGTTTAATACTGCACGAAGGCCGTTTCCCGGAAGAGCCTGAAAATCAGAAACCTCCTGCAAGACAGTCTTTTTCTCCTCTGCTCTGGCAATAATGGATTTCGCAAGAGGATGTTCACTCTTCTTCTCAAGTGCATAGGCACAGCCTAAAAGTTCTTCCTCTGAGATTCCCTCTGCAGGGATCATATCTGTCACCTGCGGTTCACCCTTTGTGATAGTTCCTGTCTTATCTAATGCAACCATCTGGATCTTACCTGCTTCCTCCAGGGATACTGCTGTTTTAAACAGGATTCCGTTTTTGGCTCCCATTCCGTTTCCTACCATGATGGCAACCGGTGTGGCAAGTCCAAGGGCACAGGGACAACTGATGACCAGAACAGAAATACCTCTGGCAAGTGCATATCCGAACTCTTTTCCTGCCAACAGCCAGACAATGGTGGTGACAACCGCAATACTGATAACTGCCGGAACAAAAACTCCGGAAACCCTGTCTGCGATTTTGGCAATAGGCGCTTTTGTTGCAGCCGCATCACTGACCATCTTAATAATCTGGGAAAGAGTAGTGTCCTCGCCTACCCGGGTTGCCTCACATCGGATAAACCCGGACTGGTTTACAGTTGCAGCAGAGACTGCATCTCCCGGATTCTTGTCCACAGGAATACTCTCCCCTGTAAGTGCAGCCTCATTGACCGCACTGTTTCCTCCAAGGACCACTCCGTCCACCGGAATGTTTTCACCGGGATGTACCACAAAAACATCACCTTTTCGGACCTGTTCGATGGGCACCGTAGCTTCCTGTCCGTCCCGGACAACAACTGCTGTCTTAGGTGCCAGTTTCATCAGACCTTTCAGCGCATCCGTTGTCTTTCCCTTAGATCGGGCTTCCAGCATTTTTCCAACTGTAATCAGGGTAAGGATCATGGCTGCAGATTCAAAATAGAACTCCATCATGTAATTCATAACTGCTGCCGAATCTCCGTCCACCTGTGCCCTTGTCATTGCAAAAAGTACATAAACACTCCACAAAAAGGATGCCATGGAGCCAAGTGCCACAAGGGTATCCATATTTGGTGCACGATGCCACAGACTCTTAAATCCGCTGATAAAAAATTTCTGGTTAATGACCATTATGATTCCGGCAAGAAGAAGCTGCATCAGTCCCATGGCAATATGATTATCATTAAACCATGCCGGAAGAGGCCAGCCCCACATCATATGTCCCATGGAAAAATACATCAGCACAAGCAGAAAGCCTACAGATGCGATCAGCCTTCGTTTCAGTGCAGGTGTTTCATGGTCTTCCAGTGCTTCCTCTGCCGCAGAAGCAGATATCTGCTCCCCGGATGCCCCCTTTAAGGATGCTCCATAACCTGCATCCTGTACAGCCTTGATGACCGCACCTGCACCGGCAGTTCCTTCTACTCCCATGGAGTTAGTCAGCAGACTGACCGAACAGGATGTCACACCCGGAACCTTGGATACGGCCTTCTCCACTCTGCTGCTACAGGCCGCACAACTCATTCCGGTTACATTGTATTGTTCCATTTCTATTCCTCCTTACGACTTGTTGTCCCTTACCTGATATCCCCTGCTCTGCTGCTTTGCAGTTCCCGGATCTTTGTTCTGCTGTACTCTGATTCTATAATAATCTGGACACACAGCTTTCACTTCATCAGTTTCTGCAAAGTAGCCACCAGCTCATCGATTGTATCATCCTTGCCCCTGCGGATATCTCTTGCCACACAGTTGCGGATATGGCTGGCAAGCAGTTCTTTGTTAAATGCGTTCACTGCTGCGTTGACTGCTGCGGACTGGATCAGGATATCGTTACAGTACGCATCATTCTCCAGCATACCGATAATCCCTCGGATTTGTCCTTCCACACGTTTAAGACGATTGATCAGCTTCTTTCTCTCCTCCTCAGAACGCATTGTATGTTTAGTGCAACAGGGACAGACTTTTTTCTCCTGTGTTTCTGCCATATAGGAAATCCTCCTTCTGATTTTTATGAATAGATTCTGTTTTATATAAATTTCTGAAATATATAACGATTCCAAAATACCCTTATGGGGTATCTTTATAATAGTCACTATATACCCTTATGGGGTATTTGTCAATACTGTTTTTTCATATCGGAAACAAGTGGTGTGTGAACAGTAACAAAGATTACCGTGAACAGAGTAAGCAGCAGTAATACAAAAAAGAGCTCTCACAGAAAATAACCGCCGGTAATATTCTGCCGGTAATTATTTTTCGCAAAAGCTCAAAGACCTATACTCTATGCACTTTTCTTCTGACAAAATAAAAACAGGTGACCTGCATAATGATCGTCAGCATCCAGGATGCAGGATAGGAAATAAACAGAACAGCCAGTGATCTGTGATGCGGGAATATTCCAAAGATCCATACGATTCTGGTTCCTACTGTTCCGATCACTGACAGGATCATTGGAACGCCGGAATGTCCCATTCCACGCAGGGCACCCGGAAACAGATCCATAATCCCGCAGAGAAAATAAGGTACGGTAGTGTAAGACAGGATTTCCAGTCCGCAGCGGATCACTTCCGGATCGGCAGTATAAATCTTAAGAATCTCAGAACCGAAGAAATATGCACCGCATCCAAGGGAAAAGGAGGTAACTACGGAAATAATAAGACAGTCGACCAGAACCTTATCCATACGTTTAAATTTATGCACACCATAGTTCTGACTGGTAAAGCTCATACATGCCTGTGTGACAGAGTTCACCGCCACATACAGAAAACCGAAAATATTATTGGCCGCCGTATACCCTGCCATGGCGGTCGATCCAAAGGAGTTAACCGAGGACTGAAGCAGAGCATTTGACAGATTAATGACTGTGCTCTGGATCCCGGCCGGAATCCCAACCTGGAAAATCTGTTTTAAATAGACAGTATTGATCCTTAATTTTCCAAAATGAAGCTGGTAGCTGGTTTTCGATGTACGCAGACATCTGAGTACCAGAATGCAGGAAATTAACTGGGAGATCACAGTAGCAATGGCTACGCCCGCCACATCCATATGAAACATGATCACGAGGATCAGATTCAGTACTGCATTTACAACACCGGAAATAACCAGAAAGATCAGTGGACGTTTCGTATCTCCTACAGCCCGCAGAATCGCAGCTCCATAATTATAAAGCATAAAAAACGGCATACCCAGAAAATAGATTTTCATATACAGTGCAGACTGTCCGATCACATCATCCGGGGTACCCATCAGTTCCAGAGCCCATCTGGAAAAAATCAGTCCCACAAATGCCATGACGATACCGCTTACCAGTGCAAGAGTTACAGCCGTATGAACGGTATCTGACATTTCCCGGTCTTTTCCTGCCGCATAGAACCGGGCAGCAAGTACATTCGCACCAAGTGAGATACCAATAAACAGATTGGTAAACACATTGATCAGTGCTGTGGTTGAGCCTACGGCTGCAAGTGCCTGACTTCCGCTAAATCTTCCCACCACTATGATATCCACAGCATTAAACATCAGCTGCAGGATTCCGGACAGCATCAGCGGCAGTGAAAAGGAAATCAGCTTGTCCATGATGGTTCCGTTACACATATCTATTTCGTATTTATTTTGTTTCACTTTTATCTTCCACCCTTTATATCCAAATTGATATGGGCTTCTGTAGAAGTCCTTTATATTACTGTTCGTAAACAGTTAGTATTTTTCAATGTTTTTATTCTGCAAGGCTTCCGAAATAATAGAATCCCTTGCAGGTATCCAGTTTTACTTTTACATATTTACCGATCAGATCCTGACATCCCGGGAAATGGACCAGAAGGTTATATTCTGTTCTTCCTGTAAAGATACCTTTTTCTCTGCTTTCTTCCTCTACAAGGATTTCCTGAACAGTTCCCTCGAAACGTGAAGAGGTTTTTCGGCCTTTTTCCTGAACCAGAGCAAGAAGACGGTCAAAACGGTCTTTTACTACATCCTCAGGTACCTGATTCTCCATTTTGGCAGCAGGTGTGCCGCTTCTTTTGGAATAAATAAAGGTAAATGCAGAATCAAAATCACATTTCTCCACAACATCCAGAGTATCCTGGAAATCCTCTTCCGTTTCTCCCGGGAAACCAACGATAATATCTGTAGTCAGGGAAATATCCGGTACTGCCTTACGGATCTTGCCTACAAGTTCCAGATACTTTTCTTTGTCATAACGGCGGTTCATGATCTTTAAGATGCGGCTGCTTCCGGACTGCATGGGAAGGTGAAGGTGATGGCACACTTTTTTGCTCTCTGCCATTGTCCGGATCAGTTCATCAGACAGATCCTTCGGGTGAGAAGTCATGAAACGGATTCTCTTTAATCCTTCAATTGCTTCCACCTGTTTCAGAAGCTGTGCAAAAGTAACCGGATGTTCCAGTGTCTTTCCATAGGAATTAACGTTCTGTCCCAGAAGCATAACTTCCGTTACACCGTCAGCCACCAGACCTTTGATTTCTTCTATGATCGCCTCCGGTTCGCGACTCTTCTCTCTTCCTCTTACATATGGTACAATACAGTAACTGCAGAAATTATTGCAGCCAAACATAATATTGACACCCGTTTTAAAGGAATATTTACGGTCAGAAGGCATACCCTCCACGATTTCATCAGATTCCTTCCAGACATCAATGATCTGTCCCTCCGTATTTAAGCTTCTGTAGAAAAGCTCCGGAAACTTATGGAAGTTATGGGTACCGAAAACCAGATCAACAAAAGAATATTCTTTGTGGATCTTCTCAATTACTTCCGGCTCCTGCATCATGCAGCCAAACAATATAATCTTCAGTTCAGGATTCTTTTTCTTAATACTTTTCAGATGGCCAAGATGACCGTAAATCTTCAGGTTTGCATTCTCCCGGACTGTGCAGGTGTTATAGATGACAACATCTGCATCTTCTTCTCTGGATACTTCTGTATAGCCCATACGTTTCACGATACCGGCCACTGTATCCGTCTGCAGGGAATTCATCTGGCAGCCTGCATTCTGGATAAAGAAAGCTGGCGCCTTTTCATATTTTTCCTTCACAAGCTCTGTACATTTATTGATATATTCTAACTGTATTTTACTTTCCTGTGTATTATTATTCACTATTGATTCCTCATCTTTCTGTTTACAACATTTCGGGGCACTCTTTTTATCATACAGAATCTATGGCTTTATGTCAAACGCTAATCTCTGTTTTTACATGTTTTTATTACTTTTTATTTTCAGAGACTGTTTTTCTTTGACTGTGTGACGGATTTATGCGTTTGCCAATATGCCGCTGTTTAAAGAATAAAGATATTCAAGTGGAATCAGACGCAGTTCTTCCATATCGTCCTTGCGGTATTCCGGAATCTCAATTGCCAGAGAGGGCTGACGGATTACTTCCGCATAAAACTGTTCCGGAGATCCCATCTCAGGTTTTGCTCCGGCTTTTTTGACTCTCGCACCACCTGCAATCCCTTTTTCCAGACGATAGCCGGAACATTTCTGTAAATGCCTTGCCAGTCTGTAATTTTTCTGATTGTAGGCAAAGCCTTTCTCCTGTCTGCAGTAAACGATCTTCCCTCTGGAATAACTGAATGTAAGCAGGCCAAGGCTTGAATATTCCTGAAAAATACTGATCAGGGCACGAGTCTCATTCTCACTGGCAGGCTCCTGATTCACTCTTTTCCGCTGATAATAATTAGTCGGAAAATTTCTGCGCAGATCAATTCCCCTGGCATTACATTCATATTCTTCCACAGGCCTGTCCTGCATTTTCAGCATCTGTCTGTGGATGGGATTATGTATGGCACCATATCCGTATTCACATATCTCATAGCTGTCAGGATTCAGCATGGGGATCATACAGATACGAACCTTATCCAGAAGTTTACGAACTTCATAACTTTCTCCGATGGTCCAGTTGCTTTCATAGGATCTGCAGTAATCTTTTGCAATGGACAAAAGATATTCCGGGAGATTTCTGTCTCCGCTTTCCACTCCGCTCAGACAGATAATGCAGGTATCACCCTTTCCAATCTCAAGCATGGGGATCATTCTGTCATCATGACTTCTTCCGATCACTCTGAACTGGACAAAATTTCCATATCTCTGTCCGAGTTCCCACAATGCGAAGTATATTTTTTCATATGTTCCCATCTGTTCTGTTGACATACATTCTTTCCTCCTTTTTGGCAAATGTTCAGCAGCCTGGATCAGATTCCGGATTCTGACCTGTATGGACGGCTGAATGGCTGCCTTATTATTATATATATGAAAAGAGACAGGCCATAAGACCTGTCTCTTAAAAATAATTGAATTATATTTACATTTCTTTTTTACGTCTTCTTATCAGTACATAACCACCTGCAAGAACAGAAGCAGCAGCAAGAGCCAGCATAGTTCCGATCGGTGATTCATCACCTGTGGATACTGCTGATTTCGCTGTTCCGTTTGTTCCGTCTGCATAGGTTGTCGGAGTTACATCTGTAGTTCCTCCATCTGTAGTTCCGTCGCCGGATCCGGTTCCGTCTCCGTTTGTTCCGTTTGCACCTGGTGTGGTAGTGGCCTGTGTCAGAGGAGCTGCCTTGAACTGATAGGGCAGAACTTCGGAAGCATCTGTTTCCTGCCAGTCATTTCCACTGTATACCTGTTTTGCATATTTAATGTAAATAGTATATGCTTTCTCGGCATCTGTATAAATACCGCTCTTGGCACCAATTTTCCAGGATGTGTTCCAGGTTGACGGGTTAGAAGACATACTCCATCCTACAGGTACCCATCTGACATCACCTTCTCCCGGATTATTGTTCTGTGTACCTGCACCGATTACCTTGAAGTCATAGAAAGTATTCGGATAGAACACAAGTGCTTTCTCAAATCCCTGTACAACACTCTCTTTTACATCGGGTACTACCGGAGTATGAGATGGTGTAGGTGTAACAGGACGTTCCTTTGAATCAGGCTGGAACATTACAGAGCCATAATTACTCTTATCCTTATCACTGATCACACATACATAAATATCAACATCATAGTCAGGAAGATCAGTAACTTTTGCTGTTACATTTGTATCAGCCTCAATAGGAGCACCTACTCTGGAAGTATCGATTGTCGGTGCTTTCTCACCACGTTTTACCCAGTCAATATAATAGGTACCTTTTACATTTGACTGGAACTTAATTTTAATAGTACCACTTCCGGACCATTTGCATTCTTTTCCTGTTACTTTCAGTTTTTCTTCTGCAGGAGTTGGGGTAGGGGACGGTTCTGTTGTACTGACTAAAGTTCCGTCTTCTCCGATTTTAAGGCTGGAATCTCCCTCATATGTAATCTGAGAAAGAACATCCGCCAGTTTCACATCAGTAACAGCGTCACCCAGCTTTACGACTGTTCTTCCGGCGTTAGCCTCCTGAACAGCAACACCAATGGCAGAACCTGTAACAGCACCGCTTACATTGATCACACCGTCTTTGGCAAGCACAAGGTTACTTGTAGCTTCAAAAGAATTTGTAACCGTATTTCCTGTAACACTTACGGTTCCACGAATATTGACAGTTCCTTCACTGTAAATTGCACCGCCTGTTGCTGCGGAGTTTGCTGTGATAGTACCACCCAGGAGATATACATTTGCACCGGCAGCATTGTTGATCGCACCGCCATTTCCGGTTGTGGTATTTCCTGTCAGAGTTGTACCGTCAATTAATGCATAATTACCACTTGCTACTTCTACAATCGAACCGGTAACGTCATCGCCTGTACCATCAACAGTTAAACTGCCTGAACCGATAGCATTTCCATCTGAATCAGTCACAGAACCGCCTGCCATCTGAAGATTACCACCATTAACAGTAAACATACTCTCAGTAAAGCCTGCTGCACGTTTGATCGTAGTATTATCTTCAGCAGCAACCAGCATGATATTCTTTTTTTCAGGGACATTTATTGTGTTGTTGACTTCAATGGTTCCTTTTAATTTTACATAAGTAGGCTCACCATTTATCATATCCTCACAGTCCGGTACTGCTGCGAACGCTTCTTCCAGAGAAGTAAAGGAATTTTCGCCAATCACAATCGCAGATCCTGCCTCAGCAGCCTGCTCATCAGTTTCTTCAGCAGCCGGTGCCTCTGTAGGATCAGCTGTTGTTTCGGCAGGAGTTTCGGCCGGATCTTCCGGTGTCTCGGCTGGATCTTCGGCTGGTTCCTCAGGAGTTTCAGAAGGTTCTTCTGTATCTGCAGAGTCAAGTTCACCTTCCAGTTCGCCTTCGGCTGATGTCTCAGCAGCAGTATCTGCTGCAAATGTGGCTGTCGGTGCCATTCCTACAGACAGGGCACCTGCCATTAATAATGCAAAAAGTTGTTTTTTTCTCATTGTATGTCCTCCCATAGATGAGTTTTAGTTAAAATCACTACTGACACCATCCGATTTCTTATTCCCCACGAAGCAGTCAGTAATCCCAAATCTGAATTGAAGTATAGCACATCCCTCAGAAAAAATCAATGTGCTGTCTATGGGCGTACCTGTCCGTTTCCATAGATGATATATTTCGTTGTGGTCAGAGCCAGAAGTCCCATAGGTCCCCTCGCATGAAGCTTCTGTGTGCTGATACCGATCTCTGCCCCGAAACCGAATTCAAATCCATCTGTAAAACGTGTGGAGGCATTGACATAAACTGCCGCAGCATCCACCTCATCCAGAAACTTCTGTGCATGTTCATAATTATTGGTAATAATTGCCTCTGAATGTTTTGTATTATATTTATTGATGTGAGCAATCGCCTCTTCCACAGAAGAAACCACTTTAATAGAAAGAATATAATCCAGATATTCTTTGCCCCAGTCTTCTTCTGTTGCGTGTACAGCTCCCGGGATCAACGCATAAGCCGCTTCATCTGCGCGGATCTCCACATGTTTCTCCTGCAGACGCTTTGCAAGGACTGGAAGCAGGGCATCCTTTACATCTTTATGTACAAGAACAGATTCGCAGGCATTGCAGACGCCTACTCTCTGAATCTTGGCATTCATGATAATGTCTGCTGCCATCTCAAGGTCTGCGGTTTCATCCACATAAATATGGCAGTTTCCAGTACCGGTCTCAATCACAGGGATGGTGCTCTGCTCCACTACGGCTTTGATCAGGCCTCTGCCGCCTCGCGGGATGAGTACATCCACATACTGGTTCATCTTCATGAATTCTGCTGCTGTCTCTCTGGATGTATCAGAAATCAGCTGAATCGCATCCTCTGTCACGCCCTGTTCATTCAAAGTTTCCCTGATACAGTTTACAATGGCCTCGTTGGAATGGATCGCATCACTTCCACCCTTCAGGATTACTACATTACCGGTCTTAAAGCAGAGTGCAAATGCATCCGCAGTTACATTCGGTCTTGCTTCATAGATAATTCCGATCACGCCAAGAGGTACTCTCTTCTGCCCGATCAGCAGTCCGTTTGGGCGTTTTTTCATCCCGGTTACTTCCCCGACAGGATCATCCAGGGCTGATACCTGGCGCAGGCCCTCTGCCATTCCTTCAATCCTGCTCTCTGTGAGAAGAAGCCTGTCGATCAGCCCCTCAGGCATATGATTCCTTTTTCCAGTTTCCACATCCAGCCTGTTGGCATTGATCAGAGCCTGTGCATCCTTTACCAGTTTGTCTGCTACTGCAAGAAGTACTTCATTCTTTTTGTTTGTAGAAAGATTTCTCATTTCTGTTTCAGCTGCCTTCGCATTCATGCCAAGGCGGTTCAGCATTTCATTCATGTTCAGTTCCCCTTTCAGTCAGTAAGATAGCATATCTCCTCTTCTGTTACTATGATCTGCGGACAGATATCAGTAGGTTCTGTGGGAACCTCCGGCAACATCTGAAAAGAAAATGCAATGGCAACTCTTTCAAGCTGCGGATGTTTCTCAAGATAACGGTCATAGAAGCCACCGCCGTATCCGACTCTGTGGTTTGCTCTGTCAAAAGCCACTCCCGGCATGATCATAAGAGCCTTTGACCAGTTGACGATCTCCCCCGATACAGGCTCAGGAATCCCAAAATATCCGGGTTCCAGCCGGGCAAAGTCTGTCAGCTTATAAAATACCATATCCTTTCCCACAACCTTGGGAACTGCAACCTCCTTGCCGGCCTTCCATGCTTCTTTTATAAGATACTCTGTGACAACTTCATGGTTGTAATCTGCATATACCAGAATGCGGTCCGCATTCTTAAATGCAGGAAGTGCGGTCACTTTGTCAGTGATCGTGCGGCTCATTGCCTCTATCTGTTCATCTGTGTGCAGCTTTCTTTCTGCGAAAATCTTCTTTCTAATGTCTTTTTTTGATTCCATATTTTTCACCCAGATTAATGATTGTTCCGTCTTCCTGCTGAACATCCACATTGTCCAGCTGAGCGCGAAGGTTCATGCGGACAGATGCAATATATTCCTTGCGCAGCAGTTCTCTTTCTTTTTTCTCTTCTTCAGTAAGCCCCACACTTTTGGCTTTATGTGCAAGTGCATTAATGCGGTCGATTTTCTCAACTTCCATAGTTCTTCCTCCTGTTTTTGTCTGCGGCAGTCTGTCTGTAAACACTGCCATTTACTCTGTGAATGTCATTTGGCACCGGTAAATTTCCGGTATTATAACAGTCTGTCAATAATATCGATCAGATAAACTTCCTCTTTGGACTGGCTTACAAACAGCGTACCGTACTTGCGTCCCTCTGTAATCTTATGGATAATATGGAAATCGGCTCCGTTTGCGATCACCATATCTACGCCTGCTGCAGAAGCGATCTGTGCTGCTGTCAGCTTAGTAGCCATTCCGCCGGTTCCTACCTTACTTCCAGAAGTACCTTTTCCCATGTTAAGCAGATTATCATCCAGATTTTCTACCACATCAATGAATTTTGCATCAGGATTAGTATTGGGATCATCTGTAAAAAGACCATCAATATCTGATAACAGGATCAGCAGATCTGCCCGTACAAGTGCGGCAACCATTGCAGACAATGTATCATTATCTCCGAATTTCTCCAGATTCTGAAGCTCATAGGTGGAAATGGAGTCATTCTCGTTTACAATGGGAATCACTCCCAGACTGAGCAGTTTATCGAAAGTATTCTGAGCATTCTTTCGGTTAATATTATTAACCATAGTATTTTTGGTCATAAGAATCTGAGCGGAAAGCTGATTATATTCAGAAAAAAGTTTCTGATAAATCATCATCAGTCTGGCCTGTCCTACTGCTGCACATGCCTGTTTTCCTTTCAGTTCTGTGGGTTTCTCATGCATTCCAAGAGCTGCCACACCTGTTGCTATAGCTCCTGAAGAAACCAGTATGACATCTTTTCCCTGATTGCGAAGGTCACTGAGCTCTCTTGCCAGCACTTCCAGTTTGCGAAGGTTCAGTCTTCCTGTCTCCGAATGAGTCAGGGAAGAAGAACCGATCTTAATTACAATACGTTTTTTATCTTTAAGTCGTTCCCGGTAATCCATCTTTTTGTTACTCCATATAAATATATTTTTTGTAACTGTTCAGTGTCTTTACAGTTACGAGACAAAATCCATCAGAAATTGCCTGTAATAACAGAATTTGAAGATCAGCGTGTAATCCCAAGCTCCTCCAGGGCTTTCGCCTGTTTTGCCTCCATGACTGCCGCTTCCCCGGGAGTCATATGGTCATATCCCAGCAGATGCAGCATACTGTGTGCAACCAGAAAACAGAATTCTCTTGTCACACTGTGTCCGTATTCCTCTGCCTGCGCAAATACCTTGTCAACTGAGATCATGATATCTCCAAGAAGAAGTTCGTCTGTATCCAGATCAAAGTAAGATTCATCTTCCTCCACAATATCATATCCTGCCGGTGTCTCAAAAGGAATCATAGGGAAGGATAAAACATCCGTAGGTCTTGCGATATCGCGAAACTCAGTATTAACTCTCTCAATCTCTTCGTTATCTGTAAGTACAAGATTCACCTGTGCATCATAGGGACATTTTTCCATTTCAAGAACCTTGTCAGCTACCTTTACTGCCAGTGTCTCATAGTCGATCCCCAGTTCACGCTCTGTCTCATAATCAATCTGCATGTTCATCGTTCATTTACCCCGTTTCTGCGTCTTGCCGGTCTTTCAGGTTTTTGTTTCTTCTCATAGGCATCATAAGCCTGTACGATCTGCTGTACCAGAGGATGACGGACAACATCCTTGCTGGTAAGCTGGCAGAAGCCAATGTCATCTATTTTTTTCAGTACTTTCATTGCCACGTCAAGTCCGGATGTGGTATCTCTTGGAAGATCTTTCTGCGAGGCATCTCCGGTGATGATAACCTTGGAACCAAATCCGATACGTGTCAGGAACATCTTCATCTGTGCCGGAGTAGTATTCTGTGCTTCATCGAGAATGATAAATGCATTATCCAGTGTACGTCCGCGCATATATGCAAGCGGTGCAACCTCGATCAGGCCACGCTCCATATTTTTCGCAAAGCTGTCCGCTCCCATGATCTGGTACAGTGCATCATAGAGTGGTCTCAGATAAGGATCTACCTTGCTCTGCAGATCTCCCGGAAGAAATCCCAGCTTCTCACCGGCCTCAATAGCAGGACGTGTCAGGATGATCCTGCTGACCTCCTCATTTCGGAAGGCTGTGACAGCCATTGCCATCGCCAGATAGGTTTTGCCGGTACCGGCAGGACCTACACCGAACACGATCATTTTTTTGCGTATCTGTTCTACATAATCTTTCTGCCCCAGTGTTTTGGGCTTAATAGGTCTGCCCTGTATGGTGTTACAGATAAAATCTTTGTCTATTTCCGTGAGAACTTCGTTTCTCTGCTCCATTGCCAGAGAAAGAGCATAATTGACATTCTGTTTCGTGATCGTGTTGCCTCTTTTTGCAAGTACTGTCAGTTCTTCTATCAGTTTCTTCGCAGAAGCCGCATTCTGTTCATTGCCAAGTATCTTAAGGATTCCGTCTCTGGAGATCACTGTCACATTCAGTGTTCTCTCAATCAGCTTAAGATGCTCATCAAACTGGCCAAATACATTTGCTTCCAGTTCTGCGGGGACTTCTGTGTGTAATTCAATAATATTGCCAGCCATCCTGTGATGTCCTTTCCTGTTGATAAGTTAATAATGGATTATTGCCTCGTTTATGGACGATAATCAAAGTCCGGTTAAAACCAGATGCATCCATTGTAACACCTCCCTGCAACTTTTTAAATACAAATTTTTATGGAATTTTATGTTATCCGGCTTTTTTCGCCTGTCTGTTCGATGATAAGCAGGGTTCCTCCGGTAATGCACAGAGATTCTGTCAGCCTGGTAGTAATATGATTTTCACTGATCTTAATGCCATTTTGAAGCAGCTTCTTTTCATATTGATGAAATCTTCGCACAGCTTCCTTCTCGGCTTCTTTCCTGGTATAGGTTTCTTCTTTTATTGTATAATCAGTAGTTTCGGTCCATCCGATCCATACGGGAAGTATAAAATTTTCTGTGATACGCAGAGGAATTTCCTCTGTGATACGTTTCTGACCTGTATGTAATGTCGGATACAATCCCAGATACCAGTGCCCAAACCGGAAGTACATTTCTTTTTTCTTTTTGCCGGCAGGGATTTCTGTACGGTATTTTAATGGAAATTCCTGATAATAGGAAATTTGTCTGGAAATAAAAATATCCGCATCTGCATGAACGTATTCCTTTCGCAGGACTTCCTGACTGTCATTCATGATATGAAGTTCCCCGGATACCAGAAGTTCCCCTTTTTTGCAGGAATCCCCGGGCTTTTTTACCGGTATGCCCCTTCGGACGATCATATCTGTGATCACTCCGTCCTTGTCTGCTAGCAGATTACAGGGTGAGGTATTACTGTTGGTTTTTTGGGGGATAATTCCTTCCTGGATATTAAGAATCAGACGGGTTCCTTCTATTCTGGCAGATACCCAGGTAATCTCCGGAAAGTTTTTCCGTACAGCTGCTGCAACTTCTGAACAGTTGATCTTTTTTTTGGACATCCCATGGTTTATATCCTGCTTATCCAGAAAATCGAGGATTTCTCCGGTACTGTTTCTGACATTTCCTTCAATATGGATATTCCAGATTCTCCCTGTCAAAAAAAATATCAGGATACCTCCCAGAATCATGCCTGTAAAAAAAGCCTTTCTTTTTTTATTCCTTAAAAAAAAGAAGGGCATTCCCCGTCTCTGTATGATCTGAATATGTACACCTGTTTTATTCCGGAGAGGTCTCAGGCGAAAGAAATCAGCGGCCTGCATTTGTGCCATAAGCTGGCCGTCCTCTCTGTACCGGATCTTTTCCATATAAACTTTTCTGCTTTTGCAGAGATTCAGAAAGCGTTCCAGATTTTCTCCTCTTACAAGGATGATCACATAACCATATATTAATTTCAAAAATTTCAACATTCGCTGTCACCCGCTTTTATATCATAAATACTTCCCGTCACTTTCATTGCACTGGAATTGTACCAGCGGATTTCAAGATTTTTCCCGGATATGGTCACTTTTCCGCAAAAAGACTGTATCACAATTTCAGAAGGTGTATATTTAAAAACAGATTTATAATTTTCAATAACAGCTTCCGTCTGACCGGTCAGTGTGACGATTGTTTCATTATATGCCAGATCAGGCGGAAGTTCTAATGCCAGCACCATCCGGTTTTTCCATTGTCCTGCTTTTTTCATAAAAAAAGCTCCCCCGGCTTTTACTATCAGTCTATGCCGGAAGAACTTTCTTTAAAACACGTTTCAGCAGCAATCATCGAAACAAAACCATAGAAAACCACAGAATTGTATTTCCACCCAGATTATATTCCATAGATTCACGCTCTACAATCTCATTTACTACTACACCATGACTTTCCAGACATGGATGCATCCGGTCAGGATATCTGCATGGCTTTCCCTCTTTATAGGCACATTTTTCACAGATGTCACAGGATTCTGTAGACAGGATATAAGTTTCATACCCTTCTTTATTCAGATATTTTCCCACCTCTGTAGTCAGGTCCTCATGTGCCCGTCTTGTAGAAAGCATTTCTTCCATGTTCATGATATCCGAAACTTCCGCTACACTGGAAAAGAAAACAGCCTGAGGATAACTTTTTATTTTTTTTTCACATTCCTGCAGGGTTCCTACTGCGGGGGGACAGGCCCAGGTAGAATCATAACGTTCGCATTCTTCTTGGCAGATCGTGCGCACGCGTTCCTGAATTGTAATATCTTTTGTGTCCAGTATGCGGTATTCAAAAATCGGGTACTGTGAAATAAATTCTTCAAATTTTTCTGTGTTCATAGTTTTCTTCTTTCTTTTGGACTTGTTGGTACATTCGTTCATTTATGATAGGGTTCGTGATTCATAATGCGGTAGCTTCTGTATACCTGTTCCAAAAGGATCATCTGCATCAGCTGATGCGGAAAAGTCATTCTGGAAAAGCTGAGCTTATAATCTGCACGTTTCAGAACACTCTCACTCAGTCCTAAGGAACCTCCGATCACAAATGCAATGGAACTGATACCGGAAACTCCCAGTTTCTCAATTTTTTGAGAGAGTTCTACAGAATCCGGCGTTTTTCCATCAATTGCCAGTGCGATAACATAATCCTGTTCGCGTATATGTTTCATCAGACGTTCGCCTTCTGTATTTTTAATCTGTGTGTTCAGTGCTTCTGACGCTTTATCCGGTGTTTTTTCATCTGCTACCTGACAGAAAGTCAGCCTGCAGTATCTGCTCAGCCGTTTGGCATATTCTGCGATTCCGTCACACAGATATTTTTCTTTGATCTTTCCAACTGTAACAATACGGATTTCCATGATCTTCTTCCTTCTATTTTAATAAAATCAGCGATAAAATCACAGTATTTTTAGTACTGCAGATAATATTCCATAGCAGTCATTTTACTGGTCTTGCCATTTGCTGCAACAAGAATAACATTCAGCCTATGGTAACCCACAGGCATGGAGATTGGCTGTTCATAAACAGTACTGTTAAGATCCGGTTCAGAATCAAATGCATAATATGCCTTACATCCATCCGGAACAGTGATCTTAATCTCTGTTTTTTTATTGTAATCCCCTGATTTAGGTGTTACCTTAGGGGCTTTCGGTGCATTTAAAACAATCACATACTTTCTGCTGATCACATCACTTTCGATGTTTTTATCATTTACACCAAAGGCTTTTAATTCAGTTGTGCCTTCCCTCAGAATAATAGGTTCTGTATATACTTTACTCTTTCTGGTAGGTGTGCTTCCATCTAATGTGTAATAAATCTTTTGGCAGTTACCTTCCAGTTTCAGAGTCTGCGTTGTAGTATAGGTTCCGGGGGCAGGATTTGATACAGGTGTTTCGCAGATATATTCTGCGCAGGCATTCTGCACCTCTCTGTCAGCAGATTTCAGGATCAGTCTGACTTCGTTGGTCTTTCCCTCCTGTGTAAGAAGCTTCACATACTCTTTATATATTCCTGTTCCCGCAGTTTTGTTCTGGATAAACGGGCGCAAAACAAGAAGTGCAGATCGTTTATCGCCTGATTTCTCCATACTTTTGGCCAGAAGAAGATTGGCGGCTTCATTTTTGGGATTTTTATCCAGAGCATATTCTGCAATCCGCTGTGCTTCTTCATAGTTTTGCTGTGCATATTGTTTTTTTGCCCTGGAATATAAGGCAGAAAAAGTATTTAACTGCCGATAACAAAAGAACCCCAGCAGTGTCGCCGCACACAGAAGCAGACATAGAAGCTGTTTTCTGCTGAATTTCAGCTTTCTTCTTTTTGGATGTTTGAAATATTTTATAATTTCTGTTTTCTGTTTTTTTTCGGATGGGCGGTTCTGCTGCTCCTTTTTCATCAGAGTTTCCACTGTGCTGAATTCTCTTACCCAGGGTATCTCCGCAAGGCAATAGGGGCAGTACAGAGAGCCTTTTTCCACCTCTTTATGACATTTAGGACATTTCATAGACAGTCCTCACTTACTGATTTTCCAGATAATTCTGAAACTCCTCCATAGACATAAGAACTTTTCTCGGTTTTGTTCCCTCTTCCGGTCCCACTACACCTGCGTCGCAGAGCTGATCCATGATTCTTGCCGCTCTGTTGAAACCAATCTTAAACATTCTCTGCAGCATACCAATAGAAGCTTTCTCTTTCTCTATGATAAACTTACCTGCTTCTTCAAAATGGATGTCCCTTTCATCTCCGGACATACCTGTTGTTACAGGAGAATTTACCTGCTGCTCAATCTGTTGGTTATACTGGACACCCGGATTTTTATCTGCAAGAAATTCAACCACAGCACTTACCTCATCATCAGATACAAATGCACCCTGAAGTCTTGCAGGCTTCTGATATCCCTGAGGATAAAAGAGCATATCACCTTTTCCAAGAAGCTTCTCGGCTCCGTTCATATCCAGAATTGTCCTGGAATCCACACCGGAAGATACAGAGAAAGCAATTCTGGAAGGCATATTCGCCTTGATCAGACCGGTGATAACATTTACAGACGGTCTCTGTGTGGCAATGATCAGATGGATACCTGCCGCACGTGCAAGCTGGGCCAGGCGACAGATAGCATCCTCCACTTCTCCGGGCGCAACCATCATAAGGTCTGCAAGCTCATCCACGATGATCACGATCTGCGGCATTTTCACAGGTTCTTCTTCAGCTCCTACCGCCTTGATCTGCTCTGCTTTTCTATTATATTCATGCAGATTACGGACACCGTACTCCGCAAATGTATTGTAACGGTTTGTCATCTCCTGTACTGCCCAGTTTAATGCGCCTGCTGCTTTCTTCGGATCTGTCACAACCGGAATAAACAAATGTGGAATTCCGTTATACACACTGAGCTCTACTACTTTAGGATCGATCATGATAAGCTTTACTTCATCCGGATTTGCCTTGTACAGGATACTGATGATAAGTGTATTGATACATACTGATTTACCTGAACCGGTTGCACCTGCGATGAGAAGATGTGGCATTTTGGCAATATCCGCAACTACAGTCTTACCTGCAATATCCTTTCCTACTGCAAAAGAAAGTTTGGATTTTGCCTTCTGAAATTCTTCTGACTGGAGCAGATCTCTGAGCATAACCGTACTGTTCTCTTTATTGGGAACCTCAATGCCCACTGCTGCTTTGCCGGGGATCGGTGCTTCAATACGGATATCAGGAGTGGCAAGATTCAGTTTGATGTCATCTGCAAGACCTACAATTTTGCTGACCTTTACTCCCATCTCGGGCTGAAGTTCATAACGGGTAACTGTTGGTCCGCAGCTCACATTAATGACAGTCACGTTCACGCCGAAATTGTGAAGTACTTCCTGGAGTTTTTTTGCAGTCTTACGCAGATAGGCATCAGAATCCCCCTGAGCTTTGCTGTTTCCTTTCTTCAGCAGATTTAAGGCTGGAAATTTATATTCTTTTTTTACGGCTGCTTCCTGTCGGGTGATCTCATGCTGAATGTTTACAATTCCGCTCTGTATCTCCTTTTCAGAAGATTTGGGGTTTTTCGAAGGCGGCCGCACTGCCTTCTCATCCTGAAAAGGGGGCAGATCTTCCTCCGGTTCTGAAACCACAGATTCCTTCCGGTCAGTGACAGCATCTTCAAATGGAAGGTCTTCCTGCTGTTGTGATTCATTATCTGCCTCGTATGTATCCGGGGATGTATCCGCTCTGTGAATCTCAAAATTCATCGGAGCATCGATGTATGGTTTATTATCCGCATCATCAGAGGATTTAATCCCTGTGTTCTCGGTATTCTCCGCAGCTTCGGCTGTTTCTGCTGCTGCTTTATCTGTATCTGCTGCTTTTTTCAGAAGTTTCCCCTTTTTCTTTGGCTTCTGTTCAGAATAGCCTGTCAGCTTGGTTCCTTCCAGAAAGCCGCCTTTTTTCATTTTTTTTGCTTCCGAAGGATCCATGAGAAAGTCATCATCTGAAAATTCATCATCGCCAATTTCTTCCTCCAGTCTGCGGACTCTTTCTTCACGCCGCTGTTCTCTTATAAGCTGACGTTCTCTGGCACGTTCTTCTCTATATCGCTCACGTTCAGGCTGCCCCTGCATATAGCGCATATGTCTATCTTTTACAAAATCACACACCTTCATAACCAGCCGCGTTACAAAATCGAGCAGAGAGCGCTGTGTGATAATGATCATACATACAACAAATGCCAGTATAATGATCACATATCCGCCGATAGTTCCAAAAGCAGATGTGACAGAAATACAGATCGCTCCTCCGATCAGACCACCGCCTGTTTTATAATCTGCGCTTAAAGCATAATAATCCAGCAAAGTTGTACTCTGCATATATCCGTCTGTGAGAAGCTGCGCTGCCCCACACAGAAACAGAAACATCACAAACGCCGCTGCAAGTTTCTTATATGCCAGCCGGTTTGTTTTATTGATCAGAATAAATGCTGATTCAAGGAAAAATACGATTGGAAACAGATATGCCATCAGTCCCATCAGTCCGAAACAGAAATTACTGATCGCATCTCCCACAAAACCACCTGCTCCAAAATTGCTTGCCATCAGGATTACACATGCGGCCAAAATCACAAATAATATGATTTCTGTCTGAAATCTGCCGACTTCCTGTTCCATTGCTGTCTTCTTTTTTGTATTTCTTCCCGAATGCCCGGTATTCTTACTCTTTGATGCTGCCATTCTAAGGCTCCCCTCCTTGATCTTCTCGTAAATATCTTCCCTTTACAGGGCAAAATTTAATGCCAGTGTAATAATACCGACTATAAATGAATAATATGCAAAATAGCGTAATTTTATATTCTGAGTCATGGCTATTGTATTTCGGATAACAAGACATCCCGTAAAACCGGCGATGATCATTGCAAATACATAGGTAAATCCAAGTCCTGCCGTCATTTCAGAAGCACCAAAATTTCCGATTTCCGTAAAAAAAGCACCTATGATAGCAGGCAGACTCATAAAAACAGAAAAACGAACCGCAAATTTGCGGTTATATCCGCATAACAGTGCAGCACATAACGTAAATCCCATTCTGGAAATCCCTGGAAAGACAGCAATCCCCTGACAAATTCCAATCCACATGGCGCTGTCATAAGAAGCCTCTCTCGGTCCCTTTTTTCCACCGGATTTATTCAGATCTGTTACCAGAAGAAATACGCCTGTAAGTAAAAATCCGATTCCCGGAACAATCTGAGAGTCTGCGGCCAGAAGAGCCAGCCGTTTTCCTGTAAGTCCCAGAAGTGCTGTTGGGATCATGGAAATCACAAGAAGTGCACCTGTTTTCCGATATGTTCCGGTGACTATTCTGGCATAGCCCAAACTTTCCCCTGTCTTCTTGTTATGGATATATAGATTCAGATTACCGATCATATCCATAAACATCCCCAGAAGTCCCAGTCCGATTTTTTTTAAATCTTTGCGGAACAAAAATATAATTGCTGCCGCACTTCCAAGATGGAGCATCGTTTCTGACAGCAATCCGGTTTCGTGACCGATTCCCATATATTGTTCCAATATGCATAAATGTCCCAAGCTGCTGACAGGAAGAAATTCCGTCACAGCCTGAATGACAGCCAAAAATATCAAATATACAACGATCATAGAACTGATTCCTTTTTGTTTCTCCAAAATTATGGTTTATTATAGCACACTCAGAAAGGCTTTACAATAAAAAGCCCCCTGACTGTCATGTTCACAACGTAGCCAAAATTCATTCATTTTCCTGCTGTTTTTTTTCTTTTTCATGTGCCAGCAGTTCCTGTACCGATTTATGTGCAATCCGGAATTCTTTTTCAAAATAAGCATTGATCTCTGCACCGTATAACAGAAGATTCATACAGATATACAACCACACCATGACCATGATGATCGTCGCAAGGTTTCCGTACATATTACTGAACCCCGGAAAAATCTCAAAATAAAAAGAGAATCCGTATGAAAATATCGACCATGCAACTGCTATGATCAAGGCTCCGGGAATCTGGCTTTTGAATGTGGCTTTTCTGTTCGGAAGAACCTTATACAACATAAGAAAAACCAGAAACAACACACCAAATACCAACAGTGCTCTTGCCCCCAGTATTTTTCCCAGAACTCTTCCAAGAAAAGGAATATATCTTGATACAGCTTTCTGTATTTCGTTTCCGAGTACAAGCATAAGTAGAGACACGATTACCGCAATCACCAGTGATAAAGTATAGAATACTGCATAAATTCTGGTTAACAGCCAGTTACGGGTTTCTTTTACGTGATAAATGGTATTTAATCCATTGATGATAGACTGCATTCCTTTTCCGGCAGACCACAGTGCCACAATTGCTGACAAAGGGACAATTGCAGTACTTCTTTTGTATACATCTACCACGATCCCCAGAACAAAACTCTGCAGATTCTCCGGAATAAAAGCAACGATCGCATCCCTGACTACATTATAGGTCAGAGGTGTATACCGTACCAGTGTAGTCAGAAACAGAATACAGGGAATAAAAGACATGATCAGAAAATACGCTGCCTGTGTCGCATAAGCTCCTACGTGATCTCCGGATACACGTTCCATAAACCCGAATAAAAGCCCTGTAACAGACCGGGTTTTATTTTTCTTTTTCATATATGTCTCCATTCTGTTATTTTACAGCAGTCATTTTAGATAATGCATTTATGGTGATTGCTGTAATTATAAAGATAACTGTTTCAAATATCTCTGTTTACTATCATACCATGAAACTGCCGTTATGACAAACATGAATTATGGATAATAAAATCCGGTTCTTTTCATGCTGGAACGCTGTAGATATGAAAAAAACCGGATCAATATGTAATTAGTTTTATGGTCAGATTTTTACTTTCTGATGTAGAAATGATAAGCAGTCACAGAATCATACTGTTCACCTGCATTAAGAATCGGGGAGTGGAAATCTTCAACATTGACCGCATTCGGTTCAACCTGCGTTTCCAGACAGAAAGCATCCCGCTTATTGTAAGTATGACCATTTTTACCATGTTCATTTTCGACAAAATTTGCTGCGTAAAACTGTACACATGGACAGTCGGAAGTGACATCCATGGCAATTCCGGTTTTATCACTGTATGCGGTTGCGATTAGTCTTCTGTTTCCTTTTGCATAATTGTCTGTCACATAATTGTGGTCATATCCGCCTGTGAATTTCAGCTGCTCAAATTCTGCTTCAATATCCTGCCCGATCTGTTTGGCAGTTCTGAAATCCATGGGAGTCCCTGCAACTTCCTCATACACTCCTGTAGGAATGGAATGACTGTCGGCTACAGGTGTATAATATTTTGCATGGATTGTAAGATACTGATCCATGGCGGTTCCACTTCCCTCACCATTCAGATTGAAATAAGAATGATTTGTCATATTGGCAACTGTCGGCTCATCGCAGATTCCCTGATAATGGATCCTCAGTTCGTTGTCTTCCGTAAACTCATATTTTACAGACACATCAAATTCTCCCGGGAAACCATTCTCGCCATCCGGACTTATACGGTTAAATATAACACTGTTTTTATCATCGGAAATCTCAGCCACTTTCCAGAGCTTTTTTTCAAATCCGTCAGGACCGCTGTGAAGATTATTGTCATTCTCATTCTGAGCAAGAACTACTTCTTTGCCATTGACAGAGAATTTCGCACCGCCGATGCGGTTTCCGTTTCTGCCGATGGTTGAACCGAAAAAGCATCCATTTACTTCATAAGATGCCAGATCATCATATCCAAGTACTACGTCTGTTAAAGTACCATCTTTATCAGGTACGCAGACCTTAACCAGGATTGCTCCAAAATCTGTCACTTCCGCATATGCCCCGGATTTGTTTTCCAGATGAAAAATTTTTACTGTTTCCCCAGTCTGTAATACACCGAACTTTCTTTCAGAAACACCCATTGTTTCCAACCTCCCGTATCATAAAATAATATTAAATCCAAAAGATAATAAAAAAGAGCCTCTCTACGGCTCATTTTTACAGTTCCCGAAATGCCGTTCCCTTCCCATTGACGCCTAGCCATAGCTAGGTGGGTATCCTCAACAGACCTTCTGTCTTCCGCTGCATAATGACGGCCTGACATCCGGCCTGCGATGTTGGGTTCCCGTTAAAGTCGATGTAGGTTCAAAAAAAGAAGGGGCCTCGTACATTTCAGGATATTCACTGTTTTTAACTGATTTTTATTATACTCCAGTATATGTTCTTTTTCAACATAAAATGTAGAATTAATTATATTTTTTATAATATGGAGATTATCGGTTAATGTTCACACACCACTATCCCGCGAGGTGTTTTGGCATGAATATGCCAAAATCCCGAGACATACAAGCCAAAATTCCATTGCCGCAGGCAATCTGGAATTTTGGCTACGTTACTGTGAACGGAGTGAACAGTAACGATTATCGGATTCCAAGGATATCTTTTACTGCCTTTGGCATATCCGGCGCATCTACCACCCGGTTATGAAGCACCGGTGCTGTGCGGATCGTCTCAACTGCCTGTGGAAGTTTCACTCCGGAAAGCGCACTCAGTTCATCAGCCAATGCAAAATCATCCTTACCGTCTGTATCTGCTCCAAGTGCTTCCATTACACTTCTTGTAAATTTATATGGACTTGCTGTGGATGCAATGACAGTTGGTGTGGTATCATTGGTATCTTTTACATATTTGTCATAAACACCTGCTGCAACTGCAGTATGGGTATCTATCACATAATGACTGTCTTTGAAGATTTCTGCGATTGTTTTTGCTGTTTCGTCTTCTGTACAGTAATTGCCATAGAAGTCTGCAAGCTGTGCCTTCATGTCTTCTGTGATGGTATACTCGCCGCCTGCAGTAAGAGACTGCATCAGCTCTGCACATTTTTTTGCATCACCGCCTGCGATACGGTAGATCAGACGTTCCAGATTGCTGGAGATCAGAATATCCATGGACGGTGAGGTTGTAAGGATAAAGTCACGCTTTCTGTCATAAGTTCCTGTACGGAAGAAATCATACAGAACCTTGTTATCATTGGAGGCACAGATAAGTTTGTGAACCGGAAGTCCCATCTGTTTTGCATAATAAGCAGCCAGGATATTTCCAAAGTTTCCGGTAGGTACTACCACATTGATCTCCTGACCGTCTTTGATCTTGCCCTGACGTACAAGTGATGCATATGCATATACATAATAAACGATCTGCGGTACCAGACGTCCGATATTGATAGAGTTCGCAGATGAGAACTGATATCCTGCAGCATCAAGTTCTGCTTCCAGTTCCTTATCATTGAACATTTTCTTTACGGCAGTCTGTGCATCGTCAAAGTTTCCGGTAATTCCCACAACATATGTATTGTTGCCTTTCTGAGTTACCATCTGTTTCTCCTGGATAGGACTTACACCATGTTTCGGATAGAAAACGATGATCTTGGTTCCCGGAACATCTGCAAATCCGGCCATTGCCGCTTTACCTGTATCTCCGGAAGTAGCGGTAAGAATAACAATCTCATTTTTTACCTGATTCTTCTTAGCAGCTGTAGTCATAAGATGTGGAAGAATTGATAATGCCATATCCTTAAACGCAATGGTCGCACCATGATACAGCTCAAGGAAATAAGCTCCGTCTGCTTCATGAAGCGGTGCAATCTCTTTTGTATCAAATTTTTCATCATAGGCATTGTTGATGCAGTTCTTTAATTCTTCTTCTGTAAAATCAGTAAGGAAACATTTCATTACTTCATATGCTGTCTCCTGATAGCTCATCTTTGCCAGCTCATCCATTGGGACATCCAGCTTCGGAATCTCTGTCGGCACAAATAAGCCGCCATCCTCAGAAAGCCCCTTTAAAATAGCCATAGAAGCTGTTACGGTTTCTTCTTTTCCTCTTGTGCTTTTGTATAATACCTGCATGATATTTCCTGCCTTTCCAAAGTTATTCGTAACTGTTCAGTATATTGGCAGTAATAATAAACCGCTGAACAGTTACAGTTATTCATTTCGCCAATTGAGCACATTATAGCATATACTTTAGCAAAATACTATCCTAAATTATTTCTCTTTTTCTATCTTTTTATGATTGATTACTGTTCACTCTGTTCACAGCAACACGCTTCGCGATGCACAGAATTTATGCTAATCGCATAAATTCGCGCAGTATGTCTTGGTTTTTCTGTGACCTTCGCTCACAAAAAACACCTCGCGGGATATTGCCAGTGAACAGTATCTATGATTGATTACTATAAATCAAAAATATGGACATATTCTTTTGTTCCCGAAGAATATGTCCATATTTTGAGCAGTATTACCGCAATCCTGTTAAATGAGTTATATGAAGAGTATCGTTTATTACGATCCTGTGGAACTTTCTGCTGAATCCGGATAGGTATAAAATTCATGTACGCCGTATTTAAACAGCCTTTTCAGATCTTTCTCAAACCAGGAGACATTCTGGCTTTCAGCTTCAGATTTCTGGATAAAAAACAGTGCTCCTTCTGAATAATCCACACCTTCAAGAGCCTGTCTGACGGCTTCTCTTGTCTCATCTGTAACAGTTACTTCATTGATACGTCCGTCATAAGTCGGTGAAAACTGCGGAACACCATTGGTATTCTGCCATACCACTTCTGTGACTGTATCGGGAAATTCCTTATTCTTTATACGGTTCATGATCACATTGGCAACCAGAATGCGTCCCTTGACATCCTCAGTACCTGCTTCAGCTTCTACAATATGAAGCAATGTATCATAGTCCTCATCCGACATCATCCGGGCACTCTCTGCAAGAGCCGCTGTCCTTGCATCCAACTCATTGATGCTGCTCTCCATAGAAGAGCTGACATCGAATTCTGCCATATTATCTTCAATAACTTTGATTCTCTGACCGACCATTACCTGTTCACAGGAAGTTCCGATACGTGTGACTGATTTTTTGGGAGAAGCTGTATCATTCATTCCAGATACTACTCCTGCAATTCCTGTTGGCAGTACATCTGTTTCGTCAGCATCAGAGGAAAAAGTTTTCTCCCTATTTTCAGAAGCTGCATATACTTTGTTTTTTCCATTAAAATCTGCTATTCTGCCGCCTGCTGCAAACGCAATCGCCGTACAGGTACACACTGTAACCAGTATCAGACTCCGCGCCGGATTGCCGGACTGTTTTGACTCTTTTTTCTGAACTTTCATACTTATCATTCCTTGAGTTTTTTTAATTACAGGTTTTTATGGTTGTAACATTTCTGTAACTCATAAGAAAATTATATTTAATATAATTAATTTTGTCAAGCTTTTTTCATATTTTTGTAACATTTTAGCTTGCAAAAAAAGAAAAAAGGAAGGTTCCATCAATGAAATCTCCCTTTAATATATGCTTCATTTTTCTCAATTATTACATTTATTTTTTTCGCCGCAGATCAGGAACATAGGGGTTGGATTATAAAACTCATCTTTCTTTGTATAAATTCTGCTGCTGATACCCAGATCAATGGAGAATCTGTTGATACCCAGTTTTCCCAATGTCTCCAGATCCCAGGCAGGGCGTACATAGGAACTGATAGGAAGCTGGCGTTTAATTTCCTCGCATTCCTGCATCATGGCATCGCCTACTGTAAAATGAGCATGATTGGCAGGCAGATCAGCAGTATCTGAGAAATCATCTGCACCATAATTGGCATCTGCGTTGATCAGGATTCCTCCCGTTTTCAGCACACGAATCCATTCTTTATATGCTCTTGCTGCATCCGGAAGTGTCCAGGTAAGATTTCTGGACACGATCACATCAAAGGTACCATCGGGAAAATCCGGATTTTCCGCATCCATTACTTCAAACGTACAGGAGGCATTCTCTTCTTTTGCCAGTTCCCTGGAATGAATGATCATATCCGGTGTCAGATCGATTCCTGTAACTTCATGTCCCAGTTTTGCTAAAAGAATGGAAAAGAAGCCTGCACCGCATCCCACATCCAGAATCCTTAATTTTCCATCAGGAAGAAAAGTCCCGATCTCTTTCAGCCATTTATCAGCCATATCACTGTGAAGCTCAGCTCTTCTCTGTTCCATAAAACTGTCGCTTCTTTTCGCCCAGTAATTTGTGATCTTTTCCTTGCGTTCATCCTTTCTTCTGCTGAAACTGCCATATGCGATCATCGGACCATCCTTAATAACCTGAAGACTTCCCGCCTGATATAGAACCACTCCATTTAAATCGGATAAACTTGTCTCCAGAATATTTCCCTCATAATCCTTAACACAGCCAAGATACTCTCCAACCTTAATGATATCTCCCGGTTTTTTGGCAGGATACCACAGCCCGGATACACTGGCAGACTGATAACGCACATCTTCAATTTCCATGGGATAATAATTACTGTAACTTCTCATGCCATCGTAAACACCCAGCGCACACAGAATATTACGCACATCTTTTCTTGTAGAATGAACCTCCTCCGGACTCCAGCCTCCCATCTGGCCACGTTCGATCAGAACACTGGGAATGCCACATGCGGCAGCATAATTGTAAGAACCACCGGATGCCACATTAGACTTTACCATATAGGGAACATCTGCCTGCTCTGCCATCTTCCTTGACATCTGAACCACATCTTCATCTGCACATCCGGCATAGTAAATATAAGGCGTAAGCTGCTCATAATCATCCCCGCTGTGAAGATCAATATAATAATCTGCTGCACTGTGAAGCTTCTGAACCACCTCATACGCCAGACGGTCCATCCTGGTTCCCTGCGGATTACCCGGAAATACACGATTCAGATTCTTCTCATCCTCCGGGCAGACACTGCCGCTCCTCTCCTCAAATTCCTTCCTGCACACAGTCTTAACCAGGATCACTCTTCCATGGATCTTCTCAGGCTTCAGTTTATCTGCAAGCTCAACAGCAGCCTGGATTCCCACATATTCTCCTCCATGGACCGCAGCGGTGATCAGAACTGTTTTTCCGGGATGAGAACCGCAGATTACTGTATAAGGAAGCGAAAACTCACCTCCGCCCAGTCTCAGAAATCCACTCTTTTTCATACCCGGAGCAGCACACAGCATGGCATCCTCCAAATCTCTTTTCCTGTCATATCCGCTATCAGAATCACCCATTCCATCATTCTCGGACCAGACGTTTTTCTCTTCTTTCACAGCGCTGATCATAAACATCGGCGTAGAATGATAATTCAGCTTCTCTTCCTGACTCCACACCCGCTGCCAGATCCCGGTATCCACTGCCACAGATTCAAACCCGTTCTCCTTCAGAAACTTCCTGTCCCAGGATGGTCTGTTAATAGAAGAAAGAGGCATCTGCAGTGCAATCTTCTCCATTCTGTCAATATCCGTACAGAGGTAATGATCATCCAGATGCTCACTCTCCACACTCTTTCGGTCTTCCTCATAAGACAGGCGTTTCTCCTCATCATAAAGATAACAGTACCAGTTTGCATCGAAATTAAGAAGCTTTCCGCCCGGTTTCAGTACGCGACACCACTCTTCATAAGCTCTCTTAGGATCCTTCAGATTCCATGTCAGATTCCTGCTGATCACAACATCAAACACATCATCCTCAAATTCCAGATTCTGAGCATCCATCTTATAAAAAGAAATCCGCTCACAAAGATTACCGGCATTCCTCTTCGCAGTATCCAACATCTCCTGTGTATAATCAACAGCAGTCACCTTATATCCCGCCTCAGCCAGAATAACAGGAAAAAATCCAGGTCCTGTTCCGATATCCAAAATCTTAATCTCATCCTTCGCTTTCTCCGGGAACTGCCCTTTCAACACCTCAAGCCATGCCCCCTTCTGCATCCCATTCAATTCCTTATGATTAACTTCAGAATACCCCTCAGCCCGGGTAGTCCAGTAACTCTCAATCTCCGATAATAAATCCTTCACCTTATGCCAACCTCCATGCATGCAATTTATAATCATATATGACCAAAATTATATCAAATCCACCCTCCCCCCAACAAGCCCTCCCGGGGGATATATTTCACGTCTCAATTCATTTTTGCATAAACAAAATCCTTCTTATAATTTTTTTCGCATTCCACCTTGTATTATACCTTAACCAAAACCAGCGAAGCAGGCGTATAGTTGTACCGGATGCATTTGCAGGCATCTTAGAGATTCTTAGTTCTCAGAAATCTGCGTTATGAGACGAAAAGTCCCTTGTCTGAGCGGCAGCGAGTAATCCCGGACTTTTCGTCTCATGCTTTTAGCAGATTTCTGAGGACTTAGAATCTCTTAGATGCCGAAACCGTATCCGGTACAACTATACGCCTGCTTCGCGTCCCTTTTTTAAACAAATAAAGCTGCCATACCCCCAAAAAGAGGATATGACAGCTATATATTTTTACTCAGATAGCTCCAAGAATCTTCCGGGCATTATCAATCCTTTCCTGCGTCGGAGGATTAACCCCCTCCAGTGGATAAGAAAGCCCCAGATTCTCCCATTTAAACTTACCAAGCGTATGATAAGGGAGCACCTCCACTCTCTCCACATTGGAAAGAGTATGGATAAAATCAGCTAACCGGTGCAGATATTCATCCTTATCACTTCCGCCCGGCACAAGCACATGACGGATCCATACAGGTTTTTTCATATCAGAAAGTTCCCGCGCCATCGCAAGAATATTCTTATTGGAATGACCGGTAAGCTTAATATGCTCCTGCTCGTCAATCTGCTTGATATCAAGCATTACAAGATCTGTATACTTCATAAGCTCCAGCCACCCGGAATGCCATGGTTCCTGATCAGTGAAGGGATTTCCACTGGTATCAAGATTCGTATGCACACCCTCTGCCTTTGCCTTCTTAAAAAATTCTGTAAGAAAATCCATCTGAAGCAATGGCTCACCACCGCTTACAGTGATACCGCCTTTGCTGCCCCAGTAGCCCTTATAACGTAAAGCTTTCTTAAGAAGCTCATCTGCCGTATAAAGCTCTCCCTGCTTCATCTTCCAGGTATCCGGATTATGACAGAACTGACATCTCATGGCACAGCCGCTTAAAAAAATCACATATCTTACTCCGGGTCCGTCAACGGACCCGAAGCTTTCTAAAGAATGAACATAGCCTTTTATCTGTTTATTATCCATTATATCATCATCCATTAATTACATTCTGTCGTGGCAGGTTCTGGCAATAACGTCTAACTGCTGCTCTCTTGTAAGGTCGATGAACTTAACAGCATATCCGGATACACGGATTGTGAAGTTTGCATACTCTTCTTTTTCCGGATGTTCCATAGCGTCGATCAGTTTCTCTTTACCAAATACGTTTACATTGAGGTGATGAGCACCCTGATCAAAGTATCCGTCAAGTACATGTACCAGATTCTCTGAACGCTCGTCATCACTGTGTCCCAGAGCATCAGGATTGATTGTCTGAGTATTGGAGATACCGTCAAGAGCATCTTCATAGTCAAGCTTGGCAACAGAGTTCAGGGAAGCAAGAAGACCGTTCTGCTCTGCACCGTAAGATGGGTTTGCGCCAGGTGCAAGAGGTTCACCTGCTTTTCTTCCATCCGGAAGAGATCCCGTAGCCTTACCATAAACAACGTTGGAAGTAATAGTAAGGATAGATGTGGTTGGCTTGGAATCACGGTAAGTATGGATGTGTTTCAGTTTCTCAAGGAATGTAGACAGAAGAGTTGTTGCAATCTCGTCTGCTCTGTCATCATCATTACCATAACGTGGGAAGTCACCCTCAACCTGGAAATCTGTTGTAATACCGTCTTCATCACGGATAGCTTTAACTTTTGCATATTTGATAGCGGACAGGGAGTCTACTACATGAGAGAATCCTGCGATACCTGTTGCGAAAGAACGCTCAACCTTTGTATCGATCAGAGCCATCTCTGCTGCTTCGTAGTAGTATTTGTCATGCATGTAGTGGATCATGTTCAGTGTTCCGACATACAGATGAGCCAGCCAGTCCATCATTTTGTCATATTTTGCAATTACTTCATCATAGTCAAGATATTCAGAAGTGATCGGCTGATAGTTTGGTCCTACCTGCTGTTTTGTCTTCTCATCAACACCGCCGTTGATCGCATAAAGAAGGCATTTTGCAAGGTTTGCACGAGCGCCGAAGAACTGCATCTCTTTACCTGTCTCTGTAGCAGATACACAGCAGCAGATGCTGTAGTCATCGCCCCATACCGGACGCATAACATCATCATTCTCATACTGAACAGAACTTGTTGTAACAGAAATATTTGCAGCATATTTCTTGAAGTTCTCAGGCAGTCTTGAAGAATAAAGTACTGTAAGGTTTGGTTCCGGAGCCGGTCCCATATCTTCCAGTGTGTGCAGGAAACGATAGTCGTTCTTTGTTACCATGGAACGTCCGTCCTGTCCCATACCTGCTACTTCCAGAGTTGCCCATACCGGGTCACCGGAGAATAACTGATTGTAAGAAGGGATACGTGCAAATTTAACCATACGGAATTTCATTACCATGTGGTCAACAAGCTCCTGAGCTTCTTTCTCTGTAAGAGTTCCGTTCTGAAGATCTCTTTCAATATAAATATCAAGGAATGTAGAAATACGTCCGACACTCATTGCAGCACCGTTCTGAGTTTTGATGGCTGCAAGATATCCGAAGTACAGCCACTGGAAAGCTTCTCTTGCATCTTTGGCCGGTTTGGAGATATCATATCCATAAGATTCAGCCATAACTTTCATGCCTTTCAGAGCACGGATCTGATCAGCGATCTCTTCACGAAGCTGGAAGTCATAACGTCTCATACCCTGACGGTCGCATGCTGCGAAGTCTTTCTGTTTTCCTTCGATCAGAGCGTCGATTCCGTACAGAGCCACACGTCTGTAGTCGCCAACGATACGTCCACGTCCGTAAGTATCCGGAAGACCTGTAAGGATCTTGTTGTGACGTGCTACTTTCATCTCAGGTGTGTAGATATCAAATACACCCTGGTTGTGAGTTTTAAATTCATAGTTGTGGAAAACATCTTTAATCTTGTCACTTACTTTATATCCGTAAGTTTCACAAGCCTGCTCTGCCATTTTGATACCGCCGTATGGCATGAAAGCACGTTTCAGAGGTTTATCTGTCTGAAGACCAACAACTTTTTCAAGGTCTTTTGTTTCTTCATCAATATATCCGGGACCATATGCTGTCAGAGATGTAACTACCTCTGTCTCCATATCAAGAACTCCGCCTTTGGCACGTTCTTCTTTCTGAAGTGCCTGGAGCTTGCCCCACAGTTTGTTTGTAGCTTCTGTAGGTCCTTCCAGGAAAGAAGCATCACCGTCATATGGTGTATAGTTCATTCCAATAAAGTTACGTACATCGATTTTTTCTTTCCAACGGTTGCCCTTAAAGCCATTCCACTGTTCGAAATTTTTCATTCTTTTACCTCTTTCTCTAAAATATTTCCGCGCATTTCTCACTGGCCTGGAGTGAGATAATAAAATGTAAATTGTACTTATTTAGGACACTTTTCTGTCCACGCTGTCAGTATACGTAAACATGAGTGTTATGTCAATTAATTTCCTTTATGATTTTAATTAAATACAATTCTGATAGCTTTTCATCGGAGTTTGCTTCTTTATTGTACTTTATCGCGTACATTAAGACTTTCTTGTATTTTTATAAATACAAAAAAATACCGGTCAGGAAGTCCTCTGGACAATCTGACCGGTATCTGATTTTTGATGTTTTATGTAAACTATATTATTCCTTACCAAGCGGATATTAGCCTGACCTGCAGAAGCCAAAATACAGTAAAAAAGAATCGGGCGTGTCGGAACAATCTAACGGTTATTGATCGCTGTTACAAGTGCATCAATAGATGCGCGAATGATATCTGCGTCTACGCCTGCACCCCAGGCAAGGGTTCCATCCGGCTTTTTGATACCGACATAAGCAATAGCTTTGGAACTTGAACTGCGCTCCAGCGCATGCTCCTGATATGTTTCCAGGGAATATTTCAGCTCATATGCCTTCTTCAGTGCATTGCTGACTGCATCAAGACGTCCGTTACCGGATGCCTCTGTAGTGATTGTCTTTCCGCGGAAAGTAGAGGTAACTTTTGTTACAATACCACCATCTTTCTGCTGGAAATGTACTTCATTGATACTGTACGGTTCTGTGATATTCTCAAAGGTCTGTTTAAACAGATTGAAAATTTCGTCAGGATGAAGCTCTTTATGTTTGTGGTCTGAAACAGCTTTTGTGGCATATCCCATTGCCTCACGCATTTTCGGAGGAAGGTTAAGACCGAATTTGGTCTCAAGGATATATCCCACGCCACCTTTACCAGACTGGCTGTTGATGCGGATAACATCTGCGTCATAATTTCTTCCCACATCTGTCGGATCGATTGGAAGATACGGAACATTCCAGTGATCCGGATCCTTGTCATCTCTCCAGTGCATACCCTTGGCAATTGCATCCTGATGAGAGCCGGAAAATGCGGCAAATACAAGTGCACCACTGTACGGACTTCTTTCGCCTACTTTCATTCCGGTACATTCTTCATATATTTCACAGATATGTGGCATATCAGAGAAATCAAGTTTTGGATCTACACCCTGAGAATACATATTCATACCAAGTGTAACAATATCTACATTTCCGGTACGCTCACCGTTTCCAAACAGAGTACCCTCGATTCTGTCTGCACCTGCAAGTAATCCCATTTCAGAATCTGCAACACCGCATCCTCTGTCATTGTGCGGATGGAGAGATACGATTACATTCTCGCGGTATTTCAGATTTTCACACATATATTCTACCTGGCTTGCATATACATGCGGCATGGAATGCTGTACAGTTACAGGCAGATTGATGATGCATTTGTTATCTGCTGTAGGCTGCCATATATCAAGAACTGCATTGCATACTTCCAGAGCGTATTCCGGTTCTGTGCCTGTAAAGCTTTCAGGGCTGTACTCAAACTGGAAATTTCCTTCTGTTTCATCAGCCAGTTTCTTTAATAATGCGGCACCATCCACTGCAATCTTTAAGATTTCTTCTTTGGATTTCTTAAATACCTGTTCTCTCTGAGCTACAGAGGTGGAATTGTATACATGTACAATTGCCTTCGGTGCGCCTTTGACAGCTTCAAAAGTTTTGCGGATGATATGCTCTCTGGCCTGAGTCAGAACCTGAATAGTTACATCCTGTGGGATCAGATTCTGCTCGATCAGGGTACGCAGAAATTCATATTCTGTTTCAGAAGCAGCCGGGAAACCTACTTCAATTTCTTTAAAACCGATTTTTACAAGAAGTTTAAAGAATTCAATTTTCTGTTCCAGACTCATCGGAATCACCAGTGCCTGATTACCGTCACGAAGGTCTACAGAACACCAGACAGGTGCTTTGTCCACATATTCTTTTTCTGCCCATTTCATGCATTTAACAGGCGGCATAAAATACTGTCTCTGATATTTGCTTGGATTCATCATTTTTTCTTCCTCCGTTATGTAAATATTATGTTTGGACTGTGGGGATTGACTGTAAAAAGACATAAAAAAATCTTCCATCTCCACAGACTTATCTGCAAGAGACGAAAGATATTATCATCTTACGCGGTACCACTCTTATTTATGAACAATGTCATACACTCATGGGATACGGAATCTCCGGATATCCGGTATTCTTATATCCTCTCCATATAACGGTGGAAACCGTCTGCACCTACTCTTGTATAATTTCAGGCAGCTGCTCAAAGGCGAGTTCCACAATTTCCTTCCACTGCTTCTCAGCAACCAGCAGTTCTCTGTGCTCCGGTCCGGGTGTACTATTCCTTATCATTGCATTTTACTTATAACTTTATTTGGCTTTTTTAAAATGAACATACGTCTGAATCATTCATTGTAAATATACTACAAACGATTTAACCATATGTCAGTCGGGGCAACAGGATTTGAACCTGCGACCTCACGGCCCCCAGCCGTGCGCGCTACCAAGCTACGCCATACCCCGTAACGCAAGTTAGTATAACAAATTATTTCTGTGATTTCAACTGTTTTTTGAAAAATTTACAAAAATTATACAAATTTAGCAGGAAGAAATTTCATGTACTTTTTTATGTTATAAAATTTCTTCCTGTTTATCCTATGTACAAGCCTTACAATCATCTGTTACAGTTACGCTGGCATGATGGCTTTTTCCAAATTGTCTACACGCATATCCAGTTCAAAAACTTTCTCTCGAGTTTTCTTATTCTCCTTTCTATAGCGAAGCTCATCCATATGTGCATCAAATAGGGCAGATATTTTTCTGTCAATTTCATTTTCCAGTTTAAGTTCTATAGTTTTTACGCTTCCCTTGAGTTGCACAATATCTGATTTCATGTTCGTGATATCCGTCTTCATGTTTGCAATATCTGTCTTCATATCTGCGATATCGTTCTTTACATCGGACATATCATTTTGAAAACCGGCAATGCTTCCCTGTATAGAAAAAAGGATATTTCTCAATTCCGCATCTTCCACATTCTTCCCTCCTTTCGTTATAGTACGTCTCGTTCTCTTCTGTATAGAACCAATTGTACCATTGAAGGAAGGAAAAGTCTACAGCGAAATTATTATAATATTTTTATAAGACATCTTCGGCAAATTATAACTTATGTATAAACAGCCCACTCCGAAGCTTTGGCTCAAACCAGGTGGATTTTGGAGGCATTAATTTGTTCTCGTCTGCAATCTTCATCAGGTCTTCCATAGATGTCGGGTACATGACAAAGGCTACACCGCCGGTTCTGTCCGCAATCTCTGCCAGCTCTGCTGCCTTATGGCTTCCGCCCACAAAGGAGATTCTCTGGTCTGTGCGCGGATCTTCGATTCCCAGGACTGGTCTGAGGACTTTTTCCTGAAGAATGGATACATCCAGCTGTCCGACCACGTCCTTCTTCTCATAGATATCCGGCCATGCTTTCAGGTGATACCACTGTCCGTCCACATACATTCCCATACAATGCTTCTCTACAGGCTTGCATGGAAATCCCGGCATCAGCATCAGTTCAAAGTTGAACTTCAGGGCGCCCAGAAATGCTTTTACAGTCAGGCCGTTCAAATCTTTTACAATCCTGTTATAAGGAAGAATGCAGAGCTGGTCATAGGGAAATACAACAGACAGGAAATAATTAAACTCTTCCTCCCCTGTATATCCCGGATTCTGTTCTCTTCTCTTTAAACCTACTTTTACAGCGGAAGCTGCGCGGTGATGTCCATCTGCGATGTACAGAGAATCAATCCCTGCAAATTCCTTATTTATTTCAGAAATGACCTCATCTTCATCAATCACCCATACTCTGTGTGTGATCTGATCCTCTTCTGTAAAATCATATGCTGCTTCATGATGATCTTTCCAGTTATTCATCAGTGTAAGCAGAGAATCCGGATATCTGCATGCCAGAAAAATAGGACCGGTATTTGCATTACAGGAATCTACATGGTGGATCCTGTCCTGTTCCTTATCTTCTCTGGTAAGCTCATGTTTCTTCACTACACCATTCATATAATCATCAATGGAACTGCATCCTACGATACCGGTCTGTGTTTTTCCTTTTCTTACAAGTTCATATATATAGTAACAGGCCTTCTGATCCTGAACAAGAATTCCCTTTTCTTCCATATTGTCAAGATTTTCTTTTGCTTTTTCATAAACCCGATCATCATACAGATCTGTCTCAGGTTCCAGATCCATTTCCGGTCTGTCAATATGAAGAAAGGACAGGGGATTCTCATCTCCGATTGATTTTGCTTCTTCCCGGTTTACCACATCATATGGAAGTGCTGCCACATCAGCAGCCTTTTCCGGTGTAGGTCGAAGTGCCCGGAATGCATGAAATACTGCCATAATATTTTCTCCTCTTCTGTATCTTTTGTATTGCTCTTTTATACCCACTTTACTGTCTATCCTGTAAAAATAAAACGAACATTACTCATTATTTTATCATATCCAAATCCTTATATCAATGTACAAATTATGAAACCTAATTTTTTTTTGAAAAACCTAAAAATTTTTGTATTTTTCTATTGCAATTTTTAAAATATATGGTATGATAGAATCACAAGTTAAGGAAACCAAATGATAATTTTTAAGGGAGGTCATTTTATGACAGAAGGATTAAAATGGACTGTAAACGAGGTTCCGAAATCAGATGATAAACACCTGGAACTGATGTCCGAAGAAAATGTAAAGAAAGCAAATGAGTTCCACAGAAGTTTCCCACAGTACAGTGTGACGCCTCTTCAGAACCTTTCATCCCTTGCAAAATATTTAGGAGTAAAAAATATTTTCTGTAAGGATGAATCCTATCGCTTTGGCTTAAATGCTTTCAAAGTACTTGGAGGTTCTTATGCAATGGGCCGCTATATCGCAAAAGAACTTGGACGTGATATCAGCGAGCTGCCATACAATGTTCTCTCTTCTGATAAATTAAGAGAAGAATTCGGACAGGCTACATTCTTTACTGCAACAGACGGTAATCATGGACGTGGAGTTGCATGGGCAGCTAACCGCCTTGGACAGAAAGCAGTTGTAAGAATGCCTAAGGGAACAACAAAGACTCGTTTCGATAACATTGCCAAAGAAGGTGCTACTGTTACGATCGAAGAAGTAAACTATGATGACTGCGTAAGAATGGCTGCAGCAGAAGCTGCCAAAACAGAACATGGTATCATCGTTCAGGATACCGCATGGGACGGATATGAAGAAATTCCATCCTGGATCATGCAGGGATACGGAACACTGGTTCTTGAGGCTGACCAGCAGTTAAAAGAAATGGGTGTTGAACGTCCGACACATGTATTTGTTCAGGCCGGTGTTGGTTCTTTAGCAGGTGCCGTAGTCGGTTATTTCGCTCATAAATATAAAGATAACCCGCCGGTTATGGCTGTCTGTGAAGCAAGTGCTGCTGACTGCCTGTACCGCTCCGCTGTTGCAAAGACAGGAAATCTGGTAAATGTTACAGGTGATCTTCAGACAATTATGGCCGGTCTTGCATGCGGTGAGGGAAATACGATCGGATGGGATATCCTGAAAAATCACGTAGATGTATTTGCATCCTGTCCTGACTGGATGAGCGCAAAGGCAACACGTATCTACGCTAATCCACTGGGAGATGATCCACACGTTGTCTCCGGTGAATCCGGTTCCGTTCCGCTTGGTTTCTGCTTCACTGCTCTTCACGATGAAGATGCAAAAGACTTAAAAGAAGCGCTGAAACTGGATGAGAATTCCGTAGTACTTGTTATTTCCACAGAAGGTGACACTGACCCTGTTCGCTACCGCGAGATCGTATGGGACGGATTATACGGAACAGACGAATCTTTAAGTAAATGATGTTTTTGGTGAACACAGACAGGTAAGTGGTATGGTTATCTCGAAAATGATATACCAGTAACTAATAATATGATATCAGATTAGGGGCAAAATACCTTTTGACCCTAACATCATAATATTTTATACATATTGGGAGGGTAAAAAAATGGATTACGCAAAAATTAACGAAGCTGCAATGGGTTATAAGGATGATATGACTAAGTTCCTTCGCGATCTGGTTCGCATTCCTGGCGAAAGCTGCGGAGAAAAAGGACATATCATGAGAATCAAAGAGGAAATGGAAAAAGTCGGATTCGACAAAGTTCAGATCGATCCGATGGGCAATATCCTCGGCTACATGGGAACAGGTAAAACTCTCATTGGTTTTGACGCTCATATTGATACAGTCGGTATCGGTAATATCAAGAACTGGGAATTTGATCCATACGAAGGTTTCGAATCTGATGAAGAAATCGGCGGACGTGGAACATCTGACCAGATGGGCGGTATTGTTTCTGCAGTATACGGTGCTAAGATCATGAAAGACCTTGGTCTTTTAAACGATAAATATCAGGTACTTGTGACAGGTACTGTACAGGAAGAAGACTGTGACGGTCTCTGCTGGCAGTACATCATCCATGAAGATGGTGTTCGTCCTGAATTCGTTGTTTCCACAGAACCAACAGACGGCGGTATCTACAGAGGACAGCGTGGACGTATGGAAATCCGCGTAGATGTAAAGGGTGTTTCCTGCCATGGTTCCGCTCCGGAACGTGGTGACAATGCAATCTACAAAATGGCTGATATTCTCCAGGATATCCGCGCATTAAACGAAAACGATGCTGCTGATACCACAGAGATCAAAGGTCTTGTAAAAATGCTTGATGAGAAATACAACCCTGAATGGGAAGAAGCACGTTTCCTTGGACGTGGCACTGTTACTACTTCCGAAATCTTCTTCACATCCCCAAGCCGCTGTGCAGTAGCTGACTCCTGCTCTGTATCTCTTGACCGTCGTATGACAGCAGGCGAAACATGGGAAAGCTGCTTGGATGAGATCCGTGCTCTTCCGGCTGTACAGAAATATGGCGACGACGTAACAGTATCCATGTATGAATACAACCGTCCGTCCTATACAGACCTTGTATATCCGATCGAGTGCTACTTCCCGACATGGGTAATCCCGAAAGATCACAAAGTAACACAGGCTCTGGAAGAAGCATATAAAGGACTGTACGGCGAAGAGCGTCTCGGAAATGCTGAGACAGAAGGCATGAGAAAAGCTCGTCCGCTTACAGACAAATGGACATTCTCTACTAACGGTGTAACAATCATGGGACGTAACAGCATTCCTTGTATCGGATTCGGACCTGGTGCAGAAGCACAGGCTCATGCTCCGAACGAAAAAACATGGAAGATCGACCTTGTAAGATGCGCTGCTGTATACGCTGCTCTTCCAACTGCATACTGCAAATAATAAATAGATTTTCAAATTTTTTTAGGCGACGGATTTCCTATCATCCTAAAGGCTTAATATGTGTCCGGACAGAATCCCTGCTGTAACAGGCAGGGACACAAGATAAACAGATACAGCCGGATAACCGGTGTTCTGCCAAACGCAGAGATTCAATTATTTCATATCAGGAAAGGATAAGCTATCAAAGCATAGCAGGTATTGATTTTATGAAAACATTACAGGATTACATTGATAAATTAAACAGCTTAAACTTCAAAGAAATGTACAACAACGATTTCTTCTGGACATGGGACAAAACAGATGATGAACTGGAAGCTGTTTTCACAGTTGCTGATGCTCTCCGTTTCATGAGAGAGAACAATATCTCCACAAAAGTATTCGAGAGTGGTCTTGGAATCTCTATCTTCCGCGATAACTCCACACGTACACGTTTCTCTTTTGCTTCCGCATGTAACCTTCTTGGTCTGGAAGTACAGGATCTTGATGAAAAGAAATCTCAGATCGCTCATGGTGAAACTGTTCGCGAAACAGCAAACATGGTATCTTTCATGGCTGATGTGATCGGTATCCGTGATGATATGTACATCGGAAAAGGACATGCTTACCAGAAAGAATTCATGGAAGCTGTTACAGAAGGAAACAAAGACGGTATCCTTGAGCAGAGACCTACTCTTGTAAACCTTCAGTGCGACGTTGACCATCCGACACAGTGTATGGCAGATATGCTCCACATCATCCATGAATTCGGCGGTGTTGAGAATCTGAAAGGCAAAAAGATCGCTATGACATGGGCTTACTCTCCATCCTATGGTAAACCACTCTCCGTTCCGCAGGGCGTTATCGGTCTGATGACACGTTTCGGCATGGACGTTGTTCTTGCTCATCCGGAAGGATATGATGTAATGCCGGAAGTTGAAGAGATTGCCAAGAAGAATGCTGAGAAAAACGGCGGATCCTTCACAAAGACAAACGATATGGCTGAAGCTTTCAAAGATGCTGATATCGTATATCCAAAGAGCTGGGCTCCATTTGCAGCTATGGAAAAACGTACAGACCTTTATGCAGAAGGCGACTTCGACGGAATCGATAAATTAGAGAAAGAACTTCTTGCACAGAATGCACAGCACAAAGACTGGGCCTGCACAGAAGAACTTATGAAAACAACAAAAGACGGAAAAGCTCTTTACCTGCACTGCCTGCCGGCTGATATTACAGGTGTAAGCTGCGAAACAGGTGAGGTTGACGCTTCTGTATTCGATCGTTACAGAATCCCGTTATACAAAGAAGCAAGCTTCAAACCATACATCATCGCTGCTATGATCATGCTTTCCAAATTTGAAAATCCACAGGATATCCTGAAGAAACTTGAAGTCAAAGCAGCTCCAAGAATCCTGAAATAATCAGGCGCAGATTAACAGTTGGATTGCAGTAATATTCCAGCTGCTTTCAAACAGATATTTAATTTTGAAAGCAGTTTCAGAATTTAAATATATTGAAAAATAGTACTCATCATATTGTATAGCAGGCGGGGCTGTCGCAGAAAGCACACAATCTTTATTGCGGCGGCCCTCTTTGCCTTTAAAATCAGGAGGTTTTTACAAATGTTTACAAGAAAAAGAATCGTTATTGCGCTCGGTGGGAACGCTCTGGGAAATACTCTCCCGGAACAGATGGTAGCTGTAAAAACTACTGCAAAAGCATTATGCGATCTGATCGAAGAAGGTCATCAGGTTGTTGTTGTACATGGAAACGGGCCACAGGTTGGCATGATCAACAATGCCATGTCTGCTCTCTCCAGAGAAGATGAGAATCAGCCAAACACTCCTCTCTCTGTCTGTGTTGCCATGAGTCAGGCTTACATCGGATATGATCTGCAGAATGCTTTGAGAGAGGAACTTCGAATCAGAGGATTTGTCCGCACACCTGTCGTCACTGTTGTCACTCAGGTTCGTGTAGATCCCAATGATCCTGCTTTTGAAAATCCATCCAAGCCGATCGGCAAATTCCTGACAAAAGAGGAAGCAGACCATCAGGCCAAGGCATATGGACATATCATGAAAGAAGACGCAGGGCGTGGTTATCGTCGTGTAGTTGCATCTCCAAAGCCTGTTGAAATCGTTGAACAGGATGCGATCAACAGTCTTGTGGATGCAAATAAAATCGTTATCTGCTGCGGTGGAGGCGGAATTCCCGTTGTTCTTAACGGACATCATCTCAAAGGTGCATCAGCAGTTATTGATAAGGATTATGCAAGCTGTCTCCTGGCCAAAGAGCTGGATGCAGATATGCTTATCATTCTTACAGCAGTGGAGAAGGTTGCTGTAAACTTCGGCAAGGAAAACGAAGAATGGCTGGATGACATCACTGTAGATGACGCTAAGAAATATATTAATGAGGGACAGTTTGCTCCAGGTTCCATGCTCCCGAAAGTTCAGGCTGCCGTTGATTTTGCAAGCTCCAAAGAAGGAAGAACTGCCATGATCACTTTACTTCAGAAAGCCAAAGACGGTATCCAGGGAAAAACCGGAACCAAAATCCATCTTTAATCTGTTCAGCAGATATCTTATTATATATCAGCTGTTTAATACTGATATATATAACTGCCACATATTCAGGATATCTGCTATATAGCGAAATAATTGCGCAAAAAAGTTCCGGTGACCTTGCCCGGAACTTTTTTTGTGATGAGTGGACCAGAGTGTCTGGAAAATCATTCCTGCAATCTGCACGCCCCACTTTTCGGTATATTTTGACATACATCTTGCGGAAAGCATTTTTCAGACACGCTCTAGTACATCGTTTTCGAAATAACTATACCACTCACTTGTCTGCGAATCCGATTGCACAGGTCTAAAAGCCTCAGCGTAGCCCGCTACGCCTGCGTTTTTATACCAGCACACTCAAATCCGCATCCTACGCGATTGGTATAGTTATTTACGAAACGATGTACTAGCGGACTGCTATAGATTCATAATAATCAATATCTTCCAGTTCCCTGCCTGCTTCTATCTCATAAATCTGCGTATCATCCAGATGTTTCATGATTACTTTTTTACCGCCTTTATCCCCTTCCAGAGAAAGCAGCTCATTGTAATATTTCCTGTCAAAAATACATGGATTTCCCATTTTCCCCTGACAGGAAACACAGGCGATTCCTTTGGAAGTGTTTAAAAACACATGGATCAGTTCACAGATTGTCTCGCTGGTAAGCCAGGGCTGATCAGACACAGTAAAAAGCACTGCATCTGCATCCAGGCTGGCATTCAGACCGATTTTTACAGAGGAAGAAATTCCATCTTCCGGATGGGGATTATACAAAACCTGTATTTCCTTTGTTTTCACTGCTTCTGCAATGGCATCATATTGAGTAATAACAATAATATTACAGATTATTTTTGCTGTAATATTATTTCTGTACAGGTTATTTGACTGAACACTATCTGAATTATTATCATTATTATTATCCTCTGTAATATCTGAATATTCCGAATAGATATTTTCTATTTTCTTCTTTGTATCATCCAGTTGTTCCAGCACATGTCGATACATAGGTATTCCGTCTATTTCATATAACAGTTTATTTGCCCCAAAACGGCGGCTGTTTCCAGCCGCCAGCATGATCATTGCAATTTTCAAAATAATTTATTCCTCCAAAAGGCTTCCGTAAGCCGCTACTGTATTCTTCCTTTCCAGTTCCTCAACAATGTGCTCTGCAGGTTCTTTCTCTCTGAGTATATCTGACTTGTTCAGATACACTCTGTATACTCTTTCTTCCACATCCTTAAAAAGTCCACAGATAGAAGTCGCAATCTTTACAATATCTTCTTCAGTGATCGGAGCTTCCAGACTTTTCCTGAGAAATTCCGAGGTACGTTCCATACGGTAAGCACTCTGACTGATTGGCTGCCCCAGACAGTCCAGCCCGATCACACTGATCACAATGTCCGCACATCTGGGGATTACAGGCTCCCATTTCTCCGGGACTTTTACCGGATGATGCTTTGCTCCGTCCGCTTCCACAAGCATTACATCGCATAATTCTCTCAGTTCTTCCAGTTTTTCATCTGTCAGAGACGCATATTTACCTGTGTCCTCCTCATATTCCGCAGCAATCACATATCTTTCTTTGTCCAGAAGTTCTTTTACCCTGACTGCATCTCCGCCCCTGGCAAACGGAAGTTCAGATTCTCCTGCCATATGGGTGGTCGTGGTAATGATCACTCTCTTTCCCTTATCGATCAGTTCATCTGTAAGACGGTAGATCAGGCTGGTTTTGCCGCCGCCGCCAACTACAGCGATCACAGGGTATTTTTCATAATCAATCTGCAGCAGTTCCAGAAAATCGATCTGGTGCTTCATATGGCATCACTCCTTCTGAAAGCAGGATTTCCAATACACTGCCGGCAATACAGCGGGCCTTGTCGGAAATCGTGAAACAGTTTTTCTTTTGTTCTTTGCGCGGATCAATATCTGCAATTTTCATCCCCTTCGGCACTGTAAATCCATCTCTGATCATGCCACGCAAAACTCCTGTAAGAGAAGCCCTGACAGGTGTATCTCCGATCCAGGCAAGGACCTGATCCTTCTCCACGATATCTGCAATCTTTGAGATACAATGGATTTCCCCTGCAGCAGGAGCATGGAGCACGCGCTCTTTTCCAAATCCTCCAATGATACCCGGAACTCCTGTGTTTGGCATAGCAGCGCCTTTTGTGATGATCCTGGCAAGATTGTGGCCTCTCATAGTCTCCACTACATAATCCACATCCTCACCTGCCACAAATCCCGGTCCAAGACCAACGGTTAGATCTGCCATCTCTCTGGTGGTTCCAAGATTCTTTTTTGCAAGAATTGCATCTATCAGTGCTGCAGGTCTGTATTTCTTAAGGACAGTTCCTTCTGTGTCTGCTATAAGAGGAATCTCCCCGGCTTTCCAGACTGCCTCGCATTCCTCTACACTGTCAACTTTTCTGCAGAGAACTCCTTCCACAGAAGACTGCCCGTCGTAAACAGCCTCGCAAAAAGAAACCATTCGCCTGATCGCAGTGGGTTTCTCACATTCCAGTACCAGAAGACGATAGCCGCATCGGTATAATCTGTGGATCGTACCGCTGGCCAGATCACCGCCACCTCTTATTATTACAACATTTTCCGGTTTATTGTCAGATTTTGGGACATTTGTGTATCTGTTTGTCATCTTACTGTCTTTCCTCTTCTTGTCTCATTTTCATCCATTACTTTTTCCACCGCATTTACAATGTTCTCATAACCTGTGCAGCGGCAGAGATTTCCTGCCATATGTTTCCGAATCGCATCTCTTGATAATTTCTCTCCATGTTCCAGTAAAACAGTGGCAGACATGATAAATCCGGGAGTGCAGAAACCGCACTGTATGGCACCTTCTTCGATAAATGCCTCCTGAATCCTGGTAAGTTCTCCGTTTTTCTCCAGACCTTCCAGTGTACGGATATTTTTACCCTCCGCCCAGACTGCCAGATAAATACAGGAGTCAATAGTCTCTCCGTCTATGATTACTGTACAGGCACCACATTCTCCTACTTCACAGCCCTTTTTTACAGAAGTCAGTCCAAGGCGGTTGCGAAGCATATCAAGCAGTGACTCCCTTACATCTACATATTCTTCAACTTCTCTTCCGTTTACTGTACATCGTACAAGCTGCATCTGCTTTTTCATATGCGGTCACCTCCTGCAAGTTCTACGGTACGTCTCAAAGTCCGTGCCGCAATTTCTCCGCCGATCTGAAGACGAAATGCCCTGGATGCTCTCCAGGAATCTCTCGGATTGATTTCCTCCCGGATCAGTTGTGCTGTCTTTTCATACAGGCTTTCTTCTATCTTCATGCCCTTCAAAGCCTCTTCTGCCTTTGTGCAGCGGTACGGAACCGGAGCTGCAACTCCAAAGGTAATGCGCACATCTTCTATCACTCCTGCCTGTTGATCTACCTTGCTCACCACACTACAGCTGATCGTTGCGATATCCATGGCATTTCGCATGGAATACTTAATATAATGACCATGATACCCTTCATATTCTTTTGCAGGAATGATCACATAGGTCAGGATCTCTCCCTGCCGCAGATCCACCCTGCCGGGTCCAAGATAGAAATCTTTTACAGGTACAAGACGGCCTTCCTTTCCATCTTCCAGCCTCAGCAGTGCGTTCAGGGAAAATACGGTCGGTGCACTGTCCGCACTGACTGCTCCGTTGCAGATGTTTCCACCGATAGTACCAATATTTCGTACCTGTGGTCCTCCTACCTGATCTACAGCCTCGCCAAGAACCGGAATATATTTCCTGATAATTGCATCATTTGTTATATGTGAGAAGACAGTTCCGGCACCAATATAAATATCTCCGTTATCCGCCATTTTTACACCCTGGATTTCTTTGATCCCATGGATACTCACCAGAGAAGTTCCGGCAAATTTTCCCTCCCGGATTTTGATCAGCACATCACTTCCTCCGGAAATGATCCTGGCATCCGGATGTTCATTCAGTAATCTCACAGCATCTTTTACACTTTCAGCCTGATAATAGTTCTCAATATCGTACATAAAATCCCCTCCCCTCTAAATAAGTCCGGCCCTTATAAAGCCATCGATCAGTCTCTGTGGTGTCAGAGGATTTTCATTAAAGGCTACACCTGTTGCATGAAGTACTGCATTACGGATTGCCGGTGCACCCGGAATTGCCGGCGGTTCACCCAGTGCTTTGTTTCCGAAAGGTCCAATCGGATCATCAAGTTCCACAAAATCCGCCTTGATATCAGGAGTATCCATCATTGTCATCAGTTTATAGTCCAGCAGGGTTCCGTTCAGTGGTCTTCCTGTTTTTTCATCCAGAATGAGCTGCTCCGACAGACCGTATCCCATTCCCATAGACATACCGCCCTGTACCTGCATTTCAGCCAGTTTCGGATTAATAAGCTTACCGCTGTCATGCACATTAATGATATGAAGGATTTTGATCTTGCCAAGCTTTATATCGACTTCCACTTCAGCAAAGCAGCATCCTGTGGCAATCGTATTTTTCTTTACCTGCTCGGAAACCTCTGCTGTAATAACAGAAGAATTGCCAAGACTGTAATAACTCTCCAATGCAAGATTTCCAAGAGATATTGCAGGATCCTTTCCTGCCATGATCCACCCATGATCAAGCCTCAGTTTCCTTGTCTCTTCAGGCAACAGCTCTTTTGCATAATCCAGAATCTTTTTCTTCAGAAGATTTGCGCAGTCTTTAACAACTGTTCCTGTTACAAACGACTGTCTGGATGCATAGGCACCGGTATCAAATGGCGTTACATCAGTATCCTGGACTGTCTGGATATGAATATCACTGATATCCATATTTAAAACCTCAGCCGTCATCTGGGAAAATACCGTATCAGCGCCCTGACCGATTTCAGTAGCTCCCAGCATCAGGCCAACACTTCCATCCTGATTCAGAGTCATTCTTGCACCTGCAATTTCCAGTGAAATCGGCCATACACCTGTCTTATAGGAGAAAAGTGACATTCCGACGCCTCTGCGGATATTACCTGTCTGGTTTGTATATTCTTTTCGTTTTTCTTCCCAGTGGATATAATCTGCACCTTTTTCCAGACATTCAAAAATCCCGTTGGTGTTTGCTGCGATCGGCTTCAGATAAGCATCCTCATAATATCCTTTGATAAGATTTTTCTTTCTGAACTCCAGAGGATCCATCCCGATCTCTTTTGCAATATCATCCATAAAGCACTCAATTGCAAAACATACCTGCGGGATCCCGTATCCACGCATCGCTCCGCCTACCGGTGTATTCGTATAGACAGTATATGCCTCTCCTTTGATATTCGGACATGCATACTGTAGCCTCCAGGCAGTCAGGCCATTGGCTGCTATGGCATGTCCATGGGAGGCATATGCTCCCTGATTGGAAATAGCCAGCATATCCTTTGCCAGAAGATACCCCTCACTGTCAACACCTGCCGTCAGATCATACTCAATAGAATGACGGGTTCTGGTGTTGCAGAAAGTTTCCTCTCTGGTTATATCGAGTTTGACCGGTCTGCCGCCAACCTGCGTGGTAAGAAACGCATTTAACGGTTCATACAGCACATCCTGCTTATTTCCGAATCCTCCACCTATGTATGGCTTAATGACTCTGATCTTTCCCCATGGGATTCCAAGAGCCTGCCCGATCACACGCCGGACAATATGCGGAATCTGAGTGGAAGTCACAACTATGATCCTGCCATTTTCCATGTATGCACAGGAAATAGGATTCTCAATGTGGCAGTGCTGCACGATCGGGGTTTTATAACTGCGTTTTATAACTGTTTCGGATTCCTTCAGCCCTTCTTCCACATTTCCGATAAAGTAATTGGAACGGACAAGTACATTGTCCTTTTTATCGAGATGGATTGGCGGTTTGCTTCCATACATGGATTTACGCGGATGGATTTCTACCGGATATTCTTCATATTCAACTTCGATCAGGCGCAATGCCCTCTGGGCTGTGATTTCATCTTCTGCCACTACAGCAGCAATATCATCTCCGTAATAACGGACTCTTCCGGTAAGGATATTGCGGTCTGCAACATCCTGATGTGCCAGCTCCACAGACCAGGGATGTCCCGGCGTAGGATAACAATGATTCGGTACGTCTTTAAAAGTAACCACTTTTACTACGCCGTCCAGAGCCTCTGCTTTACTGGTATCGATTGATTTTACGATACCGTTTCCGATCTTTGCGTGATAGATTTTTGCCACCAGACAGTTGGCAGGAACCAGGTCATCAGTAAATTTTGCACGTCCTGTAACTTTGTCATAGGCATCTACTCTTGGAACACTCTTTCCAATCATGTTTTCACCTTCTCTGTATTTATTTTTGGTTATTATATAGAAGGAGCCGGACACACCCCAAGGTATCTGTCTGTTCCCCTCAGGACTTATGTCCGGCTCCGAACCATGCTACTTTCCTTCACCTTTTTTCTGACATCAGGCGAATTTACTTTTTATTTGCATAATTGTTATCTGTTTTCTGATTTAAGTATAGCATATTTGGATATGAAATTGCAATCTTTTATTCAATTTTTACGTATTATTTTCCTATTAACGAAGTTGTTTGATTGGGTTACTGTTCACTGAGAATATCCTTTGTAATGTATTACTAAGAACAAAGTGAACAGTAACCTGATTTACTTAACGTATTTCTGTCAATATTCCATGCAGGTCATGGATAACGTGTCTTGGGCATTTCACTGCGCACATACCACAGCTCAGACATATGGATTCTTCGATCACAGCACAGCTGTCTTTTACTTTTATCGCACCGGCTGTACAGGTCTTCTCGCAGATTCCACAGCCGATACAGCTGACGTCACACTGTTTCTTTGCTTCTGCACCTTTTTTCTTATTGGAACATTTTATCACAATGTAGTTTGCACACTCATGGACATGGATTACTTTCTGTGGGCAGACTTTTGCGCAGGCACCACAGCCAATGCATTTCTCCTCATCCACTTCCGCCACACCATACTCATTGATGGAAATGGCTCCGAATTTACATTTATCTATACAGGCTTTACATCCGATACATCCATCTGCACAGCCGGCCTCACCTTCGGCTGATCTGCATCCCCCATTACATGCAACTACAGCCGCGCGATATGGAAATTTCTTCTTTACTGCCATATTCAGCACTTCCTTTCATATGGTGTTCCGGTCAGAGGAAGACTGTACTGTCTTTCACCATTCCATCTGAAATATGCATCTGCAATTGCAGGTGCAGTTGGGATAGAGGTGATCTCACCGATTCCAATGGCACCACAGGCTACATTCAGTCCCGGTTTGTCAACAACGATGGCATCGATTTTCGGAATCTCATGAGAGCGGAACAGGCCAAGAGATCCATACTTGTCAATTGGTTTACAGTTCTCATCGATCGGATAATGCTCTCTCAGTGCAAATCCTATGGACATCACTACGCCGCCCTCAATCTGACCTTCGCAGGACAGTGGATTGACTGCCTTGCCCACATCATGTGCAGCAACCATTTCCTCAATCTTACCTGTTTTTTTATCCAGGATACACATCTGCGTCGCATAGCCGTAGGCTACATGGGAAACAGGATTCGGCACATTTGCGCCAAGAGGATCTGTCTTTGCAAGATATTCCCCATAATAAATTTTACCGATCACATCATCAATGGTCTTACCTGCATTGCGGTCCTCCATAACCTTATCGCAGGCTCTGCGGCAGGCTTCCCCTGTTACCAGAGTCTGTCTGGAGCCGGAAGTTGTACCTGAATCCGGTGCGAACCAGGTATTACTTCTCTCATATACAATATCTTCATGCTTCAGATCTGTATTGGTGACTACCATCTGTGTCAGGACTGTACCAAGTCCCTGGCCGATACAGGAAGCGCCGGAATAGATGTGCAGCTTTTTATCTTTCTCAAATACGAGTTTCACGCGGCCTGTATCCGGGATACCGACACCGACACCGGCATTCTTCATGGCGCAGCCGATTCCCACCGGTTTTCCTTCTTCCAGAGCAGCATCATACTTCTTCTTTACAGCTTCCAGTGTCTCCACAAGACCTGTGGAATTATCTACGATCTGACCATTCGGAAGCGTCTCACCGGGACGGATCGCATTGCGGTAACGGATTTCCCATGGAGTGATACCTACTTTGTCTGCCATCATATTCAGCAGGGTTTCTGTTGCAAAACAGGTCTGGGTTACACCAAAACCGCGAAACGCTCCGGCAGGCGGATTGTTGGTATAATAAGCAGTTCCTTCAATCTCGAAATTCTCATAATGATAGGGACCTGCCGCATGAGTACATGCACGTTCCAGCACAGGACCGCCAAGTGAGGCAAATGCACCTGTATCTGATGCTACTTTCGCTTTTACCCCCATGATATTGCCGTTCTCATCGCAGCCCATGGTCATATCCATATAAAACGGATGACGCTTCGGATGAACCAGCAGGGATTCTGCTCTGGTCAGTTTCATCTTCACCGGTTTCTTAGTAGCATAAGTGAGCAGCGCAGCCAGATGCTGTACTGTCATATCTTCCTTTCCGCCGAATCCGCCGCCTACAAGTGCATTCTGTACCTTTACTCTGTCCGTTCCAAGTAACAGGGAACACTCATGTAATGTCTGGTGTGCAGACTGATCTGTGGAATATACGAAAATATCTCCGTCCTCATCATACAAAGCCACTGCGCACTCAGGCTCAAGAAATGCATGTTCTGTCCATGGGGTTTCAAAATGATGACTGATCACATATTTGGAATTACGGATTGCTTCATCTGCATTTCCTCTGCTGATATGTTTATGTGCACAGATATTATTTTCTTCTTCATCAAATACCTTCGGTGCATCCTCTGCCGCTGCTTCCTCAATTGTACGAATATGAGGCAGCACTTCATATTTTACTTTGATCAGTTTCTTAGCTTTCTCAGCTGTTTCTCTGTCTTTTGCAGCAATAACGGCAATGGCATCTCCAAGATAATGTGTCAGACCCCCTACAGGTATCAGTGAATACTGATCATGTTTCAGATGTCCGATCTTATTCTCTCCCGGAATGTCCTCTGCTGTTAATACCGCTTCTACCCCGGAAAGTGCCTTTGCTGCTGCTGTATCGATCTCAAGTACACGTGCACGTGGATATTTACTTCTGAGTGCCACCCCATACAGCATTCCGTCAAAGTAAAAATCATCCGGATATTTGCCGGTTCCCAGTACTTTCTCCTCCACATCCACTCTGGATACTCTATGTCCTATATTCCAGTCCGGATCCAGATCATCCGGGATCACACCCGTCTTTAAAACTTTCGCAGCCAGCCTTACTGCATCCATAATTTTTACATAGCCCGTGCAGCGGCAATAGTTATTGCGCAGTGCATATTTAATCTCATCATCTGTGGGCTCTTTGTTCACGTCCAGAAGAGCCTTTGTACACATTACCATACCCGGAATACAGAATCCACACTGAACAGCACCTGCTTTTCCATAAGCGTAGGTATAGACTTCCCTCTCCCATTCAGTCAGTCCTTCTACTGTGATCACTGTCCTGCCATCCAGTAAATCTGTGTCCGGCAAACATGCCTTGCATGTTTTTCCGTCAATTATAACTGTACAGGCTCCGCAGGCTCCTTCACTGCAGCCGTCCTTCACTGAAGTCAGATGAAGTTCATCCCTCAAAAAGCGCAGTAGTTTCTGATTTCCGGTCGGTTCGACCTTTTGTCCATTGACTGTAAATACTGCCATATCGGACTCTCCTTTCTTTTTCGCACGTCTGCCAATTAGGGCAGTCAGCCAGAGTTTACCTCTTTCTGTTTTTTATCTGCCTGTGATACCGCATGAATTTATTATAAAAGTAACATGCGGCCGCGATTCAGCCTGATATGCAACGCTGTCCACAGCCTTTTTCTGCTGTGGACAGAGTTAAATATTTCTTTATAAGTTATCTGATATTACAAATTTAAAATTATTTTACAGCTCTTTATTCCTGTTTTCAGACACGCTCTAGTACAGCGTTTCGTAAATAACTATACCAATCGCGTAGGATGCGGATTCGAGTGTGCTGGTATAAAAACGCAGGCGTAGCGGGCTACGCTGAGGCTTTTAGACCTGTGCAATCGGATTCGCAGACAAGTGAGTGGTATAGTTATTTCGAAAACGATGTACTAGGATCATCATTTCATGATCAGATAGCTGTAATCATCGATTACTGCACAGATCAGTCTGCGAAGACCTTCGTACAACTTATCATTTGCATCATCTGCCTTGCAATCGGAAATCTGACCAAGGAGACGAACCTTGCACTCTTTTGTCTCCGGATTGATCACTGCAAATCCATCATTTGTGCTGTCTGCCATATCTGCCTCAGAAGCAAATAATGTAAATTTATCCTTGTACGGTGCACTTGCATATGGACAGAAGCTCTTGCAGTTGCCGCATTCGTTACACATATAATCTACATGGATCACCTGATTCATTGCCATTCCCGGAACTTTGATGGAGATGTTTGCTCTGTTTGGACATACATCTACACAATTCTCACAGACTTTATTACAGGTCAGACAGCGCTCACTTTCGCTCGCAGCGTCCTTGCTTTCTTTGAGTATTGCTTTTTTGGAGTAACAGTCTTTTTCTGTTCCCGGTACAGGCTGTCCTTTTACAATATCATGTCCAAGGATTGCTTTTGCAGCAACCTGTGCGTCGCGGATCGCTTCTACGATCGTAGCAGCTCCCCTTGCACCGTCACCGACAACGTAAACGCCTTCTGCACTTGTCTCCATTGTCTTATCATTGATGCGGGCTTTTCCGCGCTCATTGACCGCAATACCATTTGCTTCATAGAACTCAGTCGGAACTTTCTCGCCAACTGCAACGATCACTGTATCAGCCAAAACTTCTTCTGTTTCGCCCGTTTCTGTTACACCTGCACGTCCGGAAGCATCCATACTGCCAAGTTCCATCTTCTTACAGAGCAGTTTGCCGTTTTCCAGAGATACAGGAGAAAGAAGTTCTTTGAACTCTACGCCCTCTTCCAGTACTTCCAGTAACTCATCTTCTGCTGCTGGCATATAGCGTTTGGTTCTTCTGTATACCAGGTAAACATGTTCTACACCTTCTGTACGTTTCGCAGCTCTTGCAGTATCCATGGCAGTGTTACCGCCACCGATCACAACTACGTTTTTACCCAGCGCAACCTTACCGCCAGTTGCTTTGAAATCTCTTAAGAATTTCAGAGCATTGATGGTTTCACCCTTTTCAAGCTTCAGAGTACCCGGTTTATTTGCACCTGTTGCAACGATCACTGCGTCATAACCCTGTGCTTTTAATTCCTGTACGGATTTCACTTCTGTACCTGTTTTGATCTCCACACCCATCTTCTGGATGAAGGAAACATCTTTATCGATTGCATCATCAGAGATACGGAATCCCGGGATCACATAACGGATCACGCCGCCGGCTTTCTCTTCTTTCTCAAATACTGTTACAGAAGCACCTGCTCTTGCAAGGAAGTATGCAGAAGCAATACCTGCAGGACCTGCACCTACAACAGCTACTTTCTTACCGTCTGCTGTGCCTGCTTTGATCTCACCGATCACTGTATCATATCCGTTTTGTGCTGCGATGAGCTTAGTGTTGCGGATATTTACAGGTTCTTCATAGAAGTTACGTGTACATTTGTACATACAGTTGTGCGCACAGAGAGTACCTGTGATAAATGGAAGTGCATTTTTCTCAAGGATAACTCTTAATGCCTGTGCATAATCGCCTTCTCCTGCCAGCTTCACATAGGTTGTGATATCCTGGTGGATCGGACATCCTTCTTCGCATGGAGCAAAGAAACAGTCAAGGAGCGGAACCTCTGAATCAGTTTTTCTCTTAGGAAGCGGTTTGATGCTCTTTACATGGTGAGCATCTTTTTTCGCATCCTCGGCCAGCTGCTCAAGTGCAGCTACATCAATGCCTTTCCATTCTTTCACACCGTCAGCCATTACTTTCTCTGCCATCTGGGTAAATCTCTGATATCCGCCCGGCTTCAGAAGTGTAGTTGCCACTGTTACAGGCCATACACCACATCCGACGATACGGTCGATATTATAGTAATCAGCACCGCCTGAATAAGCGATACGGAGTTTTCCGTCAAATTCCCGGGAAAGTCTGGCTGCAAGAGAAATGGATAACGGGAAAAGAGATTTTCCGGACATATACATTTCTTCGCTTGGAAGTTCATTTCTTGTAACATCTACAGGGAATGTATTGGTGATCTTCACACCAAACGCAAGGTTCAGTTCATCTGCAAGTGCCTGCAGTCTCTTAAACATCGGAATCGCATCTTCGTACTGTAAGTCATCTTTGAAATGGAAATCACCGAATACCATATAATCATATCCCATGTCATCCATGGTCTTTCTGGCAAATTCATATCCCAGGAGAGTCGGGTTACATTTGATAAATGTGTTCAGATGTTTCTCTTTAAACAGATGATTTGCAATGCTCTCAATCTCGTTTGGAGGACATCCATGGAGAGTAGAGATTGTTGCGGAATTACAGATATCAGACGGAATCGCCTCAATATCCTCTTTTGTAACTTTTTCAAATTTATCTACATTGTCCAATAACCACTGTTTACATTCTTTAAAGATTTCAGTATCTTTTGCTTCCATCATACTGTCAATGAAAGTATTAACCTTTGGCTCTTTGATCCCTGCAAGATCATATCCAACGGAAATATTGAACTGGAATCCGTCCTGTGCACCCAGATCAAATTCTTTGGCGATCACATGCAGGATAAACCATGCTTTAATATATTCTCCCATTGCCTGAGGAACATAAAGCTCTGTAGACCATTCACAGTTATATCCTTCATCATCTGCAAGGATACATGGTCTGTTGATACAGGCTGCAAGCTCTGCACCGTCCATCTTCTGAACTGTTTTCAGCTCAAAGAAACGTGCGCCTGCATAGTAAGAAGCAACAATGTTCTGTGTTAACTGTGTATGCGGTCCTGCAGCAGGTCCGATCGGTGTTTCCAGATTTCTCTCAAATATATTCAGCTTCCTGTCAGTTTCCGCTGCATAAGCTCTGTGCTGTCCGAAAACTGTTCCTTTTGTTTTCTTTTCTTCTAATACCCAGTTCATTAACTGTTCAAAGGGCATACAGGTCATGACTTCACTCATAATCCGATCCTCCATTATTTCATACGGTATGGCTTCTCTCCATCCGTTCTATATTTTATTTACATTTATTTTTGCCAGGCAGAAAACTTATCTTTTTTACAATTCTTTACAGATTAACCATTAATATCATCTGCAAGTTCTTTTGCAGCCTGACGGCAATCTGCCATAACTTTTGCCTCGTCGCATACAAGGACTTCGCGGTCTTTCATCAGGACTTTACCGTTACATACAGTAGTCTGGACCATGCTTCCGTTTACACCGAACATCAGATGTCCGTTAATGTTGCTTTCATTCATTGGTGTCAGCGGATCATAATCGATCACGATCACGTCTGCTGCCGCACCCTCTTTCAGGACACCGAGCTGTTTCTTAAAGTATCTGTTTGCAATCTTTGCATTTCCTTCAAAAAGCATCTGTGGAACTTCTCCCCAGGCTGCGTTCGGGTCGCAGAGGCTGTGTTTGTGTAAAACATTTGCAACCTTCCAGGATTCCATCATATCATGAGTATATCCGTCTGTACCAAGACCTGTGAGGATTCCCTTCTGTACCATTCTCATAGTTGGAGGACATCCGCATGCATTACCCATGTTAGATTCCGGGTTATGTACAACCATGGTATCTGTATCTTTGATCAGATCCATCTCATGTTCATTCACATAGATACAGTGACCGAGCAAAGTCTTCGGTCCAAGGATGTTCCAGTCATGAAGACGGTCAACAATACGTTTGCCATGCTCTTTCAGACACTGATGGAGATCGTAAATGCCTTCTGCTACATGGATGTGATATCCAACACCTTCCGGTTTTAGTTCATTGCAGAGAGCCATTGTCTCATCAGAGATTGTAAAGGATGCATGCATACCCATCATTCCGGCGATCATATCACTGTCGTCTGCAAGTGCATGCTTGATAAAATTCACGTTCTCCATTACAGATTCTCTGGATTTCTCCATTCCGTCACGGTCAGAAATCTCATAGCAGAGGCAGGTACGCACACCTAAATCCTTCGCAGCTTCCTCGATCGCATTGAGGGAACCTGTAATATGGCCAAAGCTTGCATGGTGGTCAAACACTGTGGTTACACCATTCTTGATAGAATCAATGTATGTAGCATATGCAGAAAGCTTTGTCTGCTCCAGTGTCAGATGACGGTCAACTGTCCACCATAAGCCATCCAGAATATCCAGAAATCCCTGAGGATTATATCCGTTAATGCTTAAGCCTCTTGCGAAGGAGCTGTAGATATGCTCATGGGCATTAATAAATGCCGGCATGATAACCCCACCCTTCGCATCAACAAATTCAGCATCCGGATAAACTTTCTTTACCTCTTCAGTTACCCCCACCATTACTATGGTGTTACCATCCATTGCTACAGCACCATTCTCCAGGAATGGGTTGGATGCGTCCTGTGTGATCATTCTTCCATTACCAATTACCAGCATATAGTTCCTCCTTTCACTTGTCAAAAACTACCAATTCGATACTGCTTTTTACCTTTCGTTTAGGAATTATGTACTAATACTGTAACATACTTCTCCGAATAATGCAAGTAGAATTCACAAAAACTTTTTGGTTTTTCAAATTTTTTTTAGGTTTTATACTATCTCCGGTGAACAGATAAAAAAAGAACGGGGCAGTCATTGATGACAATGAACAACCTCGTTCTTTTTTTGATTTTCCTGTTTTCTGATGAAGCTGATTTTATGACAAATTTTCAGGTTTGTCAACAATTTTTGTAAGATAGGAGAGTTATCCTTTCATAATCGCAGAATTAACCCTGAGCTGTTTTCGTCCATTCTTCCAGAGATTCTCATCCAGCTCCACCTCATAGCCGCCGCCATTTCTCACATGCCACTCATAAAATGGTTTCTGTATATCTGCATACTCTTCCATGATATTCATGATCGTACCGCCATGGATGACAAGTGCCGCCTCTGCCACATGGCTGCGGATACATCCGGACACAACCCTGTCAAATCCTCTCAGGTTTCTGCTTTTAAACCCTTCCCTGCTTTCTCCTCCCGGAAAAGGCAGAGTACCGTTGCTGTCAATCCATTCCTGATAGTGCGGATTACCTTCCAGCTCTTTATAGTTCTTATTTTCAAACTCTCCGAAATCACATTCTGCCAGCTCTTCAATAATATGTACCGGCTCTCCCGGAAAAAGAATCTCTGCTGTCTGCACGCATCGTTTCAGAGGACTTACATAAACCGCCTGAACCTTTGGATAATCCATCTTATGCAGAAACTCTGTTCCCTCCTGACATAACGGCTCATCCGTTGTGCCGATATATCTGGAAAGTTTATTCCCTTCTGTTTTTCCATGTCTGATCAGCCATAACTTAATCATCTTTGATCACCGTTCCGATCCCGCAGATCACGCGCGTCACTTTATGGCTGTATGCTGCCAGCTTCGTACATACACGCCCTACAGCCTCTCTGTATTTTCTGTCAAAAGCATCCACAGGTACAACCCCGTACCCTACTTCCTGAGAGACAAGGACAATATCCGGATTCTTACAGATGATTTTTTCCGCAAGATCTGACACATCTTTTCCATTCTCCAGTTCACTGCGGATATACTGCTGAAAACCAGTCACACCCTGAGCATTCATCAGTTCCTCCTCTGTGACAGAACCGCCGTCACTCCACCTTAACTGTGGATACTGTTTCTTGGCATATTCAGTCTTTCCCTGATATGCACCGCCGATTATCATTTCCATACTCTTCTCCTCAAAAATTAGAAACCACCGCCAGGATCAATGCCATCCCAACTTCACAGATACAAAGAAAAAATCCCGAAATATCCCCGGTTGTCCCGCCAAAGTACTTCATCGCAATATGATGATAATACCAGAAAATCAGCAAAGCTCCCACAAAAGCCAGACTTCCCCATACAGGCCGGATCAAGATCATTCCCGCAGCCAGAAGCACCAGATAGACGATCAGCACATTTCTCGAGAGCACATCTGAAGAATTTCTGGAAAACTCAGCAACTGTACCGTCTGCCTTTGCTTTCGGAAAGGTAATAACTCCGATCCCTGACAGACATCTGGAAACCATAAAGCCAAGGCTCAGAATTCCGATCGCCCTCATATTCTCTGCACTGTTAAACAACTGACTGTAAGCGCCGTACCAGGCAATGAAATATACCGCCGCAGTAATAACGGCAAAAGCACCTGCATGGGAATCCTTAAGAATCTCCAGCCTTCTGCTTCTCTCCTGCCAGGAACTCAGGGCATCCGAAGTATCCAAAAGACCATCCACATGGATCCCGCCTGTCACAAATACAGGTACCAGCACCAGCACTGCTGTCACGAATCCCGGCTGATACCCAAACCGAAGTCCCAGATACGCCACCAGCATAGTCAGCCCGCCGATCACAGTTCCGATAAACGGAAAAAAACAGAACATATACTTCATATTTCCCTTTGTCCAGTCAGCGCGGGGCATGGGAATCTTAGAAAACATGGCAAATGCCACCTTAAAATTATTCCATAAAGATTTCATTGATCAATTCCTCTTTTTCATATTATGGCAATCCTGTCAAATATATTATTTGCAAAGATTGCTGCAGGTATTTGTGGATTTGTGAAAGACTGGTATCCCATATACAACTTCCACCACTTCATCAGCTCTCTGCGCAGCAGCCTGATTGATTTTTCCCAGATATTCCAGATAAGAATCCATATCTCCATCAAACACAACCGCATCTGAAAAAATCTCATTTGTAACGATCACCACATGAGCAGCCTGTTCCAGCAGATTCTCAATCCCTTTTGTAACTTCCGAAACTGTCCGGTCATGGGCTCCCTGCTCTTCAAACATTTCATTTGCCACCAGATTCGACATGCATTCCAGAAGCACCACACATCCGGCAGGCAGTTTCACATTTTTGAGCCCTGTATAGCACTCAACTGTCTCGAAACCTTTTCCTGCACGCATCTTTTGGTGTCTCTCGATCCTTTTATGGCTCTCTTCATCAAAAGGGTGCATGGTCGCTATGTAAATCCTCTGTGCATCTCCGAAAGAAAGCACCCTGTCTTCCGCAAAAGCGGATTTTCCGCTCCCGCTCCCCCCTGTCACAAGCGTCAGCATTATTTCAACTCCTCATACTGTTCCACATGGATATCATCAAAAGTACTCATAGAATGATAAACAGCTGTTGCCAGATCAAGGATCGGGAATAAAGCTACTGCTCCGGTTCCCTCGCCCAGACACATATCCGCATGAATGATTGCCTCTTTCCCCATATTCTCAAGGATCAGATGGGCAGCAGGCTCTTTTGATACATGGGATGCAAGAATATAATCCCTCGCAGCCGGGCAGATACGCATGGCGATCAGCGCAGAAACACAGGAAATAAATCCGTCCATGACTACAGGAATACCATAAACCGCACCTCCCAGAAAGACACCTGCCATTCCAGCGATATCAAGACCGCCTACCTTTGCCAGAACATCAATAGCATCCTCAGGATCTGGTTCATTTAATGCAATGGCTTTTTTGATCGCATTGATCTTGCGCATAAGTCCCTCGCTGGTCAGACCTGCGCCGCGCCCTGTCATCTCTTCCACCGGCTGTTTCAGCAACACAGAAGCAACTGCACTGCTGGTGGTTGTATTTCCGATTCCCATTTCCCCTGTTGCCAGAATCCGGTAGCCCTTATCATTCAGTTCCCTTACCATGTCAATGCCTGCTTCAAGCCCCTTTACAGCCTGTTCTCTTGTCATGGCAGGACCCTTGGTCATATTCTGTGTACCATAGGCAATTTTATGGTCTGTGCGGACTTTTGTGTCCGTCACCATCCCCATATCCACCGGAAAAATCTCCGCATGGTTCTGCTTACACATCACACCGACAGATGTGTCATATTTCAGAAAATTCTCGGCAACGATGGCAGTAACTTCCTGTCCGGTCTGTGTCACACCCTCTTCTACCACGCCATTATCCGCGCACATGGCGATCAGACCTCTCCTGGAAAGATCCACCTCTGCGTTTCCTGTAATTCCCGCGATCTGGATCAAAAGAGTCTCCAGTTTTCCAAGAGAATGCAGTGGTTTTGCAATACTGTCCCATCTTTTCTGTGCAATCTCCATGGCATTGTGATCTAATGGCTTAATCTTTGCAATAGCTTCTTCCAGAGTCATGAGTTTTCCCTCTCTTTTCCTTCATTATTTTGATTTCCCTGTTGTAAACACAAAAAATTTACTGAATACATAATTCAGTATCAACACAATAAACTGTGTCAGGAATTTCCCGATCATATCATTAAGCCCCATCACTGACACAAGCAGCCATACACCGCCAACCTCGATCACCATAGTGACCAGTCTGGCACTGACAAATTTGCAGAATGGCTGAACATGATCCTTCAATGTCTCGCATTTATCCTGAAAAACATACTTCGAATTTACCACATAGGCAAACAGGATCGCCAGGATGATTGAAATAATATTGGCGATATTCAGCTCCACCTTCAGCTTTCTGAGAATGAAAAAGCTGACCAGATTTACCATAGTGGTACATCCGCCAAAGAAAATATAGCGGATAACGGAACTTTCATACATTTTTCTGATCCATTGCTTCATAAAATATATCCTCTCAGTCCTGTATATTTCCATTCTTAATTACTTTTGAAATAATATATCTCGGTCTGCGCTTTACTTCTTCATAAATCTTGGAAATATAATATCCAATGATCCCAAGACTGATCATCATGGCGCTTCCCACCAGAAGCAGCACCATCAGCAGGGTGGTATAACCTTCCACTGCAGAACCTGTAAAATACTGCACAAGCGAATAGACCATAAGTACCAGCGAACAGATAAAACATATCGCTCCTGTGATTGTAACAAACTGCAGCGGAAAAGTAGTAAATGCCACTATATTTGTGAACGCATATTTCACCAAAGACCACGGAGACCACTTGGAAACGCCGGCCTCTCTCTCCTGCACCTCAAATTCCACGCTGGTAGTCTTATATCCCACCCAGGAAGAGGTAGCCCGAAAGAACATATTCCTCTCAGGCATAGACAGAATACTGTCCACAGCCTTCCTGTCCATCATCTTAAAATCCGAGGCATCCTTCATATTCACCTTAGTTGCCTTAGACATGATATCATAGAAAAATCCTGCACATTCTTTATGTAAAAAGCCCTCTTTTCCTCTGTCTGCCTTCACGCCCTCGATCACTTCATAGCCTTCCTGCCACAGCCTGTACATCTCAATAAGTGTCTGCGGCGGATGCTGCAGGTCACAGTCCATAACAGCCACCACATCTCCACAGGCCTGCGCAAGCCCTGCGAAAATCGCTGCTTCCTTTCCGAAATTTCTGGAAAAAAGAATGCCTGTCACATTCGCATCCCTCTCTCCTGCCTTCTGAATCTCTTCCCATGTCCGGTCGCCGGAACCATCGTTTACAACCACCAACTCATAGGGAATCTTCGCTTTTGTAAGAACTTCCGCCAGCACCCGACAGGTTTTCCCAACCATCAGCTCCTCATTATATGCCGGAAGTACCACTGATAATTTACTCATGATGTCATTCCTCATTTTGTTTCATTCATTTACAACAGACCAATTTCTCATTCACTGTCTGTTATTCCTGTAAATATTTTCTATTTTATTATACACAAATTTACAAAAATGTCTATTCTAACAAATTTATTTCAGGCTGCCTGCAACAATGGAATTTGGATTACTTTTTCTTCCTGAACACCAGCATTACATATATAACCAGCCCCAGAACAGAAAGAAGCATTCCCGCTTTCAGATAAGGCGTACAATATGTAAGGCGTATCTCATGTGAACCAGGTTCCAGTTCCAGAGCCATAAACATGGTATTCGCCTTCTGAAGCTTCGTTTCTTTCCCGTCCACATAAGCCGTAAATCCCTTACTGTACGGAACAGACAACACAAGAGCTTTCTTTTCGGAAACACTGATATCCCCTGTAATCTCATTCGTTCCCATTTTTACATTCTCGAGAGCTTCTTCACCCAGCTTCACAGTTTTTTCCTCAATCCCCTGCACCGGCTGGCTCACAACTCTTAATTTATCATAGGTATAAACACCTGTATTGGCAAAGGTGATCGTCATAGTACGAACCCCTGATCTGGAATATCCCATATTGCAGAGAAAATCATGCCGTCCACTGTAGGCATTATACTTATCCGTAAAAATCTTTATGGTCTTGGTCACATCATTGGAGCTGACTGTCATAGCCGCTTCCTTTGATTCCTTCCAGTATCGCCACCGGCTGTCCTCATCAAGAACCTTATTTTGGTCATACTCAGACATCTTCTTCCACTGACTGTTACCAATCAGTTCTCTCGGTGAAAGACTGTCATAATCCAGATTATCTGCGATCAGGTAATTCTCACTGTCCGTAAGACCATGGAACACAAGCTTCAGCTGCGCCCCTTCCTTCGTCACCCTGATTGCTCCCTTAGACAGAGCACAACCATCCCCTGTCTCCATACGATACTGGATATTCTCATTATCAGCATCAACAGATGCCTCAGGCAGTGTACTCTCCTCAAGCACCACACCGTCCATCAAAGCCTGCTGCTTTTTTACCACATCCATTTTCTCATATTCCGATTCAGGAATATAATTGTCATAAGTATAACCCAGAGGCAGTGCATTCTCATTCTCATAAGCCCTGCACTCACTTTTTCCCTTTCCTGCAGAGCCCTTCTCTTTATTATATCCATAGGAAAGATAGCGGAAATTATCACCACTTATCACAAAATATTTCACAGAAGCCAGCCTGTCCAGAATCGTCCTTCCGTCCAGGTTCTCATAATGCTGCTCCCATGGCGTATTCAGATACATTTCACTGAAAAAATCACTGATACTGCTGTTTGCAAGACTGAAATAATAAGCAGTACTGTTCGTACCCATATACATAGAAGTATTATCATAGGGCAATGCCCCATACTGGTCATAACGATAGACACCTGAATCCCCGGCAGCAAGAACCGCCTTATCCGTATTCGACTCCAGCTTATCCAGCGACTCCTCTTCGGCTGCAAACTCTGACAGATAATCCTTCTCATAAGAATACTGATAAGAAACATTCAACATAATGCTCACCACAAGCAAAGCACTGAGAAGCCCACACATATACTTCCCCTGAAGAAAAATATTTCCAAAAGAGGTAACCGTAAACACAGCCAATACCAGAACCAGCACACCTGCCATATTTCTCTGCGTTCTGGCAGCTTTCGCAAACAGAGCCAGCACACAATACGCCACCGTCATGACAAAAATCTTCTTCTTTTCCCTCACAGTCAGAGTAAACAGCTCAGGATATGCCTTCACGAAAATATACGCGATCATCATCCCATAAGCCCAGATCCACCTGTTGGATACATAAGAGAAACCATTGAGCACATGCCCTGCAAAAGGCACCAGCAAAAACAGATTCAACAGCCCAAATCCTAATTTCAGATCCAGATACTTCTTCTTCCTGGAGAAAAGCACAAACACACCCGCCATAGCAACAGCAGAATACCCGGCAACCCCCCACTGGATCATATTCTCCCCGATCAGATCACCCAGATACTTCTCATAATAAATTTTATCATATAAAAGAGGCACATAATTCTCAGCCTGAAACCTGTCCGTACCAAAAATCGTCATGATCACCGGAAGAAAAATAACCGCCGCGATCATCAAAGCCACCGCATAATAGCCGATAAACTTCACCAGCCATCCCAGAACATCCTTCACACTTCTCTCACTGAAAATCCCAAAATACCGGAAAGCCGCATAAATAAACATAAAAATACAGATCATATAAAAGAAATAGAAATTCGACATAGCCGAAACCGCAGTCGCCCAGATAAACAGCCATGGCTTCTCCCTCTTATAAATCTTATCAATCCCCATCAGAACCAGCGGCAGATAAATCATAGGATTGGAAAAATACGGATGCTTCATAGCCGCATAAATCGTCCATCCCGCAAAAATATAGATCAACGTCCCCATAAACGTCGCCTGCTTCGGATTCTTATGATAAAAACAAAAAACACTAAAAGAAATCCCCGCCAGATAAATCCTCAGAAAAATCAGAACCTCATACAAAACCTCCGTCTTATCCGCCGGCACAAACACAGACAACAAAGTCAGCGGATCCCCGATCACATAATAATGCAAAGTTGTAAGAATATCCGAACCATACCCGATATTCATATCCCACATAGGCAATTCCAGCTTATGCTCTACAAAAATCGTATGCAGAACCTCCCTCAGATACCGCCCATAATACGCCAGAGAATTCAAATGCTGCGGAATCCCGTCATGACTCCACACCAAAGACTTCCCATTCCCCGCAAACTGATAATAAATAAACCCCGCAATAACCCCAAAAACCAGCGTATATAATATATAGAAATCCCTCTTACTATCCTTACTCGCAAATCTCCTCATAACAACTCCTATATCTATATCAATCCTCTAAAACACCATGATGATTATAATCAAATATCTCCTCCTTGTCAAACACATCCCCATCCCTTTATATCCCAACTTCTCCTCTCCCTTTGCATGCACCCTCACTCCTCCCTTCCGTCAGACATTAAGTCTCAGCCAACAATCAGCCGGGGAATGACAGAACATCTGAGGCGAATCTCGAGGGTTCATGTAATTTCTTAGTATTTGGAAAGCCGCGTTATTCAGAAATTGCTCACTGTCTGAGCAAAGCGAGTTTGAGCAATTTCTGAATGCCCTTAGCGGCTTTTCAAATACTTAGAAATTCCATGGTTCCGAGACTGAGCCTCAGATGTTCTGTCATTCCCCGGCGTCCCCCTGTTCCAACACATAAAAAGAGCCGCGATACAAAAGTACCGCGGCCCATATATCGTCTGGACACTATAAATAGCTCTATCTATTTATTTTATATTATTGTTTATCAATCGTTCAAAAACCGAAAAGATTATTCAGCGCTATGAAGAGCGATCAGCTTCTGCAGATATTCAAATCTAGCCTTAGCCTCAGCCTCATTCTTAGCAAACAGTCTTGCAGCCTTCTCAGGATTCTGACGTTTCAGAGAGTTGTAACGAACCTCACCGTCAAGGAATGCCTGATAATCTTCCATGCTCGGAGCCTTGGAATCAAGAGAGAACTTGTTTCCTTCAGCTGCAGGATTGAATCTGAAGTTATGCCAGTATCCAACCTTAACTGCTAATTCTTCCTCTGTCTGAGCTTTTGCCATACCTTTCTTAATACCATGGTTGATACATGGAGCATAAGCAATGATCAGAGATGGTCCCGGATAAGCCTCAGCCTCTGCAATAGCTTTTACAGTCTGGTTGAAGTCAGCACCCATGGAAATCTGAGCAACATATACATAGCCATAGCTCATAGCGATGGAAGCCATATCTTTCTTCTTAGTCTCTTTACCGCCTGCAGCGAACTGAGCGATAGCACCTGTAGGTGTAGACTTGGAAGACTGTCCACCTGTGTTAGAATAAACTTCTGTATCGAATACCATAACGTTGATATCACGTCCACTAGCAAGAACATGGTCAACACCACCGAATCCGATATCATAAGCCCATCCGTCACCACCGAAGATCCACTGGGATTTCTTAGCCAGGAAATCTTTCTGAGCAAGGATTTCTTTTGCTTTGTCACATCCGCAAGCTTCAAGAGCAGCAACAAGTTTGTCTGTAGCAGCGCCGTTTGTAGCACCTACAGCAAATGTATCCAGCCATTCCTGACCAGCTGCCTTAACGTCTTCGTTTGTTCCGTTAGCAACAACGTCTTCAACTTTTGCTTTTAAGCCATCGCGGATAGCTCTCTGAGCAAGAAGCATACCATAACCAAACTCAGCGTTATCTTCGAACAGAGAGTTGGACCATGCAGGACCCTGTCCCTTAGCGTTTACTGTGTATGGTGTAGATGGTGAGGAGTTACCCCAGATAGAAGAACATCCTGTTGCGTTTGCGATGTACATTCTGTCACCGAACAGCTGAGTGATCAGTTTAGCGTATGGTGTTTCACCACATCCTGCACAAGCTCCAGAGAACTCAAGCAGAGGCTGTTTGAACTGGCTGCCTTTAACAGTTGCTTCTTTAAATTTAGCGATAACATCTTCTTTAACCGGCAGTTTCACTGTGTAGTCAAAGTATTTCTGCTCGTCTGCGCTTGCTTCAAGGTTTTCCATAGCAAGTGCTTTCGCACCCTTCTTACCTGGACAAACGTTTACACAAGAACCACATCCTGTACAGTCAAGTGCGGATACGGACATTGTGAATTTATATTCTTTCATACCTGTAAGGTCTAATGTCTTCATGCCTTCAGGAGCATTAGCTGCTTCTTCAGCTGTCAGAGCTACAGGACGGATAACTGCGTGTGGGCAGACATAAGCACATCTGTTACACTGGATACAGTTTTCTGGATTCCATACAGGAACGTTAACTGCGATACCACGTTTCTCATATGCAGCTGCACCTGATGGTGTAGTACCGTCTACATAATCCTTGAATGCAGATACAGGTAAGGAGTTACCTTCCTGAGCATTTACTTTAGCCTGGATATTGTTAACGAAATCAACAACGTCCTGACGTCCTTCTGTTACATGAGTCATATGAAGGCCTTCGTCCTCAGCATCTTTCCAGCTTTCCGGAACCTGGATCTCAACAACCTGTTTAGCACCGGCATCGATAGCTGCCCAGTTCTTCTGTACCACATCATCACCCTTACGTCCGTATGTTGCCTTAGCAGCAGCTTTCATAAGGTCGATTGCCTGCTCTTCCGGAATGATTCCTGTAAGTTTGAAGAATGCAGACTGAAGGATTGTGTTGATACGTGTTGGTCCCATGCCAGTTTCAATACCGATCTTAACACCGTCGATTGTGTAGAATTTGATATTGTGGTTAGCGATGAAAGCTTTTACCTGTCCTGGTAAATGTTTCTCAAGACCTTCCATATCCCATGCACAGTTAAGGAGGAATGTACCACCGTCAACAAGTTCCTGAACCATATTGTATTTGTTTACGTAGGATGGATTATGGCATGCTACGAAGTTTGCTTTGTGGATCAGGTATGTGGATTTGATCGGTTTTTTACCGAAACGTAAGTGGGACATTGTAACACCACCGGACTTCTTGGAGTCATAATCAAAGTAAGCCTGTGCGTACATGTCTGTGTTGTCACCGATGATCTTGATGGAGTTCTTGTTGGCACCTACTGTACCATCAGCTCCCAGACCCCAGAATTTACAGTTTGTTGTTCCTTCAGGAGTTGTTACGATCGGAGCACCTGTCTCAAGGGAAAGGTTAGTAACATCATCAACGATACCGATTGTGAATTTCTCTTTAGCAGTGTTCTCATAAACAGCTACGATCTGTGCAGGTGTAGTATCTTTGGAACCTAAACCATAACGTCCGGAGAATACTTTTACGCCGCCGAATTTGCTGTCTTTTAATGCTGCTACAACGTCAAGGTACAGTGGCTCGCCAAGTGCACCCGGCTCTTTAGTTCTGTCAAGAACTGTGATCTGTTTTACAGAATCCGGAATTGCATCGATGAGTGCCTGTGCACAGAATGGTCTGTAAAGACGAACTTTAACAACACCGACTTTCTTTCCTGCTGCTGCAAGATAATCGATTGTTTCTTCGATTGTATCGTTTACAGATCCCATAGCAACGATTACATGTTCTGCATCAGCAGCTCCGTAGTAGTTGAATAATTTGTAATCTGTACCGATCTTAGCGTTAACTTTATCCATGTATTCCTGTACTACTGCCGGAAGAGCATCGTAGTATGGGTTACATGCTTCTCTTGCCTGGAAGAAGATATCAGGGTTCTGAGCAGAACCTCTCTGACATGGGTGATTCGGATTCAGGGCATGGTTACGGAATGCAGCGATTGCATCCATATCTGCCATATCCTTCAGATCTTCATAATCCCATGTCTCGATCTTCTGGATCTCGTGAGATGTACGGAATCCGTCGAAGAAGTTGATGAACGGAACTTTACCTTTGATTGCTGAAAGGTGAGCAACAGGTGTTAAGTCCATAACTTCCTGTACAGAAGATTCGCAGAGCATTGCGCATCCGGTCTGACGACAGGCCATAACGTCGGAGTGATCACCGAAGATTGAAAGTGCGTGGGAAGCAAGTGCACGTGCAGATACGTTGAATACTGCAGGTAACTGCTCACCGGCAATTTTGTAAAGGTTCGGGATCATAAGTAACAGACCCTGAGATGCTGTATATGTTGTTGTTAAAGCACCTGCTGCCAGAGATCCGTGTACAGCACCTGCTGCACCAGCCTCAGACTGCATTTCAGTTACCTGAACTTCCTGTCCGAAAATGTTCTTTCTTCCCTGGGTTGCCCATTCATCTGTTGCTTCCGCCATAACAGATGAAGGAGTGATCGGGTAAATAGCGGCTACATCTGAGTATGCATATGAAGCATGAGCAGCTGCATGGTTACCATCCATGGTTTTCATCTTTCTTGCCATAGTTTGTTTTTCCTCCTTAAAGGTTGATGAAAAAATTAATTATTTATTTCAAGGCATAAGTAAAATATACCTCAAATTTCATTGTAGATTATAACATAATCTTCTGCCTGTGTCCAATTTGTTTTGACATATTTTGTATCTTCTGAGGTACAAAGCAGAGATTTTCTGTTATTTCAGTAGCAAATATGTGCATTTTTCGAGTTGCATATAACTAACATTATGCAGATATGCCAAATTTCGGACAAATCAGGCAGATAAAAGTAAAAAAAGGAGGCTCTACGCCTCCTCCATGATCTGCTGTATTGTTTTTCTCTTAAGGAGACTTATCAGTTCATCCTGTACAGATAACAATTCTCTATGTACCAGACATGGCAATCCATCCTGTCCGTCTCTGACACAGTTATATTTCGGATCCAGACATTCGATGATAAACATATCCGGATCAATCGCCGAATAAACCTCATATAAAGTCAGCTCATCCAGTCCCCTGTTCAGAGAATAACCACCATGTACGCCTCTGTATCCCTTCACGATCTCTGCCTTCTGAAGTTTCTTCAGGATCTTATAGGCAAAAGGAGCTGTGATTGCTTCTTTCTCACAGATATCGGATACGCTCAGTCTGCTCTCTCCCCAAAGCGCACGTACCACTCGAACTGCATAATCGCACTCTCTTGTAATAAACATAGTCTTTGCAACCTCTCTAAAATTAATTATCCTTTACTGTCCACATCGCTGTTTTGCATAAAACAATGGAAACAGTAATCGTTATTTCTGTCATATCAATGCCTCATATTTCTGTCCGTCAAGAGGCTATATTATTCTATATTATAACAGTGCTTCTTTTTTTTGTAAATAAAAGAACCCAAAAAAGCAAAAAACAGTTGCAAATTTCCCAATTTACGGTACAATGATAAACGGTTGTAACTTATATAATAGGAAATAATGTAACTGTTTCCTGCGAAAGATACGTTTTCCATAAACAATCTGCCGGACAGTTACTGCAAAACAATAATTTCACGAAAAAGAGGTATGATATGATTTCAGCAAACAATATTACATTGCGCGTAGGTAAAAAGGCCCTCTTCGAAGATGTAAATATCAAATTTACTGAGGGCAACTGCTACGGTCTCATCGGTGCAAACGGTGCCGGTAAGTCCACATTCCTTAAAATCCTTTCCGGACAGTTAGAGCCTACCAACGGTGACGTTGTTATCACTCCGGGCCAGCGTCTTTCTTTCCTGCAGCAGGATCACTTCAAATATGATGCATATACAGTTCTGGATACTGTTATCATGGGTAACAAGAGACTGTATGAGATCATGAAAGAAAAAGATGCTATCTATGCAAAAGCGGACTTCACTGATGAAGACGGTATCCGTGCCAGTGAACTGGAAGGTGAATTTGCAGAGATGAACGGATGGGAAGCAGAATCTGATGCTGCTACTCTTCTGAATGGTCTTGGAATTGAAACCGATCTCCACTATTCCCAGATGGCTGACCTTACAGGAAGCCAGAAGGTCAAAGTTCTTCTGGCGCAGGCACTGTTTGGTAATCCGGACATTCTTCTTCTGGATGAGCCTACCAACCACCTTGACCTGCCCGCTATTGAATGGCTCGAAGAATTCCTGATCAACTTTGACAACACTGTCATCGTTGTATCCCATGACCGTTACTTCTTAAATAAAGTATGTACTCATACAGCAGACATCGACTATGGCAAGATTCAGCTCTATGCCGGAAACTACGACTTCTGGTTTGAGTCCAGCCAGCTCCTCATCAAACAGATGAAGGAAGCCAACAAGAAAAAAGAAGAGAAGATCAAAGAACTTCAGGAATTTATTTCCCGATTCAGTGCCAACGCTTCCAAGTCCAAACAGGCAACTTCCCGTAAACGTGCCCTGGAAAAGATCCAGCTTGACGATATGCGTCCGTCCAGCCGTAAATACCCATACATCGACTTCCGTCCAAACCGCGAGATCGGTAACGAAGTCCTTATGGTGGAGAACCTTTCCAAGACCATCGACGGTGTAAAAGTTCTGGATAACATTTCTTTCACACTCGGACATGATGACAAGGTAGCTTTCGTCGGTGCCAACGAACAGGCAATCACTACTCTGTTCAAGATCTTAGTTGGTGAAATGGAACCGGATGAAGGAAATTATAAATGGGGTGTTACCACTTCCCAGGCATATTTCCCTAAGGACAACACTGCAGAGTTCGATAATGACCTTACTATTACAGACTGGCTGACACAGTATTCCGAGATCAAGGATGCTACTTATGTTCGTGGATTCCTCGGACGTATGCTCTTCCCCGGTGAAGACGGCATCAAACGTGTACGCGTTCTTTCCGGTGGTGAGAAAGTCCGCTGTCTTCTTTCCAAGATGATGATCTCCGGTGCAAATATCCTGATCCTGGATGAGCCAACCAACCACCTCGATATGGAGAGCATCACAGCACTGAACAACGGTCTGATCAAATTCCCGGGTGTTATCCTTTTCACCTCACATGACCATCAGTTCGTACAGACAACAGCCAACCGTATCATGGAAATCCTTCCAAACGGAACCATGATCGACAAGATCACTACTTACGATGAATATCTGGCAAGTGATGAGATGGCTAAGAAACGTCACGTATTCGAGATCAACGAAGAGGACGCTTCCGATAACTAAAGAATAAAATACAGGGTACGGCTTAGCCGTACCCTGTTATTTTATTCTGTCTTCATGATAATATCCGCCAGCTTTCCGCCTGTCACCTTAAGCAGATCAGCAAGGGGAACCTTCAGTGTCAGTCCGATACGGCCGCCACTCACATAAATCTCTTCAAATTCTCCTGCAGATGCATCAAACACAACAGGATAAGGTTTCTTCATTCCCAGCGGGCTGCAGCCGCCTCTCACATATCCGGTAATCTTTGTGATATCCTTCACATGGATCATGTCCACTGTCTTCTCACCGACAGCCTTTGCAGCCGCCTTACGGTCAACTTCCTTTTCAATCGGAACTACAAAAACGAAATAGCCGCCGCTCTTTCCTTCCATTACCAGAGTCTTAAAAGACTGGTCATAGGGTGCTCCAATCTTATCCGCACTGTGGACCCCGTCAATAAATTCATCACATTCATAGGAGAACGCCTCATATTTAACCTTCTGTCTGTCCAGCATTCTCATTGCATTTGTCTTAGCTTCTTTTGCCATTTTTTCTCGCCTGTCCTTTCTGTCCTCTGGCATATATTGATTCCTCCATGTCTCTGTCCTGAGACTGCTCAAAACTCTGGTCTTGTCTCAGGTTCTGATTTCGCCTGTAAATCTGCTCAGTGCTTTCTTCATCAACCGTTTCTTCATCCTCTTCATCAGAAACCGGTTTGTTGATAGCAAACTGAATCAGCATACCCAGAACTGCAAATCCCACACTCATTCCCAGTCCATAGGGAATATCTGCCAGATTTCCAAGCTGTGCAAGGGAAACTCCTGCCATAATACCACCGATCAGACTTGTAGCCACGATCAGCACTTCCCTGCAGTATTTCACCGCCATGGAACCAAGAGCTACGCCGATCAGAATACATGCAAAAAATACTGCGGAGCTGGTAGGATGCAGGAAATAAATACTGGCCGCCCAGCCGATACCTGCTGCCAGGATAAACACACCTGCCTTATAGATCAGAAATGCAATCACTGCGAACACAACTCCTGCCGCCAGTGCTGCGATCAGCATTGTTGATTTCTCCTGTATTCCCATTGTATGTACAACCACCAGCGCAAGACCGCCGCCTACCAGAAAACCTCCCAGCATCATCCAGAAACGCAGAAGCCTGTATCCCAGAATACAGTTCAGCACTCCAAACACAAGGATCACTGCAAATATTACCATCATAAAACGATTCACCAGATCTGAATCCATAAAACTCCCGGCAATACTCAGCGCATTTCCAAATATATCTGTCATATTAACCATAATTTTCAGTCACTCCTTTTAGTTATATATTTATAGCGTTCCTTATCATCAACTGACACATCTGAACTAAACCCGTCAGAACATGAAGTATAAGGTCTTCATATTGTCGATCACGCCGTAATGATAGGAAATCTGTGACAGCCCATGGACTTCCATATAATATTTTGCGATATCCTGGATATGATTACTGTCGATCAGATCCATATATGCCTCATCATAAGCCCCCTGGCTGCCAAACTTAAAGCGTACCACCGCAGCATCACTGTCAATGCGCAGTCTGCACAGGTCATATACACTGCTCCAGTCATAGGTATCAAAACAGGCGCCGTTTCTCACATAGAAATTCATGTCAGTCGCTGTACACGCAGGAACAGGAAACTCATCAGAGACCGTATAATTCTCCTCGTACTCCTGTGGGAACGGACACAGATAATCATAGATCGTTGTCTTATGCTCTGCCAGCAGCGTGGCATCACCCTCCAGAAAGTCCGGCTGATCCCCATTGGTGGCATCCACATAATAATACTGTCCGTTCAGCTCTACAATATTCCAGGCATGTCCCTGGGTACTGTTTGCAGCATCACCCTCCACATAAATACAGGGGATATCCAGACGCTCCAGCAGATACTGCACTGCTCCCGCATAGCCCGCACATACCGCCTGTTTCTTCCAGAAAGCTCCTGCTATACTCTGGTCATCATCAGAGATCACATATTCTGTATTGTCTATGACATAAGTATAAACAGTCATTACCTTCGTGTAATCATCAGCACCATCCGGAATCTGCGATAACACCTCCTGATACGCATTCTCCATAGCCTGCGTGATCTCCTGTCTCTGCTCCTCTGTATAAGTATATCCCGGAGAAAACTGACAGTAATCTCTGCCCGAATAAGTCGTCTTATAAACTTTCTCCCGGTTATGTACCCAGAACAGCTCCGGATGATCCTTCAGCACTGCATGATACACTCTGTCTATCTCATTATCTCCTGAGAGAGACAGATAAAATTTATCCTCAAAGCTTCTGATCCCCTCCAGGATCTCGCGGTAGCCTCTCTGTTCATTCTCATTAAGAAGGCCGAAATAATACTCCTGATGTCCTTCATCCGTCTGCGCTACCTCCTGTCTCTTAAGAGTCCTTACTTCCCCCGGTTCCTGCAAAGCTCTTCCGCCGATGATCAGTCCACCGGCCAGAAGCACCACCACAGGTACCATAAGAATCAGACGCAGCCCGGAAAATCTCTTTTTGCTCATTCAATAATCCTTCTTGGTTATTATTCTATAAGTCTGATATTACATTACTATTTCATTCTGTTTTGTCACATTTAGAATTGTTATTCGTTACTGTTCACTCCGCTCACAGTAACTGTTATTCTAATGTATCTTATTATAGCCCAGAACACTTCTCCTTGTAAACCGATAAAAGTAAGTTAACACTATTTTATAATAAAAATTGTCCTTCTTACAAGATAAACATTGCATATTTCCAATTAAAGAGATACACTAAAAAGTAAGTATAATTGCTCTGTATCCCATCAGACAACAGGATGTCAGACAGACATATACAAGTAACATATTGAGGGAGTATTGTAATAAATGAGCATCAAAATACCTATAGAAACTTCTGCCAGACATCTGCATATCTCGCAGGAAGATTTTGAAAAATTATTCGGAGAGGGAAGCAAACCACATTTTATCAAAGAATTAAGCCAGCCCGGACAATATCTGTGCCGGGAACGAGTAACTGTCAAAGGACCGAAAGGTACTTTCGAAAACATGGCACTTCTCGGTCCTTTCCGCAGCGACACGCAGGTAGAAATGTCCCTTACAGACACCAGAAAACTGGGGATTCCAAGCGTAATACGCCAGTCCGGTGATATCGAAGGAACTCCCGGCTGTATTTTATCCGGTCCATGCGGTGATATCGAAATCCCCAAAGGGGTCATCGTAGCCAAACGCCACATCCACATGACTCCGGATGAAGCACTTGCCCTGCATATCAAAGACAATGACGAAGTCTTCGTCCTGACCAAAAGCTACGGACGCGCACTTATCTACGCAGATGTAGTAGTCAGAGTCCACAGAAATTATCACCTGGCAATGCACGTAGACACTGATGAAGCCAACGCATTCAACAGTGATACAGAACCTTACGGCGTAATCGTCAGGTTCTTTGACAGTAACTTCAACACAGATAAGTGGATAGAAGACGAACTGTCAGGGATACGCAGATAAAATCCGACTTACCCGGCTAAAATAGCAGATGAATATAAAAAGGTTCCACAGTAACATTCAATTGATGATACTGCGGAACCAATTTTAATGCGTTTCAGGCATTAATCCAAAAGCTCCCCTTCACGATACGACCACTCCAGATAGTCAGGGTTCTGATAATACAGATCCGAATTAAAATTCGAGATAGCATCACTTATAAAAGACTGAAAGATATTTATAAGTTCCTGTACCTCTTCTCCCGGCTTTGCACAGTCTTCTATCATAATACTGTAAAGTTTTCCGAACTGAACCGGCAGCGTCACCGTCCGGGTTCAGATGTCCCAGGATCACTACGGTATCCAGATTATGTTCCAGCATGATCCGGTTGAGCTCATGTAGATGGTACATTTTATCCAGAATTTTCGTGTCGCTTTCTGTCAGCCGATCAAAGGTATCGATAGCATGCTCTCTGGATACATTTAGTTTTGCCTTAAGGATTTCGAAGTGCTGGAGGGTACGAGCATACTCCTTTCCCCACTCGGAGTCATCTGCAGGTTCTGGTTTGTCGTCATACGAAATGAGCAGATGATTCTGTTTATTTGTCTTATCTCTTTTAGTTATCAGAAATCCAAGTTGCGGTAAATTTTTCATTTCTAGCTGCTGTCATATAGTGGTATTTTTCTCCATATTCAGTAGCCCATCCATCAAATTTATATCCATTACGGTTTGGAGTAGGAAATATTTCTGGTGCGCTTGATGTACCCATACCAATATTTTCCCCTGATGGACATCCGACGCCAGCTTCTGAAACAGCAGTGCTAGAATTTCTTCCATCCGGCCTTATATGCGAAAACTTAACCGCAATCTCTTTAGCCCTTACCATCGCGGCCTTTTCAAGTCTTAAATCATACTTGTACGGCTGTAAACCAGCTTTCATTCTTTCTGTATTTACAAGCTTGATACTTCCTGTGCTTTCTGTTCTGGTGTAGCATGGTCAACTTCATCATCTGGGTCAGGAGTATCTGTTGGCCCTGGCGTTATTGTTGGTCTAACTTCGTCGCTGTCTTTCACATAAATGCTTACTCCTGTTTTATTCATAACTCCATATGTCTTAGTGCTGCTGGAATAACCCCTTACAGAATAATAGTTTGTGCAGTCTACACATGGATTTACGTCAACGAAAGATGAGGTGTCTTTGACTGTGACAATCTTGCTCCATTTGTCGCCTGCCTTGATTTTTGAAGAAATGGCATATTTGTCCGCACCGCTTACTTTGTTCCATGTAAGTTTAACTGTTGTTCCCTCGATTTTGGCTTCAATACCGGTTACCATCTTTAATGATGCTGTTACAGTCAGCCCTTTTGTATTGTAGCTTCCATACTTCTTCGTATCCCTATTGTACGCTTTGACAGTATATTGATATTTCTGTCCAACGATAATTGGATGCTTCTTAGAAGATGTATGGGTGTAGCTGGACTTGGTACTACCAAGCGTTTTTAACTTAATCCATTTACTGTTTCCAGCTTCTTTGTAATATACAATATAGCATGCTGTGCGATGAATACCGGGTGACCGCGCATGGGTGTCTGTTTTCCATCATTTGGGATATATGCAGGAGCCTCCCGTTTTGTAATGAAATCCTCTGCGTGTTTCCGGATCGTATCCAGTCCTTTTTCATGAATATAATCAATATCCTTCTGCTTAAGATGAAATCTGCTCCGAAATCTGGAGTTTTCAAGTCTCTCGAACAGTTGCTTGTACCATTCATCCTTTGTCATTAAAACTCACCACTTTCTATGAAAACAGACTCTGCTGTTCATATTCCGTCTGTCGATTAAGCTGAGTCGGTGTCTGGTACAGAAGTACAGGCATTTTGTTATTATCAAACCAGTCTGTAATTTGTTCCCTTTCCAAGATCAAAGGCATACGATCATGGATTTTTTTCATGGAATCATTCGCTGTGGTAGTCAGGATCACAAATCTTCGTTCATTCTCAAACCAGTCACAGAACCCTGCCATGTACAGCACAGAGGAATCAGGTCTGGTAAAGGAACTCTTTTCTTTCAGGGAATTCCATTCGTAGAACCCGCCTGCCGGAATCAACAGCCGGTGATATAAGATTCCGTTCTGAAAGGAAGGTTTATCCATGACGGTTTCCACCCTTGCATTGATGACCGGATTTTTGCCTTTTGACAGGGGATATCCCCATCTGCACATACCCAGTTCCAGTCCATGTTCTGACTGTCCAATGACCGGTGCGACATCGGTCGGACGGATATCTCCTTGTGTCAGCCGGATCCTCCCATCTATGTTCTGTACCACTCTGGAAATCTCCTCCATCATATCGAGATCTATATAATATCTGCTGCACATATTCTCTCCTATTTTAGAATCTTTCTTATCTGCATATCCTTAGCTTCCGGATAAAGCCGCTTCATATAATCAACAATTTTTCCCCAGGATGTCCGCGGATCTTCCTTATAACAGGAAGTAACATGGTCATATCCATAAATGTGTTCCGGAGAAGAATACACAGCCACATCCCAGCCGTACTCCACGCCTTTTTGATTGATCCTTTTCCGAAAGTCGCAGTTACACAGATATGTCTGCATCATAAGGCTGGTAATGGCTCCGTCAAATCCCTTTTCGCCATCTTTTCCAAATCCAGCCAATTTTTTCAATTCGTAGGAGTAGATTTCTGCATCATTTTCCATAAAATGATCCATAATATTCTTATGTTTAATCGGTACTTTTTCATCCTCAAACAGAGCATCAAAATCATAGCCGTCCCTGCGGTAGTTGGCAAATACCGGCAGCCATTTTTTGGAAATAAACCCGGCTTTTTTGGCAAAGAATTTTCCGTAAAGAACATCATGTCTTTTGGCAATGGCAATCCTCCATCTCCACGGATCCCTCACCGGATCATCAGACCACCAATATTCTGCCACTGTCCGTTCCTCCAGAGAAAACCCCGGAATTTCGTTCTTAAAAAGAGGAAGAAAACCAACCCGGTTGATATATTCGACTGCTTCATCCACATCGTGGATGCATTTTGGATCATCCCATGTTACTCCATGAATGATCCATTCCCCTGCTTCATTTCCCATGGCTTTTTCCTTTCTGTATTTTGCTGTCTTTATTATACCACATGTTTGTATGGTAAGACACAGATATGTGTATTTTGTCAGAAAAAGAACAACGAGTTGTTTGCATAAAACTTTGAATTTCTTGTGACTGCGAGTATAATACTAAGTTATCTAGTATTTGCAAATACATATACAGAAAGGAAAGAGAAAAATGAAAAAAATATGGAAACAGATTTTAACATTTTCACTGATTGTTATTTTGGTTTTATCAGCGGTTCCGGTGCAAGCTGGAGTGCCAGAGTATTTTGGAGGTAGAAAAACCGTGACATTGTATACTGGAAGGACAGTGAAAAATCCTTCAGTAAATTATTTTTTTACAAATCCGTGGATCGGGTTTTTTACAAAAACAGCTGAAAATGTAACTTCCATAAGAAGCAGCAATCCATCTGTCGCAGAAGCATCGTTTGATTATTCCTCTATAAATGTAACCCCCAAAAAGACAGGAAAAACTGTTATTACAGCAAAAGGTGGGAACAAAATCCGCAAATGTACTCTTACTGTAAGAAAATATACAAATCCTGTTGTTTCAGTGAAGATCGGAAATACATCTATTTCCGGAAAACGTTTTGATAAAGAAGCATATCGAGTAATCCCATATTCCAAATTTGCAAAAAAGAAGGTAAAAGTAACTTTTAAATTAAAAAAGGGGTGGTATATGAAGAAACAGGGCCTTTCCTATATGGAAAAAAGCTGGTTCAAATCTGAAGATGTAAACAATGGATCTACCATTCCGATCAACGGCACGGATTTTAAGATCTGTGCTGACGTAGTTAATGAAAAGACAGGACAACAGGAACGGGTTTTGCTCTGGTTTAAATAATGTCATGAAAAAAGGAGACTCATGCCGAAGGGATGGATCTCCTTTTTTAACTATGTTTTTCAATCAAAGTTATGTCTTGCCAATGATTATTTAAAATCAATATCAATATAGGTTTGTGCGTTAACATTTACTGATGCGAAGACAATACGAAGGGTGCAATTTCCCTTTCCTCCGATCGGTTTGAACTTATTTCCGGAATAATAAGTTGTTTCTCCTTTTTTATCCAAAGAATAGAAGCCTCTTACGCGCCAGCCTTTTTTTGGTACGATTTTAAGCGAATTACTCTGCTTAGCATATTTGCTGTAACTGAGAGAAAGTTTGTCTGTTTTATTGAATTTATTTCCTTTAATGGTTGTTTTTCCAAGTTTTATGGAAGAAACCGGGTTTTTGTAATTCACAACTTTAAAATAGAACTTAGATGTTCCTTCGGTTATTTTCATAGTAACAAGCGTTTTTCCAGCTTTTTTGGGAACAAAATCGAAACTGATAAACCCTATATCATTAACACTTTTTTTTATTGTTCCAATTTTTTTGTTTGACAGGGTGATCTTGGGCTTTTTATCCGGTGGATAAAATCCTATATTTTCCACTACTCCGGTATGGACAGGAAGATAAATTACTCTTTCCGGGATAAGAGTTTTGGCAGATACCTGCACCGGTATGAGCACCATGATAAATACGAGAGTTAATGCCAATAATTTCTTAAAGTTTTTCTTCATGAGAAGCTCCTCCTTCATTTTTTATACATTCAGTATAGTACCACAAAGCTTAACATACAATAGGAATAATGCGAGGTCATTGAATAAAGTCATCCATCAGCCACCGAAAACGCTTGTTTCGATGCTTTTGGATATTGTTTTAATCAAAAATGCCGCAGTTTTAGGCAAAACAATCCCATTCCACCATATTTTCAAGTGAATAAAATAGAATATGCCCACTTCATCATTAAACGCGACAATGCGACGATCTAATGCTTTCGCTTTTGTATTTATCTAAGAATTATTATAAACTATGAACAGTTATACGAAAAGTCCAAAAGTATGGATCATACAAAATATATATGCAGCGTAATTAAATTCTGATACGGAAAATACGAAAAAAAGACAGCCGAAGCTGCCTTATGCAAAAGAAAACTGTCCATTTTGCTGTTGGTGGGTTTTGGCCATCGTATCGCACGGTGATCGTTTCGGATCACTGCATACCAGCGCTTTCTTGTGGTCGGGGCACCGTAGTCTGCGGCGCAAAGTTCCCGGCTGTCCAAAACCGGAAACATCTTCCCTGTCCTCGATCGGACACCAGCCCTGGATCTCTGCCACGTTCTCCATACAGATCACTTCCGGATGGATCTGTGCTGCATGGAAATATACCGCATACGGGAGCATCCGTATCCCCTGTTTCCTTGGAGTCTTTCCTTTCGCTTTGCTGAAATGGGTGCAGTCCGGTGATGCCCAGATCAGGGATACCTTTCTTCCGGCAACAAACCGTTCCACTTCAGAGGTAAAAATATCTTCCGTCATAAGGAAATGGAAAATAAAGCAGACGTAGGGAAAAGCAGGAAAAAGATTTCCGCGGATAAGCAACCGGCCAGGAAATCCCCACGTGTCATTTCGCTTAACGGCATCCGGGTCCTTTCCTCAAATGAAAAACTGACGAGGAGACTCCGCAGCAAAACCCGCCAGAGACTGACGGAAACCTGGTGCGTCCGCGGACATTGCAGACACTATAAGACTGGAAAGACAGTCTATATTAAACCATACATGAAAGGAAACGGAAAAACCATCCCCAAAGAGTATAAGCTGTCTTAAGAAAACCCCACTGCCTGCTAAGCGGTGGGGTTTTTGTGCTACAAAGTCTCTGCTCTTTTTAATATCATTTCCACGTCTTCAGATCCCAGGATATTCAAACACAATATGACAAATCTGTTTTACAGGTACCCTGCTGGATCACCTGAAAAAAGTGAATTCGAATTCACTTTTTTGTAAGACAAAACAGCATTATCCTCTGTCATTGTTTAAAAATTGACTAAAAACTGATAAAATTCCGCGGCATAGCAGAAGCCACAGACAATATTGTAGGATAAGAAATCTTATTAAGGTTACCGTAAAAATATTATGTTAATCATTTGGCTTGCAGAAAAATTAAGGATTGGTTTCCGCGGAGACAAAATAAAGAGAAAAACGGTCAGAAGGTGACAGACTTTTGATGTGCTGATTCTACAATGGAAAAGAAAAATTTAATTCTGATACGAAAAAACCTCTCCTGCTTTACAAGAGAGGTTTTTGGTTAAATATTATTTCTGTTTGAGGAAGTGTTTTTGAGGAACTTAATATTCTGCGAATCTGCTTTCTGACATTCTTCTCATTTTACTGTTACCGTCACTTTTTTGTACACTCCGTTGTTGGCCAATATGTATATAGTGCAGACTCCTTTGCCTTTTGCCTTGATCACGCCGTCTTTGTTTACCGTTGCCACTTTGCTGTTAGTGGTGTAATAACGGAAGGGACTGGTATGGGAAACCAGATCTTTCCTGTTGTCTTCGGCTTTGAGACTGCATTTTAACTGGAAAGTTTTTCCAACTGATAAGGTAATCTCCGTCCGGTTTACTTTGATGGAAGCTGCGTTTGTTGTGGAAGCCTGTTTCAGGGCAACATGCACGTCATTGGATCTGGCAATATAGATTTTTCTTCCTTCCACCATCTTATAAGCTGCAATAAAGTACTTATATTCATGGTCTTTCTTCAGCTTCTTATGGGACATGGAAAGTTTTCCGCTTTTGACAGTTCCAACCTTTTTATAGTTTATTCTGCCGTCACAATAACTCCAGTAAACATCGTATCCTGTTGCACCGGCATATTTCTTCCAGGAAAGGGTAATGCTGTTCTTATTGGCTTTTCCTTTTGCAAAGAATACCGGAAGTTTCAGGCGATAAATATCCTTTCCTTTCAGTTTAGACTGGTCGGCCTGCTGGATCGTGAAGATACCCTTCTTAAATGTGATCCTGTAATTTGGGTTTGAGCCTTTTTTCTGGGAAACTTTGATCGCATATGTTCCCACCTTCTCCCCCGCTTTTCGTTTCACGACAATTCCGGACAGGGTATCCTCTCCTACCAGACCACTGGCTGTGTAAGTAAGGACAGGGTCTGCCCCGCCAACGATCTTCTTCAGATTATCCGCTGTTACCGTTATTCTTTTGGGATTGATATCCGCTATGGTACCTGCCTGCTGTCCGTCAGCGGTCAGGACGTAGTTACTTGCCGATTTGCCTCCCAGTACCAGGTTTGTGATCGTAACTGTTTTCCCTTTTGCTGCATTACTGTCAGCAAATGTACCTTCTGCACTTACCGTAAGGGCATCTCCTTCAATCAACCTTGCAAACACAACTTTGCTGTAATCCAATTCTGCATCCTTAGTTCCATCATATACCTTCTTATTTGCGGTAATTCCGGAGATCTCCACTCCTCTTGGCTTAATGGTATAGGTCTTTGTTGTTGAAGCAGCGGTAAAATAACTGTTTCCAGGTACACTGACCTTCACTTCATAAGTACCGGCATATGTTGGTGCTTTTGTCTGCCAGATTCCATTTACGTTGTACTCAACTTTGACACTGGCAGTGCTGTTTGTTGTATACACCAGATCTGCAGGCTGTCCGTCATACTCTTTATCCAAAACACTTGTGATTTTTACATTTGCTGTCTGGTATGTTACATTTACTGTCTTCTGTTTTACCTTTAACGCGATCTGGCTTTCAGCAGGTTTGTCACCGCCTGTATACTGTATTTCTCCCTGCGGATGATATGCAGCAGTCAGTGTATAAGTTCCAACCGCCAAAGTATCAAGATATTCTCCGCTGAACGTGATTTTATCTGCGGAAACTGTATAATCCGTTCCTGCTGTTAAAATGTTCTCCCCATTTTTTACAGACGCTACGGTGTTTCCATTTAATGTTACCTTCGCGTCCACGGAAGTTTTGGTTGTTTTTGTGTAGTCGATGGAAGAATCCACAACTACAGAATCTTTAAATACAACCACTCCATCTGAATTGATGATGGTCTGATTTCCTGCATTGTCAGTAATACGCGCATAGATCACATACTTGCCGCTTTCTGTCAGGGAAAGTTTATTAGCCGCATCCCATGTAATCCATGTGCCATTTACATCATAGGATTCATCTGCCTTCACCTTTTGGTATTCTATTGAGGCAATTCCACTGGTAGAATCTGCTCCTGTGATATCAACAGTGGCATTATTCCTGAACCAGTAATCGTAAGCAACAGGATTCGGAGAACCGCTAAATGTATTTGTTCCAATTTCAATTTTTCCTGTTGGTACTTCGGTATCAATTTTGAAGGTTGCTGTTTTTTTGTCTGTAATGTGCCCCTTTGCATCTTTCAGATAATAGGTTACAGAATGTTCTCCCTGATCCGTGTAATCCCCAATCGAATCCTTCCAGTTTGTTTTGTCTGTCGATATCTGGTATCCACTGTCCGGTACAAGCTTCACTGCACTTACGTACCAGTCATTCTTACCTTTCGTTCCGGAAACCTGTGCAGCCGTTGAAGTCTGCAGATATCTGATGCTCCATTTTTGGAAAATATCGGTTGCACCCTCAAGTGTGTAGTTATCATTTCCAAGATCTGTTACCGTTGCCGTATAGTTATCTCCTGCCTCTGTCTGTGTATTTCCATCATAAGTAATGTTAAAAGTATCGCCGGAGACTTTATTTGTAACTGTCGCCGTCACGCTCTGTGCGGTGCCGGTGTATGTAAGGTCTGTTTTACTCCATGTAAGCTTTGCAACCAGCTTACTTATAGAGGCTGTTGTCTCTTGTGCAATTTGTACATCGTAATTCTCAGCACCAGTTCCTGAAATCGAATCTGCTGAACTGTGTACTGTTACTTTTTTATTAGATCCAGCATTCCAGTCTTCAAAAGTACCTGTAAGGTTTGTAATGGTAATGCTATCACCGGATACCAGTTCACTCTGATCCACTGTTGCATTTACAGTGGCAGAATCGATTCCATCGTAAGTTTTATCCGCTGCGCTTACGGTTGCCTTTATGGATTTCTTTGTGATTGTAAAGCCCACTACTGCACTGTTCGCTTTATAATTATCCATTTCTGGCACAGCTGCCTTTACATAATAAGTACCTGCATTCTTTGGTACTGCTCCGTCTGTGCCTGCACCATTTGCTTTGGTTGTTTCTTTTGTACATGTTTTATCCGTGTAATATTTGTAGGTAATCTGAGATTTATTGTATAACTGTGTAATGTCTTTTTCATCTGACTTAACCGTTACCTGCGGTGTATGTTCAGCCTGTCCATATTCCCAACCTTCAAGGCTGAAATTATTTAGAGTAACCGGTGCCTTTTCTATTTTAAAAGCACTACTTAACGTCTGATCTTCAACCGAAACTTTTATAACATAATTTCCTACATATACCGGAGCAGCTCCATCACTTGCAGCACCACTGTTTTCAGCGTTTGTCGTGGTGTTTCCATCTTCCAGATAATATACGATATCTGCCTTTTTACCTGTAACATAACTTATATTATTTTCTACTTCTGCCCCAGCATATGCTTCACCTGAATAATCAGAATTCGCCGCTGTGAGTGAAAGCTCCAATTCGTTCTTACAGTTAGCGTCAGTACATTTTGCGATAATCTTATTATCATATGATGAATAGCTCCAAGTATGCGTATGTTTCGATAAAAACAAGTATCCACCATTATCATCCTCAGCGTAGTTTACAGAATAACCACCATTCTTCGAAGTAATCCTGCCAAGCATAGATTTTGATATCCCAGAAGTCGTAATCTTACCAAGTGTAATCCCAGTCTGTCCAAAAAAATACAGTTGCATTTCCCTTAAAGTCATCCTGTATCGTAAATACCTGTCCTTTTAAAAGATTAATATCAGAATCATTATTTTTAAAAGTTGCGTTCCCACCAATCTTTATTCCTTCTATCTGTTTCGAATCCATATATAGAATTGCCGCTTCACAATTTTCTATTACTCCCCCAGTAAACTGCACATTATTTGCTTTTATTCCGCTAATATGACCATTTTTGACGTTTCCGGTTATAGTACCTCCATCCATTTGTACAATTTTTGCACCAATACAAGCATCTTGGTGATTGGATATTCTGGAATTTCCGGCATCTATATGTGTTCCTTTATGAATTTTCACAGTTCCAGTGCTAGTTCCAGTGCTATATGCAATGTGTCCACTATCTCGTGTTGACCCAGTTGCTTTAAAAACAGCATTTTGAAATTCTATAGTTCCCTGGAAATAAATCATAGACACCTTATCTGTTGAAGCCTTGTAAGTGCCTCCTGTAAAATTAATTTGATCCACTCCGTCATTGCTACTATCCTTTAAAAGACTGACACTACCATTGTTAAGTTTCACCTCGAAATTTCCGTTATTAATTATTTCTAATTTCTTACAATTCTTTTCAATCTTGATAAAAGGTGTAACTTCTCTAGTATTTGGAGGAGTTTGTGTTGATGCCGTAATATTACCGGCAATATTCAAGGTAACTGATTCTTCTGTATCTATAATAATTGCACTATCAGGCGTAGTGTAGGCACCACCGTTTAATGTATATGTTCCTCCAGAAGTAATGCTTACACTTCCAGATGTCACCGGATCAATCACATTAGTTGTAGTTTCCAATTCTTCCGTCATCCCATTAAAATATCCAAACAGCGCTTCTAGCCTGCTTACATCCACCAGCCCCTGCTCTTCTTCCGAAAGCAGCTCCAGTTTTTCCGCAATATCCTGGGCTTCTGCGTACACATCTGTCTGTGCCTGATTCAAGGTGCTTCCTTCCACCGTAGTACCATCTGCCAGGTTCTGAAATTCTTCCACAGTTGGAATAGCGTTGATCCGCTCCTGCAGTTCTTCTACAGATGCCAGGCTCTGGAAGTCAGATCCTACAGAAGAATCTCTGCCATTGCTGCCAAAAGAATCACTCTCGTCTGTAAATCCACTTTCCATATCCACTGTATCATTTCCATTTTGAACATCTGGCATATCCTGAAAATCAGAAAGCGCCTGATTTTCCCCATCTCCACCAGCCCCGGGCATAGGATCTGATGTGAATCCAAAGCCCAGGCTCTCACTGTCTCTAAATTCCTGCACTTCCTCTGACGCCCAGACAAAAGATTCCGGTATCACAGACGTGGTAAGCATTGCTCCTGCCAGGATCGCGGAAAATAGTTTTCTGCTCTTTTTTGCGAATTTGATTTTTTTCATCTTTCTCCCTCCGTATTCAAGCTTTTTAATTGTTTCTCCTGTTTTTCTGATTTCCTGTGAGACAGCTGCTTCTTCTTAAGCCGAAGACAAATGTTACTTATATATCATTTAGTACTGACTCAAATCCTTCTTCTGCTTTTTTAACTGTATCAGCAATAATTTTTTCGGCCATAGATTTTAAATCTAACTTTAAAACCTGTTCTATAACTTCCTCCTGTTTTTCTTCAGGCACCTTGTACAAAGTGAAACAGCATTTGAGAAATCTTCTTAATTTATCTTCCATGGTAAAATACATATCACACTTTTTGGCCATAAATCCCCTGGTAATTCCTGCCGAGGCAATGTCCATTTCATAATAATCTTTCAGCTCCGCGGTTCCCATGTATTCTGCAAAAATAAACTGCAGTTTCTTTGCCGTACTAAGATAAATGTATTCCGATGTAGTGGGAAGCGTATATCCTACCACGTATAATTCACGCAGTGGCTCTGACATTTCTGCTATATACATCTGCAGGGATGTTTCGACCCCGTAAATAAGTAATGGGTCGGCATTCTCCCCCAATATAACTCCTGTATTTTCAAACTGGCTACTAAACATGGTCTTTACCAACGTCAGTAATAACGCCTCCTTATTCTCAAACGCTGCAAAAAAGGATGATGGTGCCATTCCTGCTGCTCTTGCAATCGAAGCTGTTGTGGTTTTTTCATATCCATTCTTTAAAAAAAGCTGTACTGCTGCATATAGCATTTTGTTTCTTCTGACAATTCCTTTATGCTGTAATCCTTTTGGCATTTTCATTCTCCAATCACAATATTGTTTGCACTTTTGACTGTAATCAATTATATAGCAAAATCTGATTAATCGCAACTATTATCTGATTTTTCAAAACAGGAATATAGCTTTTGTTTTACGTGCTCCGCAAAATCATTGCCGGCAGTCAGCTCTCCGTGGCAATGCCGTTGCAGTAAATCTACCTGCTGCCCCGTTAGGAAATGAAGTTCAGGGATGCCGTCTATTCCGCGGAGGATACTGGGGTGATATCAGCGGAAAATCCATTGATATATATATATCTTGGAAATACTCCGGCAGCGCATAAGCAGATGTTAAGAATCGGAAACCGGCAATATGCGGGGAAAATATAAGAAAACGCTATAAGATACGGTGTATCGCAGGATCTTTGTTTTGAAACCTCCACACGACTAAAGTCGCGGGATTCCCGCACTCCCCGAAAGGGAAGCACTTGAAGAGGACCCGAGCTTCACTACAGCAGGCGGACCCCTGCAGGTATAGCCCCCGGGCGGCAGACGGCCGATCTTCCAGGCATGGTCTGTCCCTTAGTTTTGCATGACTCTCTTCCAGTTTACGGACTAAGCTTTCGAGGGGTCACAGACCAGAGGCCTGTGTCCTGTACTTGCAACCGAAGGAGTGGTTTCTGCCCCCTGTGGCCGGATCAACGTGTTTTCTGGGAAACGGTGGTTTACGGGATATTCCGGCAGGATCTGCCGTTTATCAGAATCCAAAGCATGCCGGACGTGACTGTCCGGAGGCCTTCATCTTCATGATCAGTTCCGTCTGCATCTTTACAAACTGTCCGAACAGCTGCAGGCATTTTTCCCTGTCCGGTTTTTCCGGGGTGCCCATGCAGGACTGGAGGAACGCACTGTAGAGGTCCCTCTGTACGACCTGCCCTGCTACGGTCTTAAACCGTCTGGAAAGCTCTACTTTGATATACGCATCCAGGCCATGGTCATACTGGCTTGCACGGTACTTCCATTTATCAGTTTCCATATAGGCAAGTCCATACTGGACACATTTCTGTTTCAGCCTGGTCTGGAACAGGCCCGGACTGCGGTCGTTCACAGACTTCCCAAACCGCTTCTTACGTTTATACTTACGGACTATCTTTACGGAACCGTCCTTCTTTTTTACTTCTGACAGTTTGTCCTGCCGTTCCGTCTTCTTTGACCTCTTTGCCAGTGTGGAGAATTCCATGGGTTCGTTCACGAAAGAGGATGCGGACTGTATCATCCGGTTCAGCAGGTTTTCATGCCGGCATTTGGCATATGCCGATTTTCTGCGGTACAGTTCCCGCAGCTTCGCCTTTTTCCTGAGACAGTTTTTGGAAAATGTCCAGTGTTTTTCCTTCCACTCGGATCTTTTCCTGCAGGTGCCGTCTTCCTTGAACTTGTCCGGGTTCGTCTTTCTGGTGGAAACATCGATCTGTCTCTGGAGCTTTGAAATCTCCTTATTGTAATCCACACACTGGGGAGCCAGCTCTTCCAGGAACACGGCATCCCCGGATACAGCAGCGACCGTGGAAGTCCCCTCGTCAATGCCCATGACGAACTTTCCGGGCTCCACCTTCTTCGGAGCCTCCCCTTTCATATAAATGTCCACATAATACTTATATCCGGAACGGAACCAGATCCTTTTGATCTCGCAGTAGCAGATCTTGCCGGAGGACAGGGATTCGTTGACATAGTTCCTGCCGCCCGGCAGGTCGGCCTTTGAAAGATCGTATCTTACCGGGATGGTGATGCCGTTCCAGGTGATATAGCAGTTTACCTCATGTTTTTCATCGTCCTGGTCAAAATGGAGGATCACGCCATTGGAACAGCTCTTTCCCGGGATCGTAGTGAAGTCACGCTCTTTCTTATAATGGATATCTTTGCCGTCCCCGTACAGTACTTTCTCAAGGCCTTTGAGGATATGGGCGACCTCTGCCTGCACCTGGTGGGAGGAGATATTTTTCTTATACCGTCTCTGCATGACACTGGCATATTTTTCCAGCCCGCTTTTGGTCAGTCCCAGCTCATTGATAGTCTCATCCATAAGACCGGAGACGCGCGCCAGGTCCGCAGCCACCTCCTTATGATTGTCGGGATCCAGTTTTTTCAGACGTCCGTATTCTTTTTTCAATGCCTGATACACCCTGTCCTTATCCAGCCTGGACAGCTGCTTCTTGACATGCTTGCGGAGCTGGTTGCTGATATGCGCAAGGATCCGGAAACGTTTTTCCACGATCGGTTCTGTGCGGTAGTCCACCAGCAGCCTTAGTCTGAGCATATGCATAAAGGATTCCTCCTTCCTGATCATATTGATTAAGATCAATATGAAGAAAAATACTTTTTTTGAAAAAACAGCAGCCCCTGAGCCAATTCATCTCATGACTGAAGTCACAAGCATTCTTGACTCAATTTGTAAAAAATACCTCCGCAGAAATTCCGTGGAGGTTTAAAAAGGTTATGCTACTACCTGTGGAGTAAGCTGATTTTAAACAAATTCTGTATCAAATAATGATTCTTCTTTAGTCATTTTAGATTAAAAAAATGAAAGAGAAAATTTGCGAAAAACTATATTTCCGTTCGTGTACCGATAAATACTGCCACAGAACGCGGCTGGAGCCAGTATTCGGTAATTGTTACTTCGTCTGCCTCGTCCAATGCAGTATCTACAAAACGTCTCCATTCATAGGCATTCGGAAGCTTTGGAAGCTCAAATCGCTGTTTTTCCCAAAATACATTCAGCGCTACATATACTAGATCCTCTCCCTGATCAGTCTTTCCGGCATAGCAGACTGCCAGACATTTTGTGTCCTGATTGATGGAGTTATCCCGTGGCTGGTTTGTATGGATGCTTACTGCAGGAAAGCCGGTATCTGAAGGAGCCAGGTTATTTCGGATTGCCGGATGCGCCCTCCGAAACTGGATCATCTTTTTAAAAAACTGGTATAGGGTCTGATTCGTTTTCAGCCGTTTCCAGTCCAGCCATGAAATCTCGTTGTCCTGACAATATGGATTATTGTTTCCAAAACGGGTATCTCCAAACTCATCTCCTGCAAGAAACATGGGAGTACCACGACTGCACATCAGTACTGCACAGGCATTTTTTATCATCCTGAAGCGAAGCCTGAGGACTTCCGCATCTTCTGTCTCGCCTTCCACTCCGCAGTTCCAGCTTCGGTTGTCATCATTTCCATCAGTGTTGTTCCAGCCGTTGTCCTCATTATGCTTTTCATTGTAGGAGTAGAGATCCCAAAGAGAGAATCCGTCATGGCAGGTAAGGAAATTAATAGAGGATGCATATCCCTGATACTGTCCGGTATACAGATCCGGTGATCCGATGAGCCTGTTTGCTGCTGCTTTGGCAAACCAGTAATCTCCTTTCAGGAAACTCCTCATGTCATCCCGGTATTTACCATTCCATTCCGCCCAGCGGGAAAAGGCCGGAAAGCTGCCGACCTGATAAAGTCCACCGGCATCCCAGGCTTCTGCGATCAGTTTTACGTTCCGAAGGATCGGATCTTCCGCAAGATTTTTCAGAAGTGGAGGCTGGCTTGCAGGAGAACCGTCTTCATTTCTCCCCAAAATGCTGGCCAGATCAAACCGGAAACCGTCCACATGATATTCGATCGTCCAATACCGCAGGCACTCAAGGATCATCTGCTGCACTACTGGATGATTACAGTTCAGTGTGTTTCCGCATCCACTGAAATTATAATACCAGCCCTCCGGAGTCAGAATATAATAGATGCGGTTATCGAATCCTTTAAATGAGAAAAAGGGACCATTTTCGTTTCCTTCTGCCGTATGGTTAAAAACAACATCTAGGATCACTTCGATACCGTTGCTATTCAGATCTTTGATCAGGTCTTTCAGCTCATCCCCTTCCCGGTTGAATTCTTTTTTGGCTGTATAACTGGTGTTCGGGGCAAAAAAGCTTACCGGATTATATCCCCAGTAGTCCAGAAGAGTCCGGCCGTTAACCTCTCTCTTTCCCATGGTTTCATCGAACTCAAAAACAGGCATTAATTCCACAGCGGTAATCCCCAGATCCTTGAGATAGGGGATTTTTTCCCGGATTCCCTCAAAGGTGCCGGGATGAGCGACATTGGAGGAAGGATTTTGGGTAAATCCGCGGACATGAAGCTCGTATATGATCAGATCCTCAATCGGTCTGACCGGATCCACATGATCGCCCCAGTCAAAATCATTGACAACCACTCTTGCCCGGTACTCATGGTCTTGATTAGGCTTTTCGCCCCATACGCTTTGTCCGGTGACTGCTTTTGCATAAGGATCCAGAAGTGGCTTTGATCTGTCAAAAATAAGACCTTTTTTGGGCTCATATGGACCATCTACCCGATAGGCATATTCGAAATCAAAGATATCCAGTCCAAAAACAATCATGGAATACACGCCGCCGATCCGGTAGTGTTTGGGAAAAGGAAGAACCGCATATGGTTCTTTTTCTCCTCTGTAATACAGAAGCAGTTCCACGCTTGTTGCTTCCATAGAGCAGATGGTAAAATTTACACCTTCCCTGAGGGCGGTTGCCCCATTGATCCCGTAGAAACCGGGACGGACTTCATATCCGTTGATGCTGTCCAGAGGAATGAGGTGTTTACGTTCTGCGGCGGCAATCCTTTTATCATCCATAGTTATCCATCCTTTCCTGCAAATTCTTTGTTTTTTGTATCATATCACAATTATCTTTAATAATAAACAAAATCCGCAGCCCTAACCCCCATAGGTCAGAGCCGCGGAAACACGAAGGAGAAAATCCGCGGAGCTGTAGCTGGCAGCTCCGTATGTTAGCATTACCAAAAAGATCTTCAAGATGGCGCAAGAAAAATCTCTTTGGTAAGGAAAATATAGCAGAAATTTTAAGATGGAGTTTCTGATACGAAAAAAGTCTTATCTGAGGAAGAAGCATTGGGCGCAGATCAACATTAATATATATATTTTACGTACTTCACGCCTTCCACATGCTCAAGTATTTTTAGGACATGATCCCTGCTTTCATTTTGGGTATTTCTGAAAGTGATCAATGCCTTCTGGAATCCTTTTCCTTTGGTTCCATGTTGCACCTCCTCGATTTTCAGGCCGTTTCTTTCAGCCTGCTGTGCGATATCAGAAACAGAAAGCGCATCGTCATACTCCAAATAAATCTCCAAATAAATATCATCTACCAGAAATCGATACTCCAGTCTTTTTAGTCGCGCCATGATAAAATAAACGACCAGCGTAGCAATCAAACCTGCACTGTAGAATCCAATGCCCAAGGCAAGACCAATGCAGGCCGAAACCCACAATCCTGCTGCGGTTGTCAAGCCTCTTACTTTCGTTTTTCCAGAGGTGATAATACTTCCGGCACCCAGGAAACCAATACCGCTGATCACCTGGGCTCCAAGCCGGGAAGGATCTCCGGTTTTGAAAGTGTCGTACATATACTGTCCCGTTGCCATGACAATAGCTGCACCCATACATACCAACATATATGTTCTCATTCCTGCGGGCTGGTGAGCCCGTCTTCTCTCAATTCCTATAACTCCTCCGCAGATAATGGCAAGAAGTATCCTGACTATTACAGATAATATATTTAATTCTTTCAGATAATCAACAATTGCAGGTATATGACTCAAATTTCTATTCTCCTTTGTGCTGTTTATTACCACGGTAACTGGTGATGTCTCTTCTGTTTTTCTAGTAAACGATGTATTCCGACAGAGTTTTGGTTTTCTGCAAATATTTGAAGGAAAAACTGCCTATCTTCTGTCTGCACCGCTTTCCTTATAGTAGCGTTCCTTACTCTGATACATTCTTGCATCTGCAGCTTTTGAGATTTCATATGCACTACCCCAGTTTCTCTCTGTGCTGAAAACCCATCCGTACGAAACAGTCATTGAATCAACAAACTTTCCATGCCAGTTTGCCACATTGGAGTCGAAGCCATGTATCAGTTCTTCCATCTGTCTTGTATTCTCTGTAATGATAACAGCAAATTCATCTCCACCGATTCTGTATACCTTTCCATACTCATGAAAGCTGTCTCTCATGCAATCTGCCGCTGCGCATATAAGCTCGTCTCCTGCCATATGGCCATAAGAATCATTTGCCCGTTTTAATCCGTTCAGATCTACAGAAATGTATACCCATTCCTCACTAAGATTAAGCTTTTTCATATCATTTTCATATGCGTGCCTGTTTAAACATCTGGTAAGCTCATCCGTATTTGAGGTGTATATCAGTTTTTCTTTTTCCAGTCTTTCTTTCATCACTTTGGAAAACATATAGGTTATACAGCAGGATGCCAGTACCAAATATGCACCTACTATAAAAATAGCAATCATGCCGCCCTGCTGATAAAATGAATCCTCTACAGTTACAATAACAATATAGTTATCATTCTGGTGCATCATGCATCTGCAGTGCTTTCCATCCATTCTGATCTGTGTTACAGTCGCACCGTCAGCACTGACATGATCCGCTGATATCCCCACATCTTCCAGTTTTTTCCCTAATTTGCTACTGTCCGTGGATCCTTCTATTACCTGTGTATCCGCATCTGCGACCATAATTTCCATGGCTTTATATACCGGCATTCCGGCAACTACATTGGAAATGTTATTCTGCTTTATTTCATTGAGAAGTCTCTTTGGCTCAATTCCCACCTGGAGCATCTTGGTTCCGTCTTCGTTCCAGGTGATGGCATACATCATTTTCTTTCCCTCTGCAGTATTGGGAGTAACATCCTGACACATGGTCAGCGATTTATTCTTAAGCATGGGCTTAAAATACTCCATCTGCGCACCGGAATCAAAATTATAGCCAAAATACCTGGGTGCAGAACCACTGTAAATAGTTCCCTGATCATCAAAAAGATGTATCTCATCAACAGCCATTAGTTTTGCTATTTTCTGCAGCTCATCCACATCATATTCTACCGCCGGATCGGCATCAATCATATATGACACTGCTTTAGCCCTTACAATATAATCGTCCTTTAACGATTCGATCAGCTCGTTCCTGCTCTCATCATTTTTATCAAGCACAGTAATCACACGATCAAGAAGCACCTTTGATGTTCTATGGGCATTTCTGTCATTAACATATTTCAGAATGCTCGCTTCAAGGAGTAAGGCAACCACAATTATCATAATAGATAAAATTATAATTTTTTTCTTCTTCATATTTCCCGTTCCTTTGTCAGATATGTGGTTTTAGTGTAGCAAACGGCAGATGGGATGTCAACCTGGGAAGATGAAGAAGCCACAGATTGGTGATTTCCAGTCTGTGGCCTGATTAGATTTATCAAACGGATATTCTCAAAATGCTTTAAGATCTTTAATAGTTTTCAAAGGCTTCTACAATTTTCTGCATATCGTCCGTGTTAAAGCGCTCATCACAGCTGACAGACATGATATGGGAATAAATATATTGAGCTCCTGGATAGTCTTCAACCTTTACAAAAGGTGGTACAGGCCAGTATACTTTAGGCGGAATATGCCTGTCTGCCAGATGCTTGATAAGGGCGTCCCGGTTTTCCACAAAGAAAGGGAAAAACATAGGACAGATATCATCTGAAAGATAAGGAAATACCGGGCGGATATCGGAGCGTTCCGGCAGGTGTTCCAGAAGGTAACGGTAATTTTCCTGGCGTTTACGGATGGCATCCCGGAATGGATAATGAAGAATCGTTTTAAGGGAAGCTTCATCCCCTTCCTGGATATCGAAAATCTCACGAAGCATAAATTCCGCTTTCCAGAAAACATCATTGCCTTCTTTATTATAATCCTCATTTCCCGTATGCTCGTAGGTCTCTCGGGATTGAAGAGCCTGATCTCTAAGGGAAAACTGTTCTTTATTGATAGGAATAGGTTTTACGCCAAAGGTACCCTTTCGCTTGATGGCAAGACCACCGGAGGCAACACCCATCCATTTTCGGAGACTGACCGCAATATAGTCAGCATCCGGACAGGCCGGCAATGGAGAAAATGCTGTATGGGTAGTATCCACTATTACAGAAACGCCACTGGCTTTACATTTTTTGACAAAGTTCTCATCATAGGTAGGATAACCATAGTATCCACAGACAAGGAGAACACTGATCTGCGGGATCATCTCTTCCTCAAACACAGGGGAAAGATTTTTGTCAAAATCATAATAATGAATTTCATATCCTGCTTTTACAAAGCAGCCCAGAACTGTTTCGCAGTCATAGGAAGGCAGATATGCCACACGCTTTTGATCTGTTAACATCAGATCCCTCAGACAGTAATAAATGGCACAACGGCCGGACATTAGATGAGCGGTGTCCCCGGGATCAGGGCAGGTATGCTCCACATAATTGTTTGGCTCAGAGCCAACAGGTTGATAGGGGAAAAAGCCTCCAATTTCCATAGTAAAACCTCCTTTAATTAAATTTATATATTATATTTAATATTTCAAAATATTTAACAAAAATGAAAGTAATGACTTTACAAAACCATTATAACATGAATATTATAAAATATCTTTAAGTAAAGTATATACTTTACTTAAAGATATTTTACAGGGAATGAAAAAGAGGCTGCTTATTGCTATTTTGGGGTAAAAAGAGTATACTTTGAAATACTAAACATCAGGAGTACAAAATTATGAACACACACTCATCCGGATGAGCGTTCCTATGTGTCCAGACACCTGAATTATGAAACCCTGCTGGAAAGACTCTCTCAGGAAGCCTCTTTCAAATTCCATTTCAGGCTTGTCACAGATACTGTCCATTACTATTATCTGCTCATTGCCAGAAACGGAAACGCCGATGACTATCGGGATTTCGTAATTGCAGTGGCCTGTGAAGACAATGATGTCCCTGATCAGGACAAAAAACACAAGGATACATACCCCTATGATCTTTTCCTCTCAGACTACATCCGGCAGCGTGTACATCCGGATGACCGTACAATGCTGGAAGAATCCCTGGAACTGGGCAATGTAATGGGTGTTTTGTCCGGTCAGTCCGAATACAAGGGAAATTACCGGATAAATGACAGGGATGGTATCCACTACTATCAGTTCCGCTTTATCAAAAACGAAGACTCCGGTATCATTGTTCTGGGATTTCTGAATGTGGACGATGTGGTGGAATCAGAAATCCGGCACCAGAAGCTCCTTAAAGAAGCTCTTGACACTGCCGAACGCGCCAACGCAGAGAAGTCCAATTTTCTTTCCCGCATGTCACATGATATGCGCACACCGCTGAATGGGATCATTGGTCTGCTGGAAATTGATAAAAAAAACTCCCTGTTCAGACCAGAAATAAAATATTTCCGGCCGGGCAGGGAATTTCTTTCTTCACTGATTATCATACCGCATCCTTATACACTCTCTGGATATGCATTGCCAGATATCCTGTCTCTGTTTCATCCAGCTTATGTCCAATACATCCTTCCAGGTTTTTACAGATGTCAGTGGCAACCTTATAGGCCTGGGGATACTGATCCAGCATATATTCATTCATGTCCAGATTCAGCTTCTCTCCTGTAGATGCACGCGCTACCATATACTTCATATGGTTCATCAGACGATTATAGGACAGTGACAGTACATCGATTGGCTTACCTGTTGCTTTCTCGATCATATCTATACACTCTCTCACTGCTCTCGCAGTCTGCATGGCAACAGATACCTTCTCGTCACCAATTGCAGAATGAATATGCAATGCCACATATCCAACCTCATGATCATCAATCTCTATCTGAAGTCTTTCTCTCAGAATTGTTTTCAGTGTTTCCGCAACTTTAAATTCACTGTAGAAAAGAACCTTGATATCCTCTGTCAGCGGATTGCTGATCTGCTCATTTCTGCGGATTCTGGCGACTGCAAAAGAAATATGGTCAGCAAGTGGAAAAAGAATTCCTCTGTCTATGGAATCTCCAAACACTTTCTGTGACTCTGTCAGAATTGCATCTGCAATCTCCAGATACTCCGGCTCTATTCCCTTTACCAGTTCCTTCGCAGATCCACGCTCTGTCTCCTGTTCCAGACGATATGTAGTGCATCCCTCCGGCTTATCAAAACGCTGGCTGACCTTTTTTCCAAAGCCAACACCTTTGCCAAGAATCACATACTCCTTATTTTCATCCATATCAATGGCTATAACACCATTATTATTTAATACCTTGCTAACTCTGTACATCTCTGTCGTAATCCCCTCTATAAAAATTTATTGCCATTATAATAATTTTCTCTTTGGTCATAAAACATGTTTAAAAATGCTTTACGCAAAATAATACTACAAATTGTAACATACATCTTGCGAAAAGCATTTTTCAAACACACTCTAGTAAATAATGCATTTAAGACAGTTCAGCAGAATACGAAAGACAAGGAAAATATCTGCAGGCGTGCTGACGCACAACAAAGATATCTGACGCAGGATTTCATACTCTGATGGGCTGGATTAAGATGCATTATTTACCAGAACTGCTATAGTTTACCATATTTTGAATAAGAATCCTACCCGTCACACAAATTTGTTACATTTTTGATTTCCAGATCCCCCCTGCAAAAAGGGTAAAAAAACAGTCAGATAATCAAGATGTCATCTCTTTTGATCATCCAACTGTTTTTTGATAACAATATTATTCCAGTGTCTCCACCGCAAACAACGGTTCACCAGCCTTAATCTCACCGTTTGCCAGAAGTCTGATCCTCTGGTTGTCTTCCGGTTCAGTATCAAGGATAGGGGAAGTGATGGACGGAGCATTGGCTGTTAAGAACTCCAAATCCAGTTTCATCATCGGATCACCTTTTTTCACTTTCTGACCCTCTGTTACCAGGATTTCGAAGCCTTTTCCTTCCAGTTTTACAGTGTCGATTCCCATATGAAGAAGCATAGGGATACCGGAATCTGTCTGGAAACCTATAGCATGTTTTGTATCAAAAATAAACTCAACTTCACCGTCTGCAGGTGCATATACAGTACCTTCTGTTGGTGTCACCACTGCACCGTCACCCATCATTTTTCCTGCAAATCCTTCATCCGGTGCAGTAGAAAGATCTGCTGCGATTCCGTCTACAGGGCTGTAAATGATTGCTGTTTTTCTGATCTTTTCTTCTTTTACAGGTGCCAAGGACTGTGCTGTACCTGCATTTTTGTCCTCAACCTCTGCACTGTTCTGTCCATCTGCATTTCCTGCTGCAGCATTTTCCTGTACCTGTACATTATCCTGTGTCTCATCTGCGAATTCGTTGGGAGCAGTCTCCAGATATTCTTCCAGCTTCGCCTTGATAACAGTTACATGAGGTCCATAGATAACCTGTACGCCCTGTCCTTTTTTTACGATTCCTCTGGAATCTGTCTGTTTCAGAAGTTCATCACGAACTTTCTCAGGCTCTGCAACTGTGATACGAAGTCTGGTCGCACAACAGTCAACATCTACGATATTTTTCTTTCCGCCAAGGCCTCTGGTGATCAGTTCACTTACCAGATCACCGGAGGTTGCTGCAGCTGCACCGGCTGTCTTTCCGGCTTCTTTTCTTGCATTTACATCAGCTTTTGTATAAAGCTTTGTCTCTGTATCATCATCTTCACGTCCAGGAGTCTTGAAATTAAATTTCCTGATCATAAATGTAAAGATTACATAATACAGGATAAAGTAAATAATACCAACCGGAATGATCCTCAGCCAGCTTGTTTTTGCATTTCCCTGCAGAATGCCAAAGAGGAACAGGTCAAGGAAACCTCCTGAGAAAGTAAGTCCTACTGCAATATTCAGCATATGTGCGATCATATAAGCCGCACCTGCCAGGATCACCTGAACTACGAACAATGCCGGAGCTACAAACAGGAATGAGAATTCCAGCGGTTCAGTGATACCAGTAAACATACATGCCAGCGCTGCGGAAAGAAGAAGTCCGCCTGCCGCTTTTTTCTTCTCAGGTTTTGCACAGCGATACATAGCCAGCGCTGCTCCCGGAAGACCAAAAATCATAAAGATAAACTCACCAGAGAAATATCTGGTTGCATCCGCACTGAAATGTGCTATATTTGCAGAATCAGCAAGCTGCGCAAAGAAGATATTCTGTCCGCCCTGCACCACCTGTCCTGCAACTTCCATAGTTCCGCCCACTGCGGTCTGCCAGAATGGCATATAAAATACATGATGCAGTCCAAAGGGGATCAATGCTCGTTTAATAATACCAAAAATCAGAGTTCCCAGATATCCACTGCCTGTTACCAGACCGCCCAGAGCATAAATACCGTTCTGAACTGCCGGCCATACAAAATACATCAGGATTCCCACAAACATATATACGATCGTGGAAATGATCGGTATAAATCTTGAGCCGCCAAAGAATGACAGCGCATTCGGAAGCACAATTTTGTGGAAACGGTTATGAAGTGCCGCAACACCAAGACCTACGATAATACCGCCGAATACACCCATCTGCAGAGACTGGATCCCGCATACAGAAGTAATGGTTCCTTCCAGTACATCTGCTGCTATCTGACCGTCTGCTGTGATTTCATTGTTGATAAGAAGCATGGCACTGACAGCCACATTCATAACGAAATATGCAATCAGCGCAGAAAGAGCAGCAACCTCTTTCTCTTTCTTTGCCATACCAATGGCAACACCAACAGCAAAGATCAGCGGCAGATTGTCAAATACAGCACTTCCAACCTTGTTCATAATGATCAGAAGAGAATTAAATAATGTTCCACTTCCCAGGATCTTCTGCAATCCATAGGTAGCGATAGTTGTTTCATTTGTGAAGGAACTGCCGATACCAAGCAGCAAACCTGCAACAGGGAGAATTGCAATCGGAAGCATAAAGGATCTTCCCACACGCTGCAAAACTCCAAAAATCTTGTCTTTCATGTTCTTTTGTCTCCTTTTCCTTATTCGTGCGAATAAACCGTCTTGTTTCCGGGAGATTAAAACCTTCTGACATATGATTATTCCGCGTTTTACCACAAAGAATACATCAAAAAAAGGCACTAACCCCCATAAACATTAAAAAATAACATTTATGACCGGTTAATGCCTGCCTGTCCAGTAACACACCAAATCTGTGCTATACTATAAAGGATTATTTATTCCCTGTCAAGATACTCAGGAAAATTTTTTACAAAATATTTTTGCATTTCATGAATCGATCTCTGTAATGACCATTTATTATTTTTCAAAGCCGCAACATTCTCTGCATCCTTCTGATCTGATAGAAATTTATTGATTTCCCACTGCTGCAGGCTGCACGTTCAACTTGATCACTCTGTCTTCCCATTTTAATCCATTCAGATCTACAGAAATGTACACCCATTCATCGCTGAGTTTAAGCTCTTTTCAGAGGGATTTTATCTGTTTCTCTCTTCCAGATATTCCAGACATTCATTCACACCTTTAATACCAAGTTCCTTGCACACTTTATCCTGAATTTCCACCAGACATTCCAAAAGAAGAGGATTAAACATTCCGCATTCTCCATTCAGGATCATTTCCATTGCCTTCTCATGAGAATATGCTTTCTTATATACCCGGTCACTTACCAGGGCATCATACACATCTGCCAGTGATACCACCTGGGCAGATATAGGGATTTCTTCTCCCTTCAGGCCATCCGGATATCCTTTTCCATCATAACGTTCATGATGCCAGCGGCATATTTCATAGGCATATTTCATCATCTCTTCATCATGATACATTTCCAGCCTGTCAAGCATCCGGGCACCTATGATCGTGTGCTGCTTCATGGCTTCAAATTCTTCCTTTGTAAGCTTTCCGGGTTTATTCAGAATTTTTTCGTCAATTCCAATCTTACCGATATCATGAAGTGCGGAAGCTGTGGCGATCATATGCTGCTGAGACCAGGAAAGATCGTAATTCTCTGATTTTCGCATCAATTTCTCCAGCAAAAGCTGAGTCAGAATATTAATATGCAACACATGAAGCCCGCTTTCACCATTTCGGAACTCTACAATCTGACTGAGAATCCCGGTCATCATACGGTTGTTTTTCTCTTTCTCATAAATCTGATCTGTTACCAGATGGATCAGACGCCTTTGCTTGGCATAAAGCTTGATCATATTGATAACCCGCTGATATACCACCTTAGCATCAAATGGTCTGCTTATATAATCTGAAGCCCCCAGTTCGTAGGCACGACGGATATAACTCTCTGATCCTTCACTGGAAATCATGATCACCGGTATATCCTCGATCCATTTATCTCTGTTCATATAGGCGAGTACTTCAAATCCATCCATTTTTGGCATAATAATATCTAACAGGACCAATGAGATTTCAGTTCCATACTGCTCCAGCATCTTCAGAGCCTCTTCCCCGTCACAGGCCTCCAGTATCCGGTATTCTTTTCCCAGAATTTCCTTAAGTATCTCACGGTTCATTTCAGAATCATCAACAACCAGAAGCTGAGGCAGGTTTCTTTTTTCCATCTTGTCTGTATTTTGCTTCTGCTCCCACCGGGTCACTACTATATTTTTATGTCCCTTGGCCATATACATAAGTCTGTCTGCTTTGGTGATTGCTTCCTCCAATCTGCCATGGGTAAACATAGCTCCACCAATGCTCACTGAAAGCTTCCGACGATTAAAACCCGGAATATGCGTCGCATGGATCTTCTCCTGGATCATACGGAGCTTCTGTGAAAAGACTTCCTTCTCAATTCCGGGCAGGATCAGCAGAAATTCATCTCCTCCATAGCGCACCAGAATATCCGTGCGACGGATATAATGTCGAATTACATTTACTACGGTTGTCAGTACCAGATCTCCTCCATCATGACCATAAGTGTCATTGAACAATTTGAAATCATCCAGATCGATAACTGCAACTCCGGCATTCAAAGACATATTTTTGACTTTTTCCTCAAAATATCTGCGATTATACGCCCCTGTCAGCACATCCTTATACAGCTTTTCGCTATATACTGTCAGCTTTTCCGTCAGTTTTTCATATCCTTCCTCATCTGTCAGCGTGTTCTCGTCCAGCTTTTTCAGCATTTCCATTACATAGGGCTCATCATCAATCTCCAGATACCTTGCAAATACCTGATACATATCAGAATCAAGAAATTCAATTTTGGATGTCTGTTTCTTCTCCTCCAGTGCTTTAAGGGAAATGCAATTCTCACATCTTTTATCTTTATTCCAGAAAGCATAACACTGGCAAAGATTTTCTCTTCCTGCAAGCTTACTTTCCATTCCGGCAGCCTGCAGATCACTCCCTTTCAGGAGACGAACTACATCAAAAATCTCCCGAAGCACCTCCATTTTATTCTCTGCTTCCTGCATCGTCATTTGTTTCCACTCAATCATTATTCCCAGCCTCTCACGAACAACAGCTTTTTTCTGCAATATAAATTTGTATTATTATACCACTTACTCATCATACAGTACAACAATAATATTTTTTCCTAATTTTTTAATTTCATAAAGGGAGCGCCTCAAAAACAGTCCTTGAGGGGTGCGACCCCAATCGGTCCTTTCCTGATTTTGTCTTGCCATAAGTGTGCCTCCTTAAATATACGGTTTATCACAGTATATCAGGGATGGAAGAGGCAGTCACTACGCCATGTTTTGAGGCACTTGCATTATTTTTCAATACCATGAAACCATTTTTTCTTAAATATAAAGTCAATCCAAGTCAAAAAGCTGACGCTGGCATATGTCTATCTTTGCAATTGACTGTGCTTCTTTTTCTACACCATAATACAAATACCTGCAGGAAATTCTGGCATATAAGATTGTTTTTCCTCTGTATTCATTGACATTATTTCTTAAATATTTCTGCAAGTCTCCCAGTGCAAAGTCATATACATTTCCACTATATACGTAAATGTCTCCATTTGTATCAGCAGGTACCTGCGAATTTGTTCCTGAAGTATAAATAGGAAGTTTAACCTCTTTTACCTTTTTGTCAATGCCTTCGATATTCTGCGCATCTTCATCGTCAGATTCAATAAACAGTTCCAGTTTAAGATCTTTTGTATTTGTTCCTGAAAAGGATGTACCTACAAGGTTTGAATCCGTAACTTTCAGATGAAAATCCTGAATATCTTTCACCAGTTCCTGAGACTGATTATCATTTGTATAATCTAATATATAATAAACATTCTTTGCCTCTTCTGCATTCCAGTCGGACTGTTTTACAAACGAAAGATTTGGTTTAACTGCCTGCGCATTATATGCTGCAATAATTGTATTTACAAAAAGCTTTTTCTCCATATCATTATTAACATTACTATGGCCTACCCCAGTATAAATAATATTTTTATAACTATAAATATAATAATTATTTCTTACATCATTTGGTGTATGATCATAATAAAAATTGCCCTCCGTATTATCCTTATTTCCAAGGCAGTACCATACCACAATATCTCCATTTCCATCATTATCTGAGTCTTCTTCCATTGCAAGCTGATAATACTGAAAATGTGTTTCAGCTACCGGAATCGTCTGATTGATTTTATATGGATACTCACTGATTGCTCCCTGATTTACCTGAGATGCTTCCGTTGTTGTTGGATTATGTGTTTCATCCTCTGCTTCATAATAGGGATCTGTTATTGCTAGTTGCTTTCTATCCCTTACTGCAATCCTAAGTTTGCCATTAGTAAAACCCTGTGTTTCAGAATACGTTTGCATTTTCTGACTATTCAATCGATATGCCATATCATCAGAATTACTCAAAATAGTATTCCAGGCCGAGTCTGTTATTGTTAAATTTCGCGCCTGTTTTAAAATATCCGAAGTTTCTGTTACTGTAATCCCATAACGATCCATTCCGGAAACTGAACGAAGTTTTTGGTTAAAATAATATGCCCATCCTTTCCAGATATCACCTCCTCCATTATCATTTAATTTATTTTTAGAGGCATCATCATCATAATTTGAGGACGAAGTATTATCATGAGCTAAAATAACACTCTTTCCTGTATTTGCGAAATCAAGAATTCCCTGCACTCCCTGTTCAGTAAAGTTTCCATTGTATCCGGTATAGTCGGGGCCTCTTCCACCATAACCTTTTCCATCACAGAATCCTACTATTAACATATGATATTGATCTAAATATGCAGAATTATTTTTATAGTTCTCCTCATATTTTGATACAGTAACAGCATCAATTTTAACATCAAAATCTTGCTTTACTGCATTAAATAATGCTTTAAAATTTTCATCCTTTGTAAGATCCCATGTACAATATTGATCCGGTTGAATCTGGAGAACCTTAATTGTATTATTGACGGCATCACTTTTTCTTCTCTTTGTATATCCAATTTCTGATGTTCTTATCTCACTATTGCTATTACTTGTAACAACCAATTTCCATGGCATCAGCTTAATATATTCCTGTGGAATCTCTCTAGACACTGTATATTCTGTTTTCAAAGAAAGATGGTACTTTCCTTCCTTATCACTTTTTAAAGCTGATCCATTCTGAAGAACAACAATATCATTCAATTTCTCCGAAGCTGAATAATTTCCATCACAATTCAAATCAATATACAATTCACAATTATAGTCAGCATTTGCCGGTGAAGCCTGAGCTTCATCTATTATCTGGAACTTAAAAGTCATATTATCTCCAGTAAGACAATTATTGGCAGGACCATTTTCATCGCCAATTACTGATGGGGGAAATGAATCTTCATCAACAAATTTTATCTTAGGCTTAGGAAGAGACGCAAAAAAGTCTACACCTGATTCAGTCCCTATTTCAGACTCACGATATACATTACTATATGTCTTTACGTTATTTAGGAAATCATAAACATAGGATGAACTGTCAATTAATTCTGTAGAGATTTCTTGTTTCTCCGGATTATAAATATTGCCTGCTACTACCACCGGATACCCGCTTTCTACAAAATCTACCAATTTATTTTTAATATTTTCTGTAAGATCATTTCCAGACCCGCGGACTGAACCTATCATTGTCCCAGTTTCTGAATCTGTTTCTCCTACTGTGTTTGCCAAAATCGTTCCATTTTGACTGATATAATCATGATTCATCAGACCCTGTAACTCATATAAAGCCTTCTTACTTCCACCAATGTGATAATACAAAATCGTATTATCCGGCCGGAAGTTCGCATCATAATTAAGATCGGTATCATCATCTCCCAAATAAATCATATCATATCTTGTATTTATATCTTCAATATGACCGACAAATTCTGATGTTGTCATAGTTGTAATATCTATCGTTGAATCGTTTTCATTCACAATTGGAAGCATTCTAGAAGCACTTGCCCAAAACTTCTGTTGTCCGTCATAATCACCAAATGTATTTGTAAAATAAATTTTCATTTTTTTCACAGATCTTACTGTCTGAGCAAATTTAAATATCTTTTCTCCCGTATCAATATTGTACCAATTGTAATGTGTAGAGTCTTCTTTTTCAAAGATTTTATTTCCATCTTCACCACATAACTCCACCTTATATTCATCCAACACGCCCGTTTTTGTTTCACCGATATTTTTCCGGGTCGTATAAATAAAACCATCAATATCTACTTCTTTTGCAAAATCAAATTGAACATAATGCACATGGTCTATTGTCTCATCCGATATCCATACACTGTCATCTTTTGGCAACAGATTACCGCTATCTTTATTATTACAGCAGGTCGTAACTGTCATATAACCCAGCCAGCCCATAATCTCAGACTTTGTAATTTCGCCACTACTTCTAGCCGGCTGAAGTTCAAGTACGTTTATCTTATCCTTTGTAACCTGAGCTCTTTTCAATTTGTAATTGATAATATACTCTATTGCTCTCGCATGTGACAGTTCTGTATTAAGTAGCTCCTCTGACGAATCAGGAGCTGATATCTGTTGACTATCATCTGTAATATTATCTTCGCTTGATTTTCCCAGCTGACGATATTTATTTTCACTTGCAATATATTCTAATATTTCTTCAAACCCCTGAGTTTCTCCCTGCGTTCCGTCTGAAATATCACTGTCTGAACCAAGGTTAAAATTTGTATGGAATACCCCGCTTAGAAGGCTCGAAGGATCCTGATTAGCAAATGTATTATTAAAGAAATATACAGATTTTGTCACATAATGCTGGTCTGCATCCTCATTATTTATAAAACTTCCAAATGCGTTTACAAAATCAATGTTTGTAGTTAATTTTTGCTGATTAACAATACATGGAAATTTATTTTTTGAAGCCAATGATGCCAGTGCCTTAAAAGATGTTTCATTTAAACCACTTCCATTCATATAGACCAAATCATATTCTGATAAATCTGAGCTATCTGTATTATTCTTTGTTTCTCCAGCAGAAAATGTATCAGCACTTTCATCATCCGTAAATTCCGTATCTGGCTCATCCGAAAAAGCAGTATTCTCCGTTGATACGTCTGTCTGTTGAATATCCGTATCATTTAAATCTTCTGTGGCTGCCGCCGTACCATATGTTTCATTAAATTCCGCCGAAGTAATTGTTTTAACCTCAATATTGAATGAAGCGTATTTCTCCTTTTCCTTTTCATCATCTAAATTAATATGGAATACATAACGTTTAAACCAGTCATGATTTGTATATCCACCACGATAATACATATGATTAACTTCTACTGTCGTCTCTTCCTCATTATCATCTGGAACAAAATCATAATCTCCAACTTCCGGAGTCAGTTTATATTCTGCAGCCGAAATATAATGTGTCGCAGTTTCCCCGTCTTTAACTGAAACGTAAACATCTTCATCTTTCGGGTAACCTGGAGAATACCATCCAAAGTACTTGTATGCATGTTCATTCTCCGAATCACTTTCATCTGTTTTGCAACAGAAGTAAGCCTGTTTTACTTTATAATAATAATTATACTGCAATGTTTCAGAAAGTTTTTGAACATTATCATATGAAACCGGCTGACGACAGGTAACAATAAAAATCGGATTTTTTGTAATATTTCCCTGCTGGTCTATTGTCCAATACCAATATTGACCATCCTGAAATGTTATATTATGCTCTTTGTCTGAGGCATCTGGCGTATATGTTCCATTTTCTACCTCTGCTTTATTTCGCTCTGCACAGGCAACTATTTTTTTCATGTCACTAAGCAAGGTATATTCATAATATGGATACTGATCTGTCGTTATTCCGAAATATACTTTCGGATTCTCAGATGTTCCCACAGAAGAATCAATTTTAGTTGTGTCTCCCCTTATCTCCTGCGTATACGGAATAAGCGGCTGTATCTTATCATTTTCTATCACTGTAGTTTGACCAGAGTATGTTTCCGTTACTATTCCTGAATCAATGCCTGTATCTGCATCTGCTGTGCTATCCGGATTCTGCATCTGCGCACCGTCTGCATTTCCTGCATCTGATACATTTCCAGTATCTCCATCTGAAAAATCTCCTGATGAAAAAGCATTCTCAGCCGCAGATCCGAACTGAGCTGAATCTGCTGATATGTCTGGCTGTCCGGTTTCCTGAATTGCTGTATCTGCTTCATCAATAGCAGAAAAATCATCTGTTCCATCAGTAAAAGATTTCGCATTCGTTGTCTGATTTCCAGATTCAACAGGAACTTTAACCGCATGCGTCATATCTATTTGGGGTGTTTCTCCCGGAAAAAGATAGCTCCCATTGCTTATATTATTTACAATTTCTTCTGTCAGATTACCATAAACATTTTCATAATAACCATAGCCGCCTTTTGGATAATCATATTCCTGTAAAATGGCATTTCCATTTTTCTTGTTATTGTTCTCATCAAAGGCTTCATTCACACTGCTATTATCTACCTCTTCAAATTCTAGGAAATATGGTTCATTTGCTTCACCATTATCTGAGAAAAAGAAATTCTGAATATTTTCGCGGTATTTCTCTGTACTGGACTTATCTGTCTCAGAGTCCCTGCGAATAGGATAATAAGTTTGTTCCTGCTTCGTGTAATCACCTGTGCCGTCTGAATTTGGCTGATACTTACCTTTAACCTTAACTGTATCGGTTCTGACTGCTTCCGTTTCTGCATCTTCGAAAGTTATTGGAGTCCATTCTTTGGAATTTTCCTGTTCGGAAGTAAGAAAATATCTTTCTTCATATGGCGTATAGGAAAGTGGGTAATCCTTCTCTTCACCACTGCTGTCATTCTGATAGCTGATGTTCTGTATATTTTTTATACCTGTATCGCTTCCATCTTCTTTTGTATTTGTAGCAAATTCTTTACGCTGACTGACAGACGCTATTTTTTTCAAGCCTTCTTCCAAAGTGTTAATAGGAATCGTTTTCTGATGCTCTTCACCATTCTCATCTTTGTAAGTATATGTATAATTATAAAGTTTAATATAAGGTTCCTGACCAGACACATAATATCCGATTTCCGCCTCGTCTGTGTTATCTACGATTTCGAGAATTCTAAATGGTTTATCTGCCGTAGCATCATTTACAATCTGCTCCACTCCAGGCATCATAGCAGAAGAAGCCTGTACAGAGACACTTGTCTGGAGCAATGCTCCAACGCCAAGCACCCCTGCTATGGTTACCGCTATGCCAGATATGAAGAGTTTTTTATGTTTAAGTCTCATGCGGTTTCGTCCTCCTTTGTTTAATGATGACCTGGTTTAATTCCACCTCTGCCAGAATGTTTTATTAGATATTCCACTTAAATCATCCAACAGTCTAATCTTATCATTTAAGTTCCAATAATATCTTGTACACTGAGCCCTATTATACCAATCCCAACTGTATGCTGTTCCATTATTAAATATATACCATCCATTATTTATATATTTATAATAGACATTGCCACGTTGCATAAACCATTTGCCTGCCGAAGAGCCAGCAATTGAACCAGAGAATGAGCCTATTCCAGTCTTTCTGTGAATACTTAAACGTAATTCACATATTTCTCCCTTGCTGTCCTTAAATTTATACGTATATCCGTCACTCTCCAAAGTTGCCATTTTCTTGATTGACTCTAAATCTCCGGGAACATAAGTATAAGGTTTGCCAGCATTTTCTGAATACTCTGTATCATATACATTATTCTCTATTGGATAAATATAAAAATTGTACAGCACGCTTCTCAAATCAACAGATATCAAGATATATCTATATTGTGTAAAATCAGTCGTCGAAGCGTTCATTTTAATTACCAGATTTTCCGGCCTATCTCCCTCTAATTTGAGCGTAGGAATATTATTTCGATTGCATTCTATCTGACTGTTTTCTGCATTCAATACATACCTGGTCTTAATGCTCTTTGTTATCAGATTCATGTCATCTTCATCAAATTCCAAAGACTGTGACTGACCTTGAGTACAATTATATATTCGCGTTTTAGTTATTTTACTGTTTACAGTAATCTGAGTTGATGCCGTACACGCAATATTATCTGAATTTTTCTTTCTGGCAATTGCCTTGATCATAACAATTCTTTCTGATGATGGCTTCGCAATAACCACAAAATTGAGTTTATTATTATCAGGACTATATGTATAAACGTTTCCATCTTCCGGGCTTACTGTCCATGTAATATCATAATCCTTTGTAACATCAGTATCATTAGATGCATCCTGTATATATGCAGTTATTTGTTCAGTCACCTGCCTGTCCTCAAAAAATAGCTGATCATTTGAATGTGTCAGACTCATCATTAAAGGAGTAACATAAATATCAACGGATTCTGTTCCAGTTTCACCATCTGCATTTGTATAATTTGCAGTTATCTTACAGGTAACCGTTTGAGTAATATCAGAATCAGCAGTTACTGTAACAGGTATTGCTGCCCCATTCTCATATACAGAATTCTGTGTATCAGGACTTATTTTAACGCTATCATCATTGCTTTCCCAGCTAACATTTCCTGTTATTTGTCCATGTTCATTTTGTAATTTTAGCCATAGCTGGGTTGTGTCACCCGGAAATATTGATGTCTTATTATCTTTTATAATTATTTCTGCGCTCTTTCTTACGTCTGTCCATCTTGAATCAATGAGATGAACTTTCTTTTTCGGATCATTAATTTCATTTCCAAAAAATACATTTGGCATGCCCCAACAATCTGCGATTAATTCTCCCGATTGCTGTCCTTTTTCAATCTTCCAAGATTCATCTTTTATAGTATGACCGGTATTTGTTTTCCAGTCTGTCTCTTTTCGTGGAACTTTTTTCTTTTCAGACACATCTTGTCCTGAATCATTTATACTCCATACAGTAGCGTCAGCCCTAAGAGCATACGTTTTTCCTATAAGCATTGGTGTTGGCGGTTCCACAATTTCTATATCAGTTATTACTTTTACATTTCTTTTGGCCTCATAACGATGCTTAATTTCATTCTCATTTTGATTGTTTCCTGAATAAATTGTCATTGTTGCCAGCAATGTAAATCCATGTTCATTTTCACCAATATATAATTGTGCATCATTATTTCCACTACTTATATTATTGGCATTCATGAAGTAAGAATCTGTTGCTCCTTTAATAGACCACTCTATTTTATAGTTCCAAGAAAAATCACTTACCTCCTTCACATGAAAACCTTGAGAATTATAATATGAACAGTAATATGTAGCGCCAGCAACTACTGTGTCATTATTTGCTTCAGTACTTCCTATTTCTATTGTTCCATTTTCTACTTTTTGTTTGACATTAAACGAACTTTCTGCCTTTAACTTTCCATACCCTCCTCTATTATCAAGTTCCATTTCTGCTTTCGCAGTCCACTTTCCTACATCCTGGTCAGTCAGTACTTCTCCTATTTTTCCCGGGGCTGCTTTATTAGTCTGAGGAATGACACTTTTCGTAATTTGTTCATCAGAAAGATTCGTTATTACATTTCCGCCCTCTTTGTATTCATAAGCAAATGGCATGGTATCTCCTACATATAATGTTTCCGGTTGAGAGAGATCTAAGCGTGCCAGTTTTATTGAGATTTCTCCTGACAGAGTTTTAGCAGTTGTACTATCTGTATAAGATACAGAAATTTTAAAGAAAGAATCAGAAGAAGTATTTCCCAAACTTTCCGGTATAATAAGTTCTCCGTCATTTCCAAGACTGACTCCTATATTTGAAGTTGTAGTCCACTCAACCGCATCTAATGACTCGCCGGTGGTTCCGTCACTGTATTTTATTCTCCATTGTATTATATTAGCTAACGAATAATTCTGTCCTACTGCCAGCAGAAGTTCATTGGTTCCTGCCACTGGCTCCAGACCAGCCGGTATTTTTGAATTTACCTTAATCCCTACTGTCTGAGACTTGATCTGCCTGCCATCTGTTGTGCTTGCCTGAACATAGATTCGAATTTCTCCCGTTGCAGAATCTGCTGCTGTCAGCGCAAGATCTATATTATCTGTACCGCTAAAAGAGCCATTTGCTGTTTCTACAATCCACTCTACTGTACTTGGGTCAATATTTCCATTCATACGCTTACTAAATCCTGAAAGTTTCTCTCCCGGATTGATTTCTTTTGGATAATCCACAATATTAATCCATGCATTTCCATTTTCAGCCGTACCATAACCGTCTCCCGGTTTTCCTATCTGTACCTGATTTCTCAGGTTTACAGTATGAATGGTTGTGATTTCTTTTCCTTTTTTATTGGTTGTAAACTGAAATCGTACAATGCGGTCTGTCTGTGCTTTGGACACATCTACGCAAAAGCTTGTAATATCTTCTGCTATCAAAGTTTTCTCTACTTTTGTTGTAACTTCTGTGGTTCGCTTGGATTTTACAATAATATTATCTTCTGTTTTCTCATTTGTATTGTCTGCGCTATCATCAGAAATTCCTGCCACCATCGCATTATTATCCGTAATACTCTGTGTATCAGTTCCGGTATTTCCATTTTCTGTTCCATCAGCTGCAGAATTATCTGTAGTTTCTGTTTCCACGCCTTCCCAGACTCTGCATCCGTAATACAGCTTTTGCTCATCACTGTCCCATTCGATTATGTCACATGAGTATGCATATTTTTTCTGCACCGCATCTTTTTCTTCTGCACTGCACGCAAAGAAAGTCTTCGACTGAGAACTGTCCGAAGAATCAATATCATTACGGATTTCATTCCCGTATCCATCATTGATACCTTTTCCATACGCATAATATACGCTACGGTTTACATCAATGATCATATTCTCCATCTGATCCATAATATCCTGAGCTTCCATCTGTGATTTGGCAGTGTTTGAAGTCTTTATATAACTATTCGCACCTGTACCTATCACAGACAGTACTACTCCGGAAAAAATCGCTATAATAGCTACCGTTACGATCAATTCTATTAATGTAAAACCTTTGTTCTTTTTTTTCATGTGACTGTCCCCTCTATCAGCCGGCTGTTATCGTATAAGTGCCGGTATCCTTATTTAACTCAAGGTTTCTGATTCTATATCCGCCTCTTACTTCTATCTTTGTGCAATAATTTTCTCCATTATCCAAAAAAGGAATATCTGCACATTGTTCAAGATAACTGTTGATTTGTTCCTGTGTCATAACATCTTGTTGCAACGGGCGGAAACCTCCACTCTCCCGGTCATAAGTAATGATAATAGAATCTCCTGATTCCATTTCTTTGCCTGCCTCATTATCTGTTGTATAGATTTTAATCTTTGTACCGGCCGGGGCAATTTTTTCTGGTTGGTCCTGTTTCACTCTTCCTTCACTGGCTTTTCCTCTGTCAAGATAATAGCTGATGTAATATCCGTCATCCTGTTTTTCCAGTTTCATCTCACCTACCAGCCGGTTCATAGCTTCTGTTTTTGTCTTATCCAGCGCCGCACCAATACTGTTGGCAGCCCTCTGTACACGGAATCCGAAAATCGAATTAACAGACGGCTCTAAAATTCCCAGAAGAATGGTGAATATCGCTACCACAATCACTAATTCAACTAATGTAAAACCTTTGTTCTTATTCTTCATAAATACCGCCTATTTCTTCTTCCAGTTTTCATAAGTTACACATTGTGCCAGGTCATATGTGTTATCAGCAAGATTGTTACCTGATGTAGTTCCTGTCGCTGTAGAATTGCCAAGAACATACTGATCACCTTCCCAAAAGAAATCTTTAGGAGATATTTTTTCTCCTGCTTCTGCATCCATCTGTGCCTGAAATACTTTCGCAGCTTCCAACGGAGATGAAATAAGTTTAGCACCGGAACCTAAAGTAATTTTTCCCTGCGCCATGATAATGCCATTGAAAGTTACTCCAACATCAATCTTTACATCTCCAGTACATACCACCAGACGCAATTTTTTTGCTGTTTCTGAATTGATTGTCAGTGTATCTATATTCTCATTGTCAGCCATAATAGCTGTCAAACCTGCGTTATCTTTTTCAGTATTAAATCGATATTCCTTATATCCATCAGAAGATGTCGTTCCTTTCTCATTAATAAACCTACGCATCCCGTCTTTATTTACCAGATTATCAAACACAGTCCTGTTGCTTTGTCTCTCATCATGAGAATTTACCTCTGTATCTTTAACATCTTTCTTCAGCAGATCATAACTTGATATCATCTTTCTATTTAAGGTATACCACATATTTTGGTATTTCACCTGTTCCTCACTAAGCAGTTTTCCAGGCCTTGTATCTGTCGCCTCATACAGGTGTCCGTTCTGTGTCTTTCCATCAGCATCCAAAATAGAACTTAAAACATTTCCATTCGTAATATATCGCAGATATGCCTGTGGATCATTTACCTTTACACCGGCATTTTCGCCAAAATAAAAGCTTAAGTACTCGTCCATATTTGTCTTTATATTCTCAACAGCATAATATGTCTGCATAAATGTAGCCGCTTTTGTACTGTCTGTGAAATTTAAATAAAAATATACAAATCCTCCTCCGGCAACATTATCATTATAAAAAACTTCCTGTACGGGTTTTGATTCATCTACGCCTATCTGTTTCAGCGTCTGATTTCCCCACTGAGTCACAGGAACACTGTCATTAATCACTATTTTTTTATCATTTGCTGTTAGCGTCACATACTGATCATACGTCATAGGATTTGTCTGTGTTCCATCACCAATCAATTCAGCAGGTACCAGATATGCAAGCTGAGTCCCCTTTACAGTAAGACTCTCTCCTGTCATGATATCCGATTTATTTCCTCTTTCAGACGGAATTTTCGTACTTGCAATATAATTTTTTCCGGCAAGCATAATTCTCTGTGCGCCCGACAAGTCCATTGTTGTATTCTTTCCATTAATAACAATGGCACTGCTTAATGAAGAATCTGAACGTCCCTTGTAATCATAAACAGGTGTAACTCCCTCTTTATCGTCATTATTATGATATATTTTGGAGGTTTTAGCAGAATCTGCTGCGCCAAATCCATAATATTCTCCCTCTATCTTCACATTACTGTTCTTTCCAGTATTTACTGTCAAGTCATCTGCCAAATAAGTTTTTCCCAAAAGTTCAACTGTTGCGGATGTAAGGTTTATCCCCTGAGCCCAGACAGATACAATAGAGCCACTGGAAAATCTGCCTCCGGCGCCTACATTGATATTTCCCTGGCAGACAAATTTATCCCCTGATGAAACAGACAATTTTGCACCAGGTGTAATTTCAACGCTGACCTTATCTGAGCCATCTGCTATCATCTGATCAGACTGTTTATCCTTCAGCAGACCTGCATATACACTTCCCTGAATCACAGTCTCCTGAGTAATGTCTGTGCCCTCACATACAATTCCTTTATTTGCAACAACAATCATATTCATCAAGTCTGGAAGTGTGGATGGAGTAGGAAACTGAATTTTGGGAATACCAAGACGAATATCTGTTTCAATAATCGAAGCCCTTCCCTGCGCATCTACATAAATAGCCTTCAGATTCTTAAGAAGAATTCCATCTTTTACATCTTTTATCATAGAAGGTGATTTGCCTGTTGGATTTGTAACAATCACCGTCTCTTTGGCATTGTCAAATTCAGTCTCATTTGTAAGATCCAGATACCCGTTAATTTTTTGCAGGTCATACTGAGAAGTATCTGTCCCTTTTTTCAAACGTTCAGTCAACTCTTTAACAAATAACTCCTTGAAACTTGCCTGCCTTAATTCGTCCAGTGTAGCATCTGCAGAAGTCACATCTGAATCTTGGGAATAAGTCTCAAGAACCTTGATATACGCAGTAGACATTGCCTCTCCAACATCCTCCTGCAAACCTGTCCTGACTTCTTCCAGCGCTTTCTCTGCTGTATAAAAGCTGTCTTTTCCTTTTAAGTCTGTGATCTTCATTTGAAAATTCGCCATTGCAATGTATAAAATGAGCATTCCCAGAATTCCAATAAATGCAACAGCTACAATTACTGTCAGTAAGGAAAAACCCTGATTCTTTTTTCTTTTTGAAATTTGATTCATATTTTACCTTTATTCCTCCTGACTGTTAGTTTTCTTTTGCCCCATCAAGACTGACAATCATATCCTTTTCCGGGAAATTATTTTGTGCCGCTCCCTGCTTGTATACCTTTACAACGGCATTATAAATGCGGTCTTCCGCCTGCCGGTTATCAAGACCATTATATGACAAAATGTTCTTGGCACTATATCCGGACGTTTTATGGTTACTCATATCTGTATAAGTCAGCTTCATCTGATTTGCACTAATACGTTTCGGAATTTCCTTAATATTACTGATATCATAATCAAGATTTGTCAGCAATGTGGTGGACGCCTTATACAATCCCATATTCGCGCTCCATGGTTTTGTAGGACTTTCCTGTATAGTAAGAGACATTTTGTACTGCATTTCCTGTGCTGAAGTTGGCTCATTATTCTTCTCGTCACGCTGTTTTGTAACATAAAGATTAACCGGATAATTTACTTCTTTTACCTTAATATCTGTATTATCAAAATATATTTCATCTAATGGCTTAACAATATTCTGGGAATTATAATTTGGATAATAGAATATATATATATTCTGAAGATCATCTTCATTCTCAGAACTGTAAAAAGTCGTGTAATCATTGTACACTGTGCAGAAACAGTCAGCTTGCTTTTCTTCACCATCTTTAAGATTTGCACTCTCACCTTCACATGGACAAAACGACATTGTTGCATATTCAGACGCTTTGGCATTAGCCTTTGTGTAATCATACGCACATAAAATATATCTTGCTTTTACAATAATACCTCCGCCACCACTCTTTTCCAGCTTAATTTTCAAAATACGCCTTGTATGTGCATAAACATCTTCATAATCCAATTCTGATGGTTCAGGATTTTCTTGTTTGTAATTCAAAATTTCTTCCGAAGTCGGATGATATATTATAGTTCCATCTTCTTGCCTCTCTTCGAAAGTATGCCTTATAACCCAGTCATCATATTCATCCTGCCACTTTTCATGTGCCGCTCTCCATTGCGGCTTAATCATCAGTTCTTCTATTTTTGTTCTTGAACACCAGTCTTTCTCCATAATAAGAAACGCGTTTTTTTTTGTGTCAAGCTTCGCAATGTTCGGGGACAGATAGTCATTTTTTCCATATTCATTATTGGAAATCGTTTTTTTTCTATATTGCGTATCATCTCCCCCGTCAAATTCAACCAGCACATCAAAAGTTTCCTTAAGATTCTTCACATTAGACATAGAATAATAATATTTTCCACTGTCATTTGCATTAAACTTGTAGGTTTTTCCACTATCATGAGAAATTACGGATGCAGTAACTTTTGAATCGTCATCACCATCTGCTTTATTATACTTTCGCACATTTATATAATTGCCATCATCGTCCCTGGCAACTTCTTTAATCTCCAGAGTATTATCCTTAATTTCAGAAAGCTGTGAATCCAGAAATGTAAATCTGCTGCTATTGGTAGTAAGATCAACAGGATAATTAAACGCAAGTGCGACCTCCTGAAATCTCTTTGCTTTTATTTCTTCCATCACATTCTGTGCTGTACTGGTAGCTTCCAGATATGTATTAGACTTCTTATTGATCCGGCTCGAAGTCACAAAGCTCTGCAGGAGCACGATTGCAGATATTGAAAAAATACTCACTGCGATGATTACTTCGAGCAGTGTCATACCTGCGTTTGAATTATTTTTCATTTTTCTGTCCAACTGTATGATTCCTTCTCTTCTGTCATAATTTATAATCAAAATGCTCTTTTCCTCATAAAACACAGTTAGAGGGGCCTTATATCTCTCCCCTCTAACATACTTTCCTTATTGTGCCTGCTCGGCGCTATCAACAGGGGCTGCTGCATCCTGCGTATTTTCTCCTTCTTGACTGTTGGTATTCTGGCCGTCAACGCCAGTATCGGAAGCCGCCTGGTCTGTCGTGCTGTCTGCACTCTGTGCATCAGCTGTCTCTGCGGCTTTCTTCCTACTCTTTTTACTTTTCTTACTCTTCTTGCCAGATTCAATGGTTCCGAAAATATTGCTGGTTCCGTACGCCACACTTCCTGCATCCGGCTCAGTGTAAGTCTTGCCGGTTCCTGCCATGGAGAACATATTAACGGTAATACTTCCTGTAAGGTTTCCGGTAGTAGAGTCAAAAGAAGCATTTACATTATCAAGTGTCATTCTGCCGCTCTGATCTGCGAGATAATCTACCATATCCTTAAGGCTTGCATACGTACCGGTAAACTGCATACTGTCCTGTGTGCGGTAAAGCACCGGAGTCGTAAACGTCTGATTCAGATTCGCCACCTCTTCATCCGAAGCATTCTGGCGTTCCTTGTCGCCCTGCACATCCGTACCTTCGATCTCATCAAGCTGCTCCTGCGTCTGGGCATTTGCCTGCTCCGACAAAGTTTCATCAGGCATATTGAGCAACGGATCCTCTGTACTTCCATCAAGAGCCGCTATAAACTCCCTGGTACCAAGTCCTACGTTGGAAATCTGCATATCCAGAGAATCCTCCATATTCATGGAAAGCACAATTCCGTCCTCTGAACGGATATCTGCCGGAAATGCTGATGTATATTCGTCAATCTTTGCATTGATGGAATCTGTCTTTTCCAGATAGAAATCTTTATTCTCAGCCAGTTTTATCAAATCATTTAATCGTTCCTGTAAAGGTGCGTTAGAAGCCTGAATACTCTCAGCCTCCTCCATCTGCGGACGATATCCGAAGAAATATCCGGCAGCAAAGATACCTACGCCCAAGAACATCAGCAGTATTTTTTTATCGCGCATAGAAATATTCATGTCCATCTTGATTTCTGCCTCCTTATTCTGTGTCTGAATCCAGTGGTGCCGGATCTGAATAGGTACAAAGCACACTCAGTGACACAGTTCCGTCTTCTCCCTCATCGATTCCTGTCGTCGTTACCGTTTCCAGACTCTCAAAGGTACGAAGCTGCATAATCGTGTTCGCTGCTGCCGATTTGCTGCCTACACGCATGGAAAAGCTGACCTGCGTTCCTGTAGAGCTGAAGTTCTCCACTGTAATATCCGAAGGCATTTTCTCTTCCAGCTCTTCGATAAAATTCTTAAGTCCCTCATTTGGGGTATTTGTATACTGATACATATTCTGATAATTGTCATACTGTGCCTTTGCACTGGTATAAGCACTGTAAATCTCCTCAATGGAGCTCTCTTCTGAGATTCTCTGATTCAGCCGCTCTTGCTCATGCTGCTGATAAATACGGTTTGCATATCCGGCAGCTGTCAGCACAACTCCTGCCACTGTTCCGACCACACAGATAATGATGGCACCACTTAAAGTCTCTTTTTTTTCTTTCTTCTTTCTGTTGACCTTGTCCATCAGGTTTACACCTGAAGTGCCCGGTGAAAGAACTGCAGCGTAAAGGCAGGCTTCCTGTGCGTCCCCGCCTGCAGGCAGGGCAAAATTCTTAAACTCCTGTAATACGTCCACCTGCTGTCCCAGCTCATTGGTAAGAAGAAGCATCAGCCCCTTTACCCGTGCGCCAAGACCGCAGCATACGATAGAATCAAAGTTTGTATCCGTATGACGAGAAATATAATAGTCCATAATACGGGAAATATTTCCGATCAGGTATCTGAGGCTTTCTGTCACCTCAGCTCTGGCAGTTTCCAGCATTCTCTCCTCATCAGAGATTTCTTCGTCAAAAGACTCCATGTCAAGGAAAGGATTGATACATTTTCTGCTGCAAAGCACATTCAGAGCCTCATTCGCATCCAGCCTGTCCCCAAACTCCGGGAAAGCCCTTACTGTCTCTGCCGCACTGTCCACACCATAATTAATATTACGCTGGAGGGTCAGTTCACCATCCTGGATGATCGTAATGCTGGTTCCCGTATATTCCACCTTAACCAGAATATGAGTTCCTTTTGCATACTCATCCTTTACTGAATGATAAATACTGTCACCTGTGCAGGTGATCCCGGTCATTGTCAGTCCTGCATTCTCCGCAAACTCACTGTAAGCTGCTGAGATTGCTTTCGGAGCAGCATAAACCATCAGATGGTACTGCTTTGTCTCTTCTTTCCCGTCCTCAGATTTCTGGCTCTCCACATCAATCACACTGTAGGACAGCACATACTTACTCACATCAATGGGAAAATAATCTGTGGCATTTGCCTCTATAATACTCTGTATCCTGTTTGCCTTCACAAAAGGGATACGGACTTCCCTGCTTGCGATCCTGGTAGAACCTGTGGCAAAATATACTTTCTTTGTCCTGATCTTTCTCTGGGAAAGCTCTGCCTTAAGATTCTCTCCGAGAGTTTTTGTATCACGGATCTGTCCATCCTCCACAGCTCCCTGGGGTGCCGGTATACAGAAACAATTATGGATTTTTCCCTTTTTGCCACGTACTTCAACTTCCGCAACCCTGATCTGAGATGCCTCTGCCTCTATACTCAAAATTCTCGCCATTTGTATTTTTCCTCCGTATAAGCCGCTGCCCTCTGCAGACAACCGCCCTTTTTCAATTACAAAAATAAATTTTAACAGATAAAACATTTTAAAACTCATTTTTCTAACTGAAAAATTCTATGATTTTCAGTTAAAAATTAATGACAGGTACCAGCTGATCCACCTGTTTCCCCACAAAGCAGCCAGCAAAATCCCGGCTGACAGATAAGGACCCATGGCAAGCATACGCCCTGCCTTCTTTCTCACCATGCGGATAATATGGACCACAGAGCCGATAATACATCCCAGCACAAAAGCCAGCAAGATCAGCTTCCATCCCAGGATCAGACCACAGGCAAACATCAGCTTAATGTCACCCCCGCCGATCGCTCCGCCACCGCTCACCAGATAAAGAATCTCCAGCACACCACTGACACAGACCATCCCAATCAAATGCTCCACCAGATTCCCCCTGTCAAGCACAGCCATGGCAACTCCAAGGACAAACAGAAACACATTGATTCCAAAAGGAATCTCATAAGTCCGCCAGTCAATCACACTCAGAACCAGAAGAGCTGACGCCATCAGGCAATAGATCAGGCTGAAACTGTTCAGACCATTGACTGCACAGATCAGTACATAAATCAACCCGTTCACTGCTTCAATGCTAGGATACTGCGCTGAAATCGAAGAGCCACAGTTACGACACTTTCCTCCAAGCACCAGCCAGCTAAACACCGGAACCATATCATACCACTTAAGCTTCTTCCCACAAGTCATGCAATGAGACGGCACCGTCACAATGGACTCATGTAACGGAATCCGGTAAATACAGACATTCAGGAAACTTCCAATGGTAATTCCGAATATAAAAATAACTATGTAAGGGAGTAAATTTAAAAAAAGGAGCATAGGAAAATCCTTTCGTTTTTATCGTTATTTGGCATCTTCTGAGCCTTATTCTATTGAAGTGAAACATTAATTTTTGCCAGACTTCTTTATTTGTAGTAAGTCATATTAATATTTCGAGAATCATAGGTATTTACCTTATGATTCCCGAAATCATTGTTTAGCTTGATATCATCATAATCTAATAATTCTTTTTATAAGCTATAGCAGATTAAAAAATAATGTGATATGCAAATTTTTATTACTGAATTCCGTCAGTACCAGTCTTCATATAGTTTGCAAATGGATCTGTAGCACTTCCATCTCCATCTACCTTATAGCTTACGCTTGTTCCACCCTCTTCGTTAACAGTTACTACAGCTATAATTGCTGCCTTTTCTCCGCTCTTCCATTTTTTAGACTTAGTAACGGTATCGTACCAATTCGGGATAGTTTTATCCATTTCTGCTATGAGTTTAGTAACAACAGTGGTATTCTTTCCTGGAGTAATAGTTGTTGATTTATCCGTACCAGTTGCTTTATCCGCACTAATTTTAATTGTATAAGTGTCAGCTGCAAGTTCATTCGTAGGATCAGCTGCGAAAACTTTAACTACTTTAACCATCTCATCCATATTACTAGCATCTGCTGCTTTTCTGGATTTCTCTACATATTTAGTATACTGTGGTGCTAATAAACCAACCAAGATTGCAAGAATTGCAATTACAATTACTAATTCTACTAAGGTAAAACCCTTATTATTTTTTTTATTTTTCTTAAACATTTTTTCACCTCACTATAACACAATATAATTACTGTTTACCTGCTTCTGAGCCTGTTGTCATATAGTTATTGAATTTGGCACCTTCATATTTTACTGATGTACCTCCATCGTTTCCAACTGTTACTTTAGCTGTAATAGTATCATAAGCTCCCTTATCACCCCATTTTTGGGATTTTACGGTCGTTTTTGACCAATTAGGAATGGAAGCGTGCATTTCTTTTTCCCATCCTGTTAATTTAGCAATATCTTCATCAGTTGCTGGCTCTTCCTTGTCATTAATTGTTGTTTTTTCTTTAGACATAACAATTGTATATGTTCCCGCTTCCAACTCATTCGCCGGATCAGCCGCATAAACCTTAATTACCTTAACCATCTCATCCATATTGCTTGCATCTGCTGCTTTTCTGGATTTTTCTACATATTTGGTGTACTGTGGTGCCAGCAGACCTACGAGGATTGCCAGAATTGCAATTACGATAACAAGTTCAACAAGTGTGAAACCTTTGTTATCTTTCTTTTTGTTCTTGAACCATTTGAACATTTTACATCTCTCCTTTTCATGTTTAGTGTGTGTATCTGATGAATGCAGTCTCCTATGCCAGACTACAGCACATCCTGTTTCTCCGGAAACTTTTATTGCGGTTCCCAATCGCAATCCGGGACTTTTATTACAGATTATCCAATCCACTGTACATAGCCCCAATCGGTGAAACCACCGCCACAACCAGTGTACCGACCACAACAGCCATAAACACAATGATTAACGGCTCCATAGCCGCCAGTACACTCTGGGTAGTCATCTCCACCTCTTCGTCATAGTAATCCGCCAGCTTCTCCAGCATATCCTCAATATTACCAGTCTCCTCACCGATCCCAGTCATGTGGCACACCATAGGCGGGAAGATCTTTGAGGCTGTTAGCGGTTCTGACAGCGGAATACCTTTCATAACTTCCTCACGTGCTTTCAGCAGCGCATTTGTGTAATGGATGTTATTGACGATCTTGGACACTGTCTCCAGTGCATCAATAGTGGAGATACCCGACGACAACAGTGTACTCATTGTCCTTGCAAACTGTGCGCAGGCTGTCTTCACTGTCAGCTTGCCAAACAAGGGCATCTTCATCTTAACCCTGTCGATGGCAAGTCTGCCCTGTTCTGTCTTATAAATCATCTTATATGCCACGATTACCAGAATGATCAGTCCCAGGATCATATACCAGTGTTCTGTCATCCACTCACTGGTATTCATAACCCACATGGTGATTCCCGGCATCTCCACATCCAGATCTGCAAACATATCAATAAAGATCGGAATAACGAACAGAAGCATAACAGCCACAACTCCAATCGCTGCAATAATCAGAATGATCGGATAGATGGTTGCCTTTCTGATAGTTGCCTTCAGCTTGGCTTCCTTCTCAAACTGTACTGCCATTCGTGTGAAAGCCATCTCAAGGCTTCCGGAGTTCTCACCTGCCTCTACCATATTGATAAGCATTGGCGGGAAAATATCTGACTGGCCTCTCATGGAGTCTGCCAGTGTATTTCCTTTCTCCACACTGAGAAGTACCTCTGAGATGGCACGCTTCAGCCATTTGTTCTCTGTCTGTTCTGAAAGCATCTGCAGGGCTTCCTTCATCGGGACACCTGCCTGAGTGATGCTGACGAACTGACGGCAGAATACACTGAGATCTCTTGGCTTTACTTTCTTTCCTATGGAGAAATCTATCTCTTTGTTCAGGGCGCCCTGTTCTTTTACAGAGACTGGAATCAGCCCGTCGTTTTTCAGGATATCTATAACTTTCTCTTTGTTGTCAGCCTCAATACTTCCTCTTTTCTCTTTTCCTCTTTTATCTACTGCCACGTAGGTAAAACCCGGCATCTTATCACTTCTTTCTGTCAGTCAGGCTCAGGGTGTCTGCCAGATCGGGTTTCTGTCAGAAGTCAAAGCTGACTTTTTTGTTCATGCTGACCGGATCCTGGGCATATGTCACTGCATTGTCCGCATCGATCAGTTTTCTCATATATAAGTCATACAGTGCATCATCCATCGTCTGCATTCCTGCACGTTTGCTGGTCTGCATCACAGATGAGATCTGATAGGTCTTGCTCTCTCTGATCAGGTTTCGCACTGCATTATTTGCAAAAAGTATTTCAAGTGCAGCTACACGGCCGCTTCCGTCTGCTTTCTTGAGAAGCTGCTGGGATACAACGCACTCTAATACAGAGGCAAGCTGGATCCTTATCTGCTGCTGCTGATTTGGCGGGAATACATCGATGATTCTGTCGATAGTCTTGTCCGCACCGATAGTATGAAGGGTGGAAAATACCAGATGACCGGTTTCCGCCGCTGTGATGGCAGTGAAAATGGTTTCCAGGTCTCGCATCTCTCCTACCAGGATCACATCCGGGTCTTCTCGGAGTGCAGCCCTCAGTGCCTGTGCATAATTCGTTGAATCACTGCCAATCTCCCTCTGGTTTACCACAGATTTATCATGTCTGTGCAGATATTCGATCGGATCCTCCAATGTAATAATATGGTAAGGATAATTCCTGTTGATCACATGGATCAATGAAGCCAATGTGGTTGATTTCCCGCTTCCTGTCGGCCCTGTTACCAAAATGAGACCTCTTTTCCGCGTGGTCATCTCCACTACCTCTGCAGGAATACCAAGATCCTCAGGTTCCGGGATGTTGAAAGGAAGGCTTCGCATAACGGAAGCAAGTGTTCCTCTCTGTTTAAATACATTTACGCGGAAACGTCCCACACCTGAGATGGCATATGCAAAGTCTGTCTGTCCGTTATTCTGAAGTTCTTCTCTGTGACGGACATCCATCAGGGGCATGAGAATATCTTCCAGCATCTGCGGAGTAAGGCGTTCTCCCTCTATGGGAGCCAGTACACCATCGATCCGGTAGCTTGGCGGCCTGCCGGTTGTCAGGTGGATATCGGAAGCCCTTACCTTCACTGACTGTATCAGTATTTCGTCTAAATTATACATATTTCCTAATCTGCCTCGTAACTCCCTGAGAATCTCCGGAGAACTCCGGTTCCGCAGGAATTCCTTCTATATTAATAGTCGTAAAATTAATAATCTATAAGTCTCAATCATTCATAAGATGCCTTAAGCATCTCTTCCACAGAAGTGGTGCCGTTCAGCACATAGTTGATACCATTCTCTCTCAGTGTGCGCATTCCGCTGTTTCTGGCTGCGCGTTCCAGTTCCTCTGTTGTTCCATTCTCTGCGATCAGGTCGCGGATCTCGTCATTGACCTCCATGATCTCGAACACACCGATACGCCCGTAATATCCTGTATGGCTGCAGAAATCACAGCCACAGGGTTCATAGACATTTACGTCCTCCTGTGTGTTCATCCTCAGCACTCTCTTCTCCTCAGAGGTGGCAGGACGCATTTTTTTACAGTGGCTGCACAGCTTACGCACAAGGCGCTGTGCGATAACTCCTACAACAGAATCTGCGATCAGATATCTCTCCACTCCCATGTCCGCCATACGGTTCAGAGTACCTACTGCGTTGTTGGTATGTAATGTAGATACAACCAGATGTCCTGTTATGGAAGCCTGTACTGCAATAGCAGCAGTCTCCCTGTCTCGGATCTCACCGATCATAATGATATCCGGATCCTGACGGAGAATGGAACGAAGGGCTGACGCAAAATTCAGGTCTACTTTGTTGTTGACCTGTACCTGATTGATGCCCTCAATATCTGCCTCCACAGGATCCTCTACTGTTACGATATTGACTGCTTCTTTATTTAATTCACTTAATGCTGTATACAGGGTAGTGGATTTACCGCTTCCTGTCGGTCCTGTTACAAGAATGATCCCGAAAGGACTAGCCAGCATATGGTTGAAACGTTCCATCTCATCGGGTGGAAGTCCCAGATCTTTCTTGTTACGTGTAAGGTTCAGTTTTGAAGAGAGTCGCATTACGATCTTCTCTCCGTGTACAGTAGGCAGAGAGGAAATTCGGATATCATAGTCCTGTCTGTCTACCATAATGGACATACGTCCGTCCTGAGGTTTCCTTTTCTCTGAGATATCCATACCCCCAAGGATTTTGATGCGGGTGGAGATTGCAGGGAGAAGGCTGTTGTCATATACCATACGCTCATAGAGTGCACCGTCGATCCTGTAACGGATACGGACTTTGTTCTCCAGAGCTTCGATATGGATATCACTGGCCCTCTGGCGGATTGCCTGTTCAATAAGGGAACGCACCAGCTGCACAATAGGTGCATCACTTACATCCGTATCTGTATCGTCGTCTGCTGCTCCTCCACGAAGCTGTGCTCTCTCCTGAGTAAATCGTCTGGCTGCATCCAGTGTCTCTGATGCGCCGTAGCATCTGTCGATTGCCGCAAGAATATCTCTGGTTGTAGCAATGTAAGGCTCTATCTGCAGGTTTGTCACGATAGAGATGTCATCGATTGCAGCCATATCCATCGGATCTGCCATTGCCAGATGAAGGATATTGGCGTTGTAGGGATCCAGTTCAAAAGGAATGCAGGTATATTTCTTAAGAATGTCCACACTGACCAGGTTTCGGACTTCTTTCGGGATCGTCACGCCTGTCAGCTGAACGACTTTAAGCCCCAGCTGCATCTGGAGGGCACGAACGATCATATCCTCAGTGATAAAGCCATTATCTACCAAAACTTCACCGATCTTCTTGCCGCTTCCCTTCTGCAATTCCAGGGCTTTCTTTAATTCATCTTCAGTCAGTACATTCTGCCTGATGAGCATGTCACCAAGCCTCATTCTCTCACGTCTTAATGCCATCTGTGTATCTCTTTTCCGAACACAACAGTGTGTTCACTGTTTACAGAACAAATCATCTGTTGGTGTTTCATCTTCAGATTTTACTGTAATATCAGCAACAAAAAAGAAGGAATTTCTCCTTTTTTTATCTGACATTATATTATTGGTTTAAAGTTAACATATTTCGTACACGGTTAAATGTATTTTTAAATTCTACCTTGCAAGAGTAAATTCTATACCTGTAGAATTTACTTCTGCATGGATTTTTCCTTCTTCTTTTTATAAAATACTACTGCAGATGATCCCCTGCCTGTGCAGAAGGAGGATAAAATGAATACAGGAAGACCAAAGGGTAACCAAAAACATCTTGACTTATCTGCACGTATTATAATCGAACAGCATTTAAATAACGGTGATTCATTTAGAAGTATTGCAATAGAATTAAACAAGGATCCAAGTACCATATCCAAAGAAGTCAGACGTCATTCTATTATCAGGGAAAGAAGTACAGATGCATTTGCCCCTATTCCCTGTGCAAATAATTATGATTGTTCAAAGCCCCGGACAAATATATGTAATGTCATGCATATGTGCGGTGATAATGAATGCCGGCACAAATGTGTCCTCTGCAGAAAATTCAGATGCAGCGATGTCTGTAAATTTTATAAACCAAGAGAATGTGAGAAATTAAATAAACCGCCTTATGTGTGCAATGGATGCAGCAAGAAAACGAATTGCATGATGGACAAAAAGATTTATTCTTCAAAATACGCCCAGGACACCTATGAAGCCCTTAGAACCACAAGCAGAGAAGGAATCAATCAGACACCGGAAAGTATACAGAAACTGGACATCCTGTTGTCACCGCTTCTCAAAAAAGGACAATCTATTGCCCACATCTACGCATCTCATGCTGATGAGATCGCCTGTTCCAGAAGAACCATATACTCTTATATAGACCGTGGCGTTTTTCAAGCCAGAAACATAGATCTGCGCCGTAAAGTGGTATACAAGCAGCGGAAAAGAAAAACTACTGCCAGCCTTAAAGACAGAAGTTTCCGAAAAGATAGGAGCTATAAAGAATTTCTGGAATATATCGCAGCGAACAAATCTGTTTATGTAGTCGAGATGGATACCGTTGAAGGAGCAAAAGGTACCAGTCCCTGCTTTCTGACTATGTTCTTTCGAAACTGTAGCCTTATGCTTATGTTTCTTTTAGAAGAACAGACCCAGAAAGAAGTAACCAGGATTTTTGATCATTTAACAGAATTACTTGGAATTGAACTGTTCCAGAAACTTTTCGAAGTGATACTTACGGACAACGGACATGAATTTCAGGACCGGCAGAGTCTGGAATATAGCAAAAATGGGGAAGTACGCACACGTATTTATTATTGTGATCCCAACCGTTCTGATCAAAAAGGTGCTATTGAAAAGAATCATGAATATATAAGGTATGTCCTTCCAAAAGGAACAAGCTTTGAAAAAATGACAGACAAGACAACGCTGCTGTTATTAAATCATATCAACAGCGAAAAACGGGACAGCCTCAATGGACACAGTCCATATGAAGTATCCCGTCTCCTGCTGGATAACAGACTTCATAAAGCATTAGGATTAGCAGAGATACCAGCCGATGAAGTCACATTGATACCAGCATTAATAAAATAATAATAACAATACAGGCACAGGCAAGTTTCATTGCATAGAATTTAGTCTTTCCAACAGACATGTGGAATTTAGTCCTGCACACTATTTCCAGATGTCCTTTTATCATGCAAAAAACTATGCTGTTTATTCCGTATAAAAGCATTATATACTAAAAAAATTAAGTTGTGTATCTCCGAAAATAGAATTTAATCCCGCATAAAATCAAGGTGTGTTAGAATGTAGAATTTACTTTTTCATTCAAGCATATTTCGTACACTTTGTCAATTTTTGTTTCCATATTTTCGAATATTTTTTTCGCTTTTGAAGCATATTCCGCAGACCAATAAGCAAATTCGTCAGTTTTTACTTGATCGTTTAAGTTAACAGATAAAAAAGTTTACACACGAAAAAAGAAGGGAAAGCCAGACTTTTTTGTATGACTTTCTCCCTTCTTTTATCCATTTTATTTTGCCTTAAATACAGCGACTTTCTCTTTTGACAGATCAATCTTATCTGGAAGGATGGAAGTCTTCTCAGTGGATTCTGATGTTGTGAATCCTGTTGAGTCGGAAGTATTTGACTTCATCGCATTCTGCAGAGTATTGCTTACTGTCACATTTGCAGAAAAGATATCTGTTCCTGTGGAAGCTGCTGCATCACTTGTTGTTGTGCTTACCGTACTGCTGCTCTGCATTTCCTGAACCTGTTCCTGTGTCGGGTAGAAGGATGGCTGGCGGATGTAACGGAAGCTTGCACTGTATGCTTCGCCTACTGTTACTCCATTCTTGCCGGAGGAGCAGTGTACTGCGATCCAGTCACCTGCGTCTGTTTTACCGCAGAGAATACCTACATGATTATCGCTTCCTGCTTCCGGTCCTTTCTGGAACACCAGATCTCCGGGCTGTGCATCTGCCTCAGTTACCACGTTTGCTTTCTCCCACTGATCGGAAGTTCCGTCACCTACAGCTTCCTGCATTGCTTTATCCTGATATCCGTTGATCACTGCCCAGGTGACAAAACCACTGCAGTCCAGTCCGTATGCGCGGATGGTTCCAGTGCTCTTGCTTCCCTCGGCTGATACCTTCTCGCTAGTTCCCCAGCCTGGATCTTCACCGATCACTGTGGATTTGCCACCCCAGAAGTAACCGACTTTACCAACCAGTGAATAGGCTGCGGAGATAACATTTACTCTTTCCTCGGAAACATCATCTCCTACGCTCTCGCGGACAAAACCGTTGGCAGCTGTTACTACCGCGCAGAGGAGTTTGCAGTCTGTCTCCACATATTTCTTAAGGATCGTACGATCCTTTTTTGCGATTTTATTTTTCTTAATATAGTAGTTGATTTTACGATTAGCGTATGTAACGTGAGTGATATCCTGCTTGTCCCTTACGATCGGGTTCATCTCTGCAAAGATTTTCGCAAGGTCTTTCTTGCAGGAAGAATCCAGGGTAAATTCTGTTTTTCCGTCCTGGCTCTGCTGATATACATAGACTGCAAGGATATCCTGCCAGTTTCTTACCAGAAGACTGTCTGCAGATGTGGTGGTCTTGCTGCCGTTTACATCGCTGGCATCTGCTACTTTGTTCTTCTCTTTATATTCCTTCTCGATCTCATCCATAACAGAAGCGAAATCATCTGAGAAGGTCAGATTGTAGTTATTCTTCAGGCTGTCCAGATAGAAATCCTTACCTGCGTGGATATTGGACGCATAATATACCGGAGTTCCGGTCTGTGCAGCACTGGTATTACTCGTAAATGGATTATTCGTATCCGCATTGTTCTTCTGCGCTTCCAACTGAGCAATAGTCGCTTCTGCCTGAACCAGCAGATTATAATTAGAAACCTGTGCCTTCTCTGTATCAGACAGGGCATTATATGCAGTGCGGATGCTCTGAACAGTGGCTTTCTTCTCCAGCGTGATGGTCTGTGCGTTCAACTCTTTGATTCTGTCGATCACATCCTGGGCTGCCTTCGTAATCTGCGAAGACGGTGTTGGTGTAGGATTCGCAGGTGTCGGAGTCGGATCTGTTGGTGTCGGAGTCGGATCTGCCGGTGCAGGTGTTGGCTCTGCAGGTGTTGGTGTCGGATCTGTTGGTGTCGGATCTACCGGTGCAGGTGTCGGGTCTACCGGCGCAGGTGTTGGCTCTGCAGGAGTCGGATCTGCCGGCGCCGGATTCTCTGATCCTGAATCAAAATCACCGGAATCGCTGAAATCAGAACCGTCTGCTGTATACGCAGCAGTATCCTCTGCTGCAAGTACGGACGCAGGACCGGATAATACCATTCCTGACATCAATGTCAGACATAAGAATCTGGTAAGATACTTGTTTTTCATATATCTAAATTGCTCCCTTCTTACTGTGAGCATGTCCTTACCCCCTGTTTATAAGGGCATACTGTCTAAATTACTTTTCACATTATTATGTTATTTCATAAGTGAATTATCCCGAAATATTAACCTGTTTTATTCTAGCATAATCATTTTTTGAAATCAACAGCTCAGGGCAGGTAAATTCCAGATTTGACCAAAATTCATTTTTTTGTCACATTTTAACCGACTCAAGCAGTGAGAAAGATATATTTCAGAATGCAGGAAGGCTGTGCGGATATGATTTCCACACAGCCTTCCTGTATTCTTAGCGTATCTCTGTCAGGCTGCCTGAATGGCTCCTGCAAAGTTCTTATTACCAATGCAGATCTGTATCAGTCCCTGCACTACCTGAAAACACATATTCAGGATAAAGCGGATATCCTCTTCCACGCTGCGGAGCTTGTTGAGGTATTTCTCATGAGTAGCTTCGATATAATCGATCAGGGTGGCGAAATCTGCGAAGCGGATGGCCGGTTCCAGATATGCATGTGCTTCTCCCTGCTGTATACATTCTTTCAGTCTGTTCTTAAGTACTTTCTCATAATGATTATGCTGGCTGAAGCTTCCTGTATATGTTTTGTTATGAGGAAAGGTAAAATAATCCGCCATATAGTGGATCACTTCGCCGAACCGCCGCCAGTAAACTCTCTGGTTACTCTCATCCGGTCTGATATCTGCCAGTTCTTTCATCCGGTTCTTGACATCTTCAAATGTTCCGTAGAACTCGTGTCTCCTGGTGATAAAGGACGGTTTGATATCCGGCAGAATGCTGCCCAGACAGAAAGCCTTTCTGTGAGACTGCAGGCTTGCTGTGGTCTGCATCTGATCCGCAAGGTATCTTGCTAATAAAATATGTGATTTTTTACGCAATTTTCTTCCTCTTCTTTCTTTTGAGAACCTATCATTCTTATATATGGGAACGAATAATAATCAACTTAACCAACATAGAATACTATAGCAGATTTATACCTGTTATTCAAATAAAATTTTTGTAAACTTTTTCACATTTTCAGGTCAGACAGCTGTTTCAGTAATTCCAGGTCACTGTCCTTTACTTTCAGGTTTGTCTCTATCTTCTCTCCCTCAGGAGTGGTGATCGCAATTTCAATAATGCTTCCTTCTTTAAGCCCTTTGCGTGAAACTGCCTGACAGAATGCCGGGAACTTGGGATGATTGCTCTTAAAGGTGTTCCATGCGCCTGTGATCTTCATGATATTTCCTATATTGTTTCCTATGTTCATATGATTGTTGTGTCCTTTCTTATCTCAACTGAATATTCCCGATTCTGAGAACTGATGCATATAATAACATACTTCAACGGATTTGGCTATACCAAAAGCCCCCCAGGATTAACTCCCGAGGGCTTTCATGCTGCTCATATTAAATTGTGATCACATTATTCAAGCAATCAGATTATTAATGGATTCTAACTCATATACAGTAAACGGATCAATATCAATACAACTGGATTCATCTCTGTTGCCAGAAAGATCCCATGCAAGAGTACCATTCATAACGGTACAAGCTTCTTTAAATGCATCAATATCTCTTAATGGCTTAAATATTTCTGCTTTCAAATCTTCTGTAGCATCATAGTCTACAATCTTACCGTCATCAAAGAATACCTGCACATGAAAGTTATCCAATGGTATCACCTGTACTACTGTCGGAAAATATTCGTTCATATGATTTCCCCCTTTAGATAAGCGGATTAATTCTATTTAATGGCTTCATATCTTTTGCAAGTTCCCAGTTTTGCATCAGTATGAGTAAACAGACTATAACTTGAACCATTATGATAAACTCCTACTCTTTTATTGGAACACGCCCAAGTCCCCACTGTAGCTCAAGGACTCCATCTTTGTATATTGAATAGATAACAAAATATGCAGTACCATTATCACCAAAAAACCATTTTTCATCGTAATTTTCATCTTTAAAATCAGTAATAAAATTATAACATTCACCATTTGTTCCATCTGATGCACTCGTGACATATTTTTGTAAGTGGTTATAATTTTCTAAATCTTTAAAAATATGTTTATATTCTTCGTCATCACATTGAACAGTCCACTGGAAAGAATATGAATTTCTATCAGGATTTGAAGACCAATCATCCTGTTTATTAGAATATAATAGCGATAGCGTTCCTTCATATTTATTGCAAATTTTATAGTCGTCCCAAAAATATTGTGTGCAATTATTTAATTCTTCTACTTTTGCTTTACCAAGAATTTTTTCACAACTATAAATATTCAGATCGTCTTTAAACATCCATTTAGATATATTTATTTGGTCATTTGACGATCCACATCCAGATAGTATCTGTTATACCAATTAAAATCCCTATTGTAAATTTTCTTTTCATGCCTTGGAAACTCCATGTCAATATTATCTAAATCAATTTCCCTCTTGCATTTTATAATAGTAATAGGTTATTGCGTCATCCATTGCATTTTGCCATTCTTCGTCTGTCAACTTACCATTACCATCAACATCGTTGGCAGAGTAAAACGGATCACTTTTATCATAAGAATGTCCTTCTGAATAATCATTATCATAATCTGATGAACTGTAATCATTTGAATCATAAGAAGAACTGTAACTATTTGAATCGTCATCATAATCCGATGAACCATAATCACTGGAATACGAATCACTACTGTAATCTGATGAATTATAACTATTTGAAGATGTTACAGAAGAATCATAAGTATTATCCGATGATTCTCCACAGGCAGTCAACATTCCTATTGATGTTAATATAAGAGTCGATTTAATGAGTAACGGTAAAAATTTTTTGGTATTCATGTCTGTTAATACTTCCTTTTATCTTGTAATTGCTTTATTTAATCCCCAGTCCTTTAGCAACCATATTCACAATTGCATTATCTGTACTGTCTGATTGATTCTCGTCTATAAATTTCTTAATAGCTTCTTTAGTCTTATTTCCTGCAATACCATCAACAGATCCACAATCATATCCTTTTTGATTGAGTACATCCTGTACAATCTTGATAATGTCTTTGGAAATTGTAATACTACTTCCTGCATTTAATTGTATTGCATTAGATGCTGATGGTGTTGCAGTTGTCGTCTGTGAAGTGTTAGAAGATGCTAAACCACCGCCAAAAGTTCCCCAACCTGCTCCACCAGATGTCGTTGTACTCACCTCAGAAGTAGTTGATGTATCTGACGTAGCAGCAGAACTACTATAAGGACATACACCACCATCATGTAAATGTGCAGGATGTCCACCGCAATGATAATGATAAGAACCTAAACCACTCACATTTTTATTATCATGATGTCCTCCACTTGAATCTGTTCTTCCAGAATGTGCCTGTACTGTTCCTGGTACTGTTGAAAAAGCAAGCATTGCTGTCATCGTATAAATAGAGATTTTCTTAAAAAACTTTTTCATCATACGCTTCTTCCTCCGTAAAATTATTTAAAAAAGACATCACTTCTCCATAAGAAAAAAAGCAATGCCTTAATTATCATAGTTGCAACTGGCTGTCATACATTCGCTTAGACCCTGTAGTTTTGCGTCACCAGATTTCTCTGGCTATGCCGTATTTGATTGTATAAACATTTCACATAAAATTCACAATTTGATTATACTACTGCTATATGTAATATGCAATTCTTTTTGTCAAATTTGTTCGACATTTCGTACTTACTATCACATTTCTGTAATACTTACATTATATTCGTTATTACGAAGATATTCAAGTATAAGAATCTATTTTATGATAATAATATCAAATATCTTTAAAGGAACAGCCATGATAGATTACAGCCCATTCTGGGAAACATTAAAGAAAACAAATGAAAACTGGTATACTTTGACAAGCAAGCATCATATGTCTCATAGCACTTTGCATCGTCTTAAACATAATCAAAATATTTCTATGAAGACAGTTAATGACTTGTGCCGTATTCTGCACTGTCAGATACAGGATATTTGTGTCTATGTTCCTTCTGATGAAGATCAACCTCTATGATAATAAATCATGCTCTCAGAATGCTTCTCAAGCCTTGTATTTCGCTTTATAACAGACTTTTATATATTATATTATATGAAGATATTTCTTATGTGTATATTATTCGTCCTTAAAATTTAATATACGTGTTTATAGGGGCGGTGGTTTTACATTAAAGAGTACCGCTCGGCAGCAGACATATAAAACGTAAAAAAATAGGCACATCAAGGATTTTGTTTTCCCTGATATGCCTATCAAAAAATAACTTCCTCAATTTCTGACAAGGTAATTGCTAAAGAAGTACATCCATCTGCTTTAGCATCATATGTACTTAAATATTCATCACATTCGATAAAACTATTATTTCTATAAAGCCTTTCTCCCTCATTATTTGCTCTAAGAAATACCATCTGAAATCCAATAGTATTCATTGACATGTAATATAAATACTCAAGAAACCATTTAAAGAAGATACTTGAATAATGTTGCTTTTTTACTGGATCAAGCAAATATGCTACCTGACCTTTTAGTTTTCTACTGATTGCAAACATCTTTATCTCAACTGCTGGAATAGATAATAAAATCTTTCCATCATCATTCATTACCTTTGTATGATATTTCTCTGCCTCGTCATAATAGTATAAGCTATATGCCTTAATAGTTGCATAAGCATAAATATGTTTTCTGTCTTCTGCTACTAAAACATATGTAACACCCTTACCCTCTATTGAATCATTTTTTGCATATTTGTGTAGATATTCTGTCATATCCTCATTTCCACAATCAAACTGCTGTATCACATCATCTGTGACTTTCGATTGATTCAATTCAACAAAACTTAATTCTTGATTACCCATTAATCTTCCTTGTCCATCAACGCATTTAACGCATTAATTGATTCTGTATTCAAATTTTTGCGTAACTGTTTGCATTCATTCCAAAATGCCTCAGTCGGTCGATTTTCATTTACTTTTTTAAAGAATGTTTTTTCCTTGCCACAGGTAATAATACACCCTGGATTTCGTTTCTGTGCTAATGCCATACAATCAACCTCCTTCTGTTCTTCAAAATTCGCATTATTATTCATAAGAATATAACACCCCAGTCATGTTATGTCAACAACTGGGTTCATACAAATATACCTTTATTTCTTGATTATATTGTATCATAAACCCAGTCTTGAATCAATTATTTAGTCAATATTATGCCCGTATTCTCTAGGATATACACATCAATACGGCTCTACTCTCACCGTACGTAGTTTCTCATATATGTATTCTGGTATCTTATCTCTGTATTTTGACACCATGATTGCAATGTCGCATTCTTTGAATTTCTTATAATCTGCAAATGCTTCTGCTATTGTATCTCTATATGGTAAATCAATTCATCTTCTGTACCAAAATAAGTAATCTGTCCGTAATATTTATTGACTTTACCATTATATCTTACTCCAAGAGGAAGCACATTGTCTGGTGTTTCCCCATCTTTATAATGCTTTTTACTGTTGGCAAGTAATGTATTTAAGCCTTGTGGCAGAATACAGATTGTCTCAGGAGAATACACCTTGCTTCCATTACCAAATAAATCCTTGTCTACAGCCATTGATTCGCCTGGTACTTCATAATATAACTCCAAGTATCTCTTGACAAATAACTGCGGATCATCTTTCCATTCTTGACACATTTCAACATCATCATAACACTTGTGCGCACTCTCACTGTTATTTTCACCTTTACAACGACTAGAAATAGAACCATACGCAGTCATTGGTTGATTCTTGGCATTGTTGACATACTCAATATATTTCTGCTCATAGCCTAATTCCTGCCATGTAATCTTACCTGCTTTCAGTTTTCTAAAATCTTCACCAGTAACATATATCAAATTCTTATACCAGTTATCCGCAAAATCACCATTCTTATGCCAGACTTTAAATCTACCTTTATATTGTTTCAGAAAACTTTTTGCCACCAGTTCTTCTGGGCAGGTTTCTCTTTTAGTTGTTTCAACTATAATTTCACCTGTCAGTTTTCCTCTAATTTTTTCTGGTGTTCGTGATATTGCATAAACTGTATAATGGCATTGCCCTTGTTTATGCTCATAGAATTTATTCTTATCTGAATTTCTATAATTATTTATACCTCTTCCGTAATTAGAAATCCAATAGTTTTCTGTACCTGGCACTCTTACAAACACTTCAAATGCACTGATTAATTTATATTTAATTGGATATTCTACAGGCAACATGTCTGTTAATGGTATCTCTGCCAGATTTTTATTTTCATCAAGAATATACTGCATCTTCATTTCTGTATTGTTTAATTCCATTACTTCTCTAATCCTTTCTCAGCCATATTATTTTCATCAATTGTCCTATCAGCCATTGGACACCACTCAGGACTTGTCTCAGGTAAAACATCATCACCCAGTTTACCCATCAGATTTGTTCTATTTCTATTGTCACAATAATACATCTTCTTATTGACAGCATAGCATTTTACATATTCACAATCTTTACATCTCATTACTCTTCTTCTCCTTCTTCGTATTCATCATCTTTATTATTTGCTTCTTCTTTGTGATAATCTCCATACGCTTCGCAAGCACGATTTAACACAGTACCAGATTTAAACTTTGCCTTATATCTTTCTGGAATCTCATACACATTTTTTCCTGTTCTTTCCATTCCAGGACATGCTGTTCTTTCCTTATAAAATTTAGGCTTTACAGTGAAGTATCCTAATAATACCAGTTTATCTCCATTTTCTAAAATATCTGTCATAGTGCGAAGCATATAACGGATTGTCCAGTAAGTATTCCAGTAATCCCCACCTATCCTATTTTTGGGTATTCTCTCATATTCTTTGAATCTATTAGCTTCTCTCATTTTATCATGTACCATTTTGGTAAACTCTGCTTCATATATTGTTTTGTTCATTGTCATTTCCTCCTTGTTTTTGTTCTATTAAATCACCATTTCTTCGGGTATGTTTTTTCTGTTGCTTATTTCTAATCTGATAAACCGTTTCTCATACTCATCTGCAAACTTTACCTATTATTTTTAAGCACTAAAATAAGCCCACATACCTGTAGTTATACAAGTACATGGACTTATTCAGATGTTTAAAATATTCAATTGGCAATATCAGGCATTTACTGTGTGAAATTCCCTATTATACATTGTTAGATATATGTCATACCCCATTTTTACTGAATCCATACCCCATTTTTACTCCATTTTCGCATGAAATTACGTAAAAATACGGTAAGATAGTGAAATTGAACTTCTCGCAAACCCTTTAGATCTCGCTGAAATCCGGTGTTCCATACAGGTCGAACGGAGTTGACTGGTAGACATAGTAATTCAGCCAGTTTGTATACAGGTTGTTCGCATGTGCTCTCCACATAAGGAGCGGTCTGTTTTCCGGGTTGTTGTCTTTGTAATAATTCTCCGGGATTTCGATGGGCAGGTTTTTGCTGACATCACGTTTGTACTCACCGTCAAGAGTCACACGATCATATTCCGGATGTCCCATTACAAAGATCTTGCGGCCGCCGTCTGCCATTGCAAGGAAAAGCCCTGCTTCATCGGATTCAGCAAGCACTGTCAGTTCTTTACAGTTATGGATATCCTCGATGGGAACTTCCGTATGTCTGGAATGAGGTGCAAGGAACATATCGTCGAATCCGCGTACCAGCGGAATCTTACGGTTCATCACTTTATGCCAGAAAAGACCGAACATCTTCTTATCAAGTTTGCGTTTTTTCAGTCCATAGTGGTGGTAGAGTCCTGCCTGTGCAGCCCAGCACAGATAAATGGTGGAGGTAACATGGGTGTTTGTCCAGTCCATGATCTCTACCAGTTCCTTCCAGTAGTCTACCTCTTCGAATTCCATCTGCTCTACAGGAGCCCCTGTGATGATCATTCCATCGTATTTGTTATTTTTCAGTTCCGGAAATGTCTGATAAAATTTATTCAGATGACTCACAGATGTATTCTTCGCTTCATGGCTCTGTACTGCCATAAAAGTGACATCTACCTGCAGCGGTGTGTTGGAAAGGGAACGCAGAAGCTGAAGCTCTGTCTCCTCTTTCAGAGGCATCAGGTTCAGAATAAGGATCTGAATGGGGCGGATATCCTGATGGGATGCACGTGACTCATCCATCACGAAAATATTTTCTTTTTCCAGAATCTCTTTTACGGGCAGATCGCTCTGTATTTTAATTGGCATTATCTTATCTCCTGTTCTTATTATTTTATTGTTGTGCCATCTTCAGGAAATCTTCTTCCGAAAGGATTGGAATTCCCAGTTCTTTGGCTTTTTTATTCTTTGAAGAATTGGAAGTTGTGTCATTATTGATCAAGTAGTTCGTCTTCGATGTTACTGATCCGGTCACCTTGCCTCCCAGAGACTCAATAAATTCCTTTGCCTGTGCTCTGTTTGCAAAGTGCTCCACACTTCCTGTGATAACGAAATTCATGTTCCGGAAAATCTGCTCACCTGTCTTTTCTTCTTTCTTAACAGTCAGATGGCTCATCAGATGATCCAGTTTTCTGTTATTATCCTCGTTTGAAAAATAATCAGTCAGACTTCCGGCAATTACCGGTCCGATGGTATCAATAGAGCTGATCTCCTCTTTATCTGCATGACGGATCTTCTCCAGATCATCATCAAAATGCCTGCAGATCACTTTTGCATTGGCAAGGCCGATATTGGCGATTCCAAGGCTGTAGATCACCTTCGCAAGAGTAGTCTCCTTAGCTTTATCAAGGCTGGTCATCAGGTTCTCAAAGGATTTCTCCCCGAATCCGTCCATCTCCACGATCTCATCACGATGCTTTCCAATCTCAAAAATATCTCCGAAATCATGAATAAAGCCTCTTGCAATGAATTTCTCCAGTGTTGCTTCTGACAGTCCGTCAATGTTCATGGCATCCCTGCTTGCAAAAAGTGCAAAGGATTTGATCTTCTTTGCGGCACAGTCAGGATTTGTACAGTAAAGTGCCTCCACATCATTTACCTTCTGTATCTGCGTTCCATGGCCACATGCAGGGCAAGTATCCGGAATTTCCAGTTTACTGCTGCGTGTGAGGTTTTCTGCAATCTGCGGAATGATCATATTTGCTTTATATACAGTGATCGTATCCCCGATACCAAGCTGCAATTCTTTTAGAATGCTCACATTGTGTACGCTGGCACGGCTCACAGTGGTTCCCTCCAGCTCGACCGGTTCAAAAACAGCCACCGGATTGATCAGCCCTGTTCTTGATGGGCTCCATTCGATCTCCAGAAGATGGGTTTCTCTGATCTCATCTGCCCATTTGAATGCAAAAGCATTTCTGGGAAATTTCGCTGTTCTTCCAAGGGAATCTCCGTATGCAATATCATCATAAAGAGCAACCAGTCCGTCCGACGGAAAATCATTCTCAGTGATCGCAGTTGAAAAATATTCCATGGCTTCATCCAGCGTTGAAGCTGTGACTGTCCTGTATTCCACTACATCAAATCCCTGTTCTTTCAGCCATTCAAACTGCCGGGCTCTTGAATTATGGAAATCAACCCCGTCGGCGCTTACCAGCGTAAATGCGTAGAAACGCACATTCCTGCGGGCTGTGATCTCATTGTTTAACTGGCGGACAGAACCGCTGCATAAGTTTCTCGGATTCTTGTATTTCGCATCAACGTCTTCTATGGATTCATTGATCCGTTCAAAGTCCGAATAGGTAATGATCGCTTCCCCACGCAACACCAGTCTTCCCTGATACGGGATTTTAAGAGGAACGTTCTTAAATACTCTGGCATTATTGGTGACAACCTCTCCTGTCACACCGTTTCCACGTGTAACTGCTTTGGCAAGTTCTCCATTCTCGTAGGTAAGAACGATCGTCAGTCCGTCCAGCTTCCATGACAGAAGTGTTTTGTGTTCCCCGATAAATTCCCTTAGAACTTCTCTGTCCTTAGTCTTGTCCAGAGACAGCATGGGGGATTCGTGTTCTTCTTTTGGAAGCTGGTCAACTGCCTCGTACCCTACGCTTATGGTTGGGCTGTTTGCCAGAACAGTGCCTGTCTCTTTCTCCAGAGCCTGAAGCTCGTCGTACATCTGATCGTACTCTCTGTTGCTTATGATCTCTGTATCCTGCTGGTAATACGCCTTTGCTGCCCTGTCCAGCTTTTGCACCAGCTCTTTCATTCGCATGATCGCTGCTGTTTCCATTCTGTTCTCCTGTTCTGATCACTGTTTCACTTGTGGAAGATTCCAGTAAATGGTTCAGTTCTTCCCACTCCTGTGCTGTGATCTCTCTGTATTCGCCTTCTCTAATCCCGTCCAGAGTCAGATTCATGATCCTGATCCTTTTCAGCTTCTGTACCTCATATCCCAGATACCGGCACATTCTGCGGATCTGCCGGTTCAGTCCCTGTGTCAGAATGATCCGAAAGCTGCATTCTCCTGTCTGCACCACTCTGCATGGTCTGGTCACTGTATCAAGAACAGGGACTCCCTTGCTCATCCTTCGGACAAATTCCCTGTCCACCGGCTTATTCACTGTCACAAAATATTCTTTCTCATGATAGTTTCCGGCGCGCATGATCTTATTGACCAGATCTCCTTCATTTGTCAGAAGGAGAAGGCCCTGTGATTCTTTATCCAGTCTGCCCACAGGATAAACACGCAGAGGATAATCCAGATAATCTGTTACCGTCGTCTCATCAAACTGCTGCTTTGTGCTGCACACGATTCCTCTGGGTTTGTTAAAAAGAAGCAGTACTTTTTTTTCATTTTTATGGACAGGTATATTGTCTGCACAGATCTCATCTTCCAGGCTGACTTTCTGACCGCTTTCTGCTTTTTTTCCGTTTACCGTAATCCTTCCCTCTTCGATCATCCGGTCGGCTTCCCGTCTGGAGCATATGCCTGCCTCGCTTAAATATTTGTTTATTCTGATTTTTTCGTCCATTGTTCTATTATATAATTTTTTGTACATCTTATCAACGGTGAAATTTTGATGGAATTTTTCTGGAATTTTTTTCAAAAGGGCAGGAATGGGGAATCGCCTTGTATTTTGTCAGATTTTATTGTATGATATCGAATGACAGGATATCTTTTTTGTCACTGATTTTATCAAAAAGGAGGCTTTCATGTCAGATAATTTACCACGTACAAACCGGTGGCTGATCGCACTTTCTGTTATTCTGTGTCTGATACTTGGAGGAATTTTCACCCGTTCTTCCGCTGTGACTTCACAGGCAGATGCCATCAGCGATACCGGAGCTTTCGTGTCAGAAGATCAGGATTCTGCGGAGTTTACTTCTGAGGAAACATTGACTGATAGCAATGATAATTTTACGGATTCTTCTTCCGGGAAACTGTTTGGACGCACTTCTTCAGATTCATCTGAAACTTCTCCGGGCGGTCCTGCATTAAGCACTGATATCTCGCCTGAGGCATCAGAGGGCAGCTGGGCTTCCAGCGGAAGTAACTGGATGGTTCTGGTAGATGATAAGCCATACACAGGATGGTTCACAGATACAGACGGGAAACAGTACTATATGGATGAGACCGGTATTATGCAGACAGGCTGGACAGATATCGGAAAGAAGCGGTATTATTTTGATATGGATGGTATTCTGCAGACAGGGACTGTGATAATAGATAAGAAAACTTATGAACTGGATACAGATGGTTCTCTGAAAGATTATACGCCAAAGAAAAAATCCTCGAAGAAGAAATCTTCAGATAAGTCAGCTACCTCTGACAAGTCCGGTACATCTACGGCAAAGAAGTCGGTTGCCCTTACTTTTGATGATGGTCCCAGCTCTTTTACAGACCGTCTTCTGGACTGTCTGGAAGAAAATAATGCAAAGGCAACTTTCTTTATGGTGGGTACTGAGATTGCCAGTTTTCCGGACGAAGTAAAACGCATGAAGAAACTGGGCTGTGAACTTGGAAACCACACTTATGGCCATAAGGATCTGGCGACTCTTTCTTCGGATGAGATCAGTTCAGAAATTGCAAGAGTGGATGAACAGCTTGTAAATCTTACAGGTGAGGGAGCTTCGGTGGTCCGCCCGCCATATGGATCTGTTAATGATACGGTAAAATCAACTGTGGGAACCCCGATGATTCTATGGTCCATTGACACCCTGGACTGGAAAACGCAGGATGTGGAATCTACGGTTGAGGAAGTCATGAATAACGTAAAAGATGGTTCCATTATTCTGATGCATGACATTTTCAGCACCTCTGTAGATGCAGCCGAGATCCTGATCCCGCAGCTTATCGAAGAAGGCTATCAGCTTGTAACAGTGCACGAACTGGCTTCCCTGCATCAGACAGAATTATCGGCAGGAGTTACATACGGTGAATTTAATCGAATCAAGTAAGTCCCTTGCGGAAGCTGCGAAAAGTAATAAGAACAGCAAAATCTCCAGCAGAAGCTGACAAGAACAATGTCAGAAAAACGGAACGTAAAAAATACAGGCAGTTACCACAAGGATAACCGCCTGTATTTTTTACGTTCCATATTCAATTTTATTCAAGTAAATCTCCTCTGATGTATCCGGTCTGACCGTCGTAGTCGATCTGAACCCATTCACCATCAGTACCTGTCTTCTGAACCTGATCACCTGCTGAGATCACGCCAAGGATATCAGCATCTGTGCTGGCTTCTGCGCGTACATTACATTCCTCCGAAGCAGTAAGCATCGTGCCATCTTCTGCCTCTGTTGACACACCTGCTTCCTCCCCAAGACCATTCAGGAATTCTTCAAGAGACGGATCAGATTGCTGTGCCTGATCCAGTTCATTCTGCACCTTCTTTATAAGAGCTGAAACATCACTGTCTGATAACTGTTTTTCCATATATGCGGAAATCTCAGAATCCTGTAAAGCTCCGTTATTGATTACCCAGTTTCCTTCGCTGTTCTTATATACATAGAACTGAGTCAGTGCAGGGGCCTTGGTCTCAACGCCCTGACAGATATACGAGAAACAGGCGTAAACCACGTAAGAATCATCTGTCATACCTTTCTTCGTGTACACATCGCCTACTTCATACCCTTCGATATAATCTTTCAAATTTGTGACTTTTGACTCATCAGACGGTGTAAAATCATCTTCCAGAGTCTTCAGCGTTGCAATATCTTTTTCCCCCAGAGCCTGATAATAGCTCGTGATCAATGCAGTAACGTCTGCATCTGCTGTTTCCATGGGATTGGCGTCTTCTTTCTTCTCGTCAGACTCCCCTTCACTTATCGGAGAAGAAGGAACATTTCCCTGGTCTTCGGATGTGGTTTTCTGTTCATCTCCGGAATTCCCCTTATTACTTCCGGAACAGGCTCGAATGCCGCAAAACAGGACAACCACAATTATCAGAATAGCTCCACCCAACATAAAATACCGGAGATTATCTGATAACCATTCTCTAAAATCATCCAAGTTCTTGTCCTCCTTATGAGTTACCGTTTGCTCCGTTCACTGCCGCATACGATTTCTGACAGTTCCCGATTCTGATAACTCCTGTGATACAACGCACCGGAACTGTACATACGTCCCAGGCAGCACGCCTGAAGGGAATCGAACCCCCGCACATGGTACCGGAAACCACTGCTCTATCCACTGAGCTACAGGCGCGTATCTTGAAAATCTGATTTTCAAAGGATTTATATAATTTATTTAATACAAGGTCTATATTATCATAATTACCGAAAAAAGTAAAGTTTTTTATTTTGTTACAAAAGATGCATTATTTTGTTACAAGTCAAAAATTATGGGCAGTCATGCATTGTGCTGACTGCCCGGTTTTATTTACATTTTCAGATCGTCGAATTTTAATCGGATGATCACCAGGGTGATCGCCATAAGAATGATTCCTGCCGGAAGTGCGATCCATGCTGTCTGTACAAATCCTGCGATAATATAAGTCAGGAAAGATACTGCTGCTGCAACCATTGCATAGGGAAGCTGTGTGCTGACATGATTTACATGTTCACACTGTGCACCTGCTGATGCCATGATGGTTGTATCGGAAATCGGTGAACAGTGATCTCCACATACAGCACCTGCCATACATGCAGAAATAGAGATGATCATCAGTTCATGATTTGTTCCTGAGAATACATTAACAACAATCGGGATCAGGATACCAAAGGTTCCCCATGAAGTACCTGTCGCAAATGCGATAACAGCCCCGATCACAAAGATAATTGCAGGAAGGAAATTCATCAGCCCGCCTGCAGAGCTTTTAACAATTGCAGATACAAATACAGATGCACCAAGGCTGTCTGTCATGGCCTTCAATGTCCAGGCAAAAGTAAGGATCAGGATCGCAGGTACCATTGCCTTGAATCCGTCCGGAATACACGCCATACAGTCTCTGAAATTCATAACACGACGTATCAGATATAAAACAATCGTGATAACCAGTCCGAAGAAGCTTCCAAGCACCAGTCCCACAGATGCATCACTCTGTGAAAATGCAGTTACAAAATCAGTTCCGCTAAAGAAACCACCTGTATAGATCATACCGATTACGCAGCATATTACAAGGCTTACGATCGGGATCAGAAGATCGATCACCTTGCCACGCGGATTACTTTTCTCATCTTCAGCTGCGTTTGCATAAGGACGTGCAGGTGTTGTGTAGATATCGCCTTTTAAAGCATTTGTCTCATGAACACCCATTGTTCCGAATTCTACTTTCATAAGAACCATTGCCACCATCATGAAGATCGTAAGCAGTGCGTAGAAGTTATAGGGAATTGCATGTACAAACAGGGTAATTCCATCCTCTCCTTCTACAAATCCGCTGACTGCCGCAGCCCATGAAGAAATCGGTGCAATGATACATACCGGTGCTGCTGTGGCATCGATCAGGTACGCCAGCTTTGCGCGGGACACATTGTGCTTATCTGTCACAGGACGCATAACGCTTCCTACTGTCAGACAGTTAAAATAATCGTCAATAAAGATCAGTACACCAAGAATGATGGTTGAGAGTTCCGCACCAACTCTGCTTTTAATCCTCTTACCGGCCCAGCGTCCGAATGCTGCGGAACCGCCTGCCCTGTTCATCAGGCATACCATGGTTCCCAGAATAACAAGGAAGATCAGGATACCCATATTATAAGAATCTGTCAGAACGCTGATCATTCCGCCTTCAAAAATATGAAGGATTGTTCCTTCGAAATTAAAATTAGAGTAAAACAGTGCACCAACCAGTATTCCTACAAACAGTGAACTGTATACTTCTTTGGTGATCAGTGCCAGTGCAATGGCAACAAGTGGCGGAACCAACGACCAGAATGTGCCGTAAAATTTCGCAGATGCAGCCACCTCTTCCTCTGCTGCAAGTACAGTCAGCGGACTTGCCAGTATCAGCAGCATCAGTGCTGAAAGGCAGAGCGAAAGTCTTTTTATGTTACTTTTCATTTCTTTTCTCCTTCTCTTGTAAGATATATGATATTTCGATCATAGCACGCCTCTTAATTAATGCATTTGAAACAGCTTGGCAGAATTTCACGCTCTGATGAGCCGGATCAATATGCATTATTTACGAGGATTGCTATAATCAAATCTGTAAATGTAGCAGGATTCCGTCTGTGCGATCAGTTCACAACCACACTCTGTCAGAAAATCATGGTCAACCAGCCCGATCTGTGTTACTACGAAATCTGTCTTTGATTTCTTCAACGCAGCCTGAAACCCTTCTTTATCTTCATAGATATGATAATCGATCACATCCAGCAATGCTTTCTGTCTTTTATAGAAACTGCTGTTCTCATCATAGTTTCCCACCACTGTACTGCCTGATCTGTAGATACTTGCATTTCTGCTTATTACAGTGGCGATCCCCGCATCATACTGTCGCACAATGCTGTTAAGACTGCCGTCAAAAACAACCCTTGGAAAATCATTCTCCTGGTTCTGGTGGATCACGTCGCAGACTGCACGCAGATCATTGGGCACCTTATAAATATTCTCTGCCATTGCAAAATTGGTCACTACCCCGTCCAGCGGATTTCCCAGGATCACAAAACCTGTCAGCACAGCTGCAGCCATAAGAACTTTTATCCAGGTCTTTCTAAAAGCGGTCACAAGTCTGACTCCATAGTAGGCAACCGCCGGGATCACAGGAAGAATCCAGATAAACCGGTAATATTCATTCTCAAACTTCACCTTTGCGATAAGATATTTTACAACCAGCGGATTATATACTGTCAGCAGCAGAAATACTGTATAGCCGACAAATATCCCGGACTTTCTTTTTCTCCCCCGGACCAGTGTGCAGATCAGTCCTACAGCAAACAGAAGAGGATACCAGCAGGAACCCCAGTACAGCCTCATACATGCATCAACAAAGCGCAGTCCCAGTTCCTGAATTGTTACACCTGCCATTTTTTTCTCCTTTCTGTATTATGATGCAGCCAGCGTCAGCAGACCGATTCTGCATGCAAAAAATACAGCTGCATATAATGCCGACGGAAGCATACACACTGCACAATATACCAGCCCTGAAAATCTCTTATTCATAACTGCCGCCGGAGCCATTCCCGCTGCGATCACGATCGGAAAGATGATAGCAGAACCGGAAAATGTCAGCGCACTGACCGCTGTGACAAACAATATGATCCAGACATTCCTGCTGTTTTTCTCCTGCAGATACCAGACGGCACACATGAGAACTGCAGGGATGGCAATGTTGGCAAGGATGGCTTTTCCCTCGTAGCTTCTGGTAAAGAAAAAAGTTCCGGAGGAATAAATCGTACCGCAAAACAGCTGTAAAACACAGACAAAGACAAGCATCAGATCTGCTTTCTTCCTGTTTCCGTCAAACAGTCTCTTACCGATCTGATAAATGATCAGATTGGCAGTCACTACATTCATACATGACATTACCTGCTTTGCCTGCACAATGGGATGGATTCCCAGAAGTCTGCACCACACTGCATTATGCATCGGATATGCGGAAAAAACATATCTGGCCTGAAATGCCTTCTGGATCGCTCCGTTAAAGGGATTATATCTGCCAAGAGTATCTGTGTATACAGAAGTACTCACTGTACCTACATAATACGCCGCATCTACTGTTGTATCCTCGTAAAAGATCACGATCAGACACTGCAGCAATACTACGGCACCTGCAAGGATAATCATCACAGAGTGATTTTTCCATATTTCAGAAATGCTTCCAAAAATCCCACTACATGTTTCCGTTTGTCCGGCACGTATTCTCCGTTGTTTTTTTATTGTGCAGATCACAGCTGCGCAGATAACCAGAGCCATGATTCCTGCCCATATATAAGCCGCAGCTGTCAGGGATACCCATTTCAGTGTCATCGGTACGATCACCAGTTCAAACACTGCAAAGTAAACCAGATATCCCAGTATGAAAGTCAGGGAACAATCCCCTTTTACTTTCAATATCCGGACCAGAACAATGCCTGCTGCATAAAAAACTATAAACTCCAGGGCAAAACCTGCACAGGCAAGGCATAATTCTCTCATTCTTCCACCTTTGTCCCTGACCGGATGGATTCGCGGTTTTTCAAAATCTCCATGGCAATCTTCTCAGGAGTCATCGGAAGCTCTGTCAGACGCACACCTGTTGCATTATAAATTGCCTCAGCCAGTGCCGGACATGGAGTATCAATTACAAGCTCACCAATGGATTTGGCACCAAAAGGACCGCTCTTTTCGTAACTGCACTCGAAATCCACGCGGATATTTCCGATATCCTGTCTGGTTGGGATCTTATACTGCATGAAAGAGTTGTTGCGGATCTTACCTTTATCTGTATATTGTACATCTTCCCAGAGAGCCATGCCAATTCCCTGTGCAATACCGCCCTCCGTCTGTACACGTGCAAGATTCGGATTGATCGGTGTACCGCAGTCAACAACCGCCACATAATCCAGAACATCCACACTGCCTGTCTCTGTATCCACCTCTACTTCTGCCATACCTACCATAAACGGCGGCGGCGAGATCGGTGAAGAATGCTGTTTCACAACCTGAAGCTCGATATTATTAAAGAAAGTGCTCTTTAATGCAATATCTTCCAATGAAACTTTCTTCTGGGCATTTTCAGAACTGATGGCATCCATATCAACACTATAGCCCTCTTCTGCATCTGCCATATGACCTGCTGCATTTCCGTCTGCCCCATCGCTTATCTCAAGTGTCTCATCATAGAATACACAGGATCCGTCAAAATCAACTTTTCCCTCATCTACTTCCATCATCTCTGCGCCAAGCTTACAGATTTTTTTCTTCAGCTCCTCGCAGGCCTTCATAACCGCTACACCGGTGGTATAGGTTGTGGCGGAAGCATAGGAACCAGAATCATAAGGAGAAATATCCGTATCCACACTGAATACTACTATGTTATCCATAGGCGTATTCAGACAGTCAGCCGCGATCTGTGCCATAACGGTATCACAGCCGGTTCCCATATCCGTACATCCAAGTGCCAGTGTATAAGAACCATCTTCATTCAGCTTAATATCTGCGCCGCCTACGTCAACTCCTGCAATAGAGGAACCCTGCATAGCCATGGCAACACCGACTCCGCGGACCTTGCCATTTCCCATATCCCTGCATGGATATTTGGAATCCCAGTCCATCATCTCTTTGGCGCGCGCCATACAGCGGTCCATGGAACAGCTCTGTGCATAAGGAACATCCGGATATCCAGGAAGAGGACCGCCCTCTACAGGCATATTCATTTCTTTTACCTTAACAGGATCCATTCCCATCTTATGTGCCAGCTCATTTACTGCAGATTCCACTGCAAAAATACCCTGGGTTGCACCATAACCACGATAGGCACCTGCAGCCTGCACATTTGTATAGACAACATCAAAAGCAAACCTGTGGGCTTCTGTATGTCTGTAAAGAGCGATTGATTTATGACCGCTGAGTCCTACTGTTGTAGAACTGTGTTCTCCGTATGCCCCAGTGTTGGACAAAGTATAAAGATCAATTGCCTTGATGATACCATTTTCATCTGCACCTGCGCGTACTGTGATCTCCATCTCATGGCGCGGTGAAGAGCAGATCATGGACTCATATCTGGAGAAGATCATCTTGGACGGGCGGCCTGTTTTCCAGGTCACGATCGCCGGATAGATCTCACTGACAGAGGTCTGCTTTGCACCAAAGCCGCCACCGATCCTTGGCTTGATCACACGTACTTTGGAAGCAGGAATGTCCAGTGCCCTTCCAACGATCCTTCGCACATGGAATGGGATCTGTGTTGAGGACAGAACGATCAGTCTGCCGAAATGATCCATATAGCAGGCTGTGCGGAAAGTCTCCATCATAGTCTGCTGGTTTGCTCTTGTATGATAAGTGCGCTCTACAGTATATTTACACTTTGCCAGGACTTCATCTACATTTCCATGTTCTTCCACTGCGGATGCACATAAGTTTCTTTTGTTGTCTCCGCCAAGAGGGATTTTCAGTTTCCAGTCATCCTCCGGATGGACCAGGATCGGATTATCTTTTGCCTTGTGGATATCCAGAACCGGTGCCTCCACGCGGTAATCTACGCGGATTCTCTTCAATGCTTTATCTACCGCTTCTTCTGTCTCACCCGCAACAATGGCAACTGCATCTCCCACAAAACGTACATGACGGTCAAGGATCAGTCTGTCATCCGGACTCATCTCCGGTGCAGTCTGGCCGGCAAGAGTAAAACGTTTCTGAGGCACATCTTTATAGGTAAGGATACATGCAATTCCGGCCACCTTCTCGGCAGTACCTGTTTTAATATCTTCCACCCAGGCGTTGGCGTGGGGACTTCTCAGTATCTTCACGATCAGGCAGTCCCTTGGTGCCAGATCATCTGTATAGACAGGCTTTCCGGTTACCAGTGACATTGCATCTGTTTTACGTACAGGTTGATTTACATATTTCATCTTTATGCTTCCTCCTGTGCTTTCTTATATTTCAGGAACTTCAGGATACTCCTTGTCTGGGAAACAAAACCGGAACATCTGCACAGATTTCCCGCAAGATATTCTTTGATCTGCTCCTCTGTGGGATCTTTGATCTCGTTGAGCATCGCAAATACATTCATGATAAATCCCGGATTGCAGAAACCGCACTGTTCCGCACCTTCATTCGCCAGAAAGCTTCCAAACTCCTGCGCTTCTCTCTGCATTCCTTCCAATGTAACGATTTTCTTTCCCTCAATGCGGGCTGCAAGTGTACTGCAGGAAAGCACCGGACGACCGTCCATAAGAACTGTGCAAAGACCACAGTTCGCAGTTTCGCAGCCTCTTTTCACGCTGAAACAGCCCTGTTTTCTTAAGAAATCGATTAGCAGTGCATCCGGGGAGATCTCTGCGTGGCGGTTCACTCCGTTAAGCCAGAAATTAATATTCATTTTTCATCCCTCCTACTGCTTCCCAGGCTCTTCTTGTCAATACTTTTACAAGAAGGGTTCTGTATTCCTTTGATCCTCGCATATTGCCTGCAGTAGGAACGTTCTCTGCCGCATATTCTGCAAAGGCTTCGATCGCCTCTTCCTTCTGCTTTTTTGTCATGTTCCGGAAATTCTTCAGGATCTGCTTCTTATCTTCCACGATCATGGCACGTGCAGGTCTGGCACCTATCACAGTCCTTGCCTCATTTCCGATCACAGAAGCAGCACAGGTCAGCACCGGGAAATCTGTTTTTATGTTTCTCTGACTTAAGTAACAGGTAAGAAGTGGCTCTTTTCGCACGATGATATTTACAAGGATGTCATTGTCCTTCTTCATATTTACAAATTCAGTCAGTGGAATACGGCCTGCATCATATAATTCTACCCATGTATCCATTCCCAGGAACATGGTCAGAACATCTGAGAAACCATATCTTCCATAAATGCTTCCTCCCACAGTGGCACAGTTTCTGAACTGTACGCCTACAATGTGGCAAAGGCTTTCTTTCATAGCTCCATGTGTGTAGGTATTCAGAGCTTCATTTGTCTCCAGGTCATGAAGCGGAGTCATACATCCGATGACAAATTCGTCATCATTCTCCGAAATCACATCCAGCCCCAGACCGGAAAGATCAATCGCTGTGGATATTGCTCTGTTGCCCATTTTCATCCAGACCATTCCCCCAAGAATACGGGCTGTTTTCTTCTGGTTCAGTTCATAAGCTTCCGCCAGACTGTTTACCTTTACATAGCTTTTGATTTTCAGCATTATGTATCGTATCCCTTTCTTACATACTTTTCATATCTCTTGTAATATTTTGACTCGGATCTGTCGTCAGACAGCCAATTTAATATAATACCATAGCTTAAAGAAAAAATCTATAAATATCCTCTATTTCATAAATAAATTTTTGTTACTGTTCACTCCGTTCTCAGTAACGTAGCCAAAATTCATTCCAGATTGCCTGCGGCAATGGAATTTTGGCTTGTATGTCTCGGCAGTAATCCTGGTCAGGCGGACAATATCATCCGCTTTGCTGCTTGCTGTAAATATTACTCTAATTCTAGCATATGACAGCCAAAAGTGTCTATTGATAAAACTATCCAAAAAAACACTTTTCAAAATATTATCGGATTAACTGCATCATTTGTTTCATTGTGAATCGTTTTTGTGCACTGTACCTAAATATTTTCGTAATATATTTGGTTTTATATATTTTACTGGATTTTTTCAAGTATCAATGTTATAATGTTCACAAATAAAAGACTCATCACTGTTAATTGCAGATAACAGGTACAATTTGCGAATATCCGCCTGAATCTATATCGTTCAATAACAGAGATGTCATAAAGGAGGGTTTGATTATGAGTAAACGCGTGATTACAATAAACAGGATGCTCGGCAGTAATGGCCGCCTGATCGGTAAAGCTCTGGCAGAAGAGCTTGGATTTGCTTTTTATGACAAAGAGCTGATCGATATTGCAGCTCACAAAGAGAATATTCCTTTTGATCTGCTTGCCAAGGTTGATGAGAAACGTGGCAGCCAGTGGCGTTTTCCCATTGACCATGAACTTCAGATGGACAGCGATTTTCACTTTGTTCCCATGAATGATGTGCTCTTTGATCTTCAGCGAAAGATTATTCTGGATGCTGCTGAGAAAGAAGATTGTGTGATCGTTGGCCGATGCGCCAATCACATCCTCGACAATAAATGCCTGAGCGTATTTATCCATGCACCATTTGAGTATCGTGTACAGACTGTCATCGAGCGTACGGGACGGGAAGAAAAAAGTGCACAGAAGCTGGTTAAGAAAGTGGATAAAGAACGGCGTACTTATTATGAGTACTTTACAGATAAGAAATGGAAAGATATTTCCCAGTATCATCTGGCATTTGACAGCAGTAAATTTGAGCAGGATAAAATTATACAGATGATAAAGATGGCATTGTAAAATCAAACAGGGTTCCAGATTCAAAAGTCTTATCATGCAGGCACGAACGACTTTTTGAACCTAGTACATCGTTTCGTAAATAACTATACCAATCGCGTAGGATGCGGATTCGAGTGTGCTGGTATAAAAACGCAGGCGTAGCGGGCTACGCTGAGGCTTTTAGGCCTGTGCAATCGGATTCGCAGACAAGTGAGTGGTATAGTTATTTCGAAAACAATGTACTAGAGTGTGTCTGAAAAATCATTCCCGCAATCTGCACGCCCCACTTTGCGGTATATTTTGCTCGAATTCGGTTGCCGTAGCCCGCTACGACGCCCTCATCCGGGCAAAATCTCCCACAAATTGTGACATACATCTTGCGGAAAGCATTTTTCAGACACGCTCTAGGACCCTGATATCATATTATTTATTTTCTCCCAGAATATACTGCTTCAGGAAATCATAAATCTGATTCTCTGTTGGAGGACATCCCTTTACGTTATGTTCAAATTTACAGGTGCATGCACCTACACCCAGTTTTCCTGTTTTTCCGCGGTATCCCTGGCCGATGCAGATTTTCGTGTCCAGTTTCTCGAAAAGGCCGTCATTTTTAAGCATTTCCAGAGCCGGGATGAGATAACCATAGCAGGCACTGCAGGATTCTACTTCTTCTACTGCATCCTGAAGTTCTACCACTTTTCTTGATTTCGGAAGTTCTTTGCGGGCATTTTCCTCACAGTATACGATGTGGGAATTTTTCAGATCAGTACTTCCAACCCCAAGCTTCTCTGCCAGTTCAATATACGGTACATCTTTCGTTGTATAATGCATGATCTGACATACATAAGAATCGATCAGTACCGGATCCGTCCCCGCCCAGATACGGTTCATCACTACCGGATTTCCGCCATCCTCGAAATCCAGATCCCCGCAAATGTTATCAACCACGACAAAATCCTGATGGAGCCCCGCATTCAGATGTGCAATCGGTTCATGCAGTCCCATCGCATGAAAATGACGCTTCTCTGTATTGGGGATCAATCCTTTCATATTTTTCAATGCACATGTGATCTTTGTCTGACAATGGCCTTTCAATACCGGAACATTGATCAGAAAATCAATATTTGCCGCACGTTCACAGACATTCAGTTTCATCCCCCTGCAATCTCTTTCAATCCCCTTGTCTTTCTGCATATCCCAAAAAGGCACCTGATATTTTTCCGTTAGTTCACGATATCCGCACACTTCGTATGCTTCTATGGTCTTATCTCCCACCCAGGAGCCTTCCAGAATGGCAATATTTCCATATCCGTTTTCCTGCAGATACTCAATAATTCCCGCCACAATTTCCGGATGTGTGGTAGCTCCCCATGAAGCCTCGGAAGGTGATACAAGATTAGGCTTGATACCAATCTGCATCTTTTTATCTGAAATTACAGACGCCAGGCCGCACTGTGCCAGCAGTTCCTTTGTCATTTCTTTGTAATTGGTTCCGCTCTTTATATAGATTTCATTTTTGTTCATTACAAGATTATCCTTTACACTTTACATTCGAATATTTTTCTGCTGATTTTTGCATATCTTTTTTGTATTTCCCCCCGGAAGTTTTCTTCTGAACCGGTCAGCTTTTCTGAGGTGAAAATGTTCTCCGCATCAGCCTGCATGCCACTGTACTTGTGAGCAATGCCACCAGAAATCCTGCCAGAACATCCCCCGGATAATGTACGCCCAGATAGAGTCTGGAAAAAGCAATCATTCCGGCCAGAACAACAGGCAAAATTCCCCATTTCCCGGGCAGCATCTGCAGACAGACCAGTGCAACGGCAAAGGAAGCGCAGGTATGGCCGGATGGAAATGAATAGTCTTTCGGTCTGGTGATCAGCGGAATGATCTGTGTATAAGTATCAAAAGGTCTTGGACGGGCTACTGCATTTTTTATCAGCAGATTTGTAATCAGAAACCCTGACAGCAGCGAGAGTGCCGCTGTCACTCCTGTTTTGCGTGTTTTCCCGAAACAGATCAGAAGCACACATAATACGATCCAGAACCATCCTCCGTTTCCGAGGAAGGTGACTGCTCTCCAGAACGGAGTCAGGACATCCACCCTTAAATGTTCCTGGATCCACAGTAAAATATTCATATCTAATTGCTGTAATGTCGCCATAAACTTCTCCCATTATATTTTTATCAGTCACAGTATGTATTCCTCTCAAAATACATACGAATTATATCAGTCCGACTTCTTTTGTGCAAGGTATTATAAGCAAAGTTGATTTGTTTAAGGGCTCAAAAGTCAAAATAACGTAGAAATCAGTCAAAATACCGATAGCGTTTTTCTGCCGGAAGGATTATGCTGAAAGCAGACTTATAAAACTGCCTGATCGGGCAAATACTTATTACGGGGGTAAATATGATAAACACATTATCGGCCGGTAAGGATAATTTTTACCGGCAGATGCTTAAACTGACGATTCCGATCATTATCCAGAATCTGCTCAGTGCAGCGGTTAACTCCGCAGATGTAATTATGCTTAATTATGTGGGACAGTCTGCGATTTCTGCGGTGTCTCTGGCTGCCAATTACTCCAATATCCTGTTTATGGTATATTATGGACTTGGTACAGGCGCATCTCTTCTGTGTGCGCAGTATTTCGGAAAAAATAATATGCAGGCTATTCATGCGATCGAGGGAATTGCCCTCCGCTTTTCCATCATAATCTCGGGAATCGTAGCACTGATCGCATTTACTGCTTCTCAGCTTATGATGAAGATTTTTACTTCTGATCAGGAACTGATCTCTATCGGTTCTTCTTATCTGAGGATTATGGGAATTACATATCTCTGCTGGGGAATTACAGAGATTTATCTGGCGATTTTGCGCAGTATCGGACGTGTAACGATCAGTATGGCATTGAATATGCTGGCTTTTATATTGAATATTATCCTGAATGCTACTTTTATCTTCGGGCTTTTCGGCGCACCGAAGCTGGGGGCTACAGGTGTTGCCATTGCAACTGCTGCTTCCAGACTGATCGAACTGGCAGCATGCGTGATCGTTTCTTTCCTGAGCAAAGATGTTAAATTGAACCTGACCTTTATGTTTATCCGCAGTAAGGTGCTGTTTGGCGACTTCGTCCGGCTGTCACTTCCCGCTCTTGGAAATGACATTTCCTGGAGTGTTGCTTTCTCCATGTACTCTGTGATCCTGGGACATCTCGGAACAGATGCCGTTGCAGCCAACTCTCTGGTTACGGTTGTCCGCAATATCGGTTCTGTGTTCTGCTTTGCAATTGCCAGTGCGGGAACGATTCTTCTTGGAAACGTAATGGGAAAAGGGGATCTGGAGAAATCGAAGGTGTATGCTTCCAGAATGCTGAAGATGACCATTATAGCCGGTGCCATTGGCGGTGTGATCGTATTTGCCATCACGCCTCTGGTCCTGAGATTTGCATCCTTAAGTGACGGGGCAATGCATTATTTGAAGTACATGCTGCTTATCAATACCTATTATATTATGGGTTCTGCGGTAAACACAGCCCTGATCGCCGGGGTATTCCGCGCAGGCGGTGATACGAAGTTCGGACTGATCTGCGATACCATTGATATGTGGGTATATGCGGTACCTCTGGGATTTTTTGCGGCCTTTGTCCTGAAGCTTCCGGTATTGTGGGTTTACTTCCTGCTCTGTACAGATGAGTTTGTGAAATGGCCATGGGTATTCCATCATTACCGCCAGGGGAAATGGGCACAGAATATTACAAGGGAGGATCTGTTTGAGCAGAAAGCTTCCTGAGATATCATCCATATCCGCCGCAGTGTGGTTCTATCATAAATAAGCAAAACAGCAGGTCTGTTCATTCTATGAACAATCCTGCTGTTTTTATGTCTGCAGATTTTCTTTCCGGATCCCTGCAGACATCCATTTTCGGTTTATAAAAAATGCTTACAGATTATAATGTATTCAGGTCGATTCTGTAATCGTCAGAGCCCTGTCCGTCTACTGTGTAGTAAGCGGCTTTCTGCTCAACATTTACATAAACGCTGATTTCTTTTCCTTCGATGCCTTTGTCTTTGATGTCTTTTTTGATTGCTTCCTCGATGGAGCTCATTGTAACTGCAAAACCAGGTAATTCGATAGTTGTTTCTGCGAATTTTTTGATGTCGATATTTTTAGCCACTTCTTTTACTGCTTTCTTTACAGTTTCTTTTGCTTCTTCTACAACCGGAGCCTTCGCAATATCAGCTGCAGCGTCTTTTGCTTCTTCAATTACTTCTGAAGCCTTTACAGTTGTTTTCTCAACTGTCTCTTTGACTGCTTCTGTAGCCTTTGTTGTTGCTTCTTTAATAGTTTCCTTTGCTCTTGAAGTTGTTCTTTTTCTCATAATAATCTCCTATTCCAACTGATTGGTCTAGAGCGTGTCGCTCTAACAGTTTCCTGTGTAACCGTACCACAAATTCCAGACAATGTCAAATTTTTATCAAATTTTGTCCTACTCGACATTTTTTAAGGCTTCATCCATAGGAACCTTCTTCACTCTCCGAAATTCCAGCAAAGCAACGATTCCGTATGTAATGATTCCTGCTGCAAACATCTGCACATAGATCATCGGGTCGATCCAGAGCGTAATCCAGCCGGAAATGCTTGACAGCATCATCTCCCTGAACAGAACCTTCATAACCGCCGTTTCTATTGGAAGACTGACAAGCAGACAGAGCACTACTACCATTGAAGTAGACAGAATGTACAGCCTGCTGATCTCGCCATTTGTATAGCCCAGGATTTTTACCATTGAGATAGACTGGGCATTTTTTTCGATAATGATCTTGGAAAGAAGATAGATCAGTACCATATAGATCACAATAGCAAATCCATTTACCATTCCCATCATACTTCCCATAGATACATCCAGCTGTCTGGAAATCTTGGTCAGTGCATCCAGGTCCACCACTGACCCAATATATTTGTCTTTGATATCTGTAATCCTGGTATCAGAAAAATAGCCGCTGTAATAATCTTCTCCCAGATCAAAGGTTTCGTTCAGCTGAGTTCTGGTCATAAATACACACAGGCCTGCCGTATAATCATAAATTCCTGTTACCTTAAAAGAATACTGTTCCTTTTCATACTTTTCCTTCAGGGTAATGGTATCTCCGGGATGAATCCCATATTTGTCCGCATAAGCACTGGAAATATAGATTCCTTTATCAAGATCAGCCTTTACATATCTGCTGTCCGGCTCGATTCCATACAAAAGAACCTCCTCGCTCTTATACTTTCCGGGAAGAGTATTTAAAGAATATGCTGAAAACTCTTCTGCATCTTCATTCTTTGTTTCCGCAGACATATAGAATTCCAGTATAGAAAACAGACTGTCAAATTTGTTTCCACTGGCTGCACTTACCGGAACCTGAAGCATATACTGATATTTTGCCAGCATATTATTCTGGATTTCCACCTGATAATGAGATAAGGCCGAAGGAAGGAGTAATCCAAACATCAACAGCAGGTTGGCAAAGATAATCCCGATAAACAGTACCAGATAATTGCTCATATTCTGAAAGATCACACGAAGGCGAAATCTGGAAAAGATTTTTATAACAGGGCTTAAATAAATTGCTTTTTTCTTCTTTCTGCCAGAAAGATCCCTGCGCAGGAATTTCAGCGGGGAAAGACGCAATTTGTGTCGGAGAACTCCATAATTCACCACCAGCATAATGATCACCGGAACTACTGTTGTAAGCAGAAAAGCTTCTGCGCTCCATACGGTCACATAGGTAGGCAGGCTATAGCTGCCATAATACATTCCTGCACATACATTTTTAAATACTGTATATCCCAGAATATTTCCCACCAGGGCTCCCACCAGTGTAACAAGGACAGGCAGTGCCATATAGTGCCGGATCAGTTCTCTCCTGGTATAGCCGGAAGCTCTGAGTGTGCCGATCACCCCTGATTCCCTGCGAATCGTATTACTGATGGTAATTCCGAATACGAAAGCCATAATGACAATTACAATGTATAACAATATAATCATCATAGCCTTGTCACTTCCCATATCATCTCCGGTAAAGGTGATGGCCTGATTCAGATATCTGGGTACAAAAGCTTCCAGGGTAACGATTTCCCCTATATTTTCCATCAGTTCTTCTGAAACGTCCTTTTCCTCTTTTTCTGTTTTGGGCTGTTTGTCATAGATCCAGGAATAATTGTACTGGAGCTTATCCTGATCCAGGGTATCAAACTCCTCCGGTGTTACCACAGAAACTCCGAATTTCACAGAATCAAACATGGAATCATTATTATTCTGAAAAAGACAGCTGTAATCAGACAGAGCCACAAGCCCTGTAATCTTCCAGGTCTGCTTACCGCTCTGGCTCTTCAAGGTGTCTCCCACCTTCAGTTCATTATTGTCTGCATACATACGGTCAATTGCAATTTCCCCTGTTGCTTTGGGAAATTCTCCCTGCATCAGACATACTCCATTGATTTCTGTCCTGTTTTTGAAAAAGCGCATGGTACTTCCATTATCCAGAAGTTCTTCAATATAGAAATTTTCATACAGCTTTATTCCCAGATTCTGGATTTCTTCTTTCTGGCTTTTATATATCTGCTGATTGGTACGGAAATTTCCGTTTTCTATATTGTATTTGTCAAATCCATCATTATAAGCAACAATCATACTTCCGTCAGCCACCAGAAATCCGGAAACCATTCCTATGGTCAATACCATCAAAATAAAGACCACCAGATATTTTCCCAGTTCCCCCTTCAGTTCTCTGGGCAGACGTTTGCGTAAAGGATTTTTCATAAATAACTCCTTTCCTTTGTCATAGGCAAAAACCCACTGCCTTTAGGCGGTGGGAGGAGCCTTGTAAATTATTATCCAATATGCTACAATAACCGTAGCAGTTTTTAAAGAGAAAACCGTTAGATGTGCTGCTCATCAAAGACACTCTTTTGTGCATTGACAAGATATGAGGTTGCAATACAAAACTCGCGTATTGCGTAAAATCTTACCCGTAAAAGAATGTTTGCTGTATAGCATGGGAAGTTTAGTACCTGATACAGTTACAGATGAGTATATCTTGTCTGTAAAGGGTGCTGTCAACCACCCTATGATGTAGCGCCACTTTAGGTAGCAATACCTATTGGGGATAAAAGGTCGGAGGCGTAAGCCGTTACTACGACTGGGCAGTTACAAGCCCATTACCTTTAGGTGATGGGTAGTTGACCATATGCCTCCTTACCAGTCCAACTCTGCTGCCGGAATCTTATGTTCATTCAAATAATTTTTACGGATCATGCCGTCACGGAGCTTCACCACCCGGTCAGCCATATCTTTGATAGCATCGTTATGCGTTACCATGACGATGGTGTTGCCGTATTTCTGGTTTACCGTCTCGATCAGCTTCAGGATTTCCTTGGAGGTCTTATAATCCAGTGCTCCTGTAGGCTCATCGCAGAGAAGAATGTCCGGATTCTTTACAATGGCACGGCCGATAGCAGTCCTCTGCTGCTGACCGCCGGAAAGCTGGTTGGGAAGCTTTCTCTGGTGCTCATAGATTCCCAGCGTATGGAGCAGTTCATCTACATCCAGCGGCTTATCACTGAGATAGGCTCCCACCTCTATATTCTCCCGCACTGTAAGATTTGGGATCAGATTATACATCTGAAAAATATATCCCAGATGCTTACGTCTGTACAAAGACAGTTTCTTCTCCGACATATCTGCCAGACGTTCCCCGTCTATGACCAGATTTCCCTCATCCGCACTGTCAATCCCACCGATAATATTCAGAAGCGTGGACTTACCGGAACCGGACGGTCCCAGAAGCACACAAAACTCCCCTCTCTCAATGTCAAGATCCAGCCCCTTCAGCACATCCACCCGGCTGTCCCCTGCACCAAAAGACTTCTTAATACCCTGTATCTGCAGAAACATTTTTTCATTCCTCCCTCATATCCACTTTCTGTGGAGCAAATTTCTTTCATATAGCACTGCTGTTTCATAGCAGTGTTATACTTCACTAACTTTAGGTTAGTATAAACTTACTTTATTGTCAACTGATTTTCGTAGTTTCGTAAAATTTTATGGATATAAACCATATTTCTGCGCATCCCTTATGACCTTTTTTCTTATCTGTTTTTAATATCTGGCTTCCACAAATTTGGGGTAACTCATCACTACTACACTATTCGCCCCAGCATAGCCAGGGATTAACTCTTTCATTTGTATGAAACCAAGTCTGAACCGCAGAAAAAGATTGGATAGTTCCCTTTAGTATGCCCTGTCCTGTTTATAGTTTTGAATATCAAAATATATTGACTTTTCTTTTTTACCTTGTTATATTTTTTTCTGAAGTAACTGCTGTCCGGCAGTCTGAAAAACAGCAGGCTGCCGTCAAGAAAGGAATTATCCATGAACACTCTCAGAAAAATATATTGCAGGGCTTTCCAAAAGGCTTTTCACATTGCAATTCCCTTTTTACCTTACAGAAAACCCAAAATCGCAGGAAGTGTCAGAGAACTTCCCGAAATCATCATGCGCCACAAATGTACCCATGTTCTGATCATTACAGATGGCGGTATCATGACGCTTGGACTTACCAGAAGACTGGAAAAAGCTTTAAAGGAGGCCGGCATCCCCTATACCATTTATGATAAAACAGTTGCCAACCCTACTACTGTCAATGTCCGCGAAGCCCTGGAGCTTTACCATAAAGAGGGCTGTGATGCCATCATCGGTTTCGGCGGCGGTTCCAGCATGGACTGTGCCAAGGCAGTCGGTGCCTGTGCGGTTAAACCCAATCAGTCTCTGGCCCAGATGAAAGGAATCCTGAAGGTGCATAAGAAACTTCCCCTTCTCATGGCAGTTCCAACCACTGCCGGAACAGGAAGTGAGACCACTCTCGCCGCTGTTATCACAGATGCAGACACCAGATACAAATACGCAATCAACGATTTCCCGCTGATTCCCCGCTATGCAGTGCTGGATCCCAAGGTTACCTTAAGCCTGCCCCCATTTATCACCGCAACTACAGGTATGGATGCCCTGACTCACGCAGTGGAGGCATATATCGGCAATTCCACCACCATTGATACACGCAGGGATGCATTAAAAGCGGTAAAACTGATTTTTGAAAATATAGACATTGCCTATGAGCATGGCGATAATATTCAGGCAAGACGAAATATGCTCCACGCCTCCTTCTACGCAGGCTGTGCTTTTACCAAATCCTATGTAGGATATGTTCATGCAGTCGCTCACTCTCTGGGTGGACAGTACAACGTTCCCCATGGACTTGCCAATGCCATTCTGCTGCCGCTGGTACTTCGGGAATATGGCTCCTGCATTGACAAAAAGCTCCACAGACTTGCCATTGCAGCAGGACTTGCAGACAAAAATACGCCGGACCATGAAGCAACAGAGCTTTTTATCCGGGCAATTGAAGAGATGAAAGAGCGATTTGGAATCGTAAATATCGTAAAAGAAATTCAGGAAACAGATATCCCCAAGCTTGCCCATTATGCAGATAAAGAGGCCAATCCTCTGTATCCTGTGCCGAAGCTTATGGATGCCTCCGAACTGGAGAAATTTTATTACATGCTGATGTCTCTGACTTCCAAGGAAAATACCTCAGAAGCTGAGAAGTAACTGTTAATATTCTTCTATCCTGCAAAGCGTTTTTTATAAAAATATCAAAATACAGGAACCTGCAGACTCTCAATAGTTACCTGATATCTATATTATATAAGGAAATAATGTATTATGACAGAAACAGAAATTAAAGAAATCGTTCAGAAACAACGCAGCTATTTTTACACAGGTGCCACTTTACCGGTAGAAAAAAGGCTGGATGCCTTAAAAAAATTAAAGACCTGTATTCAGAAATATGAACCACTGATCAATGAAGCACTGAAACGTGACCTTGGAAAAAGTAACTTTGAATCCTATATGTGTGAAGTGGGACTTGTGCTCTCAGAACTCAGCTACATGATCCGCCATACACCTTCCTATGCAAAAGAAAAAACAGTGCTGACTCCCCTTGCCCAGTTCGCTTCCAGAAGCTATAAGAAGCCATCTCCTTATGGTGTTGTCCTGGTTATGAGCCCATGGAATTATCCTTTCCTGCTCACCATTGATCCGCTGATCGATGCGATTGCAGCCGGAAATACAGTTGTACTGAAACCAAGTGCCTACTCTCCTCACACCAGCCGGGTGATTGAAACCATTATCACCGAATGTTTTGATCCCCAGTATGTGGCTGTGGTAAACGGCGGACGTGCGGAAAATAACACTCTTCTCAATGAACATTTTGACTATATTTTCTTTACAGGAAGCCAGCATGTTGGCAGGGAAGTAATGGCAAAAGCATCTGTACATCTGACCCCGGTTACCCTGGAGCTGGGCGGTAAAAGCCCCTGCATTGTAGAGAAAAGTGCCAACCTGAAACTTGCAGCCAGAAGAATTGTATTTGGAAAATATCTCAACTGTGGTCAGACCTGTGTAGCACCTGATTATATTTACTGCGACAGAGAAATCAAGGATGAACTGATCCGACAGATCCAGAAACAGATCAGGAAACAGTTTGGTTCCACACCTCTGAATAATAAGAATTATGGGAAAATTATTAATGAAAAGCACTTTACTCGTATCTGCAATCTGATCGATCCCAGCAAGGTAGTCTGCGGCGGTGACAACAATCCGGGAGCTCTTCAGATCGCTCCTATTGTTATGGATAATGTAACCTTCGGGGATGCAGTAATGCAGGAGGAAATCTTCGGTCCTGTGCTTCCTGTGCTGACCTATGATTCCCTAGATGAGGCCATCGAAAAGGTCAACTCCATGGCACATCCTCTGGCACTATATATCTTCACCTCCGACAAAGAAGCTGCGGAAAAAGTTACTTCCCGCTGTGGATTCGGAGGCGGATGTGTCAATGACACCATCATCCACCTGGCAACCAGTGAAATGGGATTTGGCGGCTTTGGTGAAAGCGGAATGGGTTCCTACCATGGCAAAGACGGTTTTCATACCTTCTCCCACTATAAGAGTATTGTAGACAAAAAAACATGGCTGGATCTGCCAATGAGATACCAGCCATATAGAAAAATTTATGAAAAATTATTGAGGAAGTTCCTGAAATAAGGAACTTTCTCAGGATTGATTCCCCTTATCAACTCTGCTGACCAGTTGATTACGAATTTCCTGCATCCGGTTATCCAACTGAGCACTCTGGGTGGCACACGCCAGAAGCTCCTCCTGCAATTGCTGTGCCTGATCTGCCGGGATATCTTTTTTATAGCGAAGCTTATGTTCCAGACTTGCCCAGAAATCCATGGCAATAGTTCGAAACTGGACTTCCACATTTACCATTTTTTTGTTTTTCTGCAGAAAGATAGGCACCTGCACGATCAGATGCAGGCTTCTGTAACCACTGGGTTTTGGATTTTTTATATAATCTTTTTTCTCGATCAGTACAATATCATCCTGACGCAGAAAGCTGTCTGCCAGCTCATAGATATCCTCCGGAAAAGAACAGATTACCCGGACACCTGCGATATCCTTGATATTTTCTTCTATAGCAGTTAAAGACATGGGAATATTTTTTCTGCGTATTTTCCGCACAATGCTGTCATAAGATTTAATTCTGGTTTTAATACCCTCGATAGGATTTTTATCATATTCCAGGGAATACTCCTGATTCAGCACTCTGAATTTTGTCTCAATCTCCATGACAGCACACTGATAGTAAGACATCAGCAGATCAAAGGGCCTTTTATTTTTCTGGATCATTTCCAGAAATTCTTCAGACAGCAGACTCCTGCGGATCAGCTCGTCCTTTCTGGCTTCTATACGGTTTTTTCGTTCCGACATAATTTCTTCAAAATTTTTCAAATGTTCCTCCCCCTCTTACGGTTTTGTATAATTACTATAGCAATCCTCGTAAATAGTGCATTTAATAGGCTCGCTATAAACTGTCCACTTTTTTCAGCAGCAATAAATCAAAGACTATTATAACACAATTCCCGCAAAGAGTAACCATTCTCGTTACTGTTTATTCCATTCTCAGTAACGCAGCCAGTAAACAATAACCCCTTCTTCTTTTCTTCGCAAAACACTTGTTCTTTATCATCAAACATGGTATTCTTATTTTGCTGCAGACTGTTATCGTAATTCAGAAAAATACCGTAACACCAGCCATTTCATTACTTACAGTATTTTCCTGAATTTCTATAAATGGTATGTTGCAGATATAATATATTTCAAATATGCACTACATCTATAGCAATCCTCATAAATGTATCATTTACGAGGACTGCTATACAATTTTATATAATACAGGAGACTCAACACATGGATGGATATGAATTTGAATATCAATGTGCAAAGATACTAAAGCGAAAGCATTTTTCTAAAATAAAAGTAACCCAAAGCTCCGGAGACCAGGGAATCGATATCATTGCTTTCAAACATCGAAAAAAATATGGGATACAATGTAAATATTACACCCATCCCGTTGGAAATAAAGCTGTTCAGGAAGCCTATGCAGGTGCAAACTTCTACGACTGCGATAAAGCTGTTGTAATGACAAATATAACCTTTACAAAGTCAGCAACCCAGCTTGCACAGAAACTGGATGTTGAACTATGGCCCAACTGCCCTGTTACACCTTTTTACAGTTTACCGTTTAAGATCATGAGTTCATTAAATGCAGTGCTTTTTCTTTACGCAGTGCTCGCATTTCTTTCCCTGAAACCTGAATTTGATTTTATTCATCTTCCCTTTGTTCCTGATACCCTGACGCTGGTCATCATTCTTACAGCTTCTATTTCCGGTATCTTCGGCTGGAGTTTTTTTCTGTGTAATCTCATTGCTGCAGGCACATACCTTTATCTTGCATTTCATACACTCATTCTGCCGACATATGCAGAAACAGGCAGCTGCACAAATATACACATGCTTTCCCTGATTCCGGCAGGCGTATATCTGCTTCATGCAGGATGGATAAAAATCAGGAAATAACAGTCTTATGAATAACTATTATAATGCTCAGCTTCCTGATTTGCCAAAAAGCAGCCCTGCTCATGAGAACAGAGAACTCCTACTGCCTGTAAATAGGCATAGATGACCGTTGTTCCCACGAACTTCATGCCGCGTTTTTTCAAATCTTTTGATATACAGTCAGACAGTTCCGAACTTGTCCGACCTGTTTCACAGACTACTTTGCCATCTGTCCAATGCCAGATATAGTCCGAAAAGCTGCCGTACTCCTTCTGAATTTCCAGGAATGCCCATGCATTGGTAACGGCAGCCTGTATTTTCAGGCGGTTTCGTATGATGCCGGGATTACTCCGCAGTGCTTCCAGCTTGTCCTCAGTGTAAGCGCTGACTTTCTCCGGATCAAAATTGTCAAAAGCCACGCGAAAGGCATCTCGCTTGTTCAGAACACATTCCCAGGACAGGCCCGCCTGAAAGCACTCCAATATCAGCATTTCAAAGAGCTTCCGGTCATCATGCACTGGAATGCCCCACTCCTCATCGTGATAACGAATGTAACGCTCATTTCTCGGATTTGCCCAGCAGCATCGTATCTTACCATCTGCCCACTTCATCCATATACCGCCTTTCCAAAGTTTATTTTACCACAATATTGAATATCCAAGGTTTATCTCGTCGACAAGCACTTTCGTTCTGATCTACTGACAAATTTACGCAGCAATGGCATTAGCATTAACCTGCTCTATGGTTTTTCTGATTCCCAGCCATACATTTAAATCCGTAAATATGTCCACAATACTGCCCTGGTCCGTAAAAGGTGATTCCTGAAGAACCGAGAGATCCTTCAGCATCCCATTATGTACAATATATTCCACAATCTGATTCACAAAATAAATCTGTCTGCTGTCCAGGCAGGTATCATCCAGATATTGTGCAAAGGCAGCCTTAGCAACATTCATGTCAAGTCCTACAATCTCACGCACAAATTCTCCAAGTGGTTTTTGTCCGTATTCTGCCTCATAATCCTGCTTAGTTCCCACTTCGCTCCACAGAATTTTTTCCAGTGTTCTTACGTCATTACTGTCTAAAGGAATATTGGTTTTTAGCTTCGCTATCACGGCATTGTCCTGATGTTGACGTACATAATATTCAGCTTTTGCCTTATAATTTTTCAGATCATCATTTTCCAGTTCTGAATCCTTCCACTCCATGTTGAGAATCTCATCATCAAAGTTTGTGTCATAGATCATTCTGTCTGCATCCGGAATATATTTCATCAGATCGCGGAGATTTTCTCTGATATGCTCAAATTCAGGAATCCCTGCATTGTCCAGATATCCTCCATGAAGAATCTTGTCTATCAGTTCTGCCTGCATCATAATCTCCGGAATGTTAGAAATCCCTGCCAGTGCAGAAACCTTCTTCAGCAGATCCTTTCGACCACGTCCATATTTCTTTTCTGCCAGATACGCCAGTTCAATTCCATACAGAAGAGCATCAAAACGCAAAGCTTTCGCATCATCATTTTCAGGTCTAATCAATGGAGATAATTCATCCCGCACTGCCAAAGTGTCCTCATAAGTAAGAACCTTATAATTTTCTTCAGCAGCATAAATATCCACATATTTTAAGTGCTGACGCACCGCAAAATTTTCTCGGTTTAACTCCTGCACCTTTCCAACCATATGCTCTACCAGAGATTTACGATAGGTAATCAATCGTTCTGTCTGATAAGCGGCTCCCTGCAATTTATAGGCAATCTCAAATTCCAGTTGAAAAATTGCTCCCTGAAGTGCGATCATATTTGCAGTGGCACGTCCTTTATTCATGCGGAAGAACTCAAAATTTCCACAGAAATCAAAAATATAGAATTTCTGCTTATCCTCTCCATCCATCAGGGCCGGGCACAAACGGGTACCTCGCCCGATCATCTGCCAGAATTTCGCCTTACTCATAACCTTTTTGAAAAATACCAGATTCAAAACTTCCGGCACATCAATTCCCGTATCCAGCATATCTACAGAGATTGCTATCTGAGGAAGCTTCTTTGAATCCGAAAACTCATCAATCGCACTCTGTGCATATTTCAGGCGATTATCAATCACCATGGCATATCCTGTCAGATGTGGATATTCTTTTCCGAACACCTCATATATTTTCTCTGCATGACGGTGATTTTTCGCAAAAATAATGGTCTTTCCAATCTTGTTTCCATAATCTATCTTTAATCCGTTCGTCATCAGGATATGTAAAACCTTCTTTATGGTGTCCTCATTAAAAAGCCATTCATTTAATGCTGCTGAGCCAATACTGTCCGGCATTTCACCGTTTTCATCCTCAAAGGTATCCTCATAGGCTTCCTTATCTTCCGGAGATAATTCATCATATACTATTCCATGCTCTATAAATTTCAGCGTAGTCTCCACAGACATAAAGTCAACCAGATAACCATCCTTTACTGCCTGCGCAAGCTCATAGCCATAAGTAGGAACACCGTTCTCCAGTTCAAAGATTTCATAGGTATTTTTGTCAATTTCATCTTTTGGAGTAGCTGTCAGCCCAATCAGCGGAGCATCAAAATAATTAAAAATATCCCTGTATTTATTGTAAATGGAACGATGTGCTTCATCACAGATCACCAAATCAAAATGTCCGCAGGTAAACAATTTTCCCTCTTTGTCCTGAATCGTATCTATACAGTTTATCATGGTCTGATAAGTAGAAAAAACACAATGAGCTGCATAGTTATCTTTCTCTTCGCACAAATTTGTAACAGATAAATCCGGCAGCAAATTGACAAAGCTTCGCTTAGCTTGTGTTACCAGTGAATTACGATCTGCCAGGAAAAGAATATTTTTTACCCATCCCTGCTCTGACAATACCTTGCAAAGTGCAATAACTGTACGTGTCTTTCCCGAACCTGTAGCCATAACAAGGAGAGCTTTTCTGCGATTTCCGGTGTCAAAACTGTCACAGACTGCCTTAATCGCAGCCTCCTGATAATATCGTCCTGCTATGTTTTTGTCTATGGAAATCTGTCCCAAACCTGAGCGCATCTGTCTGAGATTAAACAATTTTTCCAGATCCCGTTTGGAATAAATTGCTGCAATTTTTCTCTCCGGATACTGGTTATCACAGATACGGACATCAAAACCATTGGTGAGAAATACTACCGGTCTTCTGCCTTGTTTCTGCTCAATCAGATCAGCATATAGCTTCGCCTGCTGCCTGCCCTTTGCCACATCTGCACAGGTTCTCTTGGCTTCTATCACAGCCAGGATCTTACCATCATCACCAAGGAGAACATAATCTGCATATCCGACCTGTGACTTATTTGGCATACCCGGAATTCTGTATTCATTCATCCAGTTCTGTCCCTCAGTCCATCCGGCATCCTGCAACATAGAATCAATGTAAATCTTTCGGGTTTCATATTCTGAAATATCCAGTGGTTTAGTCACGTATGTCTGCTGCTGTTCTTCACGACGGGCAGTCAGTTCTTCCCTCAGGGCAGCATTTTCCTTTAACAATTGTTCCAGTTTCAGATCAGTTTCTGACTGACCAGCCCGATCGCCGACCGGCTGACTAACTGACTGGTCCGCTGTATGAACAGAGTTTTCCTGCAATAATGTAGAATCATAATTGCTGGCAGTGTAATGATCTGCGTAACAATAAGCAACAAAATCCAGAAAAATATATAGATTTTGCAGACACAATTCTGCCTGTTCCTTCTTTACTTTCTGACCGGTATGGGCTGCAAAATTACCTGTTTTGCGTATAAATTCCATACGTTTCAAAAGATCTGCATCTATAATATCCCTGAATTCATCTGTACTCATAAGACTGACCAGTCTGTCATCCCATGGCATGAAAAGAGCACTGTCCACAGAATACATCCATTTGACAGCAAATTCCATTGCCCGTCTGCAGTTAAGCACAGATGCCGCATAATCAAACTGAAAAATCCTTTCCGCAGAGATTGCTACATCTGCAAAATCTTTAAACTTTGGTTCATTTTTCAGGAAATCAAAATTAGTCATACTGACACCTCCCGAATCTTATGTTTTTTCACCCTGGGATACAGGGGAATTGTAGGGTTGAAATTTTATACAATTTAGATTTGTCGACTTGGTCAGCAAACAAATCAAATGATTTCTGAGAATTCATCGGAGGTATGTCCACCTCCAACTCTTTTAACTGAAAAATTTTAAATTCAGCAAAAGTTGATCCTGAACCTAACTTTGGATATTCTGCTTCGGTTCGCAACTTCATGTAAAATTGAAGATATCTTGAATCAAATACTGATCGTTCTGGAGAAATACACAGAACTCGGCCGTCTTTATAGTAAAATGGTTCATCCGTATCAACCATCCAAACTTGTCCTTTATTGCATATTGACGGTAAAAGTAAATCTCCACGCATAGGTTTTGAATCATCACTTGCAATCTTGCGATAATGTTCCATGCTAATTCTATAAGAATCTTCCGGCTGCTGCCCTGATGCCAAAACACCTATCTCCGTGCCTCTATAAAATGGAACTCCTTCAGCAACAAATTCTGTTGTAAATACTCGATGGCTGGATTTAACATCAGCTACTTCGCCTAGCTTGCAAGTTTTAAATTTATCTCCTGGCGTTGCTGGATTTCCAAACATCTCGACAAATCGGGCGTTCACAGCCTCATCTAAATACTGTAATATTAACTCATGTACTTTTGATGAGATGTTTTTACATTGTTCTGATTAACCATTGCATACTGCATAGTTGTGTCAATTTGTGAATGTCCAAGTATTTTTTGCACCTGTTCAATAGGCATTCCTTTATCAATAGCTCTGGTTGCCATAGTCCGTCTGAACTTATGCGGGTGTATTTTTTCCAAATCCAATTTTCTGCCTAACTGACGTAATCTTATTTCTACTCCACTGATTTTCAATCTGTCATATGGCGCATCTAGGGTCACAAATAATGCTTTATTTTCGTCTTTTCGACCTTCAATATATTCTTTCAGATGTACCTTTGCCTTGGCGTCAAAATATACCCTGCGTTCCTTATCACCTTTTCCATATACAATACACTCCCTGCCTTCCAAATCAATATCATCTATATTCAAATTAACCAGTTCTCCAACTCGGATTCCTGTGGAATACAGCAGATCAATAATGGCCAGATCCCTGATTTCCGTACAATGATCTCTCAGTTTCTCGATACTTTCATCGGAAATCGTATTCTTTACCACTGTCTTTGTTTTAATTTTATGTATCCTTCTCATTGGACTTTTCAGAATATAATCTTCTTCCTCAAGCCATGAAAAAAAGCTTGATATATTTCTTCGAATATTATCAATGGTAACATTAGAACAATTGCTGTTTTTCTGATAATCAGCCAGATATGTCCGTATCTCTTCGGTTGTAACTTTTCGCACAGAATTTCCCATTTGGGAAAGTAAATGCTCCACTGTTACCCGATAATACTGCAAGGTTCTTTCTGAACATCCTTCTATTTTCTTGGCATCCAGAAACATTTCCAGAAAATCTTTGTTTGGAATCTCTACTTTATCAGCTTCATTCTCTGCACATACTTTTAGCATTACTTCCTGAAGTTTTTTCATCTGTGCAATAGAAAGGTATTCTGACATCTCATTTAATATTTTTACAACTTTTTCTTCCATGCTGGTATACTCCCTCTTTATACCAGCATCCTTCAACCATTGTTTTTATAACATTTTATTTTCTCTGTAACTTTCATAAATATAAGATGGATTTTCATAGTAAACACTACTGTTATAATCATCTATTTTTTCGCTGATAAAGGAATTATAAACCTTGATCAGTGCATCAACTACCTCTATTTTCTCGCTGGCAGCTACCTGTTTTATCAAGCGTTTATATACTTTTCCAATATCCCAATGAGAGGGAATTGAATATTTGCATTCCTTGACATTATCGAACCTCCCTGTTGGTATGTGCGCCTCTGCAATAAAATCTTCACTAACCTGATCAATATTATCACAATGATACACATCTGCCAGATCATAGATTTTCTCCAGACGTTTCCTGCCTAATTGATTTACTACATCTGCACGAATATTTTTCGTTTTCCGCGAAATATAGTCAATCAGACTGCAAGTGTAAAACAGATCATTATCTTTCTTATCTTCCCGTCCGAGTCCTACCATTAAAGCACCTCACAATCTCTGTATTCAAGACATTTTAATGCATCCTTTGTACAAAATGCATTAGCCCATAAAGTATTTGCATTGCTGATAATATTCCTCAGCTTCTTTCTGCATTAATGAGACAAGCTTGTCTACTTTCTGCTCTTCTCTATATTGTTTAAGTCCATCAATATATTGACTTCGATTCTCATCCAATACAATAAATGGAAGAATATCCGGATTCTTTAGACTTTCCCGAAACATGATCATCCTTCCGGTTCTTCCATTTCCATCCTGGAAAGGATGAATTGCCTCATATTTGGCATGAAATTCCGCAAGGGTTCTCATATTTTTATTCTGTTCTCTATACCACTTTAGTAATTGGTTCATTTCCATCTCAACATCCTGTGGCAACGTTGTTCGATACATCCCTACCATATTTGGACGCTTTTTATAATCACCAATTGCATATCCATTCGCTCTGTCTTCGAATACTCCGGTCTTTAATTCATAATGCAGATGTTTGATTAGTTCCGGTGTCAACTCTTCATCAAGGGTATCAAGCATGTAATTGAACATAAGAAAATGGCCGTTCATTTCTTCAACATCTTTGGCTCTGTAATAGTCATCACTTTGCGGTAATGTTCCACTGTCAAAAAGAGAGGCTGTCTGTTCCGGAGTAAGTGTGCTTCCTTCAATTTTATTGGAATTATATGCCATGGCACGCTGTGTGTAAGCATATACACCAGATCTGTCAAAGCGTTTCCGTTCAATTATAAATCTCTCAACCAACCATTTTTTGTAATCCTGCACAAACTTCCCTCCTATCCGAAATATTCCTGCATTAACGAATCAAATAGCATCTGGGTTTTATCCAATGCTTTTTGAATTGCAACTTTAGATTTGTCGACTTGGTTGACGAAGTCTGCGAATTGTTTCTGAATCTCCATTGGTGGACGATACATCTTTATCTGCGCCATTGCACTAAGCACCAAATCTCTATTCGCAATCCCCTTAGTCAGCCTCTGAGATTGTTCAAAACAATAATCTCCATTCAGCATATTTTCAAAAAAAATTCCATTTAATTTAGACTTATCAAATTTTAACACTGCGACATGGACCCAGTTCGCAAATTCTTCATCAATATCTATCAATTTTGCGATTCCAGTTGTTCCACCTTTGCTATAAAGCATATCACCTTTTTCAGGATGACATTTCTTTATCGCATTAGCATAATCTTCATCAGAAATGTATCTTGCCGTAGAAAAATCTATGTAACCATTGACAATATTTCTAACGGAAATGAATGGATGTCCACCATTTTCTTTTCCAATATCAGGCAACGATTTATGAGGTCCATCTTTTATATAAAAGCATTCATCACCAATAGTTGTTTCGCTCCATCTCATCGGATTAGTTGCCGGATCACCAAACATCTCGACAAATCGGGCTTTAATGAGATCATCTAATGAAGACAATTCTCTTTTCCTTAGAGCAATAATTTCACTTACTTTTTCCAATGTCTCCACTGCTTTTTTTTGATAGACAATATCTGGAAGATTTATCTCAATGTTTGAAACAATTGACTTAGATAATTCCTTGAAGGTCGCACCCCGCCCAAGTGAATTAAGAAAAACCGTATTTCCCTTTAAGAACCAGTATAAATATTTATTATTTATTTTTTTAGAACAAATTAGATTCTTAAATCCTTGGTTACAATACATCTCACAGCCAGCTATAGCCACCTTACCAATAGGTGCTCTTGATGAAAGAATCACTGTTCCCTCTGGAAATGATTTTAATCCTGTTTTTTTAACTGCAAGTTCTGTAATCTTACGTACACTATCAGTAATAATATACGTATCATCATTTAATTCTGCAGGTGTTATCCATTTGATAGTACCCTCCCAATACTCATCTATATTGGTTTTCGGGGTACTGCCTGATACAATTTCACAAATATCACCAAGCTTATATTTTTCCATCTCTACCATCCCTACAAACCTTAATTTAACCCCAGCAACTCTTCCAAAGCCTGCATTTCTTCGCCAATTTTCATCTCAATTTCATGCAGCTCTGTCATGATTTCCTGTGTTGATGGGTATTCTACTGGTACATATTCGATTTCTTTGTATTTGTTAATGCTCAGGTCATAGCCATTTTCTGCAATTTCTTCTTTTGGTACAAAGAAGCTCTGATCTGTGCGTTTACGGTCAGTCTCTTTATCCAGGTTTCTAAAACGCTCTATGATATCCGGAATGTCATTTTCTTTCGTTTCTGTTCTCTTATCATCAAGGCTAAAACCATCCGCTTTCATATCATAAAACCAGACTTTATCAGTTCCACCATGTCCGGTTTTGGTAAAAATCAAAATAGCTGTGGATACTCCTGCATATGGTTTAAACACGCCGGAGGGCATGGAAATCACTGCTTCCAGACGGTTTTCTTCTACCAGGGCTTTTCTTATGGCTTTATGGGCAGTTGAAGAACCAAACAGCACTCCGTCCGGTACAATACATGCACATCTCCCACCAATTTTCAGCATACGGATAAACAGTGCAAGAAACAGTAATTCTGTCTTCTTTGTTTTACATACTTTCAATAAATCTGCACTTACAATATCGTAATCCAGACTTCCCTTAAATGGCGGATTAGCCAGAATCAGACTGTATTTTTCCTTATCTGTATTCTGATCCGACAGACTGTCTCTGTACTCAATATATGGATTCTCCACACCATGGGTCATCATGTTCATTGCACCGATTCGAAGCATGGTTCTGTCCATATCATAACCATGGAACATGTGATTCATATAATGTTCCTTATTCTGTCTGTCAAAAAGAACCTCCTGCTTTTTTTTATCTCGCAGGTATTCACTTGCGGCAACCAGAAAACCAGACGTACCGCACGCCGGATCACAGATGATTTCATCTGCCTTAGGATCCATCATTTCCACCATCATTCGAATAATGTGCCTCGGTGTACGAAACTGACCATTTACACCTGCCGTAGCAAGTTTAGAAAGCAGGTATTCATATACATCGCCCCGGGTGTCTGCTGACTTAATCTGTTCCATCTGCTCATAAATGGCATCCATAGTCGTCACAATCTTATCCAGCATCAAAGGGGTCGGTACTTTAAAAATGGCATCTCCCATGTATTTGGAATAGGCACTTTCCTTATCTCCATGGAGATTTTTTATAAAAGGAAATACCCACTCCTGCATAGTGCTGTACATTTTTGCAGCAGGAAAATCATGAAAAGTACTCCATTTCAGCTGGCTTCCATCAATTTTCCGGTCTCCGATCTGTATTTCTCCGGCAAATATACTCTTATGTGGCAAACCAAGCATTGCCGCCTCTTTTGCATGGACATTGTCTGCATCATCCAGATCGCGGATAAACATCAGATATGTCATCTGTTCAATTACATCCAGTGGATTAGTCAGTCCTCCTGTCCAGAATATTTCCCATAAATTATCAATTTTACTTTTTAATTCTCCGGTAACCATATCATTCGTTCTCCCTGTTCCAGACATAGGAAGTATATCTTCCTCCGCCTATTTTTATTATCTGATTGTTCTTTAGTAATTCGTTCAACGTTCGCTGTATGGTTGTCTGACTGATTTCCGGACATTGAGCTGCAATTTCCGCTTTCGTAATCCTGCCATAGGAGCTTCTGATAATTTCTCCAATACGATCAGATTTTGAAATTGTTTTGTCCATAAGAATCTCCACCCTGTCCGCAAATTCCCGGTAGGCAGCAACCATAATCCCTAACATATATTTCACAAAAGGGACATAATCATTTCTGCCTTCATGCCATTCCCATGAGCTTTCCTGCAAAGCTTCATAATAATTCTCTTTTGTGTCTGATATCAGTCTTTCAGTACTAATATACTGACCGACATAATATTCCGACTTATACAAAATCAATAAAGTCAGGAGACGGCTCATTCTTCCGTTCCCATCATTAAATGGATGAATGCAAAGAAAATCCAGTATAAACATTGGAAGCAACAGCAGTATATCCATAAACTGCTTATTGACAGCATCCTTAAATGCATTGCATAAATCATTGACTGTTTCTGCTGTTTCCCATGCCGGAACCGGCTGAAATCTTACCCTTTTTGTTCCATCCGGAAGTTCTTCTGCGATTACATTATCCACAGACTTAAAATTCCCTCCGTATCCATTGCCACTAAATTTATACAAATCTCTGTGCAGTTGCAGAATCATATTTGAACTGACAGGAATATATTCATAGTTTTCATGAATCGTTGCCAGAACATCCCTGTATCCGGCAATTTCTTTTTCACTCCTTGTCTTTGGCAATGTTTTCTCGCAGACAATTTTCTTCAACCGATCATCTGTTGTTATAATTCCCTCGATTCTGTTAGACGCTTCCGTACTTTGTATTCTGGCAATCTCCAGCAGTTCTGACAGTAATTCCTTTTGTACATTGTCTGCGGAATACCGGCCTCTATATTCATGAATCTGAGCAATATATGATACAATATCAGGAGTAAGCAATTTGCTGTATTCTTTCTCAAAATCAAAACTTCTCATCAATTATCCTCTCAGCGTGTAATGTCATTGTCTTGCTCCCATTTTATCATTAATTTAGTCATAGCGCAATTCAATTTAGTCATTTTGTGTACAAATGACTAAATTGAATTGCATATGGTGTAATTAAGATTTATCTATCTCACTCCCTCATAAATAAGCACCTTGTTCAGATTATTGCCCTATTATCCTGTTCAAAAATCCTTCGTCCGGATACTCTGGAATTTCAAAGAATATATCTATTTTTCCAGGTTCTGCAGAACGTTCTTCAAAGGCCGGGAAAATAAAGCCGCATTTTGGAGTTCCGGCATTGTAATCTTTATCTACCGGAGACACCACACAGATCAGGAAACTGTATATTTCTTCTGACTCCCACTGTTCACTATGGTCTGAGCCTTTCTTTGGGATATCATATATTCCATGATAAATATAAATTCCAAACTCCTGTCCCTGCAGACGGTTTATTTTATCCGAAGAATCTTTTGTATCACAGATTCCCTCTGCAAGCTGTTCACAGAGAGTCTGAACCAGAAGATCATCTTTTAATCCGTATTGTGATAATGCCATCAGCAGTTTGTGGATGCTGTCATATGCCATATCCCCTTCAGGGAATTTATAACACTTTAACTGTTCATTTGTTTTTGAAAAAGGAATGGTTTTCGCAAGATCCAGATTTACCTGCTGATCATGTTTGCTCATATTTTTGAAGCTTACATTGAAGGTATTATCTATGTATCCCTCATCATCTATATATGCTCCTGCTGCACGCACAAAGCAGTTTCTGGATAATGTCATTCTGCGGGTTAATTCCAGCATATCATTTCGGTTGATCTTTGTATCTTTTTTATTCATCAAAATGGTTCCATCCTCCAAAAATACCTTTATCGCTATGTCCTGTCTTATGCCCATTTTCATTATAATGATTCATATTTCCAAAACAATCGGGTCGGCTTTCACCTATTTTGTTTCCATTAGCATCATAATTTTCCATACTTCCAAGCCAGCCTGGACGACTTTCACCAGTCTTATTTCCATTGGCATCATAATTCTCCATGCTGCCAAGCCATCCTGGACGGCTCTCTCCTATAAAGTTTCCGTCCGCGTCATAATGCTTCATAGTTCCAAATAATCCGGGACGACTATAACCTTTTTTACTCATATATATATGTACCTCATTTCTATCAGAAATAAATTTTCAGCAAAGTCCGAAAAACAGGGATTGCATTAACAGATACTGATTCAGTTAAGATCTGGCAGATCAATCTTTATCTAATTCATCAATAATCCTCTTGTTCATAGAATCATAGGAATTCCAGTTTTCTTTTCTGGTGTTTATTTTTACCTGTTCACAGACGTATTTCAGAATCCAGAAAATATCATCAACGCTTTTTCCTGTGCGTTCTTTGATCCATTCAGGAGTAACAGATACTATGTTATGCGCTGCTACATTTCTCACATTCTGCTCTATATTTACCAGTTCCTGTATTCTCTGCACCATTAACGTATCTGTACATTTCTTCTGGATAATTTCCAGTAGATGAGCAGAATATACCGGCCCATATCTGAATGGATAAAATTTTTGATTTAAAATATCCAGTATTTCACCGACAAGTCTGTTTTTGTCCCAGATTCTTTGATTATTTCGCTTATAATATCTGGTAATGTCAATATCACATGACTGTTCCAATACTATTTCAAGCAAATCTACACCTAACGGAGTAATCGCCCTGATAAAGTCAGCATATTCTCCCCGTTTTACCTTTTTAAATCCAGAGCCAGCATATATTCAAACAGGACTTTCTTTTCATTTTCTCCGCGTACTGCAGTAATAATCCCATTATTTTCCGGCAAAACCCTGTTCATCCTTGTCCAGTCCAGAAGCGAACGGGCATCTGCAGTTTCCAGCCACTGATATGCAACAGGACTTAAATCTTCTTTTATTTCTTTTCCCACAGCTAAAGCAGCATGATAATCATAGGCAAGTAAATGCTTCTTTATCATATCAATTTTCAAAAGACGCATTAAATTCAGACATTTTACTTCCTGGCATCTGTTTTCTGCGGTTTCTTCATTGTCCATATTTAATTCCCAGTTGGCATCAACATCATACTCGTCCCGTTCTTCATGTTCTAAATTACTTTTCTTTTGTGGCGTTGAGACCTGAATTGGTAAAAATCTGTACTCAGACAGCGTTGCCATAACCAGCAATGCGCTCTTCATTGCAGGAGTTCCGGAAGCCATATTTACCAGCAGAATATCTTCCGAGTCCTTTTGTTCTTCTATTTCTGCAATAATCCGATGAAACTCATTATAAAATATATCATACTGCTGAACATCTATCATATCTGAGTTCTCAATAATGTGAATCTCAAATTTGTGATGCAGAAACTCTCCAAGCAGCTCCAGGGTTTTTACATAACGGTTGTCCTTTTTATGATTCTCCATCATTTCCTTAGACAGATAAAGATATACAACATCCGGCTGATAATATCTGCATATGTGTATCATAGAGCCATCATATAAATATTTAATAGGATCTGTATTTCCAATTGGTGAAAATAAATATTTCCTTGCCATTTTTCTCCTCCGTTTTATCTATACATTTTTTAGTTAGATCAGAACAATCTCTTCATCAAATTCTGGCACTTCACCCCATAAAGTTACCTTGCCTTTTCCTGTTATTTTATATATTCGGACATTGTCCTCTGTTTTGTCAATATATCTCGGAATTTCTTCTATCAGTTTGTTATATCTCTGTGTTGTCAGCATTGCCTCAAAAGCTGACTTCTGAACACGTTTTCCATAACCGGACAAAAGTTTGGCAAGTTTTACCCTCTTACGATTATCTACAATATCGTAAATAATCAAAACAAATTCCTTATCTGATTCCAATTCATCAGATATCTGGAAATAATAATCTTCATCATCGTATGATAATTGGCTCATAAAGGCTTGCGTCTCCCTCCTCAATTGCTTTCGCCAGATGTTCCATCTGAAGAAAAATACCACGACGAAAGCTTACCGCGTAGTCTACATATTTTAAATATCTGACTTCTGTCTGAAATTTCCTCTCCAATTTATTTAAATACAGCTTTAAGCCATCCTTTGTTATATAGCATCCCGGTTCATCCATATTAAAATAGAAGTGATCTTTCAGGATTTCATGTCCATTAATCATACTCATCGCCGTAGCATCCACGATAATTGCCCGCCATTCTTCTATCATATCGCTGGCAAGAGTAGGATGCTTTTCCGCATCCCTGTGTATAAAACCAAAATATGGATTTAAGCCTTTCATTTCTATCTTGCAATAGACCTCATTCATCAATATTGAATATCCAAGGCTTATCATAGAATTAAATTCATCTCTTGGCGGACGGCGGTTTCTTCCCTGAAAAGTAAAATTTTCATCTATGCAGGCTGACAATCCTTTGAAATAATACTTTGCAGCCTGCCCTTCAAAACCAATCATCTCTTCTATTCTATCACAGGTCAATACTTTGTTTCTGCAGATAGCTAACATTTTTTGTTCTTCTTCCAGATTTAAACCTTTACTTTTCTCATACCTGTGCAGCACTACGCTTTGATTTTTAATTTTTGCACTTAAAATTTTCATAGCAAGTTCTACAGCAAAACCCGTATCATAGAGTGCACATTGTTTTCTCTGACGTTCTACATTGACGTGACCTGTTGAGATTAATCTGCCAAAATATTTACCCCCTTTTGAAAAGTAACTTACAGGAATTCCTCTCTGCATACATTCTTCTGCACACTGTGTCGTCATCTGGGATTGCCCCATAATTGTAATTCCATCCAGCGATTCTATAGGAAGCATTCGTTTCGAACCATCTTTTTGTTTTACAGTACAGCAGTTACCTTCTATTCCTATTGTTGCACCACTGTCATTTACATATAAAAGACTCATGATATCACCTCTGTTTCTCTAGTAACAATCCACTTTATTGCCAAATGTAACTGTTTCTAAATTTGAATACGAATTTCCATCCCCTATCGGGGAGCTACATTTCTCAATTACTGAAAAAATGACACTGAACTATGTTGACGTAAAGTTTCCGTCCCCTATCGGGGAGCTACATTTCTCAATATGAATAATAATTTTGAATTTAAAGACTGGTCTGGTTTCCGTCCCCTATCGGGGAGCTACATTTCTCAATCTGAGGAGGCTGCGCTCAGATACAAACTGATCAAAGGTTTCCGTCCCCTATCGGGGAGCTACATTTCTCAATTGGGACATTTGTTTATTGGTGCAGAAATGGGTGGAGGTTTCCGTCCCCTATCGGGGAGCTACATTTCTCAATGAGGAACATCTCCGGCTCAGAGAGCGGCTATCATTAAGTTTCCGTCCCCTATCGGGGAGCTACATTTCTCAATCATTTCTTTTTTCTCCTTTCATTTCTCAGTTATGTGAGTGTTTCCGTCCCCTATCGGGGAGCTACATTTCTCAATCACGTAAACAGGTTTTAAAGAACGTTGAGACAATCGTTTCCGTCCCCTATCGGGGAGCTACATTTCTCAATTCTCTTAAGTAGTACCATGGATTTACCTTGCACTTGTTTCCGTCCCCTATCGGGGAGCTACATTTCTCAATTAAACCTCCTCTCACAACCAGCGACGCTGTTAAATGTTTCCGTCCCCTATCGGGGAGCTACATTTCTCAATGACAATAGTACCATTCAGGGATTGATGGATACCTCGTTTCCGTCCCCTATCGGGGAGCTACATTTCTCAATTGCGGAATGAATGCTACTATAATATATTATAACGGGTTTCCGTCCCCTATCGGGGAGCTACATTTCTCAATTGAATTTGGAATTATGGATGAATGGATTCGTTATGTTTCCGTCCCCTATCGGGGAGCTACATTTCTCAATATTAGCGCCTACGCTGTCAAGATTTGCAAGTATAGTTTCCGTCCCCTATCGGGGAGCTACATTTCTCAATTGAAAAATGCCTGATTGACGGTAAAGATGAAAATGGTTTCCGTCCCCTATCGGGGAGCTACATTTCTCAATTATTTTTCTGCACACATAAAGAGTCGAAAGACTGTTTCCGTCCCCTATCGGGGAGCTACATTTCTCAATAACAGTTTGGATTTTGGACAGTTTTGAAAAAGGGTTTCCGTCCCCTATCGGGGAGCTACATTTCTCAATGAACAATCGTACGAACAGCTGTAGCCGCATCCGGGTTTCCGTCCCCTATCGGGGAGCTACATTTCTCAATCATGTACATCGTACCAATGGAAAGAAGAATAGCGTTTCCGTCCCCTATCGGGGAGCTACATTTCTCAATAACAGCTTGATGCGCCTGCCTGCGGGTGGGCGCAAGTTTCCGTCCCCTATCGGGGAGCTACATTTCTCAATACCATCCCCGCAACCCCATGTTCTGTCTGGGACAGATAGGGGGATTGCGGGGGAAAAGTAATTTTATTGAAATGCAGCCGTTTTGGAAAGTAAAAAATTCTCACAAATCCAGTATTTAAGCCATGCGCGGCAAAATACAGAATTTCGCGCATTTAAGAACAAAATGCTCAAATAATATTTAATTCACATTCCCCCATCATATATTCTTTTCCCTGATATCTTGTGCATTTTAAAATATGAGGGGATACTCCTATACGAGTATCTTTATAATGTTGATGGGTTTTAGGCACATTTGTTCTGTCAAAAATATTTTTTACAGTTTCAATGCCCTCTTTTTCTCCGAATAACGGGTAAATCACTGTCTTGGAAACGAAACCGCTTCCACCTCCCAGAAATACTGTATTCGGTTTTCTCCTGTCACTTCGCGGAAATTTCTTCTGGAAATTCTGATAATACTGTTCATAGAATAACTGTACTGCTTCCAAAATGTCTTTCTTTTTTATATTACAAAGCGTTTCATCAATTGTCAATGTACTTTTAATGACAGTTCCCGGTTTTATGCACTCTCGCAGAAGATTCAATGTTTTGTATGTACCATCTGTGTGCTGTTCCCATTTCTGGCACAAAATAATATCTTCTCTGGACAAGGGTTCGCTGTCTCCAACGATAATGCCTGACATAATATCGAAATCAACAGTTTCTTTCCCTGAAGATCTTACTGAATTGAATGCATTTTTCTCAATTTTTACAATATTATTATTTAAGATTCTTCTGTTAATCCTGTTAACTTCCAAATCACTCCTGATCTGTCTGGTATCAGTTCTATATTTCTCGCGGTGTTGTAAAATATCTCTACCCAGAAGAATTGTTCGTAGCATTCCCTTCAGAGAACTTCCGGGTATATAGGGATTCCCATATGGATCTGTAATGCAGGTCATTACCTGAAGCTTTCCTTTTTCTTCTGATCTGTCGCCCACATTCTCTACATATTTCATACAGTTTTTTAAATCATTTTGAGATACATGGTTTCTGAAACACCAATGTTTCAAGTCTTCTCTTGTATCATCAATCATGAAACGTTCAAAATCATTCTGAAGATGAAGTTTTTTAGCCAGCATATAGAACTTTGCACCGTCTATCACCCCTATGGTATTTCTATTCAGAAACATATATTCTTTTTTCTGTATTTCGTTTCCATCACCTACGAATACCGGTCCATTGACTTTCAGATGTATCTGATATGTTTTTAATTTTCGTTCCATATTATACCCCCATGAAGAAAGCTTTTGCATATCGAAATACGGGATGTTTTCCACCGTTTCTTTCTTCAATGATTCTTCCTCTGAATGTATGCGCAAAACATGAACCAGATGAAAAAACATAGAGATCTCTTTTTCTCATTTGCTGCAATGCATATTCTGATGAATCTACAAATCCTGATCTTTTTATTAAAAGATATGAAGAACCTTTCATGACTTGTTCCAATTCTTCATCTTCAGGAAGCGCAGTGGAAAGCAAAATGTTTTTTTCTGATTTTTTCTTTAAATATCCCATCATATCTTCCGGAACTTTACAGACCTTGTATACAAATCTTCCCAGTCCGGAACTTTTCTTGCCACCTATACCAGTGTATTGCAGACTTTCGAACAGTTCGTCTAACAATTCCCTGTCACTTTCATTCTCATATCCTGCCAACACATACAGACCTGTTCCTGTATTAAAATGCCATGTATTAACCCGAAAAGGTTCCGGCTCCTCCATTCCATGAATTCCTACTGAAACTTTCATATCATAAAGTCCCAGATATTTCATATCCTCCATATGTTCTTCCGGAAAAGTTCCATTCACAAAATCTGCGAGCGTACTTACTGGGATGTATTTCAAATTTTTGAATTTCTTTTTCTGACGGGAATCTCCCTGTTTGCTTTCATCCTCCGTCTGAACAGCAATCATTGGCTTCGGAATATAGTAATTTTTTCCTATGTATGGGAATGCATCAGAGAATATGATTTTTCCATCTGACACCTGTTTCAGAAATCTATCCTGTTTTTTCATTTTCAGTGCTTCCTGAAACAAAGCTGAAAACAGCGTATCTGCATGAAAAGTGATTTCTGAACTATCTAGATTTCCCCTGCCAAAATGGACTCCATTTATAAACTCCAAACAGTATAATGTATAATTCAAAGTATCCTTCCTTTCACCGACTACTCTTTCACAGCCTCATTCAGAATCGCATTGCATTTTTCCAGCAATGTATTATCAACATGGCCGACAACTGCATCTGTATAAATATCCTGAAATTGGATTTTTCCATATCCTCTGGATCCATTTCCTCCAAGATAATCGTACTGCAATAACTTCATTGCTTCTGCGAGAGTTTCCATATCCTCCAAAAATTCCTGTTCCTCTTCCAATTCATATATCAAATCCAGTTTAAAGACAGAACCTCTGACAGCTCGTTCAATTTGTCTGGGATTTGCCACAGCAGTAGCTCTGGAAATAGAATTTTCAAATTTTACTTCTGTCATACTTTGAAGTCCGGCATCTCGTAACTCTTCTTCATTTTTCAGAACCATATCTGAAAACAGTAATCGGCTTCTTTTTATATTTCCCCTTTTTGAAGAGCCAAACAGTCGTGTAATACGTTCATGATCTTCATTTGGCTCCACTACACGCTCATTGAATTCTTTTGCCAGAAGGCTTCTCATTTTCCCCTTCAGAGAACTTCCGGGAATCATCGGCAGATTTGTTCTGGCATCCCTTATGATTGGCGAATCCACAGCTCCAATTGCAGCAAATGCACCACTTCCACCAATATGCATTCCTGTTTTTACTAAAATATTTCCTGAAATCCTGATTTTTCCATACATAAATCTTTCCTCCTACTGTTCTTTGCCACCATAATATTTGTGAAATGCAATCAAAGCTTCCATATATTTGCTGAACAACAGATAATTCTTTTTACTCTGTCTGATTTCTTTAAGAATCTCCAGAATTTCTGCCTGTTTTACAAATGCTTTTACTTTTGGCTCCCGACCACATTCATATATGAAACGAATTCTGAGATACTCAATTCTTCCACAAATTTCATCATCCAATTTTTCTGATGTATATGTAAGAACCTGATTATAAATATCTGCGGTCATTGCCAGAAGATTCCGTATTTTAGATGTAGTTACAATATTTACTTTTCCTCTGCATTTTTGCTTTGATTCCTCAACCAGACTCTTAATCGCCTCTTCAGCTTTGTCTACATAGTTATTCTCATTAATTCTCATCCCTGTGTTCCCCCTTTGTGCGATGAATGTATGCGTAAAGATTAATTGCTGTTTTCAATTGTCTGCAATCCTGATCCGACTGAATCCACCTGTACATTTTCTGAGACAACTGTCTGTATTTTTCTTTTTTCGTTCCTTCCTCTGTCGGCTCCAACCTGGAAAGAAGATACATCATTCTTGCAAAATTGATCTTCTCCTCATGTCCTCTTACCAACTCCATCATACGGTATAAGAAGGACATTCCTCTGGTTTCGTCAATACCTTCAAAAAAATCACATAATGCCCTGTATTTTTCCTGAACAACTCCTTCTTCCAGTTCTTTCCATGAATAGGTTCCATCGCTGATCTCTTTTTCTTCATCCCCGTCATCCACCAGATGAATCTCTCCATCCTGAAGTAATGTCACTGCATTTTTTTCCGGCATTCTCTTTGACTCTGATTCCATCATACCGGTTTCTTCTGCAATGGCAGCGATCGGATAAGAAAAATCATAAATACCGATGCCTGCTGAAATGCTTAATGTCCCCTGAGTATATTGTTCAAATTTTCTTCTCAGATCTACAGACAATTCAATAATATCATTCCATGCACCTACAATAAATACATCATCTCCTCCGGAATATACAATTGTAGCCTGTCTTTTCTTTCCACCATTTTTTCCTTCCAGTGAATATTCTCCATTTTCCAGGATGAATCGAATATAATACTTGAAGAATAAGGATAACTGTCTGGATAAAGTAGCTGTTCTGGATAATGTCATATATCTGTCTCCATTTTTTGAATTACAGAATCCTGACACAATAGCCTGTCCAAGATTATCCACATCTGCTCTCAATACCCCGATTCTGCTGATGCCTTCAGCTTCCCGGGCAAATTCTTCAAAAGTACTTCCTGTTGAATAATCTCCTACCCACAGCTTCGTAGCAATATGTTTTCCTGTATAAAGCTTATTTTTAGAATAGGCTCGTACAAAATAATCGTCATTTTCCATTCGTCTGCACAGTTTTTTTTCATCGTCTGCAACCAGACAATATCCTCCCGGCAGTGGCATGGCATCTTCTCTTTCATCTGGATTTTCCAGTACAACGGAGAAGAAATCTGCATACAATACATTTTTTGAAAGCTTCTCTATTTTTCTGCACAGAGGGCAAACTCCCTCTTCATCTACATGTCCGATTTTTTTGCAAACCTTACATTCTCTGGAATAATCCTGCTCTTTTCGATTATTTAACCGAATTATTTCTCTCGCCGTATATCTGTGCTGTTTTTGCAACGACAGCATTTTACTCATTTTCCTGAATAACTCTGTATAACTACCCTCCGGAACGTTTCTGAATGCATTCCCTGTACATTGCACATATCCAAAAGCAACAAAAAGATCCGTCTGAAACTGTTTCAATAACCATTCCTTCAATTCTTCCTGAAATTTTTGAATCTGTATAACAGTTTCCGTTGTATTTGCAAGAAGTAGATAACAATGTCCGCCTCCGGAGTATAAAAGATTTGCCCTTGACAGTTGCAGTCTGTCTAAAAGAAGATCTATGATATGCTCCATCATAATTTCCAGGTAAAAAGACCTTGCACGCAAATTTTTCAATGCATTTTTAGAGCTTATTGTATATATGAAACTCTGTATTCCTGAAATATCCATAGAACATAAGAGAAATGCGTTCCTGTCATAAAAATCCTTCTTATCAAATAATTCCGTCTTATAACTCAAATGATTTTCGTTTAAATAATCATATATGCAGCTAGAAATTGCCGCAGTCAATTTTACATGATCAAACAGGGAAATATCACTTAATTCTTCATTTGAAGTGGAGGATGGCATATAAGAAAGATTTGCTTCCATAACGGCCAGTAAGGAGTTCAGATATTCTTCACTCCAATTCATACCTCTGAAATTATCTAACATTCTCTGACAGATTTTCATATAGAATTCTCTGGAAAATGGCTTTTTCTCAGAAGCAGGATAATTAATCTTCCCCTGATCATCCATATCACCTGGCTGATAATAAAAACTTTGGTTATTTCCATTCAATACATTAAACACACTCTGAAGCGGGACTGACAGATCAAAACCCTTTTCTTCAGTGTCTTCCTTTTTTCTCCTGTCTGCAAAGGCAGCTATATTATCTGCCAGATAAACGATGTACGCCAGATTATCCTCTTTCAGACGTGCACTTTTGATTTCTGAAAAGTGATGGTATCTTACACAGTCAAGAATCTCTTTATCCTCTATTTTTCCCTCTTCTTTAAGAAAATCATATCCTGATACACTATGATTTCTTCTGTCACTGCCTTCCCGGTAAACTACTTTTCCTATGTCATGAAGCAGACTTCCTGTAATCAACTTAATTTTCTGGTCAATCATCTTCATTCCTCCTGACGTATTTCATTGCTCCCATTCCCATGCCTGTCTTAATTCCCACTCCGGCAAATTCTCCGAATTTAAATAACATTCTCAGATATCTTGCCATTGTTTCTGGTCCTCTAATATGAATACAGATACTTCCTGTAAAACCTGTGATCTGAACTTTCTCCAATGGAAATGGTACTGTCTGCAAACGGTACCGCACGATTTCACTCTGTTCAACAAGTGCCTCCAGTGTTTCCTCATCAAACATATCAAAAGCTTCTGAAACAGCACTGTATTTTCTCATAAGACTGGCATATATTAAGCCCAAATCCGGATATATTACATATTTTCCGTCACTTTTAAAAGCTGTGGGTGTCTGAAACTTTATCTCCAAATATTTCGGACATTTCTTCTCATAAAACTCTGTGATAAGTTCATTATCATTTTTCAAGTGCATCCTTTTATTACATACAGAAATTGATAATCCCTTTTTTCTCAAAAAAATATCTGTACATTCAGACAACGGCATAATTATATTTTCATATGCTTCTTCATTCAAAGTCTTTATTGTCCAGATGGTGCTGTTATTTTCCCTCGTGATACATTGACTATAAGGATTTAACTGGTTTCCATGTAGTCTGGCTGCATATTCTGGAGAAATATTTTCCATAATAACTCCCTGTAAATTTGATGACTGCCTGTAATTTATTTCTTTTGTTTCCAGTTCCATTTGTAATTCTGCATACATTGAAGCACCTCTACAGTAAGTATTTTTTGTGTATTTTGTACTTTTTTTATATATTTTATGTCAAATCATTGTACATTATATCACTTTTCATATGTAACGTCAATTTGTTTTACCATGAAGGTTACTATGAAGCTTACTATGCAGCCAGACAAAAACAGCCGGATAATCAGATAAACTATCTTAATTATCCGGCTATTTTTCCTGCTTCTTTTCTTACATTTACGTCTGCTTTTGTATAAAGTTTTGTCTCTGTATCATCATCCTCGCATTCCGGAGTTTTGAAATCAAATCTCCTGATCATAAATGCAAAGATCACATAATTAAAACTTTCTACAAATGATTATTCCACGTTTCACTACAAAATACATCAAAAAGCTCCTGGAGCTTCAGATTTTTCTAAAGTTCCAGGAGCCATTTTACGTTTGGACACTCTCATGCTCGCGCATGAATCTATATTTTATGCTAATTATGCATTCTTCTCAGCGATAGCTGCCTGTGCTGCTGCAAGACGAGCGATCGGTACACGGAATGGTGAGCAGGATACATAGTTAAGACCGATCTTATGGCAGAATTCTACAGAAGACGGATCTCCACCATGCTCGCCACAGATACCTACGTGAAGGTTCGGGTTAACCGGTTTGCCGAGTTCGATAGCCATCTTCATCAGCTTGCCAACGCCAACCTGATCCAGTTTTGCAAATGGATCGTTCTCAAAGATCTTAGCGTCATAGTATGCATTGAGGAATTTACCTGCATCATCACGGGAGAAGCCGTATGTCATCTGAGTAAGGTCGTTTGTACCGAAGCAGAAGAAGTCTGCTTCTTTAGCGATCTCATCAGCTGTAAGAGCTGCTCTCGGGATCTCGATCATTGTACCAACTTCATACTGAAGGTCAGAACCAGCGGCTTTGATCTCAGCATCAGCTGTCTCAACTACGAATTTCTTAACATATTTAAGCTCTTTTACATCGCCAACAAGTGGGATCATGATTTCCGGTTTGATTGTCCAGTCCGGATGAGCTTTCTTAACTTCGATTGCTGCGCGGATAACTGCTGTTGTCTGCATCTTAGCGATTTCAGGATAAGTAACAGCAAGACGGCATCCACGATGTCCCATCATCGGGTTGAACTCATGAAGAGAAGCGATGATAGTCTTGATCTGCTCTACAGTTTTGCCCTGAGCATCTGCAAGTTTCTTGATGTCAGCTTCATCTGTAGGAACGAACTCATGAAGAGGCGGATCCAGGAAACGGATAGTAACAGGGTTACCTTCCAGAGCTTCAAAGAGACCTTTGAAGTCATCCTGCTGATATGGAAGAACTTTTTCAAGTGCTTTCTCTCTCTCTTCTGCTGTTTCGGAGCAGATCATTTCACGGAATGCATCGATACGTCCCTCACCGAAGAACATATGCTCTGTACGGCAAAGACCGATACCTTCTGCGCCAAGCTCTACAGCTTTCTTAGCATCTGCAGGAGTATCTGCGTTTGTACGAACTTTCATTGTTCTGTACTTGTCAGCCCATGCCATGATGCGTCCGAACTCACCAGCGATTGTAGCGTCTACAGTCGGGATGATTCCGTCGTAGATGTTACCGGTTGTACCATCGATGGAGATGAAGTCTCCTTCGTGGAATTCTTTACCAGCAAGTGTAAATTTCTTGTTTTCTTCGTCCATAGCGATATCACCGCATCCGGATACACAGCACTCACCCATACCACGGGCAACAACTGCTGCGTGAGATGTCATACCACCACGAACTGTCAGGATACCCTGAGCAGATTTCATACCTGTGATGTCTTCCGGAGATGTCTCAAGACGTACAAGTACGACTTTCTCTCCTCTTTCAGCCCATTCAACAGCGTCATCAGCTGTGAATACGATCTTACCGCAAGCAGCTCCAGGAGAAGCGCCAAGGCCTTTACCCATTGGTGTAGCAGCTTTCAGAGCGGCAGCATCAAACTGTGGGTGAAGAAGAGTATCAAGGTTACGTGGGTCGATCATAGCTACAGCTTCTTCTTCTGTTCTCATTCCCTCATCAACAAGGTCACAAGCGATCTTTAAAGCAGCCTGAGCTGTTCTCTTACCGTTACGTGTCTGAAGCATATACAGTTTACCATGCTCTACAGTAAACTCCATATCCTGCATGTCTCTGTAGTGTTTTTCAAGTGTTTCGCAAACCTGTTTGAACTGTACGAATGCTTCCGGGAATTTCTGTTCCATTTCGGAGATGTGCATAGGTGTACGAACACCGGCAACAACGTCTTCACCCTGAGCATTTGTAAGGAATTCACCAAACAGACCGTTAGCTCCTGTAGCAGGGTCACGTGTGAAGGCAACACCTGTACCACAGTCATCACCCATGTTACCGAATGCCATCATCTGTACGTTAACAGCTGTACCCCAGGAATACGGGATATCGTTGTCACGACGATATACGTTCGCACGTGGGTTGTCCCAGGAACGGAATACGGCTTTGATAGCACCCATTAACTGTTCCTTAGGATCAGTTGGGAAATCAGCACCGATTTTTGCTTTATATTCAGCTTTGAACTGTTCAGCTAATTCATGAAGGTCTTCTGCAGTAAGTTCAACATCCTGCTTAACACCTCTTTTAGCTTTCATCTCATCGATAAGTTCTTCGAAATATTTCTTTCCGACTTCCATAACTACATCAGAGTACATCTGGATGAATCTTCTGTAGCAGTCCCATGCCCAACGAGCATTGCCGGATTTTTCAGCAAGTACGTTAACAACGTCTTCATTTAAACCAAGGTTCAGGATAGTATCCATCATACCTGGCATAGAAGCTCTCGCACCAGAACGAACGGAAACAAGCAGAGGATTTTCTTTGTCACCGAATTTCTTTCCGGTAACTCCTTCCATTTTGGTGATTGCTTCCATGATCTGAGCCATGATCTCATCATTGATCTGTCTTCCGTCTTCATAGTACTGAGTACAAGCTTCTGTTGTGATTGTGAAGCCCTGAGGTACAGGAAGACCAAGGTTTGTCATTTCAGCAAGGTTGGCACCTTTACCACCCAGAAGGTTTCTCATATTAGCGTTACCTTCTGTAAACATGTAAACCCATTTTGCCATTTTACATTTTCCTCCTAAATTATTGTTCTTTTGTAACTATTCAGCATTCTGTTGTGAAGTAACTGAACAGCCACACCTTTCGCACATAAGTAAATATATGTTTCTTATACGCACATAATTATTTTATAGAATTTGTGTCATTTCGTCAAGGTTATTCTGCTAAAATTAGCTAAAATTTTTATACATTCTGCATAATGTGATTTATTTTATTATTCTTATTATTGTTAAGGTTTTCTCAGTCCTTTATTCTGGTCTTTATCTACATTTTTCTCTCACATCTCATATATAACAGGAAAAAACGGGAAGCAAAACAGATAAGTTGATCTGCCCAGAGACAAATTGTCAAGGACTTTTTCATCAAATTCACAAAAAATCCACAAAAAAAGGTGCCAGAAGCACCGTATGGCTCCTGACACCTCATTTGATAGATTACATTTTTCCGTTCAGCAGGTCTTTGCAGAGATACGCATAGTCTGGCAGCTGGTTGATATATGGCTCCCAGCGCCGCTTGATTTCCGCCAATTCCAGCGGATCGGCTTTCTCCAGTGCATGATCGTTGCCTGTCATATATAAAACATCCGTAGCAACATCATCCAAACACCTGCCGCAGAGATCAGCAGCTGATTCTATCCTGATGCCAGTATCCACATAAAGCGGATTGACGCCAATCGTCAGCCAGACATAGCCTACCTTGTCCGACCAGAGCAGTTCAAAATCAGGGCTTTGCCGCAGATGTTCCGCAAAGACCTCCTTTACTCGCTCAATTTCATGTTTTTCTTTTTCTGTGTACAGCATTTTCATGTCCTCCTTGGCTAAAGTTTTGGTGTGTA